>Ga0222718_10000004_pt1 | contig 396604 bp, 366 predicted proteins | sample C33_27DmetaG_FD_165045 | JGI IMG/M metagenome (GOLD analysis project Ga0222718, IMG submission 165045) | Estuarine water microbial communities from San Francisco Bay, California, United States - C33_27D | ecosystem: Environmental > Aquatic > Marine > Unclassified | place: USA: California...
CCAGAGCCAGAGCCAGAGCCAGAGCCAGAGCCAGAGCCAGAGCCAGAGCCAGAGCCAGAGCCAGAGCCAGAGCCCTCGGGTATAATAAGTAAGATATTTAAACGTGGTCGAAAGGGACCTTTTTCTTCTAGGCGTACTCTAGACAACGAAATGATAGAGCAGTTGGAGGAATTACTAATTTCGGCTGATATCGGCGTTGATACAGCGTTACGTGTTGTATCCAATATGGCTCAAGGAAATATGGGGAAACGTTTGTCGGTGCATGAAATTAAAGTCTTACTTGCAAAAGAAGTTGAAAGAATAATGGAGCCAGTGGCAAAACCCCTCCCTATATTTAAAAACTCGCCTCAAGTCATTTTGGTTGTTGGAGTGAATGGGGCTGGCAAAACTACAACTATAGGTAAAATTGCTAGCCAACTCAAAGCTGCAAATAAATCTGTGATAATTGCAGCAGGAGATACATTTAGAGCGGCTGCAGTCGAACAGCTTCAAATTTGGGGCGAGCGAGCTAATGTACCAGTATTAAAAGCACCGGAAGGGTCTGATCCTGCTTCATTAGCGTATGACTCACTGTCCAAAGCACAAGAAGAAGGCTTTGATGTTCTTATGATTGACACTGCTGGAAGGTTACAGAACCGCGCAGACTTGATGGAAGAATTGGCAAAAATTGTTCGGGTATTAAAGAAAAAAGAAACATCAGCTCCTCATAATACATTGCTAGTGCTTGATGCAACAACAGGCCAGAACGCTTTAAGTCAAGTTAAGATTTTTAAAGAGCTGGTAAATGTAACGGGGCTTGTTATGACCAAATTGGACGGCACCGCCAAAGGGGGTGTGTTGGTTGCCTTGGCTGATCAATTTGCCCTTCCCATTCACGCTATTGGTGTAGGTGAGCAACTTGACGATTTATCACCATTTGATCCAAAAGAATTTGCCAGTGCATTGCTTGGTATCGAATATCAATAATTTGCAAAGCATTTATTGATCAACGTTCTTTTATCTAATTAGAGTATTTAAGATGGTAGATTGGTTATTACAGGCTGAAAATACGCAACAAGGAAGCAACTTAGCGTTATTTTTGGCTATAATGGCCGCATTTTTGCACGCTATTTTTGGAGCTTTGCAGAAAGGTAAATTTGATCCTTGGCTAATGAGAGCGGCTATTGATCTATCGTATGGTGTAATGGCATTACCATTTGCCTTGTTTGTCGTTCCATGGCCAGAAAATTATATGTGGCCTTTATTTTTTGGCGCTTTCATTATTCATACCGCATACAAAGTAATGCAAGCAATGGCATATTCTAGAGGCGCTTTTACAGTAGTTTACCCCGTTGTAAGAGGCATAGGTCCATTGCTTACAGTGATAGTTGCATATTTTGTGTTTTCAGAAAGTTTCAACTTAACTCAATGGTTTGGCGTTGTGATTTTGCTCTTTGGTATATTAGGGCTTGCGGTTTACAATGTAAGATTTTTATCAATGGGAAGAGAAACGTTAGCTTCAGCTATGGTTTTTGCATGTATAACTGGCGTTTTAGTAGCATTATATACCAATTACGATGCTTATGGGATTCGAGCTACTTCTAATCCATTCACTTTTTTGGCGTGGTTTTTCTTGATTGATGGTATTGCTATGCCTTTAATAGCGCTTTGGAAATCGAAAGGTGATTTTAGTAATATTGAATTAAAAAGTTTAGTACCACGAGGAATAATTGGTGGTTTGATAGCGTTTTTCAGTTTTGGTGGCATCATGCTTGCAACAAGACTAGACAAGGTGGGTGAGGCGGCTGTACTACGTGAAACGTCGATTGTGTTTGCTGCAATAATTGGTTGGCTCTTTTTGAAAGAAACTGTAGGGCCAAGAAGAATATCGCTTATCATGTTGATAGCTATTGGTGCAGTTTTTGTTGAATTGGGAGCCTAAGATGTCACAAAAGAATGAGAATACGCTATTAAAAAATCTCCTAGAGTACACTCCAATAGCAGTATTTTTTATTGTTTTTATATTTTTCAAAAATGACCAAATTCCATTATTTGGGCGCGAATTAAGTGGTTTTGTTTTGGCAACATTGGCATTTGTTCCAATGGTAGTTATTGCCACTGCGGTAAGCTGGCTCGTATTGAAAGAAGTATCGCGTATTCAGCTACTTACCCTTATTTTAGTGGTAGTATTCGGGGGTATGACCATATTTTTTAATGACGAGCGGTTCCTTAAGATGAAACCGACCCTCATTTATTGCTTATTTTCCATTATATTAATATTTGGTGTTTTTAGAAAAATCTCCTACTTAGAATCTCTTTTAGGAAAAGCATTGCCACTTAACTACGATGGATGGATGATTTTAACGCGGAGGATGGCGTATTTTTTCCTTTGCCTAGCGGCTCTTAATGAGTTTGTTTGGCGAACTCAAACGACTGAGGCATGGGTGTATTTTAAAACCTTTGGGTTGACTATTGCCATGTTTGCGTTTTTTATTTCCCAATATTCAGTATTCAAAACCCACGGAAATTTTACGGACTAGCCAACTCCAATTAAAACTCTCAAATTATTTGGCTTATTCATAGTTAGCTTTGAACTTTATTACCTAACAAAAAAATACTGCTTTGATTGATCTATAAGTTGTTATTGTTCGTATTTTAAAGTTAACATGTAATTTAAATCTGTTTAAGCACTGGAATAAATCATGAATGTTCATGCCTCCAACAACAAAAATACTGTGGAAACTCCTCAGAGATCAGATAGTCTAGATAATCTACGACAATGGCTGTCCGACGGTGCAAGGCGCCAGCTTACTGATGAAGAGTTAGAGGCTATAGAATTTCTTATACCAAAAGCAGAAACGTATCCGGTCTTTAAGACAGAATATCCGCATGATTTTGAAGTTAGTAAAGATTATGCTTCAAGAATGCCAGACCTACAAAATGGGCCTGCTGCAATGATTAAAGGCGCGCACCAATCCATCCAGCATGTTGGTATTTCTAATTTCAGACTGCCGCTTAAGTTTAAGAAAAAAGATGGTGGTGAAATGACCCTTGAAACCTCTGTAACAGGCTCAGTCAGCTTAGACGCAGACAAAAAGGGCATAAATATGTCCCGAATTATGCGTAGCTTTTATAAATATTCTGAAACAACATTCAGTTTCGAGGTTATTGAGTCTGCGTTAGAGGATTACAGAGAAAATTTAGATACCTTTGATGCAAGAATTATGCTTCGTCTATCGTTTCCCCAGTCCATAAGCAGTCTACGGTCAAATCTGAAAGGTTTTCAATACTATGATATTGGCGTGGAAGTTGTGGATAAAAATAACGTGCGATCTCGTTACCTGCATTTAGATTATGTTTACAGCTCTACATGCCCGTGTTCACTTGAATTGTCAGAGCACGCAAGAAAAGAACGCAACCAACTGGCGACGCCACATTCCCAGCGTTCTGTGGCTAGGGTTTCTGTCGAAATCCTAGAAGATCCGATGCTATGGTTCGAAGATTTAATTGACATTTGTAGGAGTGCAGTGCCAACGGAAACACAGGTAATGGTGAAAAGGGAGGATGAGCAGGCGTTTGCAGAAATGAATGCAGCAAATCCCATTTTTGTAGAAGATGCCGTTCGGCTTTTTTGTAAAGCATTAAAAACTGATGATCGAATTGGGGATTTTCGCGTTGTTGCGAGCCATCAAGAAAGCTTACATAGTCATGATGCGATTTCCATTATGTGTGAAGGACCTACCTTTGACCAGAACACTTACGATCCCAAAATGTTCTCCAGTCTCATTCATGTAGGTTAGTAGTAACTCAAGCTTGACAGGGAGCTTATCTCGGTCCAAGCGTAGGATATGCAGTTAGATCTACGTCCCATAGGTTATGTCATAGGAATTCTTCTGACCTTGCTAGGTATTGCCATGCTAGTTCCTATGTTTGTTGATTTTTTAGAAGGTCGAGGGTTTGTAGGCGTCTTTGCTGAAAGTGCTCTGATTACAGTATTAACAGGAAGTTTTCTTGCAATTGCCTGTTCGAATGGAAAGGCTGAAGGCCTTGACATTCAAAAAACAATCCTTCTGACGACAGGCGTATGGATTGCTCTTCCGTTATTTGGTTCTATTCCATTTATTATAGGAAGTACCCAACTTTCTTTTGTTGATGCACTTTTTGAGGCTGTATCTGGTGTAACGACTACTGGTTCGACGGTTTTATCGGGTCTCCAAGATTTACCGAAAGGCATCCTTTTATGGAGAGGTATTTTACAATGGTTGGGTGGGATTGGTATAATAGTAGTAGCCATGGTTTTCCTGCCTGAACTGAGAGTAGGTGGCATGCAAATTTTCAGAGCGGAAGCCTTTGATACAATGGGGAAAATACTGCCACGAGCAACTACTATTTCGCTGCAGATATTTGTAATATATCTAGGTATAACGGTTATGTGCGCTTTATCATATGTTGCGGTTGGCCTGACAGCTTTTGATGCGATAGTTCACGCATTCACTACGGTTTCAACTGGCGGCTTCTCTAACTATGATTCAAGTTTTGGTCATTTTTCCGGGGCAGTAGAATATGTAGCTATAATCTTTATGATAATGGCGGCCCTACCGTTTGTTCGTTACGTGCAACTAGTTAATGGGAATAGTCGAGCAATTTTTAGCGACACACAGATTAAAACATTTTTAATTACTACCTTCTTAGTTGCCACTTTTGTATTTTTTGTCTTAAATAATCTCTTCCCAGGCGATTGGGAGAGTGCTCTACGCAAATCTCTCTTTAATATTACCTCGATCATTTCTGGAACAGGTTACTCTAGTGACAATTATATGGCATGGGGTGGCATGCTTGTTTCTGTGATTTTTTTTATTGGGCTGATTGGAGGTTGTGCTGGTTCCACAACTTGTTCGGTAAAAGTCTTCCGATATCAGTTGGTTGCTTCTGCTATTCTGTTACAGCTTAGAAAAATTCGCTATCCCCACAGAGTACTAGTATTGAAGTATGATGGTCGTCCTGTGGCAGAAGATGTACTCCACTCTGTTATGACGTTTTTTGTTGTGTTTTTTTTAAGCCTTGGAGTCCTGGCTATATTACTATCTATGACGGGATTAGATTTAATTACCTCCGTTTCAGGAGCGGTCACAGCATTAGGCAATATAGGTCCTGGTTTAGGAGACAAAATAGGGCCATCTAGTAATTTTATGGGATTAAACGATGCAGCAAAGTGGTTTTTAATAATAGGAATGCTTGTTGGACGTTTGGAACTAATGGCAGTTTACATATTATTTACACGAAAATTTTGGAGAAATTAACTAAAGTTTACTATTTCTCCCAGCAACTAACTAGGGCAGTTACTTTGTTAGCAATAGACTCAATCTTTCCAAGGTCTAGAGGTTCCATCCTGTAGGAGCGTGCAAGTTTTGAAGCATTTAATTCAAGTAAAAAATTATTTATTGCCTGCGCTTTAATTGCGATTTGAGCGTCCGAATTCTTCTCTCGGTTTGTATCAGCTAAGTGTAGGCCAATAAAATTTCCGGACGAATCAAATATCCCTCCACCGCTATCACCCGGTTGAATGGGAAGTGAAAAGCGGAATTTATTTTTATCTCCTTTCAGGTCTACCGTTTCTTTAAAAACTCCTTCCCTTAAGGTAGGTCTTTTTAATTTTCCTTGATATGGGAAGCTTACAAGTGAAATCTTTTCACCAACCCTCGGCTTAGTGCTCGAATATTGAATTATGCTTAGTGGTTTCAAAACCTTTTTGGGTATCAGTATTGCAACGTCCAAATCGTTGTTATCCAAAAATATGCTATAGTCATAAATGCCGTTTACAGTTAAGCGGGAACATTCCGACAATCCACTTGATTGCGTTATTATTTTTGCTTCGTTATCGATAAAAAGACCAGATCGTGAATATTTGGGGCGACGTATTTTGAATCCAAGCTTCTCAGTAAGGTTTTGATCCTCATTTGAATCTATTTCTTTCCTGAGAGCTCCTGGAATACTTTCAAATTCTAATCTCATTTTTACCAATAATCTCTTTGCGGTGGAATCTTCTTCAACTGGCCATACAATGCCAAAGCCTTTGACGTGGTCATTCGTACTGACTGCTGTGAAAAAGCTCTCAAACTCACTATTTTTACCTGAAAATTCAAATGAGTTTTTTAACAATACTCTTTTTGCTTCGATAGGAATTATTTCCAAATCTTCCATTGCTTTAAAAAGTATTTTTAAATCATATTCATCACCATGCTGCGATATTAGGAAAATTTTTATTTTCGATGAAGATGTAGCTTCGTAAGTTATAAAAGGCGGTGAAATTTCGGTTGGTTTTGTAAAAGAAATCGGTAGAGGAATTTTAATTCCTGCTAAAATATTTCTTTCTGTTCTGAGTCCAACTTCAAATAATGGTTCTAAATAGCCTTTTATAAGTTTAGATTGTTGAGGGATTGTCATATATCCCGTTGCCTCAAAGTTATTATCAATTTGCCATTCAGTAATTGCTTTTCGGGTCCCAGGGCCATATTGACCATCGATTACAGAGTCGTAGAAGCCCTCTGAAACCAAAGCAGCCTGTACTGCTTTTTTATAAAAGTCACTTAATTGGGAGTCGAAAAACTTTGCTCTTTCGAGAGATTCTAGCTCTTCCAGATTTGAAAATACCAGGTCTTTACTTTCTGAAGTAAGCAACTGGCTGCTGTTTAAATCAAATTCATAATTTTGATCATATTCAGCGCTTTCGTTATTAGAGAGGTTTTCAAGGTCCTCCATTGCAAACGATCCAGTTGTCCATATTTTTTTGCCATAGTTTGCACCATCGGTTATAAAGCTATCTGGCGAAATCAATCTAGTTTCCAACTTAAAGTTTAAAACTTCGAATGCTTGTTCCGCATTATATGGTCCGAGGGATACAGCATACCAACCGTCATCTAAGGAGAAAATATTAATTTTTTCGCTCAAAATTTTTGAAAACTGCTTTGTTGATTCTTCAGCCCTAATTATGCTTGGCAGCGTCTCAACTTGTATCCAACGGCTGTCGTTTGCAGATGCAAACGTACTGATCAAAAGATATATTATGAAGATTTTTTTAATCATAGTGTTTCCGACTATTGGACATTTAAGGCTATCTAGTGATCATGCTACAAAATATCTACAATAAAAATTTTTTGAAATCATTTGAAATCAATAATCTGTTGCTGATTGACCCTAGTAATAGCATTGCATAAGTAGGTGGCAAGCAGGTATATGAAAACACATGGTAAAAATAATGAATGTTGCAAAACCAAAATCTTTTCAGGAAATTATTTTGAGGCTGCAAAACTATTGGTCAGAAAATGGTTGTGCTATTCTTCAACCTTACGATATGGAGGTGGGAGCAGGGACCTTTCATCCTGTTACTACACTTCGATCTCTTGGTGAAAACAATTGGGCTGCCGCTTATGTTCAACCATCGAGAAGACCAAGTGACGGCAGATATGGCGAGAACCCAAATCGACTTCAGCATTACTACCAGTACCAGGTGATAATGAAACCCAGTCCAGAAAACTTCCAGGATCTATATTTGGGATCTTTAGAGGCGATTGGATTATCAATGAGTATTCATGATATCCGATTTGTTGAAGATGATTGGGAGAGCCCAACTTTGGGTGCTTGGGGGTTAGGTTGGGAGGTGTGGTGTGACGGCATGGAGGTGAGTCAGTTCACATATTTTCAACAGGTTGGTGGTCATGATTGTAAACCGGTTTCGGGCGAATTGACTTATGGGTTGGAACGGCTGGCAATGTATGTTTTGGGCGTGAATCATGTAATGGATATGCCATTTAATTCTCCTGATGCGCCTGTGCCATTAAAGTATGGAGATATTTTTCTGCAGACGGAGCAGGAATACGCCAGATGGAACTTTGATGTCGCGAATACAGATATTCTTTTAAGAAATTTTGACGAAGCAGAAAAAGAATGTGAGCGTATTTTGTCTCATGATGAATTAGATCCAAAAACAGGTAAAAAAATAATTATGGTGCACCCTGCCTACGATTTTTGTATCAAAGCCAGTCATTTTTTCAATCTCTTAGATGCACGGGGGGTAATATCTGTAACAGAGAGACAAGCATATATTGCCCGGGTTAGAAATTTAGCGAAGAAATGCGCAGATGCTTTTTTACAGACAGTCGCAGGGGGACAAAAAAATTGAACGGAAAAGTGATCGTTGCTTTGCTAGTTTTTCCAGCAATTTTTGCGGGAGCAGCTCTTTATTATTTGCAAATTTTTAGCTTCTATGAAGAAATCGTTCCTGATGGTAAAACAGATGTATCTATATTGCAGAAAAAAAATGAGCTTCCAGAGGTTATTAATTATTCAAACTTTAGGGCTATAAGTTCAGAAAGCTCACCTATAAGATATCGGGCTTGTTTTGAAACATCGGAAGATCTTGATGTTTTACGCGAAAATTATCTGGTATATGAAGATGCAGTGCCTAAAATTGCTCCATATTGGTTCGAATGTTTTGACGCTAAGGAATTAGGTTTGGCCCTGAAAGATAGGGACTATGGTGAAGTATTTCTATCCAAGAAAAATATCGTGTACGGAATTGACAGAGTTGTTGCAATTTTGGCAAATGGGAATGGTTACGTCTGGCATGAAATAAATGAATGCGGAGATAAGTTATATGATGGTTCCCCAGTTTCAAATGAGTGCCCCGAGAAAGATTAGTCATGTCAGATTTGTTAATAGAACTATTTTCAGAGGAAATTCCAGCAAGAATGCAGGAAATTGCTGCTCAACAGCTAAAGAATAAAATGGTTCTTTATCTCGCTGAGGAAGGTCTGTCTGAAATTAGTGCAACTGCGTTTTCAACTCCACGGCGTCTTACACTTTTCGTGAATGGTATTCCTGAAAAAAGCTCCGATACCAGAGAAGAACGCAAAGGTCCCAGAATAGATGCACCCCAAAAAGCCATAGACGGTTTTCTACGAAGTGTTGATTTAGAACTAGATCAGTTACAAATAAGAAACGACGGTAAGGTCGACAAATATTTTGCATTGATAGAAACCTCTGGCCGTGCATCAGAAGAAATTATTGAGAAAGCTTTAGAGAAAACAATTAAAACTTTTCCTTGGCCGAAGTCTATGCGTTGGGGTTCTTCATCATTAAGATGGGTTAGACCTCTTCAAGGAATCCTATGTATTCTTACAAAAGATGATGAGCAACGGCTTATTGATTTTGAGATAGAGGGAATAAAGTCTAAATCTGTCACCACAGGTCACAGGTTTATGGCTCCTAAATATTTTAACGTCAAAGATTTTGAGGATTATAAAAGAAAATTACGAGATGCTTTTGTAATCCTTGATCATAGTGAACGGTCAGAAATAATATTGAACGATGCAAATAACTTGGCTTTTGCAAATGGATTAGATTTGATAGACGATCCCGCCCTTTTGGCAGAGGTATCGGGTTTGGTCGAATGGCCTGTAGTCTTATTAGGTGACGTGGATACTGCCTTTTTCGAGTTGCCTGCGGAAGTTCTTCAGGCCTCAATGAAAGAACACCAAAAATTTTTCTCTCTTAAAAATCCAAAAACTGGAAAAATTGAAAAGTTTATTACCGTTGCCAACATTGAAACTGCAGATAACGGCGCGACGATCCTGGAGGGAAATCAAAAAGTATTATATGCGAGATTATCAGATGCAAAATTCTTTTGGGAAAATGATTTACGACTAATTCAAAAAGATGGACTGAGTGCTTGGTCAGAAAAGCTTAAAAACGTTATGTTTCATAATAAGCTTGGTAGCCAAGGGGATAAAGTTTTACGTATCTCTGCTTTGAGTCAGAAACTGGCAAAGCGGTTAGAATGCGATGTCGAGACTGCAAGAATAGGTGCAGAGATATGCAAGTGCGACTTAGCTTCTGAAATGGTTTATGAATTTCCAGAGCTGCAGGGTGTTATGGGTAGATATTACGCTTCTAGCGCTGGGTATCCTGAAAATGTGGCTAAAATTTGTGAACAACACTACGCTCCCAGAGGTCCTAATGACCCAGTTCCGTCGACGTTGACTTCAATAGTGGTGTCGCTTGCTGATAAATTAGATACATTGCTAAGCTTTTGGATTATCAATGAAAAGCCCTCAAGCTCAAAAGATCCATTTGCATTAAGGCGATCTGCGCTAGGTGTGATAAGAATAATTCTGGAAAATGATCTGGAATTAGATCTAGCAGAGTTACTTGATAATCACCTAGAAAATGTATCTATTTTTGGTTCTGAGAGAGATGCAGTACCTGACTTAATGAATTTTATTCGCGATAGGTTTAAAATTTATCTACGTGATAAAAATATTCGTTACGATGTGATTGATGCATGTCTTGATGTCGGAAAGATAGGAAACCTTAGTCTGATCCAAAAACGAATAAATGCTCTTACAAATCTCTTTCAGAGTGAGGACGCTGAGGACTTTCTCCAAGGTTTCAAACGTGCAAATAACATTTTGGCAAAAGCAGAGCAAAAGGATGGTGTAGAGTATTCATTCGGAGCAGACGTCAAATATATGGAAGATGTTTCCGAAAGGGAATTACTTGATGCTTTAACTAAGCAGCACTCAACCGTAAAGACTGCAGTCTCTAATGAAGATTTTCAAAAGGCAATTTTGGCCATATCCGATCTGAGAAAGCCAATAGACTTCTTTTTTAACTCTATTCAGGTCAACTCTGAGAATGACATTGTTAGGCGGAACCGATTAAATTTGCTCGGTCAAATTCGAAAGACTTGCAATTTAGTAGCCGATCTAAGCAAAATTGAAGGTCAGTCGAGTTAGCAGTTTTTAATTTTTTCTTAAGTTTCTTAGTGCAATTTTCGCAATATGATGATTACCTAATTCAGATGCATAATGGTTTTTTATATGGAAAATGACATGGAACGGTTTGAATTAGACTATGAGCTAATTACGCCATCCGCTAGAATAGCAGCTACTACTCATGGGGGCAGAGCAAAGTGTTTGCAACGATTGCTCCGATTAGATCTACCGGTCCCCAGAACGGTTGCAATTTCTTTTTCCGGCGTACACTCAATTGCGGCAGGGCATTTTGAGGAACTTTTAGATCTTTTAGATAACTTCAATAATGACGATCTTTTATGTGTGCGGCCATCATCTGAAAGCCCTGACTGGGGTGGCCCCAGTGCAATCATGAACATTGGCATGAATGATGTGCATTATGATGAGTTAAAACAAAAGCTGGGCGCAGATATGGCTTCATCAATCTATATAGAATTTATACAAGCCTATTCGCTGCATGTGGCGAGATTAGACCCTGATATTTTCAATCAAGTTGACCATGAAAGTAGCGATGCGTTGCCGCACGTATTAGAAATATATGAAAGTGAGGCAGAGCAAGAATTTCCGCAGAATATTATTGTTCAACTCTCTGAAATTCTTAGGTCGATGGCACGAACCTGGGAAAGCACCACAGCGAGATTATTGAGACAAGCAAAAGGGGCTCCGATAGATGCAGGGCTGGGCTTGGTTGTGCAAGAGATGGCTTTTGGTCTGGGCGAAGGGGAAAGTGGAACTGGGGTCTTGCAACTTATTGATGAAAACGACGGCAGACCCAAAATTAAGGGACGATACACACAACAATCGCAAATAAGACCAAAATCGTCTGGTGACGGCACATTTTATTTGACGAAAGATGTGAGAGGTTTGTCACTAGAAGATAACAATGAAAAAATTTTTAGACAATTAGTGGATTTTGCCACTCTGATGCGCATCAAGTTGCGTGAAGAAATGCAAATTGAATTCAGCATTCAAAATGGAATTCTACACATATTGGATGGTATCAAAACTCCCAGAAAGTCACAGGCAGCCGTTAGGGTAGCGGTAACGCTTGCTGACGAAGGAATTATTTCTCGTAGCGAAGCTATGATGAGGATTGAGCCAAGAGCAATAAGTGAGCTTCTTCACAGACAAATTGATCCTGAAGCTGAACGAGATATCTTGGGTGTTGGGGTGGCTGCTAGTCCGGGCGCTGCAACTGGAAAAATTGTTTTCTCAGCAGAGGCTGCTCAATCATATGCATCGAGGGGAGTTAATTGCATTTTGGTCCGCAGAGAAACTTCCCCTGAGGATGTAAGAGGAATGCATGCAGCTGCTGCGGTTTTGACTGAGAGAGGTGGGATAACTAGTCACGCTGCAGTTATAGGAAGAGGCATAGGGTTGCCTTGTGTGGTTGGTGCGACGGATATTCGATTTCAAATGAAGAGAAAAACTTTAATTTGTAGAGATGGCCGTCAATTAGGAGAGGGGGATGAAATAACTGTTGATGGAACAAGTGGTGACATATTGTTTGGTGCTCCAAAAATGGTTGAGGCAGCATTGGATGATGCTTTTCAGACTCTTCTTGGGTGGACTGATGAAGTGTCCGAAATGAAAGTTCGCGCTAATGCTGATACTGCTCAGGACGCTTTAACTGCCAAGAAATTTAATGCTCAGGGGATTGGTCTGTGTAGGACCGAACACATGTTCTTTGAAAGTGACCGCCTTACGGTAATGCGGGAAATGATCTTTGCAAAATCAGCTGAGGATCGGCGTTTAGTCCTAGAGAGATTATTGCCGATGCAACGTAAGGATTTTATAGAATTATTTGAAATTATGAAAGATCTACCAGTGTGTATTAGGCTTTTTGATCCACCTCTTCATGAATTTCTTCCTACGGATAGAGATGGTATGCATGATTTAGCAGAGGCTTTAGACTTACCCCTGTCAGACGTAATTCGAAGAGTTGAAGCAATGGGTGAATACAACCCGATGTTGGGCATGCGAGGGGTGCGGTTGGGGATTACTGTGCCAGAAATCTACGAAATGCAAGCGAGAGCAATTTTTGAAGCTATAGTCCATGTTTCTAAAAACGGTATTTCAGTAATACCGGAGATAATGATACCTTTGGTCAGTGCCAAACGTGAGGTAGAACTTGTCAAAAAAAGAGTTGCATCTATAGCTTCCCAAGTAAGATTGGAAACATCGGAAGACGTTAATTATAAATTAGGTGTGATGGTAGAAACCCCACGCGCAGCACTTCGAGCAAGCGATATTGCTATGAATTCTGAATTTTTGAGCTTTGGAACAAATGACTTAACTCAAATGGCTTATGGTCTGTCCAGAGATGATGCCGGGCGGTTTATGTCGCAATACGTACAACAGGGTGTTTTCCACGAGGACCCTTTTCATATTTTAGACTTTGAGGGTGTTGGTGAACTTGTGAGATTGGGTGCCGATAGAGCCAGATCCATAAAGGCTAATATTACTCTTTCAATATGTGGAGAGCACGGTGGAAACCCAGAGTCTATAGCTTTTTGTCATAGATTAGGGTTCCATTACGTGTCTTGTTCTCCATATCGGGTTCCGGTAGCAAAACTTGCAGCTGCCCAGGTTGCTATTTCGACCATAGTCAGCTAAACGAACAGCGCTTTTAAAATTGATGAAGTCGAGTAATATTTTTAAAATGATTTGTAAATATTACAATAAAATTGCGCCGTTCATTTTGGTCGCACTTTCTATTTCGTATTCTTCTGAGGCTATTGGCAGCAATCTTTCAAGGCTTCTTACAATACAGAAAGAGCATCATGACAGCTTGCCAGAATTCGTAATGGATATGTTAGTTGATACTTCTAAAAGACGTGTTGAATCAATCATTGATCAACATTATATCGATGGACTGCCTAATTATGTTGGTGGCAAGGAATGGAAATGTTTGGCTGAAGCTCTTTATTTTGAGGCTAGGGGGGAGTCGGTGATCGGCCAGTTCGCCGTTGCTGAGGTGATAATTAATAGGGCAAATAGTAGTAGGTTCCCAAATACTATTTGTGGGGTAGTGAACCAGGGAACAAATAAAAGCCGCTATAGATGCCAGTTTACTTACATGTGTGATGGTTTATACGAGCGTGTTGATGACAAAATTAGTTTTTCGAGAGCGGGTAAAATAGCGCGTATGACTTTATGGGAAGTAAATATTAATCTGACAAAAGGAGCACTGTATTACCATGCTAACTCAGTCAATCCTAGTTGGGCTAAAAAGTTGGTAAAAATAGGAACAATTGGTGATCATAAGTTTTACTCTGATAAAGCGCTGGTTGATTAGTTTCCTGGGGGTGTAATGTAAATAATACTCCAGTCACGAACTAAACTAATGATGGTCTATAGGGGACATTTGTGTAAAGCTACGATAGCGCAAGGATAAGAGAATGAAAAATGAAATTAAGCTGGCTTTCAGTCATCCTGTTGAGAGATCTATAAGCAATATTTCTGACATTGAACTTGATAGAATTTCACTGCGAGATCACATAGTTGAAGTGGAAATTGGAGCATTTCAGTCTGAGCGTGGACTGACTCAGAGAATTTGCTTCAACGTTGTTGTAGAGGTAAAGCCGGTCCATCAAGTAATAGACGATGACGTCGATAAGATATTATCATATGATAAAGTCACTGAGGCGATTTCGGATGAAGTGTGCGCTGAACGAGTTAACCTACTAGAAACTTTAGCGCAGCGTATCGCAGATAGAGTACTAACTGAACCGCAGGCTTATCGGATTTTTGTGAGAATTGAAAAACTTGATAGAGGTCCAGGCGCCTTAGGTGTGGAAATTGTGAGGACAGAGGACGACATCAGTGCTAATAATCAATTAGGCTTAAATAACGATGAGCCAGCGATTAGACCTCATGTCGTGTATTTGAGTAATACGGCAATTAATTCTGAGTATCTCGGCGGATGGATAAGTCAGCTTTACGAGTTGAAAGACCCAGTCGTTTTATGTGTTGGTATTCCTGAAAACCCAATGCAGGCAATCAACCAGAAGTCTTCAATTTGGCGTAGACTGGATCTGCTTTCTATAGAGCAAAATGCTTGGATATTAGCCGGCAAAAATTCAAAGTGTGTGGTAGTTTCGACAAAAACAGAGTTGGATTATGCAATAAAGCAGGGTCGAATTTCAGTTTGGGCTCCATCAAAAATGATCCTGGATGCTATAAACCCTCCCGATGTAGACGCTGCTAATACCTACAAATTGGCTTATTGGCTTATGAACATCCTGAATGGGGAAAAACTAAGCATTATAGGTGTTAAACCTATCTCGCACGATCACGATAAGATGATCGCAACACTGCCTTTAAAAGAATGTATTTTCTGAACTGTTACTAGCTACTTAAATAAATATGAGTGAATATTTTCGTCCTATAATCAGATCTGAGCATGAGATTCCAAGTAACGCACAAATAATGCGAGGCACCGCTTTTTGGTTCACGCATGCTGTAAAGCTTTCGAGAAATTCTGAGTCAGAGATAGTATTGGCAAAAAAAATACCTAACCACATTTTGGATAAGATTACTAAGAGGAGACCCAAAATTTGTCGAATATCTTTTGATACTCCGACGATCATGGGTATCTTAAATGTAACTCCTGACAGCTTTTCTGATGGGGGCAAATATTCAACTTTGAATGCTGCCACAGAACATTGCATGTCTATGGTTTCTGCTGGTGCAGATATAATTGATATAGGCGGGGAGAGTACTCGACCCGGTGCAGTAGAGTTGGACGCGGCGCAAGAAATATCGAGAGTAATACCCGTGCTAGATAAGGTAGCAAAAGAAATTCAAGTGCCAATCTCTATAGATACTCGAAAATCGGAAGTCGCAGAATTAGCAATTTCTTCTGGCGCTGTAATTGTTAATGATGTTTCTGGATTAACATTTGACAGCCAAATGGCAGAGTACTGCATAAATCAAAATTTACCTGTCTGTATAATGCATTCACAAGGTATTCCGGAAACGATGCAAAATGCGCCTAAATATAAAAACGTATGCTTGGATATCTATGATTTCCTAAATGAGCAAATAGAAAAAATGATAGATTCTGGTATGCAAAGAAGTAATATAATAGTTGATCCTGGTATCGGATTCGGAAAGACCTTGACGCATAACTTTGATTTATTAAAAGGAATAAGCCTTTTTCATGGATTAGGGGTGCCAATACTTATTGGTGTTTCAAGAAAAAAATTCATAAAGACTGTGGCAGGACTTAAGGAAAATGACGATAGAGTGCCGGGCTCAATTGCTCTCGCATTATTCGCTCGATCTCAGGGTGTACAAATCTTCAGGGTTCATGATGTAAAAGAAACTGTTCAGGCTATGAAATTATGGCATAGTATGTCCTCTTATTCACCAGGAGATTTCAATGCCTCGTAAATTTTTTGGTACTGATGGAGTACGTGGTAGGGCTAACTCTTACCCCATGACTGCAGATTTTTGTCTAAAACTTGGTGCGGCAGCAGGCTCTTACTTTCGGCGAGATAGTAATCAATCGCATCGCGTTGTTATTGGCAAAGATACGCGTTTATCGGGATACATGTTTGAAAATGCATTAACAGCAGGTTTAACGTCTTCTGGGATGAATGTATTATTACTTGGACCCGTGCCAACGCCTGCGGTTGGGCTTTTGACAAATTCAATGAGAGCAGATTTAGGCATTATGATCTCTGCTAGCCATAATGAACATAATGATAACGGTATAAAATTTTTTGGTCCTGATGGTTATAAATTATCAGACGAGGCAGAATTCGAAATAGAATCTTTAATTTCTGAAGGTGTAGATTGCGTATTCCCAGAGCATATTGGCAGGGCTAAGCGTATTGATGATGGCAGGTATAGATATATAGAGCGAGTGAAATCGAGTTTTCCAAATCAGATGAGGTTAGATGGCCTTAAAGTTGTAATAGATTGCGCTAATGGAGCTGGTTATCGAGCAGCACCAGAGGTTTTGTGGGAGCTTGGAGCTGAAGTTATTCCCATTGGTGTTTCTCCTGATGGAAGAAATATCAATTTGAATTGTGGTTCTACCAGTCCAAGAATCGCCGCTGAGACAGTGGTAGCACATGGAGCCGATGTGGCGATTTGTTTGGATGGCGACGCTGATAGAGTATTAGTGATTGACGAAAAAGGCAGCCCAATTGACGGCGATCAGTTCTTAGGGATGATTGGAGCGCGATGGTTCAAAGAAGGTAAATTAGCAAATGAAACTTTAGTATCCACCGTTATGTCAAATATGCGATTAGAAACTTTTCTGAACCAGGAGGGAATAACTCTAGTTCGAACGTCAGTTGGAGATCGATATGTAGTGGAGCGCATGAGGTTGAATGGCTTTAATCTAGGGGGAGAGAAATCAGGACATGTGGTGATGATGGATTATTCCACTACCGGTGACGGATTAATGGCTGGCTTACAATTTTTAGCAGAAATGATCCGCAAGGGTGAGCCAGCTAGCGTGGTTGGGCGTCCATTTGATCTTGCTCCACAAAGAACAGAGAACGTTACTTACTCTGTGGAAAAGAATCCTCTTAACGATCCATCTGTGATAAAAATAATTTCTGAGTCAGAAAAAAAGCTTTCAGGACTTGGACGTTTATTAGTCAGAAAATCTGGAACGGAGAAACTTATCAGAGTTATGGTTGAGGCTGAAGATATCTCAATTTTAGATGCTACGATGGCTTCTATCACTTCAACTATAAAGGGACTATAAATTATTATTTCTAAGTTTTGTTTTAATAATCTCTTTTATTCCTGATGTTTGGTTTATCAACAGCCCGCTCAAAATTAATGCTAAAGCTACAAGCATTGAAATCTTAAATGGTTCGTTAAGTATTAAAATACTAAAAAAAACAGACCAAACTGGAACCTGAAAATTTGTGAGTGTCATAAATACAGGACCTGCAGTACGAATTATTACAATTCTTAAAAAAGTTGCCGCAGCTGTTGGAAAAATACCTAGAATAAATAAGTAAAAAAGCGTTTGCTTGGATACAATCGGTGGCCCTCCTTCGATTAACCAGGCGGCTGGTATCACAAAAATTGCACCAGAAGTTAACGAAACTGCTGCCAGACCAATTGGATCTATAGGGGGTAGGCGTCTAGTAAGTACTGCACTTGTTGCATAACAAAAAGTTGCAAATAGACAAGCTAGCCGACCATATTTTTCTCTAGCATCATTTGAGGCCATAAAAACTTCAGGTCCCAAGAGAATAAACACACCACAAAAACCACAGAAGATACCTAAGACCGTAGTAGTTGTAATTTTTTCACTTGTAACAAAAAGATATGAAAGCGGTAATACTAATAGAGCAACTGATGCCATTGAAATACCGGCAAAAGCAGAAGTCACATATTGCTGCCCCCAGCTTAGCGCGATAAAAGGAGCAGCTGTCGCAAACACGCCAGAAAATATAAGGGTTGGCCAGTCCTTTGACTGTGTTTGAAAGAGCTCCTTTTTAGAAAAAAACCAAATGATATTTGTAATAACGGCCGCTATCGATATACGGGCGGCTGCAAGCCAAAATGGGGTAACTCCCTTCAAGGCCAATTCGATGATCATAAAGGTGCTGCCCCAAATTAATCCTAAAACGGTTAACAGAAGCCAGCTTTTTTTAGTAACGCTATGATTCATATATATAATTGTAATCTAACCGACAAATTTTTGATTGACACAAGTAAAGGTAAAAAGGCAGCTGTTTAATTAACTGCCTTTCATTAATTAATTTTAATTACGATCTTTATCAACCATTTTGCCGGCTGAAATCCATGGCATCATACCCCGTAATTTTTCGCCAACTTTCTCAATTTCATGCTTATCATTCAAACGGCGTGTTGCCTTGAAATATGGCTGGCCCACTGCATTTTCCTGCATGAAGTCTCTTACAAATTTTCCTGTTTGTATATCTTTCAATACAGCTTGCATCTTAGCCTTAGTTTCATCATATGCGAGTATTCGAGGTCCGGAAACGTACTCACCATATTCGGCTGTGTTCGAAATTGAATAATTCATATTTGCTATTCCGCCCTCGTAAATAAGGTCAACAATCAACTTTACTTCATGAAGACACTCAAAGTATGCCATCTCAGGCGCATACCCGGCTTCTACTAGAGTCTCAAAACCCATTCTGATTAGCTCGACTAAGCCGCCACATAAAACAGCCTGTTCTCCAAAGAGATCTGTTTCACATTCTTCCCTGAAGTTAGTCTCAATTATACCTGATCGGCCACCACCAATCGCAGAGCAGTAAGATAGACCAATCTCTAACGCCTTTCCACTTGCGTCATTATCTACTGCAACAAGGCATGGCACGCCACCGCCTTTGGTATATTCTCCTCTGACGGTATGCCCTGGTCCCTTGGGCGCCATCATTATTACGTCTACGCCCTCTTTGGGCTCAATCAGTCCAAAATGAACATTTAAGCCATGAGCAAATGCTATGGCTGCACCTTTTTTAATATTGTCATGTACATAAAGTTTGTAGGTTTGTGCTTGTAGCTCATCCGGCATTGTAAACATTAGAACATCACACCAAGCAGCGGCTTCGGCAATACCCATGACCTCTAAGCCTTCGCCTTGGGCTTTTTTCGCAGATGGTGAGCCCTCGCGCAACGCTACTACTAAATTTTTTGCTCCACTATCTCGTAGATTAAGTGCATGAGCATGGCCTTGAGATCCATAACCCAAAATTGCTACTTTTTTTTCCTTTATGAGATTAACATCACAATCTCTATCATAATAAACTCGCATAATTTCCTCTTTAAATTAATTAAGATTATTATTTACATGATTATATTTGCATATTGTTTTCTTTTTTTCAATTTGTTATGTATATATGATGATTTAAATAAACGATTTTGTTAAAAACAATAAAAAATATGCTTACAGAATTAGATGCAAGAATTTTAAGAATTTATCAATCAGCACCAGATGTTCCGATGGCTGAGTTGGCGTCAAAAGCTGGTACAACATTAGCTGTTTTGTCCCGTAGATTGGCTCGGCTGAGACTAAATGGACAAATTGTTGCTAAGGAGGCGATAATCAATTGGCAGATTTTAGGCTATAAAGTTGAAGTGTCTCTACGGATAACTTTAGATAAGACCCATCAGTTGGCTTTTGACAATTTTATAAATGATGCTCGAAAGATACAGGAGATTATTGAAATTCAAACATTTTTGGGAAAAGTGGATGTCAGGCTACTTTTGATTGCTAAAAATATGGATGACTATCAAAAAGTTTACAGAGAAAAAATACTTCATTTGCCACATATTATGGAAATTGAGCCGTTGATGCATATTGCCAGGGTACAAAATAACGAGGTTTTACCTGTTTGATGGAACTTGATGAAGTTGATCAGCAGCTACTTAAAGAACTGCAGAGAGATTGTACTAGATCTGCTAGTTCTTTTGTAGATCAATTAGGCTTGTCGCAACCTGCCATCTGGCGCCGTACAAAACGTTTATACAACGAGGGCATAATTTCTGGTAAACGCTTAGTTTTAGATACTGAAAAATTAGGTTTTAGCGTAACCGTTTTTTTAGGTATTAAACTGGCCAGAAAGGGGCTAGTTCGCTTAGAAGATTTTGAGCGAGCTGTTACTGCGATACCTGAGGTACAAACTATAGAGCATGTTTTGGGAGTCTACGATTACAGGATAAGAATTGTTGCTCGAGATATCCCTGATTTTGAACGAATTTTAAGACGTAGAATAATGACACTTCCTGGGGCTGGCGAAATCGAGTCAAATGTGCTTTTAAGTGAAGAGAAAAGGCAGGGACCCTTATAACTATTTTGTTTTAGATATTTATAGTTGTCGAAATAGTTTATGGAACCGATTGATTTTAACTTGAGTTGTCTTATTATCCCAAATAGCCGTTAAAAAGGGGACAAGAATGGGTGCTTTGCTAGATACAATCGATCCGAATGGTCTGGAAGAATTTTCCGTAGTGTTCACTGATCGGTCGCTTAACCATATGTCGGCTTCTTTTCAGGAAGTTATGAACGATATCTCAAGTATGTTAAAAGAAGTCTACAGTTCTGATGCTGTTGTAATTATACCAGGGGGTGGGACCTTCGGCATGGAAGCTGTAGCTCGGCAGTTTGGTCGTGATGCAAAAGTCCTAGTTGCTCGTAATGGATGGTTTTCATATCGTTGGAGCCAAATATTTGAATGCAACAATTTGGCTCAATCGGTTGAAGTTATGAAAGCTAGGAGAGAAAGAAATTCAGAGCAATCTCCTTTCCATCCAGTGCCGATAGATCAATTGGTAAAAAAAATAAAGTCCTATTCGCCTGACATTGTCTTTGCCCCTCATGTGGAAACTTCAGCGGGAATAATTTTGCCCGATAACTATATAATGCAAATGGCGGAGGCGGCTCATGAAGTGGGAGCAATCATGGTTCTTGATTGTATTGCATCGGGTTGTGCTTGGATTGATATGAATGAGTTAGGGGTAGATGTTTTGATTTCTGCTCCACAGAAAGGATGGTCAGCCTCACCATCTGCAGGTTTGGTGATGTTATCGAAGTTAGCAGTTGAGCGTATGGAAAATTCTACTTCAGACAGCTTCGCAATTGATCTGAAGAAATGGTACTCAATTATGCAGGCTTATGAGAGTGGAGGGCATGCTTACCATGCTACTATGCCAACGGATTCGTTGCGAGCATTCAGAGACACTATGCTTGAAACAAAGGAATACGGTTTTGATAAACTATGTGTTGCTCAGTGGGATTTAGGAAACAAAGTTAGAGGTTTGCTTAAAGAAAAAGGAATGACTTCTGTGGCTCCAGATGGTTTTGGTGCTCCCGGCGTTGTAGTGAGCTACACCGAAGATCCTGCAATACAAAACGGCTCGAAGTTTACTAATTTGGGTATGCAAATAGCGGCTGGTGTTCCGTTAGCCTGTGACGAACCAGAAAATTTTATGACGTTTAGGTTGGGCTTATTTGGGCTTGATAAACTTTATGATGTTAGTGGAACCATAGATCGTTTGAGACGTGTTATAGATCAGGTTCTATAGCCTGCTATCTTTCCAAATTTCTTTCTTTCAGACCAAGTCCCAGTTTCATAATTCCATGGCGTATTTTGGGTGATGAATGTAAAAAGTTTATTCCCAAAGCTCTAGATTTTTGAGCAAGTGGTAGTGAACTTTTTGAGACTTCATTCAGAGTGTTTATTCCCAAAACTCGTGCGTTAACATCCATCCTTCTTGACCTATCATATTTATCCAATATTTCTTGGACTTCACTTAGTCGTGGAGTATCTTTTGCCAATTCGTACAATGCTTTTATGTCAGCGACGCTCATATTTAAACCTTGTGCTCCAACAGGCGGTAAAACGTGAGCCGCTTCTGCTATTAACGCCGTTCTTTTTGCTGTAAGTTGCTTTGCAATTTGTGAGATGATGGGCCAATCAGTTATGTGACTTATAATCTTAAGTTTTCCCAAGTGTGAACACGAGCGATCGTAAATCTCTTCCTCGAATTTTTCTACTTCTAGTGATAGAAGCCGTTCTACATTCTTTTTACTTTCCATCCATACTACTGACGAGCAAGGCTTCCCCTCAAAGTCTGCCATTGGAACGAAAGTAAAAGGACCACCGGACCGATGTATTTCGATTGATGCATTTTGGTGAGGTCTTTCATGGGTAACAATAAACGTTAAAGCATTCTGAGAAAACTCTGTTTTTGAAACTTGTATTTGAGATTTGCTACGTATTAATGAATCTCTTCCGTCGGCTCCAATAACAAGTTTAGATTTTATCTGACTTCCATCATCCAAATATACGAATGCTGCGTCATCACGCCTGATAAATGATGAGGTTGTTAAACCAAATCCTAATTCAAGGTTGTTGTAGTTATTTGCTTTTTCCATCAAAGTTCGACGTAATAGCCAATTAGGTATGTTCCATCCGAAGGGTAGTTCAGAGATATCTGAGGCTAAAAAATCTTTCGTTATTATTTCCCTAGGAGGCCATTTGTCACCCTCGGTATCAATAATTCGCATAATATCCATCGGTATAGCATGGGGCTCTAGTTTTTCCCACAAACCTAGTGACTCCATAAAGCTTTTTGCTGGTTGAAGGAATGCAGTTGTTCGCAGATCAGCACCAACTTCGTTAACTTGAGTGACTGGCTTCTTGGGATCTACACAAAAAACTGAGTAACCGAGCGAGGCAAAAGATAAAGACGCAATTAAGCCAGCAGGTCCGGCTCCAGATATAAAAATGTCTACATTTTTCTTTTTCAACCACTGGCCTCATTATAATCTTGAAGTATTTTCATTAATATGAAGTTCTAATTTGTATTTTTAGGTATACAAATACAACTGTTATAGTTCTTAAAATCACTGTTCAATTTTTTACAATTTTTAATTTAGACAATAACCTCTTTTAGAGCTGATTATTACCTCCTTTAACCCAACAACAATTGAATTAATACTTATCTAACAAATTTAAAGAGCTACGTCTGCTATTTTATGTCCAGATATTTTTTTGAGTAGGGCATAACTCTTTTATAGGAATTAATTATGCAAAAATAATTATCAGGTTAGTAGTGACGGTTTGACTATCGTGTTTTAAAATTTATTTCACAGTGTTAATTCAGCGCTGAGATACAAAAATTTAAAACGGCAGTGAATTAACTTCCTTCAAATGTTGTGCTAAATTTCAAATTTCAAATTACACTAAATCTTACGTAACAGACGGGTTTTTCAAAATAGGTTTAAGTCTCAAAACTTTTTCCATTGCTATTTCAAGGGATTGTACTTAGCCTGTAAAATCTACTCTTTGGTGTATTTATATAATAAGTAGCTATTTGATATGTACAAAAACACAAATAAAGATGCTTACGCTTTAATTTTAGAGGCTATTGATAATGGGGTATTTAAACCAGGTGATCGGTTAGTAGAAACTGATTTAGCCGATAATTTTGGCGTATCTAGAACCCCTATCAGAGAGGCGCTACAAAAGCTAGAAACACAGTCTCTTTTGGAGAGGGATGGGCGTAGTTTGATCGTTTCATCATTAGATCATAATCAGATGGCAGAATTATATGTTGTCCGAGCTGAATTGGAGGGATTGGCTGCAAAATTAGCAGCAAAACACGCTACAGATGAGGAAAAGAAAGTTCTTCAGGATATGGTTAACAACGATCGTAAGTTGATGGCAGATCCAACCGCCCTTGCTAGAGCAAATCGAAGATTTCATAAGCAAATTCATTTAGCCTCTCATAATCGTTATCTAGTGCAACAATTAGATTTAGTTCATCGATCAATGGCTTTAATGGCGACTACCTCTTTGGCTGTTGATGGTCGGGGAGAGGTAGCAATGGCAGAACACCAAGCCATAGTTGATGCAGTAATTACTGGCAAAGCCGACGATGCATACAATTGTTTAAGGGATCATATATCTGTGGCTTACATTACCAGACTGAAACAAGAACTAAGTGATGAATAAAAGAAATAGAACACTGAAAGATTATAAACTTAATGCTTTTTTCTTATCAATGTCTTCTGCAAATCGTTCAAATAGGTAGAAACTGTCCATAGGACCTGGACTTGCTTCTGGATGATGTTGAACCGAATAAACTGGTCTTCCAATAAGCTTTATCCCACAATTTGATCCGTCAAAAAGGGAAATGTGAGTTTCCTCAACGTCGTCTGGTAGTGATTGCGAATCTACTGCAAACCCATGATTCATAGATGTAATTTCAACCTTGCCAGTTGATAGATCTTTAACTGGATGATTTGCGCCATGATGACCGTGGTTCATCTTTACTGTTTTGGCGCCTAAAGCCAATGCTAACATCTGGTGGCCCAGGCAAATACCAAATATTGGGAGCTCTGGTACTTTAAGTAACTTTTCAATCATACTGACAGAATAGTTACCAGTTGCTTCCGGATCTCCTGGGCCGTTAGACAAAAAGACACCATCAGGATCATAACTCAAAACTTCGTCAGCATTCGCTGTTGCCGGTAGAACGATAACTTCACATTTGATAGCTGCTAAGCATCGCAGTATGTTCTCTTTCACTCCGTAATCTATTGCGACGACTCGAGCTTCTTTGCCATTAATTTCGGTGTAGCCATCAGACCATTGCCAGCGGTTTTGTGTCCAATAATACGTTTTTCCGGCAGTTACAGTCTTAGCTAGGTCATGCCCTGAAAGCCCCTCAAAGTTTTTTGCTTCTTCTACGAGGCCATCAATATCAAAGTTACCGCTTGGGCTGTGTTCCAGGGCAACATGTGGTGCACCCTGTTGTCGGATAATTCTTGTTATTCTACGCGTGTCGACTCCTCCAATGCCTATGAGTTTATTTTTCTTTAGCCACTCGATTAGGTTTTCTTGTGACCGCCAATTTGAAGCTAGCGTAGGTCGCCATTTGACTACCATTCCAGACGCAAACGATAACTTAGCTTCGTTATCTTCAAAATTCACTCCCACATTTCCTATATGAGGAAAGGTAAAAGTTATAATTTGACCAGCATATGATGGGTCTGTCAAAATTTCTTGATAGCCAGTCATTGAAGTGTTGAAACACAACTCTGCTATTGTTCGGCCAGTTGATCCAAAGCCCTCGCCAAAAAAAACTGTTCCATCAGATAACGCGAGACAAGCCGTTGGCTTTATCCCATTTGGATCTTTCATTTATGATTCTCCGATACATAAGTCGACGAGAAGTTATTCTTACAGGTAAAAATGGTCAAGCTTGAGTTTAGTTTCGCGATAATCTAACTATGTGAAGGTAGATGCTAAAATGCGGTAAGAATTAAATATTTCTGTACGTTTTTGGGGAGGGTGAAATGTCACTTCGAAATAAAATAAAATCTGCAATGAAGGAAGCCATGAAAGAAAAGGCTCAACTGCGATTATCTACATTACGCTTAATTAGTGCCGCAATCAAAGATCGAGATATTGCTGCTCGCTCAGAGGGGATAGAAGATGGGGTTGATGACACAGAAATACTGGCAATTCTAGGTAAGATGACCCGTCAACGACAAGAGAGTGCTAAAACCTACGAAGAAGCAGGCAGACTAGATTTGTCAGAACGAGAAATATCAGAAATACAGGTAATCGAATACTTTTTGCCCCGCCAATTAAATAGCGATGAGATAGAGGTAGAGGTGACCAAAGTAATAAACGAGCAAGGAGCTTCCTCTATAAGAGATATGGGGCGTGTAATGGCGTGTTTGAAAGAAAGGTTCACCGGACAAATGGACTTTGGAGTCGTTGGGCCAATAGTGAAGCAGAGACTATCCAATTAATTTGATTGAAATTGCTTTATAGTTCTTACCAATTCTCCATAAAGATTTTTTCTTTCTGGTTCCGATAAGAAAGACCCAATTTCAACAACGCGACCACTGCCTGACAATGTTATATAGTTTGGTACTGGTCCACCACTTTCATGTAGCGAGACTTTTGTCCAATAGCTATTGCATTCCCAACTCTGATGACTACCGTCTGGGTTTTGTCGTGTGAGTTGACAAAACTTTTCTGTGATAGTCAACTTCTCCAGGATACTACGGTCGTTATAGTTTTTTCTTAATGCATACCACACCGCAAAGAGTGTAATGAATAAAAAGGTAAATATCACCCAAAAGTATTTCGTACCCAGAAGCGTATAAAGTGGGAAGTTTAGCATCAGGAAAGTAATTAAAATGAATATTGCAAAGCCTCTGTTAGGAAGTGAGCTGTAAGGCCATAGCTCCAGACAATGGTTAGACTCCTCTTCTTTACTCCAAACATAAGGCATATTTTAGTTATTAAATTTTGTATAAAAATTAACTGACATCTATGAGGAGACCTTTGCCTCAATATAATATAAAGAGGCAAAGGCTAACTTTAGTGGACCTCTGACTTGTCCCAATCTTTTTGCTCCGGCAAAATTTCAAAGGTATGCTCTGGGGGTGGCGAGGGCAGTGTCCACTCTAAAGTGTCAGCGTATTCGTTCCATGGGTTTGCCGCATTCTGACGAGCACCAAACAATAAAGCATAAAACATAATGCCAAAGAACAACAAAAAGGAAGCGAAAGCCAGAAAGGCTCCATAAGACGATATCACGTTCCAATAAGCGAATGCCTCAGGATAATCGATATATCGTCTAGGCATACCTTGACGCCCCAAGAAGTGTTGAGGGAAGAAAGTCACGTTAGACCCAATAAACATCATCCAAAAATGTAACTTACCTGCCCATTCAGGGTAAGCGCGACCTGTCATCTTCGAAAAGTAGAAGTAAATACCTGCAAATATTGCGAACACAGCACCTAGTGACATCACATAATGGAAATGTGCTACAACGTAATAAGTGTCATGGTAAGCGCGATCCACGCCTGCTTGAGCTAGAACTATCCCTGTTACACCGCCTACCGTGAACAGGAATAAAAACCCAAAAGCCCAAAGCATTGGGGTTTTAAATTCAATAGATCCTCCCCACATGGTTGCAATCCAAGAAAAAACTTTGACACCAGTTGGCACAGCTATAACCATCGTGGCCAACATAAAATACGATTGCTGCGTCAATGACATTCCTACTGTGTACATGTGGTGCGCCCAGACTACGAAACCTAGAGCCCCAATGGCTATGATAGCCCAAACCATTGGGAGGTAGCCAAAAACTGGCTTCCGAGCGAATGTGGCAATCACATGACTAATTATCCCAAAACCAGGCAATATGATTATATAAACTTCAGGGTGACCAAAAAACCACAAGATATGTTGATATAGGATTGGGTCACCACCTCCAGCAGGGTCAAAAAATGTTGTTCCAAAATTTCTATCGGTGAGCAACATAGTAATAGCACCCGCAAGTACAGGCAAAGCTAACAGTATCAACCAGGCAGTTACGAAAATAGACCATGAAAATAGGGGAACCTTGAACAAAGTCATTCCTGGAGCCCGCATATTTAGAAAGGTCGTTATCATATTTATGGCGCCAAGAATTGAGGATGCCCCAGAGACATGTACCGCGAATATAGCTAGATCCATGGACATTCCACTCTCATTCACTGATAGTGGTGGATATAGGACCCATCCAACACCTGAACCTAATTGTCCATTCCCCCCAGGTGACAATACTGAACAAATGGCGAGAGACGTTCCCGTAACGTAAAGCCAAAAAGACAGATTGTTCATTCTTGGAAAAGCCATATCCGGAGAACCAATTTGAAGTGGCATAAAGTAATTCCCAAAACCACCAAATAATGCTGGTATAACAACAAAGAACATCATCAATATACCATGACCGGTAATTAACACGTTCCATAAATGCCCATTTGGAGTACACTCGCCAATTGCAGCAGCAGTTAAGCGCGCGCCTTCCATACACATGTATTGAACACCAGGATTCATCAGTTCAAGACGCATGTATACGGTGAAAGTAACAGCAATAAAGCCCACGAAGGCAGAAACTACTAAATACAATATTCCAATGTCTTTGTGGTTGGTTGACATAAACCAGCGAGTGAAAAACCCTCTATCGTCGGTATGTTCGTTGCCTTGAATGGCTGCGTCTGCCATAGTTTTCTCCTCAAATAAGACAGCTTTACGTCTGCCTTGCCCCTATTGAATCAATTTATTTTGTATAATCAAATTCTAGTTAGTTAACAATGCTCGTAATTGCCGCATGTAAGTTTATTTACAAAGTCTGAAAAAGTTACTTTTCAGTGCAAGATCAAAGTCATCCATAGTTATTGAGACCCCTAAATCTTTTAGACTTGTAACACCAAAATTTTCTGCTCCACATGGGATGATCCCGGAAAAATGATCCAAATTCGGATTTATATTGATTGCAATACCGTGGAATGACACCCATTTTCGCAATTTAAGGCCTATTGCAGCTATTTTTTCTTCTAAAAATAGGCCATCAGCACTCTTTTTTTTATCTTTTCGCCGTATCCAAACCCCAACTCTATCAGGCCGTATTTCCCCCTCAATATTAAATTCCTGAAGTGTGGTGATAATCCACTTCTCTAAAAACTCTACAAAACTTTTTACATCGCGTCCGCGCTTATTTAGGTCGAGCATCACATATGCGACCCGTTGACCGGGCCCATGATACGTAAATTTGCCGCCCCGTCGCGTGTGATAAACTGGAAAGCTCTCTTTATCTAGCAGGTCTTTTTCGTTTGCGGACGCACCTCCGGTGTAAAGGGGGGGATGTTCAACTAACCAAATTAGCTCTTTTTTCTTGTTGGCTGCAATCTCAGAAACGCGAGTTTCCATAAAGTTTGACGCGAAGTCATAATCGACTAATTCATCATTTTTTAACCATTCAACCATTAATTGAGCACCTAAACTCTTATTTTAATATTTAGTTTTAATAAATTAGTTAGCTATTAAATCTTTATGGCACGTCTTTATTTTGTTTTTTGCAATCTAGAAATTAACAAATAAATATCTAAATCTTCCTATATGATAGTTTAAAGCTTCACAATTCGAATAATTTTAGATACACGCGATCAAGTGCGGTCGTGGCGGAATTGGTAGACGCGCAGCGTTGAGGTCGCTGTTCTGTAACAAGAGTGGAAGTTCGAGTCTTCTCGACCGCACCATTATATGAACTGCAGGATTTATAATGTGTGGTTTATTGAATTCGATCCATTTCTATTTAAATTAAAGGATAAGTATCCAAATACTAGCTGTAACGACTGTAGCTAGGGTCCCGAGAAGAATTGAACTTGCCACAACTCGTTGTGCTTTTTTGTACGTACTTGCGAATAGGAAAGCATTTATTCCAGGTGCCATTGCGGCAGTAATAACTGCTGATCTCAATTGTTCTACACTAAGCGGTGAACTAATACCGGCGAAATATACCAACGCCGGATGTAGAATTATTGAAACAAAAATAATAAAACAAATTGTCAAACCATCGCCCGCTGGGCGGTACTGGTACAAAGCACCTCCCAGTGCAAAAAGAGCTGTTGGAAGCGCTGCATTTTTTATAATACTCAGGCTGTTCCAAATTGGGGACGGTATGGGTATACCAAAAGTATTAACCACTAAGCCCAAAAATATAGCAAATATTAACGGATTTTTACAAACTAAATTGAAAATATTACTCAACACATTTGTAAAGTTAGTGATCTTATTACTGCTTTGGCATAATTCCATCGAGAGGATGCCAATGAAATAACAAAAGGGAGCATGAAATGCTATTATAGCATAATTTGGCCCTAGGGCCGTTGACCCATACGCGTTTTCCGTTATCGGTAGACCAAGTAATAATGAATTTGAAAATAGACAACTAAATCCAATACAGATCGCTTCTTCTTTGCTGCGCTTAAAATAAAAATGGGCTGCTAGAAAGCCAATTATGAAGCAAGTCAGTGCACTAATATAAAAAGACAAGAGAAGCCAAAGATTGAAATGTTCACTAATTTCAATTTTCGCAATTGCGTAAAATAAAAGACATGGAATAGCAAAATTTTGAGCAAAGTTTGTAAGGTTGTCGATACTCTTTGCACTTAACCATTGCCGCCAAATAGATAAATATCCAGTTCCAATTACAAGGAATACAGGCAGAATAACATTAAAGAGAACGTACATATTTTATATTGAGAACTCAAAATCTAACACCATTCCGTCATAGGCTGGTTCAACATTTTTGGGTGTTTCTTTTATCAGCGTTTCATAGTCTAGATCCACGTGCATGTTCGTTAAAATAGCTTTGTCTATTCCTGAGGTTTTGATCCACTCTAAGCTATTTTCTAAATGCGAATGAGAGGGGTGTGGGTTACGTCGAAGGGCATCCAAGATCCAACATTTTGCCTTTTTCACTTCTTCCCATGCTTCCTTTGACATCTCTGACACGTCTGGGAGATAAACGAGCGGTCCAATCCTAAAGCCAAGTGCATTTACATTTCCGTGCTTAACCTGAAAAGGTACAAAATTGATCGGCCCACCGTCCCCGTATAATTCGGTCATACCATCCAGAGTATTTAAGTTTAAGATTGGTGGGTAGGGGGAGTCGTCGGGCTGAACAAAAGCGTATTTAAAACGTTCGATCAGATCGTTTTGCGTGGCTTGATCCGCCCAAACATTTATTCGCTTCCGCATATTGAAGAAAATCATCCTCAGATCGTCCAATCCATGAACATGATCTGCATGTGAATGAGTATATAAAACGCCATCCAATGAACCAACTCCTGCATTCAAGAGTTGATTTCTCATATCCGGAGAGGTGTCTATTAAAACTCGCGTTGCGCCTGTTTCACTTTCTCGTTCTATTAAAAGAGAGCAGCGTTGGCGATTATTCCGAGGATTTTTTGGATCACAGTCACCCCAATTACCTCCAAGACGAGGAACGCCGCCTGATGATCCACAACCTAATATGGTGAAACGAAGCCTATCCATTAGACTTTGCCATACTGGCGCGCTTTAAAAAACAAAGAGTTAAAATTTTCTTCTGTTTGTAGCGCAAATTCTTCATAGCTAAGATCAAATAATTCTGCTCCAACTCTTGCAGTATTTACAACATAAGCCGGTTCATTTCTTTTACCTCTGTAAGGGGGAGGAGCGAGATATGGACTGTCCGTCTCTACCAGAATACGTTCCACTGGTACCAGTGAGAAAATCTCCCGTAATTCTTTGCTTTTAGGAAATGCTGCAATTCCAGACATAGAAAGATAAAACCCAAGATCAATAGCTTTTATGGCAAGATCCTTTGACGAAGAGAAGCAATGCATTACACAAGAAAATGGAGAGTTTCTGAACTCAGCTTCCAGAATGCTCGCAATATCAGTATCAGCATTTCGAGCATGAATTATGAGTGGTAACTTTGTTTCCTGTGCAGCGTTTATATGAATTTGAAGACTTTTTTTCTGTATTTCTGCGGTATCAGACGTGTAATAGTAGTCTAGCCCAGTCTCTCCGATAGCGACAAATTTAGGATGTTTACTGATTTGAATTAATTCCTCTAAACTTGCCATTGGTTCGGAGGAAACACTCATCGGATGGTTTCCTGCGGCATAATAAACTGCTTTATAATTTTCTGAAATTTTTCTCACCGTTGGTTCATTTTTGAGCTTTGTGCAAATGGTAACCATTCTAGTCACCCCATTATGAAGAGCACTTTTGATGACGTCTGAACGGTCTTCATCAAAATCTGGAAAGTCCAAATGACAGTGGCTGTCAGTAATTTTAGGATTACTACTCATTTGTAACCGTGTTTTGGCTTATAGTTTTGTAACATGTTTCCAAATAGATGAAGGCATCCAAAATGAGACTTTCTATGTTAATATTCAAAAAGTATCCTTTATTCAATTTTGCGAGAGTAATGTTTGCAGCCTCAGACCATAGATACGCACTCTCAGGGGATGGGCACAAATAAGTCATAATCTTTTCTTCTTCAATGGACACACTTGGGAGTATTGGTGATTGCATCGCGCCTGTTTTGCATAGACGGGAAAAAAATTGCTGCATCATTTCGAAAAAAATTTCAAAATTATTAGATTTTGTTTTAACGAAATAGTCCTGATTTAGCTGTAACGTTTTATTTATATTTAGAGTTGGCAGCGATGAAGTAATGTTTAATATGTCTTTATACAAATTAATGCAATTTGAATTAATTAACCTGCAAGCAGCGCCGGCAGATCCCTGTGATAGTATGTGAAGTGCATTTTCCTCCGTTTGGTTAACTTTACAACCTATGGTAGCTAAAACCGCTGCCAGGTCAGCCTCGTTTAGGCTCGAAAATGATAATTTCTGGCACCGTGATTGATGGTCGACAGCAAAAGGTTTGATTGGTGCGATATTAATAAAAATAGAGTATTTTTTGGTGGCTCCTCGAGCAGTTTGAGAAGTGCATTACCTGAGCTTTTGTTCAAATCGTCCGCAGAATCAATTATAATTATTCTTCTGCCCCCGTCAGTCATTGATAGGGAACAGTAAGATTGCAACTTACGGATGTCATCAATAGAAATATTCTTGAAGAACGTTTTTCTGCTTTCATTGTACCCGCGCCTCACAATATGAACCCGCTGTTCTGATCCTGACGTGATACGACTTAAAATACTTCCACTTTGAGGCTCTAAGATTGAGTTAAGATCTTTACTATTGAGATCAATTTTTAAATCTGTCGGTGTATGTGTTGTGGTCAATAAAAATTTTGACACTTGCCACGCAAAAGAAGCTTTGCCAATGCCTCTGTCACCAGCCAGCAGCCAACACTGAGGAATTCTATTTTCAGCGAAGCAATTTAAAAAATCTAGTTTTTGCGAATTATGCCCAATTATTTTTGTTGTTTGCATTGGATGAGGGGCACCAGCTATTTTGTCAGAAAAAAAAATATCCGATTCATCACTCATGGATCAATCAATTTCTAGCAGCAGTTTGCTTATATTGAATGCAACTTCCGACTCATTCCTGTTGCCATCAACTACAATGAAACGTTTAGGAAATTCATTCGCTAAAGTCAGGAAACCTTCTCTTAATTTAATTTGCATTTCTAACCCAAAGTCTTCAAATCTAGCTTCATTACCTGAGCGCCTAAGTGCTCTTGCTAGACCAATTTTAGGGTCTAAATCGACCAAAACAGTGACATCCGGTTGCCGAGGTATCATGGTCTTATCAAGTTGATCAACTACGTCTCTTAAGTCACCACGCGTTACGCCTTGATAAACCCTAGTCGAGTCTGAGAACCTGTCACATATAACGGTCGATCCAATTTCAAGTGCGGGTAAAATGGTTCTCTCCAAGTGATCTCGCCTTGCTGCCGTAAATAACAATATCTCTGTTTCAGCAGACCACCTGTCTGTCTCGCCTGTAAGGAGTAAATTACGGATTTCTTCCGCCCCTTTTGATCCACCAGGTTCTCTTGTGAGTAAAACTTTTTTTCCATAAGTAGTCAGCTCATCACTTAAAATTTTAGCTTGAGTAGACTTTCCACATCCATCTATGCCTTCAAAGCTTATGAATTTTCCATTCAGATTCAAAATGTACCCTCTTGGCTATGATTAATTGAGCGGAGAAGGAATTTAGCAGCTGAAAAAACTCTTTCTTTAAATCCCCCAGGTCCAACATTTTCTGCAGCAACCAAAGGGATTTCAAAAGTTGGTAAATTAGGTCTCGAAATGATTAAATTTCCAATGTTTGTACCTTTAGATACGGGCGCTTTGATGGGTGTTTTAATTTTTGCCGTAAAATTGATGTCCTCGTCATCAAATACTGGAACTAGAATGTCTAGGTCTTTAGACAGGGCAAGTCCTACCTGCCGCATGTCGCCATTCCAAACTGGCGCAAAAGCGACAACTTCGTCAGCATTGCCATATTTTTTTTCAGTGAATTGCCGGAATGCCCAATTTACAATTGCTTCTGCTTCATCGGCCCTAACGCTTTGACTTCTTAATCCTGTGACAACAAAAATTACTCTTCTTTTTTCCTGCAAAGCAGATCCAACGAGTCCATAACCAGCTTCTGTAGTATGCCCTGTTTTTAATCCGTCTGCTCCAATTCCTAGACCTAATATTGGATTTCTATTCTGGGTGTTGGCTGCTGCTCGACCATCGAATTCAAATGACTCTTCATCAAACATGGGGTAATATTCTGGAAAATCAGTTATTATTCTATTTGCTAGAATAGCAAGATCTTTAACGCTCATTCTGTGTTTAGGGTGTGGCCAACCATTTGAGTTAGCAAATACCGAATTTAACATACCCATTTTTTTTGCTCGTTTTGTCATCAACTTAGCAAAGCCTTCCTCTGTACCATCTGGTGATAATGCTTCAGCCAACACAACGCAGGCATCATTTCCTGACAGAACAATTATCCCTCGAAGTAAGTCTTCAACACTAACTCTGTCACTGGTATTTAAAAACATAGTTGACCCGCGGTATTTCACTGCAGCTTCGGAAACGGGAAGTTTCTCTGTCAGATCTAACCTACCTTGGTTAATATATTCAAACGCCATGTATAGAGTCATTAACTTTGACATTGATGCTGGGGGTAAAGGGCTATTGGCATTTTTCTCAAGTATTACAGTGCCAGTAGTTTGGTCTAGGATGTAAGCAGCCTTTGCTGATGTTTCAAACGAAAGCGCATTCCCGGCCCACAAAAATGTGTATGATAATAGAATAGCATATAAAAAATTTAAAACAGAGAGTTTCTTATTTAGATACAGCATACGCATCACCAAAACCGACAGCTTTTACTTTTTGTAAAAGTGTAGATCTTTCATTTATTGTTGCAGCTGGGCCGACAATAACTCGCCAAAAAGTTTTATTTCGACTAATCTGTTTTTTCACACTTGGCTTTATTTTAAGTTGCTGCATAACTTCAGCAGTATTTATTGCATTTTGTTCAATACTAAATATGCCAACTTGAATGAAAGGCTTAGCTAAGGATACATTTTCAGAATTTTGATCTGAATTATTTACACCGCCTTCGATTTTTGAAGCTATGGTCACATTTTTTGTTGCTTGGGTTTCAGGCTTCTTTTTAAATGAATTAACGGTTTTTAATGCCCGCAAGGCTGTTACTGAAACAATACGATTTTCATTTGCAGCAATACCCAGGGATGCTGCTGCTTCAGATGATAAAAGCATCTTTTTTTCCTCAGAATTACCACTTCTACTAAAAATCGCTCCTATCACAGATTTACCGTTATATTTATCTTTAATTATTACCCTTGTCGGTTGTTCGACACCTGGGTGAGAAATCCAAACTCCACCAAGTGATGATTGACCATCCCAGAGAGCCAATCCCTCCGCATTAAATATTTCAGGAGCCTCGACGTCATTTTCTTTGAATTCAATCCCCAATGGCTTTGAGGAGTTTCCAACGATCTCGTTACTTGATGACTGACATCCGACTATTATAAAACTTGCCAACAAGATTTTTATTAAAGTTTTTAAAGTATACATTTTTCCATCCTAGAGGAAGCACTGCTTTCTCACATATAACCTGTAAGATCCGTGGTTAAAAGGTGCAGGATCTGAGTTCCAGCCAAAATGTACATCTTTATGCTTTAAGAATCAAAAATTTTTCGATAATTGATCGAGTGTCGGAGGAGTGGCAGAGTGGTTGAATGCACCGGTCTTGAAAACCGACGTGGGTTAACGCCCACCGTGGGTTCGAATCCCACCTCCTCCGCCATAAATTCGTATTTATTGAATATAACATTAGTGTCGTTAAACATTTAAACTTCAATGAAGTAGCCAAATAAATAAAAATATCTATTGGCAATAATGCTGACAACCCGCCGCCTGTAACCTTTTGTATTTTTGACCATCGGACGATTTACTCAACAAAGAGTTCCAAACTGAGTTCATAAAACAAAAAACTTCCAACTCTATTTGTGTATGTACCATCTCATTTTTTGTTATCATAGTGTAAAGAGACTGCCCATTTTCACATAATTCAACGGCTCTGTTTTTCACTTTATAAAGATCATTATAATTATAACATAGGGTACAAAAAACAATCTAAAGCTATTGCAATATAATAGAAATATTTATACTCGCTGCGACTAGCATTTTCGAAATTGAGGGATTGAAATGTTTGAAACTGTTAATGACTTTCAAGCTTCTTTGAGGCATTTAACAACAAAAAATGAAACTTGTTTTAAAGCAGCTTTTGAACATCAAAAACAACTTACGAAACCTACCGGGTCGTTAGGAAAACTGGAAGAGTACGCATGCTTTATGGCAGCTTGGCAAGGCAATGAAAGACCAGAAATAGAACTTGCTCAAGCTCTGGTATTTGCTGGCAATCATGGCGTATGTAATCAAGGCGTGAACCCATTTCCTCAAGAAGTCACAATGGCGATGGTTGAAAATTTTCGTAATGGTGGCGCTGCGATAAATCAGCTCGCTACGCATAGTAAGGCTGACTTAAATATTGTTCTCTTATCAGAAGGGCAGGCAACTGCAGATATTACCGTTGGTCCCGCCATGACTGAGCAAGAATGTCTTGAAGCTATTAATAGCGGAGCTGCAGCAGTAAATTTAAAAACTGATATCTTGTTATTGGGTGAAATGGGCATCGGTAATTCTACAGTTTCGTCAGCTCTCTGTTTAGGTACGTTTGGTGGTGTAGGTTCGGATTGGGTAGGGGCCGGTACTGGCAGTGATAGCGAAGGTATCATAAAGAAAGCAAAAGTTATAGAACGCGCTATAGCCGTTAACCGGGAGGGATTGAATACTCCATTCCAAATTTTGATGTCCTTAGGAGGACGTGAGCAGGCTGCGATTTGTGGCGCTTTGATTGCTGCGAGACTCAACAGCATACCTGTAATTATTGATGGCTTTATAGCGTCTTCAGCAATAGCGCCTCTAATCTCGGTGAAGGAGATTTATGATCATGTTATATTTGCACACCAGAGCGCTGAGGCTGGTCATGGCAGGTTACTAAATAAATTAGGTAAAGTACCAATGTTTGATTTAGGCATGCGTTTGGGAGAAGGGTCGGGCGCTGCTTTAGCTTTAAATATTATTAGAGCATCTTTGGCATGTCATAATGGAATGGCGACTTTTGCTGAGGCTGGTATAGGTACTTAATTATTTAGTCGGTAGCACTATTCTTTAGCAATCAATCGACTTCGTTCTGTAATAATATTCAGAATTATTCGAGAATTTTCGTAATAATTATGTTCAATATAATCCAATAGAAAAAAGCACAAACGGTTATCATCACGGCAATTGTTCCAAACAAGCTTTCTGGAAGAAGGGTGGTCATGAGAGAGTCTTGATAGTAAAAGAACCACTGCCCTTTGTCAGAAAATAGTACTTCGTGTAAAAGGTGAAACACTTTTCGCGTGCCAATAACAAAAATTATACCAGATATTACACTCAAAGTGAAAACCATTGTAAAGAACGAAAACAGAGTAGTAACTGGTTTCCAAAGATATCTGGATCGGCTTATTTTATAATAGAAGAAAAAGCCATAAACCGCAATTAAAACGCCTGTAAGAATTAGAACAAATTGGGTAGACGATACAATTAATTCACTGACATCTTGAAGATGAGTGATTTCATTGTTCGTTAAAAATTCATCAATTTTTTCACCAGAAGGATAAAAATAGCTTATCTGTGACAATCCCTTACCATTAGAGTTGATGCTTGAAACAATTTCTCCAAAAATTCTTTGATGTTCTAAGTTTGATGTTAATCCAAAGTTTTCTTTATTTCGGTTTTGAGGAGCATAATTCTTGATCTGTTCGTCAATCGCGTGAAGCTGATACAACCTCTCAAAAAAAAAGTTTGTTGCTGAGAGAGACTTCCACGCCAAAAAAAGGCAAATAACAAATAGAGAGATTGACAATAAAGATGTAATTAAAATTTTTCTCATTATTATTTTCCCTTAGTCAACAATCATTCAATAGTTTGGCCGGTCTAAATTATCAACTCATTAAAGCAACAAGTGTATTAAACTGTTCTTTAATAACTGTCTTCAATCAAATTCGCCAATTTTAGCTCATTCAACAGTGATTCATTTATTTTGAGATTTGTATATTTTTCAGATTGATAGCTTTTTTTACACTAATTTAAGGATCGTGTAGTCCACTGAAATATAACATAAATTAAAGTATACCATTGTATTTCTTGACTTATTACACTTTTACCTTCTTTTTATCCATAATTTATGGTGGAAAGGATCTCAAATGGCAAAAGCTAACACTAGTTTTGACTTGGATGTTCGAGATGTAGAATTAATTGAGAATGCGCTAAACTCTGTAATCACTAAGCGGTCCTCTACCATTATTAACTCAGCTAATAATACCAACACTGAACCAACTGAAGAAACCTGTCCTGTCGAAATTAAAGGTCAAATTTCTGAATTACGTGATCTTTTAGGAAAACTCCATAATCAAAAAGTCTGGTATAGACCGAAGAATCGGGTTGCTTACATCGGCGGATGAATATGAGAAGATTTATTTCTTAAGCGATAACTTGCGACTTCTAAGTGGCGTAGCACAGTCCGCAGTCTGTTTTAATATATCAGTAAACTTCACATAAATTAGTTCTGGCATTTTAGTGATTTTTGGTGTTGGATGAGTGTTTACATGTGCTTGGAGCATCTCCGATATCGCGGCAATTTTCCCATCTACGAGCATTTGAGAGTGCAAAATAAACTTTTCTTTGTCAGCATCCACAAGAGTAGTTTTGATCTTAAGTTCAGATCCTAGCTTCACCTCACTTAAATAAAATTTGTGATCTTCAATTACGAATATTGTGCATCCAGTTTTAGATCTGTAGCTCTTATCAAAGCCTACAACGTCTTGAAAATGATCAACGGCGTAGCTGAAGACTAAACCATAATAAGCGTCTTGCATATGATGATTGTAGTCGATCCATTGCTCTTGAACGTTTATTTTGAATGTGAAATCGTTTAACATCTAAAGAAGAGTTTCGTTTACAAAAATTAAAGGTAATATCAAATATAAGCTTATCAATTTTTAGTTGCGTCAATATTAAAGTTTATCAATGAGATATTTTATATACAGTGATTAACAGATCTGCAAAAAGTGTTTTAGTAGCTGGGGCCAGTGGTTATGTCGGCAAGGCTGTGGTGGCAGAATTGGTTGAGCAGGGCTTTAATGTATACGCTGTAGTGAGAAAAAATACTGAGTTAAAAGGCTCTAAGTTTAGTAATTTGAATATTATTGCAATAGACACTGAAGCCGATTCAGATTGGACACAAAAATTCCCTAACGTTGATATTATAATTTCTTGCCTTGCTAGCAGATCTGGAAGAGCAAAAGACGCAAATTACGTTGACTACGGTTTGAATTCTGATCTTTTGAGTTTTGCTTATAAAACTAACGTTCAGCACTTTATATTGCTCTCCGCGATCTGTACTCAGAAGCCATTACTTGCGTTTCAATATGCAAAGTTAAAATTTCAAACAGAGTTGATGTCGTCTGGCATAAGATATTCGATAGTCCTACCAACCGCATTTTTTAAGTCATTATCGGGTCAAATTGCTCGTATTAAACAGGGAAAGTCATTTTTAGTCTTTGGATCAGGTTTAGAAACTAGCTCGCTCCCAATTTCAGAAATAGATTTGGCAAAGTATCTTAGCAATTGTATTGTTGACAAAGAATTTTGGAACAAGTTATTGCCGGTGGGTGGCCCTGGGCCCGTTATCACTCCTATGGCTCAGGCAGAGATGCTGTTTGAAATATTTGATAGACCTAAAAAAATTAGGCATATATCCCCTCGGGTTTTTGACATTCTTATAGCATTTTTATTGCCTTTATCCTTACTTTTCACAAAACTGAAAGATTATGTCGAGTTGTTGAAAATTGGTAAGTACTATGCCCAAGAGTCTATGCTTTTTTATGATAATGAGACTGGAACTTATAACGCAGAAAAGACTCCTCAATTTGGCGATAATTTGCTTTATGATTATTATTGTTCGCTAAGAGATGATCCGAAAAACATACCAGATATGGGTTCACAGAAACTATTTAACTGATTTCAAATTTCGAAATAACATCTTATAATAAGAACTATTGTTATTTTTTGTTGGTGTTTTTAAATGTTTTTTTTTAAGTTTAAAGGCTTGCCCTTTTAATAGTCTTCCGCTATTTCACAAATAGTTTGCTAATATCGATCGATTATCCTAACAGGCTGTCTCTCGAATTTGTAAGACTAGGTCAACAATGGGTATTACCCAAAAACAGGAGAAAGATTGATGGCTACTGGTACAGTAAAATGGTTTAATGGGACTAAAGGTTATGGTTTTGTTGCCCCAGACGATGGGGATGCAGATATTTTTATTCATATCTCGCAGGTTCAACAGTCAGGTCTGGATGGACTTCAAGATAACCAAAAAATATCTTTTGATGTTGAAGAAGGTCGCAATGGTAAAAACCAGGCTACAAATATCAAATTAACTTAATAAGATTTATCGTTTTTCAGTTTGTAATATAGCATTTTCCCATTCTACTAAGAATTTTTGCTTTTTAAATTGATCCAAAAACACCATTAAACCGGGTCCAAGTTTGATCCGGTTTAATGAGTTCTCCTCGTATGTACTCAAGCTCAAATTATACATTGTTCTTTGAGTACTTGACACGAATACAGTTTCTAACACGTGGTCAATGAAGAGTTTCGCTGATCGTTCGTTGCCAGAGCTTGACGGTACTATCATTGATCGAGACATAACAGTTGTCATATCTGAAGGGTAAATCACTACGTATTTATCTGATAATGGATGGTTATTTGCGTAGCTGCCTAAAACATTATAAGCTATATCAATCTCTCCCGAAACCACATCTTCGATCATATTCGATGAGCAACAGTACAAATTTGTTTCAAGTTGGCCCATAACCTCCGTCAAACGCCAGTACGTTTCGGTTGCTCTTGCATCCTGAGTTGCAAATAAATAACCTAAACCTGATCGTCTTAGATCATATGTACCAATTCTGCGTTTGAACCGGTCTGGGTTCTCTCTTAGCTTGTTAATTAATTCTTGCCGTGTTCTGGGAAAGTCATCATGTTTAAATGCTGTTTTGGAAATTACGATTGCGGCAGGTTCTTGAGTGAAGCCAAAGATCATATTATTCCATATCGACCAAGACGGGATAGTTATATCGATGTTCGGTTTATAGGTCTTTGCAAATCCGTCGTTAGCCAGCTTTACTTGAAGGTCCATTGCACTTGAGATTATCAAATCATAAGAGGTTTTTTCGCTGTACATAACGTTCATAATATCGGTGGACGATACTACGCTGTAATCAATCCCATAGTTGGGATATCTTTCTAGAAACAGCTCAATCATTGGGGCAAAGTATTTGATGTCTGCTGTGGAAATTATGCTTAATTTACCTTTTCCAGTCTGACTGCCAAAAAATGCCCTTTCTTCTACTTCTAAGGCATTCGTAAGACTCGCAAAAACTAATGAGATGGCAAGAAAAAAGAAACGCATGCACCTCCTCCTACTAGATTTTTAATTTCTAACTTTCCCTTGTGGGCTTGTATTACTTCGTGAACTATAGTTAATCCTAGTCCTGATCCGATAATGCCCTCAACGTTTTCGCCACGTTTGAAACGCTCGATCAATCTTGATGGCTCGTCTAACGTAAAACCTGGGCCTTTATCATTCACTTTAATCTCAATATATGTTTTAGATGATAACATGGTTGTATGTACTGTGCTATCAACTGGTGAGTATTTAATTGCATTGTCTATTATGTTGTACAACGCGTTTTGAAGTAAAATGGTATCCCCAACGACATTGGCCTGGCAGAAAAACTGGTATTGCAAAGATATATCACGTAAATCAGCTACAGGCTGTAACCTCTCCACTGTATCACTTATCAACTGATTCATGTTTACTTTTTCTAGAACTAAATTATCTGCTCGCAATGTTACCATGGCGTGATCTAAAAGCTGTCCCGCAGCTCGCGAGCTCTCATCAATAGCTCGTATTATTTCTTTTATATGTTTGCGGTTTTTGGGCTTGTCTAGATGTCTTAGTATAATTTCCGCTTGGGCCCGCACAACTGTCAAAGGTGTTCTTACTCGATGAGCGGCCTCGGTTATAAAATCTTCGGATCGCGTTAGAGATTTTTCAAGTCTGAGCATTAGAGAATTAAGTGAAGAAACAAGTGGAACCATTTCTGTAGGAACTGATGTGGCTAATGGACGTAAATCCTTTGGCCCACGCTTAGAAATTGACCTCGTTAATCTTGCTAAAGGGTTTACGGCCGATCTAGCAAGAATAAAAGATAGTGCTGCTGCAATAAGAAAGAATGTCACTCCAACTACGAGTGAAGCTCTACTTGTATTGGCTAAAGTTTTTGTCAGTCCATTAAGGGTTTGTGCGACACTCACCTCCAAAGCTACTGGCTGGCCATTTATTGAAAAATGACGTTTTACAGTTACTACTCTTACATTTTGCTCCAGAAAATTACCTGATAAATATGCTATGTTGTTGGAGTTAAAACGGTCAGCTTTCGGTAAAAATTTGTAACCAGACAAAAATTTATTATCTAGTTTTATTGAATAAAAAACTCTCTCATCTGTGACTGTGTCAAGCATAGAAAGAGACGAGTAGGGTAGATCAATGCTAAGTTCTCCCGTATTAAATCTACTGCTATCTATAATGGAAGTTGCTGAGGCTAGTAGAATGTTATCCTGGCTAGATTGTGCGATTTGCCGAGATACTGATTGAATTAAAAGGTACAGGAAAATAGCGATTATGGCCGCGACTATTGTCAACAATGCAGAGAGCCGCCGCTTTATGGAGCCTTTGACAATAGGCTTTTTCATAAAATTATCGATTTTTCTAACTTGTAACCCATGCCGCGGATTGTTGTTATTGATATGTCCGCGCCCACCAGATGACGTCGCAGTCTGGCGATATATACCTCTATTGCATTCTCAGTTACAGACTGGTCATATGAAAACAGTCGGTCAACTAACTTCGATTTTGAAAAAACCTGACCAGGAGAGCTTATTAACAGTTCTAATAAACGCAGTTCACGCGTCCGTAATGTTACATGTTCCTTTCCGACGCTTAGGGTTGCCGCTACTGGATCAAATGACACATTGCCGTGGGAAATATTTGTTTGAACTGAGTCCCCTTTCCGTCGAAGTACTGCTCTGCACCGAGCTTCCAACTCAGAGAAATCAATGGGTTTTGTCATGTAATCATCGGCTCCAAGATCTAAAAGACTGACCTTATCGGAAACTTCTGATCTGGCTGTTAGAACAATTATAGGTGTTTTATAATTTTTACTTCTTCTAGTTGTAAGAAAATCACGACCATCTCCGTCTGGTAGCATTATATCCAATAAAATTAGGTCATATTCAGTTGTAGCTGTATATTCGTTTGCGGTTGCAATGTCTTTTGCATAGTCAATCACATGACCGTCTAACGACAGTCTATCCACTACCACTTTAGCAAGGCTAATATTGTCTTCGACTAATAAGAATCTCATAAACTTGGTATGTCGCTATTTCGTGTCAGGCCAGTGTCAGGTTAAATAATCACTGTTCAATTCATGGGCAGAATCGCCTTTTATGTCAATTGGGAGGAAATTTGATGACATTAAAATTTGGTCGAAGAGCTGTGGTTGCGGCCGCCGCTGCGTTGTCTTTTGCAAATCCAGTATTTGCTGGGGGGCATCAAGTAGTTGATAGCATACATTTTGTAATTCCAGGAGGAGCTGGAGGTGGCTGGGACGGCACAGCTAGAGGTACTGGAGAAGCGTTGACCAATGCTGGCTTAGTAGGGTCGGCTTCTTATGAAAATATGTCTGGTGGCGGTGGCGGTAAAGCAATCGGATACCTTATCGAAAATGCCGAGTCCAACCATGGTACGCTCATGGTGAATTCTACTCCAATCGTTATAAGATCGCTTACGGGTGTTTTCCCTCATAATTTTCGAGATCTGACGCTTGTTGCTGGAACTATTGGAGATTACGCAGCACTAGTTGTTGGAAAAGATAGCTCGTTGAATTCAATGGGAGATTTAATGAGTGCCTATCGAGCTGACCCCAGTGGAACAGCAGTTGGCGGTGGCTCCGTTCCTGGAGGTATGGATCATCTAGTTGCTGCAATGGTTATGCAAGCAGCTGGTGAAGACCCAACCGCAGTCAAATATATTCCTTATGATGCTGGTGGAGACGCAATGGCAGCTTTGCTATCTGGTGAAATAGATGCGCTCTCAACAGGCTTTTCTGAGGCAGTTGCATTAGCTCAAGCAGGAGAGGTAAAGATACTTGGTGTTACGTCTGACGCACGGGTACCAGCTTATGACAGTGCTCAGACAATGAAAGAGCAGGGAATTGACACATCGTTCGTGAATTGGCGTGGTTTCTTTGCCGTTCCTGGATTGCCTTCTGATACTTTGGCTGCTTATCAGGACGCCCTAACAAAAATGTACGAAACTCCAGAGTGGGAAGCAGTGCGAGCACGTAATGGCTGGGTAAACATACATAACAATGGTGATGATTTTCGCGTATTCTTAGAAAATCAAGAAAAAGTTATTGGCGACTTAATGCGTCAATTGGGTTTTCTTTAATTAACTATGGGATCGGCTTATTTTTTTACATGAGCCGATCTCTTTTTTCGGTAATTACACATTATGTCTTTTGATCGTTGGATTGCGTTAGTTATTCTAAGTATATCTCTGATTTATTCTTACGCTGCATTCTTCACAATGGACCACCTTTTGCCACCTTTTATGCAACGAAACCCAGTTTGGCCATCAACATTTCCAAAGATTTTAGGGATACTATCGATCTTAGTTTCCTCAACCATTATTTTAGGTTTAGAAAAAAATAAACATAGTAACAACGGCACAGAAATAGACTACCGTAGAATACTTGATTATAATTTGGGCCCAGCCATATTTTTAGTAATTATGATGGCTCTGTACGCGATCACACTGAGGCCATTAGGCTTTTTCATCTCAACTATTACTTTTCTTGCAGTATCCGGCTATATTTTGGGAGAGCGCAAAGTTTTAATTTTGCTCTTTGTCGCTGTCTTAGCTTCTTTTATTATATGGTACTTAGTAGAGCAAGTATTAGGTATTTATTTGCTTTCGCTTCCGTCAATATTTTAGAGGGTCAACATGCTTGAAGGTTTATTGATTGGTCTAGAAACTGCATTTTCTCTAAAAAATTTATTTATGGTAGTTGGAGGTTGTTTCATAGGAACTTTCATCGGAATGCTACCCGGCCTTGGACCTATGTCTATAATCGCCATAATGATACCAGTTGCTATCACATTGGGTGATCCAGCTGCGGCTCTTATCCTTCTCGCTGGCGTCTATTATGGTGCAATATTCGGAGGCTCCACCTCATCCATACTGTTAAATGCCCCGGGTGTGGCCGGAACTGTTGCAACCAGTTTTGATGGTTACCCTATGGCTCGAGCAGGGATGGCGGGTAAAGCTCTTACAATAGCTGCTATTTCATCCTTTGCTGGTGGTACGATTGGTACCATTTTGTTGATGATATTTGCACCCGCATTATCCTCAGTGGCATTGCTTTTCCATTCAGCAGAGTATTTCGCTTTGATGATTGTAGGATTGAGCGCAATAGCCGCCTTTGCTGGAACTGGGCAGGTTTCTAAAGCAATTTTAATGACATTACTTGGTTTAATGATGGCTACCGTTGGTGAGGGGGCTTTGTATAACATGCCACGATTTACTATGGGTCTAATGGACCTGCAGTCAGGCTTTAGTTTTATAACGCTCGCAATGGCTATTTTTGCATTACCAGAGGCTATCTTTTTAGTTTTAAATCCAGCAAGAGCTTCGCACAGTGAGAGTAATAAAATTGAGAATTTACGTATTACAAAGGAAGAGGCAAAATCTATAGCTCCCGTAATAGGACGGCAGTCTGTCCAAGGTTTTTTTATCGGTGTGTTGCCGGGTGCTGGGGCAACTATTGCATCATTTTTGGGATATGCAGTTGAACGTAATATTGCTCCCGATCTTGAGAAAAAAGAGTTTGGGAAAGGCTCAATTAAAGGTCTGGCTGCTCCGGAAACTGCAAATAACGCTGCTTGTACTGGATCTTTTGTCCCGCTCCTAACGCTGGGAATTCCAGGATCTGGTACAACGGCAATTTTACTTGGTGCCTTAATAGCATTAAACGTCAGTCCAGGTCCGAGATTAATGACCGATGAACCGCAAATTTTTTGGGCTGTAATTATTTCAATGTATATTGGAAACTTAGTCCTGCTTATTCTAAACCTACCCTTAATTCCATATATTGCTAAAATTCTTACAATTCCTAGAACATTTCTTATACCATTTATTTTATTTTTCACTCTTATGGGAAGTTATATTGGCCAAAATAACGCCACTGAGCTTTTAATATTAGTTGGGCTTGGGGTTTGTGCTACCATCATGCGATTAGCTAATTATCCAATGGCACCATTACTTATTGGATTTATTTTGGGTCAAATGCTTGAAGATAATTTCAGTAGGTCCATGCAACTTTATGATGGTATTAATTTTATCATGGAGAGGCCTATGACAATGGTTCTACTGTTTCTTGCAGCCTTTTTAGTAATTCTGCCTTATCTTCGGGTGGCCAAGTCAAAAAAAACGAATTAAGTATTCTTATAAGCTCGAAGGAGGGTAAAGACTATTTTCGATTATGAAAAATAAATCCAAGAAAATTTAATAAAATTTGAGCGGCAAGGATAGTAGTTGACCCCGAGTGATCATAGTCCGGTGCAACTTCTACTAAATCTATCCCAACAACTTTATTTTGCTCTGATAGGCTCTGTAGTATTTCGAGCACGTCGTAGTAAAGAAAGCCACCGTGACTTGGAGTACCAGTTCCAGGTGCAATTGATGGGCAAAAGGCATCAATATCAATAGTTACGTAAACGTTTGCGTCTTTTGGAATTCTACTTACCAAATTTTTAGGTCCTATTTTTCGTGTTTGGCGAACTGATAAAATATCTGAGTTCATCTCTTTTGCGCTTTCATATCCCTCTTTTGCAGTAGAACTTACATTTCTGATCCCAACTTGGGTTAGCCCAGTAACATAGGATTTTTCCGCAGCTCTTCGCATTGGATTACCATGTCCATACTTTACACCATGTCTTTCATCTACAAAGTCCAAATGAGCATCTATTTGAAGTATGTGGATTGGACCATAATCTGAAAAAGCATTTAAACAGGGTATGTTCACAGAGTGATCTCCTCCCAGTACAACTGGTAAAGCCCCGGCAGCGAGTATTGATCTCACGCCCAGTTCAATATTTTTATGGCTTGTTAATGTGTCGGTGTGAATAATGTCTGCATCTCCAATATCCACAATCTTAACATTTTCGGTTAAGTAAGTAATGTCATCTTCATGATCATAAGCGCCTGCATGTCCAAAACTGAACAAAGTTGATGCTTCACGGATACCTCTTGGGCCGAACCTTGCTCCAGCCCGCCATTGTGTGCCAAAATCGAATGGTGCGCCGAGCACAGCCACATCTGCATTAATTTTTGACCAGTCTGTTACCAACTCACGTTTTGCAAATGTCGAAACACCCACAAATGGCAAATTTAATCTTCCGGTTTCATATCTATGATCTGACATCTAATTTTCCCTTAATTAATCGATATGGTAAGGTGTATCAAAAATAAACCAACTAAAACCTATAAAAAGTGTTCACAGTGATGAAGAATTTATTGTTGATTACTGAGTTTTTGTGCAAGAAAAGTATCCAGCGTAAAAATAGAATTTTGAAAGTCAGCAAAGGAATAATCAATGTCATACAGTGGTCTTCTTGATCATAAAGACTGGGGATTTCCAGTGCCAATATTTTATGGCCCTGGGCGTATCTCTCATATTGGATCGATTTGTAAAAATCTGGAAATTAAAAACCCGCTAGTCGTAACAGACAGAGGAAGTTGGAAGTTGCCGTTCATTCAAGAAATGCGAAGTATACTTTCCGGAGATGGTATTTCTAGTGAACTTTTTTTTGAGATTTCCCCTAATCCTGTTGGTGATGAGATTGAAGCTGGTTGCATTGCTTACAGAGAAGGACACCATGACGCTATAATCGGTATTGGTGGAGGAAGTGGCATGGATGGAGCAAAAGCCATTTGTCTTACTGTAAATAACGATATCAATTTATGGGATTTTGATTACAACAAACCAGCTCTACAAATAGCGGGTACAAAGCCATTTCCAAAATTGATCACGATACCAACAACTGCTGGCACAGGTGCTGAAACAGAAAGCACTGCAATGGTGACACACTCTGAAAAGGGTATGAAATTTTGCCTAGATCATCCGCAGTTAAAGATTAGCGCTGCAATTCTAGATCCAGCGCTAACAATTGGATTACCACCTAGTTTGACCGCATGGACAGGTGTTGATGCGTTAACACACGCAATTGAATCATATATTGTGCCGGATTTTCACCCACTATGTGATGGTGCTGCCATTGAAGCATTAAGGTTAATTGGTAAATACCTAGTTACTTCTGTAGAGGAACCGGAGAACTTAGAAGCTCGGGCTGGCATGCTTGTAGGATCTTGCTTGGCGGGAATTTCATTTCTTAAAGGGCTTGGTTTTGTTCATGCTATTTCGCACATGGTAGGTGCTGAGTATGACACACAACACGGCTTGACCAACGCAATTGTCTTACCAGTCGTACTTCGCTATAATCTTCCTACCTTGGATAACAAGTGCCAAAATATGGCTGACGCTTTAAGTATGTCTGACAAAACTAGTGATGGTTTTATTGGAGAAATAGAGGCAACGCTTGATCGGCTAAGTATACCTACATCTTTAAATGAAATCGGAGTCCCATTTGACTGTGCTGGTAGAATTGCTGAAAAAGCGATGCATGACAGTGCCGCTTCGACTAATCCTGTCACTGGAAACGTATCGGATCTGGAGGCGCTGGTTGAAATGTCTATAAGAAAAGCGCGGTAGTCTGCCTGATTAGAACCGATCTATTGTAAGAAACTGCTCTTTTTTCTTTTCCAAGTCCAATAATCCGAAACCAGCATAAGCCGTTTCATTGTCAGCTTTCAATCTAGTTGTATCTACATTCGCCAAGTTTGCCTTGCGCGAAATCTTAAGTGTAGTCGACCTCATATCGAATTTGCTTAGTAATTGTTTTTCAGAAAGCATTTTAATCTCCCACTTTTATACAGATACGTCAGCAAGGCCTATGCCAGATCAAAAAAAGTTATTTAAATCATAGTGATAAATTCCGTAATGTAGTGAGTTAAAAACTATGCTTGTTGGGACTTACTATTTTATTGGCGTTGTGCGGGTTTGAACTCTAAAAAATTTATCTTTACTTTTGGCCAATCTAATAAGGTGGCTTCTTTTGAGCCATTCGGGAAAGATATATAGCTTTACTCTACCAAAATGTTTGGTTAGCTGATAGTTTTTCTGCAACTATTAAGCTCAGCCTGGTAGCTCTGATTTGTAGAAAATTCGCTATTAGATTTACGTAAGGTTACCTAGGTTTCGCCTTGTAAACAATTAGATAGCAGCATATTGTATTTTCCGAAAAACTACTAAGTTAAGACTGAAGTTTGCTCTATTTATAGACAGAGAGATAAAAAGTTGTCGCAAAATTATAAATTTGTTCGGTTTTTAATTTCAAAAGTACTTTTGACCAAAAAAATAACATATGTGCCTGACTGTTATTAGTAAGTTGATCGAATACTGTTTTGTACAGAGCTTGGAAAATAACATGGAGCTAATATGAATTTTACAAAGCCGTCTTATGGAGAAATGCTTCTAAATAATCGTCTACTAGCAATTATTTTTCTCTTTCTAATAACTATTGGAATGTCATATGGAGCTAAAAACCTTTATTTTGATAATGATTATCGGGCATTTTTTGGGAAAACAAATCCACAGCTTGATGCTTTTGAACGGCTCCAGAAAACTTATACAAAAATTGATAATGTTCAATTTGCTGTAGAACCTGAAGCAGGCAGTAATGCTAGTTCCGTTCAAATATTGGCAGCTATTGAGGAGTTAACCGAATTAGCTTGGCAGATTCCCTATTCTTTGCGTGTCGACAGCATATCTAACTATCAACATACCGAGGTAGATGAAGATGATTTGCTTGTAGAAGATCTCTATGGTTATGCAAAAGAGTTAACCGAGCAGGAATTAAAAGATATACGAGCAATAATTACCACTGAACCGTCAATAATTGGTCGTATTCACGACCCAGGTCATAGATCCACCGCCGTCACAGCTACCGTCCAATTGCCCGGTAAAGATCCCATGGAGGTGGTTGAGGTTGTTGAGGCTTCTAGGGTGCTAAAAGAAACAATTGAGAAAAATCATGAGGTAAAATTAAGGCTTGGTGGCATTGCAGTTTTCAATAATGCGTTTCTTGAAGCATCTGAAAATGACATGATGACCTTGATGCCTGCTATGTATCTGGTCATCTTGGTAGTCACTTATTTATTAATAAGATCAATTTATGCAACGGCAATGGTTATACTAATTATTGTACCGAGTATTACAGTTGCTATGGGTTTCGGTGGATGGATTGGTGTTGGATTAACTCCACCGTCAGCGAGCGCGCCAACTGTGATTACAACCTTAGCAGTAGCAGACTCCATTCATTTTCTTGTTACAATGTTTCAGCGAATGAAAGCAGGCCACAGTCAACGTGACTCAATTATTTACAGTTTAAGTGTTAATGGGAAACCAATTTTTCTGACATCGATAACAACTGCTGTTGGATTCTTGTCTTTAAATTTTTCTGACTCACCACCGTTTCATGACCTAGGAAATATTACAGCAGCCGGTGTAATGGCAGCTTGGCTTTTTTCGATTGTGCTTCTTCCTATTTTAATGAGCTTTGTGACTGTAAAACCAAAAGAAACACTGGGCTCGCTCAATAAGTATATGGGTATGATCGGTGAATTTATTTCATCAAAATATAAGGCTGTTCTACTAGTATCAATAGTAGTGTCAGTTCTTGTAACCGCAGCAATTACCAGGAACGAAATTAATGATGATTTTCTAAAGTATTTTGACGAAGATATAACGTTTAGAGCAGATACTGATTGGATAAGCCAAAATTTAACCGGTTTAAATCAAATACAATTTGATATGCAGTCAAAAAAGCCAAATGGTATAAGTGATCCCCAATTTTTAAATAAGCTTGAAACATTCTCTAACTGGGCTCGCAACCATGAAGTGGTAACGAATGTTCAAAGCATAACTGATGTATTTAAGCGATTGAATAGAGACTTAAATGGAGGAGACGAACAGTTTTACAAGATACCAGAAAGTCGTGAGCTATCTGCGCAGTATCTTTTACTATATGAATTATCGCTTCCATTCGGCTTGGATCTCAACAATCAAATTGATATTGATAAGTCGTCAACTCAGATCATTGTCACGATTGATGATCTAACTACCAATCAAATAAAGGCTTGGATCAAGGACGCAGAAACTTTTCTAGAAAGTGAGCTTGGAATGGATGCAGTTGCAGCCGGCCCAACGGTGATGTTTTCGTATATAGCTGAAAGAAATATACAAGGCATGTTATGGGGAACCTTGTACGCTGTATTAATTATTTCAGGAATTATTCTTATTGCTTTGAAGGATGTAAGGTTAGGACTTTTAAGTCTTGTACCTAATTTACTTCCTGCCGCATTAGCTTTTGGAGTATGGGGATTATTTGTTGGGCAAGTAAATATGGCAGTGGCTGTAGTAACTGGCATGGCGCTTGGAGTAATTGTGGATGATAGCGTACATTTTCTTACGAAATATCAACTGGCACGAAAAAATGACAAACTATCTGCTGAAAGGGCAGTTGTCTCTGCTTTCAGTGGTGTCGGTACTGCATTGCTCGTAACCACGATTATTTTAGTTGCAGGTTTTGCTATTTTAGCACAGTCAAGTTTTGGACTTAATAGTGCAATGGCTAGTTTAACGGCTATAGCATTATTTATGGCTCTCTTAGCAGACTTAACTATATTACCTGCATTACTCATCCTATCAGATAGAAAAACGAACAAAAGTAATGCTCAAGAAAATGTCGTTGCGGCTTAAACTGTAAAAGGAATACATTATGAAATTCGTGCAAATTATTTTTATAGCTTTAATTTCCTGTTTATTTGCAATTAACGTTTATGCTTCTAATGGGAGAGGTCTTGAAATAGCGACAGAGGTAGATGTCAGAGATAATGGTTTTGGCGATACGACATCTACAATGACGATGACTTTGTTTGATCAATATGGGAACTCAACTTCTAGAAAAATTAGAAATAGGACCCTAGAGGGTAAAGATGAAGGTGATTTGTCGCTGGTTATTTTTGACACTCCGGCTGACGTTAAGGGTACAGCTTTTCTATCCCATACAAAAAAATCAGGTTCAGATGATCAGTGGTTATACCTACCGGCCTTAAAGCGCGTAAAGCGCATTGCTTCGTCAAACCAAGCGGGACCGTTTATGGGTAGCGAGTTTGCATATGAAGATATATCGAGTCAGGAACTTGAAAAGTATACTTATAGGTACTTGCGTAATGAGGCTTTTAACGGGTTGGACTGTTTTGTGGTTGAGTATGATCCCGTAGATCGGAAGAGTGGCTATTCGAAGCAAATTGTGTGGATAGACGCAAAAGAATATAGGTCTCATAAAATTGAGTTTTACGATAGGAAAGAAAGTTTGCTCAAAACGTTAGAATATAAGGGTTACTCTCAATACAATAATAAATTTTGGCGAGCGGATGTGTTCGAGATGGAAAATCATCAGACTGGGAAGAGGACGGTATTAGAATTCGATGATTGGAAATTTCAAACTGGTTTGACTGCACGAGACTTTAATAAGAAATCACTTAAAAAAGTCCGTTGATGCGCTCGGTAATGAAAGCCCTATGTCTGTGGCTCCTATTAGCGATAGAAGTTAGCGCTGAGCAGAGTGGTTCATTGGAGATTAAAGGATCTTATTTTCCGAAGTCTTTAGATGAGAGTTTTGATACAAATATTACAGCAGAAGCAAAAGTTATGGGATATGAAGATTTATCTGACTTTCAGCTTGTGTATGAATTTATATTTAGAAAAAGTCTAAACGATAGTGGTATGGACGTAGTTGAGCCACGTCAATTTTTTCTTTCGAAAACTTTTGGAGAAATAGACGCTTATTTAGGTTATCGACATACTTTTTGGGGGGTAACCGAAACTAGAAACCTCGTTGATTTGATTAATCAGCAGGACTTGGCGGCAGGTGTCTCCCCAGATAATAGACTTGGTGCGCCATCCATTTCTTTTGAGACCTATTTGGGTTCGGGAGATTTTCAATATTGGTATATTCCCAGGTTTCGTGAAAGAACTTTTAATGAGAAAAATGCTCACCCTGGATTTGGACTGCCTGTTCTGCCAGCGCAGTTCGCGCACATAAAGGGAACTAAAGCTCCTGATCATGCTTTGAGGTATGGAAACTCAATTGGCGATATAGATTATGCCCTGAGTGTATTCGATGGAACTGCTAGGGAACCAGTAATTCTCGTTCAAGAAGCAGACCCGCCAAAGATTGTGCCGTATTATGAGCGAATGCGTTCGGTTGGTTTAGAGTTACAGTACACTGGAGACTCTATCTTGTACAAATTTGAGGGCTTGACTGGAACTCAAAGTGAGAATGATTTTGATGCAGCAGTCTTGGGAACTGAAAAAACTGTATATTCAATTTTTGAGACACAGTGGGATATGGGGCTAATATTGGAATACCAGTATGATGATAGAGCTCAGGCTCAAATAGACCGCACCCTTGTTTCTGGAATTCGATTAACTGCAAATGATGAGTTCGACACCAATCTTCTTTTTCTATACACCGTTGATGATGAATTTAGCCAGTCTCTATTCGGTTTAGAGGCTTCTCGGCGTCTCCGCAATGGAATGACACTAGACTTAAATTATTTACTTTATCAGTCCGACGAACAGCATTTACCACTTTATTCGCTTATAGATGATAGTGAATTGAGTCTAACCCTCGGTTATTATTTTTAGAATTTGTCACAAATATTTCATAAATAAATATTGTTTTCATAAACAATCTAAAAGCTTTCATAATTGAATTGGCGGAACAAGATACTTTTCCTAGTTTACTAAATTTGTCATACACATTCTTTTTGATATTGATTTTTATCGCGCGGAAAGATTATGAAAGTTTTAGGAAAGAATTTGGGAAATATATTTATGGATATTCCAAAAATACGTAATATGGAAGAATTCGCCGCTTTTAGTGGCGTCTCTAGACCTACTGTTTCAAGGTTCTTTCATGATCCAGATAGTGTTAGAAGCGTAACACGAGAAAAGCTTGAGCGAGCGCTAGAGCAATGTGATTATCGTCCAAATATATTCGCGATTAACCAAAATAGAAAATTAACTAAAAATCTTGGTATTGTAGTTCCTTATCTGGCAGATCCGTTTTTTGCAGAAATTGCAAGACGTATCGAAACTTTAATAATTTTAGCTGGTTTTAGGCCAATACTCTTGAGTTCGCATGGCGATCCGCTTCTAGAGGTAGAAAATCTAGAGTCTTTACGCTCAATTAAACCTGCAGGGGTGTTGCTTGCTCCATTGGGACGGAGCTCCAATATCTCTGCTATTGAAAAATTTTGTTTGGATGTGCCAACGGTTCTCTTTGACTCAAACATAGAGGGGGTAGGGGATGCCTTCGTCGGGCATGACAACTTTCAAGCTACATCAGTTATGATTGAATATTTAACAAGAACAGGAGAGCCTCCTGTTTTTTTCGAAATGCGTGATCCACCCAACCCCAATGCTGGAAAGAGAAGAAAAGCCTATGTGGAGGCCATGAATAAAAAAGAATTGGAACAACAAATTATCCAAATTGATGGAGATGGATGGCAGCTGGAAGAAATTGGTTATCGTGGCGCTGTAAAGGCTATCAACGGAAAAGAATTATCTCGTTCTACAGTTTTCTGTAGTAATGACCGTCTCGCTATTGGGTTTCTAACAGCAGCTTACGAGTTGGGAGTTAAGGTTGGATTAGCTCCAGATTGTGACTTACGAGTAGCGGCGCATGACAATCATCCAGTCTCCCATTTCACATGTCCAAGATTGACTACTATATCGCATAACTTTGCAGCAATTGCGCAGAAGAGTGTTGATACAATTATGGCCCTAATCGAATCAGGAGAACGAAGCCAAGAGAGAACCACAACTCTCTTTGACGGTGAGCTGATTATGAGAGCTTCTGCTTAACTCTTTAATTATAATATAAAAAATAAAATAAATTTACGCGCGTAAAGAAAAATATTGACGCCTGATGCACTTGATGAGTAGGCTTAGATCATGATTTAAATTAGGGAGGAAGACGTATGTCTTTGAAAAACATACTTAAGGCGGCTACTGCTATTTCGGTTTTTTCCGTTGGAGCAGCAGTTGCTGATAATCTTGTTATAGCTACGGTTAACAATGGTGACATGATCCGAATGCAGGGACTGACGGATGATTTTACGTCAAAAACTGGCCATACTGTCGAATGGGTTACTTTAGAAGAAAACGTTCTGAGGCAGCGTGTTACAACTGATATTACGACTAAAGGTGGCGCTTTCGATATAATGACTATCGGAATGTATGAAACGCCAATCTGGGGTTCTAATGGTTGGCTTGTGCCACTGGATGATCTGAGTGCTGAATATAATGTGGGCGATATCTTGCCTGCGATGTCTGGTGGCTTGAGCCATGATGGCACTCTATATGCTGCGCCATTTTATGGCGAAAGCTCTATGATTATGTATCGAACTGATTTAATGAAGGCGGCTGGTTTGGAAATGCCAGCAGCACCTAGTTGGTCATTCATTGCCAAAGCGGCACGTCATATGACTGACCGTGACAAAGGAATAAATGGTGTTTGCCTTCGTGGGAAAGCAGGCTGGGGTGAAGGTGGTGCTTTCATAACGGCTATGTCAAATTCCTTTGGGGCACGCTGGTTTGATGAAGATTGGAATGCTCAATTTGATACCCGAGAGTGGTCAGATACTCTAAATTTCTTTGTGAATATGATGAGTGACTCTGGCCCCGCCGGTTATGCAACAAACGGTTTCAATGAAAATTTATCTTTATTTCAGCAAGGTAAGTGTGGAATGTGGATCGACGCAACAGTTGCAGCATCTTTCGTAACTAATCCGAAGGATTCTACCGTAGCAGATAAAGTAAGTTTTGCACTTGCACCTGATAATGGAATGGGTGTCAGATCAAACTGGTTATGGGCATGGGCTCTTGCAGTGCCTGCCGGTACGCAGAAAGAAGCTGCAGCAAAGCAATTTATTGAGTGGGCGACTTCTAATTCTTACATTGAGTTGGTTGCGGCAAATGAAGGCTGGGCAAATGTACCACCTGGTGCGAGAACGTCTCTTTATGAGAATCCAAATTACACATCCGTACCATTTGCAAAGATGACATTGGACTCAATACTTTCAGCCGATCCAAATAACTCTACAGTGGACTCGTCTCCATATGTTGGCATTCAGTTTGCAGCAATTCCAGAATTTGCAGGAATAGCTACAGAAGTAAGCCAGGAGTTTTCTGCGGCATACGCTGGTCAGCAATCGATAGCAGATGCTTTGGCAAAAGCTCAGGCTATTACCAATGATGCAATGGAAGCTGCTGGTTACCGCTAGTCTTTCTCCCGATCGGCCAAGGGGCGAAAGTATTTTCGCCCCTTGGCTAGTGTAATTTTCTATCTCATAATTAACGCATCTGCGACATCAGTTAAGAAGGGATGGCAATGTCTACACAGCAATCTAGATCCGCTGCAAAAATGATGTTGGCCCCAGCCGTCTTTTTACTAATGGCTTGGATGTTGGTTCCACTTTCTATGACCTTATATTTTTCTTTCAAGAAATATCTTCCTTTGAGGGGAGGAGATCTAGGTTGGGTGGGCTTTGATAATTATACTCGTTTCGTTTCTTCCAGTTCTTTCTGGCCTGCGATTGGCACAACCTTTCTTATAGTTGGTGGTGTTCTTGTAATTACTGTGATCCTGGGAATTCTTTTTGCATTACTACTTGATCAGCCCTTTTGGGGCCAAGGTATTGTAAGAATTATGTTTATCGCACCATTTTTTGTGATGCCAACTGTTTCTGGTTTGGTTTGGAAGAATATGTTCATGGACCCTGTTAATGGGTTTTTTGCTCACCTGTCTAAGGCTTTTGGATCAGATCCAATCCAATGGTTGAGCCAAGAATCTATTTTGTCGTTAACGATTATCCTGAGCTGGCAATGGTTGCCTTTTGCTACTTTGATACTCTTAACGGCAATACAATCATTAGATAGTGAGCAAATTGAAGCGGCAGAAATGGATGGCGCACGCTTATTAGGAAGATTTTGGTTTATTATTATTCCACATTTAGCACGTGCAATTACTATAGTTATTTTAATCCAAACTATTTTTTTACTGGCTATTTTTGCTGAGATATTTGTCACAACAGCTGGTGCTTTTGGAACAAAAACTTTGACCTATCTAATTTTTCAAAGAGTATTGGAAAGTCAAAACGTTGGTTTGGGCTCCGCTGGGGGTGTGTACGCGATTATACTCGCAAATATAATAGCCATTTTTCTGATGCGCATCGTTGGAAAAAATTTGAGTGACTGAGGATTGATTGCTATGGCTCGTGCTATTTCGAAAAAAAATAAAATAATCAACTCTCTTATTGCTTGGACAATTGGCTTAATAATATTTTTCCCAATTTTGTGGATAATAATTTTGTCATTTAAGACTGAGGGTGATGCAATAAGAAGTCCAATTGCAGTTATCTTTTCAAACTGGACTTTTGAGAATTATTTTGTAGTTCAAGATCGTTCAGATTATTTTAAACACTTCTATAATTCTGTATTTATTGCATTCGGATCGACTTTTTTGGGAATTTTAATTGCAATTCCTGCTTCTTGGTCAATGGCCTTTGTTCCTTCGAAAAGGACACGAGGTATTCTCTTATGGATGCTCTCAACAAAGATGCTTCCAGCAGTAGGCGTTCTTTATCCAATTTATATTCTTTTTATTGCGCTAGGGATTTTAGACAGCCGTGTGGGATTGGTAGTAGTTTTAATGTTGATGAATTTACCAATTATTGTTTGGATGCTCTACACATATTTTAGGGAAATTCCCGAAGAAATTCTTGAGGCCTCCAGAATGGACGGCGCTGGATTGCGCGAAGAAATACTTTTTGTTTTAACACCAATGGCTTTGCCGGGTATAGCTTCAACGGTTTTGCTCAATATTATCTTGGCTTGGAATGAGGCTTTTTGGACATTAAATTTGACAGCTGCGAAAGCTGCTCCACTGACAGCGTTTATAGCAAGTTATTCAAGTCCTGAGGGTCTGTTCTATGCAAAATTGAGTGCGGCATCTGTTATGGCCATTGCTCCGATCCTAATAATGGGTTGGTTCAGCCAGAAACAACTTGTTCGTGGATTAACCTTTGGTGCGGTTAAATAAGGAATAAACGTATGAGCTGGATTCAATTAAAAAATGTGTCAAAAAAATTTGATGATTTGGAAGTTATTCCTCCATTAAATTTGGAAATCGAAGATGGAGAATTCGTTGTATTTGTTGGTCCCAGTGGTTGTGGAAAATCGACGTTACTGAGATTAATTGCAGGTCTGGAGGACGTTTCTTCCGGTCAAATTTTTATAAATGGTGAAGATGCGACAGAGGTTTCACCTGCCAATCGAAAGCTAGCAATGGTTTTTCAATCCTACGCACTCTATCCACATATGACAGTCAGAAAAAATATATCCTTCCCTCTCAGAATGGCGGGTATAAGCAATGCTGAACAGGTCAAGAAAGTGGATAATGCCGCAAAAGTATTAAACTTAAGTGAGTATTTAGACAGAAAGCCCGGCCAACTGTCTGGAGGTCAAAGGCAGAGGGTTGCAATCGGTCGAGCAATTGTACGTGAGCCGCAGGCATTTCTATTTGATGAACCGCTCTCAAATCTTGATGCGGCATTAAGAGTGGGAATGCGCGTTGAAATTTCAGAATTGCATAAGCGCTTAGCTACCACCATGATTTATGTCACTCATGACCAGGTTGAGGCAATGACGATGGCTGACAAAATTGTTGTGCTTCAAAATGGCGAAATTGAGCAAGTGGGTAGTCCATTAGATTTATATCGTTCCCCCATTAATACATTTGTAGCCAGTTTTATTGGTAGCCCTAAAATGAACATAATTGAAGGAGTTCAGGCTTCAAAACATCAATCTGAAAGTATTGGAATAAGGCCTGAACATATTTCAATATCGGATACCAACGGAACTTGGGAAGGCACAATCGGTGTGTCCGAGCAGCTAGGTTCTGATACATTTTTTCATGTGAAATGTCAGTTTCAAGATCAGTCAATTACCGTGAGAGCAGTCGGGGGGTTAGAACTGGCATATGGCCAAACTGTATTTTTAACACCTGATAAAAAACATCTTCACCGGTTTGACAAGAGTGGCTTGAGGATAAAATGACCCGTTTACTCGGAAAATCAGCTTTTATAACTGGGGCTGCTCAGGGCATCGGGTTAGAATTTGCGAAAGCATACGTCGCGGAAGGTGCTACAGTTGCATTGGCCGATATCAATCAGGATAGAGCAAACAAAGCAGTATCAGAACTGGGTGATAAAGCATTTGCAATAGAATTAGATGTTCGGGATCAAGAAAGTATCAACCTGGCTGTTGAGCATGCGATAAATAAAATGGGCACTATTGATATATTAATTAATAATGCAGCCTTATTTACCGCGGCTCCAATAGTCGACATTGATAGAGATGATTACTTAAATGTTTTTTCTGTGAATGTTTCAGGCGTATTGTTCACCATGCAGGCGGTTGCACGACATATGATCGAGTGCGGTAATGGGGGAAAAATAATTAATATGGCAAGCCAAGCTGGCAGAAGAGGTGAGCCATTGGTAGCCGTTTACTGTGCATCTAAAGCAGCTGTTATAAGTCTTACCCAGTCAGCAGGATTAAATCTAATACAATATGGTATCAATGTTAATGCAATTGCACCGGGTGTTGTCGACGGATTGCATTGGGATGGAGTTGATGCCGCTTTTTCAAATCTGGAAGATCTTCCTCTTGGGCAAAAGAAAAAAGAGGTGGGCAATTCAGTACCATTTGGACGTATGGGCAAAGCCTCTGATTTGATTGGTATGGCGGTATTCTTAGCTACAACTGAAGCAGATTACATCGTGGCGCAAACTTTTGGCGTAGATGGTGGTAATTGGATGAGCTAATGGCTGAGTATAGCAAAATAAATGGATTGAAAAATCTAAATAATGACGCAATTCTAAAATTGCCCAGGCCAGTAAAGGGCTTTACTTATAATCGCTCTGACTTAAGTCCTGGAATTTTACATATTGGGGTTGGTAACTTTCATCGCGCACATCAAGCTTGGTATATACACCGCTTGTTTGAAAAAGGTTTGAATTTCGACTGGGGTATCGTTGGTGCTGGTGTTTGCACTTTTGACAAAGTGCAAAGAGAAAAGTTAAAAAAACAGGATTTTCTTTCAACCTTAATTGAATTGGATCCAGGTGGTAGGTCGGCTGAAGTAATTGGATCGATCATAGACTACGTTGAGGTTGAGGAAACAAACCAAGCATTAATAAATGCAATGGTAACCCCTGAAATAAGGATAGTTAGCCTCACTGTAACAGAAGGAGGTTACTACACTAACTCTGCGTCGAACGATTTCAATATTGATCACCCAGATATTATAAAGGATATTGCAAACCCAACTTCTCCAAGAACAGTTTTCGGTGTAATTGTTGAAGCGCTTAGGTTAAGACGGCAGCTTGGATATGGTCCTTTCACAGGCCTTTGTTGTGATAATCTTGAGCAGAATGGCGCCGTACTGCATAGAGCAGTCACTAAACTTGCGGAGCACGTCGATTCTGATTTGGCTGCATGGATTAATGAGAAGTGCAGTTTTCCCTGTTCAATGGTCGATTGCATTGTCCCTAGTACTGGAACGCACGAATTAGAATTAGTACAAAAGTATAATTTGAATGATAGTGTTCCAGTAACACATGAAAATTTTCGTCAATGGGTTATTGAAGATGATTTTTGTGCTGGAAGGCCAGATTTAGAGAAAGTCGGCGTAATCTTTACAAAAAACGTTCACAATCATGAAACAATGAAAATAAGATTACTAAACGGTGGCCATCAAATCATTGCGAATGCTGGAGAATTGCTATCGTTAGTCACTATATCAAGTTGTATGAAAAACCATAGAATTGCATCTCTTTTATTTAAAATTCTTAGTGAAGAAATTGCACCATATGTATTATCAGTACCTGACACGACACCTGAAGAATATATTGAATTGATAGAGAAGCGTTTCTCTAACTCTTCGGTGGTCGATACAACTCGAAGGGTAGCTTTCGATGGATCATCGAGGCATCCTGGATTTTTAGTTCCATCCATTCGCACTGCATTGGAGGCGGGTTCTTCTATTTCTGGGCTCGCTCTTGCTGAAGCGATTTGGGCTCGAATGTGCGAAGGAACTCGTGAAGATGGTAGTAAAATTGAGCCTAATGATCCAAACTGGTCTGAGCTACAGCGTACAGCTAAAATTTCAAAAGAAAAATCGGCAGCTTGGTTGGGGCAACGACAATATTATGGTGATCTGGATACAAATAAAGTATTTTCCAATGCTTTTTCGAAATGGCTGCAAGAAATATGGGATAGTGGAGTAGAGACAGCTATTGATACTTATTTGCAATAATATCCTCGAAAAGCTCTTTTTTAAGATATTGCAAATGTAGGGTCTGAATATGTCTGTGAGTAATTATATAAATTCTGAAGACCTAGTTGAAATAATTAATAGGCGAACCAGTTTTCCTTCACGTTTCATACTCGCGATTTCTGGTCCTCCAGGGTCCGGCAAATCTACAATTTCAAGCTTAATCGCTAATAGTTTAGGTGAATGTGCCAAGATTGTGCCAATGGATGGTTTTCACTTAGAAAACCAGCGATTAAAAGATTTGAATTTGCTCCACCGTAAAGGTTCGCCGAAAACTTTTGACGCTTATGGATTTCTTGAGCTAATAAGAAATATCCGAAAAAAGGAGAGTTTAACATTTCCCATTTTTAATAGAGATGCAGATGAAACCATCAAAGATGCCGAAACCTTATGTCCTAAACATAAAATAATTATTATCGAGGGGAATTATCTGTTGTTGAACAAACATCCCTGGTCTGAACTAAAAGAATACTTTGACTTGTCAATTTATTTGGAAGTTTCAGATATCGAACTGGAAAAACGCTTAACAGGCAGGTGGATTGAACATGGATTAGATCCAATTAGCGCGAGTGCGAGGGCAATAAACAACGATATGGCGAATGTAAGTTATGTAAAAAAGCATTCAATTCATCCTGATTTTAAGATTCGGGAAAGCTAATTTGAAACCCTCTCAACAAATAGAATTAACAAAGTATTAAAATACTATATACAGAAGACAAATGAAATTAAATCTATTGGAGCGGGCGATGAGATTCGAACTCACGACATTTACCTTGGCAAGGTAACGCTCTACCCCTGAGCTACGCCCGCATCCTTGGGTATCTCGGTGTTTATAAAGATCCGTTTGTAACCGCAAGCATAAAATGAATTACTTGATAAATATGTATTCATGTCAGGATGAACCGTTCACTCCAACTCCACGATTAAATCTTTTGCGTCAATTTGCGTCGCAGCTTTAACGTGAACAGCCTTAATTTTTGCGTCTCGCTCGACATGTATACCAGTTTCCATTTTCATAGCTTCAATTGTTAATAGAAGGTCACCCTTTTTGACTGTCTGCCCTTCAATTACGCTTACTGTGGAAATCACACCAGGCATAGGGGCTCCGATGTGGCTGGAATTATCAGGGTCCGCTTTTGGTCGTGATGTGGTTTCAGAAGTTACTAATCTATTTGGAACTCTAATTACTCTTGGCTGTCCATTGAGTTCGAAGAAAACTTTGACTTCGCCATTTTCATCAGTCTCACCTATCGCTTGCATTCTTATTTCTAATGTTTTGCCCGGATCGATCTCCAAACTTATCTCATCGCCTGAGTTCATGCCATAGAAAAAAGTTTTTGTTGGGAGAGTTCTTACAGGGCCATAAGTAAGATGCCGTTCCATGTAGTCTAAGAAAACTTTTGGATACATTAAATACCCATTTAAATCTTCATCATCGATTTTCATTCCATCAAGCTTGTCAGAAAGCTCTTGCCGTGTTTTTTCAAGATCTATCAAATCTAGATTTTTACCTGGCCGATCTAAATTTGGTTTTTCACCTTTCAAGGCTTTTGTAACTATGTGCTTTGGAAAGCCCCCAGGTGGCTGTCCTAGGTTTCCTTTGAGCATATCCACAACACTTTCAGGGAAAGCGACGTCTGTATTTGGATTTTCAACATCCGCACGGTTTAGATTTTGAGCAACCATCATTAGGGCCATGTCTCCTACAACTTTTGAAGATGGGGTCACCTTTACAATATCACCGAACATTTGGTTAACGTCCGCATATGTCTCGGCAATATCATGCCATTTTTCTTCCATGCCCATTGATCGCGCTTGAGCTTTTAAGTTTGTAAATTGCCCTCCGGGCATTTCATGTAAATAAACCTCTGACGCTGGTGACGATAATCCACTTTCAAAAGCGGCATACTGAGCTCTTACTTGCCCCCAATAATCGCTAATTTCTCGCAAATTCTCAATATTTATTCCAGTATCTCGCTCGGAGTTATGCAGGGCTTCAACGATAGAACCCATACAAGGTTGTGAAGTTCCACCCGAAAATGCATCCATCGCGGTATCAACTACATCTACGCCAGCGTCTGCTGCAGCTAGGATGGTTGCGCCTGCAATGCCAGAGGTATCGTGAGTATGAAAATGAATTGGCAATCCTACTTCTTCTTTGAGCGCTTTAATCAGTTGCCGCGCAGCAGCTGGCTTTAATAGACCCGCCATATCCTTCAAGCCAAGAAAATGTGCGCCTGCATTCTGAAGATCCTTGGCCATGTCTACATAGTATTTTAAATTATACTTAGATCGGTCTGGATTTAAAATATCTCCAGTATAGCATATTGTGCCTTCGCAAATTTTTCCACTTTCTACTACAGCATCAATAGCAATCCGCATGTTTTCAACCCAATTGAGGCTGTCGAAAACACGAAATACGTCGATACCTTTTGATGCTTCCGCCACAAACGCTTGAACAACATTATCTGGATAATTTGTATAGCCAACACCATTCGATGCACGTAGTAGCATTTGCGTCATAAGGTTTGGCATTTGAGCTCGTATATCTCTTAAACGCTGCCATGGGCATTCCTGAAGAAACCTGTAAGCAACATCGAAGGTTGCGCCGCCCCAGCATTCGACAGAGAAAAGTGATGGTAAATTTGATGCGTAAGTTGGCGCAACTCTTATCATATCCACCGACCGCATTCTTGTTGCGAGTAACGACTGGTGACCATCGCGCATTGTCGTATCAGTTAATAGTAGTTGTCTTTGTTTTAAAACCCAATCTGCAACTGCTCCAGGACCCTTTTGTTCCAATAAATTTCGGGTTCCATAGCTTATTCCACCAACTGGATTAGGAGAGATTGGAGTTGGAGTATCGAAATTTGGTAGGGGCCTGTCTTTAGTTTCTGGATGACCATTTACGCTTACATCTGCTATATATGTTAGAACTTTAGTTCCTCTATCTCTTCGTTTGTCAAAGTCAAAAAGATCTGGGGTCGTGTCAATAAATTTTGTGGTATATTCATTTGATAAAAATACATTGTGTTTAAGCAAATTTTCTACAAAAGCTATATTTGTGGAGACCCCCCTTATCCTAAATTCCCTCAATGCACGATCCATTCGCGCGATAGCTTTGTCTGGTGTGGGTGCCCATGCTGTTACTTTTACTAATAAAGAGTCATAATATCGTGTAATTACGCCCCCAGCATATGCAGTGCCTCCATCAAGCCTAATTCCCATACCGGTAGCAGATCGGAATGCAGTTATACGGCCATAATCTGGGATAAAATTATTCTGAGGGTCTTCAGTAGTTATTCGTGTTTGCAAAGCATGTCCGTTTAATGTCACTTCACTTTGGTTTGCTTTACCAGTTGCTTCATTTATTGTTTTGCCTTCTGAAATAAGTATTTGCGCTTGTACAATATCTATTCCAGTTACTTCTTCAGTTACTGTGTGCTCTACTTGAACTCTTGGATTTACCTCAATAAAATAAAATTCTTCTGTATCCATATCCATTAGGAATTCAACAGTACCAGCACATTCATAATTTACGTGTGCACAGATCCTTCTACCTAAATCACACAGGGTCTCGCGCTGCTTTTGTGTTAAATAAGGTGCGGGTGCCCGCTCAACTACCTTTTGGTTTCTCCGTTGTACTGAGCAATCTCGTTCCCAAAGATGATAAATCTCTCCATGCTTATCACCAAGAATTTGTACTTCTACGTGGCGAGCACGGATAATCATTTTTTCTAGATAACCCTCACCATTTCCAAAAGCTGACTCCGCTTCCCTTCGTCCCTCCAGAACTTTATCTTCCAGCTCATCTGGGTGTTCAATTGGACGCATTCCCCGACCACCGCCGCCCCATGAAGCTTTAAGCATTAATGGATAACCAATTTCAGCGGCTTGAGACTTAATGACTGACATGTCATCCCCCAAGACTTCCGTAGCTGGAATTACTGGCACACCTGCTTCTATTGCTACTCTTCTTGCACTTGCTTTATCACCTAATGCTCTCATTGTTGCGGCTTGTGGTCCGATGAATACAAGTCCGTTCTTTTCACAAGCATCGACCAAGTCTGGGTTTTCAGAAAGTAAACCGTATCCTGGATGAATTGCATCTGCTCCGCTATCTCGAGCTACGCGTATAATTTCATCGATTGAGAGATAAGCGGCCACCGGTCCCATTCCATGGCCAATTCTATAGGCTTCATCTGCCTTAAACCTATGCAACCCTAGTTTATCTTCTTCTGCAAATACGGCTACTGTTTTTTTGCCCATTTCATTTGCCGCACGCATTATACGGATCGCAATCTCCCCGCGGTTAGCTATGAGAATCTTGTTAAAGTCAGGCATGGGAAAATCCTTGAGTTTTTATTTTGACAAAATGCGCAGTTATCCTTTTGCGTTGCAGAACAAAAAAAAAGTGTCAATACATTTTAAAAGCTTTTTTTACAAATTAAGTAAATTAGTAAACTATTTATATATTTTATTACCTACATATTTTGTTAATTCTTACTAGCGCCGATTGCGGTGCATGTTTTATCTCTAATAATAATTGAATATCCTTCAAGAACAAATTATGAACATATCTTTTCAAATTAAAAATATATGTCTAAAAGGTTTCTATGAGCGAGAACTCGAACAATTTAGAAAATCCTACAAGCAAACTTTCAGTTCGTGCAATGAAGGCGAGGTCTGAACCTTATTTAAATGAACTAAACGACGCTCAGAGAATTGCAGTCGAAGCACTAGAGGGGCCAGTTTTAATGTTGGCCGGTGCAGGAACTGGCAAAACGAAAGCTTTGACGGCAAGAATTGTACACTTATTAAATACTGGAAGCGCCAGACCAAATGAAATTTTGGCAGTGACTTTTACCAATAAAGCCGCTTTGGAAATGAAAAATCGAGTTGCAAGCACATTGGGGCAAGTTGTTGAGGGAATGCCATGGCTCGGTACGTTTCATTCGGTTTGTGTAAAGCTTTTACGCCGACACGCTGAGCTGGTCGACTTAAAGAACAATTTTACCATACTGGATACTGATGATCAGTTGAGGCTTTTAAAGCAATTAATAAAGGCCTCTAATATAGACGAGAAACGTTGGCCAGCACGACATTTAGCAAGCTTAATTGATAGGTGGAAAAATAGAGGATGGTTACCGGAGACCGTACCGGTTTCAGAAGCGACTGCGTTCGACAATATAGGCACTGAATTGTACTCCCAGTATCAACAAAGGTTGCAAGATTTTAATGCTGTTGATTTTGGCGATTTAATTTTACTTGTTGTTGTGCTTTTTCAGAAAAATACTGAGGTTCTCTCGAAGTATCAGAGTTGGTTCAAGTATATTCTTGTTGATGAATATCAAGATACCAATGTTGCACAGTATTTATGGCTTAGATTATTAGCACAAAACCACAAAAACATATGTTGTGTGGGCGATGACGATCAATCTATTTATGGATGGCGTGGTGCTGAGGTAGGGAATATTCTTAGGTTTGATAAAGACTTTGTTGGCGCAAAAATCGTGCGTTTGGAGCAGAATTATCGATCAACTCCACATATTTTAGCAGCCGCAAGCGCTGTAATTGTAGGAAATAAGGACCGTCTCGGTAAAAACCTTTGGACTGAAAATGAAGAGGGAGAAAAAGTTCGATTAATTGGTCATTGGGATGGAGAGGAAGAGGCTCGATGGATCGGTGAAGAAATAGAGTCCATCCAGATGGCAAATAGAAACTATGCAATTGATGGTCTTGACGAAATTGCTATCTTAGTACGCGCAAGTCATCAAATGCGTGCTTTTGAAGACAGATTTCTAACTATAGGTTTACCATATAGAGTGATTGGCGGCCCAAGATTTTATGAACGTATGGAAATTCGTGACGCGATGGCTTATTTTCGATTAAGCTTGAGCTTAAACGATGATTTGGCCTTTGAACGAATTGTTAATACTCCAAAAAGAGGAATTGGAGAAAAGGCCCAACAGAAAATTCAGCAGATGGCCAGAGATAATCGAATATCATTGGCTAGGGGCGCCCGCTTGTTGTTAGATGCGGGGGGCTTGTCAGGTAAAGCTAGTATTCAACTCGATTTGTTTTTGAAAAACCTTGATCGTTGGGGGGCATTGATATCTCAGGAAGATGTCGCTCATGTCGAATTGGCAGGGCAGATCCTTGATGAAAGTGGCTATACGGAAATGTGGCAAAATGATAAAACACCGGAAGCCGCGGGTCGCCTAGAAAATCTCAAAGAACTTGTAAAAGCATTGGAAGAGTTTGAAAATTTACAAGGATTCCTGGAGCATGTAAGTCTTATCATGGAAAACGAAAGTGAAGAGTTTGAGCAGAAAGTGTCGTTGATGACTCTGCATGCGGCCAAAGGTCTTGAGTTTCCAGTTGTATTTTTACCCGGTTGGGAAGATGGCCTTTTCCCTTCTCAGAGGAGTATGGATGAAAGTGGGGTAACTGGTTTAGAGGAAGAAAGAAGGTTGGCTTATGTTGGAATAACGAGATCTGAGCAAGCATGCTATATTTCTTTTGCTGGTAATCGTCGTGTTTTTGGGCAATGGCAATCATCCATGCCATCACGTTTCATAGATGAGTTGCCAGAAAAGCATGTCGAAGTTCTTACAGCGTCCGGAATTTACAGCGATACCTCTGACTTTACTATTCATTCCTCAAATTTAGAAACTGACGCTTTTCAAGCCGATGGGTATGATAGTCCTGGATGGAGAAGGTTGCAGAAAAATAAAAAACAAGCGACTTTATCACGGCCAGCTGAGAGCAGAACTATAATTGTTAATAGCAACGCTGAGTCAATTTATGAAATTGGTGAGCGAGTATTTCATCAGAAATTTGGATATGGGATGGTGATAGAGATTGAAGGGGCCAAGTTACAAATTGAATTTGAAAAGGCGGGTTCAAAACGAGTTGTTTCTAAATTTGTTTCCAGACCAGAGGATATAATTTCATAACAAAAATATATTTTTTTTAATAGAGAATTTTAGTTGAAAGTGATTTGCTTTGGATAATAAAATTAAAGAATTAACTTAATTTTAAAAGTTTTCTTTTCTTGGGTAAAAGATAAGGGCGCTCGTGGAAAGTTTGCAAGTTGCGTGGCTTTTTGAGCTGCTCTATCAAACCTTAAATTACCTGAACTCTGGATTATTTTCACATTCAAAAGATTACCATCCTTAGAAATAGTTAGCTCCATTGAAACACTTGCTTCACCTCTAACGTCACTTGGATTGTTAATAGCGTGTCTTAATGCTTTTATAATGTTAAAACCCCATTCTCGAGAAATATCATCATCGATCTGACTATTATTATTTTGAATTTGGGGGCTTTGGTTTGCAGATTTCAGAGTTGGTGTTTGATCTGGGAATTGCAATGATGAAAATTCTGTCTGCACTTGATTCCTAATTTTTGGGTCAGGCTTCCAATCAATTTGTAATGTTTTGTTGGGGAGTGGGTCTATAGAATTACTTGGCTCATAATTAAGCAGAGGTTTAGAAATATCTATTTGAGGAAGGTCGGCGGTTTTTGGTTCGTAAATCTTTGTATGAATGTCTTCCTTGGTATTACTTTTTAAAGTGTCTAGTTTATAAATCTTGGTAGATGTACTTATTGCAGTATATCCTTCATCATAATTTGGCATGGTTATAGGACTTATTGGCTTTATAACAGTTGAGCTTAAATCAGTTACTAGTGCATTATTTGTCGGAATTTTGGGAACGCGCCTATCTTTGGGTGTCGGCTGCTTTATTTGGACGGGTCTTTTTTGATAACTTACTCTTGAATTGGCGTTCGGCTGTTGGACTGGCAGATCATCATTGTTTTCTTGTAAATATAGCGATTGACTATTTGAATTTAAACTTGGCCGTGTGCTCCATTTTTCCATCAAGGATAATTCCGCATGTCTCACAATTTCTAGGTTTGAAATTTGGCCCTCTTTACTAGGGCGCATTTTGTCTTGTAATGAAATGTAAAGCGACAGCCCAAAAATATGCAGAATGACGGAGGCACCGATAAAGAACAACCAGGCTTGAAATTTCATTTTTTATTCCGCTGGTTGGTTAATAGGCTTATTTCGATAACACCTAATTCTTTTAATTTCTCTGAAATATCTAACAAATTTTTGGCTGGAAACCGACCATCTGTAACCAGAAGTAATTTTTTTGGTGTTTTTTTCTCTAAATACAGCCAAGCATCTTCGTTATCTAAATTAGCTATCACAATTTTTCCTGTTTTAGATATATAAAGCCGCTCTTCTCTAGTGATTTTATTTGAACTATCAGCATAAGGTTTCTCGATTTCAAAAGGGTCGGGAATAATGAAACTAGAGGTCATTAAGAAAAAAATCAGTAGTATAAAAATAACGTTTACCATTGGAATTATTGACTCTTTTGCTACTCGTCGGGGATATACAAATATACGCATATTACCTGCCAGTAACTTTTAAATTCGAAAAACCACTAGATTTTAGTAATTCCATTACATCCAGCATTCTCTGTGTTGTGCTGCCAAGTACTTGCACGATTATAATTTGAGAAAGATCGGGCGTAATCTCTTCTAATTTTCTTATTGCTTCACTATCATCTGCTTCCACTCCGTTGATTAACAAATTGTTACTCTTGATTTTAATAAGTCTAGGGTTTTGATCATATTGCGAACTACCATATACGATTTCAGATTGCAGATTCACTTTTTGATCTACGTTGAATGTCGAAGCCAACATAAAAAAAACCAATAAAAGAAACACCACATCAATTATGGGCGTGAGAGATGGCCTGCGTCGAGGAAATGACTGCTGAAAATCAAACATTGAAACCACCAGGCTTTCTAGTAAATATCTGAGTTGCTAAATCTTCTAAGTCATTTCTAAGTTCGTCTATTATATTTTCAAAAAAACTTAATGAGACGGTTGCTACAATGGCCACTGCCATGCCTGCTGCGGTAGTAAGAAGAGCCTCCCAAATTCCTCCCGCTAAGATGCTTGGGTCAGCTTGATTTCCACTTTCTTGTAACCTTTGGAAGGCCTCTATCATGCCTAAAACTGTTCCCAAAAGCCCCAACAGTGGTGCGATATGAGCAATTAGTTCTATACTTCTTAGGCCCTGATTAGCCTGGCGTAGGCTATTTCTTGCATGTGCCTCGCATTCTTCTCTGGCGCTATCTTCGGCTAAAGCTTCGTTAATAATTGAGAGAATGGTTTTTTGGGCTAACGTTTCTCTGACACCGTTGGTGTTTAGAAAAACTTTCCTTAAATGCTCAATTTCATTCGATTTCCAATAATCTAAAATTAAGGTAGTGCGTTTGGACTGCCAAACGCCAAGTTTTATTAAGTGTCCTAGTTTATAAAAAATAATTGATAGCAGAACTATGGATATTATAAAAATTATCCACAGGGCTGGGCCCCCTTTGTCTAAGAAATTTAAAATTTCAGTCATTTAGTTAGCCTCTTAATCTATCTCTAGCGCTGTCTAAAATCCAACAAATTTGATCTAATCCTGGTCCAAGTGCGGCGGGTCCTGGCTGCAGAATTAGTGGCGACTTAATTTCAAAAATTAAGTCATTTTTCACTGCTGGTATTGATTTCCAATTTCTTCTTGAAGCAATTTTTTCTTTTCTAACTTTTTTTCCACACCAAGAAGCAATAATAACGTCAGGATTTGCTTTTATTACCTCTTCCGGCTCTAGTATTCTACTTTTTGCATCTATATTTTTTGATTTATCTGAAAAAACATCGACGCCGCCCGCTATTTGCACAAGTTCTGAAAACCATAAAATACCTGATATCATAGGTTCATCCCATTCCTCTATATATACTTTTATAACCTTTCTTTCTTTCTTTCTCAGGGTTTCCAACTTTTCGGCGTAACCGCTTATTAATTCCTCAGATTTCTTGCTTGCTCCAACAAGCGAGCCAATCATCGATATCATCGATAAAATTCCCTCAACACTTCTTTGGTTAAAAGCATGGACATCTATACCTTTTGAAATTAATTCCGCCGCGATATCTGCTTGTAGATCTGAAAAAGTTAGAACTAAGTCAGGGTTGAGCGATAGTATTTTGGGAATGTCAGCGCTGGTAAAGGCTCCAACTCGGACTTTTTCTTTACGTACTTCTGGAGGTCGTACGGCGTAACCTGTTACTCCTACTACTCGGTCTTGCTCACCAAGCAAGTATAACGTTTCCACAGTTTCCTCGGTTAAACATACTATACGATTTGGTTTGAAGTCTCTCATTTTCTCTTGCTCATTTAGCTCACCCCCCGAAAGAAATTTAGTTTATCTCTTAATATGAATGACTTAATACTTCTATTGGTTGACAAATTATTCCTTTATCAGTCCGTGCGTGATAGGCTCTTATGTTGAAAACTTTTTCGAGGTTTCCGTCGGTCATTATTTTGGCCGGGTTACCAACAGCGTATAATTGTCCTTTGTCTAGCATTATGATTTTTGTGCAAAAAGTTGCCGCTAAATTGAGGTCATGCAGTGAAATTAAAACCCCTTTTCCCTCTTTTGCTAGGTCGCCAAACATTTTCATGGTAGTTAATTGAGTAGCTGGGTCTAACCCTGCTATCGGCTCGTCTGCTAAGATCAGTGGCGTATTTTGTGCCAGTGCGCGAGCAAGAAGAACTCTAGCCTGCTCTCCACCAGAAAGTTCGGTTGAAATTCGTTCTCGATAATTTGTTAAGCCTGTTCTGTTTAGCGCATCATTGATTATTTTATCCTTATCCAGATTTATGGATGGCGAAAGCTGACCGAGTTTAATTGTTTCTAAAACTGAGATCGGCCAGTTGATCTCTCTTTCCTGTGGCATCCAAGCAGCAGTTAATGATCTTTCTTTTAGAGATAGCTTTGCTATGGATGAATTGCCGGTGTGTTCAATTAAACCAAGTGCGGCTTTTAGCAGCGTAGTTTTGCCTGCACCATTAGGTCCAATAAGACCTACCAATTCATGTCTATTGATTTTTAGAGATACATCGTCCACGACTGGACACTGTCCTCTTCGAACTGAAAGGTTATTGAGAGTTAATAACGTCATTGCAGAGCTGACCTAGTTTTGTAAATAAGGTGCAGAAACAATGGTGCACCAATAATTGCCATCAAGACCCCAAGTTTTAAGTCGCGATCTGGCAAAATCACTCTCACTGCTATATCCGCAGCCAGAACCATGACAGCGCCTCCAAGACCAGAAACAAATAGCAGAGTTGATGGCTTTCCTTTAACTAATGGTCGTAATAAATGTGGTACTACCAACCCTACGAAACCGATTGCCCCACAAACAGCGGTCGCTGCCCCCACTGAAGAAGCAACGCCGAATACGAGAAGTAATTTGGTCTTTGTCAACGAAATGGATAAAGAAGAGGCCACATCCTCACCTAATGTTAATGCATCAAGTGCTTTGCCTGTAGATCCAATCATTAGGCAACCGATCAAGCAAAAAGGTAAAGCTAGCCAGAAGTGTTCAAAAGATCTATCTGCCAATGACCCCATCAACCAAAAAACGATTTCAGAAGTCGCATACGGATTTGGTGATAGGTTAAGAGCAAGGGAAGTAAATGCGCCGGCTAAGGCGCTTACCGCAATTCCAGCCAGAATAAGGGTCAAGGAGCTTCCGCGAGGGCCTGCTAACAACAAAAGAACCAATACTGCTATGGTGGCAAAAGAAAACGATGCAATAGGTAAACCCATCCAAACATAGGTCGCAAAACCTGTATGTAGGGCAATAACTGCGCCCAATGCAGCAGACCCTGAGACACCGATCAAACCTGGCTCTGCAAGGGGGTTTCGCAGATAGCCCTGCAGGGCTGCCCCGGATACACCTAATGAAGCGCCAACTAATATAGCTAACATCGCTCGTGGTAGTCTTATTTCTCTCATAACTGTGCCTAAAGGACCATCACCTAAATACAAAGCAGTCATACTTTGGCTGAAATTGGCTACGGCATGGCCGGTGCTTAGTGAAAAAATAAAAAGAGCGGTTAGTAGTATTGTTAATGTAACTTTTAGCTTCATTTAATGCTCATTTTATCAGTATGAATTGTTTGTAAATCTTCGATTGCCTTTAAAATATGTGGGGTACCGCAGATCCAGTTTGCATCGGTTGAGGAAACAAGCTGCAGAGGTTTAAGTGCAGGGTGTTTAAGAATTTCTTCAGATCTAGAAGAGCCAGGATAAGTTGTGCCGGTTATAACCACATCAGGTTTTGACATAATTAATAATTCTAATGGCAATGTGCCACCCCAATGTATATCAACCTCTGAAGCTATATTTGAAAAACCTGCCAGATCTAAAATTTGCCCTGCCAGAGTGTTTTCCCCGGTTGTGTAACCGTTGGCATAATATAATGCTGCCCGTGGTTTATTTTTTATACCCGATGTTAACTCTGCTAACCTGGACTCAAAATTTGTAATCAGTAATTTGGCGCGGTCAGTATGTCCTAGAAGCTCACCTGTTCTTTGCATGTTCAAAATGATCTGATCTACCGTACTTGCTGGCTCGAATTTTTCGACACGAATGTTCAAACTTTCCAACATGTTTACCGTAGCTTTTGCAGTATAAATGCCTGCGAATACTATATCAGGTTGAAGTAAATAAATTTCTTCAGCGCCACTATTGTTTTGGTGGTACTTCGAAGCTTCTGCGGCCATTGCAGAAGAAAGTATATCTGTCGAAATTTCAGACAATGAAATGATCTGACTGTCATCAGCTAGAAGCATTAAAAATTGATCTGTACATACGTTTAGCGAGACGACTTTGGGTGAGGGTGCGGTAGCCGATATACTTGTCCCAAAAAAATAAAGGACGAGGTAAATGGCTACAAAGCTAAAACGATGCACGTATACCCGCAAAGACCTGACGTCCCCCTGTATTATATCCTTTTATCGTTTCGTACTGCTCATCTACTAAATTTTGAACTTGCAGATACACAGATGATTTGTCGTTTATGTCGTAAGTTAACGAAATATCCAAAATTTCATAATTTGGCATCTGAATGTTAGATGGCCAAACGGTATCTTCAATGTCTCGCGCTACCCTTAAAGAAGCCAGGCCACTAAAATTATCGTTGAACTGTTTTTCAATAGCCAGAACAAGATCGTGTTTTGGAACTCTGACCGCTTTAACATTGCCAGTTTCAGATGTAGTGAAGGTATAATCAGTATTTAAAGTGACGGTGTCGCTTACTTTTAAATTTGAAGAGAGTTCTAATCCATTAGTTTTTGTGCTGCCATTATTTTGCTCATAAATGAATGTATCGTTATTAAACTCTATTAAATTATCGACGGTATTATTGAAGATGGTCACACTTAAATTGGTTGCTTCAGTAAATTTTTTTACTAATCCAATCTCAGCATTAAGGCTCGTTTCCGGAATAAAAGTTGAATTTCCGTAGAAACTGTCAAACAGCTCATAAAGTGACGGTGCTCTGAAGCCACTACTCAAAACTAATCGACTGGTTAACTCATTTTGATGTCGATTAATTGATGCAATCCGGAAGGTGGTATCGTCTCCGTAATTCTTTGAGCTAGTTTGCCTGGCTGCTAATGATATATCGCTGCTGTTACCAAGCGCGTAAATTATTTCAGAGACTAATGCTGTCTCTTTGGAATCTTTAATTTGTCCATCTATGTTAGCTTCTTCTGCGATATTTTCATAACCAAAAGTTACATTTGCTCCATTTACGATAGTCTGACCCGTGTAACTCCAGACATCGCGGTTACCAATGAAGCTTTTGTTCCATCCATTAAGATCGTACCTATCAGTCTTTGAAAAGGATCTCGTGATTTTATTAGTAACGGATCCTGTCTCGAAAGATGCATAGACACTCCCTGCCGCTCGGCTTCTGTCAATATGATCAGTCTCATGATCAAAACCATCATAATCAATTTCTTCATCTGAATATAAAGCTGTAGCTCCTAGAGTTAGTTGGTCACTTATATTTTGGTCTACTACAAACCTAATCTCAGTTTTACTGTACGGGTCCGCCTCCTCGTTATTAGATTTTGCAGAATAACCTTCTGTCGATATGTTATTTATGGAAAGTGCATAGCTTCCACTATCCTGGATTTGTGTATATTTAAAATTTCCTGCCAATGTTTTGTTCGAACCCACTGTTAGATTTGTGTCAGTTTTTTTTCCTAAAGTGTTTGAGGTGTTAGTTTTAAAATTCAAAACACCTCCGATTGCTTCTGACCCATAAATTGCTGATTGAGACCCCTTCAATATTTCAATTTGGTCGAAGCCGAACGGTATTACGCCCCCAAAGTCGTAACTATTTTGTGTTCCGGTTGGATCAGAAACATCCACACCGTCAACACGAACAGCAACGTAGCTTTGTGATAATCCACGCATCCTTATACCTGTTTGGGAGCCCACTCCACCGGATGATGACATTGCGACTCCCGGCTGAGAATCTAATAAATTTACTGCGTCTAATACGTTTGCTTTAAGCTCATCAGACTGCAAAACTAGAACACTTGACCCAGTTTTATTTATATTAATTTCCTGTAAGCCTGCGCTCACATATATTTCACCTAGGTCGTATGTTTCCTGTGCAAGGCTAGTGCTGGCGGATACAAATAATAGGCCAGTTATTGGTAATAGTTTTTTCATATTGACCCCTTTCATAGGCACCGACGTACCAAATAAAATTTACTTTTTAGAAAGGATTTTCCTTTCCGATGTGTAACACTCACCACAACGGAATTACCGCAACCCATAGAGCGCCCCGCTCACGGATAAGGTGACAGGTTGGCAGGTCTCCTGACTTGCGGATCTTTGCTTCGCTAGGCCTTCCCAGATAATTCCAGTGGCTTTTCTAACGTTGCTAACCGCCTACAGTTGCGGGGGCAGTTCCGGATTTAGACTAAACACAATAAGCCTCACCGGATTCCCTATTAAGTGGAATCTCTTCCACACCAAACATGATCAGATGATAATAGCAGAGAATTATCATTGCAATGAAACAAATAACAAATTTTTAAATTTTTTTTAATCATATTGGGAATGAGTGGTAGTACTACAAAATTATGGTCATTTATCGTGAAAATAGGTCAAAAATATTAAAAATTTATAATATTAATAATTTTTGATATAAATTAAATATCTGCATATAGATAAAAATGGTCAATAGGCACAACATGTAGTCATGCATTGGACTTCCATTGCAAATTTTTTCTACTGGTGCACTAAATTCCCATAAAATCCCATTTTTTTCTTGCATTATTGAAATTGCTGGTGCACAACTAACATCATGATGATTAGGGATTAATAAGGGACGCTAAGATCCTAAAGTGAAAGTCAGGTTTCATACAGGCCCCAATTTCATCAAAATAGTTGGAGCGCAGACACATTCCCCCCAGATGTCGCGCTTTGACGTAGCCTGAAGTGGTCGGGCACGAATTCGGCGGATTGGGCAGTGGCAGTAGCCCAGTCCGTCTTTTCGTTTCTGGCTCATAAAACAGTATTGGTTGGGTGATAGAAGTTGGTTCGTAGATTCAGAGGTGAAGGACTCAATAAAGTTGATAGTAAGGGTAGGGTTTCTATCCCTGCTCTTTTTCGTCGCGTAATTGAGGTGTGTGATCCGGCATGGACTGATGGACTTAACCCTGAGCTCGTTATTGTTTACGGTGACAACAGAAAAAAGTTTCTTGAGTGCTACACGATTGACGCAATTGATGAAGTCGATGAAAAAATCAATGACTTGCCTCGGGGGTCAATTCAGCGAAAAATGCTTGAGAGGCTATTCCATGGCCAGAGTTTTCCGACCTCGGTTGATGATACTGGCAGGTTAGTAATTCCTCAGAGGTTGAGAGAAAAAATAGGAATTAAGGCAGAAGCGTATTTTATCGCTTCCGGTGATACATTTCAAATATGGACCCCAGAAACCTTTCAGCAGGATCAGGAAAAGACTAACGCTTGGTTGCAGTCTTTGCCAGAAGACTTAGATCCTTTAATCTATTTAGACGCTTCGGACAGTCAAGTTGATGAGTAATATGCAGTTTTCTGTTTCTAACTCACCACATACCCCTGTTCTAATTGAATCTATCATAAGTTTAATTTCGCCAGTAACAGGTTGCTGGCTAGATGGTACTTTTGGTGCTGGTGGCTACACTCGGGCGTTACTTGAGGCAGGGGCTGAGAACGTAATTTCCATTGATAGGGATCCTAGTGTTTTTGAGCTAGCAAAGAAGTGGACATGCGACTACGCAAACAGACTTCAACTGCACAACGATAAATTCTCTAATTTAGGTGCCTATGGCTCTAATCTAGACGGTATAGTGCTGGATTTGGGCCTTTCCTCAATGCAAATAGATGAGGCTGCTCGTGGCTTTTCGTTTATGAAAGATGGCCCCTTAGATATGCGAATGTCTGGTTGCGGTGCCAGTGCTGCTGATCTGGTAAATAATTTAACTGAGAGTGATATAGCAAATATGCTGTATTTTTTTGGTGAGGAAAGAGCGAGCCGTCGCATTGCAAATGCCATTGTCACTAGGCGGGCTGAGAAACCTTTTACTTCCACGCTGGATTTATCCAGTGTAATTGAGGCTTGCTTGCCAAGAAAAAAACCTGGCAAAAGTCATCCTGCAACGCGATCATTTCAGGCACTCCGAATAGCGACTAATGATGAATTCACGGAGCTTTACACAGCGTTATTTGCCGCAGAGAAAGCACTTTGTTTTGGAGGCATATTAGCAATAGTTACCTTCCATTCTTTAGAGGATAGGATCGTAAAACGTTTTTTTCAGCTTCGAAGTGGCTCAGCAGGAAATTCCAACAGATATGCGCCAGAATTAAAAACTGAAGAAAAGCATTTTGAAATCGTCAATCGGAAGGCAATTATTCCTCCAGATCAAGAAATTTCGAAAAACCCCAGGTCAAGATCGGCAAAACTCAGGATGGCGAAAAGATTGAGTTCTGAGCCGGGGCCAAATCTTTTGCCGGGTCAACTTGGTGTTCCATTACTTGAAGGAAAGTATAATGCGTAACTTTTTCTACATCACCACATTTGGTTTGGTTATTACTCTCGCATATTGGGCTTATCAGGAAAATGTAAAAACCCAGATTGCTATGAAAAAATCAGAGGAGTTACAAACGGAACTTGGCAAAGCTAGAGCAAAATTGGCTGTGCTTAAAGCGGAGTGGGCATATTTAAATAGACCTGAACGTCTTATTCATCTAACGAACCTTGGCTTTGATCAATTAAAATTAGGCCCAATTAGAGCGTCAAATTTTGAGGAGTTTAGCCGTTTAAACATCAGAACAAATAATATTAAGTGGAGGTCTAGTTTTAATCTACAGCTATCTCAATCTGAAGCCAGGTTATATAACAATGATTAATTCAAGTGGCCGAATACCTCTGCGGCCACTTGGTAAGGTGCTTGCCGCCAGACAAAGGGGCGAAACCGCTGATGCCATTGAGCAAGAGAATACTAGACAACGTAACCATGAGATTGATAGCCGCGAGCATACAAAGGCAAAAAGCCGACTAGTAGTGCTTGCTGCAGTTTTTTTCTGTCTTTATGGCGTATTGGTCGTTCGAATGGGGCACCTGGCAGCCTCTGATCCTCAAGTGACTCAAATTCAGCCAATAGGATCCTCTATAATTGCTCAAAGAGCAAATATTGTCGACAGGCATGGGCGAATTTTAGCAACAAATCTGGACACTCATTCGCTCTATGCAGAAACAGCTCATTTAACCGATCCAAGAAAAGCAGCAGATGGGCTTGTAAAAATCTTCCCAGATTTGGAGGGGGACCAGCTCTACAAAGATTTCACGGGTAAAAGAAAGTTTCTCTGGATAAAAAAACGCATTAGTCCAGAGGCCTATCAAGCGGTTCATGATTTAGGAGATCCAGGATTGCGATTTGGCCCACGAGAAATGCGACTTTACCCAAATGGAAGATTGGCTGCTCATATTCTTGGCGGTGCGAGCTTTGGTCGAGAGGGAGTGCACTCTGCCGAGGTGATTGGAGTTGCTGGTGTAGAAAAAACATTTGACGAAAGATTGAGGAAACCATCAGTATCAGTAGATCCTCTTAAGCTTTCCATCGACTTGTCCGTGCAGGCAGCTGTGGAAAGCGTGTTGGGTAGTGGAATGTCTCTTCTCAACGCCAAGGGAGCTGCTGCTATTTTGATGAATGTTAATAATGGGGAAATAATTTCTCTGGCATCACTCCCAGACTTCGATCCCAATCATAGGCCGAAATTACCGTCTACTGGTGATCCAGCAAATAGCCCATTATTTAACAGGGCAATCCAAGGCGTATATGAATTGGGGTCCACATTTAAAATTTTTGCAATAGCTCAGGCACTTGAGCTTAAACTAGTCTCTCCTGAAACTATGATTAATGTAAGTGGTCCGCTCAGATGGGGTAAATTTAAGATAAGAGATTTCCATAATTACGGATCTGAATTGCCAGTCAAAAAAGTAATTTCTAAATCTTCAAATATTGGAACTGCCCGAATTGCTCAAGAAATAGGCTCTATTGAACAGCAAAAATTTTTAAAATCATTAGGATTTTTTGATATCGTACCTCTAGAAATGGTAGAAGCGTCTGGAGGCAAGCCACTGCTTCCCAAAAACTGGTCGGAATTGTCAACAATGACTATTTCTTATGGACACGGTTTGTCAGCTACACCTCTCCATTTAGCCGCCGCGTATGCTGCGATAGGCAATGGTGGTTACAGAGTGACCCCAACACTTCAAATACAGGAAAACCAAAAATATGGCGATAGGGTCATTTCTGGAGCAGTCTCTAAGCAAGCTCTTTCTATGTTAAGAAGCGTTGTTACAGACGGCACTGCCACAATGGCGGAGGTGCCGGGTTATCCAGTGGCTGGTAAAACTGGTACTGCTGATAAACCAAGCCCTACTGGGAGATATTATGACGATAAGGTAATAACAAATTTTGCAGCATTGTTTCCAGCAGGTGACCCCAAGTACGTTTTAGTTGTAACAATGGATGAACCTGAAGACACGACTGGGGAAGAAGCTAGGCGTACTGCTGGATGGACAGCCGTACCCGTGGCGGCGGAAATAATTACTAGAATAGCGCCACTACTGGGGTTGAGGCCTGAAAACAATCAAGATCCATTATTTAAAGTTTTGCCTGCAAAAATGAACTAAGGTGATCGTATCATAATAGAACTAAAAGCATGTATTTTCTATGAAGTTGCAAAAAAAAACATTGTCCGATTTAGGTCTTACCCCTCAAAGCGGTGAAAACATTACTGTCAATGGACTTACTCATGATAGCAGAAAAGTGCGTAAGGGCTTCCTGTTCGCGGCACTGCCTGGCTTGAATTCGCATGGCATTAGTTTTGCGCCTTCCGCAATTCAAGCTGGAGCTTGTGCTATTCTTACCGATAAAAGAGGGTATTCCAATTATTTGAGTACTTCAAAGTCGATAGATGTTGTTTTTATTGTGGTAGAAAAGCCACGAGAAACCTTAGCCCGCTGTGCTGCACTTTGGTTTGATAAACAGCCTTCTAACATAGTTGCAGTTACCGGTACGAATGGTAAGACATCTGTGTCTAGTTTCTGTCAGCAAATTTGGAATAATTTAGATATAAAGGCTGTAAGTATCGGAACCACTGGAGTTCGTGGATCTTGGACGCACCCCTTAAAGCACACGACGCCTGACGCATTGGAAATGCATGAGTTGCTCGCAACATTAAAGTCGAATGGTATAGAACATGTTGCGTTGGAAGCATCAAGCCACGGCCTTCATCAAAGCCGTTTAGATGGTGTTGAGTTTTCTGGAGCAGGATTTACTAATTTTTCTCAAGATCATTTGGATTATCATAAATCTCTCGATGAGTATTTTGAGGCAAAAGCATTATTGTTTCGACAGCTTCTTGCAAGTGATAAGACCGCCGTAATTAATGAAGACGACAAGAGAATAAAAGTATTTGGGGAAGAACTCAAAGCAATAGGTCATTCAGTTGTCACTTTGGGAGTATCCGGGGAGCCGAATATTAAATTAAAAAAACAAAGCTTTGATAGTTCTGGTCAGAATATTTTCTTTGAATACGACGGAAGACTTTATCAAAAACGATTAAATTTAATAGGTGGTTTCCAAGCTCAAAATGTCCTTATGGCCGCTGCATTGGTTATTTCTCTTGGTTCAGATCCGCAAGATGTTTTCAGTATCCTGCATAATTTATTAACAGTTAAAGGGCGTATGGAACTTGCTGCTTCAAGAGCAAATGGCGCAAATGTTTTTATAGATTACGCCCATACTCCTGACGCACTAGAAACAGCAATTACTTCACTCAGACCGCACGTATTTGGAAGGATAATAGCAGTTATTGGGGCAGGTGGGGATCGGGACCAGTCTAAGAGGCCTCTTATGGGACTTGCAGCCTCAAAAAACGCTGATGTAGTCATCGTTACGGATGATAATCCTAGAAGCGAAGATCCAGCAAAAATTCGGCAAATGATAATAAAGGGCATTGGTCCGGGAATAAGTCATGAGTGCGGGGATAGGGCGGAAGCAATTCTGAGAGCAGTTGATATGCTAGATGTGGGTGACGCTTTGTTGATATGTGGAAAAGGACATGAAACTGGACAAGTAATAGGCGAGGATGTTCTTCCCTTTGATGATGCCGAGCAAGCATCTATATCTGTTGAAGCATTAGATGGAGCATTATGATGCTTTGGTCTCAAACTGATTTAATTGAAGCTACAGCAGGTGTTTTATTGGGTGAATGGGGGAATGATGGTGTTGCAGGAGTTTCTATAGATAGCAGATCAATTAAAACGGGCGAATTATTTGTTGCGATAAAGGCAGCACGTGATGGCCATAGTTTTATCAATGACGCTATAAATTTGGGGGCGAGGGCGGCTATGGTTGATCATATTCCATCAAGCATATCTTCGAGCACTCCTTTACTTTTGGTTCCCTGTGTTCAGGAAGCACTTGAAGGCTTGGGTAGATATGGAAGAAACAGAAGCCAAGCGAAATTGGTTGCTATAACAGGTTCAGTTGGAAAGACTTCCTCTAAAAATATGCTCAAAACTATTTTAGAGTGTCAGGGAAAAACGTACGCCGCACCTGCCAGTTTTAATAATCATCTTGGAGTTCCGCTGACATTAGCCAACTTGCCAATTGATGCGACTTACGCCGTTGTGGAAATTGGAATGAATAAACCTGGTGAGATTGAGCCATTAGCGAAAATGACTTCTGCGGATGTAGTATTTGTAACTGCAATTGGAAAAGCTCACCTAGAAGCGTTTGAAGACATTAAGGGAATTGCTCACGAAAAAGCTCAAATCATTAAAGGTTTAAAAAGTGATGGAGTTGCTGTGTTAAATGCTGGAACGCCTGGTTACGAAATATTGAAAAAGCAAACTATAAAAAATGGTAAACAGTTTGTTTCTTTTGGTGGATTGAGTAGTGATATTAAAGCAAAAAAAATTCAAAATTCAAATGGCAGAATAAAGGTGCGTTGTGAATTTAAGGATAGAAAATTAGAATTTAGTTTAAATTCACTAGGCCCTCATTTTGCAGATAATTCTTTAGGTGTTTTGCTCTGTGTTGATCGCCTAGGAGGTGATATCGATAAGGCTACCCACGATCTAGAGAAATGGAAACCATCTGACGGACGAGGCTCTATGGAAAAAGTTGCGTTATCATCAGGTAATATTTTATTGATAGATGACGCCTTCAATGCAAACCCTTCTTCAATGAAAGCTGCTCTAAAACTTTTGACTCAGAAAAGTATAGTCGGGAACCGAAGGGTGGCTTTTTTAGGTGATATGTTGGAACTAGGAATGAAAGAAGTTTTGCTTCACGAAGAAATAAGTTCTTGGCCAGAATTAGCCAATATTGATATCATTCATACTTTGGGACCCTTGATGCATCATCTACACAGCAAACTACCTTCGGATAAAAAAGGGTATCATTATCGCAATAAAAATGAATTAATTTCTGATTTGGAAAATATCATTCGAAATGGCGATATAGTTTTAGTGAAATCTTCAAAGAGTGTTGGATTATCTTCCCTAATTGATGCAATACGGAGTATGAAAAGATGAACGAAGTTCTGGTTAGTAAAAGGGAACTATAAATGTTGTATTGGCTTACTGCGCTATCAGATGGTGGAGATTTTTTTAATCTTTTTCGGTATATCACTTTTCGAGCTGGTGGAGCTTTTTTTACTGCCTTAATTTTCGGCTTTGTTTTTGGTCGGCCATTAATTAATGTGCTGCGCCGTAAACAGGGTAAAGGACAACCCATTCGTGACGATGGTCCTGAAGCACATTCAGCAAAGTCAGGAACTCCTACAATGGGAGGATTGCTTATTTTATCAGCATTGGTTTTTTCAACAGTGATGTGGGCAAGACTTGATAATAATTATGTCATTATAGTTCTTTTTGTTACAATTTGCTTTGGTGGTATCGGATTTATTGATGACTATCTTAAGGTAAGTCGCCAGAACCCAAAGGGTGTATCAAGCAAAATACGCCTATTATCTGGTTTTTTTGTGGCCGCAGTAGCCGCTTATTTTATTTCGATCATGCATCCAGAAGCATTGCAAAATCGGTTAGCATTGCCGATTTTTAAGAATTTACTAATTGATCTTGGATTTTTATTCGTTCCATTTGCAATAATTGTTATTGTAGGATCAGCGAATGCCGTAAATTTGACGGATGGCTTAGATGGATTGGCAATTATGCCAGTAATGATCGCAGCTGGGGCACTAGGAATAATTTCTTATGCTGTTGGACGAGTAGACTTTACCGAATATTTGGATGTTCATTACGTCAACGGCACAGGGGAAATTTTAATTCTTTGCTCTGGAATTTTTGGTGCTGGATTAGGTTTTCTCTGGTATAATGCCCCTCCAGCAGCTGTTTTTATGGGTGATACGGGCTCATTGGCCTTGGGAGGTGCTCTTGGTGCTATCGCTGTTGTTACCAAACATGAATTAGTTTTGGCAATCGTAGGTGGGCTTTTCGTTGTTGAGGCTCTCTCTGTCATTATACAAGTAGTTTACTTCAAAATGACTGGTAAAAGAGTTTTCTTAATGGCACCAATACATCATCACTTTGAGAAAAAAGGATGGGCGGAGCCTCAAATAGTAATTCGTTTTTGGATAATTTCACTTATTCTCGCAATGGTGGGATTGGCAACATTGAAAGTAAGGTGATTAGTGTAATAAATGATTGTGAATAACTAATTTGGGTTCAAAATCACATAGCTAAGGGGTTGCCTGTGATAAAATTACAGGGATGTAGTAATCGAAATTACGTGGTCTTAGGTCTAGGAAGGTCTGGAACGGCTTCTGTTGAAGCTTTGGTTGCGAGTGGTGCTAATGTGATCTGTTGGGATGATGATGGCGAGACTAGAAGTTTAGCCGAAGCCAAAGGCTTTCAAATAAAAAATCCTATCTCAGGTTTTAATTGGGAATGCATAGATCGCCTGATTTTAAGTCCGGGAATACCATATCATTTCCCTTCGCCACACCCTATAGTTTCTTCCGCTATTTCTGCTGGTATTTTAGTCGATAACGATGTTGGGCTTTTCTTTCAATCTATCGCTACTGAAAGTTGGAGTACCTTTGCGGTGCGCCCCAAAATTATTGCAGTTACCGGATCTAATGGAAAGTCTACAACGGCCTCGTTGTTACGTCATATTTTCTCAACGCTTGGATATAAAGTGCAGCTTGCAGGTAATATTGGACGCGGAGTATTAGATATTAATCCGCCCAGCGATAGTGAGGTGATTGTACTTGAATTGTCATCTTTTCAAATTGAAGTTGCGAGAACACTATCACCCGATGTTGCTGTTTTCACCAATATTAGCTCTGATCATCTTGAGCGTCATGGAGGCTTTGGGGGGTACTTTGCTTCAAAGCGTCGCCTATTCGCTGAGGGATGCCCGGATTATTCTATAATTGGTGTAGATGAGTTAGAGGGGCTTCAATTAGCCCAAGAACTTTCTGTAAGTACACAAGATGCAAGTGTAATTCGAGTTTCGGTCAAAAATCCATTACGTAAATTTGGTTGGTCTGTTTTTTGTGATGGTACAAAGTTGGTCGAAAATCAAAAAGGAAGACAGGCAAATTCAATTGATCTAAAGGATTTTGATAATTTTATTGGTCTTCATAGTTACCAAAATGCGGCCAACTCTTATGCTGTTTGTAGGGTGCTTGGTTTTTCACCCCGAAAAGTTGCTGAAGCGATGAAAACGTTTACGGGGTTGGCGCATCGTTCGCAAAAGATTGCAGTTTTTAACGGGGTAACTTTTGTTAATGACAGCAAGGCTACCAACGTTAACAGCGCTATGATGTCATTGAAATCCTACAATAATATTCGCTGGATTTGTGGGGGTGAGCAAAAATATGGCGGTTTATCACGGTTAAATGCCTCAACTCAAATGGTTAAGCGAGCCTATATAATAGGCGTGGAAGCAGAAAGTATATCAAAACAGTTGGAATGTGAGTCTGTGATTTGTGAAAATATGAAAAAAGCAGTGGAACAGGCTACCGAAGACTCATCGCTTGGTGACGTAGTTTTATTGGCCCCCGCAGCATCGAGTTTTGATCAATATGATAATTTCGAGCGTCGTGGTGAAGATTTTATTTTTCAAGTAGAGAGGGTCATCGAAGGTGCAAAAAAAAGTAAAACTCTATAAATGTGGTGATTTTGGGATCTGATTATTGATTTAAAACAAAGTAGTACTGGTATTTTTTAAAAAAATTAGTAAACTTGCGTGAGAGATCTCAGAAAATGAGACAACGGGCAGTGCTAGGCAGATAAAATGACAGAAATGGCATATGGTTCCTCCGGAGCTGTGGATGGTGAGGCGGTTCTCTCCAGATGGTGGCGAACGTTAGATAAGTCAGTTCTTACTGCAGTGCTTATTCTTTTCAGCATTGGCTTATTATTGGGTCTCGCATCATCGCCACCTTTGGCGGAGAAAAATGGATTACAGCCCTTTCACTATGTATATCGACAGGCGATATTTGGATCGCTTGCGCTAATTGTTCTTGTGGTATTCTCTATGATGTCACCAAAAGTTGTTCGAAGGCTTGGCGTAATAGGGTTTTTAGGATGTTTTGTTGCGCTGATTTTATTGCCCTTTTTTGGTACTGATTTTGGTAAGGGTGCTATCAGGTGGTATGGGCTGGGTTTTGCATCAATTCAGCCTTCAGAGTTTCTAAAGCCGGGATTTATAGTTACCGTGGCCTGGTTAATATCGGCGAGTGGTCAAATTAATGGGCCGCCAGGACGGCTTTGGTCGTTTTTCATTACGATGATTGTAGTAGCTTTATTAGTTGTACAGCCAGATTTTGGTCAGGCATGCCTAATACTGTTTGGTTGGGGAGTAGTCTATTTCATTGCCGGTGCGTCATTTATATTGCTTGCAATTTTAGCAGTAATGGTCGTGATTGCGGGGTCAATGGCCTATTCTTTGTCTGAGCATTTTGCAAAACGAATAGATGGTTTCTTGATGTCTGATATCGATCCTCGGACTCAGCTAGGTTATGCCACTAATGCAATACAAGAAGGCGGTTTTTTTGGGGTGGGTGTTGGTGAGGGACAGGTTAAGTGGTCCCTACCAGATGCACACACAGATTTTATAATTTCAGTTGCTGCTGAAGAATATGGATTGCTTTTGGTAGTTTTGATCATCTTGCTGTACACTTGGATCGTTCTGATTTCTCTAACAAGGCTTCTTAAGGAGAGAGATGCATTTGTCCGCTTGGCTGGTTCGGGCTTGGTAGCGATGTTTGGCGTTCAGGCCATTATTAACGTCGGCGTGGCTGTAAGATTGCTCCCTGCTAAAGGTATGACATTGCCCTTCGTTAGCTATGGAGGTTCTTCGATAATCGCTATGGGTATCACGCTGGGAATGCTTCTCGCATTAACAAGGGCTAGGCCACAAAAAGATATAGGTGATATTTTTAATGGGCATTAAGTTATGAGTGTTAGAATGCTTGTTTTGGCAGCTGGTGGAACGGGAGGTCACATGTTCCCGGCGCAGGCACTTGCGGAGGAGATGATATCAAGCGGCTGGCAAGTAAAATTATCAACAGACCGAAGAGGTGCTAGATATACTAATAACTTTCCATCCGATGTAGATGTTTCGATAATTAAGTCTGCTACATTTTCCGGTGCGTCGATTTTTGGGAAAGTATTAGTGCCTATCATAATATTTTATGGAGTTTTACAGTCAGTATTATGGTTTAAAAGTAACAAGCCAGATTGTGTTGTTGGCTTTGGGGGTTATCCAAGTATTCCTGCTGTTTTAGCGGCTCTTATCTTGCGTATTCCAACAATTCTACATGAGCAAAATGGAGTTTTAGGGCGAGTTAATAGGCTCTTTGCAAAAAGGGTAGATTTCGTAGCCTTTGGTATTTTGCCAGAGAACTTTACTACCAAGAACGCCGGTTATATTGGAAATCCTGTCAGAAATTCTATTTTGAAATTTAAGGATTCTCCGTATATTCCTCCTGGTGACTATCCAATTAACATATTGGTTATTGGAGGTAGCCAGGGTGCTAGAATTATGGCTGACATAGTTCCTGCTGCGCTATCATCATTGTCTGAAAAGGACAAAAAAAATTTAAAAGTTATGCATCAGGCTAGACCTGAAGATAAAGAGAGAGTAGTTGAGCTATACTCTGAGGGTGATATCAGAGCAGAAGTGTCCAGCTTTTTCGATGATGTGGCTAGGCGTATTTCAGAGGCTCAGTTAGTAATAAGTCGCTCAGGGGCCTCTTCGATCGCTGATATTGCTACAATAGGTCGTCCTTCAATTTTGGTTCCCTTAAAATCTGCTTTAAGAGATGAACAATCGGCCAATGCTTTAAGTATGACAAGTGTGAATTCAGCGGTCAGCATAATTGAAGACGACTTTACTGTGGAGAGGCTTACAGTTTGTGTTTCTAAATTTTTGTCCTCTCCTAAAAATGCTAAAGCGATGGCTGCAGCGGCTTTAAAAAGATCTTCTAAAAACTCTGTTACACGACTGTCTGAATTAATCATAAATCTGGTTGTACAAAAGAAAGATGGGTCGAAACCGACTAGCTTGCCCATCAAGAAGGGAACGCTCGAGTGAATGTGTCTACGAAGTTTCCTGTAGAAATTGGTCCGATACATTTCATAGGTATTGGTGGCATTGGCATGTCAGGCATTGCAGAGATCTTAATTAACCAAGGTTACTCGGTTCAAGGTTCTGATTTGAGGAAAACGGAAATTACCTCGCGATTAGAGGAAATGGGTGCTTGCATAAAAGTTGGTCATGATAGAGATAATCTTCAGAATGCAGTAGTCGTAGTAATCTCGTCGGCAATCAATAAGGACAATCCTGAGCTAAGGCATGCTCGTGCCGTTGGTTTGCCGGTTGTCCGTAGAGCAGAAATGCTCGCGGAGCTAATGAGAATGAGGTCAAACGTAGCAATCGCCGGCACTCACGGGAAAACAACTACTACAACTTTAGTCGCTACTTTGTTAGATGAAGGTGGGTTCGATCCGACAGTTATAAATGGAGGAATAATTCATGCCTATGGTTCTAATGCAAGGGCTGGAACCGGTGAATGGATGGTTGTAGAGGCTGATGAAAGTGACGGTACTTTTACGAGACTTCCAGCAACTATTGCTGTCGTCACGAATATAGACCCAGAACATTTAGAGCATTGGGGTGACTTTGAAGCATTGAAAAAAGGGTTTTTGGATTTCATCTCTAAAATTCCTTTTTATGGTGTCGCAATCTGTTGTAGTGACCACCCAGAGGTGCAAAAACTTATTGGCAAAATTTCTGATCGCCGAATTAAAACTTTTGGCTTTAATGCTCAGTCCGACGTTAAGGCTGTGAACCTTCAGTATATTAAGGGAGAGGCACATTTTGATGTAAAATTCCAGAAAGAAAATTTTACGATTAAAGGTTGCGTTCTTCCTATGCCCGGTGATTATAACGTCTTAAATGCCCTGGGTGCAATCGCAGTAGCTCATCATCTTGGTCTTGACGGTAATAAAATTCGTATGGCTTTAGCAGGTTTTAAAGGGGTTAATCGTCGGTTTACAAAGGTTGGAGAATTAAACGGCATTACCTTTATAGACGATTACGGCCATCATCCCGTTGAGATATCATCGGTGCTACGTGCAGCAAGGCAGATAAGTTCTGGGCGTATTATAGCGGTGCATCAGCCTCATAGATACACTCGACTTAATGCCCTTTTTAAAGATTTTTGTTCTTGTTTTAATGATGCCGATATAGTCGCAATTGCAGATGTATATTCTGCTGGAGAACAAAAAATCCCTGGTGCAAGTAGAGATGATCTTGTTTCAGGTTTACTTCGGCACGGTCATCGACATGCTATTTCTGTCTCTAATTTAGAAGAATTATCACAAATAGTAACTGCTAATGCCAAACCGGGTGATGTTGTTATATGTTTAGGTGCTGGGTCAATAAGCTCTTGGGCCAGTTCCCTCCCAAAACTGTTACATGATGGGTTTTAATATGGTTATAGACTTCCCCAAAACTCGAGGCAAATTTACCGAAAACCAGAAACTTTCTGACCTTACCTGGTTGAAGGTAGGGGGTCCGGCGGAATTTTTTTTCCAGCCCGCAGATTTAAAGGATTTAATGAATTTTTTATCAAAATTACCTGACAGTACATCACTTTTTCCAATAGGAGTTGGGTCTAATTTAATTGTACGTGATGGGGGCTTAAAGGGTGTTGTGATAAGGTTGGGCAGAGGTTTTAACTCTGTTGAGTTTTTAAATGGTGTAGTAGTGGCAGGCGCGGCTGCTCTAGACTCATTTGTTGCCCGCAAAGCTGCCGATCACGGTTATGATTTAACATTCCTGCGAACAATCCCTGGATCTATAGGTGGGGCATTAAAAATGAACGCAGGTTGTTATGGAAAATATATTTCAGACTATTTCGTATCTGCCAAGGCAGTGAACCGCAGTGGTGATTTGGTTAAGTTGGAAAAGTCTGATGTTTTATTCTCATATCGAAACACAGACTTACCGACTGATCTTGTTGTCGTTGAAGTAACTTTTGCACCGCCCTTGGGGGAGGTAGACAGATTGCACGAAAAAATGCGCCTTCAAAAAGAAAAACGAGATAGTGAGCAGCCAACAAATGATATTACTGCTGGTAGTACCTTCCGCAATCCTTGTGGATACTCAAGTTCAGGAGCGGTTAATGAAAACCATAATTTAAAAGCGTGGAAGGTAATTGAAGATGCAGGCCTTAGGGGTTTTAAGATGGGTGCAGCTAAAATGCATGAAAAGCATCCAAATTTTTTAACTAATATTGGTGGTTCTACCGCTTCAGAATTAGAGGAATTAGGCGAGTTGGTAAGAAAAAAGGTGTTCCAAAATTCAGGAATTGATTTACAGTGGGAAATTATTAGGGTCGGAGACCCTTGAGAATGACGTCTTAAAAAAGACGCAAAAGCCTGTAAAGGGCAAGTGAGGCGATGGGCATTTCGAGCGGAAAAGGTCCCAAAGTTGTTTTATTAATGGGTGGTCACTCCTTAGAAAGGGAGGTGTCGCTCGTTTCTGGACAGGCATGTTCAGCAGCTTTGAGGGGTGAGGGTTTTGAGGTTTTAGAGCTTGATGCTGGGCATGATATTGTTCAGCGTTTATCACAGTTGAGACCTGATGTTGTTTTCAATGCTCTTCATGGGCGATGGGGCGAGGATGGTTCTATACAGGGGGTACTGGAATGGTTGAGAATTCCATATACTCATTCTGGAGTGACGGCTTCTGCTTTGGCGATGGACAAACAGAAATGTAAGCATGTTTTTTCTAGTTTTGGGTTACCTGTAGCACCAGGTTTTACGGTTGATAAATCAAGTTTAATAAAATCACATCCGCTTCAAAAGCCCTATGTGGTGAAGCCAATAAATGAAGGTTCTTCGATTGGAGTTTATTTTGTGAATCCAATAGAGGACCCACCACTTTGTATGCCTACAGAAATGCCAAAAACTGTGATGGTTGAGGAATATATTGCAGGGAGAGAACTTACAGTAACGGTAATGGGCAAGAAAGCCTTAGCTGTCACTGATATAATCACTCAAGAATGGTACGATTACGATGCTAAATACAAAAACGGCGGATCGTTTCATGAAGTACCTGCCAAAATTCCGCGCGAAATTCAGGATAAATGCTTAGAGTACGCTCTCAGCGCACATCAAGTGATTGGCTGTAGGGGTATAAGTAGGGCGGATTTTCGTTGGAATGAAAAGTTAGGGATGGATGGTTTGATTTTATTAGAAATAAATACTCAACCTGGTATGACGCCTACTTCCCTTGTCCCTGAGCAGGCTGAGATTTGTGGTGTTAAATTTGGTGAGCTCTGCAAGTGGTTGGTGGAGGATGCATCGTGCGATCGTTGAGACAAAAAGTCAGAGGGAATATTGACCCAGCTCCTTCACGTTTTGCATATCGTATAATGCGGTTATTGCTAACACCACGATTGCGCTTAATTTTTACTTTAGGCTTTCCATCACTTTTAATTTTTTGTGCAACTTTAGGATTATTTATAAATATTAATGTTTGGGAAAATATCAGCGCGATCAAAAAAGACTTAAAACTTGCGTTCGTTGAAAGGCCCGAATTTATGATAAAGGTTGCGTCTATTGACGGTTCTTCGGACGAGTTAGCAAACGAAATAAGAGAAATACTACCGCTGGATTTTCCGGTAAGTTATTTCGATCTAGACATAAAATATCTTCACAAAGTTGTGAATGAGATTCCAGCAGTTGCTTCCACTGCGATTAAAATATCAGCAGGTGGCGTACTGCAAATTAATGTAGCAGAGAAATCTCCTGCTTTTATATGGCGAAAAGACAATGTCATGTCGGTAATTGATGAGACAGGTAGTTTCATACGAATAGCAAATTCAAGAGTAGATTATCCCAAACTTCCATTAGTCGTTGGCGAAGCTGCTGATCTCGCAGTTTCAGAAATTTCAAGTTTAATGCAGGCTAATGAATATTTTAAAGATCATGTGAGAGCTTTCATAAGGGTAGGGGAACGACGTTGGGATCTTATCTTAGAAAATAATGTCAGAATTATGCTCCCTCAAAGAGAATTTTTGGCAGCGTTTGATCGCTTAATGTTGATGAATGAGGCTGGCTCATTATTTTCCGGTAGGCTCTCAAATATTGATATGAGACTAGTGGTACGTCCAACTGTAAGGGTGGATACAGTTTCGGTTGACCCCTTGAAGACCAATATTAATGGAGATTTGTAATAATGGCTGACTTTTATGAACTGCAGCGGGCTATGAGAGCTATGCGTCAAGCTGCATTACAACGTGGTGCACTAGCTATCCTTGATCTTGGCAGCTCAAAAATTGGATGTTTGATACTGCGCTTTGATGGGCTTGACTCGGGCATTGCGTCTGATCAAGTAGGATCTTTGGCTGGTCAGACATCTTTTCAAGTTGTAGGTTCTGCGATTACTCGGTCTCGTGGGGTCGAATTCGGAGAAATATCCTCGATGCAAGAAGCGGAGAAGGCTATCCGAACAGTTTTGCAATCTGCTCAAAAAATGGCAAATTTACGCGTGGATCATTTAATAGCATGTTTTTCTGGGGGTGATCCACGTTCATACGGGTTAAACGGGAATATTACAGTTGAAAATCAAATGGTGCGTGATGAAGATATAGCTAGGGTTTTAAGCTCTTGTGATTTGCCTGACTTTGGTGATGGACGAGAAATATTGCACGCACAGCCAGTTAACTTTGCATTGGATTATAGAACAGGGCTTGTGGACCCTAGGGGGCAAATTGGAAATAATTTAGACGTAGATCTGCATATGCTAACTGCAAGAGCTAAGACAGTAAGAGACTTAGCCTATTGTGTCAAAAGGTGTGATTTAGAGTTAGCCGGTGTAGCCTCAGCTGCTTATGTATCTGGCCGATCAGCTTTGGTAGAAGACGAACAGGAGCTAGGTGCAGTTTGTATCGACTTCGGCGGAGGCTCCACTAGTTATTCCATTTTTTTGAAGAAGCATATGATTTTTTCTGGCTCAATAGGTCTGGGTGGTAACCATGTGACCCGGGATATTTCGCTTGGCCTTCAGATTCCTATGGCGTTAGCGGAAAAGATTAAGACTATGAATGGTGGTCTGATAGCCACAGGTATAGATGATCGCGATTTGATTGAGATTGGAGGTGAAACGGGTGATTGGGAACATGACCGTCGTAAAATAACCCGCAGTGAACTTATAGGAATTATAAGACCGCGTATGGAAGAAATTTTAGAGGAAGTTAGAGCTCAATTAGAAATAGCCGGGTTCTATGAACTTAAAAGTCAAAAATTTGTTTTGACTGGAGGATCAAGTCAAATACCAGGTTTAGATACACTTGCAAGTCGAATACTAGGCCAACAAGTTCGACTAGGCCGACCGCTGAGAGTTCATCGGTTACCTCAGGCCTACTCAGGATCAAGCTGTTCAGCTTTGGTCGGGTTAGCTCTTTTCGCAGCGCATCCACAGGATGAATGGTGGGATTTCGAGCTTCCTAGCGCAAGTTACTCATCTAAATCGGTAAGAAAAGCAGTACGTTGGCTTCGTGAGAATTGGTAGTGTCCATATATAGCAATGGTATCAAAATAACGATGAATAAAATTTATCAGATACCATATAATGTGTGTTTTGTCGTTTTTTAGTGACCTTTTATAAATTGCGAGTTATAAACGAGTCACTATTAAAAATAAAAAAGCAAATTAATCAGCAGATAACAGGCGGACCTGACAATGACTTTAAATTTATCAATTCCAGAGCAGAATGATCTGCGACCTAGAATAACTGTTTGTGGTGTTGGCGGTGCTGGGGGCAATGCTGTCAATAATATGATTGAGAAAAGTTTGGACGGTGTTGATTTTGTCGTTGCAAACACAGATGCTCAGGCTCTTCAGCAGAGCCATGCAAATAGTAAGATACAGCTTGGCGTAAAAGTTACAGAGGGTTTGGGTGCTGGCGCTAGAGCTTCAGTTGGAGCAGCGGCCGCCGAAGAGAGTATCGAGCAAATTGTCGACCAGTTGGCTGGATCTCACATGTGTTTTATAACTGCTGGAATGGGCGGAGGCACTGGTACAGGAGCAGCTCCTATAATAGCCCAAGCTGCTAGAGAGTTGGGTGTTCTTACAGTTGGTGTAGTAACAAAACCATTCCAATTTGAGGGCGTAAAGCGCATGCGGCAGGCTGAGGAGGGTGTGGACGCGCTACAGAAAATGGTCGATACCCTAATTATTATTCCAAACCAAAATTTGTTCAGGATAGCGACGGAAAAAACCACCTTTACAGAAGCCTTTAGTATGGCAGACGATGTTTTATATCAGGGAGTGAAAGGCGTAACAGATTTAATGGTTCGCCCAGGCCTAATAAACTTAGATTTTGCCGACGTTCGGGCAGTTATGGATGAGATGGGTAAGGCTATGATGGGAACTGGAGAGTCTGACGGTGAAGACCGAGCAATCCAGTCGGCAGAAAAAGCAATTGCGAACCCATTGCTTGATGAAATTAGTCTCAAAGGAGCGAGGGGTGTGCTCATAAACATAACAGGTGGTTATGATTTAACTCTTTTTGAATTGGACGAAGCAGCAAATAGGATAAGAGAAGAAGTTGATCCTGAAGCAAATATAATTGTAGGGTCAACCCTTGATCCTAATTTGGAAGGGGTTATGCGAGTGTCTGTGGTGGCAACAGGTATAGATGCCATTAGTAAGATTAATCCTTTATCTGAGAGCTCTAGAGACGGGTCATATTATCCGCCCAGAAAAATAATTACAGCCGAAGAGAGAACAGCAGTAAATAGTGAGGTTGAGCAAGGCAATGCTGGACAAGACAGAGATTTGAAGGAAAATGTGGCTACAACAGGGCCAGGCTTATTTGAAAGTCAAAATAAGTTATCCCGGTCGGAATTTGATCCTTCTACCGCAGGCGAAGATAATGCCAAGCAGTCCATAAATGCTGCCGATAGATCACGAAATAGCGTTGGTAGCGAAGATCAGATTAGTATATCCCAATCAACGCCTCCCGGCACTCCATCTCAACAAACTCTTGATCGTCTTCGCGCGGCCGTTTCAAAATCCCCAAACAATCAAGCTTTAAGTTCTCAACCTATGGTCGCTTCCAAGAATAAAGAGGTAAAAGATAAACCTCGCTTTGGCATTGGCTCTTTAATTAATAAAATGGCAGGTACAAATCCTGCAGAACCAATCCAAAATGAAGCTCCTAAGGCTGGTCCAGATATTTCGGAAAATAAAAATAATGTCGAAATGGACGAAGCAGACAATCAAAAGGAAAAAATAGAGGTTCCAGCGTTTTTAAGGCGGCAGGCGAACTAAAAGTTTTAGGTCTCTACTGTTACAGGCATTTGAATATCTGATGCATATATATTGTAACAATTAGTTACAAAGTTTGAATTGTTTAGTGTTCCATTGCGATGTAGGACTTTGAAAGTTTAAGAAAGTTAGAGGTCTTACGTTGCAAACCACGCTTGAAAATTCAGTAACATTTTCTGGAGTAGGGCTGCATTCGGGAATATTGGCCAACCTGACGCTAAAGCCGGCTCCAGTAAATCATGGTATTTTATTTAAACGTGTGGATATCGCATTAGGAAATCCTCTTGTGCGAGCCAGGTGGGACTATGTCTCTGGTACGACATTGTCCACTCGATTAAAGAATGAGGATGGTACTAAGGTTTCAACTGTAGAGCATCTTATGGCGGCATTAGCTGGTTGTGGTGTAACGAATGCATTGATTGAACTTGATGCCGAAGAAGTGCCTATTTTGGATGGGAGCGCAGCTCCTTTTGTAAAAGGCATATTAGAAGTGGGACTTAACCATATAAGTTCTTCGTCTAGAATTATTAAGATTAAAAAACCGGTGATTTTTAAAAACGAATTTGGATGGGCGCGGTTGAGCCCACATCAGCGCCCAGAAATGGAATACTTTATAGAGTTTGACGACCGGGCAATAGGCATACAAAGTAAAATATTGAATATGTCTAATGGATCATTTGTTAAAGAGCTATGCAGTAGTCGGACTTTTTGTAGTAGTAAAGATGTTGAGACTATGCGAAAAAACGGGCTAGCTTTGGGTGGAAACTACAGTAATGCGCTTGTCTTTGAAGATGACAAAGTTTTGTCTCCAGGCGGCATGAGGCATCAAGATGAGGCAGTACGTCATAAGATGCTAGACGCCTTCGGCGATCTTGCACTTGCAGGGGCTCCGATACTAGGCAAATACGAAGGTCATAAGGCTGGTCATTTTATAACTAATTCACTATTACGCAAATTATTTGCAAAACCAGATTCTTATGTTGTCGAAGATTGCTGTGAAGAATTATTTAGCGTTCTACCTGGGTCTGGTGTTGATTTGGAAGAATTTACGGCAGTGGCTTAGCCAATTTAAATCTAAATATTAATTATTTTTTCTTCTTTAAAATAGCTATTGAACTTTATGCTCGGCATCTATTAATACTTACTAACCAAGCAAGTATAAAAATTTCCTTTTCAATTTATTAGCGGTTAAAGAGCGATTGGTTCTAAAAATATCATGTCTGTTTTTAAATATTTTTTACTTCCATGACCAATTTTAGAATGGGTATCTTATGAAAACTATAATAATTATACCTGCCCGTTTTGCTTCCAGTCGGTATCCTGGTAAGCCTTTGGTGGAGCTTAAACTTCCAAATGGAGAACAAAGATCATTAATTGAGTTAACTTGGCGGGCTGCAGGCAAAGTTAATGATATTCATGATATTTTTATTGCAACAGATGATGCTAGAATAGCTACTGCAGTTAGAGCCTTTGGGGCAAAAGTTATAATGACTTCATCGCAATGTAAGAATGGCACTGAGAGATGTGCGGAAGCGGTTGATAACGCGAAGTTAGATGCTGATCTTATAATAAACTTTCAAGGAGACGCTCCGCTTACGCCTCCTTGGTTTGTCGAAAGCCTCATTGAGTCAATGCATAACGATGATAAATCGGGTATGTCAACTCCGGTTGTGCGCCTTGATCGTTTAACCTACGGCCATTTTATGGAAGATCGCAAAAAAGGTTTGGTTGGGGGTACAACTGCAGTTTTTGGAGTTGACAAATATGCACTTTATTTCTCAAAAGAAGTTATTCCTTTTGTCGACTTAGGCGAATTAAGTGCAGAAGCAGAAATACCTGTGTTTCATCATGTTGGAATTTACGCATATAAACCAAATGCTTTAAAGTCATACATGGATTGGCCAGTTGGGAAATTAGAGGAACTTGAAGGATTAGAGCAGCTAAGATTTCTTGAAAATAACCAACTTGTTAAGTGCGTGTCAGTGTCAGCGCGTGGTAGAGTTTTTTGGGAACTAAATAATCCTGATGACGTAGAAAGAATTGAGAAAGTGATAGCAGATGCACTGTAAAAAATGTTTAAAATTTGGCATTTGAAAATAAGTACTAACTTTACATTAATAGTTATTATAAAAAGACAATTGGCACTCAAAATCTGCCATGTAGTAAATTGATAATGAATTTTTGTTTGAGTTATTGTTATGCTGTTTGGTGACAACGGATATGTAAAGTTTGACTATGATGAGCAGATAGTAAAATGGGCCGATTGCGCTAGAGAAAAAGGAAGTGAAATTCTTGCTAATCCCGGCCAGCTGGAAGAATGGCTTCAGTGTGAAGGAACTTGGTTTGTTGGCGTCGATGTCCTACCAAATGACCCAAGTGGTGGTTTTGGTAAAGTAAAATTACCTCATATTTTAAGCAAGTTTTTGGGTAAAATTAATCTCAAACCTTACCATAAGGCTCAGTTATCTGTTATATACCCTGGTTATCCCAGACCACGCCTAGGAGATAGCAAGTCCGCTTTTGAGTATAGATTAAAAAGAGACGCAGCACATGTGGACGGGCTTCTGCCAGTTGGAGCACAAAAAAGGCGTTATCTGATTGAACCGCATGGTGTTATTTTGGGAGTCCCCCTAAACAATACCCATCCAGGGGCCAGTCCGATAGTAGTGTGGAAAGGGTCGCATCGAATTATGCAAAAGGAGTTTTTGAAAATATTTTCAAATGTTCCTCCCTCTGATTGGAAAAATATTGACGTAACAGAAACCTATAAAAATGCCAGAAGGCAATGTTTTGAAAATTGTGAGCGGACGGTTATTAACAGTCCTTTGGGGTCGGGATATGCCTTACATCCTTTATTATTGCATGGAATAACACCGTGGTTTTCTGCAAAACAAGGGTCGGATAGCTTAAGTAGACAAGTTGCTTACTTTAGGCCACTTCTTAACGAGATTCAGGATTGGCTCAAAATCTGTTAGTTGCCTATGCGACTTGCCCTGCCACCACGTCTTATTTTTAGTAGTGATGACCGGTTAGGAAGTGCTTTTATTATTTCTTTTCTTTCCAAGGTGCTTTTAGCTGGCCAGCTGGAAATTTCTTCAATGGTTCTAAAACAACCCGTACAAACTTTTGCTTGAGGATGAATAATGCAAATATTTATGCACGGAGAGTCTACCTCGCTTCTTTTCCAAATGTTTTTATTCATTTTAGCGCTTAATTCATTTTAATGTTATGTGATAGTCTATCCAGAGCTCCTTGTAGGATATAAGACGCTGCAACATGGTCAATTACTTCAGACCGACGTTTTCTGTTAATATCCGCCTCAAGCAGTGCTTTCTCTGCAGCTACTGTTGATAATCTCTCGTCCCAGTAAGATATTGGAAAATCTGTAAATGTAATAATGTTCCTTGCAAATGCTCGTGTCGATTGACAACGCGCTCCCTCCGTACCGTCCATATTTTTTGGCAAACCAATAATAATTCCTGATATCTCTCGTTCAGATATCAGCTGAAACAAGACTTTAACCTCTTCGCTAAATTTTGTTCTTCTAATTGTCTTTAATGGAGTGGCTATTGATCTAAAGCTATCTGAAATAGCGACTCCTATTGTTTTGCTGCCTAAATCCAAACCCATTAAGGCTGTATTTTTTGATATCGATCGATCAAAATCTAAAATATTTTCATAAATCATTATTTTAGGCCTAAAGTGTCTGCCACATCTCTCAATATTTTGAGAGCATTTGGGCTTCCTTTAAATATAGTTTTTGCTTCTACCCAGACAGAATTAGCATTTTTAAACTCCCCAAGAATTCCCAATGCATTTATTAATCTTGCCCACTCATTCGGGCTTCCGCCTTCGGTGGACAATCTCTCTGATAATCTGGAGACCATACCTTGGATCATCTCTTTTCGCTCGCCCTCACTCATTTCGGATGCATTTTCAATGTCTTTGGAGGTTGGTCCTGGAAGTGATTTTATAGCTGGTAACTCAAATTTTGTATCTCCCGCTAAGATTGCAAGCCTTTCTATGTCAGCTCTTATTAAGGGCACCCAAGGAGACACCATGTCTTCTTTGTTTAGCAGTTGCTTCCATAGCCGAAGTGCTAGATCTGGGCGGTCATTTTGTGCGAGCATCAGCCCTATGTAATATTTTGCACCACCATTCTCTGGATTGATCTTGAGTGCTGATCGCAATGCTTTATCTGCCTGCGGAGAAACAACTCCATCAACTTGGTTTATTAACAAGTCTGCATAATTAAAAAAATCTAGATCTGATGCATTATTTCCCAGTAGTTGTAGGAGTTGTCGCTGGGATTTTACAGCTTCATCAATATTTCCAATCTTAGTTTCTATGCCAGTGAGTAGTTTTAAGCCTTCCAGATCTGTTGGACGGTCCGCTACCTTGCGCCTCAACTTTTGTACTAACTCTCCATAATTGCCTTCTGGGGTTATTAAGCTTGGTTCATCAATTCTAAGCGTTAAAAGTTGTTCCTGTGTGGCCCTTCCTTTGATAAGTTTATCAGCGTTTTTTATGCGTTGATTCTGCGATATATTTGCATATCCGGGTGCCCCAAACTCTTGATATATTACAGAACCCCCTAGGCCTAATATAACCAAAATACTCCCACTAAAGATAATCCCTAAAAATTTAGTTTCCGTTTTAAACGGAAACTGTTTTCTTTTACCTATATCTAAAATACGCCTGCCGACCTCAGCCTTTATTCTCTCTCCTTCATCAGCGGTAATTATACCTCTGGTTAGCTCACTATCAATATTGATAAGCTGATCTTTATATACTTCTAAATCTGAGTTTGAAATAATCTCTGGAGCTTTCTGTATTATACTGAGATAAAAAATTACTGCTATTATCCCACAAATTGCTAAAGTTATTGCCCAAAAAATCATAAGAGAGGTGCTCGCTATTTCAACCTTAGAAAATATGTAACCCTTGAAAATTTATTTAAAAGGCATAAAAATAAAAATTGCTAATTTAATGGCGCAAAATTATTGCAACGTGACGCTCTGAAACGAAGAGCAGTTTATATTTTACGGCAATTTCGCCATATAGGGACATGGATTCGTTTGTATGAAAAAATATTCTGCTTTTGCGGTCGCTCGTGAGGCATTTCGATATCATCTAGGGTGGGAGAGGGCTTGGAGTTCGCCCGAAGCAAAAAAAAATTATGAGATTATCATAATTGGAGCAGGCGGTCACGGATTAGCCACTGCATATTATCTTGGTAAAAATTATGGCATTACAAACGTAGCTATTTTAGAAAAAGGATGGCTTGGTGGGGGCAACACTGGGCGTAATACAACTATAATTCGATCAAATTATCTCCAAGATCCATCTGCTGCGATTTACGAAAAGGCCCGATCGCTGTATGAAAATTTAAGCCAAGAGTTAAATTATAATATCATGTTCAGTCCCAGAGGCGTGATGATGCTTGCTCAGACACAGCACGAGATAAGGGGCTATGAGAGGACTGCACACGCGAACGCGTTGCAAGGGGTCTCGACAGAGTTTATCAGCCCCCAAAAAGTCAAAAAGCTTTGCCCAATTATAAATATTGATGGACCTAGGTATCCAGTACTTGGAGCACTTTGGCAGCCAAGAGGTGGCACAGCTAGACACGATGCAGTGGCCTGGGGTTATGCCCGAGCATGTTCTGAGATGGGAATGCATATTATTCAACAATGTGAAGTTACAGGTGTTAATACTATAAATGGTAAGGCCATTGGTGTGGAAACAACGAAAGGTCCAATTACATGTGATAAAATTGGTATGGTGGTCGCTGGCCATTCTGGAGTTTTGGCTGATATGGCTGGGTTTCGGTTGCCAATAGAGTCGGTCGCGTTGCAGGCTCTAGTGTCTGAGCCTATAAAACCGTGTATGGATGTTGTCGTCATGGCAAATACTGTCCATGGATATATGAGCCAATCTGATAAAGGTGAAATGGTAATTGGTGGCGGTGCCGACGGATACAATAATTATTCACAAAAGGGTTCGTTTCATCATGTTGAAGAAACAGTGCGGGCATTGGTCGAAACTTTTCCAATTATTTCAAGGCTTAAGATGTTAAGGTGGTGGGGAGGCATTGTTGATATGACCGGTGATAGGTCACCAATCATATCAAAAACGCCGGTAAAAAATATTTTCATTAATTGTGGATGGGGGACAGGGGGATTCAAAGCAATACCTGGATCAGGCTGGGCGATGGCTGAACTTATAGCGAAAGGTGAACCTGGTCCGCTAGCCGAAGAATTTAGAGCTACACGCTTTCGCGACGGCCAATTTATTGATGAAAGTGTAGCAGCTGGTGTTGCGCATTAAAGGGGACTAATATGTTAATTTTTGAGTGTCCATACTGTGGTGTTTTTGTTGACGAAACGGATTTAGCTGCTGGAGGCGAAGCACACTTAAAACGATATGGACCAGGTTCAAGTGATGATAATTTTGAAAGTTACCTCTTTAGTAGGGAAAACCCAAAAGGTGTTCATTTTGAACGTTGGAGGCATGTAAATGGCTGCGGTAAGTGGTTTAATGCCGCCCGCTGTACAGTGTCTATGGAGGTTTTTGGAACATACCTTGCGCAGACAGTAGAACCCCCAACTGAGATAAAGAACCGGATTTCTGCAAAAAGGCCCGGTTGGAAGTGGAAAGAATTTTCATGATTAATTTTATGTATCTAGAAGAAAGTATTACTTTTTTTGTACCTTCAGTGAGGGCTGGGTTTTGAGTGAACGATTTTCCACTAATGGTAGGCTAATTCAGGCAGACAAACCGATCAATTTCTATTTTAATGGAAAGCAGTTTATCGGTTATAAGGGCGATACTCTTGCGTCGGCATTATTAGCCAATAATAAATTATTGCTTGGACGCTCATTTAAATATCATAGGCCTCGGGGAGTTGTATCTTCTGGACCTGAAGAGCCTAATTTTTTGGTAAATCTAGGTGCTGGTCATTTTTTTGAGCCTAATCAACGCGGCACAATGACTGAGGTTTATGAGGGTTTATCTGCGACCTCTCAGAACCATTTTCCTACGCTGGAATTTGATATTGGTGAGATCAATAGTTGGTTATCACGATTTCTACCTGCTGGTTTTTATTACAAAATGTTTATTCACCCACGTCCATTTTGGAAGTATGTTTACGAACCATTTATTAGAATGTCAGCTGGCTTGGGTAGAGCCCCCGAGGAAAAAGATGGGAGCACTTACGAGCATTTCCATGCATTCTACGATGTTGTTATTGTGGGAGGTGGCGTGGCGGGCCTTCAGACTGCACTAGTTACTGCAAAGACAGGATTAAAAGTACTTCTAATAGAACAGCAATCCAGCTGGGGTGGGCGTGCTCAGGTAGATGAAGAGCAGATTGATGGTTTTTCCATTAGAGACTGGGTTTCCAAGGTTGTTGAAGAGTTAAAAGCAATGCCTAATGTGTCGCTAAGAACTCGAATGACTGGTGCTGGGGTGTACGATCATGGTTACTTTTTAGGATATGAGCAGTTAAATGATCATATAAAGGAGAATTGTGGGCCGCGACATAGACTATGGAAAGTTCGATCAAAGTTGATAGTGTGTTGTACCGGCGCAATTGAACGGCCACTCAGTTTCGCTGGTAATGATATTCCAGGAGTTTTACTGGCATCAGCTGTTCGAGATTATGCTGTCAATTATGGTGTCTCTATCGGCAGAAAAACTGTTGTCGTCACTAATAATGATGATGCTTATAAAACCGCTATTATTCTGAAAGAGAGTGGCTTGGAAATACCAGTCATCCTTGATGCACGAGAGCATGGGGGGGGTCAAGCAGCTGCTAAGGCGCGCGCTTTGGGTGTCCGCGTTGAGCAAGGGAAAGTGATATCAAGGGTCACTGGCAGAAAAAGAGTTTCAGGAATAAATGTGTGCTTAAGCAATGGTGATGGTGAAACAATTGAAAAGTTAGAATGTGACGCGGTGGCGATGTCTGGTGGATGGTCACCAGTTGTTCATTTGTGGTCGCATTGTGGGGGAAAGCTTGAGTGGAACGATGAGAGCTCTATGTTTTGTCCCGATAAGACTAAGCCTCCTACAAACCAGTATGGTGACTGTTTTGTAGAAACAGTTGGTTTGGCTTCCGGTAAAATTCAACTAGTTGATATCCTGAGAGAAGCCTCTGAATTAGGTGTGTCCATAGGTAGAAAATTAGGTGGAAAAGAAATCAAATTAAATGTTCCAGAAGTACTTAAGAAATCAGAAAGTGCTGTTGAGCCATTTTGGTTTATGCCCAAACAAGCAAAAAGAAAGTTGAGAAATAAGACTTTTCTAGATTTCCAAAATGATGTCAAAATAACCGATGTTGAACTAGCTGCGAGAGAGGGTTTTGAAAGTGTAGAGCATTTGAAAAGATATACCACACTTGGAATGGCAACAGATCAGGGTAAACTATCTAATATCAACGGCCTAGCTGTATTAGCTAATGCACTTTCTAGCCCAATAAGCCAGGTAGGTACTACAACTTTTAGGCCACCATATACTCCGATATCTATGGGGTCTATTGCGGGTTCAGCGCGTGATAGTGTATTTCAGCCAGTAAGAATATCACCTATTCACAGTTGGCATATGGAACATGATCCGGTCTTTGAACCAGTTGGCTTATGGCGCCGACCATATTGCTTCCTCAGAAAAGATGAGACCGTAGAGAAGGCAGTTAATCGTGAAATCTTGCAAACGCGTTCATCAGTAGGAATTCTTGACGCTTCTACGCTTGGTAAGCTCATAGTATCTGGTCCTGATGCAGGAAAATTTTTGGACATGCTTTATACTAATATGATGTCAAATCTTAAACCAGGTAAATGTCGCTACGGCTTGATGTGCTCGGAGAATGGGTTTCTCATCGATGATGGTGTTGTAGCCCGTTTGGATGAAAATACTTTCCTTTGCCACACGACGACGGGTGGCGCTGAGAGAATCCATGCACACATGGAAGAATGGTTGCAAACAGAGTGGTGGGATTGGAAAGTATTTACGCAAAATGTTACCGAGCAATACGCACAAATTGCTGTCGTTGGGCCCAATGCCAGAATGTTACTAGAAAAATTGGGTGGAACGGATATTTCAAAAGAGTCTCTGGGTTTTATGGAATGGGTAGATGCAAAATTGGGTGGGTTTAATGCACGTATTTTTAGAATTTCTTTTTCGGGCGAACTATCCTTTGAGATATCTGTGCGTTCATCATCTGGGCTTGATTTTTGGAATACATTACTGGATGCCGGATCTGAGTTCGACGTCATGCCATACGGAACAGAGGCATTGCATGTTATGAGGGCAGAAAAAGGTTTTATTATGATAGGTGATGAAACTGATGGAACTATTATTCCCCAAGACCTCAATTTAAACTGGGCCATTTCTAAAAAGAAAAGTGATTTTATTGGCAAAAGAGCTCATGATAGGATGTTTATGAAGAGCCCGATTAGGTGGAAACTAGTCGGATTAGAAACCTTAGATGGGTCCGTACTTCCTGATGGATCATATGCTGTAGATAATAGCCTAAATGCTAATGGCCAAAAGCACACAATAGGAAGAGTGACTTCTACTTATTTTTCTCCCACTCTAAAAAAGGGCATTGCAATGGGGTTGGTCAAAAATGGACCGGATCGACTAGGCGAAATATTAAATTTTGAAAGAGTAAATGGCGAAGTCGTAAGCGCAACCATAGTAGATCCTGTATTTTACGATAAATCGGGTAGTAAGCAAAATGTTTGATCACTCTAAAATAAAGATTAGTGGCAAAACGCACTATCTCAAAATATTTCGAGAGACTGGTATTGGGATGATAACGGTGCGCCTAGATTTTGACGATCCAGCGCTGAGACGAAAATTGCGGCATTCTCTCGGAATTAGTATTCCGTCCGTAAGGCATATGGAAGCAACCACAGATACCGCCTTAGGTTGGATGTCACCAGACGAATTACTTTATTTCTGTGCTATCGCAGAAGTTGATACCAGAATAAACCTCCTCAGAGACTCTTTGAGGTCGCATCATTCGCTCGTTTTGGATGTCTCTGATGCTAGAGTAGTATTTTCATTGGAGGGTGATAAGGTTAGAGAAGTAATAGCTAAATTGGCACCAATTGATACGGATCCAAACAGTTTGGAATTGGGTGAGATCAGAAGAACACGCTTTTCGCAAACAGCAGCAGCCGTTTGGCTAACTGCAGAAAACAGTGCTACGGTCATTTGTTTTCGTTCAGTAGCAAAATACCTTCATGATTTGCTATTAATATCGTGTGAAGAGGGTAGCGAAGTTGGGGTCTAGAAAACTTCAAAAGATCGCTATGTTATGTAGGCATTTTGACTCATAATCAGCCACTTAAAAGTGGAAAACTATAGCAAGATATCCATAATGAGATCTTTAAGATTTTACGCCTTGACCATGTTTTGGCTCTTTACTCTTGACGTTTTGTGAGTAAACCTACCATCCAATAAGTTAATATTTCGAATATAAGGATTTTTGAATGGCGTTTGAACTACCCGATCTACCATATGCTCACGATGCTCTATCCGAGCTTGGCATGTCAAAAGAGACTCTCGAGTATCATCACGATCTACACCACAAGGCGTATGTTGATAATGGTAACAAATTAATCAATGGCACTGAATGGGCCGGTAAAACTCTGGAAGAAATTATAGTTGGGACATACAAAGCGGGTTCAGTCGCACAGAATGGTATTTTTAATAATGCCTCTCAACATTGGAACCATATTCAATTTTGGGAGATGATGGGCCCTGGTGGGAAAAGTATACCTTCAGAATTATCTTCTGCGATAAGTGAAAATTTTGGTTCAATTGATAAATTTAAAGAAGAGTTTTGTGCTGCTGGTGCGGGTCAATTTGGTTCAGGCTGGTGTTGGCTTGTAAAAGATACTGATGGATCACTAAAAGTAACAAAAACTGAGAATGGTGTTAATCCACTATGCTTTGGTCAGAGTGCATTACTTGGGTGCGATGTTTGGGAGCATTCATATTATATCGATTTTCGTAATAAAAGACCTGCGTATTTGACAAATTTTCTAGATAAGCTTGTCAATTGGGACAATGTTGCGGCAAGAATGTAATTTCAATAATAATTACAGATCCCTCATACCAGTGGGGTTTGTAATCAAATTAAATAACAGCGCCTAGATATCCGCTGGTAAAACAAAGGCAGCGAGATGACAGAGCCTCGCAAAGGCGCAGTAGCTATGGTTCTAGCTAGCATTATATGGGGCCTTTCAGCCATATACTATAAGCAATTATCTGGTATACCCCCATTAGAGGTGCTTTGTCACAGAACCCTCTGGTCAGTAATAGTATTCATTTTCATTTTGCGATTACAGGATAGATTGCAGGATTTAAAATTAGTTTTCCTTAATAAAAAACTAATTTTAGGTTTGTTTTGGGCAGCCGCCATGATTTCAATAAATTGGTTCTTTTTTATTTGGTCAGTTCATAACGATCGCGCCACTGAAGCTAGTTTTGGATATTACATTTTCCCCCTGGTTGCAGTCCTATTTGGTTTAATTTTTTTTAAAGAGCAATTATCCCTCATGAAGTGGTGTTCTGTTTTTCTTGCTATTTTTGCGGTAACAACACTTGCCATATCACAAAACATTTTACCTTTTGTCGCATTGGTCCTCTCGGTTACTTTTGGAATATACGGCGCGCTCAAAAAGCAGATCAATTTGGGCCCTGTTTTATCTGTAACAACCGAAGTTATTTTACTCTTGCCATTAGCAATAACGATTTTACTATATTGGCATTCGAGTGGATTTGGAAGTTTTGGGAAAGATATTGAGACTACATCTTTATTAATTTTTAGTGGACCTATGACAGCTGTTCCCTTGATGCTTTTTTCATATGCTGCGAGGCGTGTTCAAATGACATCGCTCGGCATAATTCAGTATTTAAATCCATCTCTCCAATTTCTTGTTGCTGTATTCATTTTTGCAGAACCATTTGGCGTGTCGCAGGGCATTGCATTTGGTTTAATTTGGTTAGCGTTATTTATTTATACTTTGGCAAGTCTATCAGACTGAATATTAAGTTTGAGAGCTTCTATTGCTTCTTCGGGCGAAGATACTACTTTAAACAGCTCTGTCAAACTCATATCAGCAAATCCATTTTTTATAAGATGATCGATTAAGGATATGAGAGGATCCCAGAACCTGTTGATATTCAAAACGACTATTGGTTTGTTGTGTAACTTTAATTGCGCCCATGTTAAAATTTCAAAGAATTCGTCAAGAGTTCCTGCGCCGCCAGGTAAAATCATAATGGCATCACAGTTCATAAACATGACTTTTTTACGTTCATGCATGTTTTCTGTGACTATAAAATTATTTATATCGGTTTTCCCTACTTCGGCGTGCAGTAAATGTTCTGGAATTACTCCCATGACTTCACCACCACCAGACTGTATATTTTGAGCTACCGTGCCCATAAGTCCTATATTTCCTGCTCCATAAACCAGCCGACAGTTTTCCTCTGCAAGTAGGCGCCCTAGATGCTCAGCCGTTTTCTTGTAAACGTTGTCTTTTCCAAAACGTGAGCCACAAAAAACACAAACTGAAAGTGATAACATCCCGAAATCCTTGTTTTATAGTAATCTATTAAGTTTACCCTTGTTGATGCCTTCACTCAACTGTAGAAACGCGTAAAAGTTATCTTGGAGTAAGAAACCTGTGACTATAATACGTTCTATATGGTTTTGGATGGGTGTGCTTGGCGTAAGTGTGGTATCTTACGGTGTGTTTGATGCTATGAACAATGAAAAACAAGTTTCGACCACAACAGTAGAAAAGGAAAGTGATAAACAAAATAATCCAGTCCTAATAGAAGATAGTAAAAGTGTTATTGAAAGCGTTTCATCGGAAGTTGCGGCAGCTGCCTCTTTAGAAGAAAACTCTGAATTAGCTGAGACAAGTCTTGACGATGATCCACCAATTAATTTTGTTGAAGTCTTTCTAGATACAGCCCGAATTGACTCCAATGGACTTGTTACAATAGCAGGTAGGGCTGAAAAAGGTGCTATAATTGAAGTGCTGGTTGGTCAAAATTTATTAGGGACTATCTCTGTTGGGTATGATGGGAATTTTGCATCGATTTTTGAATTAAACCCGAGTAAGGAAATTCGAGTACTGGTTTTGAGGACAAAAAAAGGCGAAGATTTTGTTTATGCAGATGAAAGCCTAGTTATATTACCATCTCAAATAACGGATGAGAGTATCAATGAGAATTTGCAGGGATCAGAAGATGTTGCAAGTCTGGATAATTCTGATGAAGTTACCCCGATAGATACTTTGCAGGGATCAGAAGATGTTGCAAATCTGGATAATTCTGATGAAGTTACCCCGATAGATACTTTGCAGGGATCAGAAGATGTTGCAAGTCTGGATAATTCTGATGAAGTTAACTCGATAGATACTCTAGAGGTTGAAGGTTCAAATGTTTCTCAAAAACAAGCAACTATCACATTAAATGATGATGCAAGCTTAGAGACGGAAGCGGGATTAAGCACCACTAGCGAAGCCACAGGAAAAGTATCAAATGGTCAAAAGGAGCCGATTAAAGATGTAACAGCTACTAATTCTGATCAAATAAGTATCGAAGACATAAAAGTGATAGATAAAGCAGATCTTGTAACTGATAGCACTGAAGGTAGCGATAGTAATTCTGTAGACAAAGGAAAAGATATTTCCATAGAGAACGCAGATGAAGATCTTAATGACAATACTGATACAAATGCGTTTCAGCCTAAAGTGGTAATTGCTAACAGTGATGGTGTTAAAGTAATACAAGATGAAAAAAGGAGCGATGATGAGTTAGCGCTGGACTCAATCGCATATGATCCGCTGGGTAATGTCACTGTTGGTGGACGTTCGAATCCAAGCGGACTTGTTCGTTTCTACATCAACAATGAGGCTGTTTCAGCCACAAAAACAAATGAAGCTGGTTATTGGGAGGCGGATTTGTCGGATATTATTCCCGGCACATACACTCTACGTATTGATGAGCTTAGTTTGAAGGGCGATGTAATATCTAGATTAGAGAGCCCATTTAAGCGAGAGGATAGAGAGAGGCTTGCCAACTTAATTGCCCCAAGTACCAGTCCTGTCCGTATTAATATCGTTACCGTTCAGCCGGGTAATACTTTATGGGCAATTGCGCGTAAGCGCTACGGTGATGGATTGCTATATGTTCAAGTTTTTGAAGCGAACCGTGATAAAATTAAAAACCCTGACTTAATCTATCCAGGTCAGTTATTTGATTTACCTGATATATATTGAATCGACTGACAAAATGGCAAAATCAGTGGTGTAATAAAATTACCCTATAGATTATTACTTAAAATGACAGACACAAGCGAACAATTAAACATAGAAGAGCAAAATAGCGGACGTTCAGAACGAACCTCAGGACTAAGAACTATAGTGCGTGTAGCACCGTACTTATGGCCAAAAGGCCACTCGGAAATAAAATATCGAGTTGTATTTTCAATGCTTGCCTTGATATGTTCAAAATTAATTGCGGTGTATACCCCACTAATTTATCGTGATGCTGTTAACGCTTTATCAAACCAGGGCGTCGATAATCTTTTTCTTGGGGCTGTTGGCTTAACTATCGCTTACGGTGTCTCGCGAATTTTTATGAATGGTTTTCAGCAGTTAAGAGATATTTTATTTGCAAAAGTAGCGCAACGTGCGCTCCGAATGCTTGCATTGAAAACATTTCTTCACATACACGCTTTATCTTTAAGATATCATATCACGCGTCAGACTGGAGGACTCTCTCGGATTGTAGAGAGGGGGGTAAAGGGAGTTGAATTTTTACTACGGTACATTTTGTTTTCAATTGGTCCGTTAATTTTAGAGTTATTACTGATCGCAATATTGCTCTACGTCATGCTGGATATCAGATATTTGGGAATAATTTTTGTTACTATTGGTATTTACGGATGGTTCACTTTTAAGGTTACGGAGTGGCGGGTCAAATTACGAAAGAAAATGAACGATCAAGATACGGATGCAGCACAAAAAGCAGTGGATAGCTTGCTGAATTATGAAACCGTCAAATATTTTAGTGCAGAGCAAAGAGAGGCCAGTCGTTATGATATGGCTATGGCTGGGTATGAAGAGGCCGCTTTAAAGACAGCATATTCCTTAGGTTTTTTGAACTTTGGTCAAGCCGTTTTGATAACAATAGGCTTGATAGTTGTGATGGTAATGGCTGCTCTTGGCGTTCAGAATGGAACTTTGAACGTGGGTGATTTTGTAATGGTAAATGCGTATATGATCCAAATAACTATGCCGTTAAATTTCCTTGGGACAATATATCGTGAAATAAGACAAGCATTAGTTGATATGGGTGAGATGTTTAATTTGTTGGACCAAAAAAAAGAAATTGTTGATGGTCCAAATGCCAGGCCGATAAATGTTATCGAAGGTCACGTGAAATTTTCAAATGTATATTTTAGCTATGATAAAAAGCGACAAATTTTAAATGGCTTGAATATTGATGTTAGTGGCGGAGAAAAAATCGCAATTGTTGGTTCGTCTGGTTCTGGAAAGTCAACAATTGGTCGTCTTTTGTTTCGCTTTTATGATGTGTCTGGAGGTTCTATATCAATAGATGGCGAAGATGTCAGAAATGTAACTCAGTCATCTTTACACAGTGCTATTGGGATTGTTCCCCAGGACACGGTTTTGTTTAACGACAGCATATTCTATAACATTGCATATGGTAAGGACGATGCAACTTTAGAGGAGGTTCAAAATGCAGCAAGGCTTGCTCAAATACATGAGTTTGTTAAATCATTGCCAGATGGTTACGAGACCACAGTTGGTGAAAGAGGATTAAAGCTCTCTGGTGGAGAAAAACAGAGAGTAGGAATTGCTAGAACTCTACTGAAAGACCCTCCGATATTATTGCTGGATGAGGCCACATCAGCCCTGGATTCTGAAACTGAGCATGAAGTACGGGATGCTCTCGAACGGGCGGGGAAAGGCCGGACTGTGATTTCAATAGCACATCGCCTTTCAAGTATATCAGACGCTGAAAAAATAGTTGTACTTGAAGAAGGTTGTATAGTTGAAATGGGTAGACACAATGAGCTTTTGAAAAAACGCGGTCGATATTATGACCTGTGGAATTTGCAACTTAACTGGGAAGAAAGTTAATTTATAAATAGCCGCAAATTTCACTCGGCTGCGTGGGTTTTTGCATTTACTTTAAATGCAGTCTCCATTTCATTTTTTTCAAATAAATTCTGTGTAAGAAACCCATCGCCCCAAATAATTTCTGTATTTTTCTGACGTTTAGCTGCTCGTCTGAGTGCCCAGTCTTGTGCACTTTTACCACTCTTGCCAGCACCAACTCGTGCAAGAAACCTACCGGTCCAAGCTACATAAGTAAAAAACCATATCCTGATTGCCAGTAAAGAGGGGGTGAACACCAAAGTTAGCATAGTCGCAATCCCTAATCCAAAGACTACCGCCGTTGCCAATTGCTTCCACCAAAGAGAGGTTGGGCTGTCAATTGAATAACCACCATTTATAAAATTCAAACTCAATCCAAACATCATCGGAGCAAGTCCTGCCATGGTCGTTATTGTCGTAAGTAATACCGGCCTTATACGCTGCTCAGCTGTTCTTATAATGGCCTCAATGCGAGGCAAATATTTTTCAAATTCCTGATAAGTATCTATTAATACTATATTATTATTAACCACTATTCCCGCAAGAGCAACTATCCCTGTACCTGTCATTATGACCGAAAAGGGTTGTTGCATTACCAGCATGCCAATAAGAACACCAACAGTTGATAATATCACGGCCAACAAGACAACTGCGGAGTTATAGAAGCTATTAAATTGAGCAAGCAAAATGATAAACATTAGAGCTAAAGCTGCTGAGAACGCTTTTGATAAAAAAGCCTGACTTTCGGCTTGATCTTCCTGATCCCCCGTCCACTCCCAACTTATACCTGGCCCAAGTGGATTTTTCTCTAAGTAATTTGTTAAGTGGGCTATCCTCTCGTTTGCATTAATAAATACTTCATTTTCCTGCCCAGCTGCATCGATTCTAGTAGTTTTTAGCCCATCGGAAACGCCAGCTTTAATATCAAAAAACCGCTTTTGATCAATTCTATTTATTTCTGCTAACTTCTTCACAGGAGATCTCGTAATAAAATTAGATAGAGGAACCAGTCCATCTTTTGTGCGTACTTTTAAGGTATCTAAAGTACTTAAAATTCTGTAATTTTCAGGAAGCCTTACCCTTATTTCAACTTCCTCATCTGAACTATCCACGCGCATTGTATCTAATAGGACTCCACGAGTTACCAATTGTACCATTGCGCCTACTGTTGTAACATCTGCGCCAAAGCGACCCGCCTTCTCGACATCAACATTTATTTGCCAGTCTATGCCAGGTAATGGACGAGTATCTTCAATTAATATGAGGCCTTCTGTATTCTCAAATACTTGTCGCATGCTTTGAGTGGCAAGCAGAAGCTCATTCCAGTTATTCCCTTTCAAACGTAAATGCACAGGCTTAGGACTGGATGGACCTCTGGCTAACTCAAGAACCTCAATTTTTATACCTGGTATTTTTTGTAAGTCAGCCATCAGTTCTGCTATAACCAAATTACCATCTAAATCTGGGTTGTTTTTTCGACTTTCCCAAGGAATAGTTTCTAATTGAATCTGACCAATAGTATCTTTTGGCGATGATGCGCCAGCAGTATTTTGGTTCAAGCCTCCCGCTCCAGAGAAGGCAAAAACACTATCTACACCAGGGTGTGATAGGACTATTTTTTCAGCCTCTTTCACAAGCGCGTCTTTTTCTTTTAAAGACAGATTTCCTCGAGCGCGGACGTAAACAATTGCTTGTTCTGGCTCAGATTCTACGAAAAATTCAACACCGTAATTATTTTGCCCGAAGTATGTGAATACAGAAATTGTTAGAAAAATTATCCCACCAATTGCAGCTAAGGGCATAATAGGGTTACCAACTATAAGTTTAATAAAGCGTCCAAATAAAGTTCTTCTGTATCCAGAAATAACCTTTCGTTGTTCACTCTTGAATTCCGCAGCCCCCATGGTTATCGAAACAAGAAACGCTGACAAGACCAACCCAAGTCCACCGGGTATGTAAGCGGCAATACCTAATTGCTGTACATCTAAATTTAATAAAAAGCTTGGGTTGATAAGTTGCATTGTCGTACAAAAAAGACAAAAAAGCGTTAATGGTACTAAAGCTGCTCGAATGATCCAAGGGAGTTTTTTACGAAGGAGTTTGGAAGCCACCTCGAAGGTTCTGCTTAAACGGCCAGATACGCCCCCAATTATTGGGAGAAAGATTAAGGCTACAATAAGTGAAGCGGACAAAACGAAAATTAAAGTAACGGGTAGCATACCCATAAATTGCCCAGGTACTCCAGGCCAGAAAAGCATTGGCAAAAATGCACATAGAGTGGTCGCCGTCGAACTTACAACTGGCCAAAACATCCGTTTGGCTGCTTCCACGTATGCCGACATTGGACCTGTCCCCTCAGCTATACGCTTATCAGCATACTCTACTACCACGATTGCACCGTCCACTAACATTCCAACCGCTAGAATTAAGCCAAACATAACCATGTTCGAGATTGTCACACCCATTACGCCCAGCAAAACGAAACACAACAAGAAAGAGGTGGGTATTGCAAAGCCAACTAGGATTGCCCCCCGAGAGCCCAAAGACACTAAAACCACTATCATCACCAGAGCTATAGCAGTAAGAACCGAACCCTCTAATTGTCCTACCATGCTTGCAACCTGATTTGACTGATCATTAGAAGTTCCCACTTTTACGGCAACTTGTAAGTCTTTTGGCCAGCTCTGTGCCTCTTCCCTCACTAGAGACTTAACTTCCTCCGCCATATCTATGAGATTAAAACCACGACGTTTGACAACTTGAATTGCGACTGTAGTCTCACCGTTAAATCGCGCTGTACCTGCTCTATCTTCAAAAGTTAATTTTATTTCTGCTAGGTCTCCTAAGGTAATAATGCGATCACCGTTTGTTTTTACTGGCAAATCGTAAACATCTGCTGGTTCATTAAAACTTGACGGAATTTTGACTGAAAAAGCACCTTGTTCTGAACTAATTTTCCCGGCCGCAATTAACTGATTATTATTTCTTACAACGCTAATTAGTTCGTTTGCAGTTACATTGTATGCTTCGAGCCGAAGAGGGTCGATTAGCACTTCCACCATTTCCTCGCGATCCCCTGAGATAGGTGCCTCGAGTACCGCGTCCATGCTCTCCAATTTTTCTTGAAGTGCCTTTGCAACTTTTGTCATTGTGCGCTCAGGAACTTTTCCGGTTAAATTCACTATAATTACCGGGAATTCAGAAAAGTTAAACTCGTTGATTGAGTATTTATCCGCTCCGCTAGGAAACTTAGTTTCTGCTTTACTCATTGCGTCCCGGACGTCTGCAATTATTTTTGTCTTATCCCAACCGAACTCAAATTCCAAAGCAATGCCAGCATAATTTTCTGCTGCAGTAGCATTCATAATTTTGAGGCCATCTAAATCTGCTAACTCAGTTTCCATTGTGCGAACAAGGAGCGTTTCACTATCTTCTGCTGAAATACCCGGAAAGGGTACAGATATAAACAAGGCTGGAATTTCAATATCTGGTTCACCTTCTTTTGGCAGGCCAGTGTAAGCATAAACACCGGCTGCCAGTGATAATGCAACTATAGCAATGATCATTCGCGCTCGCGCAGAAGCCCAGTCTATTAAACCTGTCATAGGGATATATCCTTGAAAGTTGTTGAGACTTTTACACCTTCTTTTACAAACTCTTGCCCAATAATTATAACGTCTACGGCATCATCAAGACCGGACACCCAAACACCTTCTTTGCTGTCCTGTTCTAGTTTTACAGCAGCAAATCGGGTGATATTTTTGTCGTCCACAAATCTTACACCTAAAAGCCCGTCATCGTTCAAAGTGAGTGCGGATTGTGGGAGTAAGTGAGCTTTTTTGCCGTCTGATCCAATTGCTAATTCGACAGTTTGGCCATCTCGTATTTCAAGCCCATCATTTGGAACGTTTACTTCTACTCTAAAAGTACGTGTTTTACTATCCGCTGATCTAGAGAGAAATGTTACATTTCCCTCTATTTCCTGACCACTAGTAAGCTGGGCTCTAACGTTAGCACCTAACTTCACACGAAATAACTCTGTTTCTGGCAGGAACCCAACCAATTTTATGGGATTGAGCTGGATTATGGTTCCACATAAGTCTCCTGGTTGGAGTAAAGATCCGATCTCAGCTGTGTCTGATTCCAAAGCTCCCTCAAAAGGAGCGGTAATAGTAAGTCTTTCTATTTCTTTTTTAGCAGTTGCAACTCCAGCTTCGGCAGATTGAATGCGTGCTCTTGTACTATCAAAGCCTGCTGCTGCTGTTGCTACTCCTGCCTCAGCGGACCTCATTGCTGCTTGCACAGATGCCACTCTCGTATCTGATGCATAACCACCTTCAGATAGTTTTGAAGCAGCATTGAAATTGATTTTGGCTTCTTCAAGTCGGGAGTTAGCTTCTCCTAACTTCGCTTCGGTTTGTGGAATTAGTGCTTTTGCTTCTTCCAATCGAGCTAAAGAATCTGCCAACGCTGCTTTTCTAGTACCCTCATCCAACCTACATAGTATGTCATCTTTTTGAACAAATGACCCTTTTCTTAAAGGGTCTGATATAACCTGACCAAAAGTTTCTGCACGAACCTGAACGAACCGAGCTGCTTCAGTTTCTCCTCTCAAAATAACTGAACTTCCAAGATTTTGTGAATTTGAGCTGTACACGACGACACTAACTAATTCGGCATTCTTGTCGGTTTGTTGAGCACTATCTTCTTCTAAATCAACTTTTGTAGGTAAGTTTTCCTCTTCCAGTCGCTCTTCGAAGACACGTTTAATATCGGTTCCATCTGCAACTTTATTAAAAGCCTCGCGTTCGAATACTAGAGTGTACAAAACAAAAATCACAACTATCGCGGTGATTATTGAAACAATTTTCATAAAGATCGTTCCTTAGAAATAATTACACACATTACTACGCTAAACTTGCCAGTTTAGATTAATGTTTTCGAGTTCTTTTTGCAAGTGCAGCAAAAGTATAGGGGCTTCCCCTTAGCTTGCATAAGGGTTATGACAGCTTTGCAAATATCATTAAGAGGTTTCTTGTGAGCGATACAGATAGTTTTATTGAAGAAGTGAGTGAAGAAGTACGGCGTGATCGGTTGTACAATTTTTTTCGAAAGTATGCTTGGGTTGGCGTTCTGGTAGTTTTAGCTACAGTTGGTGGTACAGCATTTTTGGAATATCAGAAGGCCACGGCAAAGTCCCAGGCAGAGAAAGTTGGTTCAGCTGTAATGAAAGCGCTTGAGGGCTCTGATGAGAAAGAAAGAGCTGGGCTTCTTGCCAATATTGAAAGTTCAAACCCAGAAGTGAAATCTGTTGTAGCGATGCTGAAAGCGGCAGAAGAGACCGCGCTGCAGAATTATGCGGCTGCTAGCAAAAGTCTAAAAACTATATCAGAGGACTCATCCGTTGGGCAGATCTACCGCGATATAGCCGAATTCAAATTTTTATTGCTAAGTCATGACCGTATCAAGGATGCATTACTCTTAACAGGTTTTGAAAAATTGGCTACTCCGGGAAACCCTTTTCGCTTATTAGCTGAAGAACAGATTGCAATTATAAAATTAAAAAATCGAGAGAATGATGCTGCTGTAGCAAAATTAAGATCCATTCTAGAAGATGCTGAAATTACTGATACGATAAGGCAAAGAGTGACCCAACTGCTAATTTCATTAGGTATTGATCCATCAAGTATTTGAAACCTGGGTTTAATTAGAAATTTACAGGAGTTAATGTATTGACCCTCAAGATTGGTTTAATGAGCATAATGTTTATGGTTTGCCTGATCGGGTGCGCACAAGAACAAATAGTGGTGCCAGGGAAACGCGAACCGATCAGCGCTGTGGTTGCCACAGCAAAAACTGATGATAATTTTGCTATTCTTAAAAGTGGTTCAATGGCTTTTATCCCCTCGCAAACCACAGGGAACAGCTCGTGGCCTCAAAGCCATGGAACGCCAAATACGCGAGTGCCGCATCCCTCATTAGGTGGAGCGCTGACCTTACAGTGGTCTACCTCAATTGGAAAAGGGGATCAGAGCCGTAACCGCATTACAGCGGAACCTATTATTTATAATAATCAAATTTTTACTGTAGATAGTTTAATGGTTCTGAGCGCGACATCAAAAAAAGGTGAAATTTTATGGCAAAAGGATTTAACTCCAGATGGTGAAAATAAGGGCGATGTTAGTGGAGCGGGCTTGGCAGCGGGTGGTGGAACAATTTTTGTGGCAACTGCTTATGGGGTCATCCATGCGATAGACCCAGCTTCAGGTCAAACCAAATGGACACAAATTTTACTAGGTTCAGGTAGTACACGACCAACTTATTACGATGGATTAGTTTATCTCGTTTCAAATGATGAAAGCGCATGGGCGCTTGATGCTCGGACAGGGCGGGTAAATTGGACTTTAGACAATTTTTCTGATGTCAATAATTTGATTAGTAATACAGCGCCTTCACTGTCTGAAAAGTTTGCCGTTTTCGGTTATGGTTCCGGCGTGGTGCAAGCTGTTTTTAGACATAGTGGGCTAACCGCATGGACCACTTCTATTTCTGGAGGGCGAAGTGGACGAGCGTTGAGTATTGTAGAAGATATTGTTTCATCGCCTGTTATCGATGACTCTACTGTTTATGTGGCGAACGGATCGGGGCGGATTACTGGATTAAACCTGAATAGTGGCGAGCGCCTATGGGGAAAACCCTTCGGAACAGTAGGGAATATTTGGCCAGCAGGTGATAGCTTATTTTTAGTAAACGATTTATATCAACTTGTAAGAATGAGGAAGGATAATGGCGATGTCATTTGGTCAGTGCAATTACCAAGTTTTGTTAAAGTTAATCCTAAAAAGAGTAAGGAAGTAGTGGCCCATTTTGGTCCAATTATTGCTAGCGGCAAAATTGTTCTGATCTCAAGTGATGAAAAACTGAGAGTTTATGATCCGAGGGATGGATCCATTATTAGTGAGTCAGAAATACCTGGTGGAGCAACGAGTAACCCAGTGATAGCAAATAACGTTTTATATTTTGTGTCGCGAAAGGGCGACCTACACGCTTTCCGTTAATGTATGTTTTATGACATAGGTCATGTCGTAACGTTTGGAGAACCGAAATGACATTTTCTCTTGCGATAGTCGGACGTCCAAATGTTGGGAAGTCGACCTTGTTTAACAGGCTCATTGGAAAACGTGTTGCTTTGGTTGACGATCAGCCTGGTGTTACTCGGGATTTACGCGAGGGAGAGGCTCGTTTAGGCCACGTGCGCTTCGTAGCAATTGACACTGCAGGTTTAGAGGAGGCAACCGATGAAAGCTTGCAAGGTCGTATGCGCAAATTGACAGAAAGCGCAATTGAAGTGGCTGATGTTTGCTTATTTGTTATTGACTCAAGGGTTGGCGTAACGCCGTTAGATCAATTCTTTGCTGAAATTCTTCGTAAAAAAGCGAAATATGTAATATTGGCTGCTAATAAGTCCGAGGGAAGAGCTTCAGACGCCGGTTTCTTTGAGAGCTATAGTCTTGGCCTGGGCGAGCCTGTGCGTATATCAGCTGAGCATGGTGAGGGAATGACGGACTTGCTGTCTCAGCTTGTTCCAATCCAGGAGAAACTACTTCAAGAGGCGTCCTACGTTTCGCCAGTAGTAGATATTGATGTTCCAAATGATAACGAAGATGCCCCTCTGTTGTCATATAAAATACCAACTAAGGAAAAGCCACTACAAATCGCCGTGATAGGTCGACCAAACTCTGGTAAGTCGACATTAATTAACAAAATCATTGGTGAGGAGCGGCTTTTGACTGGTCCTGAAGCCGGTATAACACGCGACGCAATTTCCCTTCAATTGGATTGGCAAGGGGTGCCAGTACGCATTTTTGATACAGCAGGTATGCGAAAAAAAGCGAAAATTAATGATAAAATTGAAAAACTCTCAGTTGGAGATGGCTTGCGGGCTGTAAAATTTGCTGAAGTAGTGGTTGTTTTACTTGATGCCGCCATTCCATTTGAACAGCAAGATCTAAGAATTGCTGGTCTTGCGGAGAGAGAAGGTCGCTCAGTTGTGGTTGCGGTAAATAAATGGGACATAGAAAAAAATAAGCAAGAAAAATTGCGCAACATGCGCGAAGCTTTTCAGCGCCTTTTACCAGAGTTACGAGGTGCGCCTTTAGTTACTGTCTCAGCAAAAAATGGCAGTGGACTGGAACGATTAAATAGTGAAATAATGAAAGCTCATAAAGTTTGGAACAAAAGAATAGTCACATCTCCACTTAATATCTGGCTGAGTGAAATGACAGCCGCCCATCCACCCCCAGCTCCGAATGGTAAACGAATAAAGTTAAGATACATTACGCAGGCAAAGTCACGTCCACCGGGCTTTGTTGTTATGTGTTCCAACCCCAGTAAATTACCCACAAGCTATAGTCGATATTTGGTAAATGGATTGCGAGAAGCATTTGATTTACCTGGAACGCCAATTAGGTTAACTATGCGTTCACAGGCAGATAAAAATCCATATAAAAACCGAAAAAAATCACAACCTTCAAAGCTCAAAAAGCATTTATAGAAGAAGTTAGCTACTATATGTCAATTGCTTGAAACCAAAGCCTGGTCATTCCAAATGCCCAGTAGAGCTTATTTGACTGCAGTTGTTAAGATAAGGACTTAACGCTGTAGGCAATGATATTGAACCATCTTCATTTTGGCCGTTCTCTAAAATTGCAATTAAGCAACGTCCCACTGCCACTCCGGAACCATTTAGGGTGTGCACAAACTGTAGTTTACCGCCATCGGCCGGTTTGAACCTCGCAAGCATTCTCCTTGCTTGAAAATCTCCACAAATTGATACTGAGGATATTTCGCGGTATTTTTTTTGTCCGGGTAGCCATACCTCTAAATCGTGAGTTTTTCGAGCCCCGAAACCCATATCCCCAGTGCACAATAGAACTATTCTATACGGTAAACCTAATTTTTCTAAAATTGCCTGTGCGCAATTGGTCATCCTTGAGTGCTCTTTAAGCGATTCATCTGGATGGGTTATTGAGACCATCTCGACTTTTTCAAACTGATGTTGCCGTAGCATCCCAGATGTGTCCTTGCCCGCGGATCCTGCTTCGGAGCGAAAGCACAAAGTATGCGCTGTAAGCCTAATAGGTAAGTCAGCTTCTGGTAGGTTTTTTCCAGAAACAGTATTTGTAAGGGTCACTTCAGAGGTTGGTATTAACCACCAACCGTTGGTTGTTTTGTAACTATCCTCTGCAAATTTAGGTAACTGATTGGTTCCATACATTGCTTCGTCTCGAACTAAAACTGGTGTCATAGTTTCTGTAAGATCATGTTCATTGATATGAGTATCTAGCATGAACTGCGATAAAGCGCGGTGCACGCGAGCTATTGACCCGCGAAGTAAAACAAATCTAGACCCGGAAAGTTTTGACGCTGTTTCAAAATCCATTCCGGGTTTTGCACCTTTTATCTCAAAGTGCTCTTTAGCATTTTTAATTTCTGGCGGAGTGCCCCATTTAAATATTTCAATATTTCCCAACTCATCCTCACCAACCGGCACATCACTCAGTGGAAGATTAGGAATAGTCATTAATAAATTGTTCAAGTCGTGGTCTAGTTCTTTTGCCTTTGCGCTTTTTGAAGCAACCTCTTTCTTTTTGCTTGAAACCAAATCTCGAAGTATCTTGAAAGCATTTTCATCATTTGATGACTTTGCTTTACCGATCTCTTTAGCGGCTTTATTTTGTTCGGCTGTTGCTGTTTCAGCGGCTAAAATTGCAGATCTTCGTTCTTCATCAAGCGCAAGAATTTTTGCAGACATTTCGTAAATGCCGCGAAGACCTAGAGCTTCATCAAAATCTTGTGGATTTTCTCGTATGCTTTTAATGTCGTGCATTAGATTATGTCCTATTCGATTATTTTTGGCTCTTATGCTATATTACAATGATAAAGTGTATACATATATAACCTATAATAACAGAATCTTTGGATTCTTTCTTTACCCTTATTACTTTATGCACGAACGAACCAAATAATAATTAAAGGTACCTTGCAAACAGAGTAACAACGGCATAGGTTCCGCCCGACACGAAAGTTTATAAATCAAGGAATTCGTCATGGAAGCATTTGCACAATTTGTTCCTCTAATTCTTATTTTTGCGATTATGTATTTTTTACTTATTCGACCTCAGCAACGTAAGTTAAAAGATCACAAAAAAATGGTGGAAAGTCTTAGGCGGGGAGATATGATCGTAACCCAGGGTGGATTGATTGGAAAAGTAACAAAAGTGAAAGAGGACAATGAGGTTGAAGTCGAGTTGTCGAAAGGCGTACAAGTTAGAGTGGTTCAGTCCACTGTTGCCCAAGTTCTTTCAAAGACCGAACCGGCGTCTTAACGTTTTTGTTGAATTTTTATGCTGCAAATACAAATATGGAAACGCGTGCTCATTTATGGGCTAATTATAGCAGGCCTTTTATTTGCTTTACCTAATGCCTTCTACTCAAGAGTAGAGAGCTTTAACGATGCAAGTATGGCCATTGAGAGCGGTCAAGATCCTACATTATTTAAAGATGAGAAAAACCTTTGGTTTGAGTTCCTACCAACTTCCCTCGTTAATTTAGGTCTAGACCTACGAGGCGGTGCTCATTTACTTGCCGAAGTTCGCACGACTGATGTTCATGCCCAAAAGATTAAAAGTTTGTGGGTAGATGTCCGAGACGTGCTGAGGCAAAAGAGATCGGATGTTGGCACTATTAGATTACAAGATAGCGACCCAGGGACATTACGTGTAAAAATTTCAAAACCAGATGCAATGCAAACAGCGATTGAGGCTGTGAGTTCACTGTCAAAGCCTGTTGTAAGTTTGATACAAGCCGGTGCCGACGATTTAAAAATCTGGTCTGACGGTGATGAGTTATTAGTTTCTTTATCTGATGCTGAAGTGCTTGCTACTAATGAAAGAACGATGCGGCAATCGTTAGAAATAATTCGGAGGCGAGTTGATGAGATGGGCACGCGTGAGCCAACTATACAACGTCAAGGTATAGATCGTATTTTGATACAAGTGCCTGGTATAGGTTCGGCGACTGAGCTAAAAGAACTGATTGGTACGACGGCTCAACTAACCTTTCAGGCTGTGGTTGGGAAAAATTCGTCCTCTTCAGATTCGTCGGCGTTTGGCAATGAAGTTTTGCCTTCATTGGATGAGGAGGGAGTATACTACACCCTGGAGAGTGCTGCAGTTGTAACAGGCGAACAGCTTGTAGATGCGCAACCTAGTTTTGACCAAAATGGCAGACCTGCGGTGAATTTCAGGTTCAATCCGACAGGAGCGAGAAAGTTTGGAGACTATACGGCCGAAAACATTGGAAGCCCTTTTGCAATTGTTTTAGATGAGGAGGTGATAAGTGCGCCTGTCATCCAGTCTCATATACCAGGTGGTTCTGGTATAATAACAGGTAACTTTACCATTGAGGAAAGTACAAATCTGGCGATTTTGCTTAGAGCTGGTGCGCTTCCTGCTGGGCTAGAGTTTTTGGAAGAAAGGACCATCGGCCCTGAATTGGGAGCGGACAGTATAAAAGCAGGCAAACTGGCTTGTGTGGTCGCATTTGCTGCTGTGTTAGCTTTCATGTTTATGAGTTATGGTTTGTTTGGTTTATTCGCAAATGTTGCATTAATTATAAATGTATTTTTAATTTTTGGTTTGTTAAGTGCTATCGGTGCTACTTTGACACTTCCTGGTATTGCAGGAATTGTTTTGACTATAGGTATGGCAGTCGATGCTAATGTTTTGATTTTTGAGCGTATAAGGGAGGAAATCAAAACAAAAAAGGGTCCAGCAAGATCCATTGAGTTAGGTTATGAAAAGGCACTTTCAGCAATTATAGATGCAAATATAACCACATTTATTACTGCAGTAATTTTATTTGCTATGGGATCAGGTCCTGTAAGGGGTTTTGCAGTTACTCTTGGGCTGGGAATTATCACCTCAGTATTCACTGCAATATTTGTGACCCGGCTCTTAATAATTGTGTGGTTTGAACGTAGTCGGCCGAGAGAAATAAAGGTTTGAATATGAGATTGAAGCTTATCCCAAATGAAACTGTGATCAATTTTTTTGGAAAATCAAACGTCTTCTTTGGCGTCTCAATTCTTGCAGTTTTTCTTTCTGCTATAACTTATCTTTTTTTAGGCTTGAACTTTGGGATTGATTTCAAGGGTGGGACCTCTATCCGCTCGGAGAGTAGAGTAGAGCTTGATATAGCAAAATATAGACAGGCTCTATCTGGTTTAAACCTGGGCGATGTGACAATATCAGAAGTTTTCGATCCAACATTCGACGCCGATCAAAAAGTTGCTTTAATTCGGATCGAAGCACAAGATGGTCAAGAAGCAGTGACATCTGAAGTCGTAGAAACGATGCTGGCCACTTTACGGGCAGATGTGTCTGAGGACATTAAGTTCCAAGCTGTAGAAAGTGTTGGCCCAAAGGTATCAGGGGAATTAATTAAAAAAGCAGTAATGGCAATCTTATTGGCGATTGGTGCAGTTTTGTTTTACATATGGCTACGTTTTGAATGGCAATTTGCGCTAGGTGCAGTGTCCGCCTTAATACATGATATAATTCTTACGATAGGTATATTTTCCATTTTGCAAATCAAATTTGATTTAGCAATAATTGCTGCTTTATTGACTATTGTGGGGTACTCACTAAACGATACTGTTGTTATCTTTGATAGGGTGCGTGAAAATTTAAGGAAATTTAAGAAGAAGCCACTGATTGAGGTGATGAATTTATCCATCAATGATACTCTCAGTCGCACAATTATGACGTCTTTAACCACGCTCCTCGCGTTAATTGCTTTATTTACACTTGGTGGCGATGTAATCAGAGGTTTTGTATTTGCGATGATTTGGGGAGTGGTTGTGGGTACCTACAGTTCAGTTTTTGTAGCCTCTAACATTTTACTGCTTCTTGGTGTGAAACGTGACTGGTCAAAACCAAATGCAGAGGCTGGGACTTCTGTGCCACAGCCATGAGCCTTAACCTTATAGTTGAGGTGTTAGAAACTAATGGGCTATTATATGTCGCTTTAACAGCACTAACAGCTGGGATCGTAAGGGGCTTTTCTGGCTTTGGAACAGCTATGATATTTTTGCCGGTTGCTGGTAAATATTTTGAGCCGGTAACGGCTATCATAGTTCTGACAATAATGGATTTGTGCGGTCCAGCGCTAATAGTGCCAAAAGCTTTGCGAGACGCTTATAAACCCGATTTGGTGCGACTAATTGGTGGCATGGTTATTACGCTTCCAATTGCGCTCTACTTCCTAATGAATATGGAGACTGAAATATTCCGTTATATTGTGAGTATTCTCGCTTTAGTATTGATCTTTGTACTTTCCACTGGTTGGAGATTTCATCGTCAACTTAATAGTGGGGCGTTAATCGGGCTGGGTGGTCTTGCTGGTGTTTCTGGTGGCATAGCTGGCGTGCCTGGGCCGCCGGTAATACTATTCTACATGGCGTCTATAAATCCGGTAAAAGTAATAAGAGCGAACAATCTCCTGTTTCTTTTTGGATTTGATATTTTTGCGCTGTTTTTTCTCAGCATTGCGAGTGCACTTAATATATATGCCGTTATTTTAGGGTTAATATTGGCAATTCCAATGGGTTTAGGAAACATTATTGGTGCAGTTCTTTTTAATCCTGATAAGGAGAAGCTATATAGGAAAATTGCTTTTTTGATAATCACACTCTCTGCCCTAACTGGGCTTCCGTTGCTCAGTAATAGTTTTGATAGCTTTGTGGGCTGAAACAATTTAAATATAAGCTTTTTATAAAGATAATAATAATTTATTTTTAAATACTTACCTTTTATTTTTAAGGTGAAATATACGTATTTAGTTACTCAAATTTGATACTTTTTCTGCTAGATAAATTAGTCTATGTTTTTGGTATGTTGTTGTCAGTAGAAAATTTAGCTGTTTCCCGAGGTGGGATATGTCTTTTCGAGGGACTGAATTTTACGGTTTTACCTGGCCAATTTATCTCATTGACTGGTAGTAATGGTGTGGGAAAAACTACTCTCTTAAGATCTATAGCTGGCTTACAGCCTGTAGATAACGGTCAGATCGTCCTAAATTTGGATGACATTGTTTTTGCCGGTGACACCAATGGAGTTAAAAGTTCACTGACCGTTCTGGAGAATCTGCGCTTTTGGAATACTATTTTTGGTGGAGAAAATGTAAAAGAAGCGCTTTCAAAGTTCCATCTGAAAAAGTTTGAAAATAGATTTGCAGGCAAGTTGTCGGCAGGTCAAAAAAGACGCTTATCATTAGCCCGTTTGCTTTTGACTGATAAGCCAATTTGGCTTCTCGATGAGCCTACTGTTTCATTAGATAAAAAATCTTTGGAGGAGTTCTCTAAAATTTTGAAAAATCATTTAGAGGCGGGGGGTGCTGCGTTGATAGCAACCCATATCGATATCGGCTTTACATCGCTGTCTATAAATCTAGAGGACTATAAATCCGCGCCTGGTGATATAAATGCGAGTGCAGAGGCATTCTTATGATAGCCTTGCTGCAACGCGATTTAATTCTGGCAATAAGAGCTGGTGGAGGATTTGGTCTCGGTATGGCCTTTTTTCTGATGGTAGTAGTTCTGGTCCCACTTGGTATAGGGCCAGACATGGTTATACTAGCAAAAGTTTCAGTCGGTATATTGTGGGTAGGAGCACTGTTAGCTTGTGTGCTCTCACTTGATCGAATTTTTTCACTGGATTATGATGATGGTACTCTTGAACTATTAGTAACTTCCCCCATACCATTAGAAGCTGTCGTAGCGGTAAAAGCATTCTCTCACTGGATAACAACAGGACTACCGCTGGTTATAATTTCACCCATTTTAGGTTTATTCCTTGGATTGCAGGCTGGAGATCTAAAATGGTTGTTTGCTTCTCTATTTCTTGGCACACCAGCTCTCTCGGCAATAGGCGCTTTTGGCGCCGCTTTAACTGTTGGTATTAGGCGAGGAGGGTTATTGTTGTCTTTAATTGTTTTGCCTTTGTACATTCCAACATTAGTTTTCGGTTCTATCGTTGCCCGCACAGGCGTAGCAGGCTTGTCCAACAATTCTGCTATGTTGATTTTGATTGCAATTACGCTGGTGGCATTTTCAATATTGCCTTTTGCTTCAGCTGTTGTTCTAAGAGTTAATTTGAGATGAAAAGGAGAGATGATGTCAATCTGGGAATACGCTAATCCAGTAAAGTTTTTAAGACTTTCAGACAAGGTATTACCGTTTTTTGCGGGTTTCTCAGTCATTGGGTTAGCGGTTGGATTGTTTTGGGGTTTCTTTTTTACGCCTGATGATTATCGCCAGGGTTCAACAGTAAAGATTATTTATTTACATGTCCCATCGGCTTTGATGGCAATAAATGCTTGGTTTATGATGTTAGTTGCCTCTGTAATCTGGCTTATTCGCCGCCACCATGTATCAGCTTTGGCTGCGAAGGCAGCGGCACCTATCGGAATGACAATGACAATGGTTGCTCTCATAACAGGTGCTTTTTGGGGCCAGCCAATGTGGGGCACTTGGTGGGCTTGGGATCCTCGGCTGACCTCTTTTCTAATTTTGTTTCTGTTTTATCTAGGGTATATTGCTCTCTGGTTAGCAATAGATAACCCAGATACTGCTGCAGACCTAACATCGATGCTGTGTATAGTGGGCTCTGTATTTGCGATCTTAAGTCGATATGCAGTAAATTTCTGGAACCAGGGTTTGCATCAAGGTGCGTCACTTTCCCTGGACAAAGAAAAAAATGTTGCCGATGTTTTTTACCAGCCTTTATTATTTTCTATATTTGGGTTTGTATTTTTATTCTTAACTTTGGTATTAATAGGTACGCGAACTGAAATAAGGCTTAGGCGCACTGAGGCTTTACGCTTAAGAAAAGACAGAGAGTAAAACGTGCCAGATCTCGGAAAATATGCTTTTAGCGTTGTAATGTCCTACGGGGTTTCGTTTATATTGATTACTTGCCTAATAGCTTACATTCTTTATAGAAATTCAAGGGCCCGCATTGATTTAGAAAAAGAAGAGCGTTTATGAGGCGGATATCTAATATCCCGATCTTGATGTTTTTGCCAGTCATCGTTTTTGTAGCACTTGCCAGTGCTTTTTATATTGGGCTTCAGCGTTCGGATGACACTTCATTACCATCAGTTTTAATTGGACAATTAGCCCCAAATATTAGCAACGAAGAGTTGTATCCTGGGTCTGAGGTAACTCGTCAACTATTGCAATCTCCAAATATTAAGCTCGTAAACTTTTGGGCGAGTTGGTGTCCTCCTTGCAGGGCCGAACACTCAAAATTGTTGGAAATAGCCGAAACTGGTATAGTTATTTTAGGCGTAAATATAAAAGACGATAAGAAAAACGCCGTATCATATTTGCAAAATTATAATAATCCATTTCGAGCAGTTTCTTATGACCCTAATGGCAGGACGGCAATCGATTGGGGTGTAACCGCTCCGCCAGAAACATTTATAATTGATAAAGATGGTAAAGTACTCTTTCGCTTTGCAGGTCCATTAGTTGGCCAAGACTACTTAAACCGTTTTTTACCGGCTTATGAGTCCGCTCTAACTAAAAAGTGAATTTTTATTGAAATAATCTAAGAAGCTTTTGCCAGGTTGCGTAACACATAATGTAAAACGCCACCGTGTTCTACATATTCAATTTCTATCGCTGTATCAATTCTACATTTTAACTTAATTGTTGTGCTTTCGCCGTCTGAATATAAAATTTCACAATCGACCTCCTCAAGCGGCTTTATCGTTTCGAGATCTTGAATTGAAATTATTTCATCTCCACACAATGAGAGAGATTTCCGATTATCATCTCCAGTAAATTCAAAAGGAATTACTCCCATGCCTACAAGGTTTGAACGATGAATTCTCTCGAAACTTTCAGCTATTACTGCTTTGACCCCGAGTAATGCGGTTCCTTTAGCTGCCCAATCCCGAGAGGATCCTGCCCCATATTGTTCTCCACCAATAACAACTAATGGTATTTCCTTTTCCTTGTAAGCCATCGCAGCATCGAAAACAGAGGTTGTCTCACCTTTTAAGTTTTTGGTGTAGCCACCCTCAACATTTTCAAGCATTTCATTTTTTATCCTGATATTGGCAAATGTTCCCCTCATCATTACTTCATGGTTTCCACGCCTTGATCCGTATGAATTAAATTCTCTAGCAGGAACTTGACGTTCAGTGAGGTATTTTCCAGCTGGTGTGGTATCAAGAAACGATCCGGCTGGCGAGATATGATCAGTCGTAATCATATCTCCTAAAACAGCCAATATTTTTGCGTTCTTAATACTTGATATTGAACCTGGATCATTTGCTATTTCTGTAAAATATGGAGGGTTTTGTACATATGTTGAGGCAGATGGCCAATCGTATGTTTCACCCTCTGTAACATTAACTCCTTGCCATTTTTCATCACCATCAAAAACTTTAGCATATTTTGATTGAAAAGCTGTCCTTGTAACTGTTTTTTCTACAAGCTCGGCCACCTCATGTGATGAAGGCCATATGTCCTTAAGATAGATTTCTTTTCCATCAGGTGTGGTGGATATTGGGTCAGATGTAAGGTCTATATTTATGGTTCCTGCCAAAGCATATGCTACAACTAAGGGTGGAGACGCTAAATAGTTTGCTCTGACATCGGGAGATATTCTACCTTCGAAATTTCGGTTTCCAGACAAAACTGAGGTTGCAACAAGATCCCCTTCGGCTATGGCTGTGGAAATTTCGGGCTGAATTGGTCCAGAATTTCCTATGCAGGTTGTACATCCATATCCAACCAGGTTGAATCCTAATTGATCTAAATCCTCCTGAAGATTAGCCGCTTCAAGATAAGCTGATACTACTTGCGATCCGGGCGCCAGTGATGTTTTAACCCATGGTTTGCGCTGAAGCCCTAACTTCGCAGCTTTACGTGCTACTAGGCCAGCTGCAATCATTACGTATGGGTTCGATGTATTCGTGCAAGATGTAATGGAAGCAATTACCACTTTGCCAGAAGACATTGTAAAATCTTCACCTTCAACGTTGACTTTTTTATCCATGGGGCGGTTAAAGGTTTCATTCATTTCCTTTAAGAATGCCTGTTTAGCATTATTTAATCTCACGTAGTCTTGCGGTCTTTTAGGTCCAGAAATAGCAGGAACTATTGAGCTCATGTCCAGTTTAAGCGTGTCCGTATACATTGGGTTATAATCGTCGTAACGCCATAACTTATTTGCTTTCGCGTAAGCCTCTACCAGTAATACTCGTTCTTCGTTTCGGCCTGTATTGCGAAGATATCTCAAAGTTTCATTATCAATAGGGAAAAAGCCGCATGTGGCTCCATATTCAGGGGCCATGTTTGCTATGGTAGCCCTATCTGCAAGGGGAAGATTGTCTAAACCATCTCCATAAAATTCTACAAACTTACCTACTACTCCTTTTTCTCTTAGCATTTCTACTATTTTAAGAACGAGATCTGTTCCAGTTGTTCCTTCGATTAGAGCACCTGTTAATTTAAAACCAATAACTTCTGGTATAAGCATAGATATAGGTTGACCGAGCATTGCGGCTTCAGCCTCAATGCCGCCAACACCCCAACCTAGCACAGCCATGCCGTTAACCATTGTGGTATGGCTATCTGTCCCCACTAATGTGTCTGGGTAAGCAACTTCAAATCCATTTTGGTCCGTATCAGTCCAAACAGTTTGGGCAAGATACTCTAAGTTTACCTGATGACATATCCCAGTACCAGGTGGTACAACACGAAAGTTATTAAATGCAGACTGTCCCCATTTTAAGAACGAGTAACGTTCCATATTTCGTTCATATTCTCTGTCCACATTTGTTTTGAATGCGCGTTGGTTTCCAAATTCATCAATCATAACTGAGTGATCAATCACAAGATCGACTGGGTTTAGTGGATTGATCTTTTGGGGATCACCACCAAGTTTCATAATTCCATCTCTCATGGCTGCTAAATCCACTACCGCTGGAACTCCTGTAAAATCTTGCATTAGTACACGCGCAGGACGATACGCGATTTCTCGGGAAGTTCTTCCCCCATTTTTTGCCCAATCGGAGAAAGCTTTTATATCATCTACGGTAACAGTTTTCCCATCTTCAAATCGTAATAAATTTTCCAAAACAACATTTAATGCTGCAGGCAACTTGGAGAAGTCTCCAAGCCCTGCTTGACTCGCGGCATCAATGGAATAGTAGGCAAATTTTTTGCCATTTACTAAAATTTCTTTTCGTACTTTTTTAGAATCAATACCAACTTTTATGGACACTCTAATCTCCTAATGACTAGTATTTAGCCGACGTTATGATGCTTTTGACGTAAGTTTTCCGAATATTCAAGAGTGATAATACCCTAATGTACACAATTGTATACAAATAGTACTTACAATGAATTTATCTAGAAGTTTTACAAATTTTATATTTATTTACTAAATTCAATAAGCTCTTTTTCGGTTCTTTATTCCCTAAAAATTCTCTTAAAGATCGTATTTACATGCTTCGTATGATAACCAAGGTCAAACTTATCCTTTATATCTTCTTCAGACAAAAACGACCTTACATCTTTGTCAGATATTAATTCTGAATAAAAATCTTTATTTTCATTCCAAACTCTCATTGCATTCCGTTGAACTAATTTATAGGCATCTTCGCGACTAGCTCCAGCTTGGGTTAATGCTAGTAAAACTCTTTGAGACATCACTAATCCACGAAACTTGTTCATGTTTTTTAACATGTTGTCGGGATAGATCACCAAGTTATCGATTACACTAGTTAATCGGTGAAGTGCAAAATCTAAATTTACTGTAGTATCTGGAGCGATATTTCTTTCAACCGAGCTATGAGAAATATCACGTTCATGCCAAAGTGTTACATTTTCTAAAGCTGGAACAACAGACATTCTAATTAATCGCGCCAACCCAGTTAAATTCTCTGTCAGAACGGGGTTTCTCTTGTGAGGCATCGCTGAAGAACCTTTTTGTCCTACAGAAAAAAATTCTTCTGCTTCAAGAACTTCTGTTCTTTGCATATGCCGAATTTCAGTTGCAATATTTTCTATGGAGCTGGCAATGATGCCGAGAGTAGAGAAAAATGCTGCATGTCGATCTCTTGGAATAATTTGAGTGCTAATTTGTTCAGGAGTAAGCCCCAATTTTTCGCATACATACTTTTCAACAGCTGGATCCAAATTCGCAAACGTTCCCACCGCTCCAGATAACGCTCCTGTAGATATTTCCTCTTTTGCAACTTGCATTCTTCGGAGGTTTCGGTCCATTTCTGCGTAGAAACGGGCGAAGGTTAGCCCCATGGTAGTAGGTTCCGCATGAATACCGTGACTTCTCCCAATACGCAGAGTCATCCTATGCTCCATGGCTCTCCGTTTTAGAGCAGTTAATAACTCTTCTATATCTTTAATAAGAAGCTCTGAAGCTCTAACTAGTTGAATGTTTAAACACGTATCTAATACATCAGAGCTAGTCATTCCCTGGTGTACAAACCTTGCTTCCTCGGAACCAATATGTTCAGCTAAATGGGTAAGAAAAGCGATAACATCATGCTTGGTTACTGCCTCAATTTCATTTATTCGGTCAACGTCAAAGTTGGCGTTTTTTGCTTTCCAAACTGCGGTAGCATTTTCTTTGGGGATTAATCCCAAGTCTGCCATTGCATCGCAGGCATGAGCTTCTATTTCGTACCAAATCTTAAATTTCGTCTCTGGTGACCATATTTTAACCATTTCTGGGCGAGAATAGCGCGTGATCATATAATTGCCTTTAACAAAAAGTTGCGAGTTTGTGTCTAACGTGTGTTATATGGTTGAGCAAGAGGCCTGAGAGTGTAGTTTTTACAATATATGAGTCAATTAATTGTAGTTAAGATTTAAACAACAATTTAATCTGCTAACTACCCATAAGTGCGTGATCAAAAGGATATTTCGTTAAGTTTTCATATCCATTTTTAGTTACTAAAACTTGATCCTCTAATTTTATGGAAAAGTCACCATTTTCTGGGCTTACCAAGGCTTCGACGCAAAGTACCATTCCAGCCTCAATATGATAATCGTAAGCTCCCTCTACGAACTTGTCAGGATATGATATTAACGGCCATTCGTCGCAGAGGCCAACTCCATGCATGAGACATCCATATTTTCCTAGTTGGTATTTTCCGTCTAATTTGTGAGCTTTTTCCGTCAGCTCACTCATATGAACTCCAGGTTTGAGCATTTCCATATTTTTCATAATATGCTCATGCGCGTGTTGCATTGCGTAAATCATATCGGAGCGCGGGGATTGGTCACCCACCCACCAAGTTCTACTAATATCAACACATATTCCATAACAGCCTACTAAATCTGTATCAAAGGCAATAATTTCATTATTTTGCACTATTCTTGGACCACATTCCTGAAACCAAGGATTGGTGCGGGGCCCCGAAGTAAGGAGGCGAGTTTCAATCCATTCACCACCTCTTTTTATATTTTCTGCATGTAATACCGACCATATGTCATTTTCACTAAGGCTCGACTTACATACTTCTGATCTTGTGACCCGTTCCATCTCAAATATCGCTTTTTCACAAGCGAAGGATGCACATCGCATGGCCTTTATCTCGTCAGTGCCTTTTATTGATCTTGATTTTTCGGTTACTTCCTCTCCATCCATTATTTTAAAGTTCTGTGCCTCCAATGATCGTAACCCGTGTAGCATAATTTTATCTACTGCTAACCTATTATTAGCATTTCCATGTTCATCTACGAGTAAACGCACTTCGTTGGCAAATATATTTGCTGCATCGCCAATTTTATCCCCTCTATCAAAATAAAAGAGATCTGCACCGGAACGTTGTTCTTTAACTAGTGGATTAAATTTCGACAAAAAGGGAGAATTTTTATAATCCCACATCACCATATATCCATCTGGGCACAAAAGAACCGCTCGAAATGGGTTATGTGTATTCCAGAGCTGCATATTCGTACTATCGGTTGCATACCGAATATTGAGTGGGTCAAACATTAATAACCCGCCATAGTCTCTATCGACTAAATGCTTAGTGAGTCTCTCCCATCTAAATTTTCGCATGGCTTGAAGATCTGGAGGATCTAGGCCAGCGCCTTGCCACTCTCTCCTTGCAAGAAGCGTTGGGCCAATTTCGATCCGATTTTTATTGTTTGAAGTATTATCTTCTAGAAGAAGACTTTTTAACGGATCAATCTTTCTATGATTGCTGTGATGCTCATTCATGGCTCGATTTCTCATAGTGATTTAAAAAATTTAATATTTTTCAAAAATTCATCATGTTCAAAACCGAAAAATCTTGTCGCTTTTTTATTCTTTCTATCCAATATATGTACATGAACAATTTAAAGACCTGAGAACTTGAAAAATAAATTTCCATTTTTTTGATTATTATGCGACGAGAAATCCTACAAAAAGATATTCCATATCACTGGAACCAGGTGGCAAAGTTGCCGGGTGTTATGCCATTAGATCCGCAGGAGTGGATAATAATTGACGAAGCTTATGAAGGGCAGATGGCGGAACGTGAGTTTTTGCTTCAAAACACTGATGAGGTGATCGCTGTTGATAGAAATAGCGAAACCGCAGCGTGCGAGCTCTTAGATACTCTACTAGATTTTTTATCGAAAAAAGTTGGTTTTGAGGTATTTCAGACGCATGTAGTCACCCCTGATATGCGCAGTGTTAAAATTAATTATGATGCCCCTTTGTTAACATGCGGACTATTGGTGCAAAATGATTTTTGCATAATGCAAAAACTGGATAACCAACATGTGTTAACTGCAGCTGTGTTATGTTTTCCTGCTAATTGGCGTCTAGATGAAAAATTTATGAAACCGTTATTTTCGATTCATGAAAATGTTCCCGAATATACGCATGGGATTGCAAAACGTGTGGACAGAATATTTGACGGCATTAAAATTAATCATCCGGTCTGGAGGTTTAATGTTTTAGAATACTCAAACTCTGCCCTTCACCAACCATACAGGTTGCATTCAGACCGCTTACCGTCTTTCACGCGGAGTGAACGACAAACCTTTCTCAAATTACCAGGTACTGGTGCAGTTATATTTGGGATCCATACGTTTGTGATCAAAAAGGTGCCCTCGGCACCTTTTTAAGTCAGCAGCTGTAATACATGCCATATTCCACAGGATGTGGAGTATGTTCGTACTTTTCAATCTCTTCCATTTTTAGATCAATATATCCGTCAATTTGATCTTTTGTGAATACATCTCCTGCTAGAAGATATTCATGATCCTTTTGCAGCTCTTCAACAGCCTCTCTTAATGATCCACAAACAGTAGGGATGTCTGCTAATTCTTCTGCTGGTAGATCGTATAGGTTTTTATCCATAGCTTCGCCAGGATTAATCTTATTTTTTATCCCATCTAGTCCGGCCATTAATAGTGCCGAGAAACATAAATACGGGTTTGATGAAGGATCCGGAAAACGAGCTTCCACTCGTTTGGCTTTTGGAGACTCTGTCCATGGAATCCGGACGCAACCTGACCGGTTTCGAGCAGAGTAGGCACGTAGAACAGGAGCCTCAAATCCTGGGATCAAGCGCTTGTACGAATTTGTGCCAGGGTTAGTAAATGCATTGAGTGATTTTGCATGTTTTAAGATACCGCCGATGTAATATAGGGCCTCTTGCGACAGGTCAGCGTATTTATCGCCTGCAAAAAGTGGTTTTCCACCTTTCCAAATAGACATATTTACATGCATTCCAGTACCGTTATCGCCAGCTATCGGCTTTGGCATGAAGGTCGCTGATTTACCATAGGCCTGGGCCACGTTATGAATCACATATTTAAACTTTTGTAGTTCATCACCTTGTTTTGTGAGGCTGCTAAAAATTAAACCTAATTCATGCTGGCATGATGCTACTTCGTGATGATGCTTATCAACTTTCATTCCCAAACGCTTCATAGTGGAAAGCATTTCCGAACGGATATCCTGTCCGTCATCAACTGGATTAACAGGGAAGTAACCGCCTTTGACGCCTGGACGATGACCAGTGTTACCCATCTCAAAGTCTGTGTCTGTATTCCATGATGCATCAAGAGCGTCGACTTCAAAAGATACCTTATTCATTTCGTTAGAATATCTGACGTTATCAAAGAGAAAAAATTCCGCTTCTGGACCCATATAAGCAACATCACCGATACCAGATGATTTTAGATAGGCCTCAGCTTTCTCTGCGGTCCCGCGAGGATCTCGCTCGTAAGCCTCTCCGGTATCAGGCTCAACAACCGAGCAGTGAACACACAAAGTTTTTTCGGCATAAAAAGGATCAATGTAAGCGCTCTCAGTATCAATCATCAGTTTCATGTCCGATGCCTCAATTGACTTCCACCCAGCGATAGAAGACCCATCAAACATAAAGCCTTCTTCGATAAAGTCAGTGTCAACTTGGTCCGCCATCACCGTGACGTGCTGAAGCTTACCTCTTGGATCAGTAAATCTTATATCAACATATTCAATGTTTTCATCTGAAATCGTTTTGAGCATTGTGTCCGCACTCATGATTTTTCCTCTCTTTGAATTAAATTACAGCGCTTCAGATCCGCTTTCACGGGTTCTTATTCTAATAGCTTGTTCCACTGAACTAACAAATATCTTTCCATCGCCTATTTTGTCGGTTTTGGCTGCGTCAATTATTGCCTCTATCGCCTCATCTACTTGATCGTCGTCTAAAACCACTTCTATTTTTACCTTTGGTAAAAAATCAACTATGTACTCTGCGCCCCGGTATAATTCTGTGTGACCTTTTTGTCTGCCAAACCCTTTGACCTCTATCACAGATAAGCCCTGGATGCCCGCTTCCTGCAAAGCCTCTTTTACTTCGTCCAATTTGAATGGTTTGATTATAGCTTCAATTTTTTTCATCATTATTTCCTATAAAAGGGTTAAACTATGAATACATTTGTTTTTGTTTAATTGACCAGATTCGTTGCACAAACATAGAAAATTTTAAGTAATCCACAATGCAAAAGATTAATAAATATGCGAAGTGATTAAAATTTAACCAGTACAATAATCCCAAACATTATTGTCCAAATAACATTCAGATTCAAAAAACAGAAAAAGATCATTTTGGGTCTCGCAACTTTGGTCTTCTTTTGTTAATAGATACCAGAATGTAGTGTATTAGCGCGGGTGTGGCGAAATTGGTAGACGCACCAGATTTAGGTTCTGGCGCCGCGAGGCGTGGGGGTTCAAGTCCCTCCACCCGCACCACTTACTTTCAAAATATCATTCAAAACTAGTATGTTAGGTATAGAAGCTAGTAAGTATCCACCTTTCTATCCACCTTTTTTGTTGACGCTTAAGTCAATATGTGGCACGTTCGCGCGCCCGTGCGCGGCTTGTCGCTTCTGTGTGTGTATCAGGGTAATGCTGGTTAATAATTTAACTTTTCTTAGTAAATTTCGTTACTATGAAAACCACGTAAATTGATCGTTTCCGCTAAAGTAGCCTTTGTTCTACGTAAGGGCTCTATCCAGGTGCGAATAACCTCCATCGACCACCAAAAACTGCCCGGTAATGTGTCCCGCCCATTGAGACAAAAGAAACACTATAGGCATAGCTAACTCCTCAACTTTTGTCATTCTTTTTTCTAGGGGGATATGACTAGTGATCTGTTTAAGTTTTTCATCAGGCGTTTTAAAGCCCTCCAACCATTTTTCATACATCGGTGTCATAACTTCTCCGGGGATAACTGCATTTACACGAAGGCCACAATCTGAATGTTCTGCAGCCCACTCGCGAGTTAAAGCCAAGATACCTCCCTTTGCAGCTGCATAACCTGAGGTTCCAGATTGACCAGTTAGAACAACTTTTGATGAAACATTCACTATTGCTCCTTTAGTTTTTATTAACTCCATTATACACAAATTGGTCATCGTATAATAATGCACAAGGTTTCTATTCAGTGATTTGCGAAACTCGTTTGGTCCAGCCGAAATGCCAACGGCGTCATTAATCCCAGCATTATTTACTAAACCATCAATTCTATTCAGCTTAGCCAGAATATCTTTTACTGCATTTTTGCAATCTTGATCATCACAAAGATCCAAGGTTTTCCAAATAGCTCTTGGACATCGCTTTTTTATGATTTCATCGAACGTGTCATCTGGTTTTGACTTATCAATTATAACCGGTGTCGCACCAATTAATGAAAGCTTGTCTACAACTGATGCTCCAATACCGGAGCCTCCTCCGGTAACAATAATTACTTTTTCTTGTAAACCAAGTTCCATAATTTAAACCTACCAATTTCCACTTTTTAAAATGGGTTAATAAGGGTCCGAAAGTACACAAAAGTAAGAGCTGATTAAAAGTCCTGCATCAGCAAGTTTTGATATCCAATAATTTTGAATCAACAGCTATTGTGACTTAAGACGCTCCATTAAGTTTTTTACAATTTGCGACGTTACTTGTTCTCCCTTTTCTAATGATGAGTTGATTGCTGATTTAGTATACCAAGTGCTATTTTCCGAGACACGAGCCATATCAACCCCTTCTGGAGCAAGCGCCATTAAGAGCGAAGTTTCCCCTTCGCCCGCATGGTCAAAAATATAATTTTTAATAATTTCGCAATCCATTAAAGGATGTAAGTTTATCCAATTAAATGGGTCACTCCCTGCCTGATTTCTGGTATAATAATCACTCATATCTTGCTTCCCCCACCATGCCTCACCTTCAGTGCGTTCTAGAAATTTAAAAATTGCCTGTTTAGCACCAGTTTTAAAAGCTAGATCAGTTGGCATGCCAGATGTAAAATTTTCGGTTTGGTGGTGCACGATCCCATGTATATTTCGGAAGCCTATTCTCAACAAACCAGTAAATATTTGCTCAGCCAAGGGAGCAAGGACCGCTGCATCAACATGCAAGCTACCAGTTCCTTCTGGCGCTGCTACGGCATAACTAGCAGCACCGTAACTAAACGGTGGAAGAATGACTACTTCCATCTGGTTCTCTAACCTATCCAGGACCCTAGTCACTGCAAGCGTGTCCATACCCACTGCCATATGTTCACCGTGATATTCCATCACTCCGATGGGAAGTACAACAGGTGTGTTTTTGGTGATCTCTTCCTTAATTTGGTGTGGTAACATAAATTCAAAGCGCATATTGAAACCCTCACTGGATTATTTTTTCAAAAATCAAGAGTCATGAATTCAGTTAATAATATATACAGTATTATCTCCATCATACCGTTTTATTGCAACCGATGTACATATCGTCGATGACAAGTATGGCAGGTATTTATGACCGCCCAACAAATTTTAGTATTAAATTAAAAATATTAACTCTATTATTTATACAACCTTAAACTGCAAAAAATAGAATTCAAATGCAAAGAATGTTACCTGAAGTTAAGGAACACACTAAGGGAAATGGACGGACGAACAAGTTTACGTCCATAAAACTTGACGCGGAAACCACTGTATTGAGTTATGACGATCTTCGAGAATTGCTGGAGATGAAATTATGGAACTATCCGGAAATACAAATTGTTGACTTTGATCATAACGAAACAAAACCTTTAATTTTGAAACTAAAACTAGGTCTTGGAGTTTTTAAAACTGCAAATAGACTTTTATTTAAAAAACAAGGTTATTTCCTAGAAGTTAAATCTAACGAAGTCCAATTATTCTACGAGGAAAGACCGGGTCTCGTAAATGGGCTCTCAACTCTGAAACAACTGTTTAAAGAGACGGATGACGCTTATTATCTTGACTATGTAACAATAATGGATTGGCCCGCGATAGAGCAACGCTCTGTATCAAATACTTTTGGGTGGTATGCTGGATATGGGCGGTTGGGTTTCGATATGCAGTTGTGGGGTTTTGAGGAATGGATAGAATATTTAAATATTTGTTCCGACTTTAAGATTAACCAGTTTAATATGTGTATGTATGGATACTGGCCTTTTGAATTTAAGGAATTCCCTGAAACAGTTTTAAAAAGCTACCCCATCAAAGTATGGAATAAAGAAAGTAGAAACTGGATTACGGTTGAGTATCTTCATCCAAACCTCAGCAACGAATTTCTTAGCAGATTGATAGCATATGGACACAAGCTCGGTGTCTCGTTTTTTGCGTATGTTGGTCTGAATAGCTACAATGGGGGTTATCCTAGTATTTATAAGAAAAAGCGTATGCAAGTGCCAGAGGGTAGCAAGTACGTAAACGATTTTGATCGACTTTGTTTGAGCGATATCGACTCTATTGAATACCTCAAGAAATCTATCAGAAGGATTGTTCAACTAGGTTACGATGGAATTGATTTTGAAGAAAGTGAGGAGGCATTTTGGTACTGCGATTGCGAGAAATGCTATGATAATTATCTGGCTAAAACAGATACGCCGGAAGAGGCTAAGAACGTTGCAAACAGTGAACTTTTGCAAACACTATATAAAGTTATCCGAGATGAAAATCAGAACTGCCAGATTGGTATTAGAGCCTGGCGGCAACCTCCTTTGGAGAAACCGACAGAATTGATAGAAAAGATGATTAACAGTGTTCCAGATGATGTCGGTTTATTCTGGGCACCTGGTCTATATGTGCCGGAAAGTGAATTCGAGAAATGGACTGTAACTTTTGGAAAAGAAAGGATTTGGGGAAGAGATTCTGAAAGTAATGCGGTTTCCTCGTGTTTTGGCCGATTAATAAGGATCTTTCGTTCAAATGGATTAAGGTGCGAAGAAGAAAGTAATAATCAATTTCTAGAGGAAGATATCCGTCAACATATGGGTTCTGCCAAATTAGGCGTAAAAGGAACTAACGGCTATATGTTTGAATGGTACGGTTTTTTTATTCACTTGTTCGCCCATTCCTACTATAGCTGGGGGGGGCAAAGAGAAGAAAAGGAATTCTATAAGTACTCTCTTACAGCTGTTTTTGGAATCGATCTGGCAGAGGACATCCTTTATGTCCTGAAGAATATGTTCACTATCCATGAGAGCCAGTTAAAAATATTTCCCACCGAATTTCCATTTGCCAGGAACAAGGTAGAAACTAGAGATATTGCCAGAATAGAAAAAGCAAAAAACGATTGGCCTGACATAATTCAAAAACTTGAAAAAATTAGAAAAAGTGTTGCTGGTAATATCAGACTAAAGGTATACGAGCCCCACTTTGAAAAGCTAATAGTTGCTAATCAAAGGAATAGGGTAATCTATGACATGGCGATTGCCTCGATAAATTACGATAACGCAAAATCCGAAAGTGAAAGGATCAGGTATCTCAAAGAAATGTTTGATCTAAACGAAAAGAATTTTGAAATAATCAAAAGCAACTATTTTGATGTAAATCCTGTATCTGAAACTGGGACTAAATCCTGTATGATTCCTTATCATGAGTTGAAAAGGGTGCTCATTAATGAATTGTATCCTGAGCGGAAAGACGATGAACCCATTTATCTTGGGGTTGAAGCGCTCGGTTGGCTTTGGCTATAAAAAATGGATATGCGTATCAGAAAGCTTTAGGTTTGAGGTATTTTAGTTGTTTTCCCACCTCTTGGCATAAAACTTTCACATGCTACAAATGATTAAAGAAATTCACGCGGAGCAAGATGCGCCACCTAATACGCAGAACTTTGAACAATGTACGTGATTCAATGCTACATCCTTTAATGAGTTTTTTAACTCAGTGCCTAAATCAAATTCAAGATCATAAGGAAGCAATGTACAAGCGACAACACTTGGGAGACATGCTCCCTTTCGCTTTACGACCATACGTGAGTTAGAACACATCAAATCGTTGGGTGACTTATTCAAAATATTCCAGCAAGATTCAGTTATTTCTGGAACCTCAGCATTTTCCTCAAGTTCAGGAAAAAGTACCGTTTCAGATGGGTTAAACGCATCAATTTTAAAATTATGTAACCTAAATAATTCGTTATATGCCATCCTTGCAGTCTGCTTATTATCTGAAAACTCAGAGCGACCTGCTACTGCCATTTTAATATTATGTTTGTTAAGCCAGCGCATTCCTTCGATTGTTTTTTCGAATGTTCCAAGTCCACGTTCTGCATCATGTTTGACGCAGTCCCAGTGGTCTAGTGAGACTCTAATAACTATTTGATCACCATATTGGTCATTAAGTTTTATTAGGTCCGACTTAATTTTTTTACGCATCATTGGTGCCATTGCATTTGAAAGAACAAGCACATTGAATCCTTTACAAAGGCATAGCTCAATTATTTTGGTGATGTCTGGGTTCATGAACGGTTCTCCACCGGTTAACCCTATTTCCCTAACGGGTAATGATAACTTTGAAACTTCATTAATGAATTTTTGAACTTCAGCTACTTTAATGTAGACTAAGTCATCATTTGTAGGTGAGCTTTTGATGTAGCAATTTTTGCATTCAATGTTGCAAAGTGTACCAGTATTGAACCATAAAGTTTTTAGTGACTTGAGCTCAACTTTTGCGCGGCGTTCGCCTGAAATTGTATAATCGGGATTATTGAATTTGTTTAAAGACACTGACTTAATCATGCAATCATTATGAAAATTTGCTACACTAGTAGCAAGTAAAACTATCCAAATAAACGTCTTTGTGAGTGAGCAGGGGTATTGTGAGTTGGGGGGGGTCAAAAGTCGAGGCATTGATATAGGTAAGTATCCTGCTCTCACATTTTTCTTGTTCAGGGTTCTGAGAAAGGGTGAGAACTCTCCTAGCAATCATATTTATGACATTTGCAACTCAGGCGAGTGCTGAAATAATAATGCAATGTAAATATAAAAAAGTGACCCCATCATGGGTGCAAGGTATTGTAAATAATGACATCACGCTTAAGCTAGTCTCCTCTTTGTTTGGTAAGGATAAAATTTTATATCGTTCGGAAGGTGCATGGAAAGACTGGTGCGAAGAAAGAAATGAACTTAACACCGTTAATATGCATGAAATTAATTATCAAACGCGGTTTATTAGTAAATTGCAGCTAGGCGATCAGGGTGCAAAATGCATGTTGAGTTCAACTCCAACAAATTCAGCTCACAAAAATTTTGTAGGATACGAAGAAGATACAATCGTAGATTTTTATTTCAAACATATGTCAGAGATGTGAAACGGTTAGTTAACACTCCTGACGATATCAGGTCCTTTAAATGGGATTTCTCATGTGAAATTTTAAATTAACCCCACCCACCAAAGAAGCTAGCCGCAGTGAATGTGCTGCTGAAGCGGGTTGGTAGAAGAGGGAGAAGGCATGCCATTTCCAATAGTACAAATTAAGAGCAAAGTAACGGTAGAAACTTTTGACTCAAAAGCATACGTGAGAGAAGTAATTTTGGGATCAGTTTTTGGCGTAGTAGGGTTAAGCCTATTTGTAGTAGTATTTGCCTTGGCGATAGAACTTACAGAGCCTGACGAGTATGATCTAGGTCTTGATGAAGTAGGCAGTTGGTGTGCAGAGCATACGCCAAATGCTAGAGCGGGCGAATGTTTTCCATGAACTGATTACTGAACATCCGACTTAAAGATTATTGCATGATTTTAAGCATTGGGTATTCTGAATACAAACTTTGGAGCCGCAAATGGATACTTATACCAAAACACTGCTAACCATTATTACTGTATGCGTTGTAGTAGTTACATTACTGCTAGTTGGCAGCTTAATATTCGAGGGCCATGATCACGACGATGAGCATGATTATGGTTATGTTGAAGAATTATATGAAAAGTTAGAATATATTAGCCACCGTATTGATGAACTGGAAGAGCATTTGGAAGAGTAACCCCCATGCGAACTATCCTAGCGATCATATTTATGACATTTGCAACTCAGGCGAGTGTTCATTGATGTGGAGGTACAGATACTGTACTATCACAACTTTGTTACAACTATAATTTAAATTTCGTTTTATGATTCACAAAAAAGATTAGGAATTTGAAAAATGTCTTCAATGGAAACAAAATCATGGTCGAACCCAGATGATGTGCAAACACCAGACAAAACCCATGCTGCAAGTATTAAACTTGGCGGTGTGACACTTACAAAAGCCAATGTGCAACCCGGATGGAAGTGGTCGGAGTGTATTAAACCGCACGTCGGTACTGAAAGCTGCCAAGCTGGCCACATCGGCGTCCTTCTACAAGGTCAAATTCATGTTGTATCGGATGATGGTTCTGAAATTACCATAAATGCAGGTGAAGCGTACAGGTTAGCTCCAGGTCATGATGCATGGGTTGTAGGCGATGAGCCAGCTGTAAATCTGGAATTTTCTACCGATAGTAAGGAATTTGCTTCCTGGACCCGAGGTGAGGGTTAATTATCCATATAATAAATAAAACCCCACCCACCAAAAGCGAAAGTGGATGGGGTCAAGCTTTGTAAACCAAAGGCGAAGGAAATGCTTAACGCTCACAATTGCTAAGCATTACTAAAATTCTGCCAAAAACTAATTTGGAGGAAATTCGATGAACGATTTTGCAGAATTGAAAGAGAAAGCAAAAAAAACTTGGTCTGATTTTGCCTCTATGGAGAATTTCACCGGTGTCGCTGCTCCAAAGCTTGTGCGGTTTGCAGGAGTTTTATCAGATAGCCGAGTTCTAGACGTTGCCTGCGGTACTGGAGTAGTGGCTCTTACCGCAGCAAGGTCAGGCGCAAAAGTGACTGGAGCTGACTTAACGCCAGATTTGATAGCCCGAGCAAATGAAAACAACAAAACTCTAGGGTTAGATATAGATTTTCATGAGGCAGACGTCGAAGACTTACCATTTGAAAATGAAAGCTTCGATATTGTGCTTAGTCAGTTTGGGCATATGTTTGCGCCTCGACCTCATGCCGCAATAAAAGAAATGTTACGAGTGCTTAGGCCGGGCGGAACAATAGCATTTTCAAGCTGGCCTCCAGAGTTGTTCATGGGGCAATTCTTTCAGATTAATGCTAAATATGGACCACCGTTACCCGATGGTGCTGAAGCGCCAGTAAAATGGGGGTCTGTCGAAATAATCAAACAGCGACTACAAAATGCAGTTCGTGATTTAACATTTGATCGTGATAAACTTGAGATGCCAGGATTGAGTGTTGCACACATTCGTGCAAATTTTGAAACAGGTGCAGGTCCTCTTAAAAGAATGGTTGAAGCTTTTGCTGAGGAACCGGAGAAGCTTTCAAGCCTACGAAATGAGATTGATAAGTGCATTGCGGGGTATTTTGAAGATAACCTTTTACGCATGGACTTTCTAATGGCGAAGGGCAAAAAGCCTTAAGTCGTTTCGAACGACCAAACCAACCTCAACTAGCTAGTCGATTGATTTTGATGTTTCCAACACCACACCTCTTGGCTTAACACTTTCATATGCTACAATTGAGTATGTCTAGGTTGAGCCTTAAAGTTTTTCTGGTGAATGTATTTGATTAAGCAAAGGAAAAAGTACCGTCTATTAGCATAATGGTTCACCAAATAAAAAACCCGAAAAATCGGGGAGGACGCTTTCGGGTTTTTTTAACAGAGCAAACTGGGAGGAATACTACTGTTATAACCTTATATGCTGCGTTGCAGCAAAAGTTCAAGGGTGACTTTACGTAAACTTGATTTGATTTAATTGCATAGCGGCTTTTCACTATTGTGCGATGAATCTAAACGATAAATGTGCTATATTACAAGCATAACAAAAAAGGAAAATGTTATGCTTAGAAAAATATACAGAGCAATGGTGCTCGGACAGGCTGCAAGTGCAGCATACAAAACTTCAGCAACAATGTCTGATGAAATTTTAGATGATATTGGGCAAACTAGAGGCTCTTTTGTAAACAATGTAATTGAGTCAGTTCGTAAAGAGTTAGACAGAGAAGACAGAGAAGCAGCAGCGAAAAAACTGGCAAACAATTACCACAAGAATTTTGGTACAAAACCAGCAACAGCAACTGTAAATCCAAACTTAGTTGGGGCGGTTTAATCCATAAATTGTGCGCCTTGCTAAATTAAGTCAGCCATATTGGCAAACCTTCTGGCCATTTATTTTCTTATGTCCAAGTTTAAACTTGCCATTATACCTAGCCTTACAGAGCATGTCCCATGGTATGACATAGCTGTACATGACAGGATTGTTTGACCTTGCTAAGTTGCTTCCAGTAGCTAAAGGACCTGAAAACATATCGTTTTGGTTGCAATTCATAGACATACTGCAACTCCAGTTAGCTATGCCTCTTGCTTGCTGTGGTGTCATTTGGCAACCCTGAAGCAAAAAGAGGCAGATAGTTATTATTGATATTTTTTTCATCGAAGCACCTGAAAAACGGATTTATAAAATGACACCAATGCCTACCTTACTGTCAAATAAATTTATTCAGCCTAACGCTTGGCGACATTACAACACCCTATAAAAGGGTGTGTTTGTCGTGTCTCCTATATAAGCAGTGCGTCCAATGCGTCTCGTTTCTCTATTAATTATAAAACTACCCCTCAATACTGCGTCCAACTCACCACTCTCAGCATTAGCTTATAAATTATTATTTAGTAACAGTATGTTATATATAAAAACTAAGATGCAATGAAAAGTCATGCGCATAGACGCAGTTTTTCTAATGGCAAAATTACTCTATTTTCAGGGGGTCAGACGCACTAGTGAGACGCACAAATCTGACTTGGTTTCGTTTGCTTCCTGAGCTGTATTTTCCTGCTCGCTCCCAGCCAGCTGCTTGCAGACAGTTTGACATGCGGCGTTGATCCTGGCGAGTAATTGTTTGAGGGTCGAACGGCCGATCATCGATGCTCTGCTGGGAAAAACACTTTCTGAATGCCTCTGTCACAGTCGTCTCATAAACGTCAGCCATCGCTTTATTTATTATTTCCACCCAAATGTCTGATTCTTGGCGTAACTCGGTTTGCTTATCAGAATAAACCGCATGCTCGTCGTCCAGCCACCACTTAGGCTCTCTTAAATAAGCGGCGTAAGCAGACCCCCAAATAGCATCACGATCACGTTTGAGTTCGGCCACATCGATCTCGGTAGTTTTAACGGGTAAAAAGCGCCTGTTTCCGGTGTCGTCGACAGCCCAGTCATCTCTATTAGTAGTTGCTGCAAATACACAGCGCCGTTTATAGACAATCTCCTTTTTTTTATAGGCAGGCCTGTATTTCTCTTCCTGCCTGCTAATAAATGCTTTTTGTTGTTCAATCTCTGCTTTCCTTTGAAAGGCCATCTCAGCGAGCTCTATACACCAAGCTCATACGATGTAATCAGAGGCATCCTTAGAGCCCATTGGTGGCATGCTATCTTTAAACCAGTCCGCTCCGAACAGAGCGCGCAAACCTGAGCTTTTACCGATCCCTTGCTTTCCTTCAAAAACAACCACCGTATCGGCCTTACACCCTGCATCGATTGCTCGTGCCACAGCCTGCTTAAAAAATAAAGATGATGCAGCTCTAATAAAATCCCGATGTTCGCCATTATCCGGAATTACTCCAAAATATTTTTCAAAAATTTCAGATATATCGATATTGCTGGGCGGTAGACCCTCAAGGTAGTGCTTAACGGGGCTGATTATCTGTTCTTGGCAAGCTACATTCACCGCATCAACCACCGAAGCTTTCTTTGGGTTGCTCCAGAAGGACTGTAGCCAGATCTGAACTCTGACATAGTCGTCATCGGTAATCAGCTTTGGTTTGAAATGTAACGGATTACCGGTCTGGTAGGGAGGTTTCGAGACAATCATCTGCTGATTATTTAATTCATCGAACGCAAATACATTTTTCCATTGATCGTCCGTTGTAAGGACACGGAATACATTAGCAGTATTGGGGTGGAACTTACCCAAAGGTTTAGATCGTGCTCCATCTATCATGGGTTGAACGTCTTTACGCGTCTCAGCAACCGTATAGCCGTCCTGTGTCAGCGCATCGGTAATCCGGTGTATTTCCTCATCGGATTTACCTGCTCGCACCTCATTTTTTGTGACCTGAAGGAGGCTTTCGTTCCATCTTCCTTCGACTTGGCAGTTTTTAATTGCCTCTTCATTAGTCATTGGTTTCTTTTTCTTTGGAACCGATTGAGTTTTTGCCTCTCCAGTTTCACGCAACAATCTATCTAACATTTCATCTGGATTATTCGACATAACTATCATCCATCAATAAACGTGTTATTTCCGGTTCGTATCCAAGCTCAATTTTTCGTTTTGAAGGATAGCTTACTGATCCTGCAACCCGCATTATGCGAGACGGATTATGGATTGCTTTGTCTGTTCCAAGAACATCACTCAAAAGTTTTTGGAGCCGTTTCCATGCGTTCATATCCGTCATAGGCTTGTTGAACCTGTAGTAGACGTGATTGCGAACATGAGGCTTTGTGCCCGTTATAACTTCCATTGACTTTTCGAACCGCACACAATCTCTAGCGCGATCCGCAGCACCTTTTTCATCCGCATCGACAAAAGCATAAAAAGCACGCCTAATGTCACTGTCTTTTGCATTGCTGGGACTATGCTTTGGAACTGGGTTCACAGTGACATAGACGTTATATCCAGCCTTATTATTTTCAGATAGAAACCTCACTGCATTATCAATATCGTGTCGGTCAAAGCGGTTATTTTTAGGCGGCTTTAGTTCTACTATGCAGCGAATCTCCATGACTTCGTGGTTATCCCAGCCTCTTGTGAGCTCAGATAAAAATTTTGAAATAGTGTTAGTATTTGGCTCTAAAGAACCCTGATATGATATAGTCATTAACAACTCCGTAGAATTGCCAAAAGCTTAGAACTCGTATATAAAACAGTTGCTTATGAAATTGCCTGCTTGAGTTCCAAACTCGGCAGGCTTTTCTATTTATAATCTCTGGGACGCTCCGGTAAATCAAGCAGGCTCTGCAGTATCTTTGGGTCATCCAGCAGCTGTAACCTCGAACAGGCTTCGATTAGTGACTGTCTGGTAGTATGAAAGCTCTTCCCAATAAAAACGCCTCGGTTCGGCCTCCTAGTTGACCTCTTCTGAATAATCCACTGTAGACCTCTCTTACACCTGATAATCCGCCAGTTGTCTCGGCATTGAGTAACAATTTGAGAATAAGATTCATCTCGCTCTCTGTGTGAAGGCGTCATATACTCAGTTACCCCCAGGGTGTTGGCTCGGGGTGGGGGGCTTTGACGTAGATTACTCATGAGGCTTCCTCCATGAGTTTATCCATAAATTCGTCTATGATCTGTTCTTTCCAGTAGCACCGCCGGCCGATCTTTACTGGTTTTGGCAGGCGACCATTTTCAAGATCGCTATAGATGGCAGAGCGCGACCTATCTCCCAGTTTTGTTTGAAGTTGATTGAATGATAAATATTTGTTCATTGTGTACCCTCTTTGATTGGATACACCCCATTATGCTTATAAATGGGTGTTAGTCGTTCTCAATAAAATAACTTTATTTTTTTGAGAACTTCTCAAGTTCACTAAGCCCTTGTTTAATTTTATTTTGGATTGACTTAGTTTTTACATATCCGAAAAGATTTCTGTCTTCCTCAGATATGACATGGTTATCATAAAGAATATTCGAGGCGCGTCTAAGAAATTCAATGACATCTTTTTGGGTAGGTTTCTTGTGCCCTGTTTTAATAAGCACTTCTTTTGCAGATAGGTATTTGTCTGCTCTCAACATATTCTTCGTAATTTCTTTTTTGGGAGCTCCCCGGGTTTTCTTGGGGATCAATTTGCTAAATTTGTTAATTTCAAGCTGTAAGTATCCAGCGTATGTCAGAAGTTTCATCTGATATGGAACGTTAGTGGGAAAACCCTGCTCAATGAGCCACTCATCAAGAAAGTTTTCGTTTAACTTATCTTGTGAGTTCAATGACATTTTCCTCTCCGGTGACATGTCTGGCCCATCTTTCCATAAGCACTGACCGTTCTTCAAAGTGATCTGTACGTCGGTAAGCGCGGATAGTTTTAGTACCAACTTTGTGTGCTAGAATGATCTCTGCAACTTGCTCACTGGCGTTAGTTGTTTCAGCCAGCCACGTTCTTAAACTAGACCGAAAACCGTGAGGGCGTTCTGTCATTCCTCGCCTTTCCATTAGGCGTGCCAATGAGGCGTCCGATATAACCCCTGAGCGTATGCCTGGAAATAAAAACCCATCGCGTGCAAAATGCATGGCAGTGCTTATGATGATTTGAGCCTCAGATGAGAGCGGAACTTGGAAATCAGACGTCTGAGTAATTTGGCCCTTCATGTTTTCTGCAGGGATAATCCATGTATCACCATCGAATTGATCAAGATGGGCATTTCGAATGGCATAGCTTCTGACACCTGTTAAGATAAGAAGTTTCAACGCCAAGTGGACAATGGTTGGTTCTCTTAGGCTTGCATAGAAATCAGGTACCATACGCCAATCTAGGGCAGGGATGTTTTGGGTTTGATGTCTGTGCTTACCAAGAAGCGCTTTCGCTTTTGCGATTGCGTTAAGATCAACGTCATAGCCAGCTGCAGCGGCATAAGTAAGAACAATGCCTAATCTACCAATAGCTTTCTTTGCCGTCGCAGCCTTTTGATGCCAGATGGGTTGGAGTGCCTCAGCAATATCTTGTTGAGTAATGTCTTCAACGCTGAGCTTTCCCAGTTTAGGCAGAACGTGTAATTGCAGCGGACTGAACCACCGAGCGTTTGTGCCATCATTTTTAAGTTCTGCCTTTTTGGCTTCATAGGCTGCTGTTGCAATTTCTGTAAGGCTTCTACCGGGCTTCAGTGAAGCGCGTTTCTCAGCCAGCCTTAATTTAATCGGATCGATTCCTTGCTTTGCAAGCTTGCGATACTCTGATGCTAATTCCCGAGCTTCTTTTAATGAAACGTCATTGCCGTTGCCTAAGCCCATCTCGCGGCGTTTCCCTGCAAGTGAAATTCTCAATACCCATTGAGAACCTCCATCAGCCCGTTTTACTAACCATAATCCCTGCCCATCAGCATGCTTGCCATGGGGGGCGCTTTTAATGAAAGCAGAACTTAAACGATTAAGTTGCGTCAAATTACATCCACCTTTCTATCCACCCTTTTATACTGGATATTAGCGAACATTAAAAGACATAAATGAATATAAACTAATTATATCATACTGATATATAATAATAAAAAATACGCTATCACACAAAAAAGAACGTATGTTCGATGCCCTCCACCCGCACCAATACTTTTCTTCTTTAAGTCCGTAACAATTCTGTGCTTGAAGTAAAGGAAATATGACAGTGTTAGTAAATTTGTCAAATAACTTTGAAGAACGGTTAAGCGCCTTTGTCTTTTTACAGTGTTTACTTTTGTGCGTTGAAAAATTCACTTTAGCAAAAAGTATATCGCTGCAAACGTCCTGAGTGCCAAGGATTAAAAATTATAGTATCAACGTTAAAAGTGTGCCGAATTTGAGTTCTGAAATGATAGCTGGCAATCCGTAAGGTTTTGCAAAGCATCAAATTATTTTTAAGAACTATTTAAATTATTATTCGGGGTTGATCATAGAAGGCAGCGCATTTACTAAGGCAAGAAAATTTATTTATAAAATGTTGACTAACTGCATCAGCAGTGGCGTCGGGAGAGAAACAGATGAAAATCACTGAAACTTTGAACGAGGGTCTAAAACGCGGCTACTCCATTGTAATAACTGCAAAAGAGTTAGACAAAAAAGTTGATGAGAAACTTAACGAAGCCCAACCAAATGTGGAAATGAAGGGATTTCGCAAAGGAAAAGTTCCGATGGTGATGCTGAAAAAACAGTTTGGCCCAAAGGTTCTAGGCGAAGCTATGCAAGAAACAGTTGATGGAGCAATGAATAAGCATTTTGAGAAATCTGGAGACCGTCCTGCGATGCGTCCAGATGTGAAAATGTCAAATGAAGATTGGAAAGAGGGAGATGACGTTTTAGTAGAGCTTGCATATGAGGCTTTGCCTGAAATACCCGAACTAGAGTTTTCCAAGGTAAAATTAAAGAAAATGATTGTAAAAGCTTCTGACAAAGAAGTGGATGAGGCATTAAAGAATTTAGCTTCGACTGCCAAAGATTATAAGGCAAGGCGCAAAGGGGCTAAATCCAAGGATGCTGATCAAGTTATTATTGATTTTAAAGGAATGGTTGACAACGAAGAATTTGAGGGGGGATCATCTGAGGATTACCCTCTTACACTAGGATCTAATAGTTTTATTCCAGGTTTTGAGGAGCAATTGGTTGGTGTAAAAGTTGGTGATACACCCGAAGTAAAAGTTACGTTTCCACAAGATTACAATGCCGAGCATTTGGCAGGGAAGGATGCAATCTTTAGCTGCATCATTAAAGAAATAAAAGAACCTGTCGATGCTCAAGTAAATGATGAACTTGCTAAAAAATTTGGCTCGGATGACTTGGCAGGGCTTAAGGTACAGATTGCAGAGCGTTTGGAGGCCGAGTATGCAGGTGCCGCGAAGACTATCATGAAGCGGGAGCTGCTTGATAAACTGGATACATTAGTTTCATTTGCTCTACCTTCTTCTTTGGTAGATGCAGAGGCGGGACAAATTGCACATCAATTGTGGCATGATGAGAATCCAGATGTGGAAGGACATGATCATGATAAAATTGAACCCAGTAAGGAAGATAATAAGCTCGCTGAGCGAAGAGTAAGACTTGGTTTGTTATTGGCAGAGTTAGGTCAAAAAGCGGAGGTAGAGGTTTCTGAAGCAGACATGACACAGGCCATAATGGAGCAGGCGAGGCAATATCCAGGACAAGAGCGACAGTTTTTTGAATTTATTCAAAAAAATGAACAAATGCAGCAGCAGATACGAGCGCCTTTATTTGAAGATAAGGTTGTGGACTATATCTTTGAAAAGGCCAGTGTGACCGAAAAAGAGGTAACAAAAAGTGTCTTGCAGAAGGCGGTTGAGGCTCTCGAAGAAAAATAGGTTAATTAAAATAATATTGAGTAATATCTATTAGTATTGTTTATCATCATCTTTTTGGGAGAAAAGCATTAAGTTTTCAATTGAGGCAACTGATGGTAAAGCTCGTTTAGGTAAGATATCTACTGGAAGGGGTGATATAAAAACGCCAGCTTTCATGCCCGTTGGGACAGCTGGTACAGTGAAAGCTATGATGCCAAGTTCCGTGCGCTCCACGGGGGCGGATATCATACTTGGAAACACCTATCATTTAATGTTGAGGCCAACCGCAGAGCGAATATCTTTACTCGGTGGCTTACACAAGTTTATGGACTGGGAATACCCGATACTTACCGACAGTGGTGGGTTTCAAGTTATGTCTTTGTCCGGATTGACAAAAATTAGTGAAAAGGGCGTTACTTTTAAATCCCATATTGATGGATCAAGTCATGTCATTACTCCAGAAAGATCAATTGAGCTACAACACCTTTTTGGTAGTGATATATCGATGTGCTTCGATGAATGTACTCCCTATCCCGTCGACGAAAAGACTGCGATGAATTCAATGCAATTATCTATGCGTTGGGCAAAGCGCTCGCGCGAGGCGTTTAATAATGAAAACGGGCGAGCTATTTTCGGGATCCAGCAAGGAAGTGTATTTCAGGCGCAAAGAGAGGAGAGCTCTGACGCTTTAAGGTCAATTGAATTTGATGGTTATGCAGTTGGTGGTTTGGCTGTGGGTGAGGGGCAAGAAAAGATGTTTGATGTTTTGAAATATGCCCCTGACTTGCTACCAATTGAGAAACCCAGATATTTGATGGGAGTTGGTAAACCGGACGATATACTAGGTGCGGTGAAAAATGGTATTGATATGATGGATTGCGTTTTACCCTCAAGGTCAGGAAGAACTGGTCAATTATTTACCCACAGGGGTGTATTGAATATTAAAAACTCGCGTCACCAAGATGATCCAAGACCAATTGATGAAAATTGCTCATGCCCAGCCTGTAAAAACTACAGTCGAGCTTATCTCCATCATATTTTTAAAAGTCAGGAGATATTAAGCTCCATGCTTTTGACATGGCATAATCTACAATATTATCAGGATCTAATGGCTGGTATTAGAGGTGCTATCCTATCAAATTGCTTCGATAAGTTTGAAAAAAATTTCAACGCTACCCGCGCTCAAGGTGATATTGAACCAATATAAAGCTTAGTTATTTTTTGTTATTTGAAGCAGTTTAATTGGTATAAACGTAAATAAAATAAAAAATATAAAAAAAGCGCCAGGGAAGATAAATTCAGATATAAATAAAATCAAGAAAATTAGGGATATCGCTTGATATAAGGTGGTGATTGTCATTTCAGTCTCGTCTTTACAAAATCACTAATCTACTATTCCAAAATTCCACTTTAAGTATTCAAATTCTTTTTCTAATTCATCTAATTTATTAATTAATACTCTGCCATCAGAATTTCGTTCGTTAATACTATCTATAAAAGCTGTAATTTCGTTAGAAATATCCTTCATACCGTTTGCAAGAATTTCACTTTTTTCGTTGGAATTTGATAGACGAGCCTCAAGTTTCCTCACAAGAGCGGAGAGAAATATATCCTGTTTTAACTTTGCAATTAAATGATCTGCTTTTATAAGACGAGCGGTTAAGCCATCTTCACCCGCTACTGCAGTAACTGTACGATTTTTACCAAGAATAAAAGAAGCTTCGCCAAATAACTCGTTATATCCGATCAAACTCAAGCGAAGACCACTGGGGCTTAAGATTTGAGCATGACCTTCTATAACTAAATACGAATAGCCCGGAAGATCACTTGCGCTGTATACGAGCTCGTTGGGATCCCAAATACCTATATCATTCTCTAGTTTCATTATTTTACCTTCTTTAAGTTAACATAATTCATGCTGTGTTTGGAAAATATTTGTTTTTATAACTTACTATGAACGATCTCATTACACAAAAAACCAGCGTCTTTTATGTTTAAAAAATGTTCTTGTTCAGATCTGATCGTCTAAAAAAGACTGAAGGCTTCAAAAATAACAAGCCAAACCTGTAAGTAGATTATGGTGGGTGATGAGAGACTCGAACTCCCGACATCTTCGGTGTAAACGAAGCGCTCTACCAACTGAGCTAATCACCCCTAAATCGCTATTATCTAATGCTCCAAATATGTGCAATAGATTTTTATATTTTATTTTACACCCTACTAACCGAACAAATCCAAATATTTAAAATAGACCTACTCAATGCGCCACTGCACCAGAAGTATCATCATTGCCTGATAAAGATGAAGTTTGTTGTTCCTCTTCATGTTTTGGATCCCACTCTATCGGTTCTGGTTCATCAACAAGTGCATATTTCAATACTTCGTCAACATGCGAAACCGGTATAATATTAAGTCCCTCTTTTACGTTATCTGGTATTTCAATCAGGTCTTTCTCATTATCTTGCGGAATAAGAACGGTTTTTATTCCTCCTCTTAATGCTGCGAGAAGTTTTTCTTTTAAACCACCTATGGGTAACGCATTACCCCTTAACGTGACCTCTCCAGTCATTGCTAAGTCTTTCTTTGCCGGAATACCGCTTAGAACAGAGACGATCGATGTCACCATTGCAAGCCCTGCGCTAGGCCCATCTTTAGGTGTGGCACCTTCTGGAACATGAACGTGAATGTCTAGCTTGTCGAAACGAGTCGGTTTAACTCCTATCTTTGGACTAATAGATCGTACGTAAGAACTGGCTGCATCGATTGATTCTTTCATGACGTCGCCGAGTTTGCCAGTTGTTTTCATTCTACCTTTCCCAGGTAACTTCAATGCTTCTATTTGCAGAAGATCCCCACCAGCTGATGTGTATGCTAGCCCAGTCACAACTCCTATTTGGTCTTGTAGTTCTGCCAGTCCATATTTGAATTTACGTACCCCCAAAAACTCGGACAGATTTTCTGGGGTGATAGTTATGGCCTGACTTTCTCCTTTCACAATTTTTGTAACGACTTTACGGGCAAGTCTTACTATTTCACGCTCCAAATTACGCACCCCTGCCTCACGGGTATAGAATTGAATAATCGCTGTAAGAGCTTCGTCAGAAATAGAAAATTCATCCTGTTTCAAACCATTATTTTTAAGCGATTTCTCCAAAAGATGTCTGAGAGCTATCTCTCTTTTTTCATCTTCAGTATACCCAGCTAAGGGAACAATTTCCATTCTATCTAGCAACGGACCGGGCATATTATAGCTATTAGCTGTAGTAAGAAACATTACATTGGATAAATCATACTCAACTTCCAAATAGTGATCAGAAAAAGTACTATTCTGTTCTGGATCAAGCACTTCAAGCATCGCTGACGCTGGATCCCCTCGGAAATCTTGTCCCATTTTATCAATTTCATCAAGTAATATCAACGGGTTGGTTGTCTTTGCTTTCTTAAGAGCTTGTATTATTTTACCAGGCATTGAGCCAATATAAGTCCTTCGATGACCACGTATTTCGCTTTCATCTCGGACCCCGCCTAGGGAAATTCTAATAAATTCTCTTCCAGTAGCTTTTGCAACAGACTTTCCTAGTGATGTCTTTCCAACACCTGGGGGTCCTACCATGCACATGATTGGACCCTTAACTTTTTTACTTCTTTGCTGCACGGCAAGATATTCTATTATCCGCTCTTTAACCTTTTCTAAGCTGTAGTGATCATCGTCTAATATTTTTTGGGCTTTATTAAGATCTTTCTTAACTCTTGATTTCGTTCCCCATGGAAGGCAAAGCAGCCAATCTAAATAATTTCTTACTACGGTCGCTTCTGCAGACATTGGAGACATAGATTTTAATTTTTTAATTTCTGCTTCGGCTTTTTCTTTGGCTTCCTTACTCAGCTTAGTACCATGTACCCTAGTTTCTAATTCAGCAATCTCATTTTGCCCATCTTCGCCATCACCTAATTCTTTCTGTATCGCCTTCATCTGCTCGTTGAGGTAGTATTCTCTCTGCGTTTTCTCCATTTGAGACTTAACACGAGTTTTTATCTTTTTTTCTACTTTTAAAACACTTAATTCACTTTGCATGTGAGAGTAGACTTGTTCTAATCTCTCGCTGATAACCAAGTTTTCTAAAAGTTTTTGCTTTTCATCAACTTCGATCCCTAAGTGCCCTGAAATCAAATCTACCAGTTGACGAGGATCCTCTGCTGTAGCTACGGCTGCAAGAGCCTCTTCAGGAATATTTTTCTTAATTTTAGCATATTTTTCGAATTCGACCGCAACTGACTTTCGCAGCGCTTTTATTGTTTCTATGTCTCCATCTTCTTCAGTCAATATTTCTGCAACAGCTTCAAAATAGTCGTCATTTTCATTGAAATTTGAGATTTTTACGCGCCTCGTGCCTTCCACCAAAACTTTCACGGTACCATCGGGTAACTTTAACAACTGTAAGACATTTGCTAACACGCCAACATTATAAATCCCTTCGCTAGTAGGTTCGTCCTCTGTTGCGTCTATCTGACTGGACAAAAGAATTTCCTTATCCTCAGCCATCACTACTTCAAGTGCTTTCACAGATTTTTCCCGACCCACAAATAATGGCACTACCATATTTGGGAAGACTACGATGTCACGTAATGGAAGTACGGGGTGGAGGACTGTTTCGTTTGACATATAATTCACCAATTCTGCTTCTATGTACTAATTAAGACAAAGAGTTCTTGATCTGCTCTTCTCATATACAACATGTGGGGTATATTTCGGTATATTCAACCAGTATTTACGGTCAAATTTGTTTTTTTTAATAAAGTGTTTTTATTAACGTTAAACTTAAGAACTGCATATATCTCGCAGTAGTTTAATAACAGTCCAGGTTCAAAGATTTTTCAACTGCCTTTTAATCCAACTTAATTAAATTAATAAAAAAACTAGAATTGCTTAATTGAATGCTTGACGGAAGTTGGTCATATGAATAAACAACACAAGACGCGGTTGTAGCTCAGTTGGTTAGAGTACCGGCCTGTCACGCCGGGGGTCGCGGGTTCGAGTCCCGTCAACCGCGCCACTTTCCCAAAATGCCATAAAAATAAGCGTTTTTAGCAAAGTGGTTACCCCATTTTTACACTAGGTATTTACACTAGGTTTTTACACTAGGTTTTTACCACAGACTCAGCAAAAAAATACTATGTCAGATTACATGGAATTTTAGATTAATTGGCGCAGTCATACGTCAACCGCGCCATTTATTCCTATTATATTCAGTCGCGTTTGTTGCAAGAGCATTCCAAAAGAGTGAGAATAGTGATAAATTAATTTACAATTCTTTTAAGTAACTTTTGTATTTCTATTATCTAGAGAAAATCTACCTGCTCCATGGGCAAAAATATATAAAAGTCCCCCAGACAAAGCTAAATTTTTCATAAAAGAAATTTGCTGCATTGGATCTAAAAAATTCGTATGAAATAGCACGGCAGTTAAAAAACAATAACCACAAAGTAAAATAGCACACACACGAGTTCTCCAGCCCAGAATTAAGCCAAGACTGCCAAAAATCTCTACAACTATGACAAGTGGTAAAAAAGAGCCGGATATCCCCATACTCTCCATCCAACCAGCCGTCTCATCATAGTATATTATTTTTCGATAACCAAGAATTAGAAATACCTGAGCGACCAATAATCGTCCAAGCGGTTTTGAAATCTCTTCTCCAAAAGAAAAATATGTACGTGTTTTACTCAAAGTTATCTTCCTTTATAATTTGTAGAAAGGTTTTACTAATTAGGATAGCCCAAAGTCCCGATACAGATGAGCATGCTTTACTAATTCTGACTTGTATTCCTCCGGCAATATGCAGGTTTTTGTAAATTTTACAAAATACAACTCACCATCTGACTGAATGTAATAACCATTAACCTCTAAGTTATTCATTTTGGCATTTTTGTCTTGTATTCCATGTTGCCCGTTTAAGGTTGAAGCAATAGAGTTCGCGTGATCTTCATTCATATGTTTAATTATTCTTGGTGCTGCTTCAATAAGCCAATGCGGGTGTCTTGCACTTGAATTATGTTTAGCCATAACGGTTCGCGCTTTCCAAAATAATAAATTATGGTCTTATTTTTTTCATAGAAAATTTTCTTATCATTCGGCAGGTGTAAAATCCGGCCGAAAAAGAAATTGCAACTACTAAAATTAAACTTAGTGAATGGTATAAATAAAAAGCGTTCATTGTTATCACCCATGTTTTAAATAAATTGGTCAAGGCTGACTGAACAATACAACGCTGGCATTAACGGTGTGATAGTATCACATAATTCGGGTGTCTCTATTGATTTTTATCCCAGAGTTCAACGCCTTATGCAAGAAGCCTTCGCTTAACCGTATTGGCTCCAAGCTCCGTCAACCGCGCCATTACTTTCCTAGATAAGACAACAGCTTATCCCCTTTCGGGTAGCTCTACTTCACTTTTTGTTAGGTTGTAGCTGTTTGTGAAGTCTGAATTAAGATCATAATGGTAAATAGCTTGCATAAATTTAGAAAATTGTCTTAATCAAGCTGCCAGGTTTACCCAGCTTATTTTTAGAAAAACCTTTTGGATAAACACTTATGGCAACACCAAACCACATTTTAGAAATAAATAATCTATCTATTGGTTTGCCAAAAAAAGCCGATCGAAAATTTGCAGTAGAACAAGCTAACATAAAAGTTCGTAGGGGCGAGGTTTTATGCATTGTTGGAGAAAGTGGATCTGGAAAGTCTGTAATGACCAGTGCTATTCTAAACGATATCGCTCCCGGCCTCGCGTTGCTGGACGGCGAAGTGCTATTTAAAGGCGAAGATATTCTTAAATTAAGCAACACAGAGCTGAACAAACTGCGAGGGTCAAGGATCTCCATGATTTATCAAGAACCGATGGCTGCTCTAAACCCTTCTGTAAGGATAGGTAAACAGGTAGAGGAGGTTTTTAAGCTTCACCGGCCTGAGGTCACTGTCAAAGAACGTTACGAAGAGACTTTAAAACTATTTAAGCAAATGAAGTTACCCAGCCCTGAGCGTATATACTTGAGTTATCCGCATCAGGTCTCAGGAGGGCAATGTCAACGCATTGTTATCGCTATGGCTCTTGCTTGCAAACCAGATGTTTTGATTGCGGATGAGCCCACTACGGCCTTGGATGTCACCACTCAAGCTGAAATTTTAAATTTGATTAATGATTTAAAGAAAATTTACGATAATGCGACGTTGTTCATTACACATGATTTTGGGGTAGTTGCTGATATCGCTGACAGAGTAGTAGTGATGTGTCATGGGAAAATAATTGAGCAAGGCAGCAAAGCAGAGGTCTTATTAAAGCCTAAAGAACCATATACAAAATTACTCGTCGACGCTATGCCCTTACTTGAAACTAGCAGGGATCCCAACAATGCGCTAATTGAGGATCCAGTGGTCGAAGTTAACGGTCTGAATAAGGTTTATCGTACAGGTCCACAGACTGTGAATGCCCTTGTTGATGCAAACTTTTCACTGCAAAAAGGAGAAACTTTAGGGGTTGTTGGGGAGAGTGGTTCGGGAAAGTCAACACTGGCTAAGACAATTATAAGATTAATTGAACCAACCTCTGGATCTGTAGTAATAAATAATGAGGATTTCCTGGCTCTGACTAATGAAAAACTGGTTTCTGCAAGGAAAAATATTCAGATGATATTCCAAGATCCATTTGGGTCCCTAAACCCTTGCCAAACAGTCGGTTACATGATCACTCGTGGATTGTTGTTGCAAGGTGTACGGTCCAAAAAAGCTTGGTATAAAGCAAAAGAATTACTGGATCAAGTAGGCTTGGGAGAAGCCTCAATGAAAAGAAAACCAATAAATTTTTCAGGTGGCCAAAGACAGCGAATTGGCATTGCTCGCGCGCTCAGTATGCAACCTGATGTGGTGGTGGCGGATGAAAGTGTTTCTGCACTTGATTTATCTGTTCAAAAACAAGTTTTACGGTTAATGAACGATCTCCAGAGTAAATACGAAATGGCTATGATTTTTATCACTCACGATTTACGAGTGGCGGCACAGATCTCCGATTATATTGCGGTAATGGAAAAGGGTTCGATCGTAGAATATGGAACTGCGCGAACTATCTTCGAAAATCCAAAACACGAATATACAAAAAAGTTAATAGACGCAGCCCCTGGTCGTAATTGGAGCCCGCCACGGCTGAAGCCAGAGGATGCTTTGAAAATTTCACGAGAATTGCAGGCCCTTTGATACTGGTCATTAAAACCATTTAATTATGTAAATAAAATACTAAAAAGTTCTATGTGCTGATAAAAGAAAGGAAAGAAAGTGTTTATTGATATGAATAGATTTAAAATAGTTCTGGGAGCGGAAAAAACTTTCGAGGATATTTGGCGATCTCGCGACAGTACGTTAAAGGATGTTGATGGGTTTTTAACCTTTAATCTAATCAAAGGGGAATAAAACGACCAGTATACTTTGTATGCCTCTCATACGACCTGGAACTCAAAGTTAGATTTTACGAATTGGACAAAATCTGAAGAATTCATACAGGCTCATAAGGACGCAGGTGCTCATTCTGATATTTACCTTGGGCATCCAGTCTTCGAGGGTTTTGAGGCGGTCATGTAACTGTAATGTGGATGATAAAATGGATATAAGAAAATTATTAATCGCTTTACTGATTGGCATAACAATTGGTTTATTTTTTGAGCAATTTTGAGATCTCAATGATACAAACAGAGACAGTTTTAGGATGGTAAATTTGTTACTCGTAGCAGTGGGCGGTGCTTTTGGTTCAGTGTTACGTTTCGGGATTGGTAACCATGTCAATTTCCCATTTGGTACGATGACCGTAAATATATTGGGAGCTGTTTTTGCCGGAAGCATCTATGCAGTTTTCGTTGACCACATCAACCATAGGGCTTTTATGTTGCTTATGCCTGGCTTTTTAGGTGGCTTTACAACCTTTTCGGCATTTTCTTTAGATGTGTTAAAATTATGGGAACAACAAAACTTTAATATTTTATTTTTATACTTCATTTCAACTTTAATTTTTTCTTTATTAGGCGTTTGGTTAAGCTATAAGATTACGTTGTGGTATTTTAGCTAATATATTTAGTAAATAGATTTGACCTTAATAATTGTTAACGGTCTGAAGATTTGTAATTAACTATGAAGAAAAAATTGGATTTGTAGCAGAAAATGCAAAGGCCAAAAAAATCCCGTGTGCTGCACCTACTGAGCATGGCCCAATACTATTTCTTTGGTATTTTCCAATAAACCCAAACACAATAAAATAGAAAATATAGATAGGTACTGTTGTAAACATCACGCCGTATTGCCCTGGGTAAAGTGTTAATAGAATTGAAAATCCTAATATTGGTGCAATCCGAGTAAAAACCGCTACTGATCGAGTAGACATTGAAACAAGCTTTTCTGTTGCCATACAAAATATAGTTATGGGAACAAGTAATGTAATAAATGCATAAAATCGATGGTGAGTGAGAAAGAACGAGCCGATAAAATGATTAATTAAAATAGCCAAGATCAAGAAAGTTAGTACTAGTTTTAGGAATGGAATAAAATAAAATTTATCAAGATCTTCCCTTACCTTGTTAGACAGGCAGAGTATAACAATCCCAATAAGACCAAAATAAGTCGCGATACTGCCAAAACCGAAGATTGAAAAAGGTTCAAACTGAACAAAGCTTGATAAACAAGCAATAATTAGCGACGAAAAACTTATTAAAACAGACCTAGCCTTACTAATACTATCTCTCTCCTGGTAATTCTGCGTCGAGATGCTCAATCGTGAACCCCCAAATGTTATTAACGTTAAACTTAGTAAGGTCCACATAATATGGGTAGCCCAAAAGGGTCGAGCATAATAATTAAGCTTGAACCAATCGATGATCTTTTTGGATGTCTTTGGGGCATAAATGATGCTGACGTGTCCAGTGTTTTTTGTATAAGATGCTTTTCTTCTGATTGGTCCTTGTAAATACTCGATATTTTCGGCTGCACTTGGATCTACTAACTGAGTAAATTTTAATGAATGGGAACGTAGATGTTTTTCAAACTGACCAGATATTAGTAATAAGTCATTGGGAAAATTTTTTGTAACTTTAGTCGAATAGGGTGAAATTGCGGCAATTGATGATATATTCTTGTATTCGCTAGCTCGAATAACGATATCGGATGCCATCGAATGACCAATTAAGTATAATTTTATGTCGCTTCCATATTCTGTTTCTAAAAAGTCTATTACACTGATAAGTTGATCAACAAGTTGTTGGGTAGTGCCTGTAAGCTCTGTGGGGTTATTTACCAATTGATCGCTGTTGGAGCCATGTCCGATGAAGTCAAATAATACCGCATTACTTCCCGCATTCGCAATATCGAATGCTATTTGCCGCATCATTTCTTTCGAACCTGCATAGCCATGACAAATAATTGTATAAATTTTTGACGATTGCTTGCTGCCAATAATTTCAATACTGTTTCCACCTAAGTATTCAAACTTGCTTTTGTAAGAATGTCTGCCAACTTGAATAGCTATGAGTATTATCAGCCCCGCGAGAAGGGCAACCATTGGTAACCTGCAAATTTTATTCATAAATTTATTCTCTGAGTAGTTGTTGAAGGCAGCTTTACAATGTGAGTTAGTTCCAAAAATTTATTCTGCCAATATTCAATTGTTATAGGTTTTTGCAGTGTATTGATTTTAATATCTTCTGGCGTCTGTCGGAGGCATATATTTTTCATTCACTAAATATCGCATACAGTTTGCTATTATAGGATGCATAAACTGCCCCTCCTACAGTAAAAGTGCATGAGGCTTATTTCGATGTAAGCTTTATTTAACTTGACATCGTACTGTAGATCACATGTCATGTAGCCTCTGATGTTGGGGGATGTTATGGGAAATCAGAAAGCAATAGGCTTTAAAATTTCAGAAATAAGTGAACTGGCTCGAATGGAATTCGAAAAGAAAAAAAATTCGACCCGAAACCATCTAGGCAAGCCAGATAAAAAAATCATAGACTCTGTTTTACGGCAATTGAAAGAACATGAGAAAATTTTAAAAAACAAATTTTGATTATATTTCTACCACAGTATACCAAGAATAATTACAACCCACGCTAACCCAACAGCAATAGCTGATAGAGCGACAGCAGCGCTTGCAGTGTCTTTTGCTTGTTTAGCGAGTTCCCTTTTATCCCCAGATATATCATCCACAACTCGTTCGATCGCAGTATTCATACATTCCATTGCAAGAATTAAAACACCTCCCATGATCAATAGCGACCGTTCAGCAGTTGATATGGGAAGTGCCATTGCCGCTGCAAAAGAAATAACGTTTGCGACAACCCATTGATATACGCTTTTTTCCGTTATCAAAACATGCAAAAAACCTTCCCAAGACCATATTGCTCTTTGCTTGGTGTGATTGAGTATTTTAAGAAACATAGTGGTTTCACCTAAACTGAAGTTGATTTGTAAACAGTTCAGACTTTTTCTTCAGAGCTGATTTCTGATGCCCTTTGCTCAACTAATTCAACAATGTGATCAATCATTTTTGTGTTCTCTATTCTATGGTCTTGTTTGCCTGCCCAATAAACCATACCATTTCCGGCTCCACCGCCGGTAAACCCAACATCGGTCATCAATGCTTCACCAGGGCCATTTACAACGCAACCAATTATAGACAAGCTCATTGGTGTTTTGATATGCTCAAGTTTTCTTTCCAAAATTTCGACGGTTTTTATAACGTCAAAGCCTTGCCGTGCGCAGGATGGACAAGAAATTATATTTACCCCTCTATGCCTCAAGCCTAGGGATTTTAAAATTTCATATCCTACCTTAACTTCTTGAACTGGATCAGCAGATAATGAAACGCGAATTGTATCTCCTATTCCCATCCATAATAAATTTCCAAGTCCTATTGCTGATTTGATTGTTCCAGTGGTTAGACCACCTGCTTCAGTAATTCCAAGGTGAATAGGAGCGTCTGTAGCTTCAGCTAGAGCTTGGTAGGCTGCCGCTGCCATGAATACATCTGAGGCCTTGCAGCTTATTTTAAATTCGTGAAAATCATTATCTTGCAGAATTTTAATATGATCCAACCCGCTTTCTACCATTGCGTCTGGGCAGGGTTCACCATATTTCTCAAGCAAATGTTTTTCCAATGAGCCAGCGTTAACACCTATTCGAATGGCGCAATTGTTATCTTTTGCGGCCTGTATAACTTCCTTCACACGTGCTTTCGATCCGATGTTTCCGGGGTTGATTCTCAAACATGCGGCGCCAGCTTCTGCAGACTCAATACCTCTTTTATAGTGGAAGTGAATATCTGCGACTATTGGTACTGGGCTATTTTGAATAATTGCTTTTAGTGCTTTACTGCTTGCTTCATCAGGAACTGAAACTCGAACTAAGTCTGCGCCAGCATCCGCTGCAGCTGCTATTTGTTTAACCGTTGCTTTTACATCTGTTGTGTCTGTGTTGGTCATAGTCTGGATTGAAATTGGCGCATCACCTCCTATTGCAACACTGCCGACCGTTATCTGTCGCGATTTTCGTCTTTCGATAGTGCGCCATGGGCGAACATTGTTGATAGACATTTTAATCCCCAAATTTTGCGAAATTACTTACTATAAGGCTAAGACTTAGTTACGATTCTCGCAAGACGCCAGTTAATCATTTGCATTAGTATTGAAACTGCTAAACTTGGCATCGGCAACTAACTTTTGCAGATCTGGGTCACTTTTATATTGCGCTGGTTCGTAACTCGCCAAAATAGATTTAGGATCCAGTGTCACATTTTTTACAACATTTACACCTTTACCCGCAGGACCGTACAAAATACCATCTATAGCCAAATAAACGTAGCCAGACATACCGGCCAGAAGTGTAGGTGGCTTCTCAGTCTGTGGAAGAGCAAACTCCGACCCGGGTTGCATCAAATTTTTGTAAATAACTGATCCATCAGCAGAGATGATTTCTATCCATGCTTCTTTTGAAGTAATTAATGTCACTACCGGAGGAATATCTTTAGAAACTTTTGGAAAACTTGCCTGAATATTATCGTCAACACTGTTTTTTCTAGGTATTAAGTCTGAAATGATTTCTTCTATTCCAATTTCTTCCTTCGTTGGAACTGGAGCAAAAAGCCCAAATTGATTCGGATCTAGCTTAGATATAGGCTCATCTCGTGCAACAATTACTGGCTGATCGAGAGCAGTAGATCTGTAGATTCTATTTATTCTAGATGAATTTTTTTGAGAACTCTCGGAGTTTTCAAGCATGAGGTTATTCGTAATGTCCAAAGCTGTAGGCAAAATTTGCAGTTCCGTTAGTACCACTGGTTGGCTCTCAGTTGGAGTTAAGTCAACTTTTTGTATTTCCTGAAAAAAGGACCAAGCCCCGTATCCGAGTGCAGATACTAGAGCGATGGTTACGGCGAGTGAACCCACTGCACCTGGCTCTATATTTTCATACCATTTCTTTTGTTCTGGCAAATACGCCGTAGTTGGTCGGGTAAATAGGCTATCTTTTGAAGCTCGCTTACTCGTTTTAACTTCTTCAATTTGGAGTTTTGATCTTGCAACTCCATGTATGGCATTGAAACCACTTTCATTGCAAAAAAGAGTATAAATTATATCTGGGTCCAACTCTAAATAGCGAGCATACGACCTTACGGAACCGGCAATAAATCCTTGAGATTCAAATACTGTAGGATCACAATTTTCTATCGCAGCAACATAATTAGCCTTAATTTTGAGTTCTTTTTCCACATCAAGCAATGATTTACCCAAAGTGGCGCGTTCTCCTCTTAAAATGTCACCTAGGCGAAAGTCATAATCGTCAAACCCTTTTGGGTGCGTCATATGTGAAATTGCATTACCTTTTGGCTCACGCCACTTCATATCTTTTCCAACCAATAATATTTCGCAGTCGATTCGCAAATTGAATGCCAAACAATTAGCATAATAACCGAATAAAGCACATACAAGTTAGATCGAGTTATTAAGCGGACAGTTCTGTCCTGTTCAGCGCGCAATGAGACCACAATTCGTCCATAACGCTCACTAAGTGATCTATCTCCTTCTTACCGTGGACGGGAGATGGCGTAAAACGCAACCTTTCAGTACCTCTCGGAACTGTGGGGAAGTTTATTGGTTGGACGTAAATTTTGTGATTCACCAACAGAAGATCGGAAAGTTTTTTGGTGTGAATTGGGTCTCCAACAATAACTGGAACAATGTGAGAACCGTGATCAATTATCGGTAAACCCAGACCTTTTAAACGCAGTTTAAGAATTTTTGCGTTCAGTATATGTTTGTCCCGTATATCTTGGTTTTCCTTCAAATGACGTACAGAGGCTAACGCTCCTGCTGCTAAGGTGGGTGCAAGTGATGTAGTGAAAATAAAACCTGGAGCGTAACTTCTTATTGCATCACAAATTTTACCACTTGATGCGATATATCCGCCCATAACTCCGTACGCCTTTGCCAGGGTACCATTAATTATATCAATTCGATCCATAAGATTTTCTTGCTGCGCGACGCCTGCACCAGATGCCCCGTACATACCCACGGCGTGCACTTCATCTAAATAAGTCATGGCTGAAAACTCTTCAGCCAAATCGCAAATCTCTTTTATCGGAGCAAAATCTCCGTCCATTGAATAAATCGATTCAAAGGCAATCAATTTTGGTGCCGCTCGATCGTCTTGCTCCAACAGTTTACGGAGGTGGCCCATATCATTATGTTTAAAGATCCGCTTCTCTCCGCCGTTTCGTCGTATTCCTTCGATCATTGATGCGTGGTTTAATTCGTCTGAATAAATTATTAAATTTGGCAACAACTTCGCTAAGGTAGATAGTGTCGCGTCATTTGCTATGTAGGCACTTGTAAAGAGTAGGGCGGACTCTTTTAAATGAAGGTCAGCCAATTCTATTTCAAGCTCTTTGTGATAAATTGTTGTGCCGGATATGTTTCTAGTCCCACCTGAGCCAGCACCTGCTTCGTCCAGAGCCTCGTGCATAGCTTCAAGTACTAAACTATTTTGTCCCATGCCTAAATAATCGTTACCGCACCAAACAGTTATTTTTTCAAACTCACCGCTCGATGATCGCCATGAGGCATACGGAAAATTACCGCGCTCGCGTTCTATATCTATAAAGGTTCGGTATCGTCCTTCGTCATGCAAACGACTAATTGAGGCTTCAATCTGGTCTTCGTACTTCATTATTTACTCTTCCACTTGGGTCGTTAGAAAGCATGCTATCGAACATTCCTATGACAAACATATTCATAAACCCAGGTATGTCAAAAAAAATAATTCTCTTTTTAAAGTTAAATAGCAGGAGTTAAAAAAGAAGCTAGTTAAAATATGGTGCCGATTGACGCATGTGATTTTGGCAGTTGTGCGAAGAATTAAAAAAGTTAAAGTGATAAAGAACAGATAGACACTGTTGTGTCAAAGTTTTGTTAAAACCTAAGTTGTTTTTTTAGTTCAAAATCATTTGTAAAAAGGAAATCCCAAACTTTAAATGTTTTCAGGATTTGAGAAAAAACTTTTGATTTCAGATAAATGTGAGATATTTCTCGTCGAGAAAGGCGAGGGCATCCCATTGATCCTTCTTCACGGGTTCCCGCAAACCCATGCAATGTGGTCCGAAGTTGCTCCCTTACTTTCAAAGAAATATCGGGTTATTTGCCCTGATTTACGTGGGTATGGCAAGTCAGGTAAACCATTAGGTTATGAAAATTATACTTTTCGCAACATGGCGAAAGACCTGATAGCTATTTTACATTCTCTAGATATTAAAAAGGCACACTTCATTGGTCATGACAGGGGTGCAAGAGTTGTATATCGACTGGCTATCGATCATCCAGAATTAGTATCTTCGGCCATGTTAATGGATATCGTGCCAACACGTAAAGTATTTTCAGAGCTATCTGCGGCATTAGCCTTTTCATACTATCATTGGTTTTTCTTATCCCAACCTCATCCAGTTCCGGAAACTTTGATAGGTAAGGACCCCGATCAATTTTATAATAGTTGCTTGCAAGGGTGGGGCGGTACAAGCAAAAGTGCATTTTCAAAAAAACAAATAAATGAGTATCAAAAAAGCTGGGGAAATGAAGACTGTATCCGAGCGATGTGCGATGATTACAGAGCGGCTTATCATATAGATCAGTATGATGAAGCTAATGATAGCAAGTCCCCAATCAAAGTGCCATTTGCTGCTGTTTGGGGACGAGATGGAGTTATGGCGAAGACATTTGATATGCAATCTATTTGGGAAACCGAAGGCGAATTTTACACTGGCTTTGAAATGCCTGGAGGCCATTTCTTTGTTGACCAATTTCCATCAGAGACCAGCGATGTGATTGATAAATTTATAAAAAATAGAGTTCAATAATTTAAGCATTGATAAGCTTATTTTGTTCGTTCTGAATGTATTGCTTTTGAAAGTATTTCTAATGGCACAAAGCCACGTAGGAATTGATCTCCAAGAATAAATGTTGGTGTCCCGCTAATTTGCAGTTTTTGTGCTAACTCTCCGGTTTGATCAATTTCTTGTGCAACTAAATCAGATTGCATTGCCTCGAACAGTTCTTCAGGGTTTAGCTCTAGTTCCTTTGCTATCCTACGAAGATAAATTTCAGTTGGCTCTGCCGTGAGCGCCAATAGGATATCATGAGCCACCTTATATTTTTCTGGCCCACCAATATTCTTAACGGCTATTGCAAACTTTGAACTTATTAATGAAGCTTCCCCTAAAATAGGAAATTCTTTCACAACAAATCTTATATTGTCATCTTTCGCGATTAATTCGCGAACTAATTCAGCTGCTTTGCGGCAATAGCCACATTTATAGTCTACAAACTCAACGATGGTAATATCACCGTCTGGGTTACCCCCCACGTAGGAGTAGTTATCATAAAATATTTCGTTAAAATTGGATTGGATTAGTTCTTCATCTTCTTGAACTTCTAGAGCTGCTTCTCGCTTTCTTACAATATCTGCCGCTTCAAAAATTATATCTGGATTCTCAAGAATGTAGCGCCGAATTTCTTTTTGTAATACTTTTCTATCGGCATTTGTTAAATTGTTTATGTCCATTGCAATCGATATTGAGCTGAATGCGAGGAACCATATTGTAGCAATAATTAATTTATAAAACATTCTACCTTACTTTAATAAATTAAAATTCGCCTGACTTAAAATCAAATCTGTGATTTCTTATTAGGCAATTTTAAAATTTCACCAACTTTTTACTCATTTAAAGAAAAATTTTTATGATATTCTAGACCGAGCATCTTTATAATATATTTTTTTTAGATATACACAAATTAACTTCGATTTAAAATTCTTCAAAAGGATCATGGAGTACTGGAATGAAAAACTCAGCTCGCGGATCGGTGGATCCGTTCATCGTAATGGATGTTATGGAAGCTGCAAGTAAAATAGAAAAAGCTGGGCATGATGTTATACATTTAGAGGTTGGACAGCCTGGGACGTCAGCCCCTATCTTAGCTAAAGAGAGCGTAATTGATAGTTTATCAGCGTCCACATTGGGCTACACCGTAGCACTAGGTATTCCTGAACTGAGAAACAAAATAGCGGAGTTATATTGGCATTGGTACAAAGTCAAAGTTGACCCTCAAAGAATTATAGTAACCCCTGGCTCGTCAGGTGCATTTTTACTAGCATTCACGGGACTATTTGATGTGGGAGATTCAGTAGGCATAGGATCGCCTGGCTACCCCAGTTATAGGCAAATTCTTCAAGCCCTGAGCTTAAATACCGTCACAATAAAAGCGTTAAGTGATAATAAATTTCAGCCAGTGCCTACTGACGTTATCAACAATAAACTTGATGGGTTACTAGTTGCGTCACCGGCCAATCCAACTGGCTCTATGCTGAATAGAGATGAGCTTGAAAAGTTGATGGCGGCTTGTAAAAAGAAAGAAACCGCATTTATCAGTGATGAAATTTATCATGGTATTGAATATGAGACCAGAGCTGTATCTGCTTTAGAAGTTTCTGATGATTGTTTTGTTATTAATTCATTCTCAAAATATTTTTCGATGACTGGCTGGAGATTGGGATGGATAGTCGTTCCAAACAAGCATATTCGACAATTTGAAAGATTAGCTCAAAATATGTTTATTTGTGCTCCACATATATCACAAATTGCGGCTTTAGGAGCGCTAGATGCTCATCATGAATTAAATCAGAATGTACAAACTTATAAAACCAACCGGGCTATCCTAGCCGAGCAGCTACCTAATTTAGGGCTTGCAAAGTTTGCTCCACCGGACGGTGCTTTTTACGTTTACGTCGATGTGTCAGAGTATACGGACAATAGTGTAAATTTCGCTAATGAAATTTTGGAGGAGGTGAATGTTGCAGTGACTCCAGGAATTGATTTCGATCCGGACCGTGGTCTCAAAACCATTCGTTTGTCGTACGCTTGCAGTACTCCAGATCTAAAGGAGGGATTGAAGCGACTGAATAATTTCATGAGTAAATACAGACTGTAAAATGAAACCTATAAAAGTACTATTTTTGTTTTTTCTTAGAGTTACAATTCTTGGACTAAATATTGCATTTATTCCATTAGCTCCGATTGGAAATGCTTCCAATTTTAATGATGGATATGGTTTGCGACTAAAATTGGATGAGGCGGTACCATTCAAGGTTTATAGCTTGAATCATCCAAACAGAATTGTTTTAGAATTGAATACGGAAACCCATAAAAATCTTAACGATTTCGATATAAAAAGTTCGCCACTTTTGGGGGAAATGAAATTTAAAAAACTTGTCGATGGTTGGGTGGCCATTTCTATTTATATAGGCAAACCGGCAAAAGTGCAAAATCTGACGATGAAGCCTAACAAACTGGACGCTTCAAAAGTCGAGCTGAGCTTTGAGCTGTTCCCAATAGTTCAGTATGAGTTTGATAAAATTGTTGAAATATTTTCTGGTACTATTACTGACGAGCCTGCCGTGACGATTGAAAATAATTTCTATGATAATGAAAATAACAAACTCATCGTTGTGATTGATCCTGGGCACGGTGGTTTAGATCCCGGAGCTCAGGTCAAAACTGTTCGTGAAGCTGACTTAATGCTGTCATTGGCTCAGGTCGTGGTTGAAGAAGTAAAACGTCTTGATAACACAGAGGTTATTTTAACAAGGACAAATGATCAATTTACGTCCTTGGATAAAAGACTGATGTTAGCAGTTCAGGCTGGAGCAGATCTTTTCATTTCTTTGCACGCCGATACTGTCGAGAAGGGTAAGGCTTCTGGGGCAACTGTTTATACTTTATCGCAAGAAGCTTCTGATCAAGCGAGTGCACGGCTGGCTGCAAGGCATGGTGGAAATGAACTTATTTCTGGCGTTGACCTTACAGGTGCTGATACTGCAGTCACTACTGCGCTAATGGGCCTCCTTAGACAAGAAAATACTGTGAGATCTAACGCGTTTTCTAAATCAATCATAAAAAACTTGGAATACTTAAGTATCAAACTAAACCCGAAACCGTCTAGAAAGGCAAATTTTTCTGTATTAAAGCTTCCTAGTGTTCCCTCAGTTTTGATTGAAACTGGTTTCATGTCTACCAGTTCTGATTTACAAAACTTGCAAGACAGTGATTGGGCTGAAAAATTTGCTTTAGCGATATCTTCTGGAATTTTAGAATGGGTTGCAGGGGATCAATTATTGTCAAAGAATAGAATGCAATGACGCAAAAGAGAAATGATAATGGTCAAATCGAGGTTAACTTCACCATTTTTTAGCCGGCTGAGAATATTAGAGTTGCTTGTTCGATCTGTTCAAAGTGTGTTTGGTTTACTGGGTACTGTTTTTACTCTTGTTACAATGAGCGCAATTGTTTGTGGACTATCCTTGGGGGGTATTTTTTGGGTCTATGGTCGCGACTTACCAAGTCATAAATTTCTTGCCCAGTATAAACCCCCAACAATAAGCCGAATCTATTCTGCTGAAGGAAAAATAATTGATGAGTTCGCAAAGGAGAGGCGTTTATTTACACCGGCAAATGAAATCCCAAGTTTGATAAAACACGCATTTATTTCTGCAGAAGATAAAAATTTTTATAATCATCCAGGTTACGATTTAAGGGGCATTTTATCTGCCTTGGTAGATGCAGTTCAGTCAAGAGGTAAGCGAATAAGGGGCGCCTCAACAATAACACAGCAAGTTATGAAGAATTTTTTATTGGATGGATCGCGAAGAGCAGAGCGAAAGGTCAAAGAAATAATATTAGCGACCAGAATAGAGGGGAGTTTGTCAAAAGAACAAATTCTTGAGTTATATTTGAATGAGATCTTCTTAGGCCAAAATTCATACGGAGTAACGGCTGCTTCGCAAACTTACTTCAACAAAACCTTAGGTGAATTGGCGCCTAATGAGGCTGCCTTTCTTGCCGCATTGCCTAAAGCACCATCTGATTACCATCCTGTACGCCAAAAAAAACGGCTACTGGAGAGGCGCAATTATGTATTGAAAGAAATGTTTCAGAACGACTATCTTTCTAAAGAAGTCTATGAGTATGAATTAACACAGCCAATTAAATCAGTACAAGGTCAAGATTATACTGGATTTCGTTCCGAATTGCCTAGTAGAAACTACTTCACAGATGAGATCAGGAGGCAGCTTAGCCGAACTTTCGGAGAAGAAGAGTTCTTTACAGGCGGTATGACTGTACGATCAACATTTGATCCATTTTTGCAACAAAGAGCTGCTCTTGCTTTACAAAGAGGTCTCGAAAAATATGACCGTATTCAAGGGGTATGGCGTGGAACTGGAAAAAAAATTCCATTTGAAATTTTGAGTGATGAAAAAAAATTGCAAGAGTCACTAGCCAGCTTGAAGCTACCAAGAGATATTAATTTAGATGGTCAATGGATCCCCGCGGCTATTCTTGGAATTGAAAACTCTAAGTTACGCATCGGGATTGAGGGAATAAAAGAAACTGCTGCCGGGGATTGGATCCCTCCAAGTGATATAACCTGGGTCAGAAAGTTTTTTAATTCGGGTAAGCTTGTGGATGTGTCTGGAAAGTTTTCAGATTTTCTCAATCTTGGGGATGTTGTTTTAGTCCGGAAGTTAAATGATCCAGATGGAAATTTTGTGCGTTGGAGTTTGCGGCAAGTAAGTGAAGTCCAGGGCGCGTTTATGGCAATGGACGTCAATAATGGACGTGTCATTGCCATGCAAGGGGGCTTTTCCTATGAGTCTTCTGTTTTTAACCGAGCCACACAAGCAAATAGGCAGCCTGGTTCAAGCTTCAAGCCATTTGTATATGCTTCAGCTTTAGATAGCGGGTATTCTCCTGCTACAGTTGTTATCGATGCTCCAATTGAAATTGATACGCCGCAAGGTTTGTGGCGCCCAAAAAACTACAATGATAAATTTTACGGTCCAACACCGTTGCGAACTGGAATAGAAATGTCCCGAAATTTAATGACAATCCGTTTGGCTCGAGAGGTGGGCCTAGATATTATTGCTAACTATGCTGAAAAATTCGGTGTGTATGATGATATGAAGGAATTTCTTGCCAATTCTCTTGGAGCAGAAGAAACAACTCTCTATCGAATGGTCGCTGCTTACGCAATGTTTGCGAATGGTGGCGAGAGGGTTATGCCTACACTCGTCGATCGGATTCAAGATCGTTATGGTAAGACCATATATAAGCATGATCAGCGAATTTGCTTGGATTGCGGTATCGATCACCTATCCTTGGGGGATGTTCCTACAATTCTTACGAACAGAGAACGTGTGATGGACAGAACAACGGCCTATCAATTAACCTCGATGATGGAAGGTGTCGTCTCCCGCGGTACGGCAAAAAGAACAGTGAACCTATCTGTTCCAACTGCCGGAAAAACAGGTACGACCAATGAAGCAAAAGATGTCTGGTTTTTGGGGTTCACATCTAATATCGTGGCTGGTTGTTACATTGGTCATGACATTCCGCGTCCAATGGGAAAGAGATCTGGAGGCGGTTCAATGTGTGGGCCGGTCTTTAATGAATTTATGTCTACTATAACGGAGATTTATGGCGGGGCTGATTTTGTAATTCCCGAGGGCGGGAAGTTTATTAAAATAGATAGATATTCTGGGGAACGTCTTTCAGATGATGCAGAGGGTGAAAATGTCGTTTCTGAGTTTTTTAGAGATGGTGAGGAACCAAAGTTTGGTTTAACGTTTGATGGCGGCTTTGCAATGGGAAGTAATTTTGCTTTAATCAAACCTGGCGAATCTGGCTTAAGAGAAATTAAGACCTCGACCGGAGATACTGTTCTAGTAGCGCCGAAAGCAACTTTGGGAACTTTGAGTGCAGGTGGTTTATACTGAGCTTGCTCTTAGTGCAGCACTGGTTTAAAAATTCCTTAAATAGGTAATGAGGTAACCTTAATATATGCGTGCTGATATCCAGATTATTATAAATGAAATCGAAAAATCTTTGTCACTTTTGCGGCAGCGGCTTGACTGGGACAATGTTAAGAAAAAGCGAGAGGAGTTTGACGCTTTAACGGAAGATCCCGATCTTTGGAATGAGCCTGACAAAGCACAAAATCTTATGCGTGCACGGCAAAATTTTATAGATCAGTTAGATGGTCACGACACAATCAGTAACGAATTGAAAGAAAATATAGAATTAATCGAATTAGCTGAAATCGAAGCCGATGAGGAAATATTGCAAGAAGTTTTTGCCGCTTTACAAATGCTTAAAAAGAGGGCGTCAGCAAAAGAATTAGAAGCTTTATTGAATGGGGAGGCGGATGGGAATGATACATTTCTTGAAATCCATGCTGGAGCGGGGGGTACAGAAAGTTGTGACTGGGCAGGAATGGTTTCCAGAATGTATGTAAGGTGGGCCGATAGAGCTGGCTACAAAGTTGAACTTCAATCAGAAACTGCCGGCGATGAAGCGGGTCTTAAATCGGTAAGTTACAAAATTTCAGGTCAAAATGCATACGGTTGGCTGAAAACCGAAAGTGGCGTACATCGTCTGGTAAGGATTTCTCCTTTTGATTCAGCTGCTAAAAGGCATACTTCGTTTTGTTCGGTTTGGGTCTATCCCGTAGTGGATGACAATATTGATATTGATGTCAATCCTAACGATATTAGGATTGACACTTTTCGCTCATCTGGTGCTGGTGGTCAACACGTGAACACAACAGATTCAGCAGTTCGAATAACCCATAACCCCACAGGAATAGTCGTTACAAGCTCTGAAAAGTCGCAGCATCAAAATCGTGATATCGCAATGAAGGCTCTAAAGTCTCGGCTTTATCAGATGGAAATGGACCGTAGAAATGCGGCAATTAATGAAGCACATGAAAATAAGGGTGATGCTGGGTGGGGCAATCAAATAAGGTCTTACGTTCTTCATCCATACCAAATGGTCAAGGACTTAAGAACTTCTTACGAGACTTCCGATACGAAAGGTGTCCTTGACGGCAGTCTTGATGAGTTCATGGCTGCAACCCTAGCTCTTGATCTATCCGGAAAATCAAGAGCCGAGGCAACATCTTGAAAATGATAGTTGGTAAGGTAAAGTTATTTTAGCTCTAAAAGAAATGATTGATACTCTGTGGATATTTTAAACAAAGAGGCTTGGGAACAAAAGGCACTTATTACAGCTGGTGCATTAAGCGTTCAGGAATTAATGCAGGAGACCTTAGCTCGGATTCAAACCGTAAATCCAATGGTAAACGCCTTAGTTGATCTGCTTAACGAAGAGGACTGTGTCAATCTTACGTCCGAAAACTATGCACTTGAGAGGTCCTTGGGCGGAATGCCTATGGCAATTAAAGATTTAGCCAATGTAAAAGGGTTTAAAACTACTGAGGGATCTCCACTGTATTCAGGTAGAGTTGCCCAAAAAGATGATCAAATGGTGGCTAGATTACGAGCTGCTGGAGCACTATTTATTGGAAAGACAAACACGCCTGAGTTTGGATTGGGCAGTAATACCTTCAACCCAGTGTATGGGAAAACTAAAAACCCATATGATCTATCCAAGACTTGTGGTGGCTCATCTGGAGGAGCGGCAGTTGCTTTAGCTACGAGAATGTTAAGTATTTCTGACGGATCTGACATGATGGGATCGTTAAGAAATCCAGCTGCTTGGAATAATATTTATGGTTTGCGCCCCACTTGGGGGCTTATTCCTCCGGAGCCTACAGGGGAAATGTTTCTATCTCAATTATCGACTTTGGGTCCAATGGCTCGATCGCCAAAGGATTTAGCAATGTTATTGGATGTTCAGGCCAATCGCATCGAAAATGAATCGTTTATTTCATCAGCAAAGACTTTCTCTAATTTTACAGAAGAGCCAATTATGAAAGGTATCAAAGTTGGATGGTTAGGGGACTGGAGCGGAACATTACCTTTTGAGGATGGTTTATTAGATTTATCTCAAGAAGCATTGAACGAAATGTCTTCTTTGGGTGCTATTATACATGACTTAAAGGCTCCCTTTGCAATGAATGATATTTGGACATCTTGGAGTGATTTACGTGCTTGGCAAATTTCTAATGGACTGAATGAAATTTACGAAGACCTCGAAATGCGGCAATACTTAAAGCCTGAAGCAGTTTGGGAAATCGAGTGTGGTTTGTCGTTGAGTGGCCAAGATATATACAAGTCTGCATTGAAGAAATCGAAATGGTATAACTCGGCATCACAGCTATTTGAAAAATTTGATTTGCTTGTTTTGCCTAGTACTCAGGTGTGGCCATTTGATCTGGCTGAAATTTATCCAGTCTCCATCAATAATCAAGATATGGATACTTATCACAGATGGATGCAAGTAACTATTCCGGCAGGTTTATTGGGTCTGCCAGTGGTTAATATACCAATTGGATTTGGGAAAAAAGGTTTGCCGGCTGGGCTGCAACTAATCGGCTCAAAAGGATCTGATGGCCATATTTTACGCATTGCTCAAGCATGGCATGAACATACAAAGTGGCCTGATGTAAACATTCCAAAGTTTTCTTAGAGCGGTACCTATAAAGTTGCTGGATCAATTTGCTATTTTATCCTACCCACTTTTCATTTCGCAATGATTATTAAATTATATTGCGGATAATGTGCCTGTTCTGTAAGCGGTTATTAAAAAGGAGATTTTTATGGCTCTAGCTTTTATTGCGCCTGGGCAAGGCGCTCAATTTGTAGGAATGGGGCTGGAACTGGCTAAATCATATCCTCAGTCTCGTTCCGTTTTTGAAGAGGTTGACGACGCATTAGGTGAGAAATTAAGCGATCTGATTTGGCATGGTTCAATTGAGGATTTAACACTTACGGAAAATGCACAGCCGGCTTTGATGGCGACTACTTTAGCGGTGTTCAGGGCTCTTCAGTCGGAGGGATTGAAACTAAGTGACGCTAAATTTGTTGCTGGTCACTCACTAGGAGAGTATTCTGCATTGGCTATGGCTGAATCTTTATCAATAAGTGATGCGGCGAAATTGCTTCGTATACGTGGCAGAGCAATGCAAAATGCAGTTCCAGTTGGGATTGGAGCTATGGCCGCTATCTTGGGTCTTTCTTATAGTGATCTCGTCGAAATAACCAAACAAGCAGCCAGTAATGGTGTTTGCCAGGCGGCTAATGATAACGATCCATCTCAAGTTGTTGTTTCGGGGCACAAGGAAGCAGTCGAAAGAGTCATAGAAATTGCAAAAGAAGCCGGTGCAAAACGTGCTATACTTTTACCGGTAAGTGCGCCGTTTCATAGTGAACTCATGGCTCCAGCCTCTTTGAAAATGAAAGATGCCCTCTCAACTATTTCAATAATAGAACCGACCATACCTTTAGTTTCTAATGTAAGAGCGCAAGCAGAAACGCTACCCGATGAAATTCGCAATTTGCTTGTAGAACAAGTTACGGGAGTTGTTCGTTGGAGAGAGTCAATTGAGTGGATGGCAAATAATGGGGTTACAGAGATGTTGGAAATTGGTGCAGGACGAGCGCTATCAGGGATGGTCCGTCGCATTAATCGCTCCATTTCATGCGCATCTGTTTCCAATCCTGACGAAGTCACAAAAGTAATATTGTCACAAAGTGAGATAACATAATGTTTAATTTAGATGGTAAAAATGCCCTTGTCACTGGTGCTTCTGGAGGAATTGGAAGGGCTATTGCAGAGACACTCCATTCATCTGGTGCTACAGTAACGATCAGTGGTACTCGCATGGAACCCTTGGAGGAGTTAGCAAATGGTTTGGGTAAAAGAGTACATATTCTTAGTTGCGATCTATCAAACGGTGCGGAAGTTGAAAATCTATCCAAAAATGCTCAAGAAAAAATGGGTTCGATAGACATTTTGGTAAATAATGCTGGAATAACACGCGATAATTTACTTATGCGAATGTCAGATGAAGATTGGGCTTCGGTCTTGGACATAAATTTAACTTCGACCATGAGGCTTTGTCGCGGAGTGTTGAGAGGAATGATGAAGGCGCGGTGGGGCCGAATAATAAATATTGGTTCAATAGTAGGTTCTACAGGTAACCCTGGACAAGGTAACTATGCTGCCTCTAAGGCGGCATTACTGGGCATGTCAAAGTCATTGGCAAATGAAGTAGCATCTAGAGGCATAACTGTAAATTGTATTGCTCCAGGTTTTGTAAAAACCGCTATGACTGATAAGTTGAACGACAACCAAAAGGACGCGATTAAAAGTAAAATACCAGCCGGTAGGTTGGGCGAAGCTTCTGACATAGCTTACGCGACCCTATATTTGTCGTCTGAGGAAGCTTCCTACATCACAGGATCAACTATACACGTAAACGGTGGTATGGCTATGCTTTGATTTTCTCTATGTAATTTGATATTATTGATCAGCAAATCGACATCTGTAATGTTAAAAATTAATGCGCTTTGAAAGTAAATTTTAAAAATTTTTGACCAAAAATGTTTGCCATTCCCGCATGCTATGATATAGGCGGCTAATAAATACAGGAAGACTTCCGAAATTGCCTTTCGTCCTTTTAGGAGAAGCAGAGCGCCCATCTGGGTGAAATCGACGCCCACTATGGGCAAAACGGGCTTAGCCCAAAATTTTATGAGGGAAATAGTATGAGCGATATCTCAGACCGCGTGAAAAAAATTGTAGTTGAGCATTTAGGGGTTGATGAAGATAAAGTAGTAGATAATGCGTCATTTATTGATGATCTAGGTGCTGATAGTCTAGACACCGTAGAACTAGTAATGGCATTTGAAGAAGAATTCGGTATAGAAATTCCAGATGATGCAGCGGAAAACATCCAGTCTTTTGGGGACGCTGTTAAATTCATCGAAGACGCTTCTTAATATTTTTCAGTATCTAGCGACCTTTGCCCTTATATTAGTATGAGGGCTTTTTATTAGACAATTTGGTCGCTAGCCTTGCTCAAAGAGCAAAGGTCGAGCTATTAGATATCTTAGGGTGCTTTGGCAAAGGAATAAGTATGCGTCGAGTAGTAGTTACAGGGCTTGGTTTGGTAACGCCATTGGCTTGTGGCGTGGAGGATACTTGGACCAGGTTATTAAGTGGTCAGTCTGGTGCGGGTAGGATTTCAAGGTTCGATCCGGATCGTGTTACGACTAAATATGCATGTGAGGTTCCTTTTGGGGACGGGTCAGGCGGAACTTTCAACCCAGATGCCTGGATGGAGCCAAAAGAGCGTCGTAAAGTTGATGATTTCATTTTGTACGGAGTGGCGGCGGCGGAACAAGCTGTGTCGGACGCTGGTTGGAAACCGATAAATGAAACAGATTTGGTACGAACTGGCGTAATGATCGGATCAGGAATTGGTGGTTTAAACTCAATAGCAGAAACCGCTGTATTAATCCACGAAAAGGGTCCAAGGCGTGTATCACCTTTTTTTATACCGGGGGCATTAATTAACCTTATATCTGGACAGGTAAGTATAAAATATGGTTTCAAGGGCCCAAATCATTCAGTAGTTACGGCTTGCTCTACAGGTGCACATGCTATTGGTGATGCCGCTCGTCTCATAATGACAGATGATGCAGATGTAATGATTGCAGGTGGTGCCGAAGCATCAATATCGGAAATAGGAATCGCCGGTTTCAATGCCTGCAAAGCTTTATCAACCAAATATGAAAGCGAACCGTCAGCTGCATCAAGGCCTTATGACATAAATCGTGACGGTTTTGTCATGGGAGAAGGCTCTGGAATTGTGGTTTTAGAGGAATTGGAGCACGCCGTAGAACGAGGCGCAAAGATATATGCTGAAATACTAGGCTATGGCTTGTCGGGTGACGCTCATCACATTACCGCACCGTCAGAAGACGGAGAGGGCGGTGAGCGGGCAATGCGAGCTGCTTTGTCAAAGGCTAAGGTAGATGCGCAGCTGATCAATTACATAAATGCTCACGGGACATCAACGATGGCAGATACCATTGAGCTTGCCGCGGTTGAACGACTTATGGGATCAGCCTCTGCTAACGTAAAGATGTCATCTACAAAATCGATGACCGGTCACCTTCTGGGAGCGGCTGGAGCCATAGAAGCTATCTTCTCAATTCTGGCTATCCGTGATCAGATTGTTCCTCCAACCATTAATCTCGATGATCCCGCCGTAAGGACGGAAGTTGATTTAGTCGCTAATCAAAACCAAGAATGTGAAGTCAATTATGCCCTGTCTAATTCCTTTGGCTTTGGAGGTACGAATGCTTCATTACTCTTGGGTAAACTGAAGTAATGTTCCGCTCGTTGGCGTCGAACACACTGACTGCTTTAATTTTGGGATTTTTCTTAGTGGGCGCTTTGGGTGTTTGGGGTAAATCGCAATTCGTGACCGATGGTCCACTTCAAAGTGCAATTTGTTTTAAAGTGGGCAGTGGCAGTACCCTTCGGACTGTAGCTAAAAATTTAGTGAAGGATAAGGCTATCTCGTCAGATTTTATTTTTCGAGTGTCTATGGAATCCAGTGGTTTATCGAGGCGAATTAAAGCTGGTAGTTTTCTAGTTCCTAAAAACGCTTCAATGGCTGAAATATCCAAGCGCATTACTGAATCTGGCGTAAGTAATTGTGGAAATGAAATCATTTATCGCGTCGGAATAACATCTCTCAAAATTGAGGTGAGAGACACGGACCCTAATACTGGTAAAATGGCTAAGGTCGCTGAATTTCCTTTTGATGAATTTGCAAATGAAAAACTTAATCAGTTTATCTCTCAACACTCCACTAGGTTTCGAGTTACGTTGGCGGAGGGTGTGTCGAGCTGGAAAGTTTACAAGGCACTTTCAGACATAAAATTCTTAAAAGGTGACATGGAAAATATCCCAGATGAAGGAACTATTGCACCTGAGAGTTACGATTTCACAAATGGTGCAACAAGAAAGTTATTAGTTGAGAGAATGCAAAAAAGACAAGAATCTATTCTGGAAGATGCTTGGACTGCACGACAACCAAATCTTCCTTTAACTAAAAAAGATGAAGTACTTATTTTAGCCTCAATTATTGAGAAAGAAACATCTGTGGAAATCGAACGGAGCAAAGTATCTTCCGTATTTATCAACCGATTATTAAGAGATATAGCTTTGCAAACAGATGCCTCAGTCGTCTATGGAATTACAAAAGGGAAAAAAGTTCTTGGTAGAGGCCTTCGCCGAAGTGAGTTGAAAAAAGATACGCCTTGGAATACTTATGTCCACAAGGGTTTGCCGCCTAGCCCAATTGGAAACCCTGGAAAGGCGTCAATATTTGCTGCATTGAATCCTGATAGAACAAATTATCTATATTTTGTTGCAGATGGAAGTGGGGGCCATGCTTTTGCTGAAAATTTGCGCGATCATAATATTAATGTTGCCAAGTGGCGAAAAATTGAAAATGGCGATAATTAAAAAGTCATTAGAACTTAGCTTAATTACTTTATAAAAAATTGCTTTATTTGAAAGTAATGAAATTATACTATAACTATATGATAATTTGCGACCGTTGAGCGAAAAAAATGAGACTAAACAGCGTGGGATAATGAAACTGATGGGGAAAAAGAAACAAGTACTAGAAGTGCTAGATCCTGTGTGGAAAAGAATACAAACCGAAGCAAAAGAGGCCGTTGAAAAAGAGCCACTCCTTGGTGGATCCCTTCACGCGTGCATTCTCCACCATAGCTCAATTGAACATGCTCTTGCCTACAGAATAGCTTCAAAACTCGCTTCATCTGAGATGAGTGAGCAAATCCTGCGGGAAATTTGTGATGATGCGTATAAAAATGCGGAGGAAATTTCGCTGGCTGGCCGCGCTGACATAGTGGCCGTCTATCAAAGAGATCCCGCTTGCAATACTTATATTCAACCTCTCTTGTTTTTTAAAGGCTTTCAAGCCTTACAAGCCTACAGAGTAGCGCATTGGCTTTGGAATAGAGACAGAAAGGATATGTCTTACTTTATACAAATGCGTTGCTCGGAAGTTTTTGGTATTGATATACATCCAGGTGCTCGCATCGGTAAAGGAATTATGATTGATCACGCACACTCAATTGTTATTGGGGAAACCGCTGTAGTTGGTGATAACGTTTCGATGCTGCACTCTGTGACTCTTGGTGGTACTGGGAAAGAAGATGAAGTTCGGCATCCTAATATTGGTCATGGCGTGCTTCTGGGGGCGGGAGCCAAGGTGCTTGGTAATATTTCGGTAGGTAATTGCTCACGTGTTGCGGCAGGGTCTGTGGTTCTACAAAATGTGCCAGAAAAATCGACTGTTGCAGGGGTTCCTGCTAAAGTTATTGGCGCCGCAGGTTGCACCAATCCTTCAATAAGTATGGATCAAGTCATAAAGAGAAAGTGATACGATAGTCAGTATATGTTCTAAATATTAAGAAGGCCGATTGGGTTCTCTAAATTGTTGACTATCGCTTGTAAAAGTTGAGCCCCAAGAACTCCATCAATCACACGATGGTCAACTGACATGGAAAGTTCCATTTCTACAGCTACGCCGAGGCATCCATCATCTAAAATTGCTGGTTTTTGCATGCTTGTTCCGACAGCTAAGATTGCAGAATGAGGTGGATTAATTATAGCATCAAAGCTCTCTACACCAAACATGCCTAAATTCGAGATTGCGAAACTTCCACCTTGAAACTCACTAGGCGATAACTTTTTAGCTCTTGCCCTCGACGCGAGGTCTTTCATTTCTGAGGAGATATTTGAAATAGTTTTTTGGTCGGTATCTTTAATAACGGGAGTAAATAGCCCGCCCTCAACAGAAACTGCTACAGCGATATCAGATGATTTGAATTTAATTAATCTATTGCCACCCCAAATTGCGTTTGCGCTAGGGTGGGTTTGAAGCGCTTGTGCGCATGCTTTGATTATTATGTCGTTAATGCTAACCTTCATATTTTGATCAGACAATTTTTTATTAACTTTTTGTCGAAAATCCATGAGATTTTCCATTTTTACACTTCTTCTTAAATAAAAATGAGGAATGGACTGTTTTGCTTCAGACAAACGTGATGCAATAGTTTTGCGCATACCATCCAATAAAACTTCTGTGAATTCTCTATCTGCATATATCTCCAAAAGAGAATTGTAAGGAAAGTTGTCTAGTATATTTGGCGATATATCGTTTGCCAAAGCGATATTAGGTGTTTCAGATCTGTTATTCACTTTTGTCGACTTTAAATTGGCCAAGTCTTTTTTAATTATTCGCCCGCGCGGCCCTGTCCCCGTAATTAAACTGATATCAATTCCCTCTTTTTCTGCAATTCGACGTGCAAGAGGGGAAATAAAAACGCGATCTAAAGATTTAGAATTTGAATTATTTTTAATTTGTTCCGCTGGTATCTCGCTTGTTTGCAGTTTTTCTGTTACCAGAACAGCTGGATCTTTAACCTTTTTTTGAATTAAATTTTCTTCACCAATTAAAGTTGCAATTGCTGAATTCACTTCCACCCCTTCTGTTCCTTCTGTGATTAAAAGCTTCTCAATAATACCTTCTTCAACTGCTTCAAATTCCATGGTAGCTTTGTCTGTTTCAATTTCAGCAAGAAGATCGCCGGGTTCGACTTTGTCTCCTTCTTTTACAAACCATTTTGTCAATGTCCCTTCTTCCATCGTTGGGGAAAGCGCTGGCATTAGGATTTCAATAGCCAATTTTTTCTCCTTACTTATATATTACTTTTTTGACAGCATTTATAACTTCAGAAGAAGTCGTTAGGGCAAGTTTTTCTAAATTAGCGGCATAGGGCATCGGGACATCCTTTCCTGTGCAATTTATTACTGGGGCATCAAGGTAATCGAATGCCTTTTCCATTATAACAGCAGACAAATGATTACCTATCGATCCCACGGGAAAGCCTTCTTCGACAGTTACACAGCGATTTGTTTTCTCAATTGAATTAATAATGGTTTCATAATCAATTGGTCTTAGTGTCCGCAGATCAATAACTTCAACTGATACTCCATCTGCTTCCAACTTCTTTGCTGCTTCGAGAGCATACTGCATACCTATGCCAAAAGAAACAACCGTTGCATCTGTACCTTCACGCCAGATACGAGCTTTGCCAAAAGGTACCGTATAATCTTCTAAAAGTGGCACTTCAAAAGATTTCCCGTATAGTATTTCATTTTCTAAGAATATTACAGGATTATCATCACGAATTGCTGTTTTCATTAATCCTTTAGCGTCAGAAGCTGAGTACGGTTGAACTACTTTTAATCCTGGAATGTGGGCATACCACGCGGCATAATCTTGGCTATGTTGTGCTCCAACGCGGGCAGCAGCACCATTAGGCCCTCGAAATACCATGGGAGCTCCCATTTGCCCACCAGACATGTATCTCGTCTTTGCTGCAGAATTGATAATTTGATCAATAGCCTGCATGGAAAAATTAAAAGTCATAAATTCAACTATGGGTCTCAACCCCGCAAACGCAGACCCAACTGCTATCCCGCTAAAGCCATGCTCAGTTATTGGCGTGTCTATAACACGTTTTGCTCCAAATTCGTCCAATAAACCTTGAGACACTTTATATGCTCCTTGATATTCTGCTACCTCTTCCCCCATCAGATATACTGTCTCGTCACGACGCATTTCTTCAGCCATTGCGTCTCGAATGGCCTCTCTCACAGTCTGAGTTTTTGTGTGAACATCAGGACCCCATTCGGACTCTTTGTCGTAAAGCAGTCTTGCTTGGTTTAAAACTTTAGCCTTACTAGGTTTAGCACCGGCTGAGATATCTTTTTCACGTACCTTTTTAGAAACCGAAACATCATTGGTTTCATCCGTTATTATGGCTATTGGCGAATTTACTAATACGCCTTCTGCACCTTCAACCACGAGAATCTTTGCAACTATACCGTCATCCACTGCTTCAAATTCCATAGTGGCTTTGTCTGTCTCGATCTCAGCTATTATATCTCCCGCCGACACTTTATCGCCTTCTTTAATAAGCCATTTAGACAGCTTTCCTTCTTCCATAGTGGGCGACAATGCTGGCATTAATATTTCAGTTGTCATGATTTAAACTCTCACGCATATATATCTGTCCATAATTCTTCTGCAGAAACCTCTCGGCTTTCTTTTGCATATTCAGCGCATGCATTTATGATCTCTTTAATCTCTTTATCAATAATTTTAATTTCTTCCTCAGTGGAGTGCTTTTGGGAAACTAAGAGCGTTCGTACTGCTTCTATTGGATCCCTTTGAGATCTCATTCTTTGTACTTCCTCTCGAGTTCTATACTTGGCAGGGTCCGACATGGAATGCCCCCTATACCTGTAAGTTTTAATTTCTAGGATATAAGGACCTTTTCCCGCGCGACAATGAGCAGCAGCCTTTTTGCCTGCATCTCTTACAGCTGCAACATCCATACCATCAACAGCCTCTCCCTTTATTCCGAAGGCATCACCTCTTGTATAAATTTCTGGACTAGAAGTTGACCTTTCTTGAGCTGTTCCCATAGCGTACTGGTTATTTTCAATAACAAATATGACTGGAAGCTTCCACAATGCTGCCATGTTGAAAGTTTCATAGACTTGACCTTGATTGGCTGCTCCATCTCCAAAGTAAGTGAACGTCACACAATTGTTTTCACGATATTTATCTGCAAAAGCTAATCCAGCACCGAGAGGCACCTGAGCGCCAACGATCCCATGTCCCCCATAAAAATTTTTTTCTTTTGAGAACATATGCATGGAGCCACCTTTACCTTTTGAATAGCCACCACTCCGACCAGTAAGTTCTGCCATAACACCATTAGGATCCATTCCACAGGCTAGCATATGACCGTGATCTCGGTAGGAGGTTATCCTTTTATCGCCTTCTTTAGCAGCAGCTTCCAGCCCAACAACAACCGCTTCTTGACCGATGTACAAATGGCAAAATCCACCTATCAAACCCATTCCATAAAGCTGTCCAGCCTTTTCTTCAAACCGTCGTATCAGGAGCATGCCCCGATAAAATTCTACTAGCTCACTTTTTTGGTTAGAAGACTTTTTGTTAACCGTTTTTGCAGTCATATACCCTGTTCCAGAAAGTAGTTTAACTTTAAACTACCATTACACAAATATTAAATGAGCGCGAGTATAAAATAACTGTTACATATCAGGTATGACTTTTATGCAATTTCAAGTGCCAAGCTTTTTATTGAATTACAAGTTCGTCTGTTCTGACATATCCAAGAACATCTCTGGCCTGCTGATCCAAAAGCTCAAGATCTAGATAATGATCTGAAAGACGCCTCGTTAGGTTCTTGAGGTCGGCTATTTCAACATTTATACTACCAATTTCAGCCTGTAACTTTTGTAAATCGTGATTTATTTCGGCTCGCCTTAGAATGCCAAAATCCCCTTGTACGGCTGCGAAAGTAAAATAAAGTCCTAATGAAAGGGAAATTGTAAAAACACAAATAATAACCCAAGGAATGCTTGATCTAGTTTCTGCCATTTTGCCTCAATGCAATTTTTTGCTTTTTTTTAAACAATGGCATATTTAAATTTAAAAGTGAATCCCCTTTTTTTACGAAAGAGATGCTTCGTAAATACTTTGCACGGTTCGATCTAATTGTTCCTCAAATTCTTGTTTTGAGGAGCCACTTTTTAATCCTTCCGTCAATGCTCTTGAAAAACTTGCAATCATATTCTTGTTTTGTTTTAGTTTATTTACAGCGATTTTTTTCTCAAAGCCTCCACTTAATGCAACTATTCGTAAGATATTTGGATGTTGCGTTAGTGGTTCATAAAAATTGTCTTGCTCTGGAAGACTTAGCTTAAGAATTACTTTTTTACCGGATTCAATTCTATCAAGTCTTCTTTTAATGTTGTTATAGAGCATGTCTTCGGCTTCTCTCTTATCAGGAATTGTGATGTCAACCTCAGGCTCAATTATAGGTAGAAGGCCAAAAGATAATATCTCCTCACCAATATCAAATTGCTGGTCTACCAAATCTTTTATACCGATGTTATTAGCACCATTTATTAGAGAACGCATTTTTGTACCGAATACTTTGTTTTTCTTTGCTAGTTCCAAAGAAGTTTTAAGGTCATTAATCGGCTTAAGCAGCTGTGACTGATTTTCGGAAGAAAGAAGCCCCTGATCGATTTTTAAAAACGGAACGATTTGTAATTTTTCCCATAAATAAATTGCCGTAGGTAGGTTGTCTATTTCCCTCAGCATTGTATCCTTAAAAAGAATTGCCCCGAGTATTCTCCCACTATTAAATGCTGATGATTTTATAATTCGTGTTCTCATTTCATGAATTAAATCAAACATTTCTGATGCATTATTATATTCTGACTCCGCAATTCCGTAAAGTTCAAGAGCTTTTGGAGTGGAGCCCCCACTTTGATCAAGAGCTGCAATAAACCCTTGACCAGATGTTATTTTAAGCAACTGTCTGTTATCCATTGTCTTAGGCCCCCATTTAGTATTAGATACTCAATAGATTAAAAGTCTGTGCAAATGTTTCAATCCTGTTAGCGCTACAACTTAAAATTTATTTGCAAATTACTTAGCCGCTTTTCATTTTTTCTTTTGGAGTGCTGTAATTCCAGGAAGTATTTTACCTTCCATCCATTCTAGAAATGCGCCACCGGCACTTGATAGATAGCTAAATCCATTAGACGCTTCCGCATTATTTAGTGCCGCTAATGTGTCGCCACCACCTGCAATCGAAACTAATTTTTTTTCATTACTTAACATAGAAACAAAATTAGCCAGTTCATTTGTCGCTCCGTCAAAAGGTTTTACTTCAAACGCCCCAGGCGGACCGTTCCAAATTACGGTTTTTGAGTTTTGTAGGATTTCTTTTATTTTTTCGACCGAATGTGGACCAATATCTAGGATCATGGAATCTTTAGGACACTCATTTATTGGCACCACACAGATGTCAGCATTGGTACTAAGTTCCCTGGCAACTACTGCGTCTGTAGGAAGTAAAATCCTGCATCCAGCTTTTTCTGCAGAATTTAATATAATACGAGCACTATCTTTCATTTTGTATTCAGCAAGGGATGTTCCAATAAAAAATCCTTGCGCTAAAAGAAAAGTGTTTGCCATGCCACCGCCTACGATAAGTGTATCCACTTTATGAATAAGATTATTGAGCAAATCTAACTTTGTAGAAACTTTTGAGCCGCCCACGATAGCCGTCAGAGGTCTTTGGGGTTTCGTAAGTATACTTGCGAGCGCACGTAACTCTTGCTCCATCAACTTACCCGCGCAATTTGGAAGAAGATGGGCTACAGCCTCAGTGGAAGCATGAGCACGGTGGGCGCATGAGAATGCATCGTTGCAGTAAATGTCGGCCAGTCCAGCCAAAGATTTAGCAAATGAGATAGAGTTTTTCTCCTCACCGTCGTGAAAACGAGTATTTTCAAGTAAAACAACCCCTCCAGGTTTTTGTGACGCTACTGCAAGTTCAGCCGTGGTGCCAACGCAATCAGCAGCAAATATCAGAGGCGCATCAATTAATCCCTCTATATCGGCAGATATTTTCGCAAAACTATAGTTTGGGTCTCTCTTGCCATTTGGTCGCCCAAAGTGCGCAACTAATATTGGAATACCACCATTTTTGATTATGTGAGCTAAGGTTGGAATAATCTTTTTTATCCGCGTATTGTCAGAAATTTTTTTCCCTACGATGGGAACGTTTAAATCTACTCTGGTCAGGACTTTTTTTCCTGCCAATTCCATTTGATCTAGCGTTTTCCAGCGCATTGGTCTTACCCCTCAATTCAAACTTGGGCTCTTATGCCTTGATATCTGCTAATTATTCAATCCAATAGCTTGTTAATAAAATAATTTCATCATAGGTATCGTAGTAACATCATACAGGAGCCGTAAATGGATAATATTAAAGACCCAGAGAATACAATTATCATGGAAATAAAAGGGGGTACCATTCTTATAGAACTGCTGCCTGATATTGCACCACTTCACTGTGAAAGAATGAAGACCCTCGTAAGGTCAGGACTCTATGACAACGTTTGCTTTCATAGAGTTATTGATGGCTTTATGGCTCAAACTGGAGATGTGCAACATGGAAACATGGAGTCAAATTTCGATATAAGAATGGCAGGCCGTGGGGGCTCGGAGTTTTCAGATGTTAAAGCAGAGTTTTCAGGGATTCCCCATGATAGAGGTACTCTTGGGGCAGCTAGAAGCTCCAGCCCCGATAGTGCAAACAGTCAGTTCTTTATAAATTTTAGTGATAATCATTTTTTAAATCGACAATATACTGTTTATGGGCGGGTTATATCTGGTATGGAGTTTGTTGATGAACTTGAAAGGGGTGAGCCGCCGGCATCTCCAGATAGAATGATATCCGTAATGGTGGCTGCCGATGTATAGATTGTGTCTATCTTTTTTGATTTTCATGGTTTCGACCATGAGCGCTTTTGGAAGTAAACTAGAAATTACCATAAAAGGTGAGGGCGCGAATGGTATTGTAGTAATAGACTTGTTTGAAGAAATCGCTCCTTTGCATGTAGAAAGAATGTTGGCTCTGGCTTCTAATGGAAACTATGATGGAATAGTCTTTCACCGAGTTATCGAGGGGTTTATGGCTCAAACTGGCGATGTTCAATTTGGCAAATTGGGCGACGATATTGAAAATGCAGGTCGCGGTGGATCAGCAATGCCCGATCTGGTGGCAGAATTTTCAAATATACCGTTTGATAGAGGTGTGGTTGGTATGGCGAGAGCACAAAACCCAAATAGTGCAAACAGCCAGTTCTTTATAATGTTTAACAAAGGATACTTTTTGAATGGCCAGTATACAGTGGTTGGTAAAGTACTAGAAGGAATGGATGTCGTCGACACCATCAAGCTGGGCTTAGGGCCTAACGGAGCAGTGCTTGGAGCCCCAGATTTTATGGAGACAGTTAGGCCGCAGGAATAATGAATTTCAATTATTTATGGTCCATTACTTTTGAAGATCTATGATCGCATGCCTTTTTTTGCCAGCACTGAGTTTTAATGGTTTATTAAAATCATGAATATTTACCGTCTGGCTAATGTCGGTGACCAAAACTCCATTAAGCCGTGCCCCATTTTCTGAAATCAAGCGTTTGGCTTCTTTGCCCGATTTAGTAAGTCCAGTTTTTATCAATAATTGAGCCACAGATAAACCAGTCTCAACCTCGCCCATTGTAACACGATATGAAGGAAGATCACTTCCAGCACCACCTTGTTCGAAAACGTCTTTTGCAGTCTTTTCTACATCTGATGCTACTTTCTCACCATGACACAAAGTAGTCACGTGATTTGCAAGGATAGATTTGGCTTCATTAATTTCAGCTCCCTTCAGGGCTCCTAACTTTTCACATTCAGCAAGGTCAATTTCTGTGTAAAGTTTAAGAAATTTACCTACGTCCGCGTCAGAAGTATTTCGCCAAAACTGCCAAAAATCGAAAGGTGACAGCATTTCTTTATTAAGCCATACTGCTCCATTTTGAGATTTTCCCATCTTTTTCCCATCTGAAGTAGTAAGTAATGGAGATGTTAATCCAAATACTTTAGCGTTGGCTTTGCGGCGAGATAATTCCATACCGTTGATTATGTTTCCCATTTGATCGGAACCACCCATTTGCAGTTTGCATCCGTATCTCTGGTTCAACTCATAAAAATCATAAGCCTGCAAGATCATATAGTTAAATTCGAGAAATGACAGAGATTGCTCCCGGTCCAATCTGGATTTAACACTTTCAAACGAAAGCATACGGTTTACGGAAAAATGACCGCCTATTTCGCGAAGGAACTGGATATAATTCAACTCATCGAGCCATTCCGCATTATTTATCATCAAGGCATCAGAGGGTTTTTCTCCAAAATTGAGGAAATTCGAAAAAATTCCTTTTATACCTGAAATATTTTCTTCGATTTGTTTGTCATTTAATAATGGCCTTTCGTCTGCTCTAAAGCTAGGATCTCCAATTTTTGTTGTGCCACCACCCATCAATGTAATTGGTTTTCCACCTGTTTTTTGCAGCCAGCGCAACATCATGATTTGCATTAAGCTGCCAACATGTAAAGATTTTGCCGTAGCATCAAATCCTATGTACCCAGGGCAAATTTCTGTGTTCAAAAGGTGGTCTAAGCCAGCATAATCGGTACAGTCAGCAATGAAGCCGCGAGATATCATAATGTTCAGAAAATCTGACTTAGGTCGAAAAACCATCAATAATCCAATCTTTAAATTTCCCACGCTTTATAGCTAGGTCATCAACTGAGTGAAAGATATTTCCGTGAAATATCTGTATTTTTTACTTTAAAATGTATAAATTTGAGTATTACAAAGTTGTGATGGACAAATTCTTTTTTAAGTAATACGTCATCATGAGTTAGCGCTAACATCAGTGTGCTTTGATAAGGGGTGTTATTTTAGCTCGAGTGGTTTACTATCCTAAAGGGCATTATTTGTAGGAGTTAAAAATGGTCTCACGTGTAATCCCAGTTCAAGCCTTCGATTTAGTTATCTTCGGTGGAACTGGTGACCTTGCCAGACGAAAAATTTTGCCAAGTCTTTTTCGAAGATTTGCTGCTGGGCAAATGCCAGATGACGCTTTCGTTATTGGTGTTGCAAGATCAGATCTGAATACTAAGTCATACCAAAAGTTGGTCATAACTGCATTAAGAGAGTTTGAGCCAGAGCTGTCAGCTTCCGCTGAACTCTCAAATTTCACGAAACAAATTAAGTATGTACAAATAGATGCTCAGGGTGACTTTGGATGGTTAGATTTAGCGGAAAAAGTTAGAAACGACGCTGTACAAGCTTTCTATTTTTCGGTCTCACCGTCGCTATTTGGTCAATTGGCCGAAAAGCTGCATGAATACTCTATTGCTTCTCAAAGTTCACGTATAGTTCTAGAAAAACCGTTTGGAAAAGATTTAAGCTCAGCTCAGACTTTAAACGCCGTACTGAAAGAACACTTCAGTGAAGACCAAATTTATAGAATTGATCACTATCTTGGCAAAGAAACTGTTCAAAACCTCATGGCTGTCCGCTTCGGCAATATGTTATTTGAGCCACTATGGAACTCTCAATATATCGATCATATTCAAGTCACAGTGGCCGAGTCAGTGGGGGTAGAGGGGCGTGGCAGCTATTACGATCAGGCTGGCGCCATGCGTGATATGATTCAGAACCATCTTATGCAATTGCTTTGTTTAATTGCGATGGAACCTCCAGCTAAATTTTCTCCAGATGCAGTTCGCGACGAAAAATTAAAAGTTATTCGGGCACTAGATCCAATTGAAATTAGTGACATCGTTCGTGGCCAATATAGTGATAGGGGTACAGATAAAAGCTATCTTGAAGCGGTAGAAAACCCCAATTCAAAAACAGAAAGTTTTATTGCTCTTAAAGTACAAGTTAGCAATTGGCGTTGGGCTGGCACACCGTTTTATCTGAGAACTGGCAAGAAGCTAAAAGCACGGTGCTCGGAAATAGCCGTAGTTTTTAAAGAAACACCCCATTCAATTTTTGGCCCAGATGCGGGAAGTCATAGAAATGCTCTAGTTATACGTTTGCAGCCGGATGAAGGAATGACGATGGATCTCACTATTAAAGAGCCAGGGCCTGGTGGCATGAGACTAATTGATGTGCCCTTGGACATGACTTTTGCTGAGGCTCTAGGTCCAGAAGTAGGTGCAGTTCCAGATGCGTATGAGAGACTTATTATGGACGTCATTCGGGGCAATCAAACTCTTTTTATGAGGGGTGATGAAGTAGAGGCAGCATGGTCGTGGACAGACCCTGTTATTAATCAATGGGTTAGTAGGGGAACTTCACCTTTGAGCTATGATCCGGGGAGTTCTGGCCCAGAGGACGCTTTGATGCTTATGCACAAGGATGGACGAAAATGGCGCGAAATAGCATGACAAATATTATAGAATATGATGCACGAGCTGAGTTAATTCAAAAAGTTGTATACGAAATATCGAACGATTTAAGCAGTGCATTGGATAGTAATAAGTATATTACTTTTGCTGTACCTGGAGGCACAACCCCCGGACCAATATTAGAAAAACTGTCTGAAGTTCAATTGGATTGGACTAGAGTGAAAATTATTCTTGGAGATGAGAGATGGGTTCCCTATTCTCATGAACGGTCAAATAGTAAATTGATAACGGAAACTCTATTGAAGAACGAGGCTTCAGGCGCTCAATTTATTCCTATTTATGCAGATTTTGCTACTCCAGAGGAGGGTATTGTACACATAATTAAAGATATTGAGGATTGTCTTCCGTTATCGATTGCTCTTTTGGGCATGGGAGCAGATATGCATACAGCATCTCTTTTTCCAAGGTCGATCAATTTAAAGGCTGCATTAAGCATAGATGCGCCCACATTAGTTCCGGTATCAGCTCCAGGACTGTCTGAGCAAAGGGTTTCTTTGAGTGCTAGAGTTTTTAATTCTTCACAAAAAAAGCATGTAGTTTTTTTTGGAGCGGAAAAGAAAAAAGCACTCGATAATGCCCTATCTCTCAATCCCTTATCTGCTCCAGTTCGTGCAATCTTAGAAGGTGCCATAGTTCATTGGGCCAAATAGAAAAATAATTTTTGAGAAAAAAATGTTTGCGAAATTAAAAAAACTTTGGAAAGAAAAGCGCTCTCGTTCGATAATATCGCTATTTGATGATTTGAATAGGCCAAAGGAATTCTCAATAGAATTAGATGAGCTTTTTTTTGACTATTCAAAGACGCAAATTGATGAGGAATGTCGTGTAGAACTTTTAAAGCTGGCCAAACTCAAAGATATTGAACAGGTTCGCAGTGCCATGTTTTCTGGAGAAAAGATAAATAAAACAGAAGATAGATCCGTCCTTCATATGGCTTTACGCAATCAATCTACTTCACCAATCTTTTCTGATGGCGAAAACGTGATGCCAAAAGTTATTAATACGCTGGAAAGAATGCGTTTATTTTCACAGAGGATTCGAGCTGGAAAATTTAAAGGGTTAGGTGGGCAGATTACAGATGTTGTCAACTTGGGCATTGGTGGATCCGATTTGGGGCCTTTGATGGCAACATCTGCATTAGCAGCCTATCACAGCGGACCGAAATGCCATTTTGTCTCAAATGTCGACGGTGCTCAGATACATGACGTTCTGATAGATCTCGATCCTAAAACAACTTTAATAATTGTTGCGTCAAAGACTTTTACAACAACTGAAACTATGCTCAACGCGCGTACTGCCTTGAATTGGATGTCCCGCGAACTTTCTAATCCCACTGATCAATTCGTCGCAGTCTCAAATTCAGCAATTAATACAGAAGCTTTTGGCATACCCTCAGAGCATGTTTTCGATTTTGCAGACTGGGTTGGCGGAAGATACTCGGTCTGGGGTCCGATTGGGCTGCCATTGATGATCAGCATAGGTGAAAATAACTTTGATGAATTTCTTGAAGGAGCCTTTGAAATGGATAGCCATTTTATGCAAGCTCCGATGGAGAAAAATATGCCAATTATGCTAGCTTTAGTGGGTATCTGGCATAATCAAGTTTGTGGTTATGATACTCGAGCTGTCCTGCCTTATGAACAAAGACTGACCAAATTACCTGCTTATTTACAGCAGCTAGAAATGGAAAGTAATGGAAAAAATGTTGCTATGGATGGTAAAAAATTGACTTATGAGTCCGGTCCAATTGTCTGGGGTGAGCCTGGCACAAATGGTCAACATGCTTTTTTCCAGTTAATTCATCAAGGCACAAAAATTGTACCGTGCGAATTTTTAGTAGGTGCAGTAGGTAGTGAAAGCTACTTAGTTGGCCATCATAGTATCTTGGTCGCAAACTGCCTCGCCCAGTCTGAGGCACTGATGCGGGGCCTTTCTTTGTCTGAAGTAATCGAAAAAATGAAACAGAATGGGGAAAAAGAAGAGACTCTCGAATTTATTGCAGCTCACCGAGTATTTCCAGGTAACAGGCCGTCTACTACGTTAGTTTATTCAAAACTTAGCCCGTCAATCCTCGGAAAGATTTTAGCGCTTTATGAACATCGAGTTTTTGTTGAAGGTATTATTTTGGGAATTAATAGCTTTGATCAATGGGGCGTTGAGTTGGGTAAAGTTCTAGCTGAAGAACTTACAGAAATTATTGAAGGTGAAAAAAGCAAATCTAAAAAGGATGGTTCCACTCAAATGCTCTTATCTCGTGTTTCGGCTTATAAAAAATTGTGAACCATCAGAATAACCACTTTGATTTTTACTGATTGGCGCTCCATTTTGTTTTGTTTTCCTGAATTTTTTTGATACGGTGCACTGTTTTGGGATGGCTGAGTAACCAGGCAGGTTGCAAATTAGCGTTAGTTCCGCTCAATTGTTCTAATTTTTCAAACATAGAGATTTGATGTTCAACGCCTATGCCGGATTTCATCATTAATGCAGATGCGTATTCATCCGCTTCAAACTCATCTGATCTAGACAAACGGGCCATTAAAAGGTTTGAAAGTAAGTTTGCTAAAATACCACCTATCCCAGGTAAAATTCTTGATAGAAGGCTTCCCAAGGCCATTCTAAGAGCATTTTGACCGGAGAAATCGATCATTCGTCGTTTCGAGTGGCCTAACGCAACATGGCCTAATTCGTGTGCAATGACGGACGCCAATTCATTCTCTGTCACCTCACCAGCGGTAAATTTATCATAAAAACCTCTTGTTATAAAGATTCTTCCATCTGGTGCCGCCAACCCATTCACTGGCTCGATCTCGTAAATGCTTACTGATATGCTTTCTAGATCAAGGGCATTTGCTAAGAGTTGGATCGGTCGAAGAAGTTGCCTATCTGCCAATAAGCTCGATTGACGTTTCAGTGTACGGTTCAATTGCCAGGCCGATAATCTAAACATTACTAAACCATAGACAAGCGGCAGTATTATCGGAATGAACTTTATCATCCCTGAAATATGGTGTTTGAGCACCATATTTCAACTTAAGTGCGAAGTGTTTTCATACCTTCGTCTATTCCATTTAAGTTAAGTGGAAACATTTTTGCTTGAAAAATATTTTTTATTATTTCTACTGATTGAGTGTATTTCCACTGAGAAATAGGCAAAGGGTTTATCCAAATATTGGATGGCCATTGGGATCTTGCTCGCTCAAGCCAAACTGATCCAGGCTCTTCATTCCAATATTCATTTGCACCACCAGGATACATAATTTCATACGGAGACATTGAGGCGTCGCCCACAAATATACATTTATAATCTGAGCCATAAGTATTTAAAATCTCCCACGTACTTATTTTCTTTTCCCAACGCCTAGCATTATCTTTCCATACTCCCTCATAAAGACAATTGTGAAAATAATAGTGTTCCAGATTTTTAAACTCTGCATTAGCAGCCGAAAAAAGTTCCTCAACTAATCTTATATACGGATCCATAGATCCGCCAACATCCAAAAATAGAAGTAGCTTGACGGCGTTCCGTTTTTCTGACCGAGTTTTAACGTCCAAGTAGCCCTTCTCAGCGGTAGATCGAATTGTTCCCTGAAGGTCTAGTTCATCTTCTGCGCCATTTCTTACCCATTGCCGCAAACGTTTCATAGCTACTTTTATATTTCGGGTACCAAGTTCCACTGTGTCATCTAGATTTTTGAATTCACGTTTGTCCCAAACCTTAACTGCACGTTGGTGCCTGCTTTTATCTTGTCCAACTCTCACGCCTTCGGGATTGTATCCATAGGCGCCGAAGGGTGACGTTCCTGCGGTGCCGATCCATTTGCTACCTCCTTGATGTCGTTTCTCTTGTTCTTCTAGACGCTTTTTAAGAGTTTCCATTAATTTTTCAAATCCACCCAGCGCTTCAATTTTTTCTAATTCATTTTTATCAAAAACTTTTTCTGTAAGTTTTTTAAGCCAAGCCTCGGGCACGTCTAAGGACTCAATGAGCTCCGTGATCGGCAAAGTTTCGATACCTGCAAAGGTTTTTGAAAAAGCTCTATCAAATTTATCTAAGTGGCGCTCATCTTTAACCATTATAATGCGACTAAGGTAATAGAATTGATTAACATCATGAGTACAAAGGCCAATTGATACAGATTTAAGAAATGTTAAATATTCTCCTAAACTTACCGGCACTTGATGATGTCGTAAATTTTCAAAAAACTGAATAAACATATCTAAAAAATAGTTCTGTCCAAAATCACAGTTAGTATCACTCCTATTATTGCATAGAACAGAAAGTAACCTGCAGAATATTGGATTATATCAAGTCTCTTTCCACCGCGCTTTTTTGCTAATCTAGCGCCCCAAATTCCTCCAATAATACCAAAAACAAGATACATTTATTTCTCCAAAATTTCTTTTTATTTTATCGCTGAAGTGTCAACGGTGAGTAGATTTATAAGTGTTTATATCTCGGGTTTTGCTGAGAGGTTGATGAAATCATCTTTGACTACGTGCCATGAAGGCCAAGCGTTCAAAAAGTTGTACGTCTTGCTCATTTTTTAACAGTGCTCCGTGTAATTGAGGCAATGAGTTTTTACCTTCCTTGATGAGGTCATTTACGCTTAGATCCTCTGCTAATAACAACTTTAGCCAATCCAACGCTTCTGAGGTTGATGGTTTCTTTTTTAATCCAGGTTGCTCGCGCAACTCAAAAAATTGCCTAAGTGCTGTCGATAGAAGATCTTGTTTTATATTTGGATAATGAACACGAACTATTTTTTCTAACGTTTCTTGATCTGGAAACTTAATATAATGAAAAAAACAGCGTCTTAGAAATGCGTCGGGAAGTTCTTTTTCATTATTTGAAGTTATGATGACTACTGGGCGTTTTTCTGCCGTCACATTTTCGCCTGTTTCATATACGTGAAAAGCCATTTTATCCAGTTCTTGCAATAGATCATTGGGGAACTCAATATCTGCTTTGTCAACTTCGTCAATAAGCAAAACAACCTTCTCCTTGGACTCAAAAGCTTGCCATAATTTACCTTTTTTTATGTAATTCGTAATGTCTTCGACCTTCTTATCGCCGAGTTGGCTATCTCTTAATCGAGAAATAGCGTCGTATTCATACAATCCTTGTTGCGCTTTTGTGGTCGATTTGATGTTCCACTCATATAAATGCAGTCCAAGAGAGCTTGCGACTTGCTTTGCAAGCTCAGTTTTTCCAGTGCCAGGCTCACCTTTTACAAGAAGAGGTCGTTCCAGTGTAACTGCTGCGTTAACAGCTATTTTCAAATCTTTAGTGGCCACATAATTTTGAGTACCATTAAACTTCATTTGGATCGCTTTCTGATTAAATTCACTACTCAATAGAATAAATAGACCTCTCGCATATAAATAAAAATCGTTCAATGTGCATCTTTGAGTAGTGACATTTTAATCCAATTGCTTTAATTGCCCAAGGATAGGTTTAATAAACTTTATGATTATTGGTTAAATTTTGGTTTAATGAACTGCTTGGGGGACAAAGCATGAAACAGGATAAAGTTTTTTTTGAAGATTATCGTCCAGTTGAGGGTGAGTCGTTTATGAATGACCGTCAATTAGAGTTTTTTCGGCGGAAACTTGTAAATTGGAAAAATGACCTCATGTCGGATTCCAAGGAAACCATAGAAGGTCTCCAGGATAATACCCGTAATATCCCAGATATTGCTGATCGCGCGAGCGAGGAAACTGATCGCGCCCTAGAGCTACGAACTCGCGATAGGCAAAGAAAGTTAGTATCCAAAATTGATGCAGCACTTCGTAGAATTGATGAAGGAGAATACGGTTATTGTGAAATGACTGGTGAGCCAATCTCATTGAAACGACTAGATGCGAGACCAATTGCAACAATGACGCTGGAGGCTCAAGAAAGTCACGAACGTCGCGAAAAAGTTCACAGAGACGACTAGTAAGATTTTGTAGTACGTTTTCTGGTGCCCAAATGCTGGAAAAACCACAACATATTATAATCATTGGAGCTGGCATAGGTGGTCTGACTACAGCACTCTGTTTGAGGTACTTTGGTATAAAGGTGAGCCTGTACGAGCGTTCACCCCAGATTACAACAGCCGGTGCTGGGATCCAATTAAGCCCAAACGCTCATAGAGTACTGTCTTGTGTTGGGCTAGCTGACACAATTGCAGCCGTTTCAAGACGTTGTAAAGGCGTCAAGGTTTTTGACTATAAATCAGACTCTCAAATGGCTCTACTTGATTACATGAATTTTAAAGGTAATGACTTATTTTCCTTCTGCCACCGAGCAGACTTAGTTAATATTTTGTATGAAGCCTGTAAAAAACAAGAGATTCCAGTCCATTTCAACAAGAAGTTTAAGAAAATAACCGACGGTAAAGCTATATTTTCCGATGGAGAGACGCTATTTGCCGATCTCATAATAGGAGCAGATGGTTTGCACTCAAACGCAAGAAAGATTGTGTTTGGAGAGGTAAAAGCTATTTTTACCAAGCAAATAGCTTGGAGGTCAATTGTGCCAAATTCAATTAATCAATGTGATTTTGCGCACGTGACACTGGCTCCCAAACGACATATTGTAAGTTATCCAATTAGAAATGGTAGCCAACTTAACTTAGTCCTCATTAAAGAGCAAAATGACTGGCAGCCAGACGGTTGGAGGCATCGTGAAGATCCATCAGTGGTAAAAGAAAATTTCAAAGATTTTTCTGGTAAAACTGCCGAAATTATATCTTCTATAGAAGATGTATATAAGTGGGGCCTATTCAGGTACCCATTGAGAAAAAATTGGTACAAGGATCGAGTTGTTTTAATTGGAGACGCCGCTCATCCTACTTTACCCTTTTTAGCGCAGGGTGCTGCAATGGCGATTGAAGATAGTTTTGTTTTAGCATCTAAACTCTCGGAATTTTCAACTGTACCTTCTGCTTTTAAAGAATTTCAAACTGAGAGATTGCCGCGAGTGCAGCGTGTTATAAATGCATCGGCAAAGAATGCTCGTACTTTTCATTTATCGAATACAGTACACAGATTGGTATTCCGTGGAATTTTGCAGCTGGTTTCTAAATTTTTACCACGTCTACTTTTGAGACGTTTTAGTTGGATTTATGATCACGACGTCACAAACAAATATTTTTCTTAATGAGTAAGTGTAGCAACTATCAAAGTTAAAAATTAAATGTCTAATTCGATCCAGATTGGAACATGATCCGATGGTTTTTCTCTAGCTCTAATATGTTTGTCGATTTGGCAGTCCTTTAATAAATCTGCGCATTGGGGAGTGAGTAGAAAATGATCAATCCTTACTCCGTCATCACGATCCCAAGCACCAGCTTGATAGTCCCAGAAGCTGTAGTGTCCTGGACCAGCATTCTTTGCCCTAAAAGCCTCCGTAAAACCTAAATTAATTATTTTTCTAAATGCGGTTCGGCTTTCTGGTAAAAATAGTGCGTCTTTTTGCCAGGTGTTTATGTTCGCGGCGTCTTCATCCTGTGGAATTATGTTATAATCACCGGCCATCAAGGCTGGAATTTCACTGTTTATTAAATCTTTTGCTCTATCGTAAAGCCTGTCCATCCAGGATAATTTATATTCGTATTTAGGCCCGGGTGTAGGATTTCCATTTGGAAGGTACAAATTACAAATTCGAATAGACTGATCGCAAACAATGGTGGCTTCTATCCATCTAGCTTGATCATCGTTTGTATCGCCTGGTAACTGGCAGACAATGTCTTCAAGTGGAAATTTTGAGAGTATAGCCACTCCATTAAATGACTTTTGTCCACTTACTTCCACATTATATCCTAGATTCTCGAAAAGGTCGGATGGGAAATTTTCACCAACAGACTTTATTTCCTGAAGAAGGGCTACGTCTGGCTTTTCCTCGCCAAGCCAAGTCATCAAAGCATTTGTTCTAGCTTTTATTCCATTGATATTAAAGCTGGCAATTTTCACCACGTGTTTATTCTCTATATCGAAAAACTAGTTCCGCAACCACAGGAGCTGGTAGCATTCGGATTCTCAATTACAAACCGAGCGCCAATTAATTCATCTGCATAATCAATAATTGCATTTTCTAGGAATGGCAAAGAAGCTGCGTCAATGATTACTTTCTCGCCATCGCCCTCTATTACTAGGTCTTCCTCAGTAGGGTTGCCCAAACTTATTTCATATTGAAACCCTGAGCAGCCGCCACCCTCTACCGCAATTCTTAGAGCTTTTCCATCGTTTCCTGCATTTATTTCGCTTAGCCTTTTAAATGCCCTGTTTGTTACTTTGGGAGGTAGATGCATCAATAAACTTTCAATTCTAGATGGTTAAATGGCTCACACTAGTATATGCCTAAACCACTCAATTTACAAGGAAGGCTGAGAAAAATGCAGGCAAATTTTGCGGCAGATCCTGCCCAGAGCCGTGGTAGATTGCATAATGAAAAAAAAAGTAGCTTTCGTGATAATTTTCAACGTGACAGGGATAGAGTTATTCATTGTAGCGCCTTTCGACGATTAAAGCACAAAACGCAAGTCTTTGTTGAACATGAAGGAGATTATTACAGAACGAGATTAACTCATACAATTGAAGTTGCACAGGTCGCTCGGACAATTTCTTCTGTTTTGGGCCTCAATTCAGAGTTAACGGAAGCAATTTCGTTAGCACATGATTTGGGGCATCCGCCTTTTGGTCATACGGGAGAGGAAACATTAAATAGCTTAATGGCAGAGTATTCAGGTTTTGATCATAACGCACATGCATTGAAACTTGTAACACTTATTGAGCGTCACTATGCAGAATTTGACGGCCTGAATCTAACTTGGGAGACCTTGGAAGGTATAATAAAGCACAATGGCCCTTTGTTGAAGGGAGTTCCTGAGTACATTAGAAATTATGATACGTTGCATAAATTAAATTTATATGATTTTGCCAGTGCTGAGGCTCAAGTTGCTGCCATCTCAGACGATATTGCTTATAATAGCCACGATTTGCATGATGGTTTGCGAGCAAGGCTGTTTAGTATCGAGGAGTTAGCTTCGTTGCCGCTATTGCGGGAATGTTTTCGGGAAGTCGATGAAAAATATCCCAAAATTGATCAGTACCGAAGGCAGCACGAGTCACTACGACATTTTTTAAGTATGTTGGTTGATGACGTGCTAAAAGAAGCAAAACAGACTTTTGCCAAACTGGCACCAAATTCCTCAGATGATTTAAGGAAAGCTGGCTTTAAAGTTATAAGCTTTTCTAACGAATTAAGTAAAAATTTGGACGTAATAAGGAGTTTTCTTTTTGAGCGAATGTATAGGGCTCCTAGTGTGATGCAAATGCGAGATAAAGTTACAATAATTGTTAAAGATCTTTTTACTGCTTACAGCAATGATACGAGTTTATTACCTCAAAAATGGCAGAACGGTCTCGCTTGTGATTTCTCTGATGCTAACTTTGCAGACTTAGTTTGTGACTATATTGCTGGAATGACGGATCGGTTTGCAATTTCTCAGCATGAAAAGTTGTTTGGAAAGCAACTCAATAGTTCTGGCTGTTAACCAAGATTTTTAGAAGGTTAACTTATAAATTTAGACCATTGAACTTTTTTAATAGAGTGATAAACCGAAAATACTTAAGGAATTGAGCAAATATGAATTTATTTACGCATGTTCGTGAAATTGTAATTGAGGTTTTGAAAGAGTTATCTGCCCAGAGTGTCTTGCCTACTGATACAGATTTTTCGAATATTACGGTAGAGCCTCCTAAAGATAGTCGTCATGGTGATATGTCCACTAATGCCGCAATGGTTCTTTCAAAGTCAGTTGAAGTTAAACCCAGAGAATTGGCGCAAATTATAAGCGAGGCTTTGTCTCCAAAAGAAATTATTTCATCGGTAGATATTGCAGGTCCGGGATTCATAAACATTACTTTAAGTAACTCCTCCTGGCACGGTCTACTTTCTGCCATTCTGATGAGTGGAGTAAATTTTGGCAAATCTGGTATGGGATCTTCTCAAAAGGTGAACGTAGAATTTGTTTCTGCTAATCCTACAGGCCCTTTGCATGTAGGTCATACTAGAGGAGCTGTTTTTGGGGATGCCTTGGCAAACCTTCTAGCATATTCAGGTTATGACGTTACCCGTGAGTATTATATAAATGATGGTGGTGCTCAAGTAGATGTCTTGGCTAGGTCTATTTTCTTAAGATATCAGGAAGCGTTCGGTAAAGAGGTTGTATTTGAAGAGGGTACCTATCCCGGCGATTATTTAATACCAATCGCGAAAGCGTTGAAAGAAAAAGTTGGAGATCTTTACTTAAATAAATCTGAAGATAATTGGCTTCCTGAATTAAGAAACTTTGCAGTTGAGGCTATGATGAATTTAATAAGGGCAGATTTAGATCTTCTTGGGATAGAAATGGATACCTTCTTTTCTGAGAAATCTCTTTACGGCAGTGGAAAGATAGAGGCTGCTTTGGCCCGTTTGAGAGATAATGGGCTAATTTATAAAGGTGTTTTGGAGCCTCCCAAAGGGAAGAAGGCAGATGATTGGGAGCCTCGAGAGCAAACATTATTTAAATCTACTGAGCATGGCGATGACGTTGACCGGCCGGTCTTAAAGTCTGACGGAAGTTGGACTTACTTTGCCCCAGATATAGCGTATCATTTCGATAAAATAAGCAGAGGGTTTGATATCCTAATAGATGTATTTGGCGCAGATCATGGCGGTTATGTAAAAAGAATGAAAGCTGCTGTTTCCGCGCTCTCTAGCGGAGAAGTCCCACTAGATATAAAATTGTGTCAGTTAGTGAAGCTATATCAAAATGGTGAACCGTTTAAAATGTCGAAGCGTGCAGGCAATTTTGTGATGCTACGAGACTTGGTCGAACAGGTAGGCCCGGATGTGACACGATTTGTCATGCTCACTAGAAAAAATGATGCAGCACTAGATTTTGATTTTCAAAAAGTATTAGAGCAAAGTCGTGAAAATCCAGTATTTTACGTGCAATATGCGCACGCGCGAATTAAGTCAGTAATTCGCAAGGCAGAGGCATTAAATGTGGATACTTCAGATTATGCTCTTTCTGAAGCAAATTTATCTAGTCTAACCCATGCCTCAGAATTGAGCCTTATCAAAAAGCTTGCAGAATGGCCCAGAATTGTTGAGCTATCGGCGCGATTGTACGAACCACATAGACTTGCTTTCTACCTATTCGATTTATCGTCAGAATTACATTCTCATTGGGGCAAAGGTGTTGAGAACCCACATCTTAGATTTCTACAAAGTGACGATATGCCAATAACTAAAAGCAAAATCGCACTTGCGCGTGCAGTTTCTATTGTTATTTCTTCAGGTCTTGCTATTCTGGGAGTACAACCAGCAGAAAAAATGTAAAAAAACGATAATTCTGCGGTTTATGAGGCAAGGTTCCAGGTCACCCTGGTAAAGAGAGGTTTTAATGACTGAGCAGGTTTATCAAGCCGGCAGAGTAAATGTATCCGATACTGATACTCAAAAAACTAAACTATCTGTTATATCAATACTTGGTGCAATAATTAGCGTAAACTTAATGCTATGGGCAGGTTATTGGGCGTATAATATAATTTCGCGTGATATAAATGGAATTCCAATTGTCGCGGCTCAGCCGGGCCCACTGAGAGTTGCTCCTGATTTTCCGGGAGGGATTGAAGCGGAAAACATTGAATTAGCTGTTACTAAAATCGCTTCACAAGAATTACCTCCCAATCCACAAGCGGTTGAATTAGCACCAAGTACAGCAAAATTAGTAGATGACGATATCACAATTTATCAGGCTCTAAAGCAAAAAAAGCTTATCGATAACCATACTATCAAAATCCAACAAGGCCATGACGAAATAACTGAGACTGAGCTTTTTAACGAAGTATCTTTTGGTACTTTAAAGCCATCTTCATTGACTGCAAACTATACCATTGTCGATAATCAGTCTGAATTAGTAGCAGCCGCCCTTGCTCTAGCGTTAAAGCCAAGCAGCCAAAGTGCAGCAAATAGTGCTATTTCTGAGAACATTAATTCACGGATTATGAAGCCCAGGCCTAGACCAGGTTCATTGCTCGCTAAGAGTTCTTTGTTCAAAAATCCAAATGTTATTCTTCCAGTCCTAGGAATTGTTGAAAGGGGTCTCGCAGTAGTTCAATTTGGAACCTTTGAAACAGAAGAAGTTGCTTTTTCAGAGTGGGGTAGGCTTAGTAAAAACTTTGCCGTTATTTTGGATGGCAGGCCTAAATATGTGGAACGTATTCAGAGAAATGGTAACGAGATTTATCGTTTGAGACTTGGAGGTTTTGCAAATCTTGATGATGCAAACCGGTTTTGCTCTGCTGTAATTTCTGAGGAAAATTGTGTTCCAGTGATAGCCAAGTAATTTAGTTTAATTTCTTTAGCAACTTTCTTGAATAAAGAAATTCTTTCTGCAATTACTTGACATCTTTGCTTTGTGAGATCAGCCTCGAATTATGCCTACAAGAGTAAAGTATGAGTGATAAACCTAACTTAGAATTTTTTCCAGAAAACGATTATATTACCGAAACTTCTGCGGATAATTTAATTATAAATGTGGATGGTTTCGAGGGTCCTTTAGATTTGTTACTGGCTTTGTCACGAACGCAAAAAGTAGATTTACTAAAAATCTCTATTTCCCAACTAGCAAGTCAGTACCTAGCATTCGTAGCAAAAGCAAAAGAATTTCGGATTGAATTAGCCGCTGATTATCTAGTAATGGCAGCATGGCTTGCATTTCTTAAATCGCGATTGTTACTTCCTGCTGAGCCGGGCGATGATGGTCCCTCAGGGGAAGAATTAAGTGCAATTCTAGCGTTTAGATTAGAGCGTTTACAAGCTATGAGAAATGCTGGCGCCAAGTTAATGGCTCGGAATCAATTGGGTAAAGAATTTTTTTCAAGAGGTCTGCCTGAAAACTTGGAGAAGAAGCGCAAAATTAACTATACTCTAAGTCTTCTTGATTTGATGCAAGGATATGCAAGAATTCGCACACGGGATGAATTCAGACCTTTCAGTGCTGATAGAGAAAATGTATTCACGATGGAATCCGCTTTAGATAGAATGCGAAAAATGTTAGATTTTTCTGGCGAATGGAGCGATTTGATGAGTTTTTTGCCGGAGGAATGGCAAAATGAACCAAAGCGGGTGAGGGCAGCTACTGCAGCAACATTTGCTGCAACCCTTGAGTTAGTAAAGGCTGGAAATGTCGAACTAAGACAAGCAGAAACCTTTGCTAAAATTGAACTTCGAAAAAGGGCTGTTGAATGATTGATCCTTCAAAAAAAATCTCACCAGAGCAAAAAGAGAGTAAAACTAGTCAGGCACATCTTTTTGATGCGCCATCGATAGTGGAACAGCGACGAATGGTGGAAGCAATCCTGTTTGCGTCTTCCGAACCGGTTAGCGTTACTGAGCTAGAAAGTCGAATGCCGCAAGGCTCAAACCCTGGTTCCGTTTTAGACGAATTAAAGATAGAATATAGTCATCGTGGGGTTAATCTTGTCAAAGTTGGAGCTGGTTGGGCTATGCGCACTAGTCCTGATCTTAGCTTTTTAATGAGAAAAGAGACGTTAGAAACGCGTAAGTTAAGTCGTGCTGCAGTAGAAACATTAGCTATAATTGCTTATCATCAGCCGGTGACGCGATTAGAAATTGAAGAAATTAGAGGTGTGGGGGTGTCAAAGGGTACTGTAGATTTATTGCTAGAAATGGATTGGATAAAATTTGGAAGACGAAAAATGACACCAGGACGACCAGTCACTTTCGTTGTTACGCAATATTTCTTGGATCACTTTGGATTAGAAAGTGCTAAAGACCTTCCTGGACTTAAAGAACTAAAATCTGCTGGCTTATTAGAAAGCACTATTCAAAGCGGCAAAGACAGTAATGATGATAACATTGAAGAAGAAGCTGATTTACTTAATGATATGGATCAACCAGAGCTCTTTGTGGAGTAGGTCTTTATGACGGACTTTAAAATTTAGCCAATTTTCATAAAGTGTTTTGACAATTTAAGCCCTTGTCCTTGATAGTTTGATTTTAAACCTTGACCATATAGCTTTGTCGGTTGATGCGACATGCTTTCGTATAATAATCGTCCTACGACCTGGCCGTGCTCAAGTACAAATGGAGCTTCATGGCATCTTACTTCCAATACTCCACGTGCGCCTGATCCACCTGCCGAATGGTGACCAAAACCTGGATCAAAAAATCCTGCATAGTGAACTCGAAATTCTCCCACCATAGCAACATATGGAGCCATTTCAGCAGCGTATCCAGGTGGTATGTGTACAGTCTCACGACTAACCAGTATATAAAACGCTCCCGGGTCTAATATGATCTCCCCGCAAGAAGTCCTTATCTCATCCCAAAATTCAGTGGGATCATAATGATCAATTAGGTCTAAATCTATTATTCCAGTGTGGGGTTTGGCTCTATAACCCACTAGATTCCCATGTGATGGCTTTAAATCTACAGAAAACCCTAATCCATCATCGATGATCGCATCCCCGGGCACAAGTTTTTCTTTTGCGTGGAGTGCCTTTAAACTCTCGTCATTTAATGTCGTATTTTTATTTCTAAATCTGATCTGATTAAGTTTCATTCCTGTGCGTACTAAAACGGAAAAAGAGCGGGGGCATATCTCAGCATATAGTTTTCCACGGTATCCACTTGATATTCGATCAAATTCCTCTCCAGAATCTGTGATTGTTCTGGTCAACAAATCAAGGCGTCCAGTTGAACTTTTTGCGTTTGCTGCCGCCTGAATATCTGTTGGTAATTTAAGTACTTCGAGCAGTGGTACTAAATAAACGCACCCTTTCTCTAAAACTGCTCCTCCTCGTAGATCAATTTCGTGCATTTGAAGCGATTTTAAACGCTCTTCAACCTTTTCGCGATTTCCTGGCAAAAAAGACGCTCTGATACGAAAGGCCTTGCGACCTAATCGCATGTCAAGGCTTGCAGGCTGTATTTGTTCAGATTCTATAGGGACATCTGAACTGATTGCACCAATTTTAATGAGTTTCTCTATCTCCTGATTTGGGAGTACTCCAATCATTTAAAGTACTCTCACCATTGATAGAATTTTTTTATTTTGCGCATAACGTTATTTTACTCAACATAGACTAACCCGCCATTAATGATTTTGCTAACATTGTTAATACTGGCAAGCAACATATAAGTTTTTGTCGGGTTGCTGTGAAAAATATCACTGAAATTTTGTATTACACTGCTAGTTAATTTTGGTCGGGCTAGCAGGACTTGAACCTGCGACCTTCCGTCCCCCAGACGGACGCGCTACCAGGCTGCGCCATAGCCCGACGAATTACAAACGACGTATCAGTTTTCTACCTATACGCAAGTTAAAAGTTTCTCACATTTCATTTCCAGGACAATGTTAATTTTTTCAAATCATTCATAATGGGTATCATCCTGATTATTTGTTGTTTATTTAAATTCTCAATTTTGGCAAGCAAAAATGATGAGGATAATTTTTGTTTACTTGTTACTTCAAACGGCTTTGTATCGTCTTTCTGGTTTTGGGCTTCAAAAAAGTCAAAGAGCCCTGGTTGCTCGGGAACCTCTTTAGATGATACCGCTCTATCACCGGCGGACGAGATATTTTTTTTGTCCCGCACTAGTGAAACTGCTTTAATATTGGCTTTTATTGGATTTTCTAACTCAACATCTTTTTTGTGCACTTCTAAATCCAGTGGCCGAGAAAGGCCTACAACGTAGTTTAACCCTTTTTCGCGTAAAACTTGCTTTGCTCCCTTTATAGTGTGCCCCTCGATATGAAGTAGCTGCTTTATACCGCCAATTAATAGCATATCCTTTGGTCTGTAATAACGCCTTCCGCCAGAGCGTTTGGTTGGTTTAATCTGACTGAATTTACTTTCCCAAAACCTAAGCACATGAGTCGGAGTCTCCAGCCAGTCTGAAACTTCGCTTATGTTCCGAAAAGCTTTTGCAGATTTTGACATAGTTCAGAACTAACCTTCTTTATTTTCCCTCTGACACTCTGTCTTTCATTAAATGAGAAGGCCTAAAGGTAAGCACTCTGCGGGGAGGTATGGGCGCTTCCTGTCCGGTTTTAGGATTACGCCCAACTCGTGCGCTTTTTTGACGAATACTAAATGTACCAAATGATGAAATCTTAACCTGCTCTCCCGCAACGACTGATGCACAGATTTTTTCAAGTACGCTTTCTACCAAGTCTGCTGATTCGTTTCTGGATAGTCCTAACTCTCGGAATACAGCCTCACTTAAATCCATTCGCGTTAGTGTTTTATCATTCATATTACAGCCCCCATTCCAGTTAATTGTAATGCTCACGAATTTAGTAAGTCAACTTAAATGGAGTTAAGCTGGGAAAAGTTTTCAAATTTTTTACTATTTCCTAATTTACCACCTAATGATTAAAGATCCCCAAGCGAGTCCACCGCCAATGGCTTCGGTAACTATCAAATCATTTTTCTTTAAAAAACCATCTGTTTTTGAAACAGAGAGTGCCAGGGGAATAGAAGCAGCGGAAGTGTTGCCATGATCCTGTACTGTGGTTAAAATTCGTTCTTTTGGGATACCCATTTTTTTTGCTGTTCCATGAATGATTCTGATGTTGGCCTGATGCGGGACAATCCAGTCAATTTCGTCGATAGTAACTCCTGCTGCTTTCATTGAATTTTCAGCGGTCATGGCCAATTTTTCGATTGCATGTCTGTAAACTTCTTTACCATGCATTCTTAAATAGCCTGTAGACTGAGTGGATACACCTCCATCTACATATAAAATGTCTTTCAATCTTCCATCTGAGTTCAAATCAGATGCTAAAATCCCCCGATCAGATTTATCCCCGTTTCCACTTTCTGCACTTAAGATGACAGCTCCTGCACCATCTCCAAATAGTACGCACGTAGATCTATCTTGCCAGTCCATTAATTTAGAAAATGTCTCTGAGCCAATAACTAAAACCCGTTCTGCTTGTCCGGAGATTATAAGCGCATTTGCGTTTGCTAAAGCAAACACGAAACCAGCGCAAACAGCTTGAACGTCATATGCAAACCCTTTTGTCATTCCCAGTTTCGCCTGCACCATAGTTGCAGCTGAGGGGAAGGTAAGGTCCGAAGTTGAAGTGGCTAGTATGATTGCGTCTATATCATCAGCAAGTAATTTAGCATCCTCTAATGCCTTTTTAGCTGCAAATGTAGCCATGTTAGAAGTAGTCTCGTCTTGGCTTGCAAAATGTCTACGTCTTATTCCAGAACGACTAGAAATCCATTCATCAGATGTATCCAGAGTTTGTTCAAATTCAGAATTTTCCACTATCCGTTTTGGCAAATAGTGTCCACATCCTTTTATCACAGCACGAACTGTCATTAATTATCCCAAATTACTTATCTGCATCTTCATGCATATCGTTATCTATTGCTCCTGCGTATGCAACCCGCGCAGCTACTTTTTGTGAAAAATCATTCCTGGACAGTTCGAAGGCTAATTTAATTGCTGCCTCAATACCTGTTGCGTCTGCGGATCCATGAGATTTTACAACCGTACCATTAAGGCCCAAAAATACTCCACCATTGACTCTTCTTGGGTCAATTCTCATTTTAAGCCTATTCAAAGAGGTAAAAGCTAAAAGACTTGCGAGCATTGACAAGGGCGAAAATTTAAAGGCCTCACGCAGTAAATATCCAATAAGACTTGCAGTTCCTTCTCCTGTCTTGAGTGCCACGTTTCCAGTGAAGCCGTCAGTTACAATAACGTCTACTTTGGAGCCAGGAATATCGCTACCTTCAACGAAACCTTCAAAACTGAAGTTTGCCTCTCGTTGGCATTGCTCAATTTTCGAAAACGCTTCTTTCAGTTCATTTCTGCCTTTATGCTGCTCAGTCCCAACATTAAGTAAACCGACACGCGGAGTTGTTACACCTAATCCATTTCTAGCATAAGAGACACCCATTAAAGCATATTGTAGTAAATCTTTTGCATCCGCTCTGATATCGGCGCCGACATCCAACATTACATTGAAGCCCATTGGATTTGACGATGGCCAAAGTATGGCAATAGCAGGACGGTTTACCCCAGTAAGTTTTCTTAGTCTTAACATACTCAGCGCCATCAAGGCTCCAGTATTGCCGCAAGAAACACAAACGCTGGCACTACCATCCCTTACAGAGTCTATTGCTGACCACATAGATGTCTCCTTACCATGCCTGATTATATGGCTAGGCTTATCCTCCATTTTCACAACTTCGCTACTGTCAATTACCGTTACTCTGCCAGATAGTGAGTGGCGTTTACTCACTAATTTTTCCAGGTGTTTACTTGGACCATGCAAAAGGAAGTGTATACCAGCATTTTTTTTTGCAGCACGAACAATTCCAGCTATGACAGCTGTTGGGCCCAAGTCACCCCCCATTGCGTCAATACTTATAGTTGTGCTTGGATGCACGACCTCTGAATGTCTATTTACGGTCGTGTGCATAACGCTTTCCTTTACTAGGAACTAGGCCGCGTCGTCGTCCAACTCAATTTCCTCAGTCATAGGTATTACTTCTTTGTCTCCATAGAAGCCACAAGACGAACATATGTGATGAGGACGTTTTAATTCTCCACAATTTGGACATTCATTGGGATTCCCAGCCTTTAGAGCATCGTGAGCTCTGCGATTATTTCGTCTGGATTTTGATACTTTATTTTGCTGAACAGCCATGTCTAAAACTCAGTATTATTGGGGGTATACCCCACGGTTAACCTTTATCCATGCGCAATACATCTATTCGGTACCCATATACAACCCAATTTTTTTTATTTTGCTATTTTAGTGACTTTTAAAGTGTTTATATTGCTATTTTAACTTTTCTTTAAGTGTGCTCAAAATTGCGAAAGGGTTTTGTTCATTTTCTATATCATCCAGGCTAGCATCACCTACCGAAACCGACAAATAGTCTGTATCATTTGATCTCGGATAGTCTGGCAGCGCTAATGCGAGAGTTTCTAATGCTAGTAAAGATAAATCTAGCGTGTCAGTTAAAGGTTCTAATGTTTCATCTAATTCCATATTAACATCTAGCCCCTCATCTTTTTCTAGTGGAGATATTTCTGTTGTCGGTACATAAACACGTTTTACATTTTCATCTAGACGGCATTTCACTGCCTCTTGTGTAACTACGCATTTTTGAACTACCGAAGCCCCCAATTTTCCTGATAATAACCATTTATTTTTTCCATGAGTACTAATTTTCCCTCTGAAGTCTATTTTCCCTAGCGATATAAGATCCAGCTGCTCAGCAATCTTAGAGTTCGAAGCAACATTGGATTGCCATCGGAAACTGTTACCATTGACAGTACTTAAATCAGATATTTTTATAATTTTATCAAAAATTTCGCTTTTGGGCATTTATAAATTTCTTCCTTTATTGCAATAAACCGTCAACATGATGTAATTGAGGGTAATATTACACTTTAATCAAGTCAGGAATAATCGATGAACGGACTTTTTAAAAAGGTTTTCTGCGTTATCTTACTCTTGGTTGGTTTCAGTTGCTCGCAACAATTTCGTAATCACGGGTACATACCTAGTGAAGAAGAATTATCGATCGTTTCTGTATCAGAAGACGACAAAGATAGTGTTATTCAAAAACTTGGCACTCCATCAATTGGTGGCGTTTTGGATGATGGTAATATTTATTTTGTCCAGACCAAGGTTTTAAAGAATTCTATCAGAGCTTCAAAGCCAGTTGATCGGCAAGTCCTTGTCCTCTCTTTCGATGAAAATAGTCGGCTAGATAATATTCAGAAATTTGGCCTCGAAAAAGGAAAAATAGTTATCCTAGAATACCGTACGACCCCATCTGGATTAAAAAACATGTCATTTCTTTTTAGGTTATTTCAAAATGTTGGAGGCCCATCTGCGGAGTCCCTTTTACAATAACTTGCAACCTATGTTTCTTTACGTATCCAAAGATCTATATGCATTTACGCAAAATAGTATTAGATGAAGTCCTACCATCCTAAATTTGATCTTGAGCAAGCTTTCCAGCCTGTTCATTTGGAAGAAGCTCAAGCATTTAGGTATAAAGCATTTGGGGTGGCAAATGAGACTGCTCTTGAGTGTGATGAGTATGATAAAAAATTCAAGCATATATTAATTCGTGATAGACAGAACAGAAGAGTAGTTGGATACTTTCGTTATATTTTCTACAAATCTGGTGCGCTTGTTCAAAACGGATACTCTGCCGCTTATTATGACCTGAAAAAAATTGAAAGCTTTGATCAGCCATTACTAGAGGTAGGACGAGTTTGTACGGACCCATCTCTGAAAGATCCAGATATATTGAGATTAGTTTGGGCCTACCTCGCACACTGCATACAATTAAAAAAGATTGCTTTTATATTCGGGTGCACTTCATTTGAGGGCACCGATCAGAATAAATATACAGATTCTTTTGCAGTTCTTCAGTTACGTCATTTGGGTCCTAAAAATTTATTACCCAGTATTAAGTCACCGGCTGTTTTCAAATTTGCAAAAGTGCTTAAAGCTGATCCAAACTTCAAAATGGCGATCTTAAACATGCCTTCTCTTTTAAGAGCCTATCTTTTAATGGGGGGCTGGGTAAGTGACCATGCGGTAATCGATAAAAAGTTAAATACGCTTCATGTTTTTACTGGTTTGGAGGTGAGTAAAATCCCAAATGCAAAGAAACGATTTTTATTGAAGAAACCTTGACCTGTTTATTTTTCTGAATTAGCTCAAATTTTTATGAGTGTGCCTTTAATCCAGTTACATCAAGTTTGCCTAGGTTTTGGTGGGTCTGACGTATTCAAAAATGTAGATCTAGTTTTGAATGTCGGAGCTCGTTGTTGTCTGGTTGGAAGAAATGGTTCGGGTAAATCAACCCTTTTTAAACTAATTGCTGGTGAAATTGTTCCAGACGCTGGTGCGGTTGCAATCCATAAAGGCATTCAAGTAGGGCTCATGGAACAGGATCCAGAACTTTCTAAATTTACCACTTTAGGACACTTTGCAGCAAGCAGTTTGGGTAGTAATGAAACTTACAAAATTGATGCTATAAGTAATGGCCTAAAACTAAATCTTCAACAAGAGGTTAAACTTGCCTCTGGAGGAGAAATTAGACGAGCAGCTTTGGCGAAAGTAATAGCTGAAGCTCCAGACCTGATGCTTTTGGATGAACCTACCAATCATCTGGACATCGAAAGTATAAAATGGTTAGAGGCCGAGCTTAAAAATTTAAAGTGTGGAATAGTAATTATTAGCCATGATCGAGCATTTCTGCGCTCTGCATCAAAAACCACTTTATGGTTAGACAGAGGAGTTCTTCGAAAGAGCGAGAGAAATTTTGCTGAATTTGAAGATTGGCGGGACAAAATTTGGACTGATGAAGATGCGAATAACCATAAAATTAGGCGGCGCATTAAAGAAGAGTCCATTTGGGCAGTAGAGGGTATCTCGGCAAGGCGAAAAAGAAATCAAGGCAGATTGAAAGCGTTGATAAAACTTAAGCAAAACTATGGTTCGCAAATAAAGCGGCAAGATACTTCAAAAATGTCCTTCAAGTCTGATGAAATCTCAGGACGAAAGGTATTGGAGGCACGAGGCATTAGTAAAAACATTGGTGGAAAGCTAATATGCAACAATTTTAACGTCACCGTGACCCGAGGAGAGCGGATTGCATTAGTTGGAGCAAATGGAATTGGAAAGACAACACTTCTCAATATGCTTTTTGGAGATATACCTCCCGATACGGGTACAATAAAAAAAGGCACTAATTTAAAAGTAGCTAGATTTGAGCAAAATAAAAGCAATCTGAATCTGGATGCTAGTTTATGGGAAAACTTGATAGATGATCCTGAAACTGCTCTTCCAGGTAGATCTGATCACATATTGGTAAAAGGGGTGCCGAAACACGTTGCTGGATATTTAAAAGAGTTTCTGTTTGACCCTAGCACTATCCGGGCTCCAGTCCGTTCTCTCTCTGGAGGTGAAAAATCCAGGCTAATTCTTGCAAAACTTATGGCCAAGACAAGTAATCTTTTGCTGTTGGATGAGCCAACAAATGATTTAGACATAGAGACCTTAGATCTACTTCAAGAAATACTGTCTGAGTATGATGGTACAATTATTTTGATCAGTCATGATAGAGATTTCGTTGACCGCGTTGCAACGCGAATTTTATTTTTCGATAAAAATAGTAAAATTATAGATTTTACAGGAGGTTATGAGTCATACTTAAACAGTTATTCTAAAGTTGACAATCGGTTGGTTAATGTTGCTAAACCTGCAAGATCAAAAATTGGAGCGGGTGCAACAATAAAAAAGAAAAGTGAAAGTTTATCATTTACTGAGCAACATAGGCTTATCGAGATTTCCAGAGAAGTTAAAAAACTTGAATCAGAGGTAAAGAAATTAGAAGACTTGTTATCCACCGAAGACCTTTTCCGGTCTGATAGAGTAAAATTTGATAAAGCTTCTAGTGCTTTGTTGGAGCGAAAACTTAAAATGGACGAACTGCTAGAAGAGTGGCTGCTTCTTGAAGAAAAAAAGAGCTGAAATACAAACTTTTATATAATACTTCTAAATGGCTCAAAATTTACAGTTAATTAAGTTCTTTGATCCACCTATTGTATATGAAACCCAATAAAGAGACTGTAATAATAATCCTAAAAATATGATGTGCGCTCACTAAGGCTGGGCTCGATGCCACTGATAGGGCTATTAATGACATTTCTGTCACACCGCCAGGAGCAAACGATATAAAAAGTGTCATGGGACTTATTACGGATAAGTATTGGAGGGCCATTACAAATAGGAATGCCAGTATGAGCATTGAAATTACTGATATTAATGACAATCGAGTTGCGGTCCAAAGAATATTTTTATCCATACCAAAGAACCTTGCACCTAAACTAGTTCCGATAATGACCTGAGCGACTACAATGAGTATGTCAGGAAGAAAAATTCTATAATTCATACCAACGGAAAATAAAGCAGTCACGAGCATCGGACCCAACAAATGCCCTGCTGGCATCCTCAACTGGGATCCCAAGCCCAACCCTACAGCTATTAAGATTAAAATATAAATTAGGTCACTTACTGTAATATTTGAATTTTCGTTTACCGTCATTCCAGAAGCACTACCGACTGGCCCTCCGAACCAAACTGAAATTATGATCGGTACTAGAATTATTACCAAAATAATTCGCAGGAATTGCTGAAGTGTTACAATTTTTATTTCCCCGCCATATTGCTCGGACATAGCAATACTTTCCATTAAGCCACCAGGTGCTGACGAAAAAAATGCCGTAGCTCGATCATATTTTCCAGCTATTAAGAAAATTTTATAATTCAGAAAATGTGCACACCAACTAAAAATTAATAAGCCAAATAAGCTTGGAATGTATGTGGTGAGTTGTCTTAAGAGATCTGGAGTAACCTGTGATCCGATCATTACTCCGATTACGGCTATAAAGCATTTTCGTAACCTCTGAGGAAAAGCGTAACTTGGAGGGGCTATTTTATCTCCAAATTTAATTGACCACGCTGCACATGCCAAAAGTGAGCCTATCATCCATGGGAGCGGAAGGAGTGTATTGGAGGCCAACCATCCTGCTGTAACTCCAAACACTAATAAAAGTGCAGTATAAAAAAGTCTACTTTTCAATAGAATTTCCTTGTTAAAAAGTCTTATAGCTGGAAACTTTTATTTTGAAACATAACAAAGGGTTATCTTTCCCTATCGTATTTTTTTAGAAACTGAAAGAAAGATCGAGTATCAGGATGTCTATTTTCTAGGGCAATTGTGTATGCATTCACCATAAAGAAACAAGCCTTGTCTGAGTTGGATGAATTATAAGCGGCCTCTGCGTATAATTCTGCTAATTTGAGACCATCATTATTTTGGTGGGCAACTAAAATTTCCACCTCCAAATTCGTTTCAGTCTTTTTGTGTGCGTCCATTTTGGATCTCACTTGCTACCCAGTAGTGAAAACAATGAGTGGGGCTATCCATAACAGGAGAAAACCGACCACCATCAAACTTTACAGCATGACGCCCCCTTTGCATGCCTTGGACCACTGGAACATCCTCCTCAAATACGTTCTTCCATAATTTCATATTTTTGCGTCGCAATTGTTTTGAAGTGTTTTTGCAAGAATAAAATAAGTGAACGTGTTCATATGTTTTTTCAGGGCCATCTGGTATGAGAATTATTGCAAACGCATGATCCCTGTGTACACCTAGAAGTACATTTGGGTAGACTGCAATATATTCAGCAGCTGTATCCCATTTATCAGTTAAATTGGGAAAATCTGGAAAACTATTGCCTTCGTTATCCTCCAACTGCTTATAAACTTTTGTTCCTTGTCCAGAAAATATATTTTTATGCTCAATATGATAATGGTCTTCAAGCCTTGAGTAGGTATTAAGTCCAGGGTGAACCCATGGTAAATGATAACTTTCGCAATAATTTTCGACTGCCAATTTCCAATTGGCAGCTACCTCAATTGTGAATGAACTCTCACCTCCTCCATGAAAAAGAGGCTTATCAAAATCGGCCCACCTATTTATCAAATCTTTCATACTGTCTTCAAAATTTGGTGCGGTGCCGGAAAGATTTATCCATATAACTCCCATCCATACGTGACTTCGAATTTCAGTTAAACCTAGATTAGACCTATCTATAGATCCATGCAGGTTCCTTCCTGGCCCCCCTACATGAGGTGTACTTATTAGGTGCCCATCTGTGGAGTAACACCAACTATGATAGGGGCAACGGATAGCTCCCTTTATGGTTTTTGTTTGTTCTATGAGTATCATGCCACGATGCCGGCAGGTATTTTGAAAAACCTTAACTCTGTTTTCTTTAGTGCGAACTATAAACAAAGGAGTCCCTTGAAAATTAATTGGCACCGCGTTTCCAACACTTGGAATTTCAGCAGCTACCGCGAGCCCGCTCCATTTGTTGAACAGCAAAATATCTTTCTCTTCTTTAAAAACTGATGGGCAAGTGTAGTGCTCATTGGGAAGACCGTTTGCATCTTCTACTGGTAAACAAACTCGGTTTAGTATAGCTATCTTTTCCATTTTAGCCTTACTTTTTTATATGTTATAAAGTTAAATGCCATTTTGGGCTAGCCTAAAACGACAAATGACTAAATTGAAAACGACAGGGTATTTAATTGAATGGGTTAGCCGCGAGAGAGAGCTGCTACACCTGTTCGGGCTATTTCGATCAGACCTAATGGACGCATCAATTCAGCAAATGCGTCAACCTTATCGGGAGCGCCGGTGATTTGAAAGGTAAAGTTATCTAGGGTGCTGTCCACAACATTTGCTCTAAAAATATCAGCAAGACGTAAGGCTTCTACTCTTTTTTCTCCTTTACCTCCAACCTTCAGTAGGGCAAGTTCTCGTTCCACGTGAGGCCCTTCAACCGTTAAATCATGTACCTCATGCACGGGTACAATTCTTCCAAGTTGTGCTTTAATTTGCTCAATAACCTGTGGCGTGCCCGTGGTAACGATCGTAATGCGACTTAGATGTCCTTCATGATCAACCTCGGCGACTGTAAGGCTGTCTATATTGTAACCGCGGCCTGAAAAAAGCCCTATTACCCGAGCGAGAACTCCAGCCTCATTATCAACTAAAATTGCCAGGGTATGGGTCTGTATTTCATCGCCAAAACTTGACCGTAGATCATAGGCAGAATGCTTGCTTGATCCTCTTTTTATTTTTAAAGCTGACATCTTAAATCCGTAAAGTTATGAATCATACTAATACCGCCCCAGAGCTTCCGATGGCATCATCAGTTTTTGCCTCTCCTAGCAACATTTTGTTATGTGGCTCCCCAGATGGTATCATTGGGAAGCAATTTTCATGTTTCTCGACCAAGCAATCGAAAAGCACTGGGCCGTCATAAGAAAGCATTTCTGAAATAGCATCATCTAGATCGGCTGGGTCGGAGACCATAATGCCTTTAGCACCAAATGCATCTGCTAATTTCACAAAGTCCGGCAGTGCATCAGACCAGCTGTGGGAGTAGCGTTCGCTATGTAATAATTCTTGCCACTGTCTTACCATACCCAATCTTTCATTATTCAAAATAAATTGCTTAACAGGCAATTTGTATTGAATCGCAGTACCCATCTCTTGCATATTCATCAGCCAGCTAGCTTCTCCAGCCACATTAATAACTAAGGCATTCGGATGAGCAATTTGAACGCCTATTGATGCAGGAAAACCATATCCCATAGTTCCGAGACCACCAGAAGTCATCCATTGATTCGGTTCTTCAAAACCGAGGAACTGTGCAGCCCACATTTGATGCTGACCCACCTCCGTGCAAATAAACCGATCTGATCTATTACGAGTAAGCTGTTCAAGACGTTCAAGAGCAAATTGGGGTTTGATTGTCTTCGCGCTATTTTTATAGCTCAGGCATTTAACTGATCGCCATTCATCTATTTGACCCCACCATTTATTAATAGCGACTGAGTTTGTCTTTCGACCTCTTGCTTTCCACATATTTAGAATATCGTCTAGCACGTGCGCTATATCGCCAATGATTGGAATATCAACATGAATTACTTTATTGATCGACGATGGGTCGATATCTATATGTGCTTTTTTAGAATTTGGACTGAAGGCATCTAGTCTACCAGTAATTCTATCATCAAATCGAGCGCCTATGTTTATCATTAGATCACAATCATGCATTGCCATATTCGCTTCGTAAAGCCCGTGCATTCCGAGCATGCCAAGCCAATTATTACCGGAGGCTGGATAGCACCCTAGGCCCATCAATGTGGACGTGATTGGGAAGTTAGTGCTTTTTACTAATTCCCTGAGAAGCTGACTTGCCCCATTACCAGAGTTTATTACGCCACCCCCCGTATAGAGGACTGGCTTTTCTGACTTCTCAATTGCTTCGACTAGCTTAGTAATTTGTTCAATATTACCTTTTAATTTTGGTCTATATTGAGAGGTTGGTACTTTTTTAGAAGTTACATAATTGCCAGATGCAAATTGAATATCTTTTGGAATGTCAACTAACACAGGGCCTGGGCGACCAGATTTTGCAACATGGAAAGCCTCATGTAAAATCGGTGCTAACCGGTCGGTGTCCTTAACTAACCAATTGTGTTTGGTACACGGCCTCGTGATACCGACAGTGTCAGCTTCCTGAAAAGCATCGGAACCAATCATAAATGTAGGTACTTGTCCAGTGAGAACAACCAGAGGAATAGAGTCCATTAGTGCGTCTGTTAATCCTGTAACAGCGTTGGTCGCACCTGGCCCGGAAGTTACTAAAACCACTCCAGGTTTGCCGGTTGATCTAGCGTAACCTTCTGCAGCATGGACTGCTCCCTGTTCATGCCGCACAAGAATATGCCTTATATCGTTTTGTTTGAAAATTTCGTCATATATTGGAAGCACTGCTCCGCCAGGGTACCCAAATACAGTATCAACACCTTGATCTATAAGGGCCTGAACTACCATCTTGGCTCCAGTCATTTGGCTTGTCATAAAGAAACTCCCACTCTTATTTCACACAAACGGTAAAACGATAAAATTTTGTCTAAACTAGTCGCAAACGCCAACATAAGAATAACAAAAAGATTGGTCAACAAGAAATGGTCCCGTTAAAGTATAAATTAACGATTTTTTTTAACTTTGTTACAAATAATGTTCGGTTTTAGTAATATTTGAAAAGATTACTATTAATTTTGGTAACAGACAAAAAAACCGAGCCCGAAAGGGCACGGTTTCTAAAATACCAAGACTTTAATTTATGACTTAGTTTCGTCCGAGCCTTCTGCCGTTTCAGGCGATCCTTGATCTTCAACTTCATCATCAACATCAAGCGCTGCGCTTCCAATATCGTCAAAAAGTTCTGCTATTTCAAACTCGGCTTCAGCCTCGGCTTCAGCTGCAACATCTTGAATGGATTTTCCTGACGCTTGCAAATGTGCTTCCTCATTAGATCTAGCCACATTGAGAACTATCGTGGCTGATACTTCCGGATGTAAAAATACTGACATCTCGTGCAAACCTAATTCTTTGATTGGTTTCAATAGAGATATCTGCTTTCGATTTATTGAAAAGCCGGATGCGGTAGCAACTTCTGCTGCGTCTCGGGGAGAAACTGATCCATATAGTGCTCCTGAGTCTGAAGCGGATCTGATAACGATAAACGTTTGTCCATCTAATCGACTTAACAACGCATCCGCTTCTTTCTTTGTTTCTAAATTATGAGACTCTAATTGGGATTTTTGCTTAGCAAAAGAAGCTATGTTAGCCTCTGATGCAGTCTGAGCTTTGCGCTGAGGTAAGAGAAAGTTTCTTGCGTAGCCTGGCTTTACGTCAACTACGTCGCCCATTTGGCCCAGTTTTGCCACTCGCTCTAGAAGAATAACTTGCATGATTTCTGTCTCCTCTATTTAACAGCGTACGGTAAAAGCGCCAAAAAACGAGCGCGCTTGATAGCACGGGCTAATTCGCGCTGCTTTTTAGCTGAAACAGCTGTAATCCGTGAGGGGACAACTTTTCCACGCTCCGAAATATATCTTTGAAGTAGCTTTGTATCTTTATAATCAATTCTTGGGGCATCGTCACTTGAAAACGGACATACTTTCTTTCGACGAAAAAATGGTTTGTTGGTCATTTTGAAAACTCCTTGCCAAAGTTAATCGTTTTGCTCACGTCGTTCACTGCGATCATCTCGTTTGTGCATTTGCGCCGATGGACCTTCATCATGGTTATCAACCTTAATAGTCAGAACACGCATCACGTCTTCGTTGAGGCGCATTAGTCGTTCCATCTCTTGAACGGCCTCTGAGGGTGCGTCTGTTCGCATCATGGCATAATGCCCTTTACGGTTTTTGTTTATTTTGTAGGCCATTGTTTTCAAGCCCCAATACTCTGAGTTCACGACTGTACCACCATTATCCTGCAGTACCACTCCGAAGTGCTCGACCAAACCCTCTGCTTGTGTATTTGATAAGTCTTGGCGAGAAATAAAAACATGCTCATATAGAGGCATTTTGTTTCCGATCTTTTTTAAGGCGCGTTTCATAGGAAGGGGGTTCCTCTTTTCGTTCCCAACCACGAGTGACTACGCAAAAACTTTAATTACGAAAAGATTGCAGCTGTTTATACTAATTTGCTAGAACTACAAGCTTTTAAAAAATAAATTTTGGATGAGGGTGGGGCGATAATATTTTTATGTGATAGATTTTTTTTATTCGCGGAGGGTTACAAAAAGTCGGTAAAACTAAAAAATATTTTACTTTCAAAAAAATTTATTACTCCACTGTAACTGATTTCGCCAAATTACGTGGTTGGTCAACATCTGTACCTTTATAAACAGCAGTAAAATAAGCAATTAGTTGAACTGGTAAGGCATACAATAGTGGGGTTAATAAAGGGTCAATACATGGCATTTCGATAGTGTCTTGCCTATTCAAGCCGGCTGATTGGATCCCATCTTTGTCTGAGACTAGTATTACGTTTGCTTTCCGAGCAATAACTTCCTGCATATTAGACATGCTTTTTTCGTATAATTCGTCGGACGGAGCTAAAATAATAACTGGAACTGTATCATCAATAAGTGCAATTGGCCCATGTTTTAGTTCCCCTGACGCGTAGCCTTCAGCATGAATGTAACTAACTTCTTTTAGTTTCAATGCTCCCTCAAGTGCCAATGGATACATCAAGCCGCGGCCCAAGAATAATATATCGTCAGCTGTAGATAATTTGTAGGCAACGTCCTTAATAGAATTAATATTTTCTAAATATCGACTAAGAAACGACGGCAGATTTTTCAATTCATTGATAGTAGCTTTAAGTCTTTTTTCCGAATATTCAGATTTGTCGCAAGCTGCTTTTATTGTAACTAATAATAATACTGCAAGTTGGCATGTGAACGCTTTGGTCGAGGCCACTCCTATTTCTGGGCCGGCGTGAATTTCCAGTACTTGATCACTCTCTCTGGCGATTGAGCTAGTAGTCACATTTACGATTGAAATTATCTTCCGTACTTTACCATGACAATAACGTAAAGCTGCCAAGGTATCAGCGGTTTCTCCCGATTGGCTTACAAAAACTGCAACAGAGTCTCTGGCTAAAGGAGGTTTTCGATAACGAAATTCGCTTGCAATATCTATTTCAACTTGAATTTTAGCTATTTTTTCAATCCAATATTTAGCAACGTGGCATGCATAATAAGCCGTGCCGCAAGCCACTAAAATTATTTTGGAAATGTTTTGAAAGTTTACTTCTTCTAAAATATCTATTTTTAGTCCCGTTTCACTCTCGCAAAGATAAGATTTGATTGCTTGTTCTAAGGCTTTTGGTTGTTCGTGAATTTCCTTTTCCATAAAATGGTTAAAGCCTAATTTGTCATGAGCATTGATACTTTGGTTCAAATACGTAACCGAGCGAGATACAAAACTCCCCTTTTGATCATATATTTTGACGCCCTCACGGGTCAAAACAGCATGATCTTCCTCCTCAAGATAGCTTATTTTATTTGTAAGTGGCATAAGCGCCAAAGCATCTGAACCAAGATACATTTCATTTTTTCCATACCCCACAGCTAAGGGTGAACCAGATCTTGCAGCAAATATAAAATTTTCATGCCCCTCAAACAGCATCGCTATTGCATAAGAACCAGTAAGTTTTGATAAAGTCTTACGTGCTGCATCGATTGGTTTGTATCCCTCATCAATAAATTTTGAGCAAACCATTGCTATTGTTTCAGTATCCGTATCAGTCCTAGTTTCATATCCGTCCGTGCTTAATTCTTGCCGAAGATCAATAAAGTTCTCGATTATGCCATTATGCACTACTGAGACATTTCCCACGGTATGGGGATGCGCATTTTTTTCGATCGGTTCCCCATGCGTTGCCCATCTTGTGTGACCGATCCCTGCTTTTCCCTCAAGCGGCTCGAATACTAATTTATCTTGCAGTTCTGCTAGTTTACCAACTGCCCTTCTTCGATCGATGGAGCCATCACTTTTAATCGTAGCTATGCCGGAACTATCGTATCCGCGGTATTCTAGACGTTTTAATGCTTCCACCAATATTGGAGCAGCTTCATGTGTGCCTAAGATGCCAATTATTCCACACATATTTTTGCCTCAGTGGGTCTCATTATTTTTTTTGTTACGGAGGATTTCTCTAAGTTTTTTCGCACCGTTATTATTATTTTTTTGCTTAGAGCGTGAAATTGCTAAATCGTCCTCTGGTATATCTTGTGTAATAACTGAACCACTTCCAGTCATTGAATTATTTCCAACAGTAACAGGAGCAATGAGCATAGTATTTGACCCAATAAATACGTCTTCACCAATAACCGTTCGATGTTTACTAACTCCATCGTAGTTGCAGGTTACTGTACCAGCACCAATGTTAGTATTCTTGCCAATTCTCGCATCACCTACGTATGACAAGTGATTAATCTTTGTATGTTCTGCTACTTTTGAGTTTTTAATTTCTACAAAGTTACCAATTTTTACACCATCGGAAAGGTCAACGCCGGGTCTTAATCGAGCATAGGGGCCAATACTGCACTCGTCAGAAATCTGGCATCCTTCCAGGTAAGAAAATGCTTTAATGATACATTTGGAGCCGATGGTTACGCCCTTTCCAAATATTACGTTTGGTTCAACTACTGTATCCCGACCTAAAATTGTGTCCATTGAGAAAAAAACAGTTTCTGGCGCTATCAGGTGAACACCGTTTTCTAATGCTTGAGTACGGGCTGTTGTTTGAAAATTCTTCTCTGCTTGGCTAAGCTGATCGCGGGAGTTTATCCCAAGTGCTTCATCGTGCTCGCAAACCAAAAAGCCACAATCTAAACCTCTCAATTTGGCTAGATGTACACAATCCGTGAGATAAAATTCGTTATTAGTGTTGTTTCTATCCAAATCTTCTAAAAGCTCTGACATCAATAATGAGTTTCCCGCTATGATCCCACTATTGCAAAGATTAATTGCTAATTCATCATCGTTTGCATCGTTGTGCTCCACTATTTTCAAAAGCTCACTGCTATTAGTTACCAGACGGCCATAACCGGCAGATTCCTCTGTGCGAAAGCCTAAAACTACCAAATCTATTTGCTCGCATTTTGCTTTTATTTTTATCAAAGTTTCGTATGATATAAAAGGAGTATCTCCAAACATTACGATTAAATTTCCATCGAAATTTGACAATTTTTTGGTAGCTAGCTTGACTGCATGACCCGTACCTAGTTGTTCTTCCTGTATTACAAACTCGATTGATTTTTTGGTCTCTTGCAAAAACTGCATTACCTCAGTGCGTCCATGTCCTAAAACGGTTATTATCTTCCACGGATTGATTTGTTGTGCTGTTTTGATGCAGTGAGACAACATAGGGAAATTGCCTATTTCATGCATAACTTTAGGACGATTGGATCTCATCCGCGTCCCTTTACCGGCGGCTAGTATAACAACTGCAGCATCCATATCCAGTCCTTAGGCTTTGAACCTCTTTTATCGTAATAAACCTTTGTTGCAAGCTCAAGTTTTGTCAAAATAAGTTGCTGAATGTTTCATTTTATGGTGAGGATCTCTCTAGGAGGTTAAGATTAAAATATGAAAACTGTAGTTTTTGATTTGGATGGTACCCTTGCCGATACAAGCGCGGATTTGATCGCGGCCGCTAATTATTGTTTTGGCAGTTTGGGATACCCAAATCTTTTGAGCCAGAAAGATGACGCTGGAGTAGCAATGCGAGGTGGTCGAGCAATGCTTGAATTAGGCTGTCAAAAACTTGGTTTGATGGATGAGGGCTTTGTTCATACTCAGTATCCTATTCTGTTAAAAGCATATTCAAGAAACTTGCACAAGCACACCAAATTTTTTCCACATGTAATTGATACTATTCATAAATTTCACATGTTAGGGGTGAACTCAGCAATTTGTACTAACAAGCCCTCTGCATTGGCCGAGGAATTGATAAATAGAATGGGTGCACGACATTTATTCGGAGAGTTAATTGGCTCCGATACACTATCGACAAGAAAGCCTGATCCAGCGCCATTTATTGCAGCAGTAAAAGGTTCGGGTGGTATTGTGGAGCAATCCGTAATGGTTGGCGACACTGTTACAGATTTTGACACTGCTAGGGCTGCAGGGGTACCAATTATTATGGTTGATTTTGGTTTTAGAGGCTATGATTTTAATGGTGCTAAACCTGACGCAATAATAAAATCTTTTGTAGAACTGCCAGAGGTTGTGGTGAGTTTGCTTGGCTCTCCATCATAGAGGCCGTGGGTTAAAAGTCTTTGAAACGCTAGTTAATTTCACGCGAAACTACGAAAAAGATCAAATTTTTAAATTATTGGTCCAGAAACCACTTTAAATTTATAATTGATTGCAAAACACATCAATTTGGATAAGTATAGTGATCGTTTTTCAATCTTTAAATTTATTTTGGTGATCTGGTTATGGAAGTATTCAAGGGTAATTTTACTCAGCAAGAACCTTTGCCTCAGGATGCGATAGATGCTGCTGTGAATGTTTTGAATACTGGCCGCCTGCATCGATACAACCTGAAGGAAGGTGATGCAGGCGAAGTTTCGTCGCTTGAGCTTGAATTCGCCAAAAGTATTGGAGCAGATTTCTGTTTGGCTGTAGCTTCAGGTGGATATGCATTAGCCACAGCGTTGCGTGCCATCGATGTTAAGCCAGCCCAGAAAGTTTTGACAAATGCGTTTACGTTAGCTCCCGTGCCTGGAGCAATTGCGTCAATTAATGCAGTTCCGTTACTTGTTGAGGTAACGGAGAACCTAACAATTGACTTGGACGATTTAGAAGCAAAAGCCTCGCAGTCCAAAGTTCTTCTGCTCAGCCATATGCGAGGTCACATTTGCGATATGGAAAAACTTATGGAGATCACCAATCGGCATGGTATAAAAGTGATAGAAGATTGTGCTCACACAATGGGTGCAGGTTGGAATGATAAGCCCTCTGGATCATATGGCGTCATTGGCTGCTTTTCGACGCAAACCTACAAACATTTAAATTCAGGGGAAGGAGGGTTTTTAACTACTAATGATCCATTAATAATTGCAAAGTCTATTGCTTTATCAGGATCCTACATGATGTTTGACAAGCACTTATCAGCTCCAGAAAAAAATATGTTTGAGGCTATCAAATATGAAACGCCAAATATATCTGGAAGAATGGATCACTTACGAGCAGCAATATTGCGTCCTCAGCTGAAGGAGCTTGATAAAAACGTTATTCGCTGGAATGAGCGATACAGGACAGTTGAGGCGATATTACAAGATGTGGAAGGTATTTTTTTAATCGAGCGTCCTGGCAAAGAGCGATTTGTTGGGTCATCCTTTCAATTTTTATTAAAGGATTTTGCGTATCTCGAAATTCAATCACTTGTTTCCAGCTGTCGAAATAGAGGGGTTGAATTAAAATGGTTCGGTAAGGATGAACCACATGGATTTACCTCAAAATACGATAGTTGGAAATATATTCCCGATCAAAAAATGGCTAAATCAGATAAAATAATTAATTCTACGTTAGATATGCGATTGCCTTTAACATTTTCAGTGGAAGATTGCAGAGTAATAGCTACCATAATTCGACAGGAGGTAGAAGCTCGTATTACATCTTGATGATGTTTAAAATGGGACACAAAATAATTTTTTGAATAATATTTGGTATAGCTTGGGAGTCTTTGTATTAGTCGGCATTCTGTTAATGTTCCGATTAGGTTTTCTAACAGCTTATTTGGATGAAAGTATTATAATTAATCGGTATGCCGATCAATATGTGTCGGGAGCGCAAAATATGGGTATTGATGCGTCTGTATTGGAATGCGTCGCCGTTCAAGATGAAAGATTTTGGGTACGTTTAAGAGTTCAATGTAACGGAGCTAAACCAGCAACCTTTTTAATTGGACTTTGGGGTCAATTAATTATCGAAAAGCGACAAGTTTTTGCAAAGGAAACCTAGATAATAATGTTTACAGACTATTTCAATTTTTGGCTCATTTTGAAGGTTTTTTAAATATTACAGATATAGGACAATATGTACGCTTTATCATTCAGCCTATAAGTTGTTTAACGTAAAAAAAGTCGACTCGTGTTGACCCTGACAACGTGTAAGGGTAAACCACGACCAAGCCAATCTCGATACGCTTTGCGCATCGAAACCTTAAAGGAGCCATCTGTGGACGAGATGTTGTCGGAATACCTCCCGATCCTGATATTTTTGGCTATTTCCGTAGCATTAGGACTGCTATTATTACTGTCTGCCGCTATTATTGCTGTAAGAAACCCTGATTCAGAAAAAGTGTCGGCGTACGAATGTGGATTTAATGCCTTCGATGACGCTAGAATGAAATTTGATGTTCGATTTTACCTCGTATCAATCTTATTTATCATTTTTGATCTTGAAATTGCTTTTCTTTTCCCATGGGCGGTGGCCTTCAAAGATTTATCCATGTCGGGATTCTGGTCGATGATGGTGTTTCTTTTTATACTTACCATCGGATTTGCTTACGAGTGGAAAAAGGGTGCTTTAGAATGGGAGTGATGACAGGAGATAATACAGCTGGGCGTGATTTCGAGGTGGAGACCAAAGCGCTAAGCGGGCAGCTTCAAGATAAAGGTTATTTGCTTACATCTGCAGAGGATGTGATTAATTGGGCAAGGACTGGCTCACTTCATTGGATGACGTTTGGGTTGGCTTGTTGCGCAGTAGAGATGATGCATACTTCTATGCCACGATATGATTTAGAACGGTTTGGCACAGCTCCAAGAGCATCGCCAAGACAATCTGATCTAATGATCGTTGCAGGCACGTTGACTAACAAAATGGCGCCAGCGTTAAGAAAAGTATATGATCAAATGCCGGAACCTCGGTATGTAATTTCGATGGGTTCTTGCGCGAATGGTGGTGGGTATTATCATTACTCCTATTCGGTAGTCAGGGGGTGTGATCGTATTGTGCCGGTGGACGTTTATGTGCCCGGATGCCCCCCTACGGCAGAGGCTCTTTTATACGGGATAATGGCTTTGCAGAGAAAGATCCGCAGGACTGGAACAATTGTCCGATGATAGAAGCGTTACGAGAACTCGGCAGTTATATTGAGCAGAAGAGAAATGATTGTGTCATTTCCTGGAGTTTGGAAAATGGTGAGCTAAGCATCGCGGTTGCTCCCGCCAACATCTCGAGTTTTATAGAGTTTCTTAGAGTTGATAGCCGTTGTAAATTTTCAACATTGATAGATATAACTGGAGTAGATTACCCGAACCGATTAAAGCGGTTTGATGTGGTTTATCATTTGTTATCGATGTATCAGAATCACAGAATAAGGCTGAAAGTTTCATTGCGGGAAAATGAAGCTATCCAGTCGATTGTAAGCGTCCATCCAAGTGCAAACTGGTTTGAGCGAGAAGTTTTCGATATGTTCGGGGTGCTTTTTCAGCAACACCCTGATTTGAGGCGCTTACTGACAGATTATGGGTTTCAGGGTTTCCCATTACGAAAAGATTTTCCGACTACTGGTTATAATGAAGTTCGGTATGATGAGGCGCAAAAGAAAGTAGTTTATGAGCCTGTAAGCTTGACACAGGAATACCGGCAATTTGATTTTATGAGTCCTTGGGAAGGGGCGGAGTATATAATGCCCGATGATGAAAAAGAGGGGTCAAGCTAATGGACGGGTCAAAGGGTTTTAGAGACACTCTCACGAGTGAACAAAAAATAAGAAACTTTAATATAAACTTTGGGCCCCAGCATCCTGCCGCACATGGTGTTTTGAGGCTTGTCCTTGAGCTAGACGGTGAAATTGTTGAGCGCTGTGACCCTCACATCGGACTATTGCACAGAGGTACTGAAAAGCTAATGGAGAGTAGAACTTATCTCCAAAACTTACCTTACTTTGATAGATTAGATTATGTGGCTCCAATGAACCAAGAGCATGCATGGTGTTTGGCAATAGAAAAATTGACTAAAGTAGCAGTGCCACGAAGAGCATCATTAATAAGGGTTTTATATTCTGAGATAGGTAGAATTCTGAGTCATTTATTGAATGTTACCACGCAGGCCATGGATGTAGGTGCTTTGACGCCACCATTATGGGGGTTCGAGGAGCGTGAAAAGCTCATGGTTTTCTACGAGCGAGCCTGTGGCGCCCGTTTGCATGCTGCATATTTTAGGCCAGGAGGAGTTCATCAGGACTTACCTGATGATTTACTTAAAGATATTGCTACTTGGGCTGAAGAATTCCCTGCTGTTTTGAGAGATATTGATGACTTGTTGACTGAAAACAGAATATTCAAACAGCGTAACGTCGACATTGGAATAGTTACTGAAGATGATATACAAAAATTTGGTTTTTCTGGTGTTATGGTACGTGGTTCTGGTTTGGCATGGGATTTGAGGAGATCTCAACCTTACGAATGTTACGACGAGTTTGATTTCAAGGTGCCGATTGGAAAGAATGGAGATTGTTATGACAGGTATTTGGTTCGCATGGAGGAAATGCGGCAGTCTCTTATTATAATCAAGCAAGCGGTATCCAAGTTGTTAGTTGAGCATGGTGAGATACTTGCTCGTGGTAAGATAACACCCCCTAAACGTGCTGAAATGAAAGGCTCAATGGAGGCATTAATCCATCATTTTAAACTATACACAGAAGGTTTTCATGTGCCAGAAGGGGAAGTTTATGCCTCTGTGGAAGCACCAAAAGGGGAATTCGGCGTCTACCTCGTATCAGATGGTTCTAATAAGCCCTATAGAGCAAAATTGCGGGCCCCGGGCTACTTGCATCTGCAGGCTATGGATCATATGGCATCTGGCCATCAATTGGCAGATGTTGCCGCTATAATCGGAACAATGGATATAGTATTTGGAGAGATTGACCGCTAATGTTACGACGATTGCACGAGGAACAGCCGACATTTTTCTCGTTTACTACTAAAAACAAAGTGTGGGCTGAAGCTCAAATTAAGAAATATCCGCAGGGTCGTGAGGCGTCTGCAATTATTCCTTTGCTTTGGAGGGCTCAGGAGCAAGAAGGGTGGCTTTCAAAACCAGCAATAGAGTATGTGGCAGATTTGTTAGGCATGGCGCACATGAGAGCTCTAGAGGTTGCCACATTTTATTTTATGTTTCACCTGAAGCCCGTTGGCAGGGTTGCTCACTTTCAGATCTGTGGCACTCTCTCGTGTATGTTATGTGGGGCTGAAGATCTAATTGGTGTCTGTAAAGAAAAAATTTCGCCTAATCCGCACGAATTATCGAGTGATGGAAATTTTAGTTGGGAAGAGGTTGAGTGCTTGGGTGCTTGTTCTAATGCCCCTATGGCTCAAATTGGTAAAGACTACTTCGAAGACTTAAGCAAAGATACATTTGCACAGATAATTGAGGATCTAGCAGTTGAGAAACTGCCCACTCCAGGTCCGCAGAATGGTAGATTTGCATCGGAGCCGATAAATGGTTTAACGTCTCTAATGGAATACGAAAGTGGGCGTACCCGGTTTAACGGAAGTGTGCAGATGGCGGATGATTTAAAAGATACCATCAAGCGCATAGACGGTGGTGAAACGCCACTTGTAACACCATGGCTGGAAGATACGAAAAAAACCGCAGAGCGATTGCCAACAAAAAAACCTAAAACATTTAAGGCTCCCAAAAAGGCGGTTTCTGAAGATTTATCACGCCTTGTAGGATTGGGTGAAAAGGCGAAAAGTGCTCTAAATCGCTTAGGTATATTTTACATTTCACAACTTTCTAGCTGGAGCGCTGGTGAAATTAACTGGGTATATTCGAATTTATCTGGAGCTGTGAGTTTGAACAGGTTGAAAAACTTTGTTGAGCAGGCTCGAGATACTAAAAATTAATCAACTTGGATCATTGGAATTGAAAAGCATAATGGTGGTTAGGGAAAGAAGAAGCGACTTAAGGCAGGGCCGGGTAGTGGGTGCAGTAATTGCTGTTGCCATGTTGCTTTGGCTCTTAGCGCAGTGGTTGGGTCCTTACCTTGGTTTACCGGGAAGGTACGCTCTCCTTATAGACTTTTTAGCATTAGTAGCGTTCTTATGGGCCATAATATCTGGGATAATAATGTGGCGGGCACGTTAATTTATAAGGAATATTGAATAAATGTTGAACGATAAAGATCGTATCTTCACAAATATTTATGGCATGCACGACCGAACACTTCGTGGAGCTATAGCAAGGGGCCATTGGGATAATACCAAAGCTCTTTTAGTTAATGGTCGGGATTGGATAGTTGAGCAAATGAAGGCTTCTGGTTTAAGAGGTCGTGGTGGTGCCGGTTTTCCAACAGGTTTAAAGTGGTCATTTATGCCTAAGGAAAGTGACGGGCGTCCTTCATATTTAGTAGTTAATGCGGATGAGAGTGAGCCAGGCACTTGTAAAGACAGAGAGATAATGAGGCATGATCCTCATACTTTGATAGAGGGATGTTTAATTGCGTCGTTCGCAATGGCTGCAAACTGTTGTTACATATATATTCGTGGTGAATATATACGAGAGCGAGAAATGCTTCAGTTAGCGATTGATGAAGCGTATGAAGCTGGTCTTGTCGGTAAAAATGCGTGTAATTCTGGGTGGGATTTTGATATTTTTCTTCATCACGGGGCAGGAGCCTACATATGCGGTGAGGAAACAGCTCTACTGGAGAGTTTAGAGGGCAAAAAAGGCATGCCGCGAATGAAACCACCGTTTCCAGCTGGATCTGGTTTATATGGATGTCCTACAACTGTAAATAATGTAGAATCAATAGCTGTCGTGCCAACTATTCTTAGGCGAGGTCCAGATTGGTTTTCATCGTTCGGCAGGCCAAATAATTTTGGAACAAAACTTTTTGCTATTTCTGGACACGTAAATAATCCTTGTGTGGTAGAGGAGGCAATGTCGATATCCTTCCATGAATTGATTGATAAACATTGTGGGGGAATTCGCGGAGGATGGGAGAATCTTAAGGCAGTTATTCCAGGGGGGTCATCAGTTCCGTGCGTACGTGGCGAGGATATGAAAGATGCAATTATGGACTTCGATTATTTGCGGGGCGACCTAGGTTCAGGTTTAGGCACTGCAGCGGTAATTGTGATGGATAACTCTGTAGACATAATTAAAGCTATATGGCGCCTATCGAAATTTTATAAGCATGAAAGCTGTGGTCAATGTACACCATGCCGCGAGGGAACTGGCTGGATGATGAGAGTTATGGAGCGACTGGTGCTAGGAAACGCCGAGAAAGAAGAGATTGATATGCTCTTCGATGTAACCAAGCAAGTTGAAGGTCATACTATTTGTGCCTTAGGGGATGCTGCGGCTTGGCCAATTCAGGGTCTTATTAGAAATTTCAGAAATGAAATAGAGGATAGAATTATAAATAAAAAATACGCTAATAGAATTAAATCAATTGCCGCTGAGTGATTTAAAATTGAGCAAAATCTTAGTCATATCATTCTCGCTGTTCTTACTTATCGGATGCACTGCTCGGATTAATGAAAACCGAGTGGCTTTTGATGGTATTATGTTTAATACGAAATTAAAGATAGCGTCTGACAAGAAAGATTTTGAGATTACAGTGCCGCGTGCGCATCGTTCATTAAGTGGTGCCAAAGAAGCTGGTAGATACGAGGCTACAATTTATTGTGTGAACAAGTTTGGGACATCAGATGTTACTTGGGATTTAGGTCCAGATGACGTATCAGAAATTTTGAGTAATAACTCAATAAACCTCAAGGGACGTTGCAGGATATGACGAAATTGAAACGTGACGATATGTTTTTGTATCTACTGGTTTAGTTGGATTTGGAGTTGGGTTTGTGGATGTTAATATTTAAGTAATGTTTATAAACAATCGTAAGTTAATAGTTAATTTTATTATCAAGTAGAAAAATGACAGAACTAAAAAAAATTATAATTGATGACCACGAAATTGAGGTTGATGGTGCAATGACGCTCATTCAAGCCTGTGAGATTGTCGGTATAGAAATACCCAGGTTTTGTTACCATGAGAGGTTATCCATTGCAGGAAACTGTCGGATGTGTCTGGTGGAGGTGGTTGGTGGCCCCCCTAAGCCTACAGCATCTTGCGCTATGCAAGTGAAAGACTTGCGGCCAGGACCTGATGGTCAACCCCCAGTGGTGCGGACCAACTCAAAAATGGTCAAAAAGGCGCGGGAAGGGGTAATGGAGTTTTTATTGATTAATCACCCTCTAGATTGCCCGATTTGTGACCAGGGTGGCGAATGTGATCTTCAGGATCAAGCTATGGCGTTCGGAGTGGATTTCAGTCGATTTAAAGAAGCTAAGCGTGCGGTAGATGATCTTGACTTGGGTCCACTGGTATCTACCAATATGACAAGATGTATCAGCTGTACTCGATGTGTTAGATTTACTTCTGAAGTCGCTGGGATAAGTCAAATGGGGCAAACAGGCCGTGGCGAGGACGCAGAGATAACCAGTTACCTAAATGAGACTTTGGATAGTAATTTGCAGGGTAATATAATTGATCTTTGTCCTGTTGGTGCTCTTACCTCTAAGCCCTATTCCTTCACAGCCCGGCCGTGGGAACTGTCTAATACTGAGACAATAGATGTCATGGATGCTTTGGGCTCAAATATAAGAGTGGACACAAAAGGCAGGGAAGTTATGCGCATACTGCCACTCAACCACGATGGTATTAACGAGGAATGGATTTCAGATAAAACGCGGTTCGTTTGGGATGGTCTTAGGCGGCAAAGGTTAGACAAACCCTACATACGAAAAGATGGTAAATTGGTTTCGGTTAGTTGGAGTGAAGCTTTAAAATTTACTGCAGATGAGATTTCTGGGAAAAAAATCATGGGGCTGGTAGGGGATTTGGTTTCAACAGAGTCAGCATATGCCTTTAAGAAATTGTTAGAAAGCATGGGTGGCGTCGTTGAATGTAGGACAGACGGTGCCCATTTACCTGAGAATAATAGGTCTGGGTATGTGGGTAATGCAAGCATTGACGATATTGACCTTGCTGATGAAATATTTCTGATTGGAAGTAATCCTCGTATTGAGGCACCTGTTCTAAACGCTCGCATACGTAAAGCGTGGTCTCATGGGGCTAATGTTCATTTACTTGGGCCCAGATTAGATTTGACTTATGAGTATTCACATTTGGGATCTGACCGCTTGGCTTTGGAGAAACTAAGTGTACGCGGATTGAAAGTTGCTAAGGCTAAGCGTGCAATTATCATTTTAGGAATTGGTGCTTTGAAGGGCTCAGATGGACCTGCAGTGCTCGGTCATGCAATGCAGCTGGCAAGTGCTTCGAATTGTAAGTTTTTAGTTCTACATACAGCAGCTTCGAGAGTTGGTGCCATGGATATTGAGGCAACTAGTCCTAAAGGCATTGCTGATCTAGAAAACTATGAGGTAATATTTAATCTTGGCTCAGATGAGATCAATATTCCTAATGGGCCTTTCGTTATTTACCAGGGTAGCCATGGCGATCAAGGTGCTCACAGAGCAAATGTTATCCTTCCAGCCGCTGCATACACGGAAGAAAGTGGTATATTTGTGAATACAGAGGGGCGCCCCCAGCTGGCTAATAGATCTGGATTTGCGCCGGGTGAAGCGCGGGAGAATTGGGCAATTCTGAGAGCTCTTTCGCAAATTTTAGATTTAACTCTAGAGTTTGATACCTTAGCTCAGCTTCGTGAGGTTCTGTTTGGTGAATATCCTCATCTAAATGACATTGATATGTTGGCAGAGAGCGACTGGACGCCAGAGGAACTCAGGGACTTGGATAAGGGTAATTTTATCTATGCTATTGAGGATTTCTATTTAACCAACCCAATCGCCAGGGCCTCGATCTTGATGAGTGAATTGTCAGCTCAAGCAAGAGCCAGGAGTACTGGCAGAATTGCGGCTGAGTAAGCTAATGTTGATATAAAGATACAGGTTATGACAATGCTATCACTCATAGGGACCAGAGTAAGATCTAAAATTATAGGTTTTTACAATGGAATTGCTGAAAAAATTGACTTTTCATCATCGTTTTTGTGGGCAAAGACAACAAAGTTTTGTTGTAAAGCGAGGGCTAATGGCTGAGTTTTTAAATTCCTCTTGGGGCGTTGCTTTAATTTTAATTTCTCAAGGTTTAATGATGGCCGTCTTTCTTTTGTTATCTGCGTATTTTTTGATTTACGCGGATCGCAAAGTTTGGGCAGCAGTTCAGATGCGACGTGGTCCCAATGTAGTGGGTGCTTTCGGCCTACTTCAATCTGGAGCTGACATGCTGAAGCTCGTCTTCAAGGAGATAATTATTCCCGCTGGTGCAGATAAGCCCGTGTTTTTTTTGGCTCCATTGATATCTTTCGTAATGGCAATTCTCGCTTGGGCGGTTATTCCACTTAATGACGGTTGGGTTTTATCTGATATTAATGTCGCTCTATTGTTTGTTTTCGCAATTTCTTCTTTGGAAGTTTATGGCGTGATCATGGGAGGGTGGGCGTCAAACTCGAAGTATCCCTTCCTGGGTTCACTGAGATCCGCTGCACAGATGATTTCTTACGAGGTATCCATTGGTTTGATTATTATCGGAGTTATAATTTCAACCGGCTCGATGAATTTTGGGGATATAGTTCGCGCGCAGGATGGTAACTTAGGTATTTTTAATTGGTACTGGTTGCCACATCTTCCTATGGTTTTTCTATTTTTCATCTCGGCTTTAGCTGAAACAAATAGGCCGCCTTTTGATCTTCCAGAGGCAGAAAGTGAATTAGTGGCTGGCTTTCAGGTGGAGTATAGTTCGACGCCTTTTTTACTATTTATGGCTGGTGAATTAATCGCAGTTTTTCTTATGTGTGCCTTGACCACGCTTTTGTTTTTTGGAGGATGGTTGTCGCCAATTCCCGGTCTAGCAGATGGATTTCATTGGATGTTATTAAAGATGGGCTTTTTCTTTTTTATCTTTGCAATGGTAAAGGCAATAACTCCTAGATATCGCTACGATCAATTAATGAGGTTAGGCTGGAAAGTATTTTTGCCACTTTCATTGGGTTGGGTCATAATTGTGGCGTTTTTGGCAAAATTTAATATGTTCGGTGGGCTATACGCCCGCTGGGTGATTGGAGCCTAGGATATGAGCAAAATTGATTACACGCGGGCCGCTAAATATTTTCTACTTGTGGATATTTGGACTGGCTTTAAGCTGGGGTTTAAATATTTCTTCGCACCCAAAACAACGCTTAACTATCCGCATGAAAAAGGAGAATTAAGTCCACGTTTTCGTGGTGAGCACGCACTTCGAAGGTATCCGAATGGAGAAGAAAGGTGTATTGCGTGCAAGCTCTGTGAAGCTGTTTGTCCCGCTCAGGCAATTACAATTGACGCCGAGCCTAGGGAAGATGGAAGCAGGAGAACAACCAGGTATGACATAGACATGACAAAGTGTATTTATTGTGGGTTTTGTCAAGAAGCATGCCCGGTAGATGCAATCGTGGAGGGGCCAAATTTTGAATTTTCTACAGAGACTCGTGAGGAGTTATTTTACAATAAAGAAAAGCTATTAGCCAATGGTGATCGGTGGGAATGTGAGATTGCAAAGAACTTAGAAATGGATGCACCCTACCGATGAGTATTGATCAAAATCCATGTGAAAAGATGTATAATTTAGTGGCAAAGGCACTTATTTTCGTGTCATTATTCTCAGGACCATTGATAAATCAAAACGCGGTTAAAATCCCATATGAAATCTTCGAAGAACTGAAGGAGAAAAAAACTTGAGCATTTTTGTTTCAGCTTTCTATTTATTTTCTTTCAGTGCTATCACTGGTGGGCTGATGACAGTCATTAGCAGAAATCCTGTACATTCGGTTTTATGGTTAATATTGGCTTTCCTGTCGTCGGCTGGGTTGTTCGTTTTGCTGGGAGCAGAATTTTTAGCAATGCTGCTCATTATAGTTTACGTTGGGGCAGTTGCTGTGTTGTTCCTTTTTGTAGTTATGATGCTTGATGTTGACTTCTCAACATTGAAAGCTGAAATGGCAAGTTACCTTCCTCTAGCGCTGCTGATAGGGGTGGTTTTGATAATGCAACTCAGTGTGGCTTTTGGTGTTTGGTCGTATGCAGATACCGCTCCCGGCGCCAGAGAGGCCCTCATAAACTCTACCGATCATAACACACATGCAATTGGCATGATTTTGTACGACAAGTATTTTATTTTATTTCAGTTGGCTGGACTAATTTTGCTCGTCTCAATGATTGGCGCGATAGTTCTTACGCTCCGCCATCGCAAAAATGTTAAAAGACAAGATATTCTTGCTCAAATTTATCGAGATCCTAACGATGCTCTTGAAGTTGTAGACATAAAACCTGGGCAGGGTTTGTGAGTAAATAAAATATAAATAAAGGAAATAAAATTAATATGATAGGCATAGAGCATTTTCTTACTACAGCCTCGATACTTTTCGTAATCGGAATTTTTGGCCTTTTTCTTAATCGGAAAAATGTTATTATTTTATTAATGTCTATCGAGCTGATGTTGCTAGCAGTGAATATAAATCTTGTGGCATTTTCTAGCTATCTTGGTGATCTGGTTGGGCAGGTTTTTACTATATTTATTCTTACGGTGGCTGCTGCGGAGGCAGCGATTGGGTTAGCCATAATCGTGAGTTTTTTCCGAAACCGTGGAACAATTGCTGTCGAAGACGTAAATATGATGAAAGGCTAACCAGAATGGAGCTATTCGTACTCTTCGCACCTCTAATTGGAGGTATTTTGGCCGGTTTTGGATGGAAAATCCTTGGCGAAAAAGCAGCGATAATTGTGTCAACTTCTTTACTGTTCTTTGCATGTTTTGTTAGTTGGTTTTTATTTTTAGAGTTCGATGGTGAACTGAGAATTATAAAAATATTTAAATGGATGAGTTCAGGATCTCTTGAGGCCTTTTGGGCAATTCGCTTCGATCGACTTACTGCAGTCATGTTAATTGTAGTTACAACTGTTTCTGCTCTGGTTCATCTATACAGCGTTGGCTACATGGATCATGATCCTAATTGGAGTGAAAGCGAAACTTACAAACCCCGCTTCTTTGCATATTTGTCGTTTTTTACGTTTGCAATGTTAATGTTGGTGACATCCGATAATTTACTTCAAATGTTTTTTGGTTGGGAAGGTGTCGGCGTCGCTTCGTATTTGCTCATTGGTTTCTATTACAAAAAACCTACTGCAAATGCTGCTGCAATCAAAGCTTTTGTGGTAAATAGAGTCGGTGATTTTGGATTTGCATTAGGTATATTTGGAATTTTCTTTTTAACTGGAAGTATTCAGTTTTCCGATATTTTTTATTCTGCACAAAGTTTAAGCCTTATGGAAATACGCTTTTTGTGGGCTGATTGGAACGCCGCCAATTTACTGGCATTTCTTTTATTCGTTGGTGCGATGGGAAAATCAGCACAGCTTTTCCTTCACACCTGGCTTCCGGACGCAATGGAGGGACCAACTCCAGTCTCAGCATTAATTCATGCTGCGACGATGGTCACGGCGGGGGTATTCTTAGTTTGCCGTATGTCGCCTGTTATGGAATTTGCACCCGATGCAATGGCCTTCGTCACGTTTATCGGAGCCACTACAGCCTTTTTTGCGGCTTCGATAGGTCTAGTGCAGAATGATATCAAAAGAGTGATTGCATACTCTACTTGTTCGCAATTGGGTTATATGTTTGTTGCTGCCGGCTCTGGCGTATACTCCGTCGCGATGTTTCATCTTTTTACGCATGCTTTTTTTAAGGCTCTGCTTTTTTTAGGAGCGGGCTCAGTAATACATGCGATGCACCATGAACAAGATATGAGAAATTATGGAGGCCTCAGAAAAAAAATCCCATACACTTTTGCGGCTATGATGATTGGAACATTAGCAATAACTGGCGTCGGTATACCTTTAACTCATTATGGTTTCGCAGGGTTTCTCTCAAAAGATGCCATAATAGAAAGTGCTTACGCCGCTTCATTAGGAGGGTATTCTTTCTGGATGTTGGTATTGTCGGCTCTATTTACGTCTTTTTACAGTTGGAGACTCATCTTCATGACCTTTTATGGTGATCCCCGTGGAGACTCACACACTCATTCTTCAGCCCACGAAAGTCCTAAAACAATGTTAATACCATTGGCTGTTTTGTCTTTAGGTGCGATATTTTCAGGAATGATTTGGTATAAAAGTTTCTTTGGCGATCATTATAGTGTAAATAAATTCTTTGGTATACGAGAGGCCATTTCTCAATCACATGATATAAGTGACGATGCTGGCAGGTCTAATGATAATTTGGCCGTTGATGTGTCTATAGGTGCCATCTATATGGCACCCAATAACCATATCTTAGATGAAGCGCACCACGTACCGAAATGGGTCAAATTATCTCCTTTTGTTGCTATGATAATTGGTCTTTTACTTTCTTACATTTTCTATATTTGGCGCACAGATATGCCAAGGAAATTGGCTCAGAACCAGAGATATTTATATTCATTTTTACTGAATAAATGGTACTTTGATGAGATCTACGAAATACTCTTCGTTCGTTCGGCAAGATTTCTTGGCCGCTTTCTTTGGAAGAAAGGAGATGGTCAGACCATAGATGGGTTTATAAATAATTTTTCAATGGTATTTATTCCACTTCTAACGAAGTTGGCTGGGCGCGCTCAATCGGGATATATTTTTACGTATGCGTTTGCCATGGTACTAGGAATTGTAGTTCTCATAACTTGGATGACATTGGGAGCAGGTGGCTAAAATGGATTATTTTTTGCTTTCCATAGTTACATTTACCCCAGCCGTTTCTGCTCTTATTTTGCTACTAGTCGCAAGAGGAAACGATCGCGCAGCTGGTCTTGTTGCCAAAAGATTTGCTCTTTTTGCTACAGGAGTAACATTCTTTGTCTCTTTATTCATTATTGCGCAATTCGATCCAGAAAACACCGGTTTCCAAATGGTTGAGGAAGCCGAGTGGATAATGGGTTTAAAATACAAGTTAGGAGTTGATGGGATAAGCATTCTTTTTGTTCTATTGACCACTTTTATGATGCCAATTGTCGTTTGGGCGAGCTGGGGTATCGAGGTGCGCGTCAAGGAATACATGATTGCTTTTTTGTTGCTAGAAACGCTGATGTTAGGCGTTTTCATGGCTTTAGATTTAGTGTTGTTTTATCTCTTTTTTGAAGCAGGTCTTATCCCAATGTTTTTGATAATTGGAATTTGGGGCGGGTCTAATCGAGTTTACGCATCGTTTAAATTTTTCCTATACACGCTCTTGGGATCAGTTTTGATGCTTATCGCAATGGTAGTAATGTTTTCTGAGGCTGGAACCACTGATGTTGAGGCATTGATGCTACATCAATTCTCATTTGTAAGTTTTAACCTACTAGGGTTTCCGATTTTAGGTGGGGTGCAAACTCTGTTATTTTTAGCTTTTTTTGCGAGTTTTGCGGTAAAAATGCCCATGTGGCCGGTACATACCTGGTTGCCCGATGCCCACGTCCAAGCTCCAACAGCTGGATCAGTAGTACTTGCTGCCATCCTTTTGAAAATGGGAGGTTATGGCTTTTTAAGGTTCAGTCTGCCTATGTTTCCAGTAGGCTCTTATATATTGACTGATTTCATTCTTTGGTTGTCAGCAATCGCCATCGTTTACACTTCATTGGTAGCACTTGTCCAAAATGATATGAAGAAATTAATTGCCTACTCTTCTGTTGCCCATATGGGTTATGTTACTATCGGAATTTTTGCTGCTAATCGCCAAGGTATCGACGGCGCTATTTTTCAAATGCTCAGTCATGGATTTATCTCGGGAGCGCTGTTTCTTTGTGTCGGCGTCATATATGATAGAATGCATACTCGTGAGATAGATGCTTATGGCGGCTTGGTGAACCGAATGCCTGCTTATGCACTTGTTTTCATGTTTTTTACAATGGCTAACGTTGGTCTCCCTGGGACCTCAGGATTTGTGGGAGAATTTCTTACGCTAGTAGGTATTTTTAAGGTTAACACTTGGGTGGCACTAGTGGCTACTTCTGGTGTTGTGTTGTCAGCCGCTTATGCGCTTTGGCTCTATCGCCGCGTAATGATGGGGGATTTAATTAAGGAAGCACTGCGTACTATTCAGGATATGTCTATTCGAGAGAGAGCGGTGTTCACTCCTCTGATAGTTATGACATTGATCTTAGGAATATACCCCGTCCTAGCTCTTGACTTGATCGGTCCGTCGGTACAAACGCTTGTAGAGAAATATAATACGGCTGTTTCGGTTGCTGGAGCAAGCGGCAATATAATGATTGCAGCGCAGTGAGGGAGCAATATTTAATATGATCAATAATGATCTAAATTCAATTTTGCCAGAGATAATACTATCTGTTTTCGCTATGATTGCTTTGCTGATTGGTGTTTACAGTGGTCAGGATAAAAGAACTGCAAATATTACGTTTGTGACTGCAGGTCTTATGGTTATCATTGGAATTTGGATGTTTTTCGATGGGTCTCCGAGTGAGACCGCATTTAATAAAATGTTTATTGATGATGCATTTTCTAGATATGCAAAGGCACTTGTTTTACTTTCTTCTGCGGCAGTACTCGTCATGAGCTTAGGATATATGTTAAGACATAATTTAGGACGTTTTGAATATCCTATTTTAATTGTTTTTTCGGTAGTCGGAATGATGTTTATGGTGTCCGCTAACGATTTAATGATATTATATTTGGGTTTAGAATTGCAGTCGTTGGCTCTTTACGTTGTCGCTTCGATGCGGCGAGAAAGCCTAAAGTCTACTGAGGCTGGCATGAAATATTTTGTATTGGGAGCTCTATCTTCTGGTCTATTGCTGTATGGAGCTTCTCTCGTATACGGTTATTCAGGATCAACTAATTTTCAGTCTATTATTACTTCTTTAGATAGCAGCAGTCACAGCCTTGGCTTCATGTTTGGAATGATTTTAGTAGTTGCAGGTCTTGCTTTTAAAATTTCAGCGGTACCATTTCATATGTGGACACCGGATGTTTATGAGGGTGCCCCAACTCCAATTACAGCATTTCTCTCCACTGCACCCAAAATTGCTGCAATGGCTCTTTTTGCAAGAGTTGTACACGATGCATTTTTTGTCATGATTGCCGAGTGGCAACAGATCTTGGCGTTGATGTCTGTTTTGTCAATGTTTGTAGGGGCAATTGCTGCAATTGGACAGACAAATATCAAGCGGTTAATGGCTTACTCGTCTATTGCGCACATGGGATACGCCTTGATAGGACTTGCATCGGGTACGGTATTCGGTCTCCAAGCTATGTTGGTTTACATGGCGATATATGTTACGATGAACGTCGGTACATTTGCTTTTATTTTGTCAATGGAAAAAGATGGGCAGCCAGTGACCGATATTTATTCTTTAAATCAGCTTGGTTTAAAACAGCCTGGAAGGGCTTTAGCAATGCTAGTACTCCTTTTTAGCCTGGCTGGCGTGCCACCATTGGTTGGTTTTTTTGGCAAACTTTATGTTTTGAGGGCAGCTTACGATGCAGGGTTGATCTGGCTGGCGGTTTTGGGTGTTTTAGCGTCAGTCATTGGAGCTTATTATTACCTGAGGCTAATTTATTTAATGTACTTTGGTGAGAATCAAGATGACACTTTGGATGTTATGAAATCACCAATATTGTCAGGTTTTGCTGCAACGGCAGCAGTTGTAATGGTGGTTGGAATTATTAACCTTTTTGGAATAGAAGCTGCCGCAGGTTTAGCAGCCAGTTCTTTAGCGAATTAGGAATAAAAATCTCTTACGATATCATTGTGTTAAACAAAGTTGATAGCACTATGTTGGAAGCTCGCAGGCGAGTATCCAGCCTGTCTAATAAATCATGGATATTTGCTCATTTGCAAACTGCAGGGAAAGGTCGGCGGGGCAGGGCCTGGATTGATCCCTTAGGAAACTTCGCGTGCACCTGTGTGATTTTTCCAAAGACTAGCATAGACAAATTTTCATTAAGCTCTTTTACTGCTGCCCTATCGCTCTATGACACTTTGGAGCATTTTGGAAACAGCAATGCTGATATATCAATCAAATGGCCAAATGATATATTGTTGAATGGAAAAAAAGTTGCTGGTATCTTGCTTGAGACGATAGCTGTTAGTAAAAATAAAATCGCCTTATCGATTGGTTTTGGGGTGAACTTAATTTCACACCCAAGGACTTCAGAACTAGAAGAAAGCGCTTACTGTCCTACATCCGTGCTAGCTGAAACGGGCATTACTGTAGATCCCATCGAGTTATTAAATAAATTGGCGTTTAATTTTACAAATTATGAGGCCACTTTACAAGTAAGGGGTTTCTCGGATTTGAGAGTTCTTTTGTTAAACCGCATTCACAAGCTGGGTGACAATATTGTAGTAAAAACAGCAAATGAGATGATAAATGGTCAGTTTCTTGATATTAATCTCGATGGGCATTTGATTTTAAAAACAGGTGGGGCTACACGTTCTATAGCGGCAGCGGATGTATATTTTGAATAGAAAGGTATATAATGCTTTTAGCAATTGATTGTGGTAACACGAATACTGTTTTTTCTATTTGGAACGGCGACGAATTTATTGCAACCTGGCGAACGGCTACTGAGCATCAGCGAACAGCTGACCAATATTATGTTTGGCTGTTATCTCTTATGAACCTGAATAAAGTAAACGCTGAAATTCGAAATGTTATAATTTCTTCTACTGTTCCCCGAGTAGTTTTCAATTTAAGGGTATTAGCTGATCGTTATTTTGGCACCAGAGCGATGGTCGTGGGAAAGTCAGACTGCGATATCCCACTGGATGTGAGGGTCGATAGTGGCGCGGGAGTAGGGTCTGATAGATTGGTTAATACTGTAGCTGGTTACGATTTATTTGGTGGAAATTTGATAATTGTGGATTTCGGTACTGCTACAACATTTGATGTAGTTGATCACGATGGAGCTTATATTGGTGGTGTGATAGCTCCGGGCGTAAATCTGTCTTTAGAGGCTTTACATCAGGAAGCCGCAGCACTTCCACACGTAGATATTGCAAGACCAGAAAAAGTTATAGGGACTAATACAGTAATGTGCATGCAGTCAGGTGTTTTTTGGGGATACATTGGATTGGTAAAGGAAATTTGTCAGCGAATTATTACTGAACATGGATCGGAAATGAGAATAATTTCTACAGGAGGGCTAGGGCCTCTATTACAATCAGCAGAAAAGGTATTCGATGAGTGGAAAGATGATCTAACAATGCATGGCTTGCGTTTGATCTTTGAACACAATGAGAATTTAGCAATCAAATGAGCGCAGATCACTTAATTTATATGCCGCTTGGTGGAGCGGGTGAAATTGGACTAAATTCATATATATATGGTTTTGGTCCGCCCGATAAAGAGCGTTTCATTATTGTCGATCTTGGCGTTTCTTTTCCTGATATGGAGACTACCCCTGGCGTAGATTTAATTCTCCCAGATTTATCATGGATAATGAAACGGCGGGATAGGCTTGAGGGGATTTTGATCACACATGCGCATGAAGACCATATTGGTGCAATCGGGCATTTGTGGGAAGACTTGCGTGCACCTGTATATTGTAGAGCGTTTACCGCTCATATAGCGCGATTAAAAATGAATGATGCCTATTCCTCTGAAAGCTCTGTTAACACAGTAGAACAATGGCCTAAAACATTGAACTTAGGGCCATTTAAAGTCGGATTTGTGCCCATCTCACATTCAATACCAGAGAGCAGCAGTATTGTTATAGACACCCCCGTCGGTCGCCTTGTGCACACAGGTGACTTCAAAATTGACGAAACCCCTGGCGTTGGTGAGCCGTTTAATAAAGAAGTTTGGCGGGGAATTGCCAAGGGTGGTGTAAAGGCGCTTATTTGCGATAGTACTAATGTTTTTTCAAAACAGAAAGGGCGGTCAGAAGCATCAATTAGTTCATCCATACAGGAACTTATAGAAAGTGCTGAAAAGCTTGTTGTGGCAACAACTTTTGGATCAAATGTTGCTAGATTGAAGACATTAGCAGAAGCGGGCATAAAATCTGGTCGCTCGGTCTGCCTGCTTGGGCGGGCTATGAGAAGAATGATAGACGCGTCGGTAGAGTCAGGTGTTTTGAGTGATTTCCCTCCTCTTATAAGCCCAGAAGATGCTCTGAATGTTCCAAGACAAAATTTATTAATCTTGGCAACTGGATCTCAGGGAGAGCGCAGGGCCGCTACCGCCCAGTTAGCAAATGGAAAGTACAGAGGGTTTTCATTGCAGGAGGGTGATCTGTTTATCTTTTCGTCAAAGACAATACCCGGTAATGAAAAAGGTGTATCTAGAATAATTAATCAATTTTCAGAGATGGGTGTCGACGTTGTCGAGGATGACACTGGTCTTTATCATGTTTCTGGTCATGCAAACCGCCCTGACCTAGAGCAAATGCATAAAATTATTCAACCACAATTTCTTATACCAATGCATGGAGAACACCGGCACCTCCGAGAGCATTCCAAGTTAGCGTCAGAGAAGGGGATTGCATCAATTGTTTGTCCCAATGGAAATCTTTTAAGTTTATCTTCTAATAAGCCTAAGATCTTAGAAAAAATAGAGCTTGGTAGGCTATATCTTGATGGAAGTTCTAAAGTTACTTCGACGGAGGGTGTAGTCAGAGACCGTATACGGATGGCTTTGAATGGTTTGGTTATTGTGACCATTCTCCTTGATGAAAAAGATGATCTTATTGGAGACCCTTGGTGTGAAACAAAAGGTTTGCCGCTTGTAACAAACTCAAATGCTCCCTTGATTGATTGTCTGGAAGAGGATTTGGGGCAACTGATTGGTAGAGTTGACCCAGATGTTATTTTGAACAATGACAAATTAGAAGAGGTGCTTAAAAGGGGCGCTAGGCAAACCTGTAAATCCGAAATTGGGAAAAAGCCTGAAATTTCTGTTATAATTAGTCGGTTAGCCTAAAAGGAGGTCCTAATTACAGCTAGATAAAATTCAATTTTGTACTGATGGGTTTATTTTAATGGGTTTGTCTTTCCACAAAACTCTTTGTAATAAAAATAGGTAGCCCAAATTCATTTTTGTTTTCTGACGAATTGGACGAGTTTTTTCGATTTTTTGGTTCTGCTTCTGGTGGCTCAATACTTGTGTTAACGGCTTTCTTTGGTGGTCTGCTTCGGGAGGTGTTTTTAATTTTATTTTCAGGTGTTTTTTCTTCGTTACTCGTTTTTGTATCAAAAGAAAAATTATCAATTAAAGGAATTTCTAGCTGAATTAACTTTTCAATAGCCTTAAAATTTTTTTCGTCTCGAGGTGTTGAAATCATAAGAGCTTTTCCATTACGACCTGCTCGTCCAGTCCTACCAATTCGATGAACATAATCTTCTGCATTTGTTGGAACATCAAAATTATAAACATGGCTGACACTTGGAATGTCCAATCCGCGAGCAGCAACATCGGAAGCTACAAGAAACTGCAGGGATCCGGTTCTAAAATCATCAAGAGTATTCATTCTATTTTTTTGATCTAAATCTCCGTGAATTGGTGCAGCATTGAAGCCATATTTTTTTAATGACTTTGCACAAATATCTACGTCAGTTTTACGATTACAAAATATAATTGCATTTTTGCAATCTTTACCTTCTTTTAGTATCAAATCTCTCAGAATTTTACGTTTCTCAGTGCCCTCTCGGTCTTTTCGTGTTGCTTTGAAGAGTATCACGCTTTGTTTGATGTTTTCAGAGGCAGATGCTTGTCGAGCAATTTCTAAGCGTAAAGGAGCTGATAAAAAAGTGTTGGTTAACCTTTCTATTTCCGTGGCCATTGTTGCAGAGAAAAATAGTGTTTGACGAGTGAAGGGGGTAAGATTGAAGATACGTTCAATATCTGGAATGAAGCCCATATCGAGCATTCTATCGGCCTCATCAACGACCATAATTTGAACGCCAGTGAGCAGTAATTTACCACGTTCAAAATGATCTAGAAGACGTCCGGGAGTTGCAATTAATACATCCACCCCCTTGTCAATTAATTGATCTTGTTCTTTGAAGGACACTCCACCGATGAGCAATGCTTTAGTAAGCTTTAAATTTTTTGAGTATAGTTCAAAGTTTTCGGCTACCTGTGCCGCTAACTCTCTGGTTGGGCAAAGAACAAGTGACCTAGGCATGCGAGCTCTAGCTCGTCCTCGAGCTAATAAATGTATCATCGGCAAAGTGAAACTTGCGGTTTTACCGGTCCCTGTTTGGGCAATCCCTAACACATCTCTGCCTTCAAGTGCCGCAGGAATAGCCTGTAACTGTATAGGTGTTGGCTGCTTGTACCCAACGTCTTGGATCGCATTTAAGATTTTTGGGTTTAACTTTAGATCTGAGAATATCGCCATAAATATATTTCAATTACATCTATGGGGCTGATTGCAAATAAATATTTTCAATACCTCTAGTTCTTTACATATTTATATTCCGGGGTAATATCCAAAAAAAAAGCTAAGGTCAATCGCAGTGCTTAATTACAAGCTAATTTAAGAGGGCGAGTTCTTTCGTTTTTGATATTGTAATGGTGGGATAGTCTCGGGCAAGCCTGTCAAAATCCCATTGCAGCCGAGAAAGAAATACATGATCACCGTCGCTGTCTAACGCCATATGCTGTTTATTTTCTGAATTAAGCTTATCTACTTCTTGCTTTTCGCCAGATATCCAACACGCTGACTTAAATTGACTTGCTTCAAAGCGCACAGGTAAGCCATATTCCAACTTAATCCTGCTTTCTAGTACTTCAAATTGCAATGGACCAACTACACCCACTATGTACCCAGATCCGAAAGTTGGTTTAAATATTTTAGCAGCGCCTTCTTCGGCAAATTGAAAAAGTGCTTTTTCAAGGTGTTTACTTTTCATTGGATCAAGCGACAAACAATTTTGCAAAACTTCAGGAGCGAAAGAAGGAATTCCCTTGACCTGTAATAATTCGCCTTCAGTAAGAGTATCACCTATTCTTAATTGCCCATGGTTAGGAATTCCAATAATGTCACCCGCCCACGCCTCTTCTGCTAGCGATCTATCCGAAGCTAGAAAAAGTACAGGATTTGATGCAGTCATAACCTTTTTTGATCGCACATGTGTAAGTTTCATTCCTCGCTTAAAATGCCCAGACGCAAGACGTACAAAAGCCACTCGATCACGGTGCTTTGGATCCATATTAGCCTGTACCTTAAATACAAACCCGGATACTTCCTTTTCTAAAGGTTTTATTGACCTTGGTACTGCTGATTGCATTTGTGGAGACGGTCCAAAGTTAGCTATCCCTTTCATTAATTCTTGTACACCAAAACTATTCATCGCGGACCCAAACCAAATGGGCGTGAGATGCCCTTCCAATAATGATTTTGGGTTGAGAGGAGGTAGTAGCTCTTTTGCTATTTCTACTTCTTCTACTAACTTTCTTTTCAGCTTGGTGGGGATGTGTTTATCTATCTCTGGATCTTTAAGTCCTTTAATTTTGATACTTTCACCTACGCGATTTTTATCAACTCTATCCATTAACTCCAGTCGGTCATGGATAAGATCGTAACATCCCATGAAATCTGAACCAGTACCAATGGGCCAACTGACTGGGGTCACATCAATTGCTAGGCTTTCCTGAATTTCATCTATAATTTCAAATGTGTCGCGGCTTTCGCGGTCCATTTTGTTGCAAAAGGTAAAAATGGGTAAATCACGTAATCGGCAGACTTCAAATAGTTTTTGGGTTTGGCTTTCGACGCCTTTTGCACCATCAATTACCATAATGGCGGAGTCCACTGCCGTTAGTGTTCGGTAGGTATCTTCTGAAAAATCACTATGTCCAGGAGTATCTACTAAATTAAATCGATAGCTGTTAAAATCAAAAGACATTGCAGATGCCGATACAGAAATTCCTCTATCTTTCTCCATTTGCATAAAGTCAGACCGAGTTCGCCGTGCTTCTCCTTTTGCTCTAACTTGCCCTGCTAATTGAATAGCTCCTCCATATAAAAGAAACTTTTCAGTAAGTGTCGTTTTACCTGCATCGGGATGGGAAATGATAGCAAAAGTTCTTCGGCGAACAACTTCTTTATCAATATTGATTGATTTGGATTGGTTTGTAGACATTTGAACCCGATATCTTAAGGTAATTTAAAAGGCAACCCACCCAAAAAATAGAAAATAATTTCTTATGATGGACTATTTAATTATTTAATTTTAATTTCAGTAATAATTATTTGAGCTAACACTTAATTTGGAAAAAACTTTCAAGATTGGACGAGGTTGCACGTTAGTTCCATCCCTGTTAGATCCATTTTGTTTTTATGGTTAAGTTTGACAGAGGTTGTTTTTTTGGCAAGAACCTTAGTTCCACGTTTAGAAATTAAGTCGCTCACCAAGGTATACGATAATACTAAAGTCGTAGATGCTGTTTCATTAAGTGTACTGCCTGGGCAAATAACGTGTTTGTTGGGTCCATCTGGTTGTGGTAAATCTACGACACTCAGAATGATTGCTGGGGTCGAACCTCAATCTTCGGGAGAAGTTTGGGTTGATGGCGAAATGATTTCTGGTCGCGGTTTCAGTGAACCACCAGAGAAGCGTTACATTGGACTGATCTTTCAGGATTTTGCACTTTTCCCTCATATGACAGTCTGGCAAAATGTTGCATTTGGTATCACTAAAACAAGTGACGATATTAAAGAGAAAGCCAATGAACTTTTATCAAGAGTTGGACTTACTTCGAAGTGTGATAACTTTCCGCATGAACTATCGGGTGGGGAACAACAGCGCGTTGCACTTGTTCGTGCGCTTGCCCCAAGGCCACGAATAATGTTAATGGACGAGCCATTTTCTGGCTTAGATAAGCGCCTCAGAGATGATATACGAGACGAAACTATAGATATTTTGAAATCAGAAGCTACCGCTGTACTGTTAGTAACCCATGAGCCGGAAGAGGCTATGAAAATGGCAGATGAGATAGCATTAATGAGGGATGGAGGGATTGTTCAAAAAGGTGCGCCATATAATCTGTATAATGCACCAGTAGACCGGGAGGCCGTAGCATTTTTTTCTGATGCAAATATTATTAAGTCTACAGTAAATGGCGCACTCGCAAATTCACAATTTGGCCAGTTTTTTGCACCTGGATTGAATGATGGTGCCAGCGTAGAGATAGTTATCAGGCCGCAGCATGTAAGAATAGATTTCGACAGAGATGGAAAAGGCCCTTTGCCTACTGTTTCCATGGGTATTCCAGCTCGTGGATGCGTTGAGCGTGCTAGATTTCTTGGAAATGAAAGCCTCATAGAATTCAAAATGGATTTTGATAACAGTATATTTAAAGTAACGATTCCTAGTGTATTTTTACCCAAATTAGGTCAGCCTTTATGGCTCACGATCCCGCGTGATCGATGTTTTGTTTTTGCAGCGTAGTGAAGTGCAAAACAAAAAAACTATTTTAAAGTGTTGCCTCTTTGATAACTGAGCATTAACAACTAAATAGATTTATATGAAATTGAAGGGCAAAGGCCCTCTAAGCAGAAGGATCGTCGAAATGCTAAATAATATTGGACTTCCTGGTATCTTACTTATTGCAGTAGTTGTATTAGTTATGTTTGGCCGCGGCAAAATTAGCTCATTAATGGGCGAGGTTGGCAAGGGTATTACAGCCTTCAAAAAAGGTGTAAATGATAGCAAAAAAGAAATTGAAGAAGAAACTTCTGACGCTGCTACGGATATCACTCCGGAGACTGAAAAAGACAAGGTCTAGTTTGAATGTTTGATTTGGGGTGGACTGAATTACTTCTCATCGGGATAGTCGCTCTTATCGTAGTCGGGCCGAAAGAACTTCCAGTGCTCTTCAGGAAAGCTGGGCAGTTTGTAGGTAAAATTAAAGGTATGGCTCGAGAATTTTCAAGGGCTATGAACAATGCCGCTGATGACGTAGGGGTTAGTGATATATCTTCGACAATTCGATCCGCTGCCAATCCTTTGAAATCTAGCGTTGATGCAGTAAAGAATGCTGCTACTGATTACACATCCTATGACTCAGAAACAGAGACCGGCCAATTAGCCGGCAAAAGAGCAGAACAGGCCAAAAAAATAAAAGAACATGCAGAAAAAAAAGCTCAAGAAAAGCTAGACAAAAGTGCTGACATGAATTTAGCAGATGAAGTGCCAAAGAAGGGCAAGTCTTCAAAAGGCACAAAGAACGTATCATCCGATAAGCTTGAGAATAGCTAATGGCAGTAGATGATGACATCCAAGACAGCTCAGCTCCACTTATTGAGCATTTAGCAGAACTTCGTCAGAGGCTAATTTATTCCGTTTTGGCATTCATCATCGGTATGATAATTTGTTTCACAATTTGGAACCCCATTTTTGATTTTTTGACTCATCCTCTGTGTTCTGCAATGGCGGTTCGAGGTCATTCAGATTGTGGTCTAATATTAATTAAGCTGCAGGAAGGTTTTTTTGTGGCTATTTCGATTTCTTTATTAGGTGGTTTAGTTTTGTCATTTCCTATTATTGGCTTCCAGATGTGGCGCTTTGTGGCTCCGGGTTTGTACAAGACTGAAAAAAACGCTTTTCTGCCTTTTATCGTTGCTTCACCGTTTATGTTTTTTCTGGGTGCAGCCTTTGCCTATTACGTAGTAACTCCTTTAGCTTTTGATTTTTTTCTCGGCTTTCAGCAAACTGGTAGCGTGTTAGATGAGGATAACGTTGATAATGCGGCGGCGGGCATAGCATTTCAGGGTTCGGCGCAAGAATATTTAAGTTTAACCATAAAATTTATTGTTGCTTTTGGGATGTGCTTTCAGTTGCCGGTTTTGCTAACTTTAATGGGAAAAGCGGGTTTAGTAAGTGCGGAGGGACTTGGCAATGTTCGAAAATACGCAGTTGTAGCCATACTGGTTTTGGCTGCTTTAGTTACTCCTCCTGATGTCATCACTCAGGTGATACTTTTTGTTGTTGTTTATGGACTTTATGAAGTCTCTATACTTCTAGTTGCGCGTGTTGAAAAAAAGCGAGAAGAGAAGTTAAGGCAAGACGGGTACTACGATGATGAGGAAAGCTTTGATGATCCTATTATGAAAGATTTCGATGACGAAAAAAACGAATGATCAACTTGCAAGAATAGCCGATGCATTAGAACGCATGGCACCAAAAACTAAAGATCTTCCCAATTTTAATAATTTCTCTGCGTTCATGTGGCACATGGCGTCAGACTACCTTGAGCCTGTGCTTTTAAATAATACAGTAGATATTTCGTTACTGAAAGGTATTGACCAAGTTAGGGATATTTTATTGAAAAACACAAAACAATTTGCAAGTGGGTTCCCTGCAAATAATGCATTACTCTGGGGTGCCAGAGGTATGGGAAAATCATCATTAGTAAAGGCCGTACATTCGAAAATAAATAATGATGGAATTGAACTTAAAATAGTTGAATTGCAGCGGGATGATTTGGGCTCTGTAGGTAGACTTTTAAAACTTCTTAAGCGGCTTCCATTTAAGTTTTTACTTTTTTGTGATGACCTGAGTTTTAGTTATGATGATCAAAATTATAAATCTTTGAAAGCAATATTGGATGGTGGTTTAGATGGTAGGCCTGACAATGTAATTTTTTATGCCACGTCAAACCGAAGACACTTGATGCCTAGGGATATGATTGAAAATGAAAGATCATCTTCTATAAACCCGTCAGAAGCTGTTGAAGAAAAAATTTCTTTGTCAGATCGTTTTGGTTTATGGTTAGGGTTTCATCCTTGTTCTCAAGATGAATATTTTGACATAATAGAAGGCTACACAAGGCATTATAATCTGCAAATCGATCCTAAAGAACTTGAAGCTCAAGCTACTGAATGGGCTCGCACCAGAGGATCTCGGTCTGGAAGGGTAGCTTGGCAGTTTTTTGTTGATTTAGCCGGTAAACATAAGCTGCCCTTAAGAGAAAAGTATTAAGTAACTTTTAATTATTTAGATATTCTAACGGATCCACGCTCTCAAAACCTTCCCTTATTTCGAAATGAAGATAGGGAGGATCGCCGTCGGGGATTTCACCTAATATGTCACCTCGATTAACATTTTGATTTGTGGAGACCTTTATATTTGTTAAATTTGCGTAGACAGTTAAGATATTTTCTGGATGTTTAAGGACAACAATTGCTATTTGATTTATGTCCTCGGTTACTGTGGCTACTAGTCCAGTGTCTGCGGCAACCACTTTCGTACCCGCCTGAGCAGTAAAATCAATTCCGTCATTTATATTTTTAGAGTACTCTCGTATGACTAAGCCCTCTAAAGGATACGCCATCCTACCATTTTCAGGTACTGATATTTTGGTGTTGGTTGACTCCGAAAATTCTTGCTTGTTCACATTTCGGGGTTGTGGCTTTTTCGAACTTGGTGGAGCGGGAGCCTCTGACTCAACTACTTCTTTTTGTGTATTTTGGGTAGCCTTTTTATCAACTAAAGGAATAATTAGAATCTGCCCTTCTCTGAGCGTATAATCGCTATCTAGACCATTCCAATCTGCCAGGGAACGAACTGAAATATTGTAAAGGCGTGATATAGTAAAAACTGTCTCTCCTCTAACAACGTTGTGCATTATTGGGTCCATTAAATTTTTTGCATCACTTGAAGTTCGGTCAAGTTGGTTATTCCCAGCCCCCCCAGCTACCTTTAAAGCGTTATCAGCGAGTTCCAAAACATTGATGTCTTTTGAAAGTGTCGTTTCCTCTATCTCGTCACTACTTTCTAAATATTGTTCGCCGCGCGAGCCAGTCCTTGGGAGCGCTAATACTTCCCCGTTGCGGAGCCTTTCTCCTTCTGCCAAACCATTATACCGCGCTAACTCGCCCGGATCTTGTCCAAGTCGTTCTGCCATACTTTCGATAGTATCATCTCGTCTAGCAACAGCTATTTGATAAGTTGGATAACTTATAATGCCTAGTTCGTTTGCTTTTGGTCTAGATTGAGTAGCCTGACGCGCTGCGTCGGAAGTATCGAAGGAATTACCGCGAAAATCAAAATCGAAATTACTCAAAGCTGAATTTTCGCATGCGGTTAACATCCACAAACTAGTCAGTAAAAAACAATATTTAAATTTGGTTAATTTGGGTTTGATCATGTGAAAGTTTTCCAAAAAATAAATATTATTGCCTTTTTATACATAGATACCGTCTTCTCTCCCCTCGAGCAATGGTACAAAGCGTACATCGCATAAATCTTCATATTTAAAATTTGTTTCTGTTCTTTCTACCTTAATGAGTTTTTGAATTTCATCCGACTGGCCCACGGGTATTATCATAATACCTCCAACCTTTAATTGATTAAGTAATATTGGTGGTGGATCCTCAGCTGCCGCTGTCACTATTATACGATCAAACGGTTGTTGTTCCACAATTCCTTGGCTTCCGTCACCCCAAATAGGCGTTATATTGTTCAAATTTAATTTTTTAAAGATTAGTCTAGCTTCGTCATATAGCGGTTTAAATCTTTCAACAGAATAAACTCTTCGGGCGAGTTTGCTCAAGATAGCAGTCTGATAGCCTGACCCAGTTCCAATTTCTAAAATTTTATCACGAGTGGTTACCTTTAAAGCTTGCGTCATAATTCCTACGACTGATGGTTTGCTTATGGTTTGACCACATTCAATCGGAAGTGGAGTGTCTTCGTGTGCTCTTTGGACAAACACCCCTTTGAGAAAGTGTTCTCTATTTAAGCTCTCGATAGCCTTAAGTACATCATTATCCACTACTCCTTTTGAGCGAACAGACAATATAAATTGCATTTTTTTTTCATCGTTCTTTCGCATCAAAATCACTCAAAGTCTGCTATTTTATCAAACGCTGTTAGGTTCGCTCTCATTGGTGTTAACGAAATAAAACCGGATAAATTAGCGGCAACATCCGAGCACTGAGTAACCTGAGTGTGTTGATTTCCACCTTTGACAAACAAAAATTCTTTACCGTTAGGTGTTTTAAATGGGCTTACACTGAAAGTGGTATTAGGTCTCAACCCCTGAGGGACTACTGTAATCCCTTTTATATTTTCGGTTGGAGGAAAGTTTACATTGTAAAATACCTTATAGTCACCTTGTGTTTTAATATGTTTATCAAGGATCTTATTTATCACGCTCAAACCATGATTAATTGATGGATTGAAAGGACTAGACATTTTCTCTGACTCCAGTCCTAGGTATTGTGATAGAGCGATAGAGGTAATTCCTTGAAGTGCGCCCTCCATAGCCGCGCCAATAGTACCAGAGTATAATACATTTTCTGCTGAATTATTACCCTTATTTACTCCAGATAGAATTAACGAGGGTGGATCGTTTTTCATAACATGATGTATTCCAGAAATCACGCAATCAGCGGGATATCCTGAAACTGAATAACTATTTTTTGCAGTTTTTTCGATAAGCACAGGGGCGTTATAACTTATACAATGTCCCACCCCCGATCTTTCATTGCTGGGGGCGATGGTAAAAATGTTATCTTCATCTGTTAATTTCTGAGCAATTTCACGAAGAACTTTTAAGCCAGGTGCATTTATTCCATCGTCATTAGTAATAAGTATTCGCATAATCTCAGACTACTTTTAGCTCCTTTGTACGGATGATTTACAGCATCTACAATAGTATCATTATTCAGGTGAACTATGGATTGAAAAGTGTTGCTAAAACACGATTTGCCTCAGTTTTGGGTGACATTAAATTTTCCTTATTTTCACCAGGAAAGAACCGGGCTCTCAACGCAGTTCTCATTGGTGCAATATCAAAAATATTCACATTAGGGCCTATTTTTTTTGTCTCATTTGCCCATGACATCGCCAATGATATTTGTGCACTTTTTGATGATCCATATATTCCATAGAATTTATTTCCATTACATGGATCTTCAAAAAATAAAGCATGACCTTCTTTTCTCATAATTGGGCTAATAAAATTTATTAATAAGGCAGTTGCTGTAATATTAGTCGAATAGGTTTTGTCTAAATCTTCCAAATCAATCGTGCTTAACGGACTTAATGGGGGCGCATAAATTGCTGTATGAGCCCAAAGGTCAATTCTACCCCATCTTTCGAATATTGATGAAAAGAGCTGCTTCATAGCTTCTCTATTTGTGATGTCCATTGGAACTAATGTAGCAAAACCATTTTTTGCTTTTATTCTATCGTCTAAATCTTCAAGGCCACCTACTGTACGAGCCACCGCTATAATGTGATGGGTTTCGCTTAATTTTTCTGATAGCGCAGCTCCCAGTCCGCGAGAAGCACCCGTTATGAGGGCTATTTTTTTTGCCATGAGGAAGCCTTTTCAAATAAATTATAATAATTGATAACTTATACTTGCTATAAATTTTTCAGCATAGGTGTATTTGTATTACGCAACATTTGTTATATTACGAGACTACAGTCTGGTCTTTTTGCCCCTAATAAAATTCACAAAAATTTTAAGATTTGAACACAATGAGTTCATTGATCTTCCATTTTATTCACACGTTTTTACTAATATCTCGTATTTTTCAATTATCCATCCTAATGCTCTTTCTGGATTTTGTGCTTTAATTGATGTTATCATATCCTCAAATATCAATGCGCTTTTGCTAACATCTATTTGAGGTATTGTTCCATTGCCTAGTATTGCCATGTAAGCAAAAAAGGTAATTGCAATTAAAAATAGGCCACGAAGTATTCCGAAAACAAAGCCTAAAGCTTGATCAATTTTTGTAAGACGGGTCTTAGTAATGACTGTACTCAAAAGTGGCGTGAAGAATGAAAAAATTAACAAGCTCAGAGCAAAAACGCTTGCAAATGCAGCTATTATAGCTAGTTCGCAACTGTCAGCTAATATCGGACCAAGAAGCGGAATTTCTTTTATCAGTGGGGTAGTCAGCGGTGCAAAAATAAATGCTACTATGGACGAAATAATCCATCCCATTATGGCCATTATTTCTCTGGTCACGCCACGTGCAAAAGCAAGTATCGCAGAAATCAATACTATTACTATTACTACGCCATCTACAATATTAAGGCCTTCCATCGTCGGATACCTTAGCTGAACCTCTATATTTTTGCATCATACTTATAAAACCGCGAAGAGTGTTTGTTTCTTTAACATTTATACCATTTGGGGATGTTTTTTTGTTTCGTGTTGCAGTGATTGCTTCGATAAACCCTAACTTCTCTGCCTCTTTTAATCTACTTTCAATTTGGCTTACTTGTCGAACAGCTCCTGATAGACTAATTTCTCCAAAAGAAACAGTGTTTGGTGGAAAAATTATATTCTCTTTTGCAGAATAAATTGCTCCGGCAACTGCTAAATCTGCAGCGGGTTCATTAATTTTTATACCACCTGCAATATTCAAATAAACATCATGGTTGGCAAGGCTAATACCACATCTTGCCTCTAGCACAGCTAGGATCATCGATAATCGGGTACCGTCCCAGCCTATTACATTTCGGCGCGGCTGGCTGAGAGGCGAGGGTGTTACCAGAGCCTGAAATTCGACTAAGATTGGTCTCGTACCTTCGACACCTGCAAAAACTACTGATCCTGGTATATTATGACCTCTTTCAGATAAAAAAAGCTCTGAGGGATTTTTTACTTGAACCAATCCATCAGGGGCCATTTCAAAAACACCAATTTCGTCAATCGGACCAAATCTATTTTTTACGGCCCGTAAAATTCTAAACTGGTGGCCCCGCTCTCCCTCAAAATGTAACACTGTATCCACCATATGCTCAACTACACGAGGTCCAGCTATTTGCCCTTCCTTAGTTACATGCCCAACCATTATTACTGCAGTTCCAGATCGTTTTGCATAATTGGTAAGTTCAAATGCGGTAGACCTTACTTGAGATACGCTTCCTGGAGCGCTGTCTACAGCGTCAGACCAAATGGTCTGGATTGAGTCTATAATTGCAAGATTTGGTTTTTCATCTTCAAATGTTGTAAGTATATTTCTTAAATTTGTTTCTGAGCCAAACTTGATGGGCGCAGATGATAACCCTAAACGTTTCGCACGCAATTTTACCTGTGAAGATGCCTCCTCTCCAGAGATGTAGAGAACCTTAAGTCCTGCTAGACCAAATTTTGCTGCCGCTTGTAGTAATATCGTAGATTTACCAATACCTGGATCACCAGATAGTAGAATTGCCGATGAACTCACTAACCCGTTTCCGAGAACACGGTCAAATTCAGTAATGCCAGATTCAGAGTAAGAAAGGTGAGCATCGTTAGTAGAAAGATCGCTTAGAGATATCTTTTCGCCTTTTTCTTTGCCTAACGATACTTTTGCGGGTCCATTCGAAAGCCCTTTATTTTCCTGTAAAGTATTCCAATCACCACACCCATCACAGCGTCCTGCCCATTTGCTTGTTATTACCCCACAAGATGTACATGAGTATGATTTTGAGGTTTTGGCCATGTCACACTTTTGCCAATTGTTTTTCAACAATTCAAGTTGATAAAAAAATTAACAATTTGATTGTTTAAAATCACTAAAAATTAAATGATGCTAATCGGTCCGGTAGTTTTCCCATTAATAAACTGATAGATATAAGGATCTTTTGTTTCCCGCAGTTTTTTTGTCTCTCCTTCCCATCGGATTAATCCTGATTCTAAAAGAGCTACATTGTCTGCGATCTGCTCTACTGATGATATGTCATGAGTAACGGTAAGAGCAGTTACTGCCATTGTGTCAACAATTTCCCTGATTAAACCGTTAATTGTATTTGTCATTATAGGATCAAGTCCAGTAGTGGGCTCATCAAAAAACATAATTTCTGGGTTACCTACAATTGCTCTGGCTAGCGCGACCCTTTTCTTCATTCCTCCAGATAAGTCAGCGGGAAATTTATTTGCTACTTCATCGTTTAGGCCAACTTGTTCTAACTTTTGGATTGCTAGGCTTTTGGCTTCCATCGTTGATAATTTTTCTCTGCCTTTTAAAAATTTAAAACAAATATTTTGCCAAACGGGAAGGCTATCAAAGAGAGCTGATCCTTGAAACAGCATGCCTATATTCGAAAGAGCGCGTGTAGGACTTGCAGACGATACATGTTCGCCTTTTATACATACTTCCCCGCTATCGGGTTTTATGAGGCCAAGTAAAATTTTTAAAAGTACAGATTTTCCACCTCCCGAAGTACCTATAATTGCGGTTGAACTTCCTTTTTTCACTAGTATGTCAACGCCGCGGAGCACCTTCTGATCTGCAAATGCTTTGTGAACGTTTTTAATTTCTATCATGAGTTAAAAAAGGCCTCTGTTAATACATAATTTGTAGCTAAAATAAAAACGCAAGCGGTTACTACAGCAGATTTTGTGGCTTTTCCTACTCCTTCTGCCCCGTTTGATGAATTAAAGCCGCTATAGCAACCAGATACAGAGATAATAAAGCCAAAAAAAACACCTTTAACTATGCCGCTGTAAATATCTGAAAATTGAAGCATACTTGCCGTGCTTACTAAATAAGTACTCGAGCTAAAATCTAAACGATTTACTCCTACCACGTATCCTCCAAGGATTCCTATTGAGTCACCAACGGCTATTAATACTGGTAGGGACAGTGTAGCTGCAATAATGCGAGGGATTACTAAATATTTTATTGGGTTAGTAGAAAGAGTGATTAAAGCATCTAATTGCTCTGTCACTTTCATGGTTCCAATTTCGGCTGCTATTGAACTAGCTACACGTGCGGCCACGATTAAACCTCCTAGAACTGGGCCTAATTCCCTCGTCATACCAATAGCAACTATCGCAGGAACTACTTGCTCTGCATTAAATCTCGACCCACCAGCGTAGATTTGTAATGCCAATGCGCCGCCTGTAAATAAAGCAGTTAACCCTAGTACAGGCAAAGACATCCATCCAATTTGGAAAAAGGCTTTTACTATTTCTCTACCATAGATTGGCAAAGTAATTAGGTTCGAAAAAATTGAAATTATAAACTTTGTTACTCCGCCTACCTTTTGTAAAAATATATTAAAAGATTTGCCTACACTTTTCAAAATTTTCATTTTTACATCTCTAAATGTATATACGATTATATCGCTGTCCAAGAGCGGTTAGGATTTCATACCCAATTGAATTTGCCTCTTCTGCAAGATCATCGATCGATTGTTTGCCATTTAAAAGCCATAAGTAATCTGGGTCTTCTTTACAATTAGAAACGTCTACCCCAATCAAGTCCATTGAAATACGCCCGATTATACTGTTCGGTATTTCATTGTAATACAACGTTGCTTTATTACTCATATTCCTAAAGATGCCATCAGCGTAACCCGAGCTTACAGTTGCGACTTTTGTTATTTTTTTTGCAGTCCAAGTATTAGAATAGCCAACTGTTTCATCTGGTAGGACGGTTCGAATTTGAATTACAGGTAACTTAAGTCCAATGACTCTTTTTGCGTTAGAATAAGGATTTCCACCATATAAACCTATACCGGGTCTTGTAATATCAAAATGATATTGTTTTCCCAATAAAATGCCACCAGTAGCGGCAAGTGATTTTTTGCAATTTATATCTTTAGTCATAGCGTTGAAATTAACGAGCTGCTTTTCGTTCATGGGATGGGTTTGATCGTCAGCGCAAGCTAAATGTGATATGATTAAGTCTGGTTTTAATTTAGAAATAGTCTCGTTTAATTCTTGAAACTCGGTAGCTTCCATTCCAAGGCGGTTCATTCCCGTGTCTAATTGAATTCCAATCAACTGATTGGATGAATTTTCTAAATGAAATAATAGTTGTTTTGCTGAATTAATTAGAGGTATTAAATCAAAGTCTCTTAAAAGGGTTGTGTCTCCAACCATATGCCCGGAAAATATATATATTTTAGGGCCGGGGCCTACAGCGCGACGAAGAGCTGCTCCTTCTTCTGCAATAGCTACGAAAAAATCTCTTGCTCCTGCTTTTGCAAGTGAGATCCCCACTTCCTTTATTCCAAGACCATAGGCGTTAGCTTTAACTACAGCTCCCGCTGCGCCATTGGAAAGACTATTCAATGCATTCCAATTGGAGCAAATATTCGCAAGATTTATATAAAGTTCTGCTGAACTCATAAGCATATCCTAAATCTATGCTATTAAAAGTTACTTTTTAGCGCAATAATTGCAAGGATCTCTTTTATTCAATATCGCTGATCTCAAGTGTTAAAGTGTTCGTTTAGAGCGTAGGCCCGGCGAGCTAGTTCGGTTATCGCCTTCCAATCAGCATTTTTAATTTTATTTTCAGGAGCAACCCAACTGCCTCCAACACAAGGTACATTTTTCAATGACAAGTAATCTAATGCATTTGTTGACGTCACTCCTCCTGTGGGGCAAAAGCTCACTCCGGGTATTGGACCAAGTATTGATTTCAAAGCTGCTATCCCACCATTTGACTCCGCAGGAAAGAATTTTTGAACAGAATAACCTCTGGCTAACAAAGTCATTACTTCTGACGGTGTGGCAGCACCAGGCAGAAGAGGGAGTTTAACTTCTGCACATGCTCTTAGTATTTGATCTGTTATACCTGGAGTCACTCCAAAACTTGCTCCTGCATTTTTAGCTGCATAAACATCTTCTTCAGATAATAGCGTTCCTGCGCCAATTATTCCCTCTGTAGTATTAGCTACCATTTCCTTGATAACATCGAGAGCATTTTTAGTCCTTAAGGTAACTTCTAAAACTCTAAGGCCTCCACCTATTATTGCTTTTGCTAATGGCACGGCACTTGCTGTGTCATCAACCACTAATACAGGGATAACGGGCGCCAATTTGCAAATATCTAATAAATCATGACTTTCTTTGTGTGAATTCATATCATCCCAACTTATGTTATTCCGCCACCATATTTTGCGGATTTAGCATTTTCACGAAAAACTTTAAAAAGCTCTCTACCTAAACCACTTTCATTTTTAGTTAAGTCTTTTTTCCTCACTTCTCGAGAGCCAAAATTTTTTTCTAAATTATTTAATTTTCCAGAAAGTGCATCCAACCGGATAAGATCACCATTTTTTATTTTTGATATTGGTCCGGAGCTTGAAGCTTCGGGGCTCAAATGAATTGCTGCCGGGACTTTGCCCGATGCGCCTGACATTCTCCCATCAGTAATTAATGCGACTTTGAGCCCTCTGTCCTGCAGTACAGACAAAATAGGTGTTAATCCGTGTAGTTCTGGCATTCCGTTGGCGATGGGGCCTTGAAATCTCACCACGATTATTGAGTCTGAGTCTAGCTTATTCTTTTTAAATGCATTTTTAACATCTTCTTGAGACTCAAAGACTCTAGCCGGCGCTTCGATTATTTGTTTTTCCATCGGAACAGATGAAATTTTGATGATACAAGTTCCAAGATTTCCTTCTAATTTCTTGATTCCGCCAGATTTTTGAAAAGGGTCAATCACAGGTCTTAAAATTTTTTCATTATGCGTTTTTATGCTCGATGGCACATATTCTATTTTACCATCAACCAGTTTCGGTTCCTTGGTGTAAGTTTCTAAACCTAAACCCATGATAGTTTGTACATCGTTGTGCAGATAACCATACTCTAAAAGTTGAGATATCATGTAGTTCAGTCCACCGGCGGCGTGAAAGTGATTAACATCTGCTAATCCGTTTGGATATATTTTGGCCATTAGCGGCGTTACACTCGAGATGTCATCAAAGTCACTTAGTTCGATTTTAATTCCAGCGGCTTTCGCCATTGCAGGCAAGTGCAGCACCAGATTAGTTGATCCTCCAGTAGCCATTAGCCCCACGATGCCATTCACAAAAGCTTTTTCGTCTAAAATTTGGTAAGCTGGTGTGAAGTATTTTCCTAAACTAGTGATTTCCAGTGCGCGTTTAGTCGCCAACTTGGTTAATGCGGTTCTTAGAGGCGTGTTAGGGGGAACAAACGATGATCCAGGTAAATGTAAACCCATGAATTCCATAAGCATTTGATTTGAGTTTGCGGTTCCATAAAATGTACATGTTCCAGGGCTATGATAGCTTGCCATTTCAGCCTTCATTAATTCTTCTCGACTGATTTCTCCTGTGGCAAATTTTTGACGTATAATAGATTTTTTGTCATTTGGAATGCCTGAGGGCATTGGGCCAGCAGGAGCAAATACTGCTGGTAGAAATCCAAAAGTAGCCGCTGATATAACTAAGCCGGGAACAATCTTATCGCAGACCCCCAAATATATAGAAGTATCGAAAGTATTGTGGGAGAGAGCAATTGATGCCGCTAATGCAATTACATCACGTGAAAAAAGAGAAAGCTCCATGCCTGGCTGCCCCTGCGTGACACCATCACACATGGCTGGTACTCCGCCTGCTACTTGAGCTGTCCCTCCCAATTCTCTAGCTGTTTTGCGAATGAGTTCAGGATAGCTTTCGAACGGCTGGTGAGCGGATAGCATATCATTATATGCCGTAACAATCCCAATGTTTCCATTTGAAGTTTTCGAAAGTGATATTTTGTCTTTTGAGGTGCTAGCGTAAGCGTGCGCCTGATTTCCACAGGTTAAATGCGCTCGCCTTGGACCTATATTTAGTTGATTTTGCATATTCTCTAAATATTTAAGCCTAGAGTCACGAGACCTCAAAATTATCCGATTTGTAACTTCTGATACAACTTCGTTAATTGGCATTGTAAATATCTCGCATGAATGTTAGCGCTAACAGCTATATTAACAGGTAACTTAAGATAATATAAAACTCAAGAAAAAAGATAATAAGTGCTATTAAATTTAAACAATTAAATTAGATAGTTGCCAAAGATAATTATATTAACTTTACTTGTATTTATTTGATCAAAAAATGGAAATGCTTAGCATGACAGAATTTACCTTGCGACTTAGGGCTGGCGTTGAAGCTAAAAAATTCCGCTATGGATATCCTTGGATCTACAGCAATGATATAATCTCTGATCGTCGTTCGAAAGCATTAATACCTGGTTCATTCTGTAAGTTGGTAGATTATGAGAAAAATCCAATTTGTCTGGTAACTGTTAATCCAAATTCAAAAATTTTTGCCAGAATAATGGATTTCAATCTTCAAGCCATTATCGATGCAACTTGGATTAAAGATAAGATTATGAAGGCATTATCTTTAAGGACAGAAATATTCAGAGATCCGTTTTACAGGTTAATAAACGCGGAAGCCGATGGCCTACCAGGATTGATCGCGGACCGTTTCAATAAGGTTGTCGTGATGCAACCAAATGCATTCTGGACCGAGAATATGTGTGAAGTTATAGCAAGATCAATCAAAGAAGTTTGCGAAATTGATGTTGTAGTCAAAAATGCAGCTGGTCGTTCAAGAAGACTGGAGGGGTTGGATGATAAAAACTCTGTATTTTTTGGTGATATTCCAGAAGGAGTAATATCAGTCCCTATGAATGGAGCTATATATAAAGCTGATGTTATTTCAGGACAAAAAACTGGTCTATTTTATGACCAAAGGCAAAATCACAAATTTGTCGCCAGTTTAGCAGGTGGGAAAGCAGTATTAGATGTGTTTTGTCATGTGGGTGGTTTTGGTTTAGCAGCGATCGCTGCTGGAGCATCAAATGTTTCATTTGTAGATAGTTCTGCCAGTGCTCTTGAATTGGTTGGTGTTGCTGCTGCTGAAATGAAAAAGTCCGACCACATCAATACGATACGCGGTGATGCCTTTGCAGTGATGAAGGAGCTCGCCAACTCTGATTACTTGTATGATATAGTCATTTGTGATCCTCCAGCGTTTGTTACATCTCGAAATTCTCTTCAATCTGGTTTGAGAGCATACGAAAAAATGGCAAAGTTGGCTTCTAGTTTGATAAGAGAAAATGGAGTTCTGGTCCTTTGTTCATGCTCGCAACTAGCCGATTTAATAAAATTTAGAAATGCTTGCGTAAGAGGCATTGGTAGGGGAGGACGGCGTGGTAAATTGATCTATACTGGTTTTGCCGCAGCGGATCATCCCATGCATCTCCAGCTTTTGGATAATTCATATCTTAAATCTTTGGTATTTAGATTATGAAGCTATTACTTGACGCATGTGCTCTATACCCGACAGTAATTCGAAATCTACTTCTTAATGTCTCAGATGAACTAAGATGGGATTTAAATTGGAGTGAACGAATTTTAGAGGAGTGGCGCAGAGCATCCGCCAAAAGCAATGCCGCAGCAAAAGTTCAAGCAGCAGCAGAAATTACAATGCTTAAGGTTAAATATCCAAAAGCAATAGTGCATAACTTTGACAGCCACATCCCAAAATTATATTTACCTGATCAAAATGATGTTCACGTATTGGCTGCCGCTATTGAAAGCAATACAAACATTATAGTGACATTAAATCTGAAAGATTTTCCAAACTCCGAATTAGTAAAATATGGGATCAGAGCCTTGCATCCAGATGAATTGCTTTACAAAGAAGCGCTTTATAACTTTGACCTTATATCAAATTTAGTTGGTACTATTCTAAATGATTTTAATAGCAATGAAGCGAATAAAATAAATGAATATCGTCTTTTAAAAAAAGCGAACTTAAACAGACTTAGTAAATTATTTCGTTAGATACTTATTGGGCGCAAAATTTATAAAAAGCGTGATTATTAATGAGTAATCGATAGCAAAGTCTTACTTTAAAATTGATCTACCAGCATATTTTGCCAAACTTCCTAACTCCTCTTCGATCCTAATCAACTGATTGTATTTTGCTAAACGGTCAGATCGAGCAAGAGAACCTGTCTTAATTTGTCCACAGTTGGTAGCGACAGCTAAATCAGCAATGGTAGTATCTTCCGTCTCCCCAGATCTGTGGCTCATTACATTTGTATAATTCGCACCATGTGCCAAATCTACGGCCTCAAGTGTCTCCGTAAGTGTCCCTATTTGATTTACCTTGACCAGCATTGAGTTGGCGCAGGATATATCAATTCCCTTCTTCAGCCTCTTAGGGTTTGTCACAAATAGATCATCTCCTACAAGTTGTATCTTGTTTCCAAGCTCGTTCGTTAATATTTTCCAACCTTCCCAGTCATCTTCCGACATACCGTCTTCTATTGAAACTATAGGATAGTCGTTAACCAGTTTTGCTAGATAAGTGGCATTTTCTTTTGAACTGAGAACTTTATTTTCTCCAGTAAAATGATATTTACCATCATTAAAATACTCGGTTGAAGCACAGTCTAATGCCAAATAAATGTCTTCGCCTGCCTTATATCCTGCTTTTTCAATGGACTTTAAAATAAAATCAAGAGCGTCTCTCGTAGAGCTGATGTTTGGTGCGAAGCCGCCTTCATCGCCAACACTGGTTGATAGCCCTGCTGATTTTAATTCTGCTTTTAAAGTGTGAAATACCTCGGAGCCCATTCTAACGGCGTCTTTTATATTTTTGGCGCCGATCGGCATTATCATGAATTCTTGAATATCGATAGGATTATCTGCATGTTCACCGCCGTTAATAATATTCATCATTGGCACGGGAAGTACTCTTGCGGATTCTCCACCAATATATCTAAAGAGGGACTGGCCACTGCAAATTGCAGCAGCTTTTGCAACTGCCAAAGAAACTCCTAAAATAGCATTTGCACCAAGCTTTGATTTGTTTTCTGTACCATCTAATGCAATCATTTTATGGTCAATATTTTCTTGATCTTTTGAACTTGTTCCAACAAGTACTTTAGCCAGTTCATGGTTGACGTTTTCGATAGCTTTATAAACGCCTTTTCCCTTAAAGCGTTTATGATCATTATCACGAAGCTCAACTGCTTCGTGAGCCCCAGTTGATGCTCCAGAGGGAACCGCTGCACGACCCACTGTTCCATTTTCAAGTTTAACATCAACCTCTAAGGTTGGGTTGCCGCGGCTATCTAAAATTTCACGAGCCTTAATCTCAGTTATAGTATACATATTGGACTTTCGAGCATTGACAAATTTTTTACTTAAGCCTTAGTCGAGCGATAACTGAAATACAATGTCCGTTAAAAGAATTATTAAACTATCTAGTTATGCTTTCTTAATTGGCACACCGTAGAGTTCTAATTTATGACCTCGAAGTTCATATCCTAGTCGAAGAGCAATTAATTCTTGCAACTCCTCAATTTCATTATCGACAAATTCAATGACTTTGCCAGAGTTAATGTCGATTAAATGATCATGGTGTTCTCGGTCAGCATTTTCATATCTTGCTCGACCATCGCCAAATTCAAGTTTATCCAAGATACCGCTTTCTTCAAATAATTTCACCGTCCTGTAAACAGTTGCAATAGATATAGAGTCATCGATGGCGGAAGCGCGGTTGTACAGCTCTTCTACATCAGGATGATCAAAAGTATTTTCTATTATTTCAGCAATAACTTTTCGCTGGTTGGTCATCCGTAGCCCTTTTATTTCGCATCGCTCTAATATTGTCTCGCTCATAATTGCCTCTATCAACGGTAAAAATTATATTTATGTTATATAAATTTTAATTTTAAAGGTGGAAAAGAAAATTGAAATATAATTTAAATTATTTTTAGTCATTATTTTATTACTCGCCAACGGAACAACCATTATTCTTATGTTCCACAAAAAGTAGCGGAAACCTTTTCATCTTCTTTTGGAGCTTTTAATAAATCAGATTTTTCTTTGTAACTATATGGATTTATCAGCGCCTCATTGAGAGTGTGAAAAGGTTCAAAGTTGTCCGAAAGGGCCGATTGGATAGCCTTTTCAATATTGTGATTACGAGGAATAATTGAGGGATTTGCCTGTCTCATAGTTTCCTTTGCCGATGGTATATTTTGAATGCGATTTTGCCATTTTTTTTCCCAAGTTAAATACGGCGAATTCTTCATAAATTTGTGAGGTTGATCATTGTGTGTAATTGTTGAGAAAAAGTTAGTAAAATCTGCCTTTTCTTCATCTAGAATTGTCATTAATTCACTAATTAAGTGTTTATCTTTTTGGACAGGCGTATCAATTCCCAATTTGGATGCAAATTTGATGTCATTCTGCTGCGACATATATTCCGATGTCTCATTTATGATCTCTTGAAACTCTTCAAGCGTATTTGTTTCATCTTGATGAAGCAGTAATAGAGCGCTAGCCAGCTGGGCTAAATTCCAAATTATAATTTTTGACTGATTAGTAAAAGAATATCTTCCAAAATTATCTATTGAGGAAAAAACTTTAGAAGGACTATATTCGTCCATAAAAGCACAGGGACCGTAGTCAATAGTTTCGCCTGAAATTAGACAATTGTCAGTATTCATAACGCCATGAATGAAACCTACTCTCATCCATTCTGCAACAAGTTCGGCTTGGCTCAAACAAACAGCTCGCAGAAAATCCGCAGTGTTTTTTGCATCGGGATAGTGCCGTTTAATTGAATAATCCAACAAAGTTTGCAAGTTGCTAGTATCTGATGTCGCGGAAAACCATTGAAAAGTACCTATTCTAATATGGCTTTTCGCAATGCGAGTAATTATCGCTCCTGGCATCTTCGCTTCTCGATAAACAGGTTCGCCCGAACTGACAATTGCAAGTGCACGCGTGGTAGGGATGCCTAAGTTGTACATAGCCTCACTCACTATATATTCTCTCAGAACAGGCCCCAACCAGGCCCTACCATCACCGCCTCTAGAATATGGTGTTCTACCCGACCCCTTAAGCGCTATGTCGTATCGCTCACCCTTTGTGGAAATTACTTCAGCTAATAGATGTGCTCGCCCATCACCAAGATCCGGATTAAATTGTCCAAACTGATGCCCAGCGTATTTTTGTGCTATGGGGGTACCGTTCAGAGGAGAGTTACCAGAGAAAATATTTTCTTTTTCCACTAAACTTTCGAATTTTAGTCCTAATTCCTCGGCTAACTGTGAGTTCCACTTCAACAATTTGGGGACTGTAACTGGCGTTGGAGGTGTAACTGAGTAAAAACTTTCTGGAAGTTGGGCGTAGGTGCTTTCAAAATTATTCATTCGTCTAACCGAAGCCTTAAATGGGCAATCGCCCTAATCGCTGGGTTAATAGACTGAAAAACCTCTCAGCCTCCAAGTCTCCGATAAAATAAGCGTTCGCCTTCCGGTCGGTTACTCGCCACCAATCTGCTACCGTCATACCCAAAGTCAATTCTGATATTGTTTCTATCTCAACATTGATCTTTCGTCCTGAAAAGATTGTCGGATCGATCAAATATGCTATTACGCACGGATCATGCAATGGAGCGCCTGCTGAACCATACTTTTCTTTATCAAACCTTTCAAAGAAATCTGTCATTTCTGCAACAGCTACCCCTACGGGAGTATCTAGCTGCCGAAATGCATCATTTCTCTCACTTGTTACAAGAGCTTTGTGTGTCACATCTAAAGGAGTGACTACCAAATCAATTCCAGCTTCAAAGACAATTTTTGCTGCTTCAGGATCAACATAAATATTGAACTCTGCAGCAGGCGTTATGTTTCCAACTTCAAAATATGCTCCACCCATTAAAACAATTTGTTTAATTCTTTTCGTAATTCTTGGCTCCTTCAAAATTGCCGAAGCTACATTTGTAAGGGGCCCCAATGGGCATAAAGAAACAGTGTTTGCAGGCTCGTTCATAATCGTATCGATGATAAAATCAACGCCATGTTGTTCTTTTAAGGTTATCTTAGGTTCAGATAACTTAGGTCCGTCAAGGCCCGTTTTGCCATGAACATGCTCTGCAGTAACAAGTTTTCGTTTTAAAGGGCGATCGCAACCCGCATATACGCCGACATTAGGCTGTCCTGCCAATTCACAAATAATACGTGCATTTTTTTCGGTTAAAGAAAGAGGCACATTTCCTGCGACTGCGGTTATTCCCAGCACTTCAATTTCATCAGGGCTGGCGAGAGCAAGTAATATGGCCACAGCGTCATCTTGTCCTGGATCTGTATCAATTATAATTTTTTGAGCGCTCAACGTGATCTCCAAACAATGAATTATTTAAGTATTTTCTTTGCTTTTTCCCATAAAACATCCATTTCGTTTAAGGAAGTGTCTTGGGGGTGTTCCCCTTTTTTTTCAAGCTCTGTTTCAATAAAATCAAATCTTTTTTTAAATTTATTATTTGTTTTTTTTAATGCAATTTCCGCGTCAATATTCAAATGCCGACCCAAATTTACAAAAGTAAAAAGTAAATCTCCAAACTCCTCCTCTATATGAACTGAGTTTTCATCGGCTGCTGCATCAGTAAGTTCCCGTGCTTCTTCAATAATTTTATCCAAAACATTTTCATAACTTGGCCAATCGAAACCCACACGCGCTGCGCGTTTCTGGAGTTTTATTGCTCTTACTAAAGCAGGTAGGTTAACAGCCACGCCATCGAGCACTTTCCCTTGGTGTTTAGACGTTCTCTCTGCTGCCTTGATAGTCTCCCAATCCTCAATTTGTTGCTGAGAAGTTTTATTTACCTTGTCTTCTCCGAAGACATGTGGATGCCGGGATACCATTTTATCAGAAACCTCTCTAACGACATCGTTAAAGTTAAAATATTCTTTTTCCGAGGCTATCTGGGAATGATAAATTGATTGTAGTAGCAAATCTCCAAGTTCAGTTTTTAAATTGTCCCAGTCTTTTCTGTCTATTGCATCTACAACTTCGTATGCTTCTTCTATCGTATATTGGGATATACTTTCAAATGTTTGTTCTATATCCCAGGGACAGCCTTTTTCGCGATCTCTCAATGCACGCATTATTTCAACCAAAGCCGCAATATTTCCATTTCTTTCATTTATAATTTTCTCATTAAAAGGCATTGCGTCCTCTTGGCTTTTTTGTTTGATATACTGTGAACGTTTAAGTCGAAGGAGTCCAGATATCCCAATAGTTAATCGAATTGCTGCGTTTGACGCGGATATGAAAAAATGGCGAAGAAATATTCATCAAAACCCTGAGTTAGGTTTAGATTGCTATCAAACGGCCTCCTTTATTGAGGCTAAACTGCGTGAATTTGGCATTAGTGAAATTCATACTGGGATAGCGCAATCAGGGTTAGTAGCTATCATAGATGGAAAAGAGAATGGTGATACTATAGGTCTTCGAGCTGATATTGACGCACTGCCGATGATGGAAACAACAAACTTAGAATATGCGTCAAATAACTCTGGATTAATGCATGCGTGCGGGCATGATGGTCATACTACAATGCTGTTAGGGGCTGCACGTTATTTAAGTGAAACTAGAAACTTTTCTGGCAAAGTTGCTTTGATATTTCAGCCTGCCGAAGAGAATGAAGGCGGTGGCCGCATTATGGTAGAAGAAGGTATTTTGGATCGGTTTAACATAAAAAATGTGTATGCCATTCACAATACTCCTGATGTAGCCTTGGGGAAATTTTATACAATGCCCGGTGCAATTATGGCTGGCGCAGATAAATTTCATATTGATGTCGTGGGAGTTGGTGGTCACGGAGCCTACCCACATGATACGAAGGATCCTATAATAGCCGCAATTGGAATTGTTCAAACTTTGCAAACAATCGTATCCAGAAGTCGCGATCCAAATGATAAATTAGTGGTATCCGTAACTCAAATTCATGCTGGAAGTACGGATAATGTGACGCCAGAGAATACTTACATTAATGGAACTGTGCGTACCTTTGATAAAGTGGTGCAGGACATGGTAATAAAAAGAATGGAAGAAATTGTTGCAGGGCATGCTCAAAGTTTTGGAGTGGACTGCAAATTGAGGTATGAAAAAGGATATCCTCCAACTATTAACAATCCAGAAAATGTCGAAATGGCTGCGCTCGCAGCCAAAGATGTCTCAGGTGTAAGCATGGTGGATGATAACGCTGGGCAAGAAATGGGGGCGGAAGATTTTTCTTACCTCTTAGAAAAAAGACCTGGAGCCTACTTGTTTTTGGGTATTGGTGAGGCTGCGGGATTACACAATACGAATTATGATTTTAATGATGATGCTTCCGTCTATGGTGCGTCATTTTTTGCACGACTGGTTGAAATATCACAACCTCTTGGGAGATAAAATTGAGTTTAAAAGATGCAAAAAACCAAGTAGATCAAGCATTTACAAGAGATAGTTATACAGGCCAATCCTATGAGAATGCTTTTGGTGGAGCTACCTCTTTCTTACGTTTAAAATATACGAAAGAGCTTAATAATATCGACCTGGCAATCACTGGTATTCCATTTGATCAAGCTGTTACCAATAGACCAGGGGCTCGTTTTGGTCCAAGAGCAATTAGGGAAGCCTCAACTTTACAGCCATTTGATCCGATATACGGGTGGAACGATTTTGATCCAATTTCGGAACTGTCTATGGTTGATTATGGAGATTTAGCCTTTGATTACGCTAAAATAAGTGACTTTCCAAAGTGCTTAGAAGACCACATAACTGGAATATTAAGTAAATGTGAAGGGTGTATTTCGCTCGGAGGTGATCACTTTATTTCTTATCCAATATTAAGAGCTTATAGAAAAAAGTTTGGTAAGCCGCTGGCTTTATTACAGTTCGATGCCCATTCCGACACATGGCCGGATGATGACATGGAGCGTATAGACCACGGTACAATGTTTTATAAAGCAGTAAAACAGGGGTTAATTGACCCAAAAAGATCCGTTCAGGTTGGAATTAGAACACATAATTCTGATACGATGGGCGTAAATATTATCGATGCGCGGGAAGTGTTTGAGGCTGGTCCAAGTAAAACAGCAAACAAAATAAAATCTATTTTGGGTGATATTCCCACTTATTTGACTTTTGACATTGATTGTTTAGATCCGGCGTATGCTGCCGGGACAGGTACGCCAGTATGGGGTGGGTTATCTTCTATACAAGCATCGATTATCTTACGCGATCTTGCTGGTATTAACATGGTCGGTGGGGATGTTGTAGAAGTTGCTCCACAATATGATGTTTCGGGTGCAACAGCTGTCGCCGGAGCTCACTTGGCTCATGAGTTAATTTGCATTTGGGGATGGAATAAAAAACGTCGACCGTAATCAAGAAATATGTAAGTTCTCATTAAGAATTACCAAGTAATAAACTTGACCAATAATTTTAATAGATGCATGAGGGACTAATGTTGCCACTCGATCGACTTGACCAAATTGTCTCCCGTTTCCAGTTTCTGGAAGCGAAATTAAATGGGGAACTTTCTGGCGCTGATATAGCAAAAGTATCTCGTGAATACGCTGAACTACGGCCTGTCGTAGATGAAATCATCGATTACAAAGGGCTATTAAGCGCACTAAAAGATGTTGAAGAATTACTTACTGATCCAGATATGAAAGCGTTAGCTGAAGATGAACTTACCAATTTAAAAATAAAAATACCAAAAACTGAACAAAGCCTGCAGTTGGCATTACTTCCCAAGGACTCTGCAGATGCGCGCCCTGCAATTTTGGAAATACGCCCTGGAACTGGAGGAGAAGAGGCTGCCCTTTTCGCCGGTAACTTACTGAGAATGTATCAACGTTATGCAGAGATAAATAATTGGTCTTTTGAAATGATTGAAGAACAGCAAACTGAGTTGGGTGGAATCAAGGAGGTTGTTGCCCACATTAAGGGCGATGGAGTATTTGCTCGTCTCAAATATGAAAGTGGCGTGCATAGAGTGCAAAGAGTACCAGAAACTGAGAGTGGGGGAAGGATTCATACTTCTGCAGCAACTGTTGCCGTATTACCTGAAGCTGAAGACGTAGATATAGAAATAAATAATAATGACTTGAGAATAGACACCATGAGAAGCTCCGGGGCAGGGGGACAGCATGTAAATACGACAGACTCAGCGGTTCGTATTACTCATTTACCTAGTGGCATAGTCGTTACAAGTTCTGAAAAGTCCCAACACAGAAATCGCGAAATAGCTCTGCAAGTCTTAAAAACTCGATTATTTGATTTAGAGCGGCAGCGAATAGATAGTCAGAGATCAGAAAGCCGAAAAATTCAGGTTGGATCTGGAGATAGATCGGAAAGAATCAGGACCTACAATTTTCCGCAAGGGCGGATGACAGATCATAGAATAAACCTTACACTTTATAAATTAGATCAAATACTTGGTGGCGATTTGAACGAAATAATTGACGCGCTTTTAGCAGATGCTCAAGCTAAAATGCTTGCAGAAATAAGCGAATGAAGTTGCGAGACTTATTAATAGCAAGTCAAGCTAAATTGAGTGAATGTGGTATAACCGATTCCGTGAGAGACGCACGCTTGCTTTTGGCAGGCTGTTTAGACATACAGACACCGCAACTTAATTTGCTCGATGATAATTTTCCATCTAAAATTGTGGTTTCTAAATTTTGGAAAATGATAGACCAGCGTTGTGAAAGAAAACCAGTGTCTAAAATTCTAGGTTACCGATCCTTTTGGGGTAGAGATTTTGAAATTAATGAAAGGGTTTTAGACCCTCGTGGCGATACGGAAACGTTAGTTGAATTAATACTTGATTGTAATTTTGATACCTTGCTTGAACTTGGTACAGGGAGTGGTGCGATCGCTATTACAATTTTGGCAGAGTGCCCCGAAGCGAGTTGTGTAGCTACGGACATTTCCAAGGATGCTCTGGAAACGGCTTCTAGGAATTCTAAGACCTATGGTGTTGATGATCGTTTAAAGTTACTAGGTTCCAACTGGTTTCAAGAGATTAATGGAAAGTTTGATATAATCGTTTCCAATCCTCCCTATATATCTGAAGATGAATACAATGAGCTGAGCCCCGAAGTATATAGATATGATCCAAAAATATCATTAACACTTGGAGGAGATGGTCTGAATGCATATCGCATCATTACTTCTCAGGCTCGTGATAAGTTGACCAAAAATGGACGTATTTTTCTTGAAATTGGGTACAAACAGGCGCCCGCTGTAAAGTATCTTTTAGAAAAAGCTGGTTTTGATGAAATTAGAATCCACAAGGATCTGAACTCAAAGGATCGTGTTTTATCTGCTATAGTGTCTTAAGGTGCATTATGATCACAAAGGGTAGTTTTGTTGAGATTTTCATATTTCTGCTTGAAAGTACATCAATTAGTGGTGTATTAAGAGGTAGAAAAAATGCGAATGAAAGCATTCTGTTAAATTCACACATCATATAACCCACACTTCTATACATACTGATGTAATTTATGACTAAGCAAATATAGGGCTAAACAGCTTAAATGAGATCACCAAAATCACGCTCGCGTTCTAACAAGAACCGCAACCGTTCGGTAGGAAATATCATTAATCGAGTTTTTGATAGTTCCGGGCCGGAAGGTAAGGTGCGAGGTACGCCACAACAGATCATTGATAAGTACAACCAATTGGCCAGAGACTCACAATTATCAAATGATAGGGTTGCGACAGAAAACTTTCAGCAACACTCAGAGCATTATGTGAGACTGTTGGCAGAGGCGCAACGGGAGATGGATGCGCGAAGGGAACAACAAGATAGAGAAAATAAGGAGCGTCATGCGGATCGGGAAAGGGAACGGCAGTCAAGACCCTCTAGCGATAACGGTGAATCTGACGTGGTACAAAATACTGTAAATAATGGCGGCAATAATTCCTCGGAAGGAGTTTCTAGCCGGCGCAATAGTGAACCTAGTAGCGAAATTGATGATCCAAATCATCCAGCAAAGAAAAATAAAAGTGGTAAAAGTCGTAATGGTAAAAGTCGTACTAGCGACCAAAGTAACACTGAGAATTCCCGCGGAGATCTTTCAAGCGAAGATGTTCCATCTGTCGAGGCGGCTGAATAGTGATTATTTAAAAACCCAATTAAGCAAACCGTTACTTTCTAATTAGAACTTGAGACATAGCGCAATACTCTTGAACTGTAATGTTTTCTGCTCTTTTGTTGGGTAATACACCAATGGAAAATAGTCCTTCCTCAACGTTTATAAAATGGCCCTTCAGTGCTCCTCGTAACATCTTTCTGCGCTGATTAAACGCTTTCGAAACTACAAATTCTAACTTATCTACTTCAGCCGGGAATTTTGGTTCGTTTAAAGCCTCAAAATGCACAACTGCGCTCTCTACTTTTGGTGGAGGAGTAAATGCTGTCGCGGGAATATTGAAAGCGATTTTTGTATTACAACGCCACTGAGACATCACTGACAGTCTTCCGTATGCTTTGCTTCCTGGACAGGCAACTATTCTATTTGCAACTTCTTTTTGAAACATTAATGTCATGCTTTGCCAGAAAGATGGCCAATTTTTAGAATTTAACCATCTTACCAAAAGTTCTGTTCCAACATTGTAAGGTAAGTTTGCTATTATTTTAATTGGATCCGTAAGATATTGTGTAACATTCATGGATAAAGCATCACCCTGGAGCAATCTAAATCTACCTGGAAAAAGTGATTGAATTTCCTCTAGTGCTGCTATGCAACGGTTGTCTTTCTCAATAGATACTACCTGCCTTGCACCTTCATTGAGTAAGCTTCTTGTTAGTCCACCCGGTCCAGGGCCAATCTCTAAGACATCGGATTGCTCTAGATTACCAGCATAGCGAGCTATTTTTGATGTGAGATTTAGGTCGAGTAAAAAATTTTGTCCCAGGGATTTTTTCGCGCGGATTTCATATTTGGAAATTACATCTTTAAGCGGGGGAAGATTATCCATCCTTACACTTTCGAGACAATGACACTGCCATTTTTATAGCTTTTATGGTTGAAGTTTCATCAGCAATATTTTGTCCAGCAAGATCAAAGGCTGTGCCATGATCTGGTGAAGTACGGACGAATGATAGACCTAAAGTTATATTTACTCCTTCCTCAAAACCAATTGTTTTCAATGGTATAAGTGCTTGATCATGGTACATTGTAATAGCCACATCGTATTTTGCTCTAGCAGATGGATGAAACATAGCATCCGCAGATAGTGGCCCAATGATATTTACAGAGCCTTGTAGATTACGAATTGCTGGAATTAAAATTTCCTTTTCTTCGCGGCCCAATTGCCCATTTTCCCCCGCGTGCGGATTTAGTCCCGAAACAGCTATAACGGGCTCTGAAATATTAAACTTTTCTTTCATCGCCTCGTTTGTAATTTTAATTGTCTCACTTAAACCTGCTACAGAAAGAGAGCAGGGAACTTCTTTCAGAGGTATATGAATAGTTGCTGGGACAACTTTTAACTTTGAACAAGCTAACATCATTACTGGAGTATCAATATTATCTAAATGTGCTAAAAATTCAGTATGCCCAGGATACGGGAAGTGTGCACCTGATTTCAAAACATCCTTGTTTATTGGGCTCGTGCACAAGGCTTTCGCTTCACCATTAACCACTAAGTTAACTGCTTTTTTAATGACGCTTATAATATCACTTGCATTTTCAGGCTGTGGCTGACCGACTTTAAGCGGATTCGAGAACTTGTGGGCTAAGACTGGTAATGCTTCGCTGAAAACTTCTGAAGCCTCTTCTGGATGTTTTATTGGTTGCCAAGGTATTCCATTATTTGGCAGGTGTAGTGGGTCTCCCACCCAGAAAAAATTACAGTCTTTATCCCTTTTGAGAGAAGTCCAGGATTTTTGTATAACCTCAGGACCAATGCCAGAAGGATCTCCACTAGTAATTACTATAGTCATTTAATGACTATCCTTGCATTATCCTTTAAGGTTTCTAAAAAACTTCTTGCTAAATGCTTAAGACGATTGGATTGAAGAACATTTTTATCTTGTTCAAGAGTTTGAGCTGTAGAATTTAATGGATTATTTCTTTCACACATTATTACGAGTTGTGATTGACCATCTTCAACAATTATTTCGGATTCATTTTGATCTAAATTATCTAATACTGGGACAAGAGTATTAGGTATTTCATCAGATAAAAGTTTTTTTCTCGTTAACGTAACTTCGGTTTGGTCTCCTATTATTGCCTCTAAATCAGAGCAATTGTGAACATTATCTTGAACAAATAATAGGTATTTTAAATCCGATTTCACTTTAACAAAGTCTAGTAACTCGAGTTGAGTTCTTTCGGTTTTTATTTCACGTATATCCCTTAATTGAAACAATGCTATCGACTTTGTTAACATTATTGGTTCAGTTACTTGCCCTGGCGAAAGTCCAAGTATTAAGGGTTTTATAATTTCTGGCAATCTATCGAAGTTTTGCCATTTTACTCTACCACCAACTGTTGCAGTGGGTGCTTTTGAATATTTCTGAGCAGCGTTTGAAAACTCTTCTTTAGATCTGATTTGTTTTAATAGATTGGCTAAATTTTCTTTTTCGCTGCGATCATCTGTTGAAAATGGTATAATTATTTCGGTCAGCAAAACTTGGATCGTATCCTCAAATCTAGATATGCTTTTTGCCCTTTGTAATTGCAGGTTTGAGACAGAAGATTGTGCACCAAACTTTTTATTTACTAACTTCTGCCAAATTACCTCTGTTTCGACATACGATCGAAATGTGTCTGGGTAGATTTCTAGTCGTTTTAATTCTTTGTTGAATTCTTTTACAGTTAAATTTGCTCTTGATGCAAAACGTGTTAGAGCATCCTCAATTTCAAAATCAGACGCACTTATGTTTAATTTTTGTGCCTCACTTTGCTTTAAACGTTCTTCAATGAGTTGTGTTTGAGCGAGTTCAGTATGGTTACCAGTAAATTTTAGTGCTCCTAAGAATTTTGCCCTTTGATCAAGTTCAAATTGTGTTATCACAGAATTGTTTACTTGTATTTTAGCTGCAAGTAAGAAGTTTGCCTGAGCTATGCTTTCTGAAAATGCATAAAGGCATAAAAATATTGAGCTGAATATGAGACTTCTATTTAGCGCCATCAAAATACCTATTTAATATAGTCATTTGCAACTTTTCTTTGTACGGTTACCGGTAGACCCTGTGCTAAAGCCTTTTAAGCTGATTGCAAAGCTAAAATTGGTTGTAGGTGGGGAAGTGCCTTCCTGCGAATAGCGTCTATCCATCTCTAGATTTACCACGACGCATTGATTTTGATATGATAATCCAGCACCGAGCATTGCAAGATGAGACTCTATTTCGTCATATCTTAAATTGGAACCCAACTGCCAATTATCATTAATTTCGTATCCCGTTTTTAGGGTCCATTCTTCGATTGGATTGAGACGATGTTCTTCAATGTCCGCTTGCAAAAAACTATAATTAGTGTCTAAAAATATCGCCTTATACTTAAAACCAGCCTTAAAGTCAGTCTTCTTTGTGTGAAATTTATTATCTATTAATCCCTGGAAGGAAACATAAGAGGCATAGGGTAGAAATAGTTGGGCCGCTAAGAAAATATCTGATTTTTTCTCTCCAAGTCCCGAACTATTAGTAAAACCTGGTTCTTCGGCTAACCTTACTACCTGTCCAAATGAAAATTCTCCTCCGGTTATATTTGTATTTGTATGATAATTGTATCTCAAACCGTAAGCACCATGAAGTCCAGTTTCAAATTGATCTGATGCTGAATATCTCGAAATTGAGAAAAGATTTCCCATATCAAACTCAGTATTTTCACTCTCATCTACATACACAATTGCCTTTTTTCGTTCTCCCCAAGCGATTTGAGCCAAAGGTTCCACCAAGTGTGTCGCTTTATCAGACTTGGATATCAATGGCAGTCTGAGATATGTGTTAGCACCAATACTATTGAGGACTTCTAAATCATTTAATCTGCTATCATCAACCGCAACAAAAATGTCTTGATTAAGATTTAACCCGCTTCCGTACTCTATACCCCATTTACTAATCATAGAATTACTCCACGCCACTTGGTTTGCAAATCTAGCTGTATCTCTTCCTACGATGTCTTCAGATCCCTTACGCCAACTTCCAACTAATTCGCTATTAAAACTTAATGAGCCAGGAATTGTTATTTGACCAAATGTTTGGTCGTAATAATAATTTGTTGTAAGAGTTAGATTATCTTTATCTGCAGCATATAAAGATTGAATTACACCTAGTGAGGTTTCGAAAAATCTATCTTGTTGCACTTTAGAGTAGGTAAGCCCAGATGATAATTCATTTCGCGCAGAGTAGCCGTAGTCACCGAGATAAGCGCTGTCTGATACACGCTCAACGGTATAATTTAAAATATATCCATTTTCTAAATTAAACTCTCCATCAATTGAAAGGTATCCACGAAATTGATTGTCACCCAAAGTATCACGTGTAAGAGCGCTATCTAAAATTAAGTTACCTTTTGAAAAAGCCTGTCTATAACGCGTTTCGATTGTATTGGTTTGTGATGTTAAAAAAGTAGTAATGGTTACATCTTTATCTACATCTAAGGGAATAAAGAAAGGTAACTTTACTCCAAAATCTAATCTTGAATTCGATAATAATTCTGGTGCTAAAAATCCAATAGCCCGTTTTGCCGATGGATCTGGTATGCTGATGTAAGGAGTGTAAAAGGCTGGAAAGCCCAAGATCTCTAAAGAGGCATCATAAAAATAAATTATTTTGAGTTTCTTATCATGGGATATCTTTTTTGCTTTTATAAGCCAAAAAGGTGTTTCATTTTCGCAGGTCTTGCACGACGTAGCAGTTACGCGACTAAAATCACTATTTTGATTAACAGCGTAGTTTAATTTTTCAGCAGTAATTTCTAATTGATTTTTCAATATTACACGAGCTTCATCCAAGATAGCTTGTTGTAAGCCATTTTTAAAATTTGCACTTTCAGCTTTGGTTTCGCTTCCGCTGCTATCGAGTAAAGAAAGTGGACCTTTTACTGAAAGTGTATCAAGATCTCTCTGATAAAATATTTCTTGAGCTTTCAAAATATTGTCGTTGTGGTAAATTTTGACATTACCTTTAGCTAATAAATTTCCCTTTGCATCTATTTCTATAATGTTGGCAATGATTGAAGCGCTTTTGATGAAGTTGTCATTTTTTGCCAATGCCAAAAATGGAATTAAGGTCAAATACAACAAAAAAAGATATTGTCGCACTATCCTTCCTCGCGGTTAAGAAACAATCCAAGCGATATAAATAAAGCTGCAAAGGAGGGCCCCCAAGCAGCGATGAATACTGGAAGCTGTCCGTTTGTACCAAGAATTAATACAAAGTTTTTTGAATAAAATAATAAAAAACCAATAAGTACCGCCATCAACACATTAAGGCTTGTACCTCTAGCCCTGTAATGATGCATACAAAAAGCGGCCGATATCAACATCATTGATAGAAAAAAAACTGGTTTCGCAAGTTCGCTTTGCAGCCAAACTGAATATCTCTTAGCTGAGAAGCCAGCTTGTTCTAACTGATCAATAAATTCTAAAAGTGACCACACACTAATTGTGGATGGGTCACCGAACCGATCGATAATTTGTTCTCTTTTTAAGGAAGTAGGAATTTCAACTATTTCAAATTCTTTTGCATTAGATTGAGCATTTACTCCAAACTTAATCGGCCATATTATAGAATTTTTGGCAATCCACTTGTTATCCATTAGGGTAAGTATTTTTGCTTCGATCCTTTGAACTGGAAGCTTTTTTTCGTTTAATTTTATTAAGGTGACGTCGTAAAGCACGGTTGCGTCTGCGTTTGCCCTCTGGGCACGTATCACAGTATGACCGGTTTCATCGGCCTGTCTTAGCCATAAACCTTCATTACCTATGGAAATTGTGGTTTCTTGTCCGTCAACTATTTTAGCTTTTACATCTGCATATCGTTTGGAGGTGGAGGCAACTATTGGGTTAAAAAACCCTATAGTCAAAACGCCTATTAAAAATGATAAAATGGCAGGCGTAATAAGCATTGATAATGATGATTTTCCTGCGGCTCTGAAAACAATCAATTCAGAATTACGGGCGAGAGATAAAAAAATCCATGCTGAACTTATAACTATTATCAGGGGGAATACTTGATATACGGATCCTGGCAGATTCAATACTGCTAGAAAAAATACCTCCATAAAATCAACACTTTCAGCAAACTTTCGAAGTTGTTCAATCAAGTCAATAAGGAACATAAATATAATAAAAATACTTAAAGTTAGTAGAAAATTTTTAAGGAATTTACCTGCAAAATATAGGTGAAGCAGCATCAGACAATCTCGTGTGGTTGTTTTTTATTGCCTATTAACTTTTGATTTGAAGCAAGAAAAATTAGAAAACTGAAAATAGAAAAACCAATTAAGACTGGCATATACAAAGCTAGCCAATTTTCTTCAGACTTTAACATTAGTGTATTTGCGTAACTTTGTGATATCTTTATAAAAATTAAAATTGCAATGCCTAAAGAAATTTGTTTTGATGTACCAAATCTTGAGTAACTTCCTATCATAAGAGTGGAAAAGCCAATTAAAGCTGCAACCAAAGCTAATAATGGTGTCAATGTGCGCGAGTGAAACTCCTCAAGGACTTTCGTAGGCGATGTGTTTGACATTATCGAAACTAATTTATAATCGCTAAAAAGTTCAAAACTTGAGTAGGTAAGAAGAAGTTTTGCTTTTACAAGCCGCTCCTTAACTGACCAAGAAGACAAGTCGTAAGATAAATCTTGGAAATGTGTGGTTGAAAGGTTTTGACTTTTTACATCATAATTTTGCACTATGCCTTCCTCGAGAACTAACATTGGGTTTTCATTATCCTTTAGTAGCTGGCCTGTTTTTGATGTTATTATAATCTCTTGGCTTTTGTTGCGCTCGTCTAAGACGAATACATCTTCAATTATGCCCGTGCTTGACATACCTCCGATGTAGAAGGTGATACCGTTTTGTGGGTGAATAAAACTTCCAACACGGAGCAATTTGGCATTAAGTGATGCAGCTACTTCGTTTTGTCTTTTTAGGAGAATTTTGTTGGATGTAGGAATTAAATAATGAGAAATTACTAACAAAATTATTGTTACTATTAATCCAAATAAAAAAATTGGTTTCGACAACCTTAATGGACTGAAACCAGTCGCTTGCATTATAGTCAATTCACTGTCGTTTTTGAGTCTGTTAGTCACAAATATAGCCGCTGCAAATGCAGCTAATGGTGTTATTATTGGTATAATTGGAGGGATTGTTAAAATAGAAAATTCTAAAAATACGAGAAACGATTGACCATCGCTTATCAATTTATCAAACAGAGCGATAGCTTTGTTGATCCAATATATCAAAAGCAAGATGAGGGAGAAAAATCCAAACATCAAAAAATATTGAGTCAATAAATATCTGTCAAATCGCGACACAGCTTTATGTTACATCCTGAAAGTGGTAATTGTACATAAACAAAAAATGTTTATAGCGAAAAGTGTTAATTAAAAAAAATATCATTTGATAGGAATTTAAAAAAATATGAAAACTATAAAGCCATTGAATTTGGAACTTATAGAGACAAATTTGGATTGTCTGAGCACGAACGAGGGTATTCTAATTGTTCTAATAACTCCTGAGGGAGTAATGGATCCTGCTGCTCGGCGTTTGAATAAATTAACCAGAGGTGCTTTGACTCGTTTGATAAGCTCCAAGAAATTCAAAGATGCTGATATAGGTCATTTATTTCAAATAAATTTTCCAGATAGGTGTGCTGCTGAGCAAATTTGTGTTCTTAAGATTGGACGACGTTCATCAAAGGCCACTGCAAGGAAGGCGGGAGTAGCAATTGCTAAAATGAAAGGTTCTGTGGAAATTCTTTTGGCTCTTGGTAATTTTCCTAATTTAATTGAACTTTGCAAAGGGGTAATGCTCAGGGAATATACGTTCGATATTCATAAAACGGAACTTCCTATAATTTTGGAGGGGTCTTTTAAAATAAAAATTATGCATAATAACCCTGAAACACTAACTGGAGAATTAGTTGCGGCCAAAGCTGTACGGGACGGTGTTTTTCTCACAAGAAATCTGATAAATGAACCTTCGAATATTCTTACAACTGAGGAATTTGCCAGCAGGCTTAAAGAGCTTTCAAAATTGGGAGTGATGGTTGAAATTTTGGAGGAAGACGACCTTCATAATCTTGGAATGAATGCGTTTCTAGGAGTTGGTCAAGGCTCTCCAAGCCCCTCAAAATTAGTAGTTATGAGATGGTCAGGGGCAGCAAAGGATGTTCCTCCACTTGCACTGGTAGGAAAAGGAGTAGTTTTTGATACTGGTGGTATTTCTTTGAAGCCGGCTGGTGGCATGGAAGACATGACAATGGATATGGGTGGTGCAGCGGTAGTTGCTGGCGTCATGACAGCATTGGCAAAGCGAAAATCTCCCTCAAATGTCGTAGGTATAGTTGGTCTTGTTGAAAATATGCCATCTGGAACTGCGCAACGCCCAGGAGATGTAGTTAAATCAATGAAGGGTGATACTATTGAGGTTATTAATACTGATGCAGAAGGACGTTTGGTTCTTTGTGATGTTATGTGGTTTGCACAAGAAAAATACAAACCGTCTGCAATGATTGATTTAGCTACCTTGACTGGAGCAATAATTGTGAGCCTTGGACATGAAAATGCTGGCTTATTTTCAAATAATGATTGGCTTTGTAAAGCCGTATTAGAAGCAGCAGATTTAGAAAATGAAGGTGCTTGGAGAATGCCCTTGGGTAGTCCTTACAGTAAACTTTTAAAAAGTAGAGTGGCGGATATAAAAAATGTTGGGGGGCGGGCAGCTGGTTCGATTACCGCTGCAGCATTCTTAGAGAAATTTGTTAAACCTAAAATTCCTTGGGTTCACATAGACATTGCAGGTGTTGCGCAAACAAAGTCTGAGTCCGAACATGCACCGGCTGGCGCCACGGGCTGGGGTGTAATGACTTTGGATACTCTGGTAAAAAATAATTTTGAGGAACCTTAAATTTGAGTGAAGTTTATTTCTACCACGTCACTAAGCAAACAGTAGAAAGTGCTCTTCCACTATTGCTTACTAAAGCCGTAGAGACTGGTTGGAGCATATTTATTAGGGGCAAAAAGGATATAAATCTTAAATCATTTGATAATGCGATTTGGGCTGCCCAACCAGATAGCTTTCTACCTCATGCTGTCTTGGGTTCACAAAATGACGACAAATGTAATATTTTATTAGGAACTGAAGATCATGACAGTTCGCGTTTAGATTTTCTTGTTTCGGTAAACGGAGCATCTATTTCCGCAGTAGAAGTGGCTGAATATAAGCGGTGTGCGCTACTCTTTGATGCTAAAGACGTTGAAGAAATGTCGACTGCTCGAGAATTATGGGTAGAATTTACCAATGCGGGTATTCCCGCAAAATACTGGTCGCAAGAAACAGGAGTATGGAGTCTCAAAAAAGAAAACTAGCTCTTAGTTTGGTGATAGTTTTACATTCGAAGGTAAAGATTGTTGTTTTGGATTTCGACACTGGTGAATTTGCTAAGAAAAGACATCCCCAGTAGCGATTGTCTCATTACTCCTTCATTAATATATGCAAGGATATTGGTATCGGCATATTGCCCAATTTTAATCGATCGTAACCTAATTGGTGCAGTTTTCACTACGCCATTCGCGGTATCAGATTTCCCCCAAAATACCAATTTGGATAGATCATAATTTATTTTCTTAGCGTCTTTTTTTGTTAGGACAATATGTGTAGCCCCAGTATCAATTAGAAATTCTAGTTCAACGCCATTCACAAGAGCGGTTGTATGAAAGTGCCCGTCATCATTCATTTTAATTACTATATCAGAGCCATTATTTATTGTAGCTAAGGGATTTTGCCGCGTCATATCTTGCCAAAAACCATATCCTGCAACGAAGCAAGAAAATATGATCACCCATGCAGCGGCTGATTTGAAAAATTTTGATAAATTATCGCGCATGTTTATGAGATATGAACTCAACAGTAATATAAGAATAATACTTAAAAATATAAGTTTTTGATTTTCCATTAACTTTCGACGCCAATTAGAATTTAAATGCTAGTATTGGTTAAAGTTGTGAATTCCATCCATTATGAATTGAGTAGCCAAAGCGGCAAGGAGCATTCCCAAAATACGTGTTACCACATCTATGAACGTGGGAGAGAGATATTTGTTAAGATATGTGGTGGCGGAGAAAAATAAATATGTAGCAACCATCGTTATAAAAATTATGAGGGCCAATTCAATAGAACCAAAATAACCGGTATGTGTCTGCGAAAGTAAAATTACAGTGGCAATTGATCCCGGCCCAGAAATTAACGGTACTGCTAAAGGAAAAACAGAAGGATCATCATGGCTAGCCAAAGTTTCATTGCCTTGTGCCTCACGGCGTTTCTTACGCTTTTGAAATAACATTTCTAAGGCAGTTAAAAATAATAAGATGCCTCCAGCAATACTGAAAGCTGGCATGGATATCCCGATGAAGGTAAGTATTATTTCACCAAAAATTGCAAATAATAATAAAATGCAAGATGCAACAATGACAGATCTTCTTGCTACAATGCGACGTTCTTTTGTGGACAAACCTTGCGTTAACGAGAAAAAAATTGGTGTTAATCCGATTGGATCAACTATCACAAAAAGTGTAACGAGAGAGGTTATGAGCAATGTTGTTTCCATGTCTACTCACTTAAATTTTCGGTTAACGCCTTATCCAAGGTTTTTTGTGATTTCTCCCAAATTTCCTCTGCTTTTCTGAGTGCTTTCCGAACCTCAGCATATTTCGCATTCCAGCGGATAAGCTCCTCTTTCTGGTTATCGGAATAAATTTCTGGGTCTGCTAACTTTATGCTTATTTTTTCTTCCATTGTGAGCAGTTTCTCAACCCTTTCTTCTGATTTCTTAACAACACTTCTAAATCCTGCTAGTTGGTCTTGAGTGTAGAATTGTTTTATTGTTTTGTTGCTTCTTGCTTGTTCGCTTTTTTTTGCTGAGCCACCTGAAAGAAGGGATTTTCGATATGTTTCTAAATCATATTCATAGGCATTTACGCTTCCATTTTTTGCAAGCCATAATCTGTCGACTACTAACGACAACAAATGAATATCATGGGAAACAATAATAACAGCTCCAGAATATTTCGTCAGTGCTTCGACCAAAGCTTCTCTACTTTCAATATCCAGGTGATTGGTGGGCTCATCTAAAATAAGAAGGTGAGGAGCGTCCAGAGAAGCCAGTAATAGTGATAATCGTGCCTTCTGTCCCCCTGATAAGCTTTTAACCTGCGTATCAGCTTGCTCTACTGAAAGTCCAAATCCGTCTAACCTAGCTCTAATCTGGCCCTGTGTTTCAGATGGCCGTTCTCGTCTAACGTGATCGATTGGAGTTTCATTTAAGATTAACTCGTCTACCTGATGCTGTGCAAAATATCCAATTCGCAATTTGTTTGAATGGATAATTTTTCCAATCTGCGGTTTCAATTTATGAGCTATCAGTTTTGAAAGGGTTGATTTGCCCTCACCGTTCTGCCCAAGTATCGCGATCCGGTCGTCTTGGTCTATTCGTAGGCTTATTTCATTTAAAACTGTTTTTACTCCATAACCCACTGAGGCACTCTGAATATTTACAATGGGAGGAGATAATTCCTCTGGTTGTGGAAATTCAAATTTTCTTAGTGTTGCCTCACTGGAAAGTGAAATTGGCTCCATTTTGGAAAGCATTTTTAATCGAGACTGAGCCTGTTTTGCTTTGTCAGCTTTATAACGAAACCGATCCACATAAGACTGAAGGTGTTGGCGCCTTAAATTTTGTTTTTTAACCTCGGCTTCTTTGTGTGCTAGTCTGGCGGCCCTCGTTTTGGCAAAAGTTTCATAATTTCCAGTGTAAAGTTGAAGTTCCTTGTCTTCGAGGTGCAAAATTGAGTTTACAGAGCTATTTAGCAAGGCCCGATCATGGCTGATAATTATGACAGTACTTGGGTATTGTGATATGTAAGATTGAAGCCATATCGTCCCTTCTAGGTCCAAATAGTTACTGGGCTCATCAAGTAAAAGTAGCTCCGGTTTTGAGAAAAGGACCGCGGCGAGAGCAACCCTCATTCTCCATCCACCGGAAAACTCAGAACACGCCAGTTTTTGCTTATGCTTGTCAAATCCTAACCCATTTAGGATTGTCGAGGCGCGCGCTTCTGCCGACCAAGCGTCTATATCGGTCAATCGTGTTTGAATTTCGGAAATTTTTAAGGGATCTTTTTCAATTTGGGCTTTTTCAAGTAAATCAGTTCTTTCTTGGTCTGCAGCCAGTACAGTATCTATCAAAGTGATACTACTGCTTGGAGCTTCTTGAGAGACGCCCCCTACACGCACATTTTTATTTAATTTCAGGTTCCCATTATCTAAAGTAATTTCTCCGTAAATTAATCGGAATAGAGATGTTTTGCCCGTTCCGTTTCGTCCCACGAGACCTACTTTATGACCATTCGGTATGCTTACTGTACTATTTTTGACCAAGGTCCGGCCTGCAATGGAAAAGGATATATTTTCGAAAGAAATCATGTCCTGATCTCATACAGTATTAGCGTAAAGAGACAAGCTTTGTTAAAAACTAGTTAGGTTCATTTTTAAATTCAATTTATACTCTATTTAAAACAAATTTTTCTAAAATTGTTTTGCTTTTGAACTAACTTAAACCAATACACGCTTTGTATAGCAAAAGATGTTAGTTTTGATACATAGCCACTTTTCAAATCAATTGTGTCGTGTTAAGCGCGCCACTAGTTTTCCATTCTGTAAAGTAGTGATCTAATTTAAAAGGATAATATCATGGCAATAGAACGTACCTTAAGTATTATAAAACCCGATGCCACAAAACGAAATCTCACTGGCAAAATCAATGCTAAGTTTGAAGAAGCAGGCTTAAGAATTATTGCTCAGAAACGGATACACCTATCAAAGGAGCAGGCTGGAGCGTTTTATGAAGTACATGCTGAGCGTCCCTTTTATGACGAATTATGTGATTTTATGGCTTCCGAACCAGTTGTTGTTCAGGTTTTAGAGGGCGAGGGAGCTATACTTAAAAACCGCGAAGTAATGGGCGCAACTAACCCTGCAGAAGCTGCAGAAGGAACTGTACGGGCTGAATATGCCGAGAGCGTTGGTGAGAATTCAGTGCATGGTTCAGATGCGCCAGAAACAGCGGCAGTTGAGATTGCATACTTCTTTGCGGGTTTGGAACTAGTTGGTTGAGCAAACAAAGTTTGATGCAAATGAACAAATAGTGCGAGTAGCATATTCGAAAATATCATCTGATACTGTCATTGCTACTCGTATATGTCCAGCGGAACTGGTGCCGAAACTTTCACCCGGCATCACTGCTATATTCTTGGCATTAAGTAGTGCCTTTGAAAATTCGATGCCATTTAATCCACTTTCACGGATATCAAGCATCAAGTACATGCCCCCTAACGACGGACATATTTTTACACTAGGGAATTCTCTAATAATTTTTTGAGCAATTTTTCGGCGCCTTTTGAAGGGCTCTGCAACAATTGCTTCAATTTCAGGCATTTGAGTTAGTGCATATAAGCCAGCATCTTGAATAAAGCCCGCAACACCATAATTCGTGTTACAAGCTAAATCTGCCAATTTTTCGATCACTTGTTCCGGCGCAACTATCCACCCAAGTCTACTGCCGGTCATTGCATGACTTTTGGACATAGAACCAATTACAGCTGTTCGATTTTCCATATCTGTAAATGAACGTATTGAAATGTGCTTACCTTCCCAAATTTGAGTATCATACACTTCATCAGAAATGATCCAAAGATCATTTTTGATGGCTACTTTCGATATAGCGAGCAACGTATGATCATCATAAATCATTCCAGTAGGATTATTTGGTGAATTTATAAGTAAAGTTTTAGCCCCTTTAGCTTTTGCATCTAATTCTTCAGGTGAAGGAATGAAATTTTCCTCTGGATTAGTTTTAACTGTTCTAAGATTTAATCCAGCACTTCGGAGAGTTGTAGGGTAGGTAGCGTAGAAAGGATCAATAATGAGACCGGTATCTCCCTGATTTGCCAAGGCAACATGCGCCGCAAAAAGACCAGCCTGACCGCCAGGAGTTATAATCACATTGCTTGCAGAGGTATAAACTCCAGTCCGCCTCTGAACTCTATTTGCGACTTCTTTTCTTAAAGCGCTTGTGCCTGGAACACTCGCATATCCAGTATTCCCATTTCGCGCTGACTGATTCATTGCCTCCAATATTAATGAGTGGGTGGTATCATCGTGCTCACCAATTGTTAGCTCGACAATTTCTTTACCATTCAGCTTCATTTCGCGTGCAAGGTTAAAAATTTCCCAACCATCGTCCTCAAGCCCTGTGATAGAAATAACACGATCTGATAAATGTGGCATAATCTCACTCTGAAAACTTGGTCTATCTATTTATACCAATGGCCATTACCGCTATTAATTGTCAAACAAATAACTTATTTGTAGAAAGATAATTGAATAGAATTCCATTTTCATCTTCGAAAACCTATAAATTTTATAATTGAATTTGAGCTAATTCAATTTTGGATATGCAGAAAACTATAAAGGTATTCTTGAAGCAATATGCAAGTGTTCATATGATCAAAATAAAGTTTCATAACTCCAAAGTTCGAAAAAAAGAAATTTTTGAACCGATAGACCCGAGTAATGTAAGGATGTATTTGTGCGGTCCGACTGTGTATGATCGCGCTCACCTGGGAAACGCAAGAAATGTGATAGTATTCGACGTTTTGTTCAGGTTCTTCAGGGAAGTTTTTGGTGCGCGGTATGTTAAATACGTCAGAAATTTTACTGATATTGACGATAAAATAAACCAAAGGGCTAAAGATATTGGTAAAGAAATAAAAGTTATTACCGATGAAACTATCGCATGGTATTTGGAAGATATGGAGTTGCTTGGAAATCTTGCTCCAAGTGAGATGCCTAAAGCTACAGATTTCGTTCCTCACATGATTTTAATGATCGAAGGCCTTATTAAGTCTGGTCACGCATATGAAGCTCAGGGTCATGTAATGTTTTCTGTTGAAAGTTATAAAGACTATGGCTCCCTGTCGGGCCGTTCTATTGAGGATATGCTCGCAGGAGCAAGGGTTGAAATTGCTCCCTATAAAGTAAATCCCCTTGATTTTGTTTTGTGGAAGCCCTCGAGTGATGATCTTCCCGGATGGGTAAGTCCTTGGGGAAGGGGACGTCCTGGTTGGCATTTAGAGTGTTCAGCAATGACCCATGAACTTTTAGGAGAGTCGTTTGATATTCATGGTGGGGGCAACGATTTGATGTTTCCTCATCATGAAAACGAACTTGCTCAGAGTAAATGCTGTTTTCCTTCCGGTGGCTTTGCAAATTTCTGGTTGCACAACGAAATGCTCCAGGTAGATGGAAAAAAAATGTCAAAATCTTTGGGTAATTTTTTTACTGTCCGAGATTTGATTGATAAAGGTTTCCCAGGGGAAGTTATCCGGTTTGTTTTTTTGTCAACACATTATCGCAAGCCGATGGATTGGACTGAAGCAAAAGCTCATGAAGCTAATACCGTTCTACGGCGTTGGTATGAAATGTGCGTCCATTTGGATGGTGATGTAAAACCCTCATCGCAGGCTATGGAATTTTTGTCTGATGATTTAAACACACCAGGAATTATTGCTTTACTGCACCATCATGCCCAAACTAAGAATTTTGCACAATTAAAGGCTGATGCTAATCTGATAGGGTTGATGATCCCAGTTTTTAAAGATTGGGCATTTGAGTTTGATTTATCAAAATACGAAAAGGCTTTAAATAAAGTAAGATCAGAAGCAATGTTAACTAAAAATTTTGATAATTTGGATGACTTAAAAGATAAGTTACTGAAGGCTGGAGTTGAGGTTCGCATGAGTAAGGATAATGTTAAGTTAGTACCTATGCTCAATTTTGATTTAGCTGCAATCGAACGTATACTTTGAGTATACTTTACTGTAATTTTGTCTAAGAAATAATAGACATTTGGCACCTTGGATTAACTCATTGCAAAAAGAGCGACTATATATTTACGATACAACACTTCGTGACGGCCAGCAAACGCAGGGCGTGCAGTTTTCGACGGAAGAGAAAATAGAGATTGCTGAATTATTAACTAGTCTCGGCGTCGATTATATCGAGGGAGGGTGGCCTGGAGCTAATCCTACGGATACCACCTTTTTTGAAAATTATCATACAAATACAAATCTTGTTGCTTTCGGTATGACAAAACGCGTTGGAAAGTCAGCGGCAAATGATGACGTACTGTCAGCGGTTGTGAATGCTGGCACCCAAAAGATTTGTTTGGTTGGTAAGGCACATGATTTTCATGTGGAGAGGGCATTAGGTATTTCATTAGATGAAAATATACACTCAATTACGCAGTCTATATCTCATGTAGTCTCGATGGGTCGAGAGGCGATTTTTGATGCTGAGCATTTTTTCGATGGTATGATTTCAAATTCAGCTTATGCCTTAAAAACCTTAGTGGCTGCGTTCGAAGCTGGTGCAAGATGGATAGTTTTATGTGATACCAATGGGGGTACGTTGCCGCGAGAGATAGAAAATGCGGTGTCACAAGCAATAAACGCTGGAATTCCAGGAACGCACTTAGGCATTCATACGCATAATGACACTGATAATGCCGTCGCAAATACTTTGAGTGCAGTAGACGCAGGTGTGCGTCAAATTCAAGGTACCCTAAATGGGCTAGGTGAAAGATGCGGCAACGCAAATCTTACAGCTCTAATACCGACTTTAGCACTAAAGTCGGCTTATATTGATAGATTTGATACGGGTATCTCCAACTTTGCCCTCAAGGATATTACTAGATTGTCTCGACGATTGGATGAAATTCTAAATCGAGTGCCTATGCGCCAAGCTTCTTACGTTGGAGCCTCAGCTTTTGCCCACAAATCTGGGCTCCATGCTAATGCAATTCTTAAAGATCCATCAACATATGAGCATGTTGACCCAGAATTGGTGGGGAATGAAAGAATTATTCCGATGTCTAATCAAGCTGGCACGTCTAATCTAAAAAAACGTTTAAATGATGCAGGGATTACACAAAAATTAAGTGAGGAAGAGTTAGCAAAAATATTAACGCTGGTAAAAGAAAAAGAGTCGCTAGGATATTCATATGATACGGCCCAGGCAAGTTTTGAATTGTTAGCTAGACGAAATTTGGGGCAACTTCCTGAGTTTTTTGATGTTAAACGGTACAAGGTGACTGTAGAAAGAAGAAAGAATAAATATGACCATATGATAAGTCTCTCTGAGGCAGTCGTGGTGGTGAAGGTGGACGGGCAAAAGAAACTATCGGTTAGCGAAAGTTTGGATGAATTTGGTTCCGATAGGGGCCCCGTTAACGCCTTGGCGAAAGCACTTGTGAAAGACCTTGGGCAGTATCAACGGTTTATTGATGATATGAGGTTAGTTGACTTTAAAGTGCGTATTACTCAGGGAGGAACGGAAGCCGTAACAAGAGTGGTAATTGATAGTGAAGATAGTGCAGGTCGCCGATGGGCAACAGTGGGTGTATCAGCGAATATTGTAGATGCAAGTTTCGATGCATTAATTGACGCAATGAACTGGAAAATCTTAAGAGATTTTTAAACCTATGTTAAACAGATAAATTGTACTGTTAACTCTTTTCAAGCTTTGATGAACTAAACAAAATGATTTTTGACGATGACGTAAAATTTTGTGCTTCTCTCGTAGAAACAAGTGATCCGCATAGATTTAGAAGTATAATGGCTGCTCCTAAAAAACTTCGGCCTTACTATTTTGTCATATTTGCCTTTAACGTTGAAGTGTCGAGAGCCCCTTATTTGACAAAGGAACCAATGATTGCTGAAATCCGAATTCAGTGGTGGTTAGATGCTCTTGATGAAATTATTGAAAGAAAAATAGTAAGAAAACATGCTGTTGCCACACCTTTGGCAAAAAGTATTGAAAAAGCTCAGGCAAAAAAATTGCAAAAGGTAGTCCTGGCGAGAAAATGGGACATACATTCTGATAAATTTGAGAGTTTTTACGATCTTAAAAACTATTTATATGACTCGACAGTGATCCTTCTTCAGGTAGCTTCGGGTAGTGATTTTATATCGAGCAATAAACGTTTTCAGGATGCTGGCATGGCAATCGCTCTAGCTAATTATCTTGTAGCGACGCCTGAGTTAAAACGATTAGGAAAAGTCCCACTACCAGGGTTATTGTTAAATCAAATTGGTCAACAATGTGAAATTGCGTTAAATAATTTGAAACTTGCTAAAACTGATTTGAGGAATTTTACAGAACAAGAGAGGTGGGTTTTATTTACTGGATGGAAAAGTTGGAAGATTTTACGCGCTGTTGCGAGTAATCCTGAGAATTTAGACAACATCGTTACGAAGTTTGAAAATAGGCGTATGACATTGACTTTTATTACAAAAGCATTGTTAAGGACTTTCTAAATTATTCTATCTCTTGCTGTTTTTCTTGAGAGATAAAAAATAGCTAAACCAGCCAGGATTAAAAAAGGAAGCATTGCAAAATTCACTGCACTCCATCCCGATGCAGTTGAGCCGCCTGCGCAATTCATTAGGCCTCCAGAGGCTAGTGAAGCAAATGTCACGCCGCCGAATACTATAAAGTCATTTAAGCCCTGTATTTTCCCGCGCTCTTCAGGTGTGTGGGAGCTAGTCAGGAGACTTGTCGCCCCGATGAAGCTAAAATTCCATCCAATTCCTAATAAAATTAAAGCTATTGAGAAATTCATCAAACTTATACCGGATAATGCTACTAATCCAGATAAGCTAAGTATCAAAAGTCCAGTGGCGATTATCTTAATATTTCCAAACCTTACTATTAGATGGCCTGTAAAAAATGATGGAATAAACATTGCTAAAACATGCATTGAAACAATATCCGCAGCATTATTTGCAGTAAAGCCGCAGCCTACCACCGCCAGTGGTGTTGATGTCATCACTAAGTTCATTAGGGCGTATGCGACCATTGCACAAATTATAGCCACTAATAATTCTGGTGTTTTTAGTATTTGGCTATAGGACCTACTTTCGTATTTCTCAGTTAGTTCCTGCTTTGGTGTTGGTATTCTTAAATATAGGAATAAAATTGCGCCAATTAGATTTAATAAGATCACAATGATATATGTACCTAGAAACGGAATTACAAAGCTACTGGAAGTGAATTTTACTAATTGGGGTCCTATAATTGCGGATATTAAGCCGCCAGCCATAACGTAAGAAATAGCCTTTGGTTTAAAATCGGAAGATGCAGTGTCCGTCGCTGCAAATCTGTAAAAGCCCTGAGCGGACATATAAATTCCACTTAGAAAACTTCCTATAAGAAATATTAAAAAATCAGATAGATAGAGACCAAGGCAGCCAATGATACCTCCTGAGGCACCACCCAATGTTCCAATTAAAAAGCCAACCCGCCGTCCGTACTTCTGCATTATAAGCGACAATGGGTTTGCCGATAGCATAGATCCCAGAACGATCAATGATATGGGTAAGGTTGCAAAGCAGGGATTGGCTGCGAGTGACTGTCCGGCTAGTCCGCCTATGATGAAAATCATAACCATTTGGTTTCCGACCGTAGCTTGAGCCAGAATCAAAATAATTAAATTGTGGCGTGCTAAGTTATTTTTGCTTTGTCTAAACATTATTGTTAAATTCTTTCGACTTAATCGATTAAATATGTGTAAAAGGTCTTAATACTTAAAGCCAGTTCTAAAAGAATTTCGGGTAGTCGTGAGTGTTAGAATTCTTATTTTGATTGGGACTGGAGAAGGCTTGCAAATTGCAGATGAACTGACCCGACAAACTAATTGTGAAGTCTTTATTTTTCTAGATAAACGGTCGTGAATTAAAACAAGTTTCAATATTGCTGGTGAAATATCGGCTTTAAAAAAAGAAGATTTTTTACCTAGTTTTTTGTGGAGAAACCGAATTGAACTATTATTGATGCGAGCCATCCATTTGACAAATACACAACAGAAATTTGTGTAAAGATTGCTGAGCTAGAAAATATAAAATTTAGAAAGTTTATCCGACCTTCTTGGAAGCCAAAACCTAATGATAATTGGATAACATTACCGACTTTGAATGAGGCAGAGAAAATAATTTCGAATGGATCCAATGTGTTCATAGCTACTGGGCGAAGTGGCTTGGAAAAATTTTCTAGACTTACTAGTTGTAAATTTTACATAAGACGACTGGGTGACAGAACAGAACAGTGTTCGCTAAAAAACGGCGAATTCATTTATGGAGACCCTCCATTTTCAATTGAACATGAGATAAGTTTATTTGAATGCCTTAATATAGGTGTTTTGATTATTAAAAATGTTGGGGGCAACGGAAGTTTTGCAAAAGTTGAAGAAACGCGCGCGATGAATATTTTAGTTTTGATGATAGATAGGCCGCAAAGGTCTAATGCACTTGTAATTTCGTCAGTTTTCGAAATATTGAAGTGGGTGGATACTAATCAATGACGGATAAAATTCTTATAGAGACTGATGAGATACTGGTACAAGCAATTGATGCCCTTACTTTGCTTGAACCCCGGTTTGCACGTGTCATAGAACACACTGGCCTGCCCAAGCTACGTTCAAGGCCAGATGGATTCAAAACTTTACTACAAGCAATTATAAGTCAGCAGGTTTCAGTTGCAGCCGCAAATGCTATTTGGTCCCGATTGGACGTTGAGAATCTGACAGATCCTAATAAAATCCTCAAAGCCACTGAGGATCGTCTGAAAAAGGCTGGGCTCAGCAGGCAAAAAATTAGGTATTCAAAAGCCTTGGCCGCAGCGAATTTAGATTATGTAGATCTGAGACAAAAAAGTGATGATGAAGTTATTAATATCTTAACTGAAGTGCCTGGTATTGGAGTTTGGACGGCTGAAATTTATGCAATGTTTAGTTTGAAAAGGGCCGATATTTTTGCAGCGGGCGATCTTGCATTGAAGGAAGGGGCAAGACTATTATTTTCTTTTGAGGAACGGCCCACTGAGGCTGAGCTGAGAAATCTTTCAAAAAAGTGGTCGCCATGGCGGTCTGTTGGGGCACTTCTCCTATGGAATTACTATGGTTTTAAAAAAAATAGGGAAGGCGTTGTATGACACGTGTATTAAAATCTAAGCGTACCGAACCAAAGTCAGGTGATATACGCTCAGTCTTGGTTTTTCTCCATGGATATGGAGCAAATGGGGATGATTTATTGGGATTAGCAGAGCCTTTATCTGAGCATCTTCCTGACACACTGTTTGTTTCTCCAGATGCTCCAGAAAATTGTGCGGGCAGTCCGATGGGATTTCAATGGTTTCCAATCCCTTGGATAGATGGATCTAGCGAGGAGGAGAGCAAAAAGGGCATGATCTCTGCAGTGGATGATTTGAATGCGTTTCTCGATGCCCTAATGGTCGATGAAGACATATTGCCGGAACAACTCGCTTTGTTTGGGTTCTCTCAGGGAACAATGATGGCTTTGCATGTCGCGCCTCGGCGAGAAGATCCTATTGCTGGTGTTGTCGCAATTTCAGGCAGACTGTTAGAACCAGAACTTCTTGTTGATGAGGCAGTAAGTCACATGCCAGTTATGTTTGTGCATGGGGACGAGGATGATGTCGTCCCGCCACAATCAATGCCACAGGGAGTGGAAGGATTACAGGCCGCAGGCTTCAAAGATGTTTATGCTCATATTCAAAAAGGTACTGGGCATGGTATTGCACCTGATGGATTAGGTGTTTCTTTGGCCTTTTTGCGTGATCAGTTAGGCTTTTAAATGGTGGAAATATATTTTTGAATTTTAAATAACGTGCCACAAAATGGGGGTTGTCACGAGCTCAACTCAATATATAGTTAGAAAAGACTGATAATGATTGCTTGAGGGACACTGGTATGGAGGCAGACTTTAGGAATGAATTTGTAAGACATCCTACATCTACCAAAAACAACCCGGCATTGGTTCTGAACGCTGATTATAGACCGCTTTCATACTATCCACTTTCATTGTGGTGTTGGCAGGATGCAGTAAAAGCCGCGTTTATGGATAGGGTTGATATTGTGGCAGAGTACGATGATTATGTGCATAGTCCCTCAATAAGTTTAAAATTTCCTTCAGTAGTAGTCTTGAAAGACTACGTAAGACCTCAAAAAAAAGTTGCTTTCACTCGTTTCAATCTTTTTTTGAGGGATGAGTTTTCATGCCAATATTGCGGTTCCAAGGGTGATTTGACGTTTGATCACGTGGTTCCAAGATCTCAAGGGGGTACAACTAATTGGGCTAATGTTGTTGCGGCGTGTAGCCCATGTAATTTAAAGAAGGGATCAAAAAGCCTTCAAAATTCGGGCTTGCATTTAAGGCGTAGGCCGGTACGCCCTGAGCCTCATCAAATGATGAATGTCGGAAGAAAGTTCCCGCCGAATTTTTTGCATGAAAGTTGGATGGACTTTTTGTACTGGGACGCTGAGTTGGATGCATAGCAAGTTTTATTTTCTCCTTGCTTTAAGATAGGTAAATTAAAAACTAATACGGTAATATATTACCCTTATTGTAAGTTATTGTTTTTATTAATTTATATTTATTCAAATACTCTTGACCTCAGTAATATTGGCGATATAAGCCTTTAATTAAGTTTAGAGAAATAATGAAATCAGGTGGTATTTTAATGAAGACATATACTGCGACCCCTGCAGATATCGAAAAAAAATGGATATTAGTCGACGCAGACGGAATAGTACTAGGCCGATTAGCTTCGATCATAGCAATGCGTCTGCGCGGCAAACATAAACCCTCTTTTACACCTCACATGGACTGTGGGGATAACGTTATAGTCATAAATGCTGAAAAAATTCAGATGACTGGAAAAAAGAGAGAAGAAAACTTCTATTGGCACACTGGCCATCCGGGCGGTATAAAATCCAGAACTAAACAACAAATTTTAGATGGCGCCCACCCAGAGCGTGTTATTACTCAGGCTGTCAAGCGTATGCTACCGGGTAATAAATTGAGCCGGCAGATAATGACAAATCTCAGGGTATATGCTGGATCTAATCATCCCCACGAAGCACAAGATCCAAGTGTTTTGGACGTTAAATCAATGAATTCTAAAAATACACGGGTAACAAACTAATGAGCGAAGATTTAAAATCATTAAGCGATCTGGATGTAAGTCCATCTGACGATACTACGGCTGTTGAAATTGCAGCCCCTAGAGTTGCTATTCGTGATGATCTGGGTAGGTCTTACGCCACTGGTAAGAGAAAAGACGCAGTCGCGCGCGTATGGATAAAGCCGGGGTCCGGTAAGATTGTGGTGAATGACAAAGAGATGAATAATTATTTCGCCAGACCTGTGCTTCAAATGATCCTTAGGCAACCTTTTCAGGTTGCAGGAGTTGAAGACCAGTTTGACGTAAGTGCAACTGTGAAAGGTGGCGGCTTATCTGGCCAAGCTGGTGCGGTAAAGCATGGTATCTCAAAGGCATTGCAATTGTATGAGCCATCCTTAAGGGCTGCACTAAAATCTGCTGGATTTCTTACACGCGATAGTCGCGTGGTGGAGCGCAAAAAGTTTGGTAAGCGAAAAGCGCGCCGCTCCTTTCAGTTCTCAAAGCGGTAAAGTTTTACGTTCACGTCTTTCAAGGACAGCAATAAAAATAACCACTTACAGGAATGTAGGTGGTTTTTTTAAGACTTCACGTTTGATGTTAGTACGTTGTTTCTACTTCCGTGTATTTGATGCCTGGCGCTTAATTTGCTTAAGTGCATAAACTATATCATTTTGTCGAAAATGGTGTGGCATATGTCCAATTCCAGGCAATTTAATAAATTTACTGTTTGGAATTTGTTTAGCTAGTGGAATGGCATGAACACTGATGGGAACTAGTTCGTCTTCGGTTCCATGCATGATAATAGTAGGAACAGAAATATTAGAATAAAATTCTGACTGATGTATTATCTGGTCTTTAAGTTGGTTCCGATGTTTTGCGTTGGCCATAATAGTTTTTGGACGAAGCGTCAGTTCTACCCCAAATTCTTTTAAAAAATTACTGGGAACTTCCTGTGGGTTAAAAACTTCTTTAACATCACTTTCTATTTTTCTTTTAGGTGCAAAAGCGGAAATTATTGGTACTGAAAACTTATTTAAGATGAAATTTTTGTTTATTTTGTAGAAAGCCGATGTTCCACCTGGCCAGCGATTTGAGACTGCTGAAAGAGGAAGTAAGCCACTGATATTATTTGGCAGGTATACTGCCCAAGCTAATGCCACAGCGCCACCCAAAGAATGTCCAAGAACTATTGGCTTAGTAGCACCGAATGTTCTTGCCACTTGATACAAAAAAATTGCTTGTTCTTTAAGTGTTTCACCTGATTTATTAAATGATTTTGAGTAACCGAGGCCAGGCCTATCAATCATAATTACACGGAAATCTTTAGCAAGACTTGGTGCGATGGATAATGTAAAATCTCGGATGTTGCCACTCGAACCATGAATTAGTACCAGGTCTTCTCCAGTTCCCATAATCATTACATGGGCTATTTTGCCATCGATATTAACTATATCGCCTAAGGGGGGGTGGCTTTTGTGAGCTATTTCAGCTTTGTAGAGAGCCAAGCACCACGTTAAGCAATATAATATTACTATTACGATTAAAATCGTACTAGGCTCCAATAGCATTTAAATCGTACGGTGTTTTTTGGTAAATTTCGTTTATCCAGTTCCCGTAAAGTAAATGCGCGTGGCTACGCCATCTATTTTTAGGAGATATACTAGGATCGTTTTCAGGGAAATAGTCCTTTGGAAAAAATATTTCTTTTCCTTCTTCTAAATCACGATCGTACTCTTGTTTGAGAGTATCACTATCATACTCAAAATGGTTAAGTATAAAAAGTGCATTATTCTTTTGATCCTCAATTAAGCAGGGCCCTACTTCAGAACTTGCTAGCAAGGTTCTTAGCTGTGCATGTTTGTTTAGGTCGGCTTGTTTCAGCTCTGTCCAACGGCTAACGGGAATAATAAAATCATCTGAAAACCCTCTTAAATAGGGTGATCCGGGTGCGATGTTATCATGCCTAAAGCAGCCAAATGCCTTTTCATTTAGGTCATATTTTTTTATTCCGTAGAGATGGTAAAGCATAGCCATACCACCCCAGCAGACTCCAAATACCGAGTGAACGTTAGTTTTAGTCCACTCAAATATTTTTATGAGTTCATCCCAGTACGTAACCGTTTCGTATTTAAGGTGTTCTATTGGAGCTCCTGTGATTATCAGGCCATCAAATTTTTCGCCACTTTCTCTGATGTCGTCAAATGATCGATAAAATGCTTCCATATGACTTGCAGCGGTATTTTTTGTATCATGAGTTGTCATTTTTATTAGTGATAGTTCAATTTGTAGCGGAGTTGCCCCAATGACGCGAGCAAACTGATTTTCCGTTTGAATTTTTTTTGGCATTAAGTTCAACAATCCAAGCCGAAGCGGCCGGATATCTTGGCGGGTAGCATGAAAATTGTCCATGACCATCACACCTTCTTTTTTTAGCACATCGAAGGCGGGTAAATTGGATGGAATTTTTATAGGCATCGTATGGTACTTTTTCGACTTATGATAAATTAAATGATTTCAAGAATTTAGTTTTTTGAAAGGGACTTTTCAATTAAAGAATTGAATTGCGCAGGAGTTTTAACTTTTTCTATATCTTGAGCGTCAATACTAATACCCCACTTTGCCATTTTTTCATATCTGGGCTGGCGATGCTCCAATGCTTTTGAGTAAGTCCACCTAATAAATTCATTGGGATCAACTTTATCGTCAGTCACTTGTTTTGCTATCAGAAATTCTGCCCATCTTTCTGATAAAAAACTTTTATCATAGCACATAGGCTTTGGGTTTTTATCAAATCTCTGTATTAATGAATTAGTGTGATTTTTAGATCCTTTTATCCACACTAATAGCGTATTTTCGAATAAGTGCTTCAAGACGGGGTCATTTGGATTGTCCGGATCAACAACTTCACAAATTGATCCACCACTATCGCAGATAAAATTGTCATACTGATAAATTTCACTAGACCTTTGAGAAAAGTAACCAGTATCTAGTAATGCTGAAATCTCAGCTTGCCGGTGCTGAGCTTGCCTTTTTTCATATTCAGAAATTGGAATTCCACCGTGTTCAACATTTCCGGGTTTTCCTAAGTAATTTGAAAGAGGTGTTAAGTTATCAAAAGTTATGTTGGATGCTATGTAAATTGAGTCGGTCATAAGAAGTTCATTTAGATGAGGCGTTTTCATAGCTGATAGTTTATAACTATCGGATATAAATTCGCCCATATATCGAGTGCCAATGCGATAATCTATTGAGTAATGAAACCAATCTCCACTGACTCTCAACATATTAGAAATAAAAGTTTTACCCAAGCCAGACATTCCAAAAAGTAACACTTTTTTCTTTTTTGAATTCCTCCATTCTTGGGGTGTAGAGTACAACATTAACTGAATCCTTGGTTTCCGCTATTTGCTAACGATTGAATTTATATTGGTCAATTACTATTAGGTTTCACTTGTACTGTTTAATACCATCGAAACATCCCTATAATGCCTGCTATTGCATAAAATACCTGTAAAAATGCGACGCCCCAATGTTTGTAAAGGTATGCCCAAAATCCAATTGCTATTGCTGATATTAATAGTAATGAAAATGCTATAAACTCATAACCAGTATTTGAAGCAACAAGTAATGAATAGATAATTGCCGTAAGAACTCCGAACCATTCTAATATTTTTCTAATATTAAGTGATTTAAACATTTTATCTCGGTTTAAATTTCGCTAAAAATTTGTTTTTTAAGGTTTAAAAAATACCGACCAATACCATAAGAATAAATGAAGAGAAAAATTAGATTAACCCATTTTAATTGGGGCTCTGTTCGCAGCCAAGCACAGTAAATCCAAATCAAACAAAATGGAAAAGATAAAAACATAGTAAGTGGATACCAATCAAAAACAATTGCTATGGCGCTTAATAAGCCAAGTATCAAGGTAATATTTTTTAAAAATTTTTCAGTTTTTACAGAAATTTTAGAGGGCAGTAACAACCTAAAAAACGAATTAACTAAACCATCCATCTATTTATCATTCTCTAAAGCTTCAATTTTCATAATTATAATGTTCATTTAAAATCAATTATTTATGTCATTTCAATTCAATCACTTTAGAAAAATGTATCATTTAAATACATATATTAAAATTATTTTATAACTAATTCTTAAGTTTTAGTTAATAAGAAATGTTAGTTTATCGTATGGTTAAGAGTATAAGTAGCAAACCGCTTACTGAAATGGCGATACCTGTTCGTATAGTATTAAAGAAATTCCATTTTGTTTCAAATTTCAACCGCTCATCAGCTAACGTTTTATCAATCTGCTCTTGAATTTTCAATTTTTGGATATGGTTATTTAAGGGGATATGGATTGCTATTGTTATGCCTTGCACACCTAACAAATAGGCAACACCATTTAGAACTATTAACCAAGTTTCTTTTAGTCCAACAATTAGCAATGAAACCAGAACTGTAGTTAATATTGCGACTATAGAGCCTATCCAAATGAATAAGAATAGAGGCTGTTTATTTTGAATTATGGCGTCTGTCACCTGAAATGCCCTTAGAAAATCTTTATCGTTAAGATTGGATAAGCCGGGCATAACTACAATTGCATATGTAAAAATGAAACCACCGACTAAACTACAAAATAAGATTGAAAAAATTAATGAGATATCCAAAAGGTTCATTTTACTTTTGCCTCTGATATTTAGCTATAATTACATTAAAAGTTATCTTCAGAATATTGAAACTAATAGGTTAATCTGCTCAATATATCCAGGCCTGATAAAACTGAGAAAAGAATTTCGGATGGTGCTGGATGCATTAGATTTTCTCCAAAGTGCATATAGCATCGTGAAACGAACTTTACGGTCATACAGACGTCTAAACGCTAGATTAATCATTACTCTTGCTGTGACACTGTCGCAAGGAGTGTTGTGCAAATCATTCGTAAAGAAATGCTTTTCTTAGATGGCAACTAGTTATAATATTAAATTAGATTTTAAGATCAATATTAGTGTGTCTAGCTAAAATAATATGCTATAATAATCCTAATTCTTGTGTTTTTTTTATTTATCTATAAAACTGGGTTTAAGTGGTCGGTCACTAGCCCACTATAAAAAAGGCCCAGTCATAAAGATGATTAGGTGCCTGCATGCTTGATAAAACAAATATTTTACTTGATGAAAATGTTTATCTTTTTGATAAGAAAACTGGTGAGAAATTTTTAAGACAGTCAAATATAATGTTTTGTCAAATATCCCATTATACATTGAAATCGGAAATTTCTGGGGAAACAATTTTGTTATCTGTAGATGGTATAAAACGCCGATTTTCCAAAAATCCAAATTCGAGTGGTAAATACATAAGAAAATTTATCCAAAATTTATCAAAACTAAGATAGTAATTTGATATCAGTTGTATCCAACAATAATTAAGCCGCTTCATTAGAAATTTGTGAATAATACACTATAAAAAAATAGTGATTTAACACAGTTATTCCCACTCAATAGTTCCAACAATTTAAGCCATTGTCTTTATTGTGTATTTTTACGACTTTCTAACATCTTTCTAACATTAGGGTAGGTTTAGCGTAATCCAATTTGTGTTTGTCACTATTTAAAACAACAAAAAACCGAAAGGCGTTTAGAAACTTCCTAACCTCAGTTTTCCACTTAAACAAACTCATCTGTATCCAATTTGTATAAAATTGGTTTTGTGAGTTCTGAAAGTGAAATAATTGGCTTATCACTTGCGTCAAAGTTTTCATCTTTAAGATATTTTACGAAGCATTCTTTGAGAGATTTCCACTCTTTATCTATTGCGGCAAACCAAGCAGTATTCCTATTTCTTCCCTTGTTTATTGCCATTTGTCTAAACACACCTTCATAAGAAAATCCTAACCTTTGTGCGGCGTAACGGCTCTTTTTATTTAAAGCATTACATTTCCATTCGTAGCGACGATATCCATTTTCAAATGCCCACTCCATCATCAAATACATCGCTTCTGTTCCTTCACGTGTCCTTTGAAGCAACGGAGAATAGTTAATGTGTCCAACTTCAATGGAACCATCAGTTTGATTAATTCTTAAGAAGCTCGCTACTCCCACTGCTTTATCATCAGATTTTCGAACAATAGAAAAGAAAGTTGGGTCTTGTTTTGATGCTTCTTCTTCAAGCCAATTTTGATAACTCCCTAAAGTATCGAATGGTCCATAAGGAAGGTATTCCCAATTTTTTCCCTCAACATCTAAAGAATTTGATTCAAACAAATCTTCCGAGTGTTTCTGCACATTTAAAGGTTGTAATCGGACGGTTTTACCATTCAGAACCACTCCTTTAGGATGCGGTGGTATATTGAAATCTTGAACAATAAAATCTTCTTTCATACAAATTGCTCTCTATTTTTCACACTAGACTACTAGACTTTTTTTGAGACACTTATACAATACAAGTTATTGTTTAATAACAATATATTATTGAATTTTTGCCTCATTCCCACTCAATAGCTCCAATACTGTAAGTTATTGATAATATTAATATAATTTTAGACTATGAAACATCTATGTAACTTTACTTCTATTAAGCGTTGCTTTTGTTACTACTGTATTTCAATGCTAACAATGACTTAGTCAAATGCAAGTTACATGCTTTGTAACTTCATTTCAAAATTTTCCGATTCCACCAAACAATAAATGGGACTATTAATGCTGTTGGCAACACCCACCATATCCATACAGGCTCAATATCAACATTAACCACTAAAACAGCCGTAATTACAGCAATCGTGCCACCCATCATATTGGTTAGGTGTTTCGCTATCCTTTTTCCCCCCATTGCAGTTTTATTCTTATGACTTTTATAATCACTATAACCTAAGAAAACTGCTAAAAACCCAAAAACCAGAAGCACAATGTATTGCGAGTTTTCGTTTGTGAAGTAAATCGTAGCCAGTATCAACATTCCTACTCCTGCCAAACCCATCAAGTAAACAGCAACCCAATCTAAAATAGTAGCTATGCCTTTTCTATTTCTAGCGAACCGCATACCGGCAAAAGCTTGGTAAAAAGAAAAGATAGCTATAAGAAACAAAAAGACATTGTTGGTGAAAGCCGACATGGGAATTGCTGTTAAGAAGATAACAAGCATGCTCCAAAAATATGTTCTACCTGAAAGCACATGAATGCGTTTACCTTTTTCTGAGCAAACTGCTAAAGCAGAGCTAAGCAGAGCAAATATTCCAGCTAGGATATGTATTGATAATAAAATTTGCATCACAAAGAATTTCTTCTTTTCACTTTATTCTTTTCCAATAGTAACAAAAGCTTTTTTAGTCATTACTACGTTCAGCAATAGCTCCTGTAGTTAGTAAGGTTCTTTATCACATAAAAATATAACCTAGTTTTATCAACGACTTAAGTTTTCACTATTTCATCAACTATGAATTTTTTATGAATATTTTCAATCACTTAAGACAATATCTTCATTCCCATTCAATAATACTATTACTGTAAAATATTAATTTTATTGATTTTTTTAATACTTTGAAACTACTTTGAAAGAACTTAAGCATAGTTCATATTATAATGGTTTTCTCTATCTGCTTTCATCATTCCTTTGGTTTCATCCATAAAATTATTTCTATCATCTCTTGTCTTAAATACCCATATGCAAACTGTGTCACTGCTATGATATATTGCTTTCAGTTCGTCGTCTATTTTACATATTTCTTCTGGTATATCTATTTTTAAACAGTACATACGATATTGCCTTTATTATATAAGTTATTGTTTTTATTGATTTTTATATTTTACTCCCACTCAATAGTGCGATCCATTTAACGCATTGATTATATTGTATTTAATTTTTACTATGTAAGTACTTTGTAAGTTTTGGGTAAGGTATTATTTGAAATTTACCCTTACTTTTAAAGTGCTAAAAAATACCGTCCAATACCGTAAGAGTAAATAAAAAGAAAAATAAAGTTAACCCATTTTAATTGAGGTTCTGTTCGTAACCAAGCGCAGTAAATCCAAATCAAACAGAATGGAAAAGACAAAAACATAGTTAGTGGATACCAATCAAAAATAATTGCTATAGCGCTTAATAAACCAAGCAATAAGGCAATATTTTTTAATAATTTTTCAGTTTTTAGAGAAATTTCAGAAGGTAACAAAAAGCTAAAAATTGAATTTACTACACCATCCATTTACTTTTTATCCTCTAAATTTTAAACTATTATAATTAATTTATTGTTTAAATTCAATATTTTATGTCATTCCCACTCAATAGTACCGGGTGGCTTAGAGGTGATATCATATGTGACTCTATTAATCCCAGTTACCTCGTTAATTATTCTCGTGGCAGTTTCAGCTAAAAAACCATGTTCAAATGGATAAAAATCTGCAGTCATTCCATCAACTGAGGTTACGGCCCTAAGCGCGCACGCATAGTCATAGGTTCGTGCATCGCCCATAACGCCGACTGTTTTTACTGGAAGTATTGTCGCGAATGCTTGCCAAATTTCATCATACAGACCGTGTTTCTTAATTTGGTCAATAAAAACAGCATCCGCTTCACGTAGAATATTTAATTTTTCTCGGGTAATTTTTCCAGGACAACGAATAGCTAAGCCAGGACCGGGAAATGGGTGTCGGCCTATAAAACTCTTGGGAAGCCCTAAATCCTCACCAAGCTGTCTTACCTCATCCTTAAATAATTCTCTTAATGGTTCTATAAGGTCCAGTCCCATCTTTTTGGGTAGGCCGCCTACGTTGTGATGGCTTTTGATGGTTACTGAAGGGCCCCCATCAAAACTTATTGACTCAATTACATCAGGATATAGCGTCCCTTGAGCCAAAAATTCAGCACCTTTTATATCTTTCGCATATTTTTGGAAAACCTCAATAAAAAGTCCACCAATTATTTTTCGTTTGGTTTCTGGGTCGTCTTGACCTTCCAATGCCCGTAAAAACAATTCTTGTTCTTGAGCGTGTATCAAAGGCATGTTGTAATGCTCCTTGAACATTTTGATAACGTCGTCTGCTTCATTTTTGCGTAACAAACCGTGATCTACAAACACACACGTTAATTGCTCGCCAATTGCTTCGTGAATTAGAACAGCTGTAACGGAACTATCTACGCCGCCAGAAAGACCACAAATTACTTTTTTATCACCAACTGTTTCACGTATTTTCGCAATTGCTTGTTCTCGAAAGCCCGTAATAGTCCAGTCTCCAGAGAACCCAGCAAGGTGACAAAAATTTTCTAATAACATTAGGCCGTTAGGAGTATGGTGAACCTCAGGATGGAACTGAACAGCATAGAGGTTTTTTTCTTTATTTGCGATGACGGCAAAGGGTGCGTTTTTAGAAGTGCCAAACACTTGGAAGCCTGGTGCTATTTCATTGACGTGGTCTCCATGGCTCATCCATACCTGCTCCTGACTGTTTGAAAACCAGCCTGCAAGTAATGGGGTCTTATTGTCGGTTTTTTCTAAAATTGCTCTTCCAAATTCGGCAGTGCCTACTCCTTTGCTTACATTACCTCCCAGCATCTCCATCATTACTTGTTGGCCATAACAAATACCAAGTACCGGTATGCCTAATTCGTACACTAATTTAGGTGGTCTTGGCGAATTTTCTTCAGTAACACTGGCTGGTCCACCTGATAATATTACAGCTTCAGCGTTAAACTCTTTTAAAAATTCATCAGTAATATTTTGAAATGGGTGGATCTCACAATAGACCGAAAGTTCTCTTAAACGTCTTGCAATAAGTTGAGTAACCTGGCTACCGAAGTCGATAATAAGTAAGCGTTGGTGATTTTGCATGTGTAGGCTAATAAGCTTAACGCTTAGTTGACGCAAGTACTGGAATATTATTCTTATAATAATCTTTTTTTAATCGCAATTATCATGAGTTTTAAAAATGTCGCTTTCAAGTCTGATTAGCCGTAAATTTCATATGAAATTTTTATATTTGATTATAATAACTTAACCCAACAACGAGATTGAAAGGCTCTATTTAATGTCAGATGGTACGGCATCGAGAAGACGCTCTAGGGGCGGAGGAGGAGCGGCAAGAAGAGCAGAACGCACGTCCGTTAATTTTGAGACTGCCAAATATATTGAGCGAAATATTCCATTGTTCAATATTTTAAATGATGAAGCGCTAGAAATAATTGAAATAAATGCGGAGGCAATATTAGAAGAAATAGGAGTTAATTTTGTAAATAATTCCGAAGCACTAAAAAGATGGCAGGAAGCAGGAGCTGACGTTGATGGAGAGAGGGTAAGGTTACCGAAGGGCTTAGCTAAAAGTTTAATGAGCACGGCCCCAAGCAAATATACGCAATTTGCGAGAAATCCTTCAAAGAATGTTGAAATAGGAGGTAACACTCTAGTTTGTGCTCCTGTATATGGACCTCCGTTTGTCAGAGATCTGCAGGGTGGGCGCCGGTATGCAACAATGGACGATTTTAAAAAATTCGTAAAACTTGGTTATATGTCAAAGTGGCTTCACCATTCTGGAGGAACAGTATGCGAGCCTACCGACATTCCGGTGAACAAAAGACATTTAGACATGCTTCATGCTCATATGATTTTATCAGACAAGCCATTTATGGGGTCGGTTACAGAACCCAGTCGGGCACAAGATAGCGTCGAGATGTGTGAAATATTGTTTGGTAAAGAATTTGTACAAGAAAACGCCGTGATGACTTCGTTGATCAATATTAACTCACCTATGACATTTGATGACGTTATGATGGGTGCGTTGGAAGTTTACTCTAAAAACAACCAAGCTTGCATAGTATCTCCATTTATCGTTGGAGGAGCAATGGCACCAGTATCAGTAGCCGGTACTTTGACGCAGGTACTAGCTGAGGTAATGGCTGGAATTAGCTATTCTCAATTGGTGAGGCCAGGGGCACCAGTGATTTTTGGGGCATTTGTATCTTCTATTGATATGAATTCAGGGGCTCCAACATTTGGTACTCCAGAGGCGTCACAAATATTGTACGGTGCGGGGCAGCTGGCCCGACGCTTTAATTTACCATTTAGGTCTGGTGGTGGTCTTTGTGGGTCTAAATTACCGGACGCACAATCTGCATATGAAGCAACACACACACTCAATGCTGCACTGCTTGGCGGTGTAAATTTCATGTTACATTCGTGTGGTTGGTTAGAGGGTGGTTTAGTATCATCTTTTGAAAAATTTGTGTTAGATGCTGATCAATTAGGTGTTTTACATCATCTAGCTAAGGGTGTGACAATTACGGAAAATGATCAAGCATTAGACGCAATACGGGAGGTTGGCCCAGGCGGCCACTATTTGGGTTGTGCGCATACACAATCAAATTTTAAAGATGCGTTCTGGCGTACTGAAGTTTTCGATTATAAGCCTTTTGAGACTTGGGATGAGGAGGGAGCAAAAGATACTATGAGCCTGGCTTCGTTGAGAGTAGAAAAAATGCTAGCGAATTATCAGCAGCCCCCGTTAAGCACTGATATTGAGGAAGCTTTGGCTGCATATATTACAAAAAAGAAATCATCGATGCCAGATAGTTTTATCTAACTATGGTTTTTAGGTTTTTAATTGGTCTATAATGTATAATTCATCGTTTCTAAAACTGCATAGCTGATATGCTACAAAAGCTTTACACATTTACAAAATTATTGATAAAGTGAAGTAGCCAAATAGGACATTTTATGCGTGATTTAAAAATCCCTCAGCAGCGTCATCCTGAAAAAGCGCACAGGAAAGATAACGAACAGCCCAAAAAGCCAAGTTGGATCCGTGTCAAAGCTCCGATGAGTAATGAATATAAGCAAACTAGAAATCTAATTCGTGAAAACAGATTAATCACGGTTTGTGAGGAAGCGGGTTGCCCCAATGTAGGTGAGTGTTGGAGCCAAGGTCATGCAACCATGATGATAATGGGCGAGATTTGTACACGTGGATGCACATTTTGCAATATTGCCACAGGACGCCCAGATAAGCTTGATGTTTTTGAACCAGCTAGAGTGGCCAATGCAGTGCATAAGCTTGGTTTACGACACGTTGTTATAACATCAGTTGACCGTGATGATCTTGATGATGGAGGCGCAGAGCACTTTGCAAAGACAATCCATGCAGTTCGAAATAAATGTCCCAAGACGACCATTGAAATATTAACGCCAGATTTTCTAAACTGTGACGACGAAGTTTTGGAAGTAATAGTAAAAGCAGCGCCAGATGTTTTTAATCATAATTTGGAAACAGTACCTGGTTTGTATCCCAAAGTAAGGCCAGGTGCTCGCTACTTTCACTCCTTACGGCTTCTTCAAAGAGTAAAAGAATTGTCACCGACTATATTTACTAAATCTGGCATTATGGTCGGCCTTGGCGAGGATCGGCAATCTGTGCTGCAAGTAATGGATGACATGCGAGCTGCCGGTATAGACTTTTTGACAATTGGTCAATATTTGCAACCAACGCCAAAGCATCACAAACTTGATAGATTTGTTCATCCTGACGAGTTTAAGTCTTACGAAAAAGCGGCGTTTGGAAAAGGTTTTTTATTGGTTTCTTCAACGCCGTTAACTCGTTCGTCTTATCACGCAGGAGAAGATTTTCAGAGACTTCAACGGGCACGTAATAAATTATTTGCTAGGAGCTAATTTTTTTTGAGCTCTGTGTAAATTTTATTTTTGATTAAATAAAAGTAATAATAAGATGGAAAATCTTTGTAAGTTAGGAAAGGACAGCAAAGGTTGTGATGTTTTTTCAGTAATTTTGTCAAGTGAAGTGCTACAGGCTCAGGTGCTGAGTTTTGGTGCAACTCTTAAAGATCTTAGATTTAATGGCTTCGAAAACTCTTTAGTTTTAGGCTACCAGTCGCTTGAAGATTATTTTTGTGATAAAAACTACGCAGGCGTTACAGTTGGGAGATATGCCAATCGTATTTCAAATGGCCAATATTATTTAAATTCCAAGAAATTTGAATTAGATAAAAATGAAGTTTTCGCGACCTTGCACGGTGGTTCCGACTCTTGCCACAACTCGTCTTGGAAAATAGCAGACTACGGTTATAATTTTGTTGAGCTTACATATCAATTTCATGACGGCGATATGGGCTTCGGTGGAGACCTATCTGTTAAATTGAGATATGAATTATCAGGCTCTAAGTTGATATTAATTATAGAAGCATTTACTTCTGATTTAAGCCTATGCAACTTTACTAACCATACCTACTTTAATCTAGATTACTCTAGTAATTTAGAAAACCATTATCTGACGGTAAAATCTGCTGAGATTGTTGAAGTTGATGAAAATAAATTACCTACTGGTCGAGTAAAAAGTGTGGCTGGTTCAATGCTTGATTTTAGAGCAGAGAAAAAGCTTTTAGATCATAATGGCTCGATATCTTTAATTGATACCAACTTTTGTTTTTCTAATGGCCGCACTAAAATGCGCGAGATTGCTAAGTTGGAAACGTCTAAGTGTAAAATGGTTTTATCTACAACAGAGCCTGGCTTACAAGTTTATACTGGTTCATCGCTCAAGCCTCCTCTGCAACCATTTCAAGGAATAGCCCTTGAACCACAATTTTGGCCTGATAGCCCCAATAACCCAGGTTTTCCAGATGCCTTCTTACGATCAGGAAAAAAATATAAACATATTACTGAATACAGTTTTACAAATACTGATGGATGTAATTGATACACTGGTATTGACGTTACCGAGTAATCCAACCACCACCAAGCACACGAGACCCAGTACATTCATAAAAGACGCAAGCTTGACCCGGTGAAACACCTTCTTCCGGAGTAACTAACTCAACAGATGCTAAGTGATCGTTAGCCGGTCTTAGAATTGCCTCACGAGGTGGCCTGGTTGAACGAACTTTTACCGACACATTCCACTCCTTTTTGTTATGAATTGGTGTATCTCCCAACCAGTTTACTTGTGCCAAAGGTACGTGAGTAGTTTTCAAAAGGGCTTTAGGACCCACAATTACTTTCTTACTTTCAACGTCTAATTTGATCACATATATTGGTTCGTCTAAGCCACCTATACCCAAGCCACGTCTTTGTCCGATTGTGTAATTTATAACACCGTCGTGAGTTCCTATAAAATTTCCTTGATGATCCAAGATCTCTCCGGGATCCATTGCTTCAGGCCGAAGTTTTTCTATCACAGAGGCGTAATTTCCGTTGGGTACGAAACAAATATCCTGGCTATCGGGTTTATCTGCTACGTTAAGCTTGAATTTTTTTGCAAGCAAACGGGTTTCTTTTTTTGAAGCAAGATCTCCTAATGGAAACCTTAAATATTCTAGTTGCTCATTTGTCGTAGAGAATAAAAAATAACTTTGGTCTCTAGAGTGGTCTACAGCGCAATGTAACTCTGCTTTATTACTGCCTCGCGTGCGGCGTATGTAATGACCAGTTGCCATACAATCGGCATTTAAATCTTTCGCTGTTTCCAAAAGATCCTTGAACTTTATACGTTCATTACACCTTATACATGGTACTGGCGTAGCTCCCGCTAGGTAACTGTCAGCGAATTCATCGATCACTTTTTCTTTGAATACATTCTCGTAATTTAATACATAGTGAGGAAAATTTAAACGTTCGGCAATGCGCCTCGCATCATGAATATCAACACCTGCACAACACGCTCCTTTTTTTGATAATGCTGCGCCATGATCGTATAGTTGCAGTGTTACACCGATAACGTCATAACCCTCTGATTTAAGCATCGCTGCCACTACGGAGCTATCAACGCCGCCAGACATCGCTACAACTACTCTTGTGTCTGCTTCGGGCTTAGAAAAACCTAAAGAATTTAATTTCTGTAAGGCCATTAAGTAGCTGCTCCTAAGACGGTTGAGTGTATTCTATATCCAATATAGTTTAATTCAATAATTTAACAGGCGCCAAATGTTAAAAATTAATTGGTATTCACAAATTTTTCATTGTGAAACACTACTTAAAAAAACAATCAGTGACAGTAGTTTTATTTGATATTTCAATAACCTACCATTTGATACTTAATATATGAGCTAAAAAATTTCTTGTTTATCCTAGCGACTCATTTGATTTGAAGTGTAAATTATATTTGAAAGAAGGTTTAAAGGTGATCAGAAATAAAAATATTTTAGATCTCTCCGAGCAGGAAGCGGAAATTGAACTAATTGAATTAGCAAACGAAATAACGGTTGCTGATAAAAATTATCATGAACTGGACGATCCAAAAATTTCAGATGCCTATTATGATGGTCTTAAAGTTCGCAACAGAGAAATTGAACATCGTTTTCCGAGTTTGAAGCTGGCAAATAGCCCATCTGATAAAATTGGATCAACTGTATCTTCAGCCTTTTCAAAGGTAATTCATGAAGTCAAAATGATGTCCCTCAGCAATGCATTCAGCAATGAAGATATATTAAATTTCGATGAGAGGTTAAAAAGGTATCTAAATATGCCGAGTACTCAGCATTTAGAGTACACAGCCGAACCTAAAATAGATGGGCTATCACTCTGTATTAGATATGAAGCTGGATACTTAGTTTTAGCCTCTACAAGGGGTGATGGCTCTATTGGTGAAAATGTTACTGAAAACGCAAAGACGATAGCTGATATACCACATACAATCAAAAATGCTCCCAAACTTTTGGAGGTACGTGGAGAAGTCTATATAGGACACAAAGACTTTAAAAAATTAAACGAGCGGCAAGCGACTGCTGGTGAAAAAGTTTTTGCTAACCCTCGAAACGCAGCGGCAGGCTCACTTAGGCAATTAGATCCAGTTATAACAAAAGATAGACCATTACGGTTTTTCGCCTATTCTTGGGGAGCAATTTCAGAGCAACTAGCCGCCAGCCAATATTTAGCTATTAGTAAACTTGCAGAGTTTGGATTTTCTACAAATCCGCTTACTGAAAATTTTAAAAAAGTTGAAGATTTATTAAAATATTATGAAAAAATAGAAAAGCAACGGGCCTCTTTGGATTATGATATCGATGGCATCGTTTATAAAGTAAATAATCTGGAGACCCAAAAAAGATTAGGGTTTAGAACTAATACGCCGCGCTGGGCAATTGCTCACAAATTTGCTGCTGAAAAAGCCTGGACTAAGATTTTGTCTATTGAAATCCAAATTGGTCGCACAGGCGCTCTCAGTCCTGTTGCTCGACTTCTTCCTGTAACAGTAGGCGGCGTGGTTGTTTCAAATGCAACTTTGCATAATGAAGATTATATTTCCGGTTTTGATAATATTGGTAATCCAATTAGAGATGGAAAGGACATCCGTATTGGGGACTGGGTTCAGATTTATAGAGCTGGGGATGTAATTCCTAAAATATCTGATGTGGACCATTCCAAAAGAGAGGGCGAAAGTAAGAATTACTCGTTTCCAAGTGTTTGTCCAAAATGTGGCTCAGCGGCTTTAAGGGAGGAGGGTGATGCCGTTCGTAGATGCAGTGGTGGGCTGATTTGTCCAGCTCAAGCGATTGAACGATTGAAGCATTTTGTGTCCCGAAAAGCACTTGATATTGAAGGACTGGGCGCAAGGCAAATTGAGATGTTTTTTAATGACAGTGATTTATCCATTCAGGAACCAGCAGATATTTTTAACATTGAGGAACGTGATAATGAAAATTCATCAAAGCTAAGAGATAAGCTTGGATGGGGAGAGAAGAGTGCGTCAAATCTTTTTGAAGCTATTAACTCTAAGAGAGAGATCGAGTTCGCAGTTCTACTGTTCAGTTTGGGTATCCGGCATGTTGGCGAAACGGCTGCTAAGTTAGTAGCAGCACACTACCTTAATTGGGCTGATTTTATAAATTCCATGGACCTTGCAGGAAAGGATAGAACTGGTGAATTTGAAAAACTGATGTCGATTGACGGTGTTGGCAGTGTAATGGCCAATTCACTGTTTGAGGCTTTTTTACCCGGACCTCAACGTGCGAGTATCGACAGACTAGTGAACCGGATATCAATTAAGGATTTTCCCGTCAATGAAGTAAAGGATAGCCTAATTGCAAATAAAATAATTGTATTTACGGGGAAGCTTGAGCGTATGAGCAGGGATGAAGCTAAAGTTTCAGCAGAACGGTTAGGGGCACGAGTTGCGGGCTCTGTTTCTTCAAATACTGATTTAGTGGTTGCTGGTCCTGGTGCTGGTTCAAAAGCTCGGAAAGCAATTGAACTTGGTGTTCAAATAATCACTGAAGATGATTGGTTTTCTCTGGTCGAAAATAGATGACTAGTCGACCAGAGATATTATTCCCCCTTCATAGATCATTAACCACTTTAGAAGGTATTGGTCCTAGTATTGAAAAAAAAATGAAAGGACTTTTAATTGATAAGCCGGTAGATTTGCTTTTTACATTACCAATCTCATTTATAAAGCGAAAATTAGTGGAGACGGTTTTTATGTGCCCGTCAGGTCAATATGTTATCGTTGAAGTGAGCATTTTAAAACATCAGCCGGGACGCACAAAGCAGAGTGCATACAAAGTAATCGTACAAGATAAAGAAGTAAGTTTTAATTTGCTTTTTTTTCATGCTAGAAAAGATTATTTAAATAAAATTTTACCAATCGGGGAAAAACGTATCATTTCGGGAAAACTCGAATTATTTGACGGTTTTCAACAGATTGTGCATCCTGATTATATCATTCAAATGTCAGAGAAAGCCCAAATTAAGAGTTTCCAGGCTATTTATCCGTTGACGGCAGGTATTACTCAAAAAATAATGCGCAGGTCTTTAAATTCAGTATTTCAATTGTTGCCTGATCTTGAAGAATGGATTGATCCAAGTTTAAAGGAGAGCCGGTCATGGCCAGGTTGGAACCTTGCTTTAAAACTTGTACATGACCCAACTTCACATGAGGCTTTTGAAACAAGTTTTCCTGCTCGGGAACGCCTATCATACGATGAACTTTATGCTCACCAGCTTACACTTGCAATTGCAAGGCTTAATAATAAGAAAGCAGGCCGGCCGACATTAGGAACTGGTGATCTGGAGGCATCAGTTTTAACTGAGTTAGGTTTTGATTTAACAAAATCTCAAAAAAGTTCCATTGAAGATATAAAACAGGATTTAGCTAAACCTTTTAGAATGAATAGGCTCTTGCAAGGTGATGTAGGGTCGGGAAAAACAGTAGTTGCTTTTGTCTCGTTGTTGGTGGCAATCGAGGCTGGCGGGCAGGGTGTATTGATGGCTCCAACGGAAATATTGGTGCAACAGCATGTTGAGAATTTGCGTCCGCTTGGAGATAAAGTGGGTGTTGTTGTCGAATCTTTAACCGGAAGAGATAAGGGTAAAGAAAGAGAGAAAAAGCTCAAAGCTCTCAGAGATGGTAATATTCATATTTTGATCGGCACTCACGCCGTTTTTCAGTCTGGAGTAAATTTCTTAGACTTGCGTTTGGCGATAATAGATGAACAGCATCGATTTGGTGTTCGGCAGAGATTAGCCCTAGGTGAAAAGGGGCAAAATGTGGATGTTTTAGTGATGACTGCGACCCCAATACCTAGATCACTTGCTTTATCACAATACGGTGAGATGGATCTTACAGTTTTAAGGGAAAAGCCAGCAGGCCGTAAGCCTGTAAAAACAGTAATTGTTTCAGATAATCGAGTGCACGAAATAGCAGCAAAATTAAAAGAGGTAATAAGCAGAAATATTCAAGCTTATTGGGTATGTCCATTAATAGAAGAGAGTGAGCTTCTCGATTACACAGCCGCCGAGGAGCGTTTTAAAGCTCTCCGGACCGATCTAGGAGAGGGGTTAGTAGGCTTGGTCCATGGTCAAATGAGTTCGGAAGAAAAAGATGATGTGATGAAGAAGTTTAGCCACGGTCAAATTAAAGTTTTAGTATCCACAACGGTGATCGAGGTGGGTGTAGATGTCCCTAGAGCTAGTATTATCGTTATAGAGCGTGCAGAAAAATTCGGCTTAGCTCAATTGCATCAATTGCGCGGGAGAGTTGGTAGGGGTAGCTCTGAAAGTAGTTGTATTCTTCTTTACAAAGCTCCTTTAAGCGAAAATGGTGAGAAACGACTAAGTATTTTAAGAGAAACTGAGGATGGTTTCAAAATTGCTGAAATTGATCTGCAAATGAGAGGAGCCGGTGATATGATTGGAACTGCCCAATCGGGATTGCCACGATTTAGAATTGCAGATATTTATAATCAAGAAAAATTACTTAATATTGCTCATAAATACGCACGAGTTTTGCTTGAAAAAGATCCAACTTTACGTTCAACCAAAGAGGGCAATGCATCCCGAAAATTACTGTGGTTAATGGGCCAAGAGCAAGCATTCCGCCTATTATCGGTAGGGTAAACGCGTCCATATTCCATAAATGTTCACAAAAAGTTCTTTACAACTTAAAATAAAAGTACTAATAAGAACAAAACATAAACAAAGGGTTTATTTATGCGAACAGAGCTAAGAAATATTTTGTTAGGTAATGGAGTTGGCTTTATAAAAGATGCTATTGGCTGCGTTTCTTTAGTTATAATACTATTTGCTGGGCTCCATTTGCCAGCCCTCTATTGAATTGGAATTATGTATAATGCTGTCAATTTAGAAAGTCTTTTCAGCCTCAATCATATTTATTTCATTAATTGCATCTGCTATTGCATCAAATGTTAGTAGTATAGATGAGTGTCTATTTTTAAAATCTTTTGCTGGTTGTAGTACCTCGAGCTCCTCAAAAGGTTTGTTTGGGGAAGACCCATCTTTAGTTAACATATTAATCAGTTCTTCACGCGCAGTAAGTATTTGATCTACATCGCTTCCAATAATTGATTTTGATATTATGCTGGCAGCCGCCTGGCCAAGTGCGCAGGCCTTCACTTCTTGCCCGTAATTGATAACTTTGCTCTCATTAATGCTTATATCAACTGTCACCATTGATCCGCACATGGGAGATCTTTTCTTTACTGTACTTTGGGGGTTATCCAATCTTTCTGTAAGTGCGATATTTGCTGCTAGGGCCAGTATGCGTTTAGAATATAAATCGATTAAATCGTTGTTATCTGTCATTGTTCAAATATGCTCTTTTCCCAAGGCTGTCAGTTATATAGATAATACGTTAATTATAAAAACAACATAGTGAATGATAATGAAATTTGAATTAAGCCAATTAAAGTTTAATGAGCAAGGTCTTATACCTGCTATCGCTCAAGATTTTAAGTCTGGAACAGTTTTAATGCTAGCCTGGATGAACCTAGACTCTATTCGACAGACATTAACGACTAAGCGGGTTACTTATTGGTCTCGCTCTCGTAGTGCACTGTGGGAAAAGGGCGCTACTTCGGGACATATCCAAGAGTTAATAGAATTTAGATATGATTGTGATAATGATGCAATTTTAGTCCTTGTAAAGCAAACAGGAGCTGCATGTCATACAAACAGAATAAGTTGTTTTTTTAATAAATTAGTAAATGAAAATGAAAGTATAATTTTAGAGTAATTTTAATTTATTTATATAGCTCGCGTACCATTCTCTAGAATAACCCTAGAAGTTCTCTAATATCATCCGGGCTATAACCTTTTGTCCTATACATACTAATAGATTGCGCATCATTTCTCTTTGCGAGCCGATTACCTGCTTCATCAGTGATTAACCTATGGTGGTGGTACTTGGGTGTGGGTAACTCTAAAATATTTTGAATAACAACGTGAATTTTTGTTGCCTCAAATAAGTCTTCGCCTCGTATCACGTCTGTTACACCCTGTTCTGCATCGTCTATAACGCTAGCTAAATGATAAGCAGCGTAACCTCGTCGCCATAAAACAACATCACCTATAGTTTTCTTAAAGTCTGATAATGTAAAGGCTGCTTGACCCTTTTGGTATATATTTTCTTTGAAATTGAATGATTTTTTTTTGAGCTTTGGGTGCATTCGAATATTGCTTTGCAATAAATTTATATTTTGATGTAGTTTTTTTGAAAAATAAATTTTGTCATTTCGACATGTACCTGGATAAACAAGACCATCTGCGCCGTGTGGAGCTGATGTTACTGAAGAAATATCACCTCGAGAACATTTACATCTAAATAAACCAAAATTTTTGGCCTTATTTAGCATTTTACTTAAATATAAATCTAATCTTTCAGATTGTCGTAAAATAATTTTGTTCCATTTTATGCCAAGCCAACTCAGATCCTCATAGATTTGTTCTTCCCACTCACTGCTAGCCCGAGACTGATCTAAATCTTCAATTCTTAAATGAAAGTTTCCTTTATTCTTTTGTGAAATATCATAGGCTATAAGTGCAGAATAAGCATGTCCAAGATGCAAAGGCCCGGTTGGTGATGGTGCGAAACGAGTTATAAAAGTCATAGTTTCTTGATAACGTATACCATAGACTTCAAATCTCTTTTTAAGATGTGTGGTCCAAGTTCGCAGAATAGTTGCTCTGCTTTTTTTTCTTTAACTGTCTGCTCAACTTTTAAGGAATATTCTGGGACCATAAGAGAATGTTCATTGAACGAAAAAGCAAATAATCCATTTTGGGGCAGCAAATCAAAGACTTGATCAAAAACGCTTATTGGAGCTGCTCCAACGCTAATTACTCCAATGGCTGCAATTATGGAATACTCATTTTGTTTAACTGGAATACCTCTGTCTGGATTAAAGCACTGTAAGTTTCTGTATATGCTTTTCCCGCGAGCGATTTCTATCATCTCGCTTGAAATATCAACTCCATCAATAGATGAGAATCCACAAGAAAGGAGAGCTTCTGCCGATAGGCCGGTCCCGCAGCCAAAATCTAAGATAGGAGTTGATTTATTAGAAATAAATGTTGCTAAGGCTTTGGCTGTTCGAATGGGTGTAATATATTCGTTTTGCGCAAGCTCATTGTCGTAGGTATCCGCCCACTCCCGATATAAATCCGTAGGGTCTTTATATTCATCTTTGTATACCTTATCCAAAAAATCTGAGCACATATACAAAGCCTAGCTTCTTTTCTTGGGTCATGTCTAGTGCCAGCTAGCTTCCCAATCTTTCCATAAGGATTTTGCTCTATCAGTATAAGCTTTGTACCGAACTTTTCTCGCTTTTCTACCAGATTTTAAGCTATCGATCGGGTTAAATAGGCCAAAATTCACATTCATTGGTTGAAAAGTTTTAAGATCTGCCCCGCCTGATATATGATTTAAAAGTGCTCCTGTGGCTGTATCCAAGGGAAGTTCATCTTTTTGAAGACCAAGTATCTCAGCTGCTGCAAACCGACCTGCAATCAAGCCCATTGCAGCGCTTTCGACGTACCCTTCAACTCCTGTAATTTGACCTGCAAACCGTATATTCGGCGATGATTTTAGTCGCATTTCTTTATCCAACAACTGGGGTGAGTTTATGAATGTATTGCGGTGGATACCTCCTAATCGCGCAAATTCTGCATTTTCTAAACCGGGTATCATAGAAAAGACACTTTTTTGGGCTCCATACTTCATCTTTGTTTGGAAGCCAACAATGTTATATAGTGTCCCTAATGCGTTGTCTCGCCTTAATTGAACTATGGCATAAGGCTTTTCCTTACTATTTGGGTTTGTTAATCCAACTGGTTTCATTGGGCCAAACCGTAAGGTTTCTCGACCACGCTCTGCCATTACTTCTATTGGCAAACATCCGTTAAAGTAATCAACTTGCTCATCTTCGTGAAACTCAGTTTTTTCCGCTATTAGTAAAGCATCTATAAATTTCTCGTACTGGTTTTTTGTCATTGGGCAATTTAAATATGCTTTTCTCTCTTGCTCTGTCTCGCCCTTATCGTAACGCGACTGCATCCAAGCTTTTGACATATCAATTGTGTCTTTATACACGATTGGGGCGATTGCATCATAGAAAGATAAAGCATCATTGCCGGTTAACTTTCTAATGCGAGCAGCTAATAGCTCCGAGGTTAGCGGACCTGTTGCAACAATTAATTTGCCATTATTTTCTAATTCAACATTTTCTTCGTTTATTATCTTTATGTTCTGGTGTTGTTGTATTTTATTTGTAACGCTTTTTGCAAAATTATCTCTATCAACCGCCAAAGCACCTCCTGCTGGAAGTCTATTGTCAATTGCTGATTTAATAATTAAGCCATTTCCTTCATACATTTCCCAATGTAGAAGACCCACCGCATTATGTTCATCATCATCTGACCGAAATGAGTTTGAGCAGACCATTTCTCCTAGATACTGTGTATTATGGGCAAATGTTTTTACTTTTGGCCTCATTTCATACAAATGGACCTCTACTCCCATATTAGCGGCTTGCCACGCAGCCTCACAGCCGGCCATTCCCCCGCCAATAATTGTTAGAATTTTCGACTTGTCCATGCTTTAACTATCAGACAAGCAGAGGGAAAAAATCATTGATCCCATTCTGGTGCCTTTTTGTCCAAGAAGAAACTAATTCCTTTTTTTGTTTGCTCTAACATCATATTTTCCGCCATGACTGTACCAGTATAATCATAGGCGTCTTTTAAGTTCATCTCTGCCTGCTTATAGAAGGCCTCTTTACCTATTTTTACAGCTTCACCTAGTTTATTAGTAATTTGCACCGCTAATTCGTCAGTCGTCTTCTCTAGCTGATCAATTTCTGAGATTTTGTTGACTAAACCAATTTCTTTAGCTTCTGTAGCTTCTATGAATTGTCCTGTCACCAGCATCTCAAAAGCTCTTTTGCGTCCAATTGCCCTAGTCAAAGCTACCATTGGTGTGGAACAAAATAGTCCTATATTTACACCATTTACACCAAAACGTGCGCTTTTATCTGCAACTGCTAGATCACAGCTTGCTACAAGTTGACAGCCGGCAGCTGTTGCAATGCCATGTACTTGTGCAATTACGGGTTGTGGTAAGGATTGGATAGTAGTCATCATTTTTGAGCATCGTACAAATAGATCTTGAAAATATGCAACACCACCGTCAGAATTTTCCCTTTGCTTTGTCATTTCTTTAAGATCATGGCCAGCGCAAAAACCATTTCCTGCCCCAGAAATAATAACACAACGTACATTTTTACTTTTCCGTAAGCCGTCGAGCTCCACTTGTAGAGTATTAAGTAAATCATCAGAAAGTACATTTAATCTACTGGGCTGATTAAGTAGCAATCTACAAATTGCTCCGTCATCATTTCGTTGGACCAAACTCATCTTGTTCTCTTTCCTAAAATCATTCATATTTATTTAGGATTTTGTACCGAGGTATCAATGAAATTACAATTTTCAATTTCAGAATTATCAAGCTACTTAGACGAAATTTTTCCGCAGGTCGTTGATCAGTATAGGATAGTTGAATTACAGCCTGGTTTTGCACGCGTTGCTCAGAATGTAAAAACTGATTATTTACGGCCTGGTGGAACCGTTTCTGGCCCAGCCATTTTTGCCCTTATTGATATTGGAATGTATATTTTGCTCCTGGCACATGTTGGAAAAGAACCTCTTGCCGTTACTACTAATTGCTCTATCGATTTTCTGCGAAAACCAAATGCAAATGAGGAAATAATTGCCGATTGCAAACTTATAAAACTAGGAAATACTCTCGTTTTTGGCGAGGTAGCAATAAAACAATCAGTAAGAGAGGATTTATTAGCAAGATCCTCCATAACATATTTCAGACCGATTGTTACGGACTAAAATACTCTTAAGGGCTAGTCTTTAAAATAATCTTAAGGGCTAGTCTTGGGGGGAGGTGATGAAGGTGTAGCACCGTTTGTAGAAGCCTGTTTTACTTTGGAAGTATCTGGTGATAAAACTTCGCCTTTACTATTTTTGACATTCTGGTTTATTGGATCATCTTGCCTTTGGACAGACCCCTCAAAATGAGCTCCAGACTCAATTGCTATAGTTTTGTGGATTATATCACCCTCGACCCGTGCCGTTGAAGTCAGCCTTACTTTCAAACCTCTTACTCGTCCAATAATTCGGCCATTTATTACGACATCATCCGCAACGACCTCTCCTTTGATGGTTGCGCTCTCACCAATAGTCAGGAGATGAGCCCTAATATCACCTTCTACCATTCCTTCTACTTGAATATCCCCTAGAGTTTTTATGTTGCCAATAACTTTTAAATCTTGGGACAATATTGAGGCTGCAGGTTTCGATTGGGAAAACGGAGCCGAAAAACTAACCTCTTTTTCTTCAATTGAAGGGTCTGATACTACAGGTTTTGCTGCATCGTTATTTTTTTTATAATCTGTAATTTTAGTTTTAGAAAACATCTTGTTTCGCCCTAATGTACTTCATTGGATTTGTAGGTTTGCCATTCTTTCGAATTTCGTAATGTAAATGCGTCCCTGTCGATCGTCCAGTATTACCCATAGCTCCAATACGTTTTCCTTGAGAAACTCTTTGACCAACTTTAACACTAATTTTCGACAAGTGAGCATACCGCGTTTCATAGCCGAAGTCATGTCTTATTTTTACTAATTTACCATAACCTTTTTCCCAACCCGCGAAACTAATGACACCATCCGCGGTTGCAAGGATTGGACTCCCATGCCGTGCAGCCATATCCGTACCGTTGTGGATCGTACCCCACCGTGGCCCAAATCCAGATGTATATCGAAAATTTTCATTAAGAGGGTGAGCAAACGGTAGTTTTTGTACCGCGATACGCCAAGCGCTAAGTTCCAAGATTTTATCAATCATTTTCTTTGCTATTTGTTCGTCGTGTGTCAAATTCTCTTTGGGAAGATTTGAAATTGGTAGATTTGGACCTCCATATCCAGAGTAGTTACCTCTTATTATTTTCAGGATACTTTCCAGATCTAGACCAACAGATTTAAACATTTTTTCGAGAGGCTTAACTGAAACAATTAAAGCTTCCTCAATTTGACGAAAAATTTGCTCACTACTTTGTCTAGATAAATCTAATTGATATGAAATTTGTTCTATTTTTTTTTGTGATTTGGACAATCTTGATCTAGTTTCATCACGCTCTGATGTAGTTTCTTTTAAAATAGACATTAACAATGAAATTCGATTAATATCATTGGTTATATTTTGATCATCATTTGCGAGTTTTTCATTAAATCTTTTTCTCTGTGGTACTATTTGCGACGAAAAACTTTTATTATTAATTTGCTTCGTCAAGTCTTGTAATGATCCAATACCTGCTTGAAGCTCTTCTTCGCGTAATTGTGCCTTGGTCATTTCATACTGAAAATACTCGATAGCGTCTAAGGCCGCTTCTAACTGTTTCTCCGAATTGAAGAATTTTTGGGAATATTCGTAGTATTCATCGGAAATTTTACTAATTTGATTGTCATAAATTTGGCGTTCCCTTGCGAATTGTTCCTCCACAGTTCCCAAGTTTAGCGCTCTTATAGTAAAAATTAGTGATGAAAATACTGACCAACTTACCAAAATAATCACCGCAAATGAAAATATCGCTTGCGTAGATGAGGTGAGGTTGAAGAATTTGGTTTGATTTCCAGTTTTAAGCAATATTTGTCTTTTTGGAAAATAAGAACCCCAGAATTTTTCTATTGGTTCAAAAATTTTTCGGTGCATGAGATTTGACAGTTATTTATTTACATCAATTAAGTTTGCTTATACTAAAATTAAAGAGATTTAAAGTTTTGGTAAAGTAAAGCCTTTTATAAGTTTGTTATCGCCATAAGTACATCTGCAACGTGGTCTTTAATTTTTACCTTTCTCCATTCTTTAACAACATTTCCGCGACCATCAATTAGAAAAGTGGAGCGTTCAATTCCCAAGTAAGTCTTTCCGTACATCGATTTTTCAGTCCACACGCCAAAAGCTTCGCAAATTTCATTTTCACTGTCTGACAGCAGGGGAATTTTAAGATCATTCTTAATTATAAATTTCTCATGACTTTTGATGCTGTCTTTTGAAATTCCTACTAACACAGTGTTTAGTTTATCAAAATCCCCTTTAGATTGGGAAAAAGAAACCGCTTCTTTAGTGCATGTTGGAGTTGCATCTCTAGGGTAAAAAAATAAAACCACATTTTGAGGGCGAAGATCGGTCAAGCTTAACATCTCACCGCCATCTCGTGGTAGTGATACCGCTGGTGATTTATAAGGTACGTTTTTCATATTTTCACTTTCTAAAATATTCTCAACTGATTACAAAAGTTAGTGCAGGTACTTTAGAATTAAAGGAAAGAATAGAAATTGTGGAGTTTTCCTAAAATAATTTTCAAAATTGTTTTTGATAATATTGTAATTCGAAAATTACTAACAATTTTTTCAATATTCATTAGCTCCTCAATAGTAATAATTTTGCTTTTGGTTTTTACTTTGAAAGTTAAAGAGTTAACCGCGCCGGCTTTCTTGAATGATTTCATAGGCAAAGAGATACGGAGTTTACTTGTAGCAAATCGCTTTGAATTCGATCGTATTCAAATTTCTTTAGATGAGAAATTCAAACCCAAAATAATTGCTACTGACGTAACAATTTTTGATGACCCGAATAATCTCCCTTTCTTGGAGATTTCTAAAATCGAATTGGGGCTGTCATTAGAGTCTTTTATGAGCGGTAAGTTTTCTTTGAGTACAGTTTCTGCTGATGGCTTAATCGTTGGGGTTATAAGAAACAGTTCAGGAGTTTATTCGCTGAAATTGGGAGATAGTTTATTTAGTAGTAGCGGTGATAGTGATTTGGTTGCATTAACAACAACCGTAAAAAACTCCTTACAGAGGGACTCTTTTTCAAATTTAGAGCGTTTTACGGTTACCTCTATGACGGTGCAGTATGATGATCAAAAAGCATCAAAGCTCTGGGTTGTTGACGGTGCTAGAATAGAGATAAAAAAAGATCTTGATAATATATTTTTGCGCGGAGACAGTGCGTTTTTAATGGGTGGCGCTGATATCTCAACCCTTCAAATTAATTATGAAACTAATCTGAACTCTGACGATGGAAACCTTGGGATTTTATTTGATGATTTTCCGTCGAAAGAAATAGCGAGCCAATCCCCAGCTCTTTCATGGTTAAATGTCATAGAGGCGCCAATTTCAGGGGCATTTCGCACCAAAATAGGTTCGGATTTGGACGTTCGTGAAATAAGTGCATCACTCAAAATTGGTCAGGGTGTATTGCGAGCCGATGATAAAAGTAAACCTTTGCGCTTTGATAATGCTAACGTTTATTTTTCATATGATCGACCAAGTGATATAATTAATTTTGAGGAAATTAACATCAATAGCAAAGATTTGAACGCTACTTTAGCTGGTTTCGTGCGGCTCGGTGTAGACCAAAATGAAAAGACTTATTACGTAGGAACTCTAAAAGCCAACACACTAGAAACCAATCCACTCGAGATTTATCAAGATCCGCTTAAATTTGAAGAAGTAGAAATTGAATTTAAGCTAGAGCCAGAGCCATTTCAGTTAGCAGTTTCGCATCTATCACTAAAAGATTCGGCAAGAAATTTGGTTATTTGGGCGACTGGGCGAGTGATTTCAGGCCGAAGCGGTTGGGAAGTGTTTTCAGAAGTGAAAAGCGATCGAGCCAACAGTGGAGATATTATAGCTTACTGGCCCCCAAAATTTAAAAAGAATGGGCGCTTATGGCTTGAGAAGAATGTTTCAAATGCAAAGCTTAATAATCTTTACGCAGCAGTAACTTTTGGCAGCAACATCAAGCCAAAAGTGGCTATGGGGTATTCGTTTTCTAATGCAAACATAAATCTAGTGGAAGGGTTTCCATCTTTAGAGCAAGCAGCTGGTAAATATTCATTTTATGATCGAAGATTTTCCATCGATTTATCCAGTGGCTATGTTGGTGGTGAGCTTGATCGTTTAGACCTTTCTGGATCCAATTTAATAGTAAATAATACTGAAATAAAACCTTATTCAGCACAAATTAATCTCAATTCAACCGGTAGTTTAGCGACTTTGCCGTCATTATTTAATTTTGCAGACGATTATGGTTTCGCTCAACAACAAAATACAGACGGTGATATTAAATTGAATGGTATTTTAAAGTTGCCGTTAAAAACAAAGATAAGTTCTGACGACGTTAAATATAAATTGTTTGGTATGCTTGAAAATATCAAAATACGTGATGAAAGATTTCCTTTTGACATTCACTCTCCAAAACTTGCATTTAAAATAAATGAAGGCTCTTTACAACTTAGTGGGCCGCTATCAATGGGAGAAATATCTTTTGATGCCAGATTTCTTTCTGGATTTGGTACGCAGCAAGCTAAAATTTCTCCACGTCTTGAGGGAAAATTTTCATTATCTGAGAATATTATTGAGGATTTGCAATTAGGCGTTTCTAAGAATTGGTTTTCTGGTAGCGCATTAGCCTCTGTTATTATGGACTTTCCTGCAGATGGAGACGCAACTTTTCGTTTAACCTCAGACTTGAAAGGCCTTGAAGTACAGATCCCAGAAGTTGGATTGTTGAAAAATAAGAAAGCATCGTCCAGTTTTGAGGTTACAGGGTATATAAGTGATAATATATATTATGATACAATGTTCATTTCTACAGAAGATTTTGAGTTAAATGTTTCAATCGATAACAATGGAAAATATTCGATTGAGCGGTTATTCAGAAAAGATATTTTTGATGTTTCAGGATTTGCATCCAAAGATGCGCTAGAATTTACAGGAGGTAAATTTAATCTTGCAAACTATCTAAAATTTATCGAGCTAAAACATAAAAGTAAGTCAGGTATTCCAGTATCTGTTAACTTAGATACTCTAAATATCACTGACTCTTTTTATATTGATAATTTTTCAACAAGGTTTGTTTCAGATAGTATTAACGGAAAATTTGCTGGACTATTTATGGGCGCTGAACCCGTAACTGGTTCTTTTGGTTCCGAAAATGGATATAGGTTCGCTGAAATCTTATCAAATGATGCTGGAGCCTTCTTGCAGGTTGCCGGTCTTATTAAAAGAGGTGCTGAGGGAAAACTTAACTTACGAATAAATCGAAATGCTGATGGGATTAAAGGTAGGCTGTTTACAGAAAGCTTAAAGATATACGACTTGCCGGCCTTAGCCAAGTTATTACAGTCTCTGTCGATAATTGGATTACTTGAACAAATGCTTGGGCAAGGGCTATTTCTTGCTGAGAGTGAAATAAATTTCAGGCTTGATGACAAGCAATATATTATTGATAGGGCAAGCTTTTTTGGTCCCTCCCTCGGTATTTCGCTGGACGGGTATTTAAATAGAAAAGATCGATTTTTAGATTTTCAGGGAGTTTTCTCCCCTATTTATGCAATTAATTCGATTGGTTCAGTTTTGACTAGAAAAGGAGAGGGTTTGATTGGAATTAATTTTGATCTTTGGGGTAACCCGGATACACCAAAAGTCCTTGTAAATCCATTCTCGGTTTTAACTCCTGGTATGTTTAGAGAAATTTTCAGAAGACCACCTCCAAAAGTGGAAACCGACTAATGAAGCTTGAAGATTTTGACTTTGAACTTCCCACGGAACTAATTGCTCTTCGTCCGCAGAAGCCGAGGACTTCGGCAAAGTTACTTGTTGCGAATGAAAAGTCTATTAACGATTATTTTGTAAATGATTTGGTACGCCTTTTACGTCCTGGCGATAGGTTGGTCTTAAACAATACAAAAGTTATACCTGCGCGTTTATTGGGTACTCGTACCAGAAAAATAGATCTAACTAATGTTGCTGAGGCTAAAATAAATGTCAATTTGATAGAAAGAAAAGCGTCAGACACATGGATTGCCTTGGTGAAGCCGTTGCGAAAGCTAAATCTTGGCGAGTCTTTAGATTTTGGGAGCGGTCTAAAGGCACAACTAATAGACAAACAAAATGGTACAGCGAAATTTCTTTTTAATAAAAAAGGGCAAGAATTAGAAGAAAGCCTGTCGGTAGTCGGTTCCATGCCATTACCGCCTTACATTGCAAATAAAAGACCAGTGGATGTTAGAGACGATGTGGATTATCAAACTACTTGGGCAGAAGAAGCAGGGTCAGTAGCGGCTCCAACGGCGTCACTACATTTTGATAATAAATTGTTACTAGAGCTTGAAGAGATTGGAGTACTTATAACATTTGTTACTTTGCATGTTGGTGCTGGCACTTTTCTTCCTGTTAAAGTCGACAAAATAAGCGAACATAGAATGCACCCAGAGATTGGGTATATTTCAGAAGCCGCCGCTCTAGAGATTAATGAAACAAAATCACAAGGAAACCGTGTGATACCAGTGGGAACAACGGCGTTAAGATTGATTGAGTCTGCTGCAAGTGAATATGGAATAATTAGTGACTGGAGCGGTGAAACAGATATCTTTATATACCCAGGATTTCAGTTTAAAATAACAGATGGATTAGTCACTAATTTCCATCTGCCTAAATCCACTTTACTAATGCTAGTTTCAGCGTTAATGGGATCGGATTGTATAAGGAAAATTTATGCACATGCAATTCAAAAAAAGTATAGATTTTTTTCATATGGTGATGCGTCGCTTTTGTTAAAGAAACTTTAACAAAACGCGCTTTAAAATTACTAAAATTTTAGAGGATTCTATCATGTTTACCGTTTTGGGAAATACATGGGCATTAATGCTTGGCATGATGTTACTTATGGTGGGAAATGGATTACAAGGAACGTTGATTGGTATTAGAGGTGAAATTGAGGGCTTTAGCACCATAGAGCTATCAATTGTAATGTCAGCTTACTTTGTCGGTTTTTTAGGTGCAAGCCAACTGGTACCCGAATTAATACGGCGTGTAGGCCATGTACGCGTGTTTGCAGCTCTCGCTTCATTTATTTCTGCAGTGTTAATAGCATATCCTCTTTTGACAAATCCTATCTTTTGGTCGATCGGCAGAGTAGTGATCGGTTTTTGCTATTGTGGTGTCTATATTACTGCGGAGAGTTGGTTAAATAATTCCGTCGATAACGAGAAGCGCGGGCAAGCTTTGTCTCTCTATATGATCGTTCAAATGGTTGGAATAGTGTTAGCCCAAGGCGTATTGGCTCTAGGTAATCCGAACGGTTACAGCTTATTCATCATTATTTCTATTCTTGTGTCGATCTCTTTTGCACCCATCTTACTATCTATTAGCCCTGCACCTGCTTTTGAGCGCACAAAACTGATGACATTATCACGGTTATTTACTACTTCTCCTTTAGCCTGTGTAGGAATGTTTCTATTGGGTGGTGTATTTTCGGCCCAATTTGGAATGTCGGCAGTGTTCGGTGCCCAAATAGGACTATCGCTGTCTCAAATTTCTCTATTTGTAGCGTCGTTTTATATAGGAGCTATGATATTCCAATATCCAATTGGGTGGGTATCCGATAAGATGGATAGGAGGTTATTAATATTGCTTATTTCTGCAGCCTCCGCAACTGGATCTGCTTCTGCTTATTTTGCTGGAGGTTACTTTTTTGCATTGGTGTTTGCTGCATTTCTGGTAGGTGGTCTAACAAATCCGCTTTATTCATTACTAATTGCCCATGCGAATGATTTCATTGAGTATGAAGATATGGCTTCTGCTGCAGCAGGTCTATTGTTTGTTAACGGTGTGGGTGCGGTTTCTGGCCCTATTATTATTGGCTATGCTATGAACGCATATGGGCCAGAGATATTTTTTGTAATCATCGCTTTGTTAATGGTAACTTTAGCGATCTATGCTGGATATAGAATGACACAACGAGCAACTGTTAGTGATACCTCATCTTATGCGGCAGTCTTACCAAACTCAACCGGCGTGGCAGTGGAAATAGCTCAAGAATTTGCGTTTGACATTACTAATGACGACGAGGGAAAAAGTGATGCATAAATCCCACTAAATTATATCAATTTTCTGTTGTCTGTATTGATGTAAAAACACATCATTTAGGGTGTTAGGGAGCAGTCAAAATAATAAATTGGGAGTTCTTCAAAATGACCCCTGAGAAAGTTTTAAATTTTTGGTTAGATGAAATCGATTCTAAGCAATGGTATAAATCTTCAAAAGAGTTAGATACCACAATACTGAAACAGTTTTATTCAGTCTGGGTGTCTATAATGGATGGTAAGTGTGGAATGTGGTTAACATTCCCATCAGGGTCACTTGCATATATTCTGGTGTTAGATCAGTTCTCTAGAAATATGTTTAGAGGTTCTCCTCAAGCATTTTCATCTGATTATGTTGCGCTCTCTGCTGCGAAGCAGGCCATTAAGCATAAGTTTGACCTTGCAATAGATGAGCCCGCACGTCAATTTTTCTATCTTCCCTTGATGCACTCCGAAAGCTTGCAAGATCAAGAACGATGTGTCCGATTAATGCACGAAAGAATGCCAATTGAAGGTATAGAGAACCTCTTGCATGCTAAGGCCCATCGTGAAGTTATTCGAAAATTTGGTCGCTTTCCAACTAGGAATATGGCTTTAAACCGCACAAATACTACACTCGAGGCTGATTTTATGCAGAGTGGCGGGTACGGTATGACTTACACGCAACTCGCAAATAATGCTCAGTCATAGCTCCTGCATTGAGTTGTGTTAAATTTTAGTTTAATATTTAACTAAATATCGAGGTAGCATTTAATGGCGTCTAATTTTTTTGATCTGGTAGTATTGGGTGCTGGACCTGGCGGTTATGTTGCCGCTATTAGAGCGTCGCAGTTAGGTCTCAATGTGGCTATTATTGAGCGCGAACACCTCGGTGGTATTTGTCTTAATTGGGGGTGCATACCCACAAAAGCTATGCTGCGTAGTGCTGAAGTTTTTCACCTAGCTAAACGTGCGAGAGAATTTGGTCTGTCTGCGGAAAATATAAGCTTTGATCTTTCAAAAATAATCGCAAGATCTAGAGAGATTTCTGGTCAATTAAATCAAGGCGTTGGCCATCTTTTGAAAAAAAATAAAGTAACTGTGTTTTCTGGTGAAGCTAAACTAGTAGATATCTCTACTGTAAGTATCACAATGGAGGGAAAGAACACACATATAACGGCAAAAAATATTATTCTTGCAACTGGTGCTAGAGCAAGGGAGCTTCCAGGAATGGAAGCAGATGGAAACCTTGTTTGGACTTATAAACATGCATTGAATCCTTCAAAAATGCCAAAAAAGCTTTTGGTGATTGGATCGGGAGCGATTGGAGTAGAGTTTGCAAGTTTTTATAACACATTTGGAGCCAAAACTACCGTCGTCGAGGTGCTTGATCGTATCTTGCCAGTAGAAGATGAAGAAGTTTCGTCAATTGCTAGCGCGCAATTCACTAAGCAAGGGATGATCGTTAAAACGGGTGCGAAGGTTCAAAAACTTGATCGCAAAAAAGATCGAGTAGTAGCTACTATCGAATGTAATAGTGTTAGAGAAGAGTTGGAGTTTGATACTGTAATTTCCGCAGTTGGGATAATTGGAAATGTTGAGGGTCTGGGCCTGGAGCAAGTAGGTATCGAGACAAAAGCCAATCACGTTGTAACTAATGAATATTGTGAAACAAACATCGCTGGTATTTATGCAATTGGTGATTTAACGGGTGCACCTTGGTTGGCGCACAAAGCTAGCCATGAGGGCACACTAGTAGCAGAAAAAATAACTGGACATATTGTTCAACCTATCAATCCAAATGCTATACCCGGTTGTACTTATTCCTATCCACAGATTGCATCGGTCGGTTTGACGGAGGCTCAGACTCAGAAGGCAGGTTACAAAATAAAGGTTGGAAAGTTTCCTTTTAAAGGAAATGGAAAGGCAATCGCTTTGGGTGAGCAGGATGGGTTTATAAAAACCATATTCGATGCTAACTCTGGCCAACTTTTGGGCGCGCACATGATTGGCGCAGAGGTCACTGAATTAATTCAGGGTTATGTTATTGGTCAGGTTCTAGAAACCACGGAAGAAGATTTAATACACACAGTTTTTCCACATCCAACCCTGTCTGAAATGATGCATGAGTCAGTCTTGGATGCTTACGGCCGTGTAATTCACTATTAACTCCAAATTAATTATAGTAAACAACTAACTTTTAAATGCTTTACAAAAAATTTATGACGAAGTCCGTCTGCGACCGCCACGTCTTCCGCCTCGACCGCCTAAAGCTTGATTGACTGAAGATGAAGGCTTGTTAAATTGGATCCAAGAAGCACCATGTGCATCATTATTTGTCAGTAAATTTGCCGCACGTATAGCTTCCATTTCTTTACCAGCACTGCTTTTAGTTGACCCTAGGCCAAATATTTTAACGAAAGTTTCACGATCTATATCTTCGGGTAGCACAATCCCTGCTTTTTGAATTTGTTCACTTTTTTCGTCTATTTTTTTCTGGCTTACTGGTAGTGCAACAGGGTTCATAATCGCAGAAGTCATCCCAGCTCCAATTGCCATTGGTAGGAATGCATTATTAATTCCATGTCTATTTGGTAAGCCAAAAGATACGTTAGAGGCACCACAGGTAGTATTAACGCCGAGCTCTTCCCTTAATTTTCTAACAAGAGTAAAAACTTGATTACCTGCAGTTGCCATTGCTCCGATTGGCATTACCAATGGATCAACAACAATATCGTGCGCTGGTATATTGAAATCAGCAGCTCGTTCAACGATTTTCTTTGCCACCATAAATCGTACGTCGGGATCTTCTGAAATGCCGGTATCGTCGTTTGATATCGCAACAACAGGAACATTATATTTTTTAACAAGTGGTAGAACAAATTCTAAGCGGTCTTCTTCTCCGGTAACAGAATTTAACAATGGTCGACCGTGTGCCGCTTCAAGGCCAGCCTCCAGTGCTGCTGGCACAGAGCTATCTATACACAAAGGTGTGTCTGTAAGATTTTGAACTAAATTAACTAGATCAACCATAAGGGGTGGTTCGGTTTCGTTTGGGTTTGGATTTGAATTGTATACAACACCGGCATTTATATCTAAAATGTTAGCACCCGCTTCAACCTGAGCTAGCGCATCCCTTTCTACGGTAGTAAAGTTTCCCGCCTCGAGTTCAGACGCAAGTTTTTTTCTTCCAGTTGGGTTTATCCGTTCTCCAATGACACAAAATGGTTCATCAAAGCCAATTACTGCAGTTTTAGTCTTCGACTCGACTATCGTTCGCGCCATGTTTTTTCCTTACCCGTATTAAGCAGACATAATTTTTTTTGTTAGATTATTTGAAATCCATTCTGCGTTTGCTTTGATACCGCCCAATGGGAAAAAATGGATGTTGGAAATATTAGCATTGGGATTTTGCGGTTTTCCAATCGCCAGCTCATTTATAACATCTGTCGGATCATAAGGTAACAAAAGTTTTGTTATATCCATCGCTCTTTTTTGAAGAACTTTGAGCGATGGCCCAACGCCACATGCTATCGCAAATTTTATCAGAGTTTGTAATTTAGCTGGTCCAGCTACACCGACGTTTATTGGCAAATTTATGCCGGACGCCTGAATTCTGTTTGCCCATTCAAAAATGGGTTTTGACTCAAAAGCAAATTGTGTTGTGATACCCATTGAGGCATCAGTTCTTTCAGAAAATTTTTGTTTCCATTCCAAGGCCATGTCAACATTTTTGGAAGTATTATCGAGATCGATATCCTTATTTCCCTCTGGATGGCCAGCTACATTCAAATCTGTAAATCCGAATTTATCAAAAAGTTCAGTTTCAAGTAGCTGCATAGAAGATTCAAAATCACCCGTCGGTTCGTCGACGCCACCAGCCAAGAGGAGAGCTTGTTTCACCCCAGCTTCTGATGTGTAGCGATCTATCCAGTCTGCTAAAGTGGCCTTATCTTTGATTATTCGAGCAGGAAAATGTGGCATGACCTTGAAACCTTCATCTCTGAGCCTTGCTGCGGTTCCTACCATTTCGTCAATTGAAGTTCCATCAATATGCGCGATGTATATTAGAGTGTTAGTAGGAAGAATTTCAGAAAAATTTGCAATTTTTTCAGCGGTTCGTGGCATTACTTCTAGCGAAAAGTTTTGTAGTAAAACACTAAAGTCGTTAGAAGACTTTGGCTTGTTTGCAGTTTTTTTAAATTTTAAAAGCGCCATTTAAACTCCAATTAGTATTTTACCGCCAGCCATTGTTCTCGATGAGAGTTTTTAATTTTAACTGATTAAACTCTATCTCAATTTTTTCTGCTTCATTCTTTGCAACAGAAGCGGGATCTCCTTCAACCAGATACGGTTCTGCCTTACGCCATTCTGATAAATAATCATCAGACCCCTTTAAATTGCATTTCATTGCGGCCCTGTCTATAGCCTGTTCAAATCTTTCATTCAGCTGTATTTTTGAGCCTCTCCTTCCTTTACCGACTATTACCTGCGCAGGAATGTCTCGCCAATACACTATCGTAACCTCAGGCATTTTCTATCCTTCTCTTAGAAAATTAGACTTAGGGTAGCTGTAGTTAAATGCCACGTCGATTTTCGACTAACTGTTGTCTAAGAGCGACGAAAATTTTTAGTAAATTTGTAAAACTCAATTAAAGGGCCTTGCGAAATACATTTGGCAGATCTATCCTATTTTTAAGTTAAAAATTAGAGGGCGTGATAATATGGCGTCCAAGCGTCCAAAAGGTGTGGATGTTTTCCCCAAGGTGGTTGAGGACACCTCACCAGTGTTGCCCAGTCCAACTGATTTATATGCAGCTTTGGATCTGGGAACAAATAGTTGTAGAATGTTGATTGCTCAGTCAAAGGGTAGTCAATTCCATGTTGTGGACAGTTTCTCTAGAACTGTGCAACTCGGCAGTGGTTTGGAGCGTAGTGGGCGTTTAAGCCGGGCGTCTATGTATCGAACCATTCAAGCTCTTCGTGTTTGCAAACAAAAACTAAAAAAACACAAAGTCAAAAGAATGCGTTTAGTTGCTACTGAAGCATGTAGGAGAGCTGTAAATGCTAATAATTTTATCGCTAATGTTGAGGTGGAAACCGGTTTGAAGCTCGAAATTATAAAGCCAGAGGAAGAGGCTAGGCTCGCTGTAATTTCGTGTGCACCCCTTGTTAGTAGCAAAACTGAACAACTATTGGTAGTCGATATCGGGGGTGGGTCTACTGAGTTGGTTTGGATTGATTTGAGCTCAGTTTCGAGTTGGGATAGGCCGAGATCTATAATGAGATTGCATGCTGGCTTTCAAGATTTTCAAGGACCATTCCCTGCGGCCAAAGTTATTGACTGGATTTCCGTACCTCTTGGAGTCGCAACTCTGCGTGATCAATTCAGAGATGTTATGGATGACTCTGCCCGATACGCACTGATGAGTTGCTTCTTTGAGGAAAAATTAGCTGATTTTGCTCCTTATGATTTTGCGCCTTTAAAAAATGCCGAAGAGCGCCAAGCATTTCAGGTTATTGGAACTTCTGGTACCGTGACCACCGTTGCATCCAGTCATCTTGGGCTCAAAAGATATGATCGAACAAAAGTAGACGGGCTGAGAATGAGTTCTGAGCAAATCAACAAAGTGATAAATTCTTATTTAGAGCTTGGCCCTGATGGTCGGAGAAATGATCCAAGAATAGGAAATGATCGACAAGCTTTGATTATGTCGGGATCTGCTATTCTTCAAGCGCTTTTGCGGTGTTGGCCCACTGACAGGCTATCTGTTGCAGACCGTGGGTTACGCGAGGGCTTGTTATATGCCCAAATGTGCGCAGACGGATTGATTGAGGGTACTGCTTTATAAGTGGGGTTTTATTTAATTCGATAAAGGCATTGACGATGGCAGACTCTAATAGATTTTCAGGTAATACAAAAAACTCTGGCAGAGGTCAGAGAGAACTGAAAGCCAGCGTAAAAAGTGCTCGTGGGAAAACTGTTTCACAAGTTAAATGGTTACAAAGACAACTCAATGATCCATATGTGAAGAGAGCAAAAGCTGAAGGTTATAGAGGCAGGGCGGCTTATAAAATTATGGAGCTTGATGATAAGTATGAGTTTCTAAAACCTGGTTCGAAAGTGGTTGATCTGGGATGCGCGCCTGGTGGTTGGTGTCAGGTTGTTTCTGACCGTGTTAATGCTAACGGACAGCTAAAGGGAAAAGCTACTGGTCAAGTTATAGGTGTAGACTTGCAAGAAGTTGAACCAATTCCCGGTGTACAATTGTATCAGTTAGATTTTTTATCAACTAATGCTGATACGAAAATTAAAGAATTTTTAGGGGATAAAGCTTCAGTTGTACTCTCTGACATGGCTGCTCCTTCTTCAGGCCACAAAAAAACTGATCATTTGAGAATTATGGCTCTTTGTGAGGCGGCAGCATTTTTTGCTTTTGATGTATTAGAGTTGGACGGTAGCTTTGTCGCTAAAGTTCTTGCTGGTGGAGCTGAGGGCGAATTACAAAAGATTCTCAAGAAACGTTTTCGAAAAGTCTTTAATTTTAAACCTCCGAGTAGTCGTTCAGATAGTTCTGAAAAATTTGTTGTGGCACTAGGGTATCGGACAGCTGAAGAGAATTAATAAACTCTTCTTTCATGAATAAAACATCTTTAGGTAACATTTTTAAGCTTGAAAAGTTAAATAAAACTAACGAATGTAATGGTGTGAATATGTCGGTCATTTGTCATATATTACCGTAAATTCTTCCTAGATAAAACAAGTCTCTCGTTATATTGTTAAATATAAACCATAAATTTCTGGAAAGTTAAAAATGCCCCTAAATTTCAGCAAAAAGGTATTCATCACATGCGCGATCACCGGATCTGGAGGCTCGCAGGATCGAAGTGAATTTGTGCCCCGCAGCCCTAAGCAGATCGCTGATAGTGCTATCCTCGCTGCAAAAGCTGGTGCTGCTGTAGTTCATTGTCACGTAAGAGATCCAAATACTGGCGCGCCAAGTCGTGATATAACCTACTACCGCGAAGTTACCGATAGGATCCGTGCGTCTGACGTAGACGTTGTTTTAAATTTAACGGCAGGGATGGGGGGAGATCTGGTTTTGGGAGGGTCAAGTTCTCCTTTACCGTTAGCAAAAGGAACAGATATGATCAGTGCGGAGGAGAGAGTTGCTCATATAGCTGAATGCTTACCTGAGCTGTGTACCCTGGACTGTGGTACGATGAATTTTGCAGAAGCTGATTACGTAATGACTAACACGCCAGGAATGTTGCGGTCGATGGGCGGAATGATGACTAATTTGGGTGTTAAAACTGAGATTGAAGCTTTTGATACGGGTCATCTCTGGTTTGCAAAACAGCTTGTATCCGAAAAAGTTATCGCGCCAGATGCATTAGTTCAATTATGCATGGGTGTTCCTTGGGGAGCGCCAGATGATTTGAATACGTTTATGGCAATGGTCAATAATGTTCCAGAAGGCTGGACTTTTTCCGCTTTTTCTTTGGGGCGAAATCAAATGGCTTACGTTGCTGCGGCAGTATTGGCAGGGGGAAATGTGCGTGTTGGTCTTGAAGATAACCTGTGGCTAAGAAAAGGCGTTTTAGCGACCAATGAGCAGCTAGTTGAAAGAGCGAAAGTTATAATTGAAGGAATGGGTGCAGAGGTTATGACTGCAAAGGAAGTTAGAGCTAAATTAAATTTAAAGAAACGTTTACCGAGTTTGTAAGAATGACCCGTCGCGTTGTTATAACTGGAGGAGGAAGTGGCATCGGCTTAACCATCGCTCGGCGTTACCTAGATGAGGGTGCAAAAGTCGCAATTTGTGATAACGATCCGGACTTAGTTAAAACTGTGTCTAAATATTACAAAGTAGCCATATCTTTCTGTGCAGATGTTTCTGACAGTAACCAAATGGTAGCCTTTCATCAGCATATAATGGATGAGTTTGGAGGGGTCGATATTATGTACGCAAATGCTGGAGTAGGTGGTCCAGCTGGTTCGGTGGATATAATTGATCATCAAGAATGGAAGAGATGTGTAGAAGTTAATTTGTTTGGAGCATTCCATAGTGCATCTTGGGCTTCACGAATAATGAAGCTGCAAAAAACTGGCTGTATTATTTTCACCTCATCTGTTTCTGGTTTATTTGGAGTACCAAATCGCTCACCGTATGTCGCCGCAAAGTGGGGTATAGTTGGCTTAACAAAATCAATGGCGATGGAATTAGGTGATTATGGTGTGCGTGTTAATGCCATATGTCCAGGAGCTGTCAGTGGACCCAGAATGGAAAAGGTTTTATCTATTGAAAGCGATGCTTCTGGTCTAACGCAAGATGAGCTTAGAAAAGTATATTCCGAAGGTACAGCAATGAGAAGTTTTGTAAGTGAAGATGATGTTGCTGATATGGCAGTATTTTTGGCGAGTGATAAGGCCTCTATGATTACCGGTCAAGCTATAGCTGTTGATGGTTACACAGAGCGAACAGTATAATTTTGGTATGAACGAATATGGTAGTTAAATATGACTAAAAAGGTCGCAATTATTGGTGGTGGAGTAATAGGTGGAGGATGGGCCGCTAGGTTTTTACTAAATGGCTGGGACGTAAGTGTATATGACCCAGATGCAAGTGCAGAAGGAACTCTTTTCGAAGTTGTTGATAATGCCCGTTTCGCCCTTCCAATGCTTTACGAGTGTCAGTTACCCAAAGAGGGTAAAGTAAAGTTTTGTAAAACCATCGCTGATGCTGTTCTGGGTGCGGATTGGATACAAGAAAGTGTTCCAGAGAGATTGCAAATCAAACATAGTGTCTATGAAGAAATTCAGAGTGTTTGTTCTCCATCAGCTGTAATCGCTTCATCAACATCGGGCTATAAGCCTTCGGAACTTCAAGAAAGTTCTAAAGCACCAGATCAAATAATCGTCTGTCATCCGTTCAATCCAGTTTATTTATTACCCTTAATCGAAGTTGTGGGCAGTAATAAAACATCGACGACTTACTTAAATAACGCGATGGAAATTTTAACAAATTTAGGATTTTATCCGTTGCATGTTAGAAAAGAGATTGATGCTCATCTGGCAGATAGATTTCTTGAGGCAGTTTGGCGAGAAGCTTTATGGTTAATTAAAGATGATATTGCTACCACTTCAGAAATCGATAATGCAATTAGATACGGCTTTGGTATTCGGTGGGCTCAAATGGGTCTATTTGAAACATATCGCATTGCTGGTGGTAAGGCTGGCATGAAACACTTTTTATCTCAATTCGGTCCCTGCTTGCAGTGGCCTTGGACAAAGTTGATGGATGTTCCTGAATTGACTGACGAGCTTGTGGAAAAAATAGCATCTCAGTCTGATACTCAGTCAGGCGATAAATCAATTCATGAGCTTGAACGCATTAGAGATAGAAACTTGATCGCCATTTTGCGTAGTTTAAAACAGCAAAACTTTGCTGCGGGAAGTTTAATTGTTAATCATGAGAAGATGATTTCTGAGGAAAAAACTCTTAAAAATAAAATTATTGTTAGTGTGGATAGGGTAATACCCATTGATTGGACAGATTATAATGGTCACATGAACGAAGGCCGATACGGCCAGGTTTTTTCGGATGCGGCTGATGGTTTTCTTTCTTCAGTAGGTGTCGACTCTGATTATATAGCTTCTGGAAATAGTTATTTTACTGTGGAAAACCACATAAAGTATTTAAATGAGACACTAGCTGGCGAACACATAGATGTGGACACATCCGTGCTGCTTGTAGATGGAAAGAAGCTCAAGCTTTTTCATACAATGAGGCGAAAAACAGATAAGGTTAGCTTGGCGACCTGTGAGCAATTTCTACTGCATGTCAACTTAAATACCCGAAAATCAAGTGAGCCAGAGGGTGAAGTTGCCTCAAAATTAAAAAGAATATTCAAATAGGTGAGTTATGAATTTTGGATTATCTGAAGAACAGCAAATGATAGTTGATACGGTTAGAAACTTTGTTGAAAAAGAAATTTATCCCTTTGAAAACGAGGTTGAAGCTACCGGCGTAGTTCGGAAAGAAGTTTCTGACGAGATAAAGAAAAAGACAATCGAACTTGGATTTTATGCATGTAATTTTCCAAGCGAAGTCGGTGGCGCTGGTTTAAATCATTTAGAGTTTGCCTTGGTTGAGCGTGAGCTAGGTCGGGCTTCAATGGCGCTTAATCACTTCTTTGGACGACCTCAAAATATACTAATGGCTTGTTCAGGTGATCAAAGAGAGAAATATTTATTTCCTGCCATAAAAGGTGAAAAAATGGATGCACTGGCGATGACGGAGCCAGATGCTGGATCTGATGTTCGGGGCATGAAATGCTCTGCTGTTCGTGATGGAGGCGATTGGCTGTTAAATGGCGTCAAACATTTCATTTCGGGAGCTGACCATGCGGATTTTGTAATTGTTTTTGTAGCTACAGGCGAGGATCAAACTCCCAAAGGGCCAAAGAAGCGGATTACGGCATTTTTGGTAGATAGAGGAACGCTGGGTTTTACAATACGCGATGGCTATAAATCGGTTAGTCATAAAGGATATAATAATATGATCCTTGAATTTGATAATTGCCGTTTGTCTAATGAGCAGGTTTTAGGTGAGGTTGATGGTGGCTTTGCAGTCATGAATACCTGGTTATATGCTACCCGAATTACGGTTGCTACAATGTCAGTAGGCCGAGCCAGGCGCTGTTTTGAATATGCCGTAAATTATAGCGCAGATCGTAAGCAGTTCGGGGAAAGTATTGGAAAATTTCAAGGCATTAGTTTTCAGCTAGCCGATATGATCACTGAAATTGATGCTGCAGATCTACTAACCTTAAGCTCTGCCTGGAAATTAGATCAAGGTTTGAATGCCAACAGAGAAATCGCCTCTGCCAAACTTTATGCTTCAGAAATGCTAGCACGTGTAACTGATACGACATTGCAAATTCATGGTGGTATGGGTCTTATGAATGACTACCCAATTGAGAGGTTCTGGCGTGATGCGCGAGTCGAACGCATTTGGGATGGCACCTCGGAAATTCAAAAACATATAATTAGTAGAGAGCTATTGAGGCCGCTGGGCTCTTAGAATCGCGAAAAATAAGGTGATAAATAAATATAATATCAATGCTTTAGATAGATTTCTTAATCCCAAAAATGTAGCTGTTATCGGTGGAGGAGTTTGGGGTAAATCTATTGTCTTTCAGCTAAAAAAAATGGGGTTTAGCGGGCGGATATTTGCGATACATCCATCTAAAGTCGATTTTTGTGGATGCGAAACGTATAGAAACATAAGTGATTTGCCGAGCTTGATTGATGCGGCTTTTGTTGGCGTTAATAGGAAGGCTACTGTCGATATAATTTCGCAACTTTCAAAGGTTAACTGCGGTGGGGCAGTCTGCTTTGCATCTGGATACTCAGAAGCTGTCGTTGAGTTAAAAGATGGTCATGAGTTGCAAAGAGCGTTAATTGATGCAGCTGGAAGGATGCCTATTCTGGGCCCCAACTGCTACGGAATTATTAATTATTTTGATAATTTCTGTTTATGGCCAGACCAGCATGGAGGTCAGCGTGTTGATAGTGGTGTTGCCATTATTACGCAGAGTTCGAACATCATGATTAATCTTACGATGCAAAAACGAGGCTTGCCAATCGGTTATGCAGTAACTGCAGGAAACCAAGCGCAACTGGGATTGGCTGAACTAGCTACAAATATTGTGAAAGATACAAGAGTTACCGCTCTGGGTCTGTATGTAGAAGGCCTAGGGTCAATAAGAAATTTTGAAAAGTTGGTAAGTTTGTGTGATGAGCTTGGCAAGGCAATAGTTGTAATAAAAATTGGTAAGTCAGAACACGCACAGCTATCAGCAGTATCTCATACGGCTTCACTCGCGGGGAATGATAAAGGGGCGTCAGCTCTTATGAAAAGGCTTGGGGTTGCTAGAGTGAATTCTCTTTCCGAGTTCATAGAAACATTAAAAGTTTTTCACTGTCATGGAAGATTATCAGGTTCATCCGTGGCGTCGGTGTCTTGCTCAGGTGGCGAGGCAAGCTTAATCGCAGATATTTGTAACGGTTCGCAGCTTGTATTTCCAAAATTAACAAAAGAACAAACTAATGGCCTTAATAGTGCATTAGGTGCCAAGGTGGCACTAGCTAATCCATTAGATTACCATACGTATATTTGGGGAGATGCCGGTAAAATGGCTCAAACGTTTATATCAATAATGCAAGATAAGAATATAGATATTGGAATAATTATTGTTGATTTTCCGAGATCGGATTTCTGTGATCCTGACGCATGGAATTGCGTTGTGGAGGCCGCAGTTCTAACGAAGAAAGCAGTTAAAAAACCAATTGCGTTAATGTCCACACTTGCTGAGAATATAGAAGAAACTGTAGCAAAAGATTTAATGACGAAAAATTTAATTCCTCTTTGTGGAATGGACGAAGGCTTAGCTGCGATAGTTGCTGCATCTACTCAAAAAAGCGATCTAGACATAGTAAATCACCCCGTTATTTTGCCAAATAACAATAAAAGTGCCTGCTTGCTTAATGAGGCAAATTCAAAACGTTTACTTTCTGAAATTGGTGTTGATACCCCTAGAAATGTCGTAGTTAAAAATAGAGAATTATTGACTAATCTACCTCTTGTTTTTCCTGTAGTTATTAAAGCACTCGGCCTAGCTCACAAAACTGAAAATAGGGGTGTTCGGCTAGGTATAAAAAATATTGATGAATTACAGGTCGCCTTCGATGAAATGGGTTACAGAGAATATTTGATTGAAGAGATGATAGGTGAAGTTCTAATTGAGTTGTTGGTGGGTATTATCAATGACCCAGCACATGGTTTCGTATTTACGATAGCATCTGGAGGTATTTTGACTGAGATTTTATCTGATAGTGAAAGTTTAGTGATGCCATTTACCAAAAGTGAATTAACTACCGCCTTAAATAATTTAAAAATAGCAAAAATTTTTTCCGGCTATAGAGGGTCTGAACCAATTAATATGGCGCCATTGATTGAAAATATATTTAAGCTTCAGGAATTTGTTGTAAAGAATTGTGGTGAGTTATCTGAATTGGAAATTAATCCGTTTCTAATAACAGCGTCCAGAGCTGTTGCTGTTGACGCTCTGATAAAAATGTAATTGAGGAAAAATATGGTGACTGAGTCCGTTAAAACAAATATCTTTGGACATGTTCTAGAAGTAACTTTGGATCGGCCAAAGGCGAATGCTATAGATTTACAAACCAGTAAAGTTATGGGTGATATATTTTGTGATTTTAGAGATAACCCAAATCTTCGAGTTGCAATAATTACTGGGGCAGGAGAAAAATTTTTCTGTGCAGGCTGGGATTTAAAAGCTGCTGCTGATGGCGATGCAGTTGACGGTGATTACGGTATTGGTGGTTTTGGCGGTTTACAAGAATTACCTCATCTGAATAAACCAATTATTGCAGCGGTTAATGGTATCTGCTGCGGCGGCGGTCTTGAATTGGCTCTTTCTGCTGATATTATATTTGCAGCAGAACATGCCTCGTTTGCACTTCCAGAAATACGTTCTGGAACCGTTGCAGATGCAGCTTCATTGAAACTTCCCAAGCGCATTCCGTATCACATCGCTATGGAAATGCTGTTTACTGGAAGGTGGCTAGATTCTGAGGAGGCAGCTCGATGGGGTATGATAAATAGGGTGTTGAAGTCAAAGGATTTATTAGCTTCGGCGAGAGAACTAGCCGAACTTTTGGCCTCTGGTCCTCCTCTAGTTTACGCAGCAATAAAGGAAGTTGTACGGGAAGCAGAAGATATGAAGTTTAACGACGCTTTAAATATGATAACAAAAAGTCAGTTTAGAACGGTTGAAACATTGTACCGTTCAGAAGATCAATTGGAAGGAGCACGTGCATTTTCGGAAAAACGTGATCCAGTATGGAAAGGGAAATAACAAAGTAATGTGTAAAGGATACTCTAGTCAGTAAATCGAACTTTTCCAATATGGTCTAGATTTCTGTTCCGCTGACCATAATCTATTCCATATCCAACGACAAACTCATCTGGTATTTCAAAGCCAGTCCAATCTGCTTTAACATCAACCTCACGTCTGCTAGGTTTATCGAGCAGAGCGATTGACTTTAATCGAGCTGGGCCTCTCGATTTTAACAAAGAAATTACATGAGTTAAAGTGTAGCCAGTATCAACTATATCCTCCACGACCAATACATCGCGCCCTTCAATTGCTCCCCTTAAGTCTTTTAATATTCGTACTTCTTTGGAACTTTCCATACCATCTCCGTATGACGACGCTTCTAAGAAATCGACTTCAACTGGCAGATCTAATTCACGAACCAAATCTGCAATAAATACAAATGAGCCACGTAGTAAACCTACTACAATGAGCTTATCTGTACCTACAAATTCACTCTGAATATTTTTACATAGCTCCTCTACTCTAGCTGCTATCGCTTTTGCAGAAATCATCTCATCAATGACATATGGTCGCTCTGACATTAAATCACCCTTTATTTTTTCCCCAACATTACGTATCTCTCACAAACTGTCACTAATAAATTTTACAACATGCCCACTCATTCTGAAACAAAAATACTAAAATATCGTCCGGATCAGATGTTTGATTTGGTGGCTGACGTCAACAGTTATCCTACATTTCTTCCGTGGTGTTCTGCTGCCAGGGTCAATTCACGAAATACTATTGGAGATAATGAAGTCCTTGAAGCAGACCTGGTTATTAGTTTCAAGCTGTTCCGAGAAAAGTTTGCAAGTAAAGTAACACTGATACGATCTGAAAACCGAATAATTACGGAATATATTGACGGACCTTTTAAACGGATGCGTTCAACGTGGAGTTTTAAAGTGGTTGATAATGGTAGTGAGGTCTCTTTCTTTGTAGATTTTGAAATGAAGAATGTAGTTTTGCAAAAAATTGTTGGGGTAGTGTTTAATGAAGCGATGCAGCGTGTTCTAACTGCTTTTGAAAAACAGGCACTCGCTCTTTACAACGTTTAAACCACTGACATTTCCTCAAACAATAGGTTGATTGCGGTTTTGACTGCTGAGGATCTGACCTTACTTCTACCCAGTGGGCCGTATTCCATGGTTTCTGTTCTTGTTTTGCCATTTTTTTTTGTAACTGCAAAGCAAACTAATCCCTCCGGTTTGTAGTCGCTACCTCCCGGACCAGCAATACCGGTTATCGAAATGGCGATAGTACTGTTCGATCTTTTTAACGCTCCCTTCGCCATTTGCTTTGCGACCTGTTCGCTTACAGCACCATATTTTTTCAAGGTTTTATTTTCCACTCCCAAAACGCTGGTTTTAGAATTATTTGAGTAGGTTATATAACCCTGTTCAAAGAAAGCTGACGATCCAGGGATTTCAGTCAGGCTAGCACTTAGTAATCCAGCCGTGCAGCTTTCAGCTGAAACAATTTTACTATTTAACTTTAGTGCCAGGACCGATAATTTTTGTAACTTATGCATGTCAAATACCATGATATATTGCCGCCAAAATAATAGTGCATATTGCCGCTGCTATACCTGCTAATATATCATCCAACATAACCCCTAGTGCTCCATTTTTTTTATCTGCCCAACCAATTAAAGATGGTTTAAAAATATCAAAAAAACGAAAAAACAAAAAAGAAGATAACCACCCAGGCCATAGATCCAAAGACCCAAGATTTAAGTGAAATAATGCTAACGCAACAGGTAGAACGGCGATCCATTGCCCTACAAGCTCATCAATAACGACTTCAGATGGATCCTTGCTTTGACTTTGTTGCAGATAGTTGTCTGTGGCCCACCAGCCAAGGACAGATATAAGCAATAGCGCTAATACAAATGCTATTATCCCAAAATTTTCTACTAACAAAATTGCAAGAATTACAGCAAATATAGAGCCCCAAGTTCCAGGAGCTGGTCGCATGTACCCTATACCAAAAATTGTGGCAATTGTTGAGCTCATCCGGTCATAAGAATTGTGGTGGCTAGAGCTGCAATTCCTTCCTCGCGTCCAGTAAAACCAAGCATCTCCGTCGTTGTAGCTTTTATAGAAACTCTATCATCCTTAAGGCCCATTATGTTTCGGATATTTGTTTTTATTGATTTTGCATAAGGCTTAATTTTTGGCTTCTCACAAATTATGGTACAATCGATATTACTAATTTGAAAGTCTTTATTCCTGGCAAGTTTTACTGCATATTTAAGAAAAAAGTCACTTGATGCATCTTTCCACTGTATGTCGTCTGGCGGAAAGTGAGTACCTATATCCCCCTCTGCCAATGCTCCAAGAATTGCGTCTGTAATTGCATGCAGCACCACGTCTGCGTCTGAGTGGCCGCAAAGTTTAGACGTATGTGGGATTTTTACTCCACCTAAAATGACAGAGTTACCCTCTTCAAAGGCGTGTACATCGAAACCATTACCAATTCTTATATCCATTATTTATGACCTAAAACTCTTATAACACGCTCAAAATCTTCTGCGGTTGTAATTTTAATATTTTGCTCACTTCCATTTATTACCTTTACTTGTACTCCGGCTGACATAGCAACTTCAACATCATCAGTCATAGTTGATGTGCTAATCTTGTGGGCATCAAGTATCGTGTTAAATTTAAATCCCTGTGGTGTTTGAGCTCGCCAGATATTATTTCTGCTTTTGGTTTGTATAACCTTTTCGTCGATAACTTCCCACAGTGTGTCGGTAACTGGTAATGCTGGAGATACAGCGTTAACTGTTTCCAAGTTATCTATTACTTTATCTATAAGAGCAAGTGGGGTTGAGGGTCTGGCTGCATCATGAATTAACACGTAATCTGGGCGTTCGGTTTGTTGTAACGCTTTTAGGCCAGATCTAACTGATTCTGATCTTGTGCTCCCGCCTTGGGTAAATAAAACATCATTTCTATCTAAAAGGTGTATGTCATCTGAATGAAGTACAACCATTATTTTATTAATTCTGGAAATGTTTTTAAATAAATCTATCGAATGATCTATAATCCTTTTACCTCCCAAATGCTGCCACTGCTTAGGGCTTTTACCCCCAGCGCGGGTTCCTCTGCCGGCAGCGACTATTATGGCGATAATTTTCATCGGTTTACTCAACTTACGGATATTGACCATCTATAATTGTCTAAGTCTTCTTCTTGATATGTTCAATACAGGTAATTATGCATAAAATTTAATCGATTATTAGCTTTTGCTAAATAAAACGGCATAAAAACATTGTTCAATGTGAGCTATCATACTATTTCTAACAAAAAGAAAGTAATTGTGTCGCTTCAGTCAATTATAAACACTGGAAAAATTCCTGTCCTTCTGGCTCCTATGGCTGGAGTTACGGATCTACCGTTTAGAAACGTTGTTTCTAAATTTGGCGTACACATGGTTTTTAGTGAAATGATAGCTGGTCGTGATTTACTCGCCAAAAATGTAAAAAGCCAAAAGATTGAACTCGGCGCCAATTTTTTAAATACAGCTGTGCAGTTGGCCGGATGCGAGCCAAAAGCAATGGGAGAAGCTGCTAAACTAGTTTCGGATTTAGGTGCTAAAGCAATAGATATAAATATGGGCTGTCCGGCAAAAAAGGTTGTTGGTGGTTACTCTGGCTCGGCACTTATGCGCGATTTGAAAAAAGCAGCATTAATTATTGAAAGCGTTATTACTGCCGTTGATATACCTGTATCTTTAAAGGCAAGACTTGGTTGGGACGATATATCTTTAAATGCAAAGGAACTCGGTGTAATAGCTGAAAAATGTGGAGTACATTTTCTCACAATCCATGGTCGGACTCGTAACCAATTTTATAAGGGTCAGGCGGATTGGAAGGCCATTCTAGAAGTCAAGCGCGCATTGAAAATTCCAGTTATCACTAATGGAGATGTTGTAGATATAAACTCAGCGTCAAAAGCATTAGATGTTTCTGGATCAGATGGATTGATGGTGGGGCGAAGTATTATGGGAAAGCCTTGGCTAATCTCTCAAATATCAGCACATTTAAATAATGAAACTCAACCGTCAGTTCCTAAAGGTCTCAGGCTACTTGAAGTAATAGCTACTCACTACGATGAGATGTTATCATTTTATGGTCTTAGGCTTGGTGTTAAGGTTGCCAGAAAACATCTGAAACGTTATCTGGAGATTTTTTCTCTGCCAAAAAATCTATCCGACGAATTTCTTAGGCAGGATTGTCCAAAAAAAGTAATTCGTAAACTTTTTGAATTATCCGATAGAGTTAAGCTATGATCATAGATTATGAGAAGGTTTGGATGTCTATTCCATTGCCCTCTATTGTTTTGAATAATGATGACATTGTGGTTGAAGTTAATCCACCTGGTGAGGGGTTTTTAAATGCATCAAACAAATCTTTAAAAAATAAAAGTATTTGGGAAATAATTAACATCGATGCTTCTCTTGAGGATAGCTACAAGAAAGTAAAAAAGTTCAATTCCTCTTTGTTTATTACAGACGTAAAAGTGGGGGCAAAAGGTAGAGAAGCAACTCCTTGCAATATTCAAATAGCGCCCGTTATTGGTCTTGATGGCAGTACTATAATATTAATTGCGCCAAGAGAGATTGCCGATCGAATGTCTCAACCAAAATCTGTAAAAACTGCTGCGAAGTCTGCGATAGGTATGGCTGAGATGTTAGCCCATGAGATTAAAAATCCTCTTGCAGGAATTACTGGAGCTGCTCAATTATTGTCAATGGGGCTTTCGACAAGCGATCAAGAAATTACCGATTTGATTGTGGCAGAAACTAGAAGGATTTTAACTTTATTGGATCAGGTTGAGCAGTTTGGAAATTTAAGACCCATCGATCCCAAACCTCTAAACATTCATGACGTATTAGATAGAGCTAGACGTTCTGCACAACTAGGGTTTAGTGCACACATCAACTTTAGAGAAGAGTACGATCCTTCTTTGCCGTTAGTATACGGAGATCCAGATCAATTACTTCAAGTATTTCTAAATTTGATAAAAAATGCCTCTGAAGTGCAACCAAATAGCGGTAAAATTAGACTGCGTACGTATTTCGAACATAACTTCAAACTCCGAAGGGTGGATGGTTCTGGGCATTCGATGCCCATTCAAGTTGAGGTTATGGATAATGGCCCTGGTGTTCCTGAGGATATGAAGGATGAAATCTTTGATCCTTTTGTATCAGGGCGAGCCAACGGGACTGGTTTGGGTCTGGCTCTAACTAGTAAAATTATTTCGGACCATAATGGCTTAATTTCTCTTAATTCCAAACCTGGAAATACAGTCTTTCGTATTTCTCTACCCTTTGTCTCACAACCTGATTAAAAGGAAGTTAAAATGGACGGCACTGTATTAGTGGCAGACGATGATAGAACAATTCGTACGGTTCTTACACAGGCTCTTACAAGAGCGGGCGTAAAAGTGCATGCAACCTCAAGTTTAACAACTCTTATGCGTTGGATCTCGGAGGGCAAAGGTGACGCTGTTATAACTGATGTTATGATGCCAGATGGTAACGGTTTGGAAATGTTGCCAAAAATTACTCAAGATCGCCCAGATTTACCGGTTATTGTTATCTCAGCACAAAATACTATCATGACCGCTATTCAAGCTGCCGAAGCAGATGCATATGACTATTTACCTAAACCGTTCGATTTGCCCGATTTAATGAAAAGGTGCGCAAAAGCTTTATCATCGAAAAGTAAAAGTAATAAAGGTTCCGCAACTAAGGTCATTCAAAGTACTAACATGTATGCGGTTGATGAAGGTTTACCAATAGTTGGAAAGACTGCATTGATGCAAGACCTTTATCGTTTTGTGGCTAGACTAATTAACTCCGAATTACCTGTTATGATCTCTGGTGAGTCAGGCACTGGTAAGACACTGGTATCGAGAGTGCTGCACGAATTTTCTGATAGAAGAAATATGCCTTTGATAAGATTGAAAGCAGACGATCTTATCGAATTGGATGGTCCTTCAAAAATTCTTGCAAGAGCTCGAGATGGTACAATCCTTGTTGAGGAGATATCTGATTTAGGTCCAACAGAGCAGGGACGGTTAGTTAGTATGATAGACTCTCCAGGAGAGTATTCACCTCGCTTCGTGGCCACCTTGATTGGAGATATGAATGAGGCGATTGAAAATAATAAAGTTAGGCGTGATCTTTTTTATCGTTTAGGTGGAGCGCCCATTACCGTTCCGCCTCTAAGAGAGCGTTTTGAGGATATATTGCTTTTAGTAGAATTTTTTCTGGAAAAAGTTGATAAAGAAACTGGGATTTCTAGGCACTTTGACTCGAATTCACTCAAACTTATACAAACTTATACTTGGCCAGGAAATGTGCGGCAGTTAGAAAATATGGTAAAAAGGCTTTGCTTGACGGCAAAGGACGCAGTCATTTCACTAGCGGAAGTCAAACAAGCGTTGTCAAACCAACCAGAAATAAATGCTGTTCTTTTTAATGAAAAAAGTGACAGGCTTTCCTCCGATGTCGACAGACATCTGAGAAGATATTTTGATTTGCATGGCTCACAACTCCCACCGGCTGGAGTTTATCGGCGAATTTTAAAGGAGGTTGAGTTTCCGCTTTTAACAATTGCGTTGGATGCAACTAATGGTAATCAAGCTAAGTGTGCTGATTTGCTTGGGATAAACCGAAATACTCTGCGAAAAAAAATAGCCGAGTTGGACATCCAAGTGATAAGACAAAGAAAACTGATGTAATGTGGCAACATTGGTGTTACATATTTTCTACAATATTAATAGTGAGTCTTTGTGTCGGAAAGTACTATGCGGTTTTCGTTGACCAGGTTTCTAAATACTAGGACTTTCGACCGTTTAAGAGCTTCCTCGACCATTTATTTGGTATTCCTTGGTCCATTTTTGGCTTGTGCCACTTATATAATTTTAGGGCCATTCGATTTACGAGCTCAATCTAGACTACTCCAATTAGTATTGTTGGCTGATCTTATATACGTAATTACAATAGTTGCTTTTGTCGTATTGCGAATATTACGGATTATTTCACAAAGGCGACAGAGGTCAGCTGGATCACAGCTCCATTTACGTTTAACTGGATTTTTTACTGTTATGGCGCTTTTACCAACAATTGGAGTAGCGGTGTTTGCTACCTTTACTGTCAATATGGGACTTGAGGCCTGGTTTTCTGATAGAGTTCAAAGCGTAATAGGTGCCTCGAGATCTGCTGCAGAGGCCTATGAAACTGAACAGCGCGAAGCTATAATAGAAGATATAACTCAGTTAGCTTTTGAATTGGGGCTTTTTCGCAAAAGGCAATATCGAGAGGATTTTTCTGAGTTTAGAAATCAGTTGTCGAAGCTGCAGCAAGAAATGCAGCGTGGACTGCAAGAAGCCTTCGTAATAGACAGTCAGGGTAAAATAAAGCTTAGAGGTTTTCGGAATTATGCATTCGATTATGACCAACCAGAAAAATCGCTTTTTGATGCTGCATTAAAACAAGTTCAAATCATAGAAGATTGGAATAACAATGAGATGCGTGCTTTAATTTATATTGATGGTTTCGCCGGTCATTATCTTTACATAACACGGCTGGTTGATGGGAATCTACTGAAGTTACTTGATGACACACAAGAAACAGCGTCTTTATATCAGCAGCTCGAGAATGAGAAAGGGAAAGTCTTATTTAATTTTGCTCTCGTTTATTTAGCGTTTGCTATTCTCATGATTGTTAGCTCTGTTTTGCTTGGCTTATGGTTTGCTGAACGGTTATCGAGACCGATAGGGCGCTTGACTGGCGCAGCACAAAAAATTGCCAAGGGTGAGCTAAATGTAAGAGTTCGAGAGGAAGATGGTGACGATGAAATAGCCCAGCTATCTAAGCTTTTTAACCTTATGACATCGCAATTGAAGATTCAACGGGATACACTTTTAAAAAATACTTCACAAATCGATGAAAGGCGGCGGCTCTTCGATAGCGTGCTAGCCTCTGTTGCTTCAGGTGTTATAGGCTTAAATTCCAAGGGTAAAATTTCGTTTATAAATCGCTCAGCTATTAGTTTATTAAAGTCCAATGATAAAATTACTGAGCACACCACGCTTTCAGTATTGGTGCCAGAATTTTCTGCTATGTTTGATGCATTAGTTTTGGGAAATTTGAAAAGTCTGCAGCAAGAGATTAAACTTTTGCGCGCAGGCAGATTAGAAAATCTTTTGGTCAGAATGGCGCCTATGAAGGATGAAGGAGATAATATTGATGGATTTGTTATAGCTTTTGATGATATCACTGAACTCGTTTTTGCTCAAAGAGCTGCTGCTTGGGGAGACGTAGCACAACGCATAGCTCATGAAATTAAAAATCCTCTCACTCCGATTAGACTGTCAGCTGAGAGAATAAAGCGTAAGTTTACACCTTTGCTAGATACCGATGGTGATACATTATCTAGCATGACAGACGTAATTGTACGGCAAACCAATGACTTAAGTAGGATTGTTGATGAATTTTCAAGATTTGCAAGAATGCCTGAGCCTGATCGGAGATCCGAGGATATCATTGAAATTTTAAATTCTGCGGTTTCATTACAAGAAACAGGTTTCCCCGAAATTTCATTTAAAAGAAATATCATAAAAAATCCAATTATTTACGAATTAGACTCTACAATGATTTCACAAGCCTTGATAAATCTTTTGAAAAACGCAGGAGAGGCAATAGAGAGCAGGATAAACAATGATCATCACCCGGAAGTTTTTGGTCAAATTGAAGTAAACGCCGTATCAATGGATAATGCTTTGAAAATTTCTATAGTTGATAATGGCATAGGGTTGCCAGAGGATAGAAACCGTCTGTTTGAGCCGTATGTGACGACCCGTGAGAACGGCACAGGTTTAGGGTTGGCGATAGTTAAGAAAATAATAGAAGAGCATGGAGGGATGTTTAGCTTGGAAGATGCACCTTCATTTAGTGATACAGGGATAGTTGGTGCAGCTGCTGTAATAGAGCTGCCCTTGTATAATTCGAATTAAAGCAAAGAATATGAAGTGGAGATGGGTATGAATGATATCCTTATAGTCGATGATGAGCGTGACATTCGCGAACTAATTTCAGAAATATTAATAGATGAAGGGTATCAAACCAGACTCTGTGGGAGTGCAGATGGATGTTTGCAAGAATTGAAGAAATCTGTACCTGGTCTCTTAATTTTAGATATCTGGTTAAAAGATAATGAAATGGACGGCATTGACATTTTAGTCAAGGCTAAGCGAGATTATCCACAAGTACCCGTTGTCATAATATCTGGCCACGGCAATATTGAGATAGCCGTTGCTGCGATAAAGCAAGGTGCTTATGACTTTATAGAAAAACCCTTCAATATAGATCAACTGCTTGTAGTCGTCCGACGGGCAATGGAGGCATCCCGATTGCGTCAAGAAAATTTTGACCTAAAACGAAAAGATACACCCTTGTCAATTATGGTTGGCGACTCGAATATTTTCAAAAATTTTATATCAAATTTAGACAAGGTAACAAAAACTCAAGGCAGAATTTTGTTAACTGGAGCGTCTGGTAGTGGCAAGGAAATGGCTGCGCGATACATTCATGCGAATTCAGAAAGAGCATCCAAACCGTTTATTAGTGTCAATTGTGCTTCAATAGCTCCAGACAGAATGGAAGATGTGCTTTTTGGTAGAGATGCTGGAAATAGTTTGCCTACTGACGGCTTGCTCTCGCAAGCGGATGGGGGGGTAATTTACTTTGACGAAATAGCGGATATGCCTTTGGTTACCCAGTCAAAAATTCTTAGAGTGCTTGTCGATCAAAAATTTCAACGTGTAAATGGAAAGTCAGAGGTAAAAGTTGATTTGCGCGTTATTTCGTCGACATCTCAGGACTTGAGGGAGGCGATTAAACAGAAAACGTTTAGAGAAGAACTGTATCACAGGCTTAACGTGGTACCTATAAATGTGCCATCACTCTCGCAAAGACTAGAGGATATTCCTTTACTATTTGCTCATTTTGCAAAAAACTTTCATGAAACGCAGGGGTTAAATTTTAGGGAGCTTTCGATTGAGGCCTCTACAATGCTTCAAACTATGTCCTGGCCTGGAAATATAAGGCAACTTAAGAATATTGTTGAGAGGGTCCTTATTTTAGGTGATGGACAGGGAAAGGTTTCAATTGAAGACCTTCCTTCGGATACAAAGTCCGGGGATGAAAATGTAAACGGAGTGGCTTCTGGCCCAATTGCAACAATGCCACTTAGAGAAGCAAGAGAAGCTTTTGAGAGAGAATATTTAATCACACAAATTAATCGGTTCAATGGAAATATTTCTAAGACGGCGAAGTTTGTGGGGATGGAACGCAGTGCACTTCATCGAAAGTTGAAATCGCTAGGTGTAGTGTCTATGTCCAAAATACAAAAAGAAGATAATTGAGGGAACTTGTGAGTACTTTTCGAAAAAAGATTACCCGTTCATTAATTTCTACTGATCAAAGGAGCACAGTATGAAAGTAATAATTTGTGGTGCTGGGCAAGTGGGATGGCAAATAGCGCGTCATTTATCTGGTGAGCGCAATGATGTGACAGTTGTTGATAACGATCCTGAATTAATAAACCGCGCTACAAACACTCTAGACGTGCAGGGTATCTCTGGGTTTGCTTCGTATCCAGATATATTGGATCGAGCAGGAGCTCGTGATGCTGATATGATTATTGCTGCTACACACTCCGATGAGGTGAATATGGTTACATGCCAAGTAGCGCATTCAATTTTTTCTATCCCGCGGAAAATAGCTCGGCTGAGAGGCCAATCATATCTAAATGCGATCTATTCTGATCTGTACCGCAGAGATCATCTACCAATTGACGTTGTCATTAGTCCGGAGCGTGAAGTTGCAGACGCAGCATTGAAGCGTATGGCGGCGCCAGCAGCTTTTGATACTGAAATGTTTTTAAACAAGCAGGCCCAACTGATTGCTCTGCGGCTTGACGATGAATGTCCTGTATTAAACACTCCTTTGAAGCAGTTGACTGATCTTTTTTCGACATTACGCACTTTGGTAGTTGCTATTAGACGGCAGGGAACACTTTTTGCTCCCGAGTCTGGAGACCAATTATTTTCGGGTGATGAATGTTATCTCATGTGTCATGTGGACGACTCTCACAGGTCTGTTGAGGTTTTTGGCAAACCAAACTTGGAGCAAAACCGTATAGTATTGATTGGAGGAGGCAATGTGGGACAAAGAGTTGCGTATCAACTGGAGAAATATAAAAAAAGAATATCAGCAAAGATAATAGAAAAAAATATTAAAATTGCTGAGGCAGCAGCAGAAAATCTCGAGAGAACGATCGTGTTAAATGGTGATGGATTAGATGTAAACATTCTGTCAGAAGCAAACGTGTCCAGAGCAGATACAGTTTTAGCAATTACTGACGATGATAAGACCAATATGCTGGCAGCCGTACGGGCTAAGGCACAGGGATGTAAAATGGCCATTGTTTTAATTAATGATCCGACGTTAGTCCCGCTTATGCAGCCGTTGGGCATAGATGCTTATATAAATCCAAGAGCAACGACTGTGAGTTCGATCCTTAGACACATAAGACACGGTCGAGTCAAAGGGGTCTATGCAATTGGTGATGCTGAAGCTGAAATATTAGAGGCTGAGGTCTTGTCCACTTCTCCAATTGCGGGTCAAAAAATCCGTGATATCGAGTTTCCGGAAAGTGTTTTAATTGGTGGTGTATTAAAAAATGGAGAATTTATAAAACCATCCGGTGGAACTTTGATAGAAGAGGGTGATACAATAGCGTTATTTACAATGGCAGAAGACATCCCAGAGGTTGAACGACTTTTGCAAGTATCCATCGACTTTTTTTAAATGAAACCTCTATTCAATAAGGCTATATTTTTGCAATTGTTCGCAATTGTCTCGATGTTAATGATAATTCCCTCAATAGTTGCGTTCGTAGAAAATGATTATTTTGTCGCAAGAACATTTCTATACAGCTCTTTTGCTGGTATTATCGTGTATGCTTTAATCGCTATCGCAGTAAGCAATATCACCAAAGTACAAAATAATTTTGAAAAGTTAATTTCATTTATTCTTTCTTATCTTTTTTTACCAATGTTAATGGCTGTGCCTTTATTTCTTTCATTAGATAATGTGCAGTTTCAAGATTCGTGGCTGCAGATGGTAAGTGCTTTTACGACCACCGGTTTCAATTTAATTGATCTTGATACATCATCTAATGGAAGTGCTTTACAATTGTGGCTGTTGATGGGTTCGTGGCTTGGTGGTTTGTTTTTTTGGGTATGTGCAATAAGTATTTTACTACCTCTGAACATAAGTAGATTTGAAATTGGCGCCGTGGATTTAAGTGATGGAACATCAATTAAGGGCTATAAAGCTAGCAATCCTATCATTACATGTGCACGGCAGCTAGTCCCGATTTACATATTAATTACAGCAGTTTTATGGCTTTTATTAACCCTTGTAGGCATGTCGGGGTTTAAAGCTTTGTTAATCGCAATGTCAGTAATCTCAACATCTGGCTTTGAGCCAATAACATATGAAGCTGGCAATCTTTTCGTGATTGAGGCTATTATTTTTTTGTTTTTTGTTTTTGCTTTGTCAAAATCATTCTTTAGTCGTGATGAAAATGAAATCCAAAAGAAAAAAATTTATAATGATCCCGAGATACGTTTAGCGATAATCGTAGTTTTTGCTGTGTCTGGACTTTTTTTTGCCAACTCCATTTTTAAGTTGGTAGTGGAAAATACCTCGTTGGATTTTGTAATGCTTTTTAAGCATTTGTGGGGCATATTTTTTACTGTGACTTCGTATTTGATCACTATGGGTATTGAAAGTAAATTATGGTTTTCTGATCCGGTCTTTGCATCTGGAGAGGTTTCAACAGTAGCCCTTATGGGGCTTACTATAATAGGTGGGGGTGTAGCTACTACCGCCGGCGGTGTTAAGTTATTCAGGGTTTATATCCTGTACAGGAATGCAGCTCAAGAAGTTGATATGATGCTGCATCCTAATTCAATTCCCTCAAAAAAAGGTAGAGGAGCGCTTGCGGATAACAAGAATAACCGATTCATGGCTTGGATATTTTTCATGCTCTTTGTTGCAGCAATCGTTGCTTTTACATTGATATTTTCGATGTTTTTTGATGATATAAGCGCTGGTTTAAGTCTTTCGGTTTCGGCTCTCACTACGACTGGCCCACTTTTCGTAAACTCTGGTTATGACGTACTATTACTTGAGATGAATCATGCATTTAAAGCGATGCTGGGACTAGCAATGATACTGGGTCGACTTGAGATATTGGTTATCATCGCTCTAATTTCACCTTCTGTATGGAATAAATAATTGATCAGTTTTAAATTTTCGTATGGTTGATTTCTAAATTATCTGTTGTTATTTCATTTATTGTGCCAATATAATTAATATACATAAGCCAACATAATTAATAAAATATAAAAAGAGGCAAGCAAATGGCATCTGACCGTCAGAATTTACAAGACGCATTCTTAAATCAAGTTCGTAAGGAAAAAAACTCAGTAACAGTATTCCTTATTAATGGCGTAAAACTACAAGGTGTGATTACTTGGTTCGATAACTTTTGCCTACTGTTGCGCCGCGACGGACAATCTCAGCTTGTCTACAAACATGCTATTTCAACGATCATGCCATCGCAGAATATCTCCCTATACCAAGGAGAAGAAGGTAGTTGAATACCGTCGTACCTGTTAAGACAAGAATATGGGTTTTACAAGTAGAACTACGATCAAATTTTGATGAAACAGAGGCAGAGTTTAGGCATGAGGAGTCCGTAGCCCTATCTACTGCATTACCAGGGTTGGAATTAGTTGGGTCTTTGCTTGTTAAGATTTCCTCTTTCTCGTCGGCTGCTATTTTTAGCAAGAAAAAGTTATCTGAACTGCAAGAGGTAGTAAGTTTAAACAACGTTAACATAGTTTTCATGACTTGTAATGTAAGTCCTGTTCAGCAGAAAAATCTTGAAAAAACCTGGAATGTAAAGATTCTCGATCGTACTGGTTTGATACTGGAGATTTTCTCAAATAGGGCTGCAACTAGAGAGGGGGTATTACAAGTTGAAATGGCTGCTCTTTCATACCAACGTACAAGGCTTGTGAGAGCATGGACCCATTTAGAGAGGCAAAGAGGAGGGCTAGGTTTTGTTGGAGGTCCAGGAGAAACCCAAATCGAGTCCGACAAACGAGCAATAGATTTACAATTAAAAAATCTTCGACGGCAACTTCAAAAAGTTGTTAAAACCCGCGAGCTGCATCGAAAAAGAAGACTGAAGACATCTATGCCTATCATTTCTCTCATAGGTTATACTAATGCTGGTAAATCGACACTTTTTAACAAATTAACGAATGACGAAGTTCTATGTAAAGACATGTTATTTGCCACTCTTGATCCAACAGTGCGCGCATCCATTTTGCGTAATGGGTTGTCCATAATTGTTTCTGATACTGTTGGCTTTATATCGGATTTGCCTACGGAGCTGATTGCTGCATTTCGGTCAACTCTAGAGGAAGTCTTATCTTCAGATTTAATTTTGCACGTGAGGGATATCAGCCATCCTAATACTGAAAGCCATTCAGAGGATGTTTTGGATATTCTTCAAAAGATAGGATTAGAAAGTAAAATTCCAATCTTGGAGGTGTGGAATAAAATCGATCTGCTTCCAGAAAATCAAAAATTACAACAATCTAATGTGGCTTTAAATAATCGAAACATCTATCCGATTAGTGCATCTTCTGGAGCTGGCCTGGAAAACCTAAAGACCGGTATGTTGGATATAATGTTGGCAAATTCGAATGAGGATGTCCGTACCATTTCTGTAAGAGATGGTAAAAAAAGAGCCTGGCTTTACAGGCACGGAGTTGTTGAATCGGAAACGTTAATCGATGAAGATTACAAAATGGTCCTAAGGTGGACTGAAAAACAAAGGTCACAGTTTGACTTATTGTAATTTTGGTACTGGAATTATCTTTGTTGTTCCATTCGATGCAGCTTTTGCCAGGTCTGGATCAAGAGACATGTTAATATATTCGCCCCGACGCCACAGTTGACCAAGATCATCATAATGGCGCGAAAATAAATGCCCTGACTGTCCGGTGGAAATTATATACAATGAGCTGTCCGGATCAGAAAAGTCATAAATTCCACGATACACAGCTGCATGAACGTTCTCAAAAGGATTGTATTCATTTCCAGAACTTAATCCTCTCATCAAGGTATAATCCCCGCCTGACACAGATTGTCGTAAGTTAATTAAAAGGTTTAAAAGCGGAATGTGTCCTAGCGTCAAATGATCATGCTTGGCTATATGAACATCTCCCCATCTGAGAGAGTTCATTTTGAGTTTATATCGCTCTCGCAGCTCTGATATCGCGTCATACAAAGCGAGCTCGGCAATTGTTTCACACCTTTCTACAGGAAGACTTTGCAAAACGTCGCACCATTGAGATGCACCGTCAATATCTCTAAAAACACGCTCAAGAAAGAGAGGTTCAAAATTGCTAAACTCTTTTGAAAGCACTCCTAGTTCATCCTGGGTTAGTCTCTGTTGAAGTTTGCGCATCCATGAATAGAAAATTAGAGGCTCTGGTAGATGTTCATTCATTTCACCATTCCATTCGGCAAGAAGCTTAAGTGCTTCTGTGACGTCTTGATCTAAGAGAGAATTTGAAGTTGACATTGGCTTATACCATAAGTTGGCACCAATTATGGGAAGTAATGATTTTGCAGGAAAACTAATTGTATCCAACTGAGATTCTATAAAACTTTCCCTGGTGTGTACTTTTCTAGAATCCATCAAGCGTGTCAATCTCGCAATTCTTTGAGTATCACCCCAATCATATGAAATGTGATTTGGAAATAATTTATCTAAAATTTTGTTATTAGTATTCGCTATTAACCCAATTTCAGGGTTAATAATACGTGGATTAGTATCATAGGATTGATATCCTCTCCATCTATTTTCCTCTTTATATCCAAAGCTTGGTAAGCGTCCTCGAGTGTTATGATCAATTCCCCTTTTTGGAAGTTTTCCTGCTAATTGCAGAGCTGTGTTTTCTTTATCAATAAGTGTATAATTCAGTGATGGCGCAACGTGTCCCTCTAAGGCATTTAACGCGGTCTTGATGTCTTTGGAGTAAGGTAGGTTTATTAATGACGTCATGGAGGTATCTTGTGGTGTAAGCATAGTCCAGCTAATCGCCATTTCGTGATTAGGAGGTGTTATGTCTAAGATTTGTGATGTTACCTTATCCAGGATGGGGCCATTTTCACTCCATTTCAATTGGATTTTTTTTGAATTATCGCCTTTAATTTTGATGACCGTTTCTTCACTTCTAAATGTTTTCCAGCCATTGAGAGACTTGTACTTTTCATCATCATTTTGATTTATTTCCTCTGCGTATAGATCCTGATCATCTGCATATGAGGCAGATATGCCCCATCCAATGTAAGGTGATCGTCCGGCAATTACAGTAGGTATTCCAGGTATTGTTCCACCTATAATCCCTCCGCTTGATAACTCCAAATGAGCTAAGTAAAATTGACTAGGCACACTTAATTTAAAATGTGGATCATTTGCTAGTAAAGTGCCCTCAGTGGCTGTTCTAAAATTATTAGCTGCAAAAGAATTTGATGCTCCTGCTAATCTATTATTAACAAAGCCATTAAAAAAATCCAATTTTGGTGGATATTTTTTTGACCTAGTTACGTTATCTGCATCAAGCAGACTTATAACTTCACTTGTCATTTCGTCTTTAAACTCTGGGGAGTCTGGGAGAATATCTATTACTCTTTTTGGGTCTGGAAGAGTTATCAAAGTCCTAGCTCTAAGAATCTCTTTTGCATAGTGACTACTTGAATTAACGGCAAACAACTTCAAGATCGCTATACTATCGGCTGGATGCCAAGATGCCAACGGTATATTATATATAAGTAGTTCGGGAGCACCTCGTCCAAGAGACTTAAGGTTTATCTCTAGAAACCTTGCATTGATTCCAGCTGCGTATGCCTCCAAAGCTCTTTTGGTTCTGTCGTCCTGTACATCAACTGATTTTTGGGCCAGTGAGTATATATCTAATCGTCTCATAAATTCATCTAAAGGAAGCGCTTGCTTTCCAAAAATTTCAGATAGCCGACCCTGCGCTGTCAAACGTTTAACGACCAATTGCCAGAGTCTATCTTGAGCATGAGCATAGCCAAGACCAAAATATAAGTCAGCATCATTGTCACCATAGATATGAGGGACGTTTGCTGTGTCTCGAACGATCTCAATTGGTGCAATTAGACCTGGCAATTCCACTGTTTTATTATAATCAGGGATTGACCTAAGAACGATATAATAACCGACCAGCATCACAATTAAGGATAAAATTAATGATCCACTTATTATTCTAAATATCCATTGTAGAACTTTTGCCACTTTTTCCTCTTGACGGCCTAATGGCTATTGAAACCCGATGAATTGTAAACCAAAGTTATCAAAACCAGAAAAAGAAGGGAAATGCTATGACAAAAATTGCTTTTTTAGGCTTAGGAGTGATGGGGTATCCCATGGCAGGTCATCTAGCAGATGCTGGGTATGATATAACTGTTTATAACAGAACCAATGCAAAAGCAAAAAAATGGATTTCAAAATTCCCAGGAAATATGGAAGACACGCCTTCAAAGGCTGTTGAAGATGCTGACTTCGTGATGTCGTGTGTAGGTAATGATAATGATCTTTTAGATGTAACACTAGGTGACGAAGGTGCTTTTTCTGCGATGAAAAATGGATCAATTTTTATTGATCATACTACTGTTTCTGGGAATGTGACTGAAAGGCTTTATCAAAAATCAAAGAAACTTGGTATAAGTTTTGTTGATGCACCCATATCCGGTGGTCAAGCCGGCGCTGAAAACGGTGTACTATCAATAATGTGTGGTGGTGATAAAGTTGATTATGAAAAGGTTGAACCAGTACTTGAAGTTTATTCAAAAATTTGTCGTAGAATTGGTAGCTCAGGTGCGGGACAAAAAACCAAAATGTGCAATCAGATAGCGATCGCTGGACTTGTACAAGGACTTGCCGAAGCACTTCACTTTGCAGAAAAGTCAGGATTGGACGGTCGCTCAGTTATTGAAGTAATTTCACAAGGTGCTGCCGGGAGTTGGCAGATGTCTAATCGCTATGAAACCATGCTGAATGACGAGTTTGAACATGGGTTTGCGGTTGACTGGATGCGTAAAGATCTAAAGATTTGCTTAGATGCCGGAGATGATAACGGTGCATCGTTACCAGTTACCTCTCTGGTTGATCAGTTTTATAAGGAAGTTCAAAAAATGGGTGGGGGGCGTTGGGATACATCCAGTCTTTTTAAACGTCTTAGAATGATTGACGTACTTAAATAATTTATTGAGATAACCTTAAATGATGTAATAATGTAATTTTTCATTGTGTTTTGGTTAATTTTTCCCTTATTAGATTAGTATCACTTTTTAGGAGTGTATAAACGAGTTTTAAGGTTTGTCGTAGTTTGAGCTTATTGTTTCCAGATACGTAAGACCTTCTGATCTGAAATGGATCTAAAGTTCCGTTCATAAAGGAATGGATCAATTAATAGTTGGCTAGCCTAGCTGGCCGGAGATGCTAACGCGATGATACGTACTTATTACACTTCTATTAAAGTAGTGACACCAGGTCCCGTAATGGATGGGCTTAGTACGAATATATTCGCCCGAATGGGATACAACAGGACAGAAATTAATTCTAAGATTGAAATAGTTTCTATATCTACTTGTATATATAATTTATGCCTAAAAAAATGCTTATTGATGCTGCGCATGTTGAGGAAACTCGCGTTGTTGTGGTCGACGGAAACCGTGTCGAAGAGTTTGATTTTGAGTCGGAAACACGAAGACAATTAGCGGGTAATATTTACCTTGCTAAAGTAACTCGGGTGGAGCCATCCTTACAGGCTGCCTTTGTTGATTACGGTGGAAATCGCCACGGTTTTTTAGCTTTTTCTGAAATCCACCCTGATTACTATCAAATTCCGATAGCCGATCGGGAAGCTTTGATGGAGGAAGAACGAGCCTATGCTGAGGCACAGCGAGAGCTGGAAGAAAGTGGGCAAGCGGAAAAAAAACGAAGTAGGATTAAATCTAGAGCAAAAAATATAAAATCAGACGACGCCATTCAAAAACAAGAGGCTGAGGACGATAACAATGGTGAACCTCTTGATGGTGAATTGTCCGTTACTGAAGAAAACCAGACAGGTTTTGACAGCGTAGTAGATGACAATTTAATAGATAAAACTAATATAAAATCTGAAATATCTAATGATAGTAGTGATATAATTGATACCGCTAATGTAGCGGGATTAAATGATGAAATTCCTGCGGAAGATGGTTTGAATGATATAGAATCTGTATCTGAGGCCGATGACCCTTTAGACTTACGGGTGATTAGCAAACCTAGACCGCGTCGTTACAAAATCCAAGAAGTAATTAAAGTGCGGCAAATTTTGTTGGTGCAGGTAGTTAAAGAGGAGCGCGGAAACAAAGGAGCAGCTTTAACTACGTACTTATCATTAGCTGGTCGTTACTGCGTCCTGATGCCTAATACGGCAAGGGGGGGAGGTATTAGCAGGAAGATAACTAATGCCGTTGATAGAAAAAAATTAAAAGAAATTGCTGGTGACATTGAGGTACCCTCAGGTGCCGGTTTGATCGTTCGCACGGCTGGTGCAAAAAGAACTAAAACAGAGATCAAAAGAGATTATGAGTACTTGCAAAGATTATGGGAACAAATAAGAGAGTTAACACTGAAGTCTATTGCTCCCTCGAAAATTTATGAAGAGGGCGATCTCGTAAAACGTTCAATACGCGATTTGTACAACAGGGATATAGACGAAGTACTAGTTGAGGGAGAGGCAGGCCATAAAATCGCAAAAGATTTTATGAGAATGATCATGCCTAGCCACACCAAAAATGTTAAACACTATAGTGATCCACTTCCCTTATTTTCAAGATATCAGGTCGAAACATATCTCACATCTATGTTCAACCCAGTAGTTCAGCTAAAATCAGGTGGATATTTAGTTATTGGAGTAACTGAAGCTCTGGTAGCCATTGATGTCAATTCTGGAAGAGCCACCAAAGAGGGTTCAATTGAAGAAACTGCTCTAAAAACAAATCTAGAGGCTGCTGAAGAGGTGTCTCGTCAATTGCGATTACGAGATTTGGCCGGTCTAATAGTCATTGATTTTATAGACATGGAGGATCGTAGAAACAATTCTTCAGTTGAGCGAAAACTAAAGGATAAATTAAAAACAGATCGTGCTCGAATACAAGTTGGGCGAATTTCAGGTTTTGGCCTTCTCGAAATGAGCAGACAGAGACTTCGACCGGGAATGATAGAAGCAACCACTCAAAATTGTTCTCATTGTCATGGTACTGGATTGATTAGGTCTGAGGAGAATTTGGCCTTATCAATCATACGTCAAATAGAAGACGAGGGAGTACGTGGCCGATCAAGTGAGATTATCGTCAAATGTCCCGTTTCGGTTGCAAATTTTATTGTTAATCAAAAACGGGAACATATCGCAAATATTGAGGCACGATTTTCACTTTTCGTAAGAATTAACGCTGATACAGGGTTAGTTAGCCCAGAATATTCAATAGAGAAGTTGAAGACTTCTTCGAAACCTCAAGGCGAGAGACATGCGGCGCCTGTGTCATCAACAACGGTTGGCGTAGTAGATGTTGGGATAGTAGGCGAAAATGATAACGACGAACCAGTATCGCCATCGAGTAACACTTACACCGATGATGAGGATGGTAAACCGAAAAAACGAAGACGGAGACGGAGACGAAAATCTAAGCAAGGCGTTGAGGATCAAGAAGTTGCAGTGAATGGGATAGAAAAAACGGAAGAGTCCGATGTAACGTTTGCCAAAGACCCAAACGAGACCTCTGAAATGAAAAACAGCATTTCAAGTGATCAGCAAGCAGAAAATAAAAAGCTGTCTAGCGACGATGAAGCTAAAACAGTTGCTCCAAAACGTAAGCGCTCGCCCAGAAAAAAAACTGTCGTGAGTAAGGATAATGATCAAGTTTCCGAGGCAAGCGATGCCAAAGAAGCCTCCACCGCGCCAGAATTGCGTGATAATGGTGAAGGCGTTGACGCTTTAAAAGCTAAAAGTAAGCCACGGGCTCGAAAAAAAGTCACGAAAGAAGAAACTGATACTAAAGATGCTGGCTATTCACGTAACAGCAATTCAATTTCTGAAGGTGAGGAACCTGAAAAAAAGTCAGATAAGAAAGTTGCAAAGGTACCAAAGAGTAAGTCGAGTGGAACTAAAAAAATCAGTACTCAATCAGTAACTTCGGAAAGTATGGATGAGGATATTAATAAATCCTTAACGGAAAATAATGTTAATACGTTAGAGGCAGAAGAAACAAAGAAAACAAGAAGACGTGGGTGGTGGTCTAAGAAGAGCTAATTTTTCAAAATTAATTAATCTTTTTAACTGTGTACTCTTTTACTCCATTTTCTGAATTCGTTTTGGAGACCAATTCATGTCCTGTTTCATTACAAAAATGGGGGATGTCTACTGCTGCTGCTGGATCGTCTGCAAGAACAGTTATAAAAGTGCCAATGTCTACGGATTTTAGGTGCTTTCTTAGTTTAAGCACTGGTAGGGGGCACAAAAGGCCCGTTGCATCCAAAATTTCTTTTTTCATGGTGTTAATTATAGCCTTTTTCAGTAATTCGTCTATTTAAAATGATAGTAGAGGTCTACTATGGGTAGTTGCGATAACTTGGGATAATCTATGCTTGGTATTGATATTTTTGACGCTTCTTTGTTACCGGCAATTCTAGTTTCACTCTTAGCTGGGTTGATTTCCTTTTTAAGTCCTTGTGTTTTACCAATAGTGCCACCGTATTTAGCCTATATGAGCGGTATTTCATTAGATAAATCTGATCAAAAGGGTGATATCAAAGTTGTACTAGTGGCAGCTTCTTTTGTTTTGGGCTTATCTACGGTATTTTTGATCCTTGGCATTGCCGCCTCGTCATTTGGAATACTTGTATTAGGTTATAAAGACTTACTTAATACTGCAGCTGGCTTATTAATTATGTGTTTTGGATTACATTTTTTAGGTATAATCCGTATTCCCATTCTAAATAGAGAGGTTAGATTTGACGCCGGTGATCGGGGAGGCTCTTTTTTTGGTGCTTATCTTTTAGGGCTTGCATTTGCATTTGGTTGGACACCATGTATTGGCCCACAACTTGGTGCAATACTTAGCCTCGCTGCAAGTGAAGCTTCTCTATATAAGGGAATAGTTTTATTAGGTTTTTACGCTTTAGGATTAGGCATTCCATTTCTTATTGTGGCTACTTTTTTGTCTAAGATGGGTAATACATTAAACTTTTTTAAGCATAATTTTGAAATTATAGAACGTATAATGGGGCTATTACTTTGGACGGTTGGGCTTTTAATGTTGTCTGGAGGGTTTACTGATCTGTCTTTTTGGTTACTTGAGACTTTTCCATCCTTGGGAACTTTAGGTTAGTTGGTGTGGGTAAAGCGTTAATTTTTTAATGCGGGAAATTAATCTTTGTTTAGATGGTGTTTTAGAACAAACTCCCTTATCGCAGTTGCTAGACCACAGGTTTCCAAATTTCGACTTATATCTATTCTAGCCACAAGTTGATTTATTGAAAGATCCTGCTCTTGAGCGATATTTTTGAGTTCGACCCAAAAAAGATTTTCAAGGGATACTGATGTGTTGTGTCCATTTATGATCAGCGATCTTTTTTTCGGGCGCATTTTTTCACGTTAGTTTTATTTGGGGCCAACCATATCTTCTGGTTTCACGATTTTATCGAAGGATTGCTCATCAACCAATCCTAATTTTAATGCTTCTTCTTTCAGTGTTGTTCCATTCTTGTGCGCACTTTTTGCAACTAGCGTAGCATTGTCATATCCTATATTGGGTGCTAGGGCGGTGACTAACATTAAGCTTTCTCGCATTAATTTCTCAATACGAGCTTTATCAGCCTTTAAACCTATTATCAGATTATCAGTAAAAGCCGAACAAGCGTCTCCCAACAACTGCATTGACTGTATTACATTATAAGAAATCATGGGCTTATAAACGTTTAATTCAAAATGTCCTTGTGATCCCGCGAAGCCCACTGCCGCATCGTTACCGATAACCTGTGCACAAACCTGAGTAAGGGCTTCACATTGTGTAGGGTTTACCTTTCCTGGCATTATCGATGATCCTGGTTCATTTTCTGGTAAAATTAACTCGCCTAAACCACAACGGGGTCCAGATCCTAAAAACCTAATATCGTTAGCAATTTTAAAGAGACTAGCCGCCAAAGTTTTAAGACTACCAGAGATATGTACCATTGCATCATGTGCTGCCAGTGCCTCGAACTTATTGGGCGCAGTAACAAATGGTAAGTTAGTTTCTTCCGCAATATACTTTGCTACCGTAATGTCCCATCCTGTGGAGGTATTTAAACCAGTACCAACTGCTGTTCCGCCCTGGGCCAATTCGTAAATGTCTCCTAAAGATTGTTCAATCCGCTCAATTCCCTTTTTTATTTGCTGTCGATACCCCGAAAATACTTGTGATAATGTGATTGGTGTAGCATCTTGTGTGTGTGTTCGACCAATCTTAATTATACCTTCAAATTCAAGTATTTTTGCATCAATTGCACTCATAAGCTTTCTTGCATTAGGTAGAAGGGTCCTATGAGCTGTAATGGCAGTGGCGATGTGCATTGCTGTTGGGAAAGTGTCATTTGACGATTGGCCCATATTACAATGATCATTTGGATGGATTGGATCTTTTGAGCCGATTACGCCTCCTAAAATTTCAATAGCCCGATTAGCTATTACTTCATTTGCGTTCATATTCGACTGTGTCCCAGAACCTGTTTGCCACACGACCAAAGGGAAATGGATGTCAAGTTTACCAGAAATAACTTCCGAAGCAGCTTCCACAATCGCCATTCCAGCACTCTTATCTAGTTTTCCAGATTCCACATTAGCTAAAGCGCATGCTTTTTTTATTACACCAAGGGCTTGGATTAATGCGGCGGGTTGCTTTTCCCATCCAATTGGGAAATTAAGAAGTGAGCGTTGAGTTTGAGCGCCCCAATATTTTGATTTAGGGACCTCCAACGGTCCAAAGCTATCGGTTTCAGTACGTGTTTCTGTCATTTATTCTCTACTCAGTTATGTCTTGTATTTCACGCTGGTATGATAAGAACTTATTTTCGGAAGCTGTCTAAATTTACGACATCTCCTTTTTTCTTGGATGATTTCTTTTCTTGGTCATTTGCCTTTTCCATCTCAGAAAATTTAGGTTGTTCATCGTCTTCGTTTTGTTCAAATCTTAATCCAAATTCAACCGATGGGTCCACAAAAGTTAATATTGCAAGAAATGGAACGACCAAGGATTCTGGTTGATCCCCAAAATTCAGAGTAATATCAAACCTATCCTCCTTTACATTTAGTCCATCAAACCAATGCTGAATGACAATTGTCATTTCTTCTGGATATCGCTGTCGGAGCCATTCAGATATTTCCACACCCTCAACGGTCGTGTCAAATGTTATGAAAAAGTGATGCTCTCCAGGAAGGCCACTTTGCTCAACATCTTTAAGAACATCAAAAATTAAAGTCCGCATAGCTTTATGCATTAATGTTCCATAATCGATGGTCTTGTTCATGAATCACACCTTTCAAATACGATGCTTACAATAGAAATAATAACAAAAAACAAAAGGATAAATATTAAAAATATTAATTAAAGCGTGGGTCTGTTTAGTGACATTGTTAATGGTTAAGTGAAGGGTATTCTGTTGCGAGGAACCCTTCTAACCCCACCCAGCGATGCTAATCACTGGGGATTAAAAGTCAGTATCGCCGACTGCTTACGCAGCCATTGCTACTGGAGCACGATTGTCATTTGCAATTGTACTTTTTGCGCCGATAACGGTGGCATCCCGCCGAGACAAAGCTATCTCCTTTACACGTTCGTCTATCCTATTTCGACCCCATAGTCCGCAAATAATCCGGTTAATGGTGGAGCCGCTCGGTACCGCCCCGAGGTCCGACCCGCTTATTACGAGCGCGTTTATGTCCATAGCTCAAAGAGCAATACTGTTATAGAACGTGTATGAGGTGACTGCAATAAAAAATACATAAAACACTGACGCCACGTTTATTATTATTGGAATTGTCAATAAATCTCACATCGGGCATTAGTTTTATTTTATTAGCTATCGAGGTCTAGATGATTTCTGAACCAATTAGGAAAATGTCACAGGTTCATTGGATTGTTCTTTTCCTATGCATTTCAATAGCATGGCTATTTTTATACTTGTTATCGGTCCCCGAAGAACTTCGATTGTTATCAAAAATTTATGGAGCTAACTTCTTAAACGAATTTTGTGTAATTACTCCAAATGTTACTGGTTTTCTACAAATTTTTTCTATGTGGGCGTTGATGTCCGCAGCAATGATGGCTCCTACTGCTTTACCAGCGTTTGCAGTCTACGAGGAGTTAGGCGACAACGTGGAAATTGATCTTTGGCGCCTATTGCTTGGATATTTAATGATTTGGGTCGTTTTTTCAATTTTTGTCTCAATTCTTCAAATGGCATTGTTCCTTTCTGGGTATTTGGATAATTTAGGACAGTCGACTTCTAGCAAATTGTCTGGCTCATTATTATTTCTTGCCGGTGTCTACCAATTTACAAGCTTTAAAGAAGCATGTTTATCGAAATGTAGAATGCCCTTGACTTTCTTTATGGAGCATTTTGAGCAAGGCCCATTGGCTAACGGTTTGCGTTTAGGTGCAGTTTGTCTAGGCTGTTGTTGGGCGTTAATGCTTCTTTCATTCGTGGGTGGCGTGATGAATTTAGCATTTATGGGATTAGCTACATTTTTGATGATAATTGAAAAACTACCCCAATATGGTCGTTTTTTAACAATGCCACTTGGATTTATTTTGATTGTATCTGGTTTTAATTTATTTGTTTTTTGAAAGGAAGGGTTAGCTTATGGAAAATGAGAAAATTGAAGCGCCTGCTAAAATATCAAGCAGACACCCAGCAGCCGGCCCTAAAGAGGATGGATTAACTCCTTGGGCTGTTAAAGGTGAGTTAATTTTAAACTGTAACTGCACAATTTTTTGTCCGTGTGTTGTGTCTCTTGGCAAGCATGCACCTACTGAGGGGTACTGTCAGGCTTGGGCTGGTGTTAGAATAGACGATGGCTTTTATGGAGATGAAAGTCTAAGTGGACTAAACGTAGGCTTGGTTTTGGAAATCCCCGGTCTGATGGCAAGAGGAAATTGGAAAGCTGCTGCTTATATAGATGAGAGAGCGAGCCACACAGCTTACGAAGCTTTGATAAATATTTTTAGCGGAAAAGCTAAAGGTACCACGGGGCTCTTTAAAGTTTTGGTTAGTGAGTTTTTAGGAGCTGAGAGAGCTCCAGTTGAGTTCACCACTGAAGGTAATGCTCGTAGATTAATGGTTGGAAAAGCCATTCAAGGTGAGATTGTGCCCGTAACGGGTAATGGCGGCAAGGATATTGTTGTCACAAATACCGAATATTGGATGGGCCCAGATATAACGGTTGCTACTGCCACAAAGGGACGTGTTCGTGCCCATGGTAGGGTTTGGGATTTTGATGGCCGCTCTGCAGAAATTTGTCAGATCGACTGGAAAGGTCCTCGATAATTTACCAAAAGGAAACCAGCTATGGCACTACTATCTCCGTCAAGACGACTTCGTCGAACTGTATTTTCGCAAGGCGTGGAAGCCGCGGGTGTCAAGGCATATACAGTTTATAATCACATGTTGCTCCCGACCATTTTTCGAAGTGTGGAAGAGGATTACCATCACTTAAAATCTGAAGTGCAGGTTTGGGATGTGTCCGTCGAACGCCAAATCGAATTAAAAGGTCCGGATGCTGCTCGCTTAATGCAAATGCTTACTCCTAGAGATTTGAGGGAAATGAGTGAAGGGCAGTGTTATTACGTACCAATAGTAGACGAAACAGGCGGTATGTTAAATGATCCTGTAGCAGTTAAAATCAATGACGAACATTGGTGGGTTTCAATTGCTGACAGTGATCTTCTTTTCTGGATTAAGGGGATAGCAAATGGCTGGCGTCTTGATGTATTAGTCGATGAGCCTGATGTTAGCCCTCTTGCTGTACAGGGTCCAAAATCAGAGGATTTAATGGCAGATGTTTTTGGTGACGAAGTTCGGAGTATAAGGTTCTTTAAATTTAAAAGATTAGAGTTTAACGGTCAGCCATTTATTGTGGCGCGTTCGGGCTATTCAAAGCAAGGAGGTTTCGAGATATATGTTGAGGGCGATAAAAATGCCATGCCTCTTTGGAATGCTTTGTTTGAAGCGGGCAAAAAACACAACGTTCATGCTGGATGTCCAAATTTAATCGAAAGGATTGAAGGTGGTCTTTTGAGTTATGGTAATGATATGACTGACGACAATACACCTCATGAATGTGGTCTAGGAAAATTTTGCGATACCAACGACGCATTAGGGTGCGTAGGTAGAGACGCTTTGCTTCGAGTTGCTAAAGAGGGTCCAACGCAACTGATACGAGCCATTGATATTAGTGGTCCAGAGGTTGGCATTTGTGACAGGTGGTGGCCAATTATGGTTAATGGAAAGAAAGTTGGCAGAGTAAGTTCTGCTGCTTACTCACCTGATTTTGGTACTAATGTAGCGGTTGGAATGGTCCGAATGACCCATTGGGACGATGATACAAGTGTCCAAGTAGTCACAAATGATGGGCCTAGGGACGCTTTAGTTAAGGAAAAATTTTGGATTTAGAAAGGTTCAGTGATGTTTAATGCGTTAGTCGTAAGCAAGAATGAAGAGGGACAGACATCAGCTGCTGTAACCCAGATTTCGATGGGCGATTTACCTGACGGAGAGGTCTTAGTGGCAGTCGAATACTCAACAGTAAATTGGAAAGATGGAGCTTGCATGGGTTCTGGGGGAGGTATGGTTAGAAATTACCCCCACGTTCCAGGAGTGGATTTCTCTGGCACCGTAGAAAGTTCTACTGACCCTCGATATAAACAAGGCGACAAAGTAATATTAACTGGCTGGCGTGTGGGTGAAGCATACTGGGGTGGCTATTCTCAAAAAGCAAGTGTGAAAGCTGATTGGTTAGTTCCGCTTCCTAGTGGATTGACAACAAAACAAGCCATGGCCGTCGGTACAGCTGGTTTTTCTGCAATGCTCGCCTTGCAGGCTTTGGAAGATCAAGGTCTAAAAACTGATGATGGGCCTATTCTTGTAACTGGTGCTGCTGGTGGAGTTGGTTCGATGGCTACTACGATTTTGGCGCATGCGGGATACGAAGTAGCAGCCGTTACTGGCAGACCAGAGGCTGCAGAATATTTAAAAGACCTTGGTGCCTCGCAAATTGTTCAGCGTAGTGATTTAAATGAGGTGGTAAAAAGGCCTATGGAAGCTGCGACTTGGGCTGGCTGTGTAGATGCTGTTGGCGGTGAGATGCTTGCTAGATTGTTAGGCCAACTGAAGTATGGTGCCTCGGTTGCGGTAGTTGGAAACGCTAGTGGTACAGCGGTGCCTGCTAACGTTATACCTTTTCTTTTAAGGGGTATTAACATGCTTGGCATTGATAGTGCGGCGCAGCCCTTTGGTAATCGAGTGAGAGCGTGGGATAGGATTACTTCAGATCTCCCATTAGATAAACTTGATGCAATGATGACTGAAGCAACGCTGGAGGACCTTCCGTCATTAGGGCGGGATATACAAAATGGTAAAATCAAAGGTCGAGTTGTGGTGGATGTTAATAAGTAGAGATTTTACTGCTAGAAGTTATTAGCATAAAGACTTGTTTTATAATGCTTAATTATATAAAATCTTACGACAATTGTCCTTTTGACGACGGGTAGGTTTTATGCAACTAGATATAGATTTTGTGAGAGAGCAATTCCCCGCTTTTTCACAACAAACTTTACAAGACCAAGCATTCTTTGAAAACGCAGGCGGTTCCTATGCGTGCCAACAAGTAATAACTAGACTGCATAGATTTTATGTGGAACGAAAAGTCCAACCTTATTCAAGCTATGATGCATCTCGGCTGGGTGGTGAGGAAATGGACGAAGCGCAAGTCCGTCTCGCTGAAATTCTGGGGGTTGAAACCGATGAAGTAAGTTTTGGTCCTTCAACTACACAAAATACCTACGTTTTAGCTAACGCGTTTGCTGACTGGCTACTTGATGGTGATGCAATAGTTGTTACAAATCAAGATCATGAAGCAAATACTGGTCCTTGGAGAAGGCTGGCTGATAAAGGTATTAAAGTTTTAGAGTGGCAGCTGAATAAAGATACTGGCCATCTAGATATTAATGACTTGCAAAAACTTTTAGAAAATGGAGTAAAGCTCGTTTGTTTACCCCACTGCTCAAATGTTGTTGGCGAAATTAATGATGTATCAAAGATTGTTGATTTAATACATTCGTTTGGCGCTTTTGTCTGCGTTGATGGAGTCAGTTATGCGCCTCATGGTTTACCAAATGTAGGCAAGATTGGTGCTGATATTTATTTGTTCTCTTCTTATAAAACTTATGGCCCTCATCAAGGCATAATGGTCATTAGAAGAACTTTGGGAGAAAAACTTCCGAATCAGGGTCACTATTTCAATGCAAAATATTTGTCCAAGCGTTTTACTCCGGCTGGACCAGACCATGCTCAAATCGCAGCTTGTGCGGGCATCGCCGATTACATCGACGCTCTTCACCAGCATCATGGAGGGCCTTCATCGGCATCTCCCACGGAACGGGGCGAATTTGTGCATGATCTAATGAGAGCTCACGAAACGGAACTAATGCCGCCACTTCTTGAATGGGCAACTAGTAAAAATTCTGTACGGCTTCTGGGGCCGGTTGACGCAGAATTGAGGGCACCAACAGTTGCGTTGGATATAAAGCAGAGTCCAAAGGACGTCGCAGAAAAACTGGCGCGAAAAGGTATCATGGCTGGTAGTGGAGACTTTTATGCGGTTCGAGCCTTGGAGGCGCATGGAATAGATACTAGTAAGGGTGTGCTTAGACTTAGTTATGTCCATTACACAAACCGTGCAGAGATTGAAAAGTTGGTGGACGCTCTAGATACGATAATATGAGTATTTTTGAGAAACGTTTTGTCAGATAAACCTATTATTTTATATTGGATTAGGCGAGATTTACGTGTCGCTGATAATCCTGCATTAACTAATGCCCTAAAAACAGGTGCTGAAGTAATTCCAGTATTTATTTATGATGATTGGTTTTCACACCTGGGTGCCGCTCCAAAATTTCGCTTAGAAAAAAGTCTTGAATCGTTACTGAAACGATACGCAGATTTGGGTTCTTATGTTATAATTAGGAAGGGACCGTCCATAACTGTCTTGCGTGAATTAATAAAGGAAACTGGTGCAACATCGGTTATCTGGTCTCGTGATCTTGATCCAGTGGCAATCTCTCGAGATTCCAAAATAAAAAAAGATTTAAAAGAAAGTGGTGTTTCAGTTACAAGTTATAGAGGTCAAGTTTTGTTTGAGCCCTGGACAGTAAGCACAAAGACGGGCGGTTTTTACAGAGTTTATACTCCATTCTGGAATTCGGTAAGAGATAGGTCGGTAGAGCCACCCTTCGAAGCACCCAATTTTGTTTCTTCTCCAAGTAAAAAACCTGTAACATTAACGGTGAAAGATCTTAATCTTGCAAGTGGGATGTCGCGTGGACGTAAAGTTTTAAGTCAATACGTGGAGGCAGGAGAGCTTGCTGCCCAGAATAAACTTAAGAAATTTCTTGATGGACCAGTAGTCAATTATTCGGAAGATCGCAATATTCCGCAGCTAAATGGCACTTCTTCACTCTCTGACCATCTCGCATGGGGAGAAATAAGCCCTAACCAATGCTGGCATAGCACCTTTCCAATGGTTTTAGACGGAGTTCACGGTTCTGAGACATTTTTGAAAGAATTAGTTTGGCGCGATTTTGCTTATCATTTGATCTACCATACACCACATATTGTTAGTGAAAATTGGAGATCGGAGTGGGACGCATTTCCTTGGAGAATAGATCCGAACCATGACGATGTAATTGCATGGAAGCAAGGAAGAACCGGTATTCCGTTTGTTGATGCTGCCATGCGTGAAATGTATGTAACTGGACGTATGCATAATCGAGGCCGTATGATAGTAGCTTCATTCTTAACCAAGCACCTCATGACACATTGGCGCATTGGTCTGGACTGGTTTAGTGATTGTTTAATTGATTGGGACCCTGCTTCAAATGCGATGGGCTGGCAGTGGTCTGCGGGTTCAGGTCCAGACGCCACGCCTTATTTTCGAGTGTTTAATCCCGTAACTCAACTCCAAAAATTTGATCCAAATGGTATTTATACAAAGCGTTGGATTGCAGAGTTATCTGAAAAACCCTCGGCTTCATCGTTATCTTACTTCAATGCAATGCCAAAACACTGGAATTTTAATGAAGAATCTGTCTATCCTTCTCCTATTACGTCTCCAGAAGAGGGACGAAATAGAGCATTGGAAGCATATTCAAGTAGGGGTTTTTGAGATATGTCGGTTTTCACGTCCATAGATAATCAACAAAATTTACCTCGGTATTTTAAAAGAGTGTTTGATTTGGTTGGAAAATTAAATTCGGGCAGAGTAGATTTTGTTTTGCCAGATGGGAGAAAGTTTAGGGCTGAGGGGAAATCTCCCGGTCCTGTTGCGGAAATTACTATTCATAACCCTGAAGTTTTTACTCGTTTAATTCGCGAGGGTGATTTGGGCTTTTCTGACGCATATCTTGACGGATGGTGGACGACACCAGATTTGCAAACTTTTATGGATTTTATCCATGCGGATAATGACGATATGTATGATGGGTTTTCCGGAATAGCAATTGTTCGTGCATGGGAAAAGGCACGGTTTTGGTTTCAGTCGAACTCTAAGCGTCAAGCGCTAAAAAACATAAGCCATCATTACGACTTAGGAAATGATTTTTATAGTTTATGGCTTGATGACACTATGACGTATTCCTCTGCTCTTTTTAATACTGGCCAGGAAAGTTTAGAAAATGCTCAAACTGCAAAATATGCCAGTATGATTGACCAGATGGGTGTGAAGCCTGGAGATCATGTTTTAGAGATTGGATGCGGTTGGGGTGGATTTGCAGAGTATGCAGCGAAAGAAAGAGGTTTAAAAGTTACTGGTTTAACGATTTCTACAGAGCAATTATTGTATGCTAAAGAGAGAATGAAAAACAAAGGATTAGAAGATAAAGTAGATCTAAAATTACAAGACTATCGAGACGAAACGGGAGTTTATGACGGCGTTGCTAGCATTGAAATGTTTGAGGCTGTTGGAGAGAAGTATTGGCCAATATATTTTGAAACAATCAAACATTGTCTTAAACCTGGCAGACAAGCTACTCTTCAAATAATAACTGTTCATGATGCGCGTTGGGATGTTTACAAGAAGAGCGTTGACTTCATTCAAAAGTATATATTTCCTGGTGGTATGTTGCCTAGCCCGACTGTGCTTAGACAAGAAGTTACCAAGGCTGGTCTTCGAGTTCAGCATTCCATTGAATTTGGGAAAAGTTACTCACAAACCTTACGTCGTTGGTTTGACGTATTCAACGATCAGTGGGATACTATCAATGATATGGGTTTTGACGATCGTTTTCGACGTATGTGGAATTTTTATCTGACCTCATGCGCGGCTACATTTGAAAGTGGTAATTGTGACGTTACGCAAATCACTCTACAAAAACCTGAAAGCAATTGAGTAAGTTGCACAGTTCTAAAATATTAATTTTTTGATTGCTCTTGTTTGATGGATATTTTTGTTTTTGGCACCCTTAAATCGGAAACTCTTCGGACCATCGTCTTGGGGCGTGAATTGGCTCCAATTGATATATGTACAGCCTCAATAAAGGGTTTTTGTGTTTATTGGGCCAAAGAGGGTCCATTTCCTGTTATGGTACCACAAGAGAGTTCGGAGGCTCATGGTCTTGTTCTTAAAAACTTAAGTGATGTAGATGTTGAGCGTTTAAATTATTATGAGCTGGGTTTTGATTATGTACTGAGCCCAACATCTGTAGAAACAAATGTGGGACCGACTGAAGTTTCCGCGTATTTTTGTAATAATTCTGATATGGCTACTAAAAAATTGTGGAGCTATGATGATTGGTTATCTGATCACTCTGAAATTCAGTATATCGCTGCTGAAGAATTTCTGGATTTTTTTGGCACAAAATACAGTGATACTGCTCAAGCAATGTATAATAGAATATTTAAAAGGGCAGAAGTTTACGCGAATGAAGCCACCAGCCTTGGTAATGTTATCGAAAAAGGTCCTGAAAGTAGCACTATACAAGTTGAAAATATCCAGCGTGAATATTTAGGGTTTTTTGCTTTAAACCAAATAAGCCTTAAGTACTCACAGTTTGATGGAGAGGTTTCAGAATTAAAGAATAGAGTTATTTTAATGGGTTCAGAGGCGTCTTTAATTCTTCCCTATGATCCAATTCTTGATAAGGTGCTTTTGGTTGAGCAGTTCCGCATTGGCCCATTTTGTAGAGGTGACAGGGCGCCTTGGGTATTTGAACCAGTGGCGGGTATAATTGAGGTTGGCGAGACGCCAGAAGAGGCTGCAAAAAGAGAAGTTTTCGAAGAAGCAGGACTTGAAGTTAATCAACTTGTTAAGATTGGATCTGGTTATCCTAATCCGGGAGAAGCAACTTCATATTTTTATAATTACATCGCGATAGTCGATTTGTCAGAATACTCTCCTGGTATTTATGGGGCAAAACATGAAGGTGAGGATATAAGAACGCATGTTGCTGATTTTAATACAGTTTTAAATTGGAGTGTATCTAACAAGCTCCGCGTTTTACCTTTAAACACGATGGTATTGTGGTTAGCGTTGAACAAGCTTAAACTTCCCTCTAGATAATCGTTTCAGATTTTCTGAGAAATTTGATGGTAGATTGATACAAAATGATTGCTAAAGACCTAGCTTCGTCCATTGGAAATACCCCTCTGATTAAATTAAGGGCAGCATCTGAGGCCACTGGATGTACAATTTTGGGTAAAGCTGAATTTGCAAATCCAGGTCAGTCGGTAAAGGATAGAGCGGCATTATACATAATACGCGATGCCGAGGAAAAAGGTCTTCTCCGTCCAGGAGGTACGATCGTCGAGGGAACGGCAGGTAACACTGGTATTGGGCTCGGTTTAGTCGGTGCTTCTCTGGGTTATAAGTCAGTAATTGTGATACCGGACACACAAAGTCAGGAAAAAAAGGATATGCTCAGGTTAACTGGAGCCAAATTAGTTCAGGTGCCAGCTGTTCCTTACCGAAACCCCAATAATTATGTTAAATATTCTAAACGGCTTGCAGATGAATTAAATAAAACAGAGACGAATGGTGCCATATGGGCAAATCAATTTGATAACGTTGCTAATAGGCAAGCACATGTTGAAACTACTGGACCTGAAATCTGGGCCCAAACTGAAGGTAAGGTAAATGGATTTGTTTGTTCTTGCGGTTCTGGCGGCACTTTAGCCGGTGTTGCACTAGCTTTGCAGGATAAAGGAGTAAAAATTGGCCTTGCAGATCCCAAAGGTGCCGCTCTCTATTCCTTTTACAAAACCGGGGAACTTAAATCTGATGGAAGTTCAATAACGGAAGGTATAGGGCAGGGTAGGATAACAGAGAATTTGCGTGATTTACGACCTGACTATGTGTTTCAAATAGGAGATGAGGAAGCTATAGCGATAGTTTTTGATTTACTGGAAAACGAGGGGCTTTGCTTGGGAGGTTCCAGCGGAATCAACATTGCAGGGGCAATGCAGTTAGCTAGGGAATTAGGTCCAAATAATACCATTGTAACTATTTTATGTGATTACGGTACGCGATATCAATCAAAGTTATATAACCCCACATTTTTGAAAAGTAAGGGTTTGCCTGTGCCAGAGTGGTTATTGGACAATCCAATTAATATGCCAAATGTATTCGAGGAATAATCCCAATGAAAAAAACTATATTAGCTTTCTTTTTCGTTTTTATATCCTTTAATTTATGTTGGTCGCAGGAGGTCACAGACTACGAAAAGTGGGAACTAAATGCGCTAAGAGCGGAAACGGTAATCGAAACTGATCGTGCCTCTATTGAGGCGTTAGAGAAACTGCGACTGCAATTAGTCCAATGGCGTACTTCTTTTCAGCAGCTTCAAAATGAAAACCAGGACAGAATTGAAACTATCGAAACGCAAATCGAGTCACTAGGCCTAAAGCCGGAGAGTGGTAAAGATCCCCTTGAAGATCGTCGGGTTGCATTGGATAAGCAGTTAGCGAAGTTAAATGAGCCAATTGTTAGAGCTCAAGAAGCGTTCAATCGCGCCGATGGTATGATCAGTGAGATAGACACATTAATTTCGCAAAGGCAGGCCTCAGAGTTCTTACAATTAGGCCCAAGTATATTAAATCCGTTGCTATGGGGGTCAAGTCTCGGGGATGTGTTCAAGAGCTTTGCAACACTTTCAAAAGAGACTTCTGGGGTTTTGTCTTCAACCTACTTTCAAGATCAGTTTAGTGATAGATTAATATCCATTCTACTAATATCAATTTTTTCTATTTTGCTATTTATTTACTCGGGGAGCATCTCCAATCAATTAAATACAGCCACAAAAAGGTTTGAGAAAGTCATAGAGTTTTTATCGCTCTGTTTTAAATATTTACTACGTTATCTTGCCCTATACTCTCTAATTAATTTAGCCCAGTCACTTAGTATTTTCGGCATTCGCGGCGACTTAATCGCTGATAACTTTTATCTCTGGATTGGTTATTTTATATTTGCATTTTGGTTAGTTGAAAGACTGCAGCGTTCTTGGCAGGTATCTGCTACAAATAACCTTAGTGTTAAAAACCTTCGAAACTTTGCTATATTTAGTCCCTTATTACTGATGGCGCAGGACTTTGGTTCTGATTTGGCACGTTTGCAATTACTAGAACAACAGTCTTTTTCAGTCCTGACTAGTGCTATCACTGTCTTAGCTGGCATTTTGCTATGGCGGATTTCTGTGTTATTAAAAACAGTCATTTCCAGCACTGCAACTTTAAGCAGTTTGCAGTTAAAGCTTTTAGGTTTCCTTAGACGCATTTTACTAGGAGTAGCAGTGATATCTCCTTTGATCGCTGCAATAGGCTACGTGAATGCTGGGTCAGCAATAGCATTGCCAATGATTAAAACTCTAGGTCTGCTGGCTTTGATTGTAATTCTTCAGAGACTGACATTTGATGTGTATGCTGCGATTTTAAATAAATCAGAAGAAGAGGCGGATGCTCTAGCTCCTGTATTATTAGGCTTTATAATAACAATCTCTGTATTGCCATTTTTCGCAATAATCTGGGGTACCCGTGTTTCGAGCCTAACCGAGCTATGGATACAATTTCAAGATGGCATTAAGATTGGTGACAGTAGAATTTCGCCATTAGATTTTCTGACATTTATCCTGTTATTTACAATTGGGTATATGTTGACCCGAGTGGTGCAGTCTGCCCTTCGAGGAAGTATTTTACCAAAAACTAATCTTGATAGTGGTGCGCAGAATGCTCTGGTCGCAGGTTTAGGTTATATTGGGATTTTTATAGCTGCATTGGTTTCAATCTCTAGCACTGGCTTGGATTTGTCCTCACTGGCAATAGTTGCAGGTGCACTATCTGTTGGCATCGGTTTTGGGCTGCAAAATATTGTTTCGAATTTTGTATCCGGTGTAATTCTTCTGATCGAGAGACCGATTAGCCAAGGCGATTGGATCGAGGTTAGTGGTAAAATGGGATATGTTCGTAATATTTCTGTTCGATCAACAAGAATAGAAACCTTTGATCGAACTGATGTGATAATCCCTAATGCTGACTTAGTTTCTGGCGTTGTTACTAATTGGACAAGAGGAAACACGATTGGACGTGTTATAATCCCTGTCGGCGTTGCATATGGCACTGATACCAAAAAGGTTGAGAAAATTTTGAGGGATATAATTTCTAAAAATGAGCATGTAGCCAAAGATCCGGCTCCTGGTGTTGTTTTTCAGGGTTTTGGGGCGGATAGTATGGATTTTGAAATTCGCGCAATTCTTTCTGATGTAAATTATATGCTTTCAGTTAAATCGGATGTTAATCACGAGATTGTGAAACGATTTAACAAAGAAGGAATAGAAATACCGTTTGCCCAAAGGGACGTTTGGATAAGAAATCCAGAGGTTTTAAAGGAGGTATAATTGACTATTCCGTTATATTTAAAAGATAGCTACTTAAAATCTTGTTCCGGCGAAGTGATCGAAATTGATGAAGATAAATCAATCGTTCTGAACCAAAGCATTTTTTATCCAACCTCAGGTGGTCAGCCTGGAGATAATGGTGTGTTGCTATGTGGTGACAATCGGTGTGAAATTATCTCAACTCGTAAAGGAGAAAACGGGAAAATAATTTTAGTACCTGCAAATCACGAATACGTGCCTAAGTTAGGTGATAATGTTGAACAGATTATTAATTGGGAAACCCGTTATAAACACATGCGAGTACATTCAGCTCTGCACTTATTGTCGGTAGTTATTCCACTTCCAGTTACCGGGGGTTCAATAACTGATGAAAAGGGTAGATTAGATTTTAACATGCCTGATGCTTTATCAAATAAAGAAGATCTCGAATTTCAGTTAAATGAATTGATAAGTGGGCAATATAAAATCACACAATCTTGGATTACCGATAAAGAATTATTAGCTCAACCTGGGTTAGTAAAAACTATGTCAGTTCAGCCCCCTATTGGTAGTGGAAAAGTAAGGCTTGTTAGGATCGGGTCCGATGCCAATCAGATTGATTTGCAGCCATGTGGTGGAACACATGTCGCAAATACTTCGGAAATTGGCTCAATGCGATTTGGTAAGATTGAAAAAAAAGGTAAACAAAATAGGCGTGTAAATATTCATTTCACTGATTAAAACTAGTTTCAATTTATACCTTTTATAATTTCAATAAAGTTCTATAACATCGTTCTTAAGGAGACGTGGCCGAGTGGTCGAAGGCGCACGCCTGGAAAGTGTGTAGGCGGGAGACCGTCTCGTGGGTTCGAATCCCACCGTCTCCGCCACCATATCCTTACTATCTCTGTTACCGGTATTTCTGTCGATATTCCTGCGTAATTTCAGGGGTTTACAACAGCGTTGTGCGACTGATGCCCCACATCACCTCTCATATCAGCGATAATTACCGCTAAACCTCAGATGTTGATTAACCGAGAGTGGGTTTTCCCTGTTTTTGGGGGTTAACAGGGAATTTAACAAGGATTTTTTTTGTTTTTAATTGCAGGGTTGATAAATCTCCAGGGTGTATTGGGGTTTTGGATGTTGATTGAAGACGGTATATTTTTTAACATTTTTTTTGCTGTTGTCTCACCAAAAAAAGGAAATGCGACGCTCGATTTGTTTATAGTTCAATAACTAGCCTGCGGCCCACATGATACCGCGTTTTACAATTTCTGTAACTTCTGGAATTTTTAAATCTTCCAAACGATGACCTATTGAGCAATAAAAAATACGACCTTTGTCCCAGCGTCGCTTCCAGATTACTGGTACAACTGTGCCCTCGATCCACCACAAGTGGTCGCCTGAAAAAGTTGTTGTTGCTAAAACTTCATTTGCTGCATCAGTCAACATAAAATATTGTTCGGTAATCAATTCAAAGCTTTTGATGCCTTTTACTATGGGATCGTTGGGGCGGCAGATATTAACCTCGTATTTAACAAAATCATCTGATGGAATTGGGTTATCCGGCCAGCCAGGCGGGTGTGCTACAAATTGGCCACCAATTAAAAAATGGTATGTTGGTCGATCACGAAAGGCGTCGCCCATATGTCCATGCCACCCAGCTAAGCCACAGCCGTCTGCGATTAGCTTTAATAATCCGTCTTCCTGCTTTTTTGTCATATTTCCAAATTCTGGTTTATGAGATGATCTTGCGCTGGACCAAATCGGTATAATAACGTCAGCATCTGCCAGTTTTTCAGGGTGCTCCAATGGTTCTAATGAATCATAGATATCGACTTGAAAGTTCTCGTTGTATAATAAATTTGCGCACCAATCGGCAAAATCAGTAGGGTTATGGCCTTCCCAACCACCAACAAAAAAAATAGCCTTCACGTCAAACCCCTCTGTCAAAACAGATAAACTAAATAATTTGCTTATTTATTCATCAATGGTTCAAAAGTGACATTTGGTTTATATTTTGATTAATGGTTAGATCTTTACTGAATACACCAACCGCCATCTATGTGTAGCATCTGACCAGTCATATAGTCACTATCATGACTAGCTAAAAACGCTGCAGTACCTTTAACATCATCTGGGTATGATATGCGCTTTATTACCAATTCATTATTGGTGATGTCCTCATAAGCCTGCCCCTCGCGCTCTTTAAAACCAATTTCAACAAGGTCTTTGTCAAGCTGTTCCCAAAGAGGTGTGACCACCACACCGGGTGCATAACCGTTGACTGTAATGTTATGTTCGGCCAGGCCTACCGCACCGCAATGTGTCAAAGCTAAACAACCATACTTTGAAGTGCAATATACAGTAACGTCTATAAGAGGCTTTCGTGAGGCGATGCTCCCTACATTAATGAGTTTATAAACGTGTTCTTGTGGTCCTTGCTTTATCATTTGTCGAGCGGTTTCCTGCATGCCTAACCACATAGCTTTAGTGTTTACTGACATTATCATGTCCCAATTGTCTTCATCGATATCCATAAAAAATCGAGGTTTGTTTAAACCAGCGTTAAAAAGGCCTATGTTTATCATGCCAAATGCATCGACAGTTGCCGCAACCGCTTTAGCGTTGTCCTCACGCTTTGTTACGTCCATTTTTACTGTTATTGCTTTTCCATTACCCTTAGAATTTATTCCGTCTGCCACCTTTTGAGCTAATTTTTCATCAATGTCGCCTAAACAAACATTAGCGCCTTGCTCTGCGAAATGTTCTGCATTGGTGGCGCCCATGCCACGTGCTGCACCCGTTATGAGTATATTTTTACCAGCTAATCTTTGCGCGTCCATTGTATTAAGCCTCCCAACTTTGATCTGACTATGCTTTATTCTACGAGTCGAAATGATCATCACCTGATCGCCATGACCTGAAAATTTCTAATGTATCCAAAATGAATAATTTAAATCCATTTTGGATTAAATCGATGTTCGAATTTTTGGTATTTGGTTGTTGATTTAATCAGTACTGCTGTTTTGGCGGTAATTATTTGGGAGGATTAAATGTCTTATTTTACAAAGTTAGCAGGTGTCGCTCTTGCTGGTGGGATTGCAATAAGCAGTATGGCCACTTCAGCATTTGCTGCTTCAATAATTTCTTTTAACGGTCCAGCTGGTGAAGCTTATATCGGAAAGTTTATAAAGGGAATAAAAAATACAGCTGAGCTCAAGGGCTTTGATATAAAGGTGTATGAAAACCAATTCAATCAAGCTGAGCAAGACCAGCAGGTTCAACAGGTTTTAGCAGCAGGTCAATTGCCGGACGTATTTATTTGGTGGCCGTCGGATGCTGTCGCAGGTTTAGGTTCGTTACGAGCTCTTGCTAAAACAGGTGTTCCGGTTTTAAAGATTAATCAATTACCTAATGAACAAGATAAACAGTATATTTTTGGTTATGCAGGTCCAGACGATCGGTTAAGAGCTCGAAATGCTGGCTATATGATGCGAGAAGCAGCAGCAGCGAAAAAAGCAGCTGGTGGAGCAGGTTTCAATGTTCTTGTATTGTCATACCCCCATTCTTATGGCGGTTATGGTCTGTCTATAAATGCTTTCAATGAAGCCATCGCTGGTTCAGATTTGAAAATCATCGGCGACGTAGATGAAGGTTTTGGGCAAGCTAATGGCTATAAAGGTGCGGCTAAAATGATTGCTGCTTTACAAGGGCAAAGCATTGATTTTGTTTATGGAATGGATGATGCGATCTTAACAGGCGGTATTAAGGCTTTGGAAGAAGCCGGCATGGTCATGGGCGAAGACGTGATTGCTGTTGGAACTGTCTGTAATGGTGACAAGCAGCTGATTGAAGAGGGTAAGCAGTTTGGTACAACACTTCAATCTCCCTTACATGAGGGACAGCTAGCAATCAAAATGGTTGAAGAGTATCTAAATACCGGTAAACTAGCGAACTATATAAATTTCACACCTAATCCATCGGTTACTAAAGATACTATTGAAACGACAGCTCTGCGTGGCTACGACGGAAAATTGTACACGATAGAGGAATTATGCTCCGGTGCTTGGGGAGGATAATCTAAAATTTGAGCTCTATCAAAGCATTCGGTAGAGCTCAAATATATATTCTATGATTATGTAATTATTTGCCTTAACACCGGCTCGAAATAGTCGGTTTTAACTATAGCAATAAGTTGAGTGGATTTTGTTTTCATGACTGCGCTTTTGGAATTGACCAATATATCGCGTTCTTTTGGGGCCATAAAGGCACTTAAGTCGGTGGACTTTGAAATAAATAGTGGCGAAGTCATGGGCTTAGTTGGTGAAAATGGTGCAGGAAAATCGAGTCTGGTCAAAATAATTAGTGGTTTTGATGATGGTTATACAGGCTCTTTGCGTTTGAATGGAGTGGTGCAAAGATTTTCAAGTCCTTTGAAAGCTGAAAGGTCTGGTATAGCAATTGCTCAACAAGAATTAAGCTTGATACCTGCTATGACTGTAGCTGAAAATGTATTTATTTCAGGTGAAAAAGCTCCAATTTTTGCAACTAAATCAAGCCTTGCTCGAAAAGCTGCTCCTTTCTTAAGTGAGGTGGGATTGGAAGATGTTGACCCATTTCTTCCAGTTGAAAGACTATCAATTGGAGAGCAGCAACTTGTAGAGGTTGCCCGATTATTGGCACAGGAACCGCAAGTATTGATATTAGATGAGCCTACTGCAGCCCTTGGTGAGAGTGACTCAATTCGCATTTTAGGGATGGTTAGACGATTAGCAGAGCGTGGTAAGTCAATAATCTATGTAAGTCATCGAATGGACGAAATTTTCAAGATTTGCAATCGTATTACGGTTCTGAGAGATGGGCAAAGTCAGGAAGCGAAGGACGCCAAGCGATTAGATGTTTCATCGCTGGTAGAGTTAATGCTCGGCCGAGAACTGGCACATATGTTTCCGGCTCACCCAAAAATACCCCGGGGTGAAGCTCTTTTAGAAGTTCATAATGTTTGGCCCGATGGAACTCTTGAACCGTTTAACTTCTCCGTCTTTGCCGGTGAGATACTTGGCCTTGCAGGACAACTTGGATCTGGGTCCGGGGATATTTTAGCGGCTATCGCTGGGGCAAAAAGGTCTAGAGAGGGCCACATCAAATATAAAGGGGAGAGTTTTTTACCAAAGTCTCCAAAGCATGCAATTTCGAGAGGAATTGCCTATTGTTCTGATGATAGAAAGTTGGATGGCTTGTTCTTAGGGCGTCCAATTGTGGAAAATCTATCTGCACCTGCTTTGAGTGCTATTTCGAAAAGAGGTTTAATCAAACATGATAAAGAGCGAAGTCTAGCTCTATCAAATGCCAGTAAATTTACCATTGATACAAGCAGACTGGATAATGAGGCTGGCGTTTTGTCTGGTGGGAACCAACAAAAAGTGGCTTTGGGTAAATGGTTAGCAATTGAGCCAAATGTGATCCTTGTAAATGAGCCAACTAGGGGTGTTGATGTGGGGGCTCGTGCAGAAATATATGGAAAACTGCGTGAGTTGGCTAATGAAGGTGCAGCCGTTATTTTTGCCTCCACGGACATACAGGAGATTACGGGGCTGGCGGATCGGGTAATAAGTTTTTATCGAGGGATGCAAGTTGGTGAACTACAGTTGACAGAAATCAATCCAGCTAGCGTTTTAGAGCAAATTACGCATCCCTTTGGAGTTGATGATAAGCAACTGGAGCCCCATCACTGATGTCTAATATTTCTTCATACTTTAGTTCAAAGATTGACTCTATGGCTGAAAATTATTCAGCTTTAGTTCTGGGGCTTGTGGTGCTTTTCTTTGCTGTATTTATTTTTGGAATGGTAACTGCACCAAATTTTCTTACATATTTTAACTTGAAGACTATCGTTAGAGACGCTGCTTTGGTTGGAATAATGGCCATAGGTCTGACATTCGTAACTCTTTCTGGAAACTTCTTTCTACTGTCCTTAAAAGAAACTGCCGCCTTAGCTATTATAGCATTTGCGACTTCAATGTCTGCCGGATATGGGTTTGAAATTTCTTTTCTTTTCACCATAGTAATCGCTATGCTTACCGGAAGCGCTCAAGGTGTACTAATTGGCCTGGGCGGAAATCCAATCGTGGTAACTCTTGGAGCTGCTGGTCTTCTTTATGGCCTGGGAGCATACTGGAGCGACAATCTGGTTGTTTCTTTTCGAAGACCTCATGGTGCAGAGTGGCTTGGGACTGGCTCCTTTTTGGGCCTTCCAAATATTACTATCGCGTTCATTCTGATTGCTATAGCTGCTGAGCTTACCCTAAGATTCACCAACTTTGGACGGCAGGTCTATCTTATCGGTGCAAATAGGGCAGCTGGTCGTGCAACTGGCCACGAAAATTTTGGTATGGCAATTAAGACATGTACCATAGCATCGGTTTGTGCTGCATTTGTAGCAATCGCATTTTCAGCTCAAGTTTCAAGTGCACAAGTAAACTATTTTTCATCAGAATTTGGCTCAAGCGGTGATATGACAATTATGGTCATTGCTACTGTTATGGTTGGGGGTAACTCAATTATGGGTGGGTACGGTTCGACCATCCGCTCAAGCCTTGGAGCTGTATTTATATCTTCAGTTGACAATATGATGGTGCTACATGGATTTAATTCAGGTCCAAGGGTTCTTGCCGTCGGATTAATGATTGTATTTTCGATAATGGTATTCGCACTAGTGCGAAGAGGAAGTAGATCCCAGGAGTAGTACACAGTGATGGATAAAATTAAAAATTGGATAGTTAAAAAACCAGATTTGTCTTTTGCGATTTTATTAGCTATCTGCGTTTATTCTTATTTCGCGTTCACAAATGACTTTTTCGCAACACAGCGCACCGGCTATGCCATTATGGAGCGGTTTGCTGTTCTTGGGTTAGTTGGATTAGCATTAACTCTTTGCATAATAGCGGGGGAGATTGATCTATCAATTGGTTCCAACGCTGCTTTGGCAGCTGTTATTGTGGTTCGCTTTACGGATAGCCTAGGCGCAGTGACAGCGTTGCTTCTGGCAATATCTGTTTCGACTTTGATTGGTGCAATACAAGGGTACTTCATTGCATACCTCAGGGTGAGGGCAATTGTTTTAACTGTTGGTACTCTGATGCTTCTACGTGGTGTTGCGTTATTTGCGGCAGAGGAAAAAACAGTCATGCTTACTGACTTTAGGGTACCAGATTTTATTTCTATGAAAGTTCTTACCTTCTTTTCACCTGCAAGTCTCTTGGTGATTGCCATGTTTATCGTTGTGGGTTTATTCATGTCGTTCACTCGATATGGTAGAGAAATCTATGCAATTGGTGGAGCTCGTAAAGAAGCAACAGCGGCGGGGATAGATATTAAAAGGCCGATGATTATTGTCTTCGCTATTTCGGGTCTTTGTGCAGGGCTGGGTGGATGTATAATCGGCTTAAGATCCGGAACGGCTCAGGCCTTAGGCCTACAATATCTTTTGTTGGCAGGGACAGTTGCCGCTTTTATTGGTGGTGTCTCCATATTAGGAGGTAAGGGGGGCGTTTTCGGTGCCGCTATCGGAACATTGACCGTGAACTTTTTGAACACTGGCTTGGTGTTTAACGTGACTCCTGCATTTATGATACAACTATATTTGGGCATATTACTGATGATAGTGATTATGTTCCAAACCGGTAGCCGCTTATTTGAGGACAGTCAAAGGCGTCGGCAGCTTTTATCAGATGTTGATTTAAGGCGATTAGATTTGCTTTTCCGAAAACAAAAATATCAGAAGCCTCCCTAGAAATGTCCAAATTGGATAAATCCATTTTGGACATTTCGACCTTTATGCCATAATTTGAGTTTACCAGTTTAGGGAAATATCATGGCAGGGAGCAACCTTCGCAGAATTACTTACCCCCGCTCAAGATCTCGGGGCGCTCCTGAGGGCCCATACGAATCTGAGGGTTTTAGCGCACGTCCAGGCGTTGCTAATGCTGAAATGGCAACTTTCCTCGATTTTTATGAAAAATTTGAGTTTGAAATGGACAGTTCACTTACACTTAAGAGAGGTTATAGTGAAACCCGTATTCTCTCTAAACTTATAAGAGACCATTTATCGGGTAAAACTTCGACTACGTCATCGCTAATTGGTGCATCAGGCATGAGCTACGGTACCGCACTCAGGGCTATCAATTCGATTGAAGAAAAAGGCCTTATAGTCAAAAGGCCTAGAACGATGACGGGAAGATCTTTTTCCCTTCATCCTTCTAACAAGATTTTGGATGAATGGCAGGAGTTCTCAAGACGTACGCGGATTATACTGCAGAGTACTTTTGGAATAAATGATGATAATAAAAGAGCCAACTATTATTTTGGTTCCTCGTATTCTTCCGGGAAAGTGTTGCCGCCGCCATCTATAATGAACCCAAGTCTGGCACTTACTGGGGACTTGCGCTTGTTAGAGCATGCGGACCCAACTTTCATGGCCATGCAAGCGCTGAACGGACACTTTGAACGCATTTTTGGTATATCACTTAAAAGTCGGGCGCTATCAATTGATAGGTTGCGGGAGGAAATCTTGCTTAACGCCAATAGAGTAAGTTCTCGGTACGATATAGTGGCTTGTGATCTTCCTTGGTTTGGTGAAATGGCGAAGGCTGGTCATTTTCTACCTCTAAGTGAAATAATAAAAACTAGTAACTTTGATACCAGTGATTTTCATCCCCAAGCTTTAGCTAGTGCACGGTTTAAAGGTATACAATACGGTTTGCCGGTACAAACCACACCAGAATTGCTAGTCTATCGCCGTGATGTTTTTTCAGAGTTGGGTTTAAAACCTCCCATAAATATTGTTGAAACTTTAGTGGCCGCCAAAAAAATACACTCTCCATTTGATGGCATGTCTGGAATAGCTTGGAATGCTGCTCGAGGAACTCCCTTAGGGCATTCATTTTTGTATGCAATGGCAGCATTTGGTCAACCTGTACTTAACTTAAATCGATTGAAAAATGGATTTGATGGAGAAAATGTTGAAGGTGAGAACTGTAGGCCTATGTTCGATACTGATATTGCAATGGAGGCTGCAGAATATCTCAAGGAACTATTAGATTTTTCTCCTCGGGGTATTCTAAATATGTCTTGGTTCGATAGAGCAGTTACCTACGCTAAAGGTGAGAGCGCAATGGCTTATTGTGCAACTTTACTAGCTCCACTCTTTGAGCTTGATAGTAAGTCGGAAGCTTTTAACAAAACTGAATACTTGCCTCTTCCAAATGGTAGACACGGTTCCCCAATTGCACCGATAGGTGGGTATGCGTTAGCAATACCGTCAAACGTGGAGCCGAATAGGGTAGGGTCGATTTGGACGGCTCTTAAATCGTTTACGTCGCCTGAAACAATTAAATTATACATCGAAAATGGAAGTTTAGTTAGTCCTAGATTCAGTGTATGCCAAGATCCAGAAGTTCAAAATGTGTCGCCTCTCATTTCGATAGTTGATGAAATGGCGCGATCGGATACCCTGCAAATGTGGCCAAGGCCTCCCGTGCCTGAAATTACAGAGATAATCTCTATTATTGGTGAAGAAATGCATGATGCTCTCAGAGGGGATAAATCATTGCTCAGTGCCTTGCAAATTTCCCAGCATCGTACTGATCAACTGATGCGCTCAAATGAGCGTTATTAATTCAAAAACTTAACCAGTAATAGCATTTTTGGGCGGCTTTAATTGTTTTATTTGCACTCGCTTTTTCAATCTCAGAATTTTTGGCATATTTAGAGCAGCGGGTTAGTTATTACGCTGCAAAGCGGCAAGCGGACAATCTAACCTTATAAAAAACTTGTTTGTTCTTGAATTTAAAGGTCAGAATAAACCACCTTGCCCAAAACTGGCCCTGAAATGTTTCAACTTGCTGTGATGCCTAAGCTCGCCGGACTACGAGCACCGCCACCATATCCTCACTATCTCTGTTACCGGTATTTATGTCGATATTCCTGCGCAATTTCAGGGGTTTACAACAGCGTTGTGCGACTGATGCCCGACATCAGCTCTCATTTCAGCGATAATTATCGCTTAACCTCAGGCGGTCATTTGCCGAGGGTGGGTTTTTCCCTGTTTTTGGAATTAACAGGGAATTTAACAGGGAATATTTTCTTTTTTGATGCTTGGGAACGCCTAAACTTGTTCAAATGCCCAAGGCTTATTGGGGTTTTCTAAACCGGGCTCAGAAAATAACAGGGAGTTAATTTAGTAGTACCAGGGTCTCAGCTCAAAAACAGGGTCTCTTGTTCTGACCAATCACGCGGCAGATCATGCTGGGTGAGCATCTTGATTGAGAGTTCCCTATTGGTCGTGCCGTCTACAATAGCTTTGAGAATCTTTGGAGATAAAAAGGCGAGGCGTATGCGCTTCCAAATCATGCCTTCGGGTATCTTCTGAGCTTGCATAATGTCGGAGACAGACTGTCCTGCCTTGATCTCTTCCACCCACGCCTGAGCTGTTACAATAGCTCTTATAAGGGCGTGATTGGGTTCCCCTTTATAGCCAACCCAGGTGAGCTTGGTCCCATTCGTGCGCTTGCGAAGCGTGACAGGTTCTTCAATACGTAAAAGCTCTAAATCCAGCTTGCTGATTTCTGTTTTGATAAGTGCGGCTACTTTCTCAACATCAAGCTGGATACTTGCCTTAGTCTCACTAAGATCAACCCGCGTTATCAGATCCAGCAT